>JAESFG010000082.1_pt1:195000-380588 | contig 380588 bp, 332 predicted proteins | sample 9269371 | NCBI WGS metagenome assembly JAESFG01 (sample SAMN14506227, study PRJNA617093) | algae metagenome | isolation source: Aetokthonos hydrillicola CCALA 1050 (B3-Florida) and co-occurring... | place: USA: South Carolina | collected 2013-01-01 | reverse complement strand
CCACGAAACGAAGACGTTCCTCCATCACCGAACACTCTCTCCACGGCATCAACACCTCCCGGCAAAAACCGAAAAGTGTTACCCATGTGTCCGGTACAATTCGTCACCTATCTCTCACGCCGCTCAACTTGAGGCGGAAAGCCTAGCTAATTCAAGTTATTAGGGCTCGGTGGGCGAAGTTCGGTCCGCCAGACCGACCCTCCAACAATAGGGAACCCTGAGGACGCTCGCGCCCCGGTAGGGCGGGATGGCCTTCTTTCGCGTGTGCGTCCTCTTATCCGCATACGTACTAGCCGACTGGCTCGACCCCGTGGATCTCGCGGGGATCGTCTATGAATGCGATCATCGTTTGATCGGGCGGTCGAGCTCCGCCTGGGCAAAACAGGCTCTCGCCTTGAGCAGGATCTCGTTGGCCCACCAAAGCTCACGGTTCTCACGCTGCAGGGCCTTCAGCTTCGCTGCCATGTCCGCCGGCAGACCGGACCGCTTGCCGGCGTCGACCTCGGGGTGTGGAGGGCGACCGCGCAGGCCACCTCCCCAATCTGGGGGTACCCTTCCAACTGGCTCTCTGGGTCACACTAAGAAGCTTTCCAGGCTCATCTCCGGCACCCGCTTTCAAAGCTCGGTGCGGGCAATCATCCCGCTGTCGGGCGGCCGAAGGGGCATGGACAAGCGATGTCCAGCCGCAGGCAGGCCGGCAAATCCGGAGCGCCGGCAACGCCCATCCGGAGAGAGGAAAGAGGTCCAGCACGGAATCGAAAGAGGGGCCGCCGGGACGCCGCGCCATGCCTCGCGGCCAACGCTTTGCAGATTGACTCGCAATCCTGAAGCTCCGTACCTTTGGCGCAGGTCCCATCGAGATGGCGCAATCTCGACGCTGCTGCCGTTTTCGTCTCGGCGCAGTCGTATTTGGATGCCGAAAGGGGAAGGTGAGGACCGCATGCCGACACAACCAACGACTCCGGTTCAGACCGTCGCGGACCAGCTCCTTGACTACCTGAAGCTGGAGGGTGCCACGACGCTGTTCGGCGTGCCCGGCGCAGGCGTCATGCACCTGCTGCAGCGGCTCCACGACCGTAGCGAGTTCGCCTATGTCGTGTGCCGCCACGAGACCGGCGCAGCCTACATGGCGGACGGATTTTACCGTGCCACCGGCAAACCCGGCGTCGTGCTGGTGACGAGCGGTCCGGGCGCCACCAACGCGCTGACCGGCGCCACCAATGCGTATTTCGGCGGTTCGGCGGTGCTGGTCCTGACCGGCGAGGTGGCGGAGCAGTTCCTCGGTCGCGGCTATCTGCAGGAAGGCGTCGATTGCGGCCTGAACGTGCGCGACATCTATGCATCCGCCACGCGCTACAGCGCCGACATGGAAGATGCCGGTGGCGCACCGATCGTGATCGAGCAGGCGCTGCGCGACATGCTGTCGATCCCGCGGCGCGCGGTGCATGTCTCCGTGCCCGACAATGTCGCGGCAACCCCCGTTCCGTCGGATACCTTCATCTCGGCGCGTCCGCCCGCTTCCGCCCGTACGTATCGCAGCGAACCCGGCGGCGCGTCGGCCGGGGACGTAAGCCGTGCGCTGGACGTTCTGTCCACCGCCTCGCGACCTCTGATACTGCTCGGCAATGGCTGCCGCGAGGCCTTGCGCCGGAGCGATACCGCACATGCGCTGCACCGCCTCGTCGAGTGGTGGCAGATTCCGGTGATGACCACGTCGGACGGCAAGGGCGTCTTCCCGGAAACGCACCCGCTGTCGTTGCGCTCCTACGGCTTCGCCGGGTGCCAATGGCCCCAGTACTGGATGGTCGACCCGGCCACGAAGGGCGCCGCGCACGACGCCCTGCTGGTGATCGGCTCCTCGCTCGGCGAACTCGCCACCTACAAGTGGAACCCGATCCTGGTTCCCAACGGGCCGTTCCTGCAGGTCGACATCGATCAGTCGGTCATCGGCCGCGGCATGCCGGTCACCGACGGCATCGTCGCGGAGTGCGGCGCCTTCCTTCGCGCGATGTGGGACCAGGCCCCGGCGCGCAAGCGCGATGCCGGCGCGGTGGCGGCGCGGGAAGCGGCGATCGCGAGCCTCAAGCAGCAGAATGCGCCCTTCGCCTCGCTCGCCGACTACAACCAGACTGCGGCCCCGCTGCAGCCGGCATCACTTTGCCGGCTGTTGAACGAGAACCTGCCAGACGATGCGCTCGTGTTCATCGACAGCGGCAACTGCGTCGGCTGGGGGATGCACTACCTGGTGATACGCCCGGGCCAGGAGGCCCAGAGCGCGCTTGCGATGGGGCCGATGGGATTTGGCGTCTGCGCGGTGGTCGGGGCGCGCCTTGGCCGGCCGGACCGGCTGTGCGTGGCACTGGTTGGCGACGGCGCGTTGCTGATGCATCTCGGCGAGATAACGACCGCCGCCGCGAACAAGGTCGGCGCCATCTGGATCGTGCTCGCGGACGACGACCTTGGCATGGTCGCCCAGGGCATGGATGCGTTCTTCCCGCCGGAGCCGACCGATCCGTACCACTACCGGCTCGGTGCTCCCGATCTCTGCAAGACCGCGATCGGGCTCGGCGCCGACGCTTACGACCTCGCCGCCCCGGCCGATTTCCCGGCCATATGGGCGGCGGCGACAAGCGGGGCCGCCGCAGGGCGGCCGCAGGTGATCGTCGCCAAGGTCGACCGCAACGCGGCACCGCCGTACTGGACCCCGCTTTTCATGCACAAGTCAGTCGAATGATCCCTGATCCCAGGAGGCCGGCACAATGGACCAGAACTGCGATGTCGACATCGCCGTCGTTGGCGGAGGGATAGGCGGGGTTTACACCGGCTGGCGGCTGCTCACCTCGGTGGCGACGGACGGGCTTGCCGCCTCGTGGGCCAAGGCGCGCGGCGGCCTCAAGGTGACGCTGATCGAAGGAAGCGACCGCATCGGCGGTCGCCTGCTCTCGGCTCGCTCTCCGCACCTGCCCGACACCACCGCCGAGGTCGGCGGCATGCGCTATGTCGTCGCCGGAGACGGAACCGCAAAAAGCCCGCAGCCCTTGATTCAGGGGCTCGTCGAGAAGGTGCTCCAGCTGCCCACCCACGAGCAGGTGGTGGACGTCGACGGTAACATCGCGTTCCTGCGCGGCCGGCTGCTGCGTAACGGCGCACTCGGCGACCCGCTTGCCCTGCCGTATTGGTTCGACCCCGCCGAGGCGGCGTGGCTCGCCGCGCAGAAGGGCGCGAACCCGGCGGCTCTGATCGCCCGCGCGCTGGTGCGGCTGATGCCGGAAATCCCGGCCCGGCTGAACGACGGAACGCTGCGCCAATATCTCGAATCGGTGGTGATCGACGGGCTGCCGCTGTGGCGGCACGGTTTCTGGAACCTCATCGCCAAGGGCATCAGCCCGGACGGATACTACGCCGCGCGCGCCACCGTCGGCTATGACTGCCTGGCCGATACCAGCAACGCGCTCGACCTGACGATGGAATATTTCGATTTCACGCCGGGCATCAAGTACAAGATGGTCAACCAGGGCTACGAGGCCGTGCCCTTCCAGCTGCACCAGCGCTTCCGGGCCGCCGGCGGCGAAACGCGGCTCAACAGCTGGCTCGAGGGCTTTGCCGGGACCACACTTCCCGACGGCACCGGCGGGGTCAGGCTTAGCCTGCGCGACGGCAGCACGCTCACCGCGCGTGCCATCGTGCTTGCCATGCCGCGCCGCGCGATCGAACTGCTGCGGCCGGAAGGCGAAATCCTCGGTAGCGCGAACGCCGGCTTCCGCCACGATCTCGCCTCGGTGCGGGGGATCCCGCTGTTCAAGCTGTTCCTGCTCTACGCCCAGAGCTGGTGGCAGGCATCTGGCGTTACCCGCGGCCGCTCGCTCACCGACCTGCCGCTTCGCCAGTGCTATTACTGGCCGGTCGGTCCGGATGGTGTGGGCGTGCCCGACGCCAAGGGTCCTGGCCTGCTGATGGCCTATGACGATCTGCTGAACGTCGGCTTCTGGGGCGCGCTGGACACCAGGCCGCAGGTCGACAAGGCTGGATCCTTCAGCCGTACGACCGTGGCGCACAAACTGCCTTTGTTTACTCGGCTCACGGCGCCGATGCTGCCCCTGTCCGATCCCTTAACCGCCCGGCTCCTCGCCAACTGGGAACGGCATTCGGCTACGCAGTCGATGGTCCAGGAAATGCACCGCCAGCTCATGCAGATGCACGGCGTCGACAGCGCGCCCGACCCGATCGACGCCGCCTACATGGACTGGTCGCAGGACCCCTTCGGCGGTGGCGTTCATCTCTGGAACCCGAACTACAAGTCATCGGAGATGCTGGCGAAGATGGTGCAGCCGGAAGCCGGGTTCCCCTGCTACATCTGCGGTGAGGCCTATTCCACCAACCAGACCTGGGCGGAGGGTGCACTGCAGACGGCGGAGCTGGTGCTTGGGCGGCTCGGCGTGACGGGGACAGCGCGATGAGCGAGCCGGCAATCGGCATCATCGGACTGGCAGTGCGGCTGCCAGATACAATCCGCCGCAACGACGACCCGATCTTCGACTGGATCCGGACGAACCATCCCGACGGGCAGGGTCTGTTCACAGGCTACGACACGCGCCGCGTCCTGGCCGAGGGCGAGACGGTGATGGATATACTTCTGCCGGCTGCCAAAATGGCGATCGACGATGCCGGCTTGGTGGCCAACGACATCGACATGGTGCTGGGCACCGTCTCGCCCAGCACCTACATCCTGCCGTCCGACCTGTTCGCGCTGGCGCATCGGCTGAACATGCCGGAAACCACGCTGACCATCCCGCTGACCAACGACTTCAACAACTTCACCGTCGGCGTCCTGCTTGCCGACGCGCTGGTGCGCGGCGGGCGGGCCCGCAACATCCTGGTCGCGGTCGGCGGCGGGTGGACCCGCATCATGAACTACAGGACGCCGCAGTCGATCAGCGCGGCGGACGGCGCCGCTGCCGCGGTGGTGGGTGTCGCGCGGCGCGACCGGCAGCCACGCTGGAGCGTAGTCGACGCGGAGGTGATCGCGCAGGAGCAGAATTTCGGCGACATGTACCTGATCGGAGATGCACGCCAAACGCTGCCCGGACCAGGCATCGGCAGCGCGTCCGATCCGGATCCGACACTGGCCGACTGGACGGGCCCCTACTATCACGTCACCGACGACGGACTGAAGCATTTCGGCACGTTCGGAGCCGGACTGGCGCCCAAGGCCGCGCAACGCCTGCTCGAGCGCCAGGGCATCGACCCGTCCGATATCGCCTTCACCGGCCACCAGGCCTCGCAGAAGCTCCTTGATGCGTGGAAGGCTGCACTCAAGCCCGGGCAAATGATCGACACCCTTGCGCAGTACGGCAACATGACGGTCGCCAACATTCCGGTAAACCTCTGGACCATGCAGTCCAAGGCGCAGAAGCCATACGTGGTCGCGCTCGGCCTGGCCGGCGACATGCATGCTCACGCGCTGCTTCTGCGGTCATGGGAATGACGATGCCCGGGAGCGGCCACTGACCGGCCGCTCAGGCGCGAATGCCGAAAATCTCCTCGACAAGCGCCACCTTGGCCTCAGCGCCCCATGCACGATAGGTCCGACACGCCTCGATCGCGGCGGCACTGGCGCCTTGGCCGTCGCCGCTCGCCAGCAGCCAGCGCGCCAGGAATTCGCGCGCCAGCCCCGCATCGTTGAGGAAACCGCCGCGCTCGGCTGCCTCGGCCGCACGTGTCAGCCGGGCCAAGGCCTCGGCGCCCTTTCCCAGCGCCGCCTGCAGCAAGCCGTCGACCAGGTCTGCCTTGTGCCGGAACAGGTCCGGGTTTCGCCCCTCCCACTCGCGCAGCCGCTCCGTGCAGTCCCAGCCTTCCTCGATCAGCGCCTGGCGATCGTCCGGATCTCCCAGAGCGGCGGCGGCGAGAGCGGCGAGCCCACGATACTGCGCCAATTCGAACTCGGCGGTCTGGCCGCCGAAGGAAGGCAGCAGCTGCTGCGCCCTTCCCGCCCAGCCCAGCGCGCCGGCCCAGTCGCCGGCATGGACGTGCAGCTTGGCGCGCGTCACATGGTAGTAACCGATCTGGTTGCCGAGGTTCGTATCGAGGATCGAAGCGACGTCGCGCTGCTCGTCATATTCGGCATCGCCAAGCATCAGCACTCCGCCGGTCAGGCCGGCCAGCGCCTTGGCGTATTGCAGCTCGAACACCAGATGATATGCGGCGTTGACCACCCTGCCGTCCATGCGCGCACGCTTGGCCTTTGCCGATGCGATCACCTCGGGGAGCGGCGCGCCGGCGGCCGCCAGCTGCACGGCCGAGCTGGCAAGGTTGAAGCAGCCGTAGATTTCCTCGCCGTCGGAGAAGCCCGCTTCCGCTCCCGCCTCGGCGATCGCAATGCCCTCGCCGAGCGGCGCCGACCAGTGATTGTGGAACCAGGCGAAGATGAAGGCGCAGCGGGCGAAGCTGGCGTCGCGGCGCTCGCCGAGGCTGGCCAGGCTTAGCTTCGACCATCCGGCAGCGGTCTCGCGGTCACCCGTCAGCGCGCCGAACACCACCGAATACATCGCGTAGACATCCGCACCCTGCGGTCCGTATCCATATTCGAGCGTCAGCCGCAGGCAGATGCAGCCGAGCAGCGCAAACAGCTCCATTTCGCCGCACTGGTGCGCGAACGGGGCGATGACCAGGAGCAACTGGATCAACTGCCTGGCCCGCTGGTCGGTTAGTTCCTGCATGCCCGTCAGTTCCTCGGGCCGCCCGCTGAACAGGCTCGCGATCCGCTCGAACTCATGGCCGATCTCGCGCTGCAGTTCGGGGCCGTTGCCGGGTATGTCCACGCCGAGCAAATGGGCGGCGCGGCGTCCGATATCGACCGACTGGCGTGCCAGTCCGAGTCCGAAGACGCGCTCGGCCTCCCGTCGCAGGTAGTCGGCGGCGCGTCCCGGCTCGTCCGCGGCCTCGAGGTGGTGGGCGAGAAGGGCATAGTAGCGCGCGAGGCTGTCGGGCCAGGCATGCTCGTACCAGGACACGATCTCGCGGTGAAGCTTCTGACGCTGCGAATATAGCAGCAACGAGTAAGCGACATCGCGCAGGATTCCGTGGCTGAATGCATATCCGTCCAGGTCCTCGACCCGATCCGCCTGCAGAAGGTCGAGATGTTGGTGGGCGGCCAGATGGCTTTTGACCCGCTCCGGGTCCCCGCGCATCACAGGATGCACGTCGACGACCATAGGGGTCGGAAAGCGCAGGCCCGAAACGCTTGCGACCTTGATCGTCAGCTGGCTGTCCGGGTCGAGGCGATCGAGTCGCCGGGTCACGGTGCCGTGTACGGTGTCCGGCAGCGACAGCCGCGCCGTCTCAATGTCGGATGCGATCCGGCAAAGGCCGTCGGTGACCTCGATGATACCCTCGTCGTGCAGCGCATGCGCAAGTTGGAGGCAGAAGTAGGGGTGGCCTCGGGCGCGGGCGCGCAGCAGGTCGGAGAGTTCCGGCGCCATCCGCGTGCCTCGCAGCCGTGTGAGGACCAGCCGCTCCTGCTCAGCCTGCGACAGCTCGCCCAGCCGCAGCCGCGTCGCTCCCGCATCGGCCAGCCGGCGCTGCCTGGCGTCCTCGTCCGACGGATGCATCGACAGCACCAGGCACAGGCGGGGCGCCGCTCGCGCCGACATCTCCACCAGCGCCCAGCTGGCTTCGTCCAACCATTGGGCATCGTCAATCGTCACCAGGACGGGCTGACGAGCGGATGCGCGCCGCAGGAGATCGACCAACAGGGCCAGTCGCGCAGGCGCTCGCTGCGCCGGCGGTAGCGTCTGGGTCTCCGCGCTCTCGGGGAGGTCGAGCGGCAGGATGGCGTTGAGCAGCGCGCCCTTCGCCGCCAGATCCGTGCCCAGCCCGGCCAGCGCGGCCTGGCGCTGCGCCTCGACCGGGCTTCCCGGCTGCAGGCCGAGGAGCCGCGAAAGCACACCGCGCCAGCCCAGGTAGGGCACGCCGCTTTCGAAGCGGTCAGCCTTGCCGGAAAGGACAAGCAGGCCATCCGCCGCGGCATGCTGGCTGAGTTCGGCCAGCAGGCGCGACTTTCCCATGCCGGACTCGCCCTCGACGATGATCAGCGAGTTGAGAGTGCCGGCGGCGAGGTCCGATCGCTCGGCCGCCGCGTGCATGACCCTGAGCAGCGTCGCGAGTTCGATTTCGCGGCCTTGCATGGGGATGCTGGCTTCTGCGTGGTCGTGCCGGCGCGGCGTCCACACGCCAACCACCGGACCGACGCCGCGAACCTGACTTCGCCCCAGCGGCGCGAATTCGACCGCGCCGCGCGCGCCGCGCATTGTCGCCTCGTCGCAGCTGACCGCGCCCCCCGGCAGCGCGGCGAGCCGCGAAGCAAGGTTCAGCGGCATGCCGAGCACCGTCCAGGTTCGGAATACGTCGTTGCCGGTCAGGCCCGAGAAGGCCAGGCCGGTTGCCACGCCGAAACTGCTTCGATAGCCGAGCGTCCTCAGTTCGGCGCGAAGGTCAGTCGCCAGGCGGACCCCGCGCGCGGGATCATCGGCGTGAGCCACGGGCGGGACGCCGAACAGCACCAGCAGCTTTATGCCGCTGTCGGCGATCTGCAACTGGTGCAGGTAGCCGTCATGTTCGCGTACCAGCGGGCTCACAGCGGAAATGACCTTGTCCAGCCTGGACAGGATGTCGGGGGCATCCGGTTCGAGGTCGGGGAAGGCCACGAAGACGGCGGTGACCCTGCGCAGTTCGGCCGACCAGCCGAGATCGCCGCCGTCGAGGCGATCGGCGATCGGCAGCGGCACGTTGGCGCGCAGCCTCTCGACCGCGGCTGCCGGCAGTTCCGGGATGGCCAAGGGCGCGGGCTCCGGCGCGCCGCGCAAGTTCTGAAGGGTGAACGCCCGCTGCCCGGCCGGCTCCGCGTCGGCCGCGCTGCCGAGCGCTTCGCGGGCGGCCGGTGAAAGCAGCAGTCGGCCGGGCGCGCGATGGCGCGCCGTCGCCCGCAGGTCGGCAAGGCCCTTGCCGGTGGCCGTGCAGAGCCGTTCGGAACCGGTTCCGATGGTGACGCTGACGCACGGTCCCAGCGCCAGGATAGCATGCATCTGCAGCGGCTCTCCGGATGGAAGCACCAGGCCAGGCGCAGCCAGAACGGTCGCGCCGCAGGCCGCCGCACGCAGCACAGCCTCGCGGCCATCCTCGCCGCTTCGCCAGCCGACCAGCAGGGCGTCGCCGGCGAACATCATGGGCTCACCGCCATGTGCCACGACCATCGCGAGCAGGGTATCGAAATGCCGGCCGAGCAGCGTGGCAAGCTGCTCGATGCCCCTGGGACCGCCTTCAACGAAAATGTCGGCAATGCGCGTTGAATCGACGATGTCCAGCCACAGCAGTGCCACAGGACCAGCGACCTGTCCGGCGCCCTCGGACACGCCGTCTTGGGTTAAGGCGAGCCTGAGAGGCAAAGGGGTGAAGCTCTCGATGAGGCGCCCGGCCCTTTGGTTTGAGAACGTCAAATCGCCTACCCTCATGTAGCGATCCCAGCCGGGCACGGTCGGCGCCCAACGGCCGCGAAAACCGATCCGCTGCAATGTAGTCCAGCGTGCCGCGCTATGACAGCCTGAAAGGGCAGCGGCTGCGGATCGCATCTGGAATGTCCCAGACCACGCCTGACGAGCATTTGTCGGATGCGGCTTCCGCCGGCCCGCAGGGATGTTGCTGGTCGACTATCCGGCACATAAATCTGAGTGCCGACGACAATATCGCGATCGGTCATCCGGCGGATGCGATATACTGTCAAAGGGGCAAGGGGAAAGCTTGAGTTGGCACGTCGCTTGGAGGCTGACCAGAAATGGATTGGCTTTGGGACTGGGGAGGCTTTTGCTTCGGCTACCGGGAAGCCGACGACCTGTGGACATGCAGCGGCAAGCATGTCGGCAAGTTCCATGGCGGCGAGGTCTATGCGCGTGACGGCTCCTACCTCGGCGAGATTTCAGGCGGCAGGCTCATTCGAAACCTGGCCAAGATAGACAAGCGAAAGGCGTCGTTCACCCCCAGCGCGGAGCGATCCGGCTCCCCACCGGCCGCCAGCCGGGCCGGCTACGCGATGTACACAGGGTATAAGGATTTTCCGAAGGCCGAGAGTTTTTAGCCTGGCGGCGGCCGGGTCAGCCGACACCGGCTGATGAGACGTGTTCGTGGAGCGTCCGTCGGCGGCCGCCAGAAAGCCTGGCGCAGGCACGCATGAAGGAAAGGTCAGCGCCGCCAAAATGTCCGGTGCGGAGCGAGCAGTTCGTCCTCGATCTCGGGAAATGGGCCGACGACCTCGACCGGCTTCTGCCCGGACGCGAGTACGGTCCGCGACGCAAGGCTCATCGTCGGGTTCGCGGGATGGTCGCCGGTCTCCGCGAGCAGCTTCTCCTCCTCGAAGCCATAGACCAGGCGGCCGATGTTAGCCCAGTAGAGCGTGCCCGTGCACATGGCGCAGGGCTCGCCAGTCGTGACCAGCGTGCAGGTCCAGAGGAAATCCGCCGGGTAGGACTCCGCGGCGCGCCGGCTGAGTTCAGTCTCGGCGTGGCGTACGGTGTTGATGTTGGCCTGGCGCATCAGGACGCGATCGTCGGGGCCGACCAGCACGGCGCCGAAGGGATGATGGCCGTGCCTGGCGGCCTCGCGCGCGACGTCGTTGGCGGCGTGCAGGTGGGCGAGCATCCGGTCGCGGGTCATGGTGGCTCCTGACCGCCGTGCGATGCGCGGGAACCATGCCTCCCAGCATTGGCGGCGACCAACCCACCATGGGCCTTTTCTGCATTTTGGGCAAGACTAACACAACAGAGCGCGGCGGCACCCTGCGGGAACCGCCCCGACGCAGGTTACAGCCGTCAAAGCACCCAGATGCCGTTGTCGAGGTCCGGCGCAGTCTGTGCGACATTCTCGTCGCTCTGGGCGAAGTCGATCAGGATATCGCCGCGGCCGAGGCCGCTGTGCATGGCGCCAACCCAGAAATCGTAGCCTGCCTGGTCGGGCAGGCGCCCGAGCACGTTCTCATACATGGCATCGACATACTGATAGTCGGTCGGGTTGGCCCCGTAGAGATTCACGAACTCGTCGGCGGTCAGGAAGAAGCCGGCGACATATTCCTGGTCGGTCGCGTCGGGACCGCCGGGGCCGCGGTCCTCCAACACGTCGGTCCAGAAGCGCAGGCCGGCCTCGTCGGGTGTGCGCCCGTAGGCGGCGGCGTAGAGGCGGTAGGCGAAATCCGCGTATTCATGGTCCAGGCCGAAGATCAGCGTGCCGTCGGAGAACTCGACGCGCTCGATTTCGCTCAGCGTATCGGTAACGCCGCCGACGGTGACGGTCTGGCGATCCCCGAAATCCTGGACATAGGCCTGCCAGCGCGCCTGCCAATAGAGCGCGGTGTCCAGCCCGGCCCCGCCCGACAGCCAGTTGCTCCCGCTGTCGCCGCCGATCGTATCGTCGCCGCTGCCGGTGGAAACGTTCACGATGTTGGCGAAGGTCGTGTTGGTCGGCCAGGCCGCCGACCATGCCACGCCAGCCTGGAGGTCGACCGAGACGTCCGTGAAGCGGTCGGTGGCGAGATTGAGAAGGTCGTCAGGCGAGGTTCCGTAGAAACTGTCGCCGCCCTGGCGGGTGGTGAAGACGTGAGCGACGCCGGCGTCGAAGTCCGGCTGGGCGCCATGATAGTCCGAAACGGTGACCTGGCCGTTCAGCACGGTCAGGTTCGCGGCGATGCCGATGTCGTCGTTGGCGCCGTCGCGGTAGTAGAGACCCTGCGGAAAGATGCCGGCCTCACTGAGGTATCGGGCGACGGCGACGTAGTTGTCGACGGAATGGTAGTAGAGACCGCCGTTGCTGGCGGCGTTCTGGTCGTCGATGATGTACTCGTCGCCGAGAACGACGCCGCCCTCGGACGAGAACCTGATGAAATCCTGGTCGATGACGACATTGGTGATCCTGTCGTCTGGCGCGTCGGGACCGTCATAGAGGCCCATCGGGGCGAAAGTCACCGCCTCCACATCGACGTTCGGCCAGTAGGCATCGTTGGCGACGAACAGTTCCGCCATCGCGCCGCCCAGGCTGTGGCCGGTCACGTAGACGTGGCGAATGGAGGAATCCCCGCTGATGTAGCTGGAGAGGCTGTTGATCAGCGGCCGGTAGAACTCGTAATATTGCGGGAGCCTACCCCAATAATCGATGTCGGTGTCGTCGTCCGTCCCGCGAAAGGCGACGAAGAGCGAATCCCCCGAGCGTCCGACGAGCGCGACGGCTGCGCCATTCTCGCCGCCGACGAAAGCGCCGGTCGCCGCGTAGGGAATACCGGTTGCATAGAGGCCCGCCGGAAGGTCCGATCCGTAGGCCGCGCGCGCCATCTCGGCCAGAAACAGCATCTTGCCGTCAGCAAAAAGCTCGTCCGTGGAGGTGATGGAAGGGGGCGTGACTGACATGGGGCCGGCATCTCTGCGATCTGGTTATTCTTTGCCCCGGTTGTCGTGTGAACTCAATACCCCGGGCCATCGATAGTCCGGAACGGTAAATGCACCGGTGACGCCCGGGTCGGGTTTCGCCGGTGTCGCCGGCCGTGCCGGCCGACTCGCTGCCAGCAATGTGTGCCCATTTCCGCAGGGTCGTGAAGAGCCTATAGTCGCCGGAGAGGGACGTCATCATTCAGCGTGATCGCCGATGCTTCGCGTTTCGGCTCCTGCCACCACAGGCGGACATGCGACCGCAAGAAGGTCGGGCAGCCGCGCGGCCCGCCGCATCGCGCCGCCCACGGTTCACGCGCGCAGTCGGGCTGTTCCAGGGAGGACGCCGTGAAGAACCGCATCGACTGGGTCCGCCAGAACTGCCGCCTGCTGCTGGCGATCGCCGAGGAGTTCAGGCGCGAACGGCCCTTCGCCGGCAAGACGATCGGCACGGGGATTCACCTGGAACCAAAAACCGTCGCGTTGCTGCTGACGCTGCAGGCGGGCGGTGCGAAGGTCGTGGCGACGGGCAACCTCAACACCACCCAGCAGAGCGCCGTCGACTATCTCATCGATCGCGGCGTGACGGTGATCGGAGGTCCGACGCGCAGCCTTGCCGAACAGCTCGCCAACCAGAGGCGCGTGCTTGAGTACAGGCCGGACCTGATCCTCGACAATGGCGGCGATCTTTTCGGCGCCTACCTGCAGGATCGCTACGCCAATCTCCTCGGCGGCACCGAGGAGACCACGTCGGGGCGGCTTCGGCTGCAGCCTCTGCGCAAGGAATTGCGGGTTCCGATCATCGTCATCAACGACAGCCTCATCAAGCAGCTTGCGGAAAACGAGCATGCCGTCGGCCAGAGCGCGCTGGAATCGTTCATCCGCATCACCAATCGCGCAGTCAACGGCCAGCGCGTCACCGTGTTCGGCTACGGTGCCGGCGGACGCGGCGTGGCCGCCAGCATGCGCGGGGCCGACGCCAAGGTGAGCGTGGTGGATCGCGATCCGCTGAAACGCCTTCGCGCGCACCTCGACGGTTTCGACACACCGGCGCGCGCGGCCGCGCTCGCGAGTGCCGATCTCATCGTGACGGTCACCGGCAGCCCCTCGGTCATCAGCGCTGCCGACCTCGCGCTGTTCAAGGACGGCGTGGTGATCGCCAATATCGGCCACTTCCCGTTCGAGATCGACGTAGCGGGAATTGGTGCCAGCACGGAAGTCGCGAACCGGGATCAGTTCGAGGACGGCATCGAGTCGCTAGTGCTGACCGACGGCCGCCGGGCTCATGTCGTCGCCGAGGGCCACATGTTCAATCTGGCCGGGCCCCGGCCAATGGGCAACTCAATCGAATCCATGGATCTCGGATTTGCACTGCAGGCGCGGTCGCTGGAGGCGGTGGCTCTCGGCAAGCTCACAGCGGCCGACTGCGTGGCCCCGGTCCCGCGTGCGATCGACGAACGTGTCGCCAATGCCTTTTTGGACTTGCGCTATCCGCGGGACGCCTAGATTTTGACGCAGCCGCGGCGGCGGCCTGCGGGATTGCCCGATGACGCCCCGACGATCAGAAGCAGACAGACTGGCCGGGCCGCCCCTGCCGGTCGGTCAGGCACTCGTTCTGGTCTTTCTTGGTCTTCTTTGACGTCTTCGGCTTGATCACGCTCGGCAGCCAGGATTTCGTCGACGATTTGCGCACTACCGGCTTGGCAGGTCCATTTTCCGCACAGGCACGGTAGATGCTGCCGGGTGGGCATGGGTCGACCTTCTGGGCCGCGCGCGGCGCCGACGGCTGCACCGCCTGCTTCGGGGCGGGTGGTTTGGTGTCCTGGCGGCTCTGCTTGCCCGATTTGGGCCTCTGGACCTCCGGCTGGCTGGGCTCGGGATTGTCTGGCCGCAGTGTGGCGACGAGCGGATCGGACTGCCTGACGAGCAACCGCTGCTGGCCGAGTGTAAGATACCCAGACGCTTCGAAGCCGTTGGCGCCCTGCCATGTCGCGATGGCCGTCCTTGACTTCGCGCCCAGCTTTCCGTCCGGGCGGCCGACCTGATAGCCCATAGCGTTCAGCCGCCTCTGCAGGTCTGCGAGGGCATCGCTGTCGAGGTTGAGCTGGGCTTCGGTCAGCTCTGTACCGATTTCCGGGGCTACGGGGACGCTCGCCGGCGCGGGTTCGCCCAACACGAGGGCAGTAGCGCCCTGATCGGCCGGTGTTGCCGGGGTCGAGGGCGCCTCCACCGCCGGTGCCGCGACCTGCGGCTTGGGCGCGGCCGTAGCAGGCGTCGGCTCGGCGACAGCTACCTGCGCAGCGGGCTCAATCGGTTGGGAGGGGGCGGCCACCGCCGCCGGTTCAGGAACGGAGGCCTGCGCAGGAGGCGGGGCCGGCAAAGGCGCTGGCGCCGGAGCGGCCACAACGGACGCGGGGGCCGGCGGAACCACCACCTCGCGAACCACCGGCGCCGGCGCGGCCGCCACCACGGGGCCGCCGGCCTGCGCGCGCGTGCGCTCCAAAATGCTGATGTTGAGCTTCGCCAGCTCGGCGAATTTTCCGTTGGGGTATTTTTCGAGGTAGTAGGCGTAATGCTCGTAGGAATCGCGACGCGAGGCCTCTTCCCAGATCGTCTGTTCGAGCACCGAAATCTCTGCAGGCGCGACCGGCGCCGGCGCCGCGACGACCGGGGCGGGCTCCGCTGGCTGCGCCGGAGCGGGCGCGGCAGGCGCCGTGCCCCCAAGGAAGATTTCGCGACTCAGCGAGGCATTGTGCCAAGGCCGCTGGGCGCCGTTGGTCTTCTGTGAAACTTCCGCCCGCACACGGGTGAGGGCGCTCTGGATCTCGACGCCCTGTTCGGCGATGTGGCGCGCAAGCGCGGTCGTGTAAGGGCTGTTGGCGTCGTTGCCGTCGTAGGCGACCGCGCCCGGATCGGTGGCGTAGGCGATCAGCAGGCCGCCCGAGCCGCTGCCCGAGGCGGTTGCCTGTACCGCGGCGAGGCCGGTACCCACGGCGGTGGACCGGCTGCGCGGCATCGCCGCGGCCAGCGAGCGGGCCAGCGGATTGTCGCGGCAGGCGTCGAGGATGATGATATTGACGGCGGGGTCCGCCGGCAGCGACGCCAGCAGCGTCTCCATGGGGATCGTTCGCGTCTGCAACTGCGCAGCCTTTTCCAGCTGCGCGTCGACCGGTACCACGTAGTTGCGGCCTTCGACCTGCAGGCCGTGGCCGGCGTAGTAGATGACCGCAAGATCGGCGTCGTAGGCTGCTTCGGTAAAGCGGTCCAGTGCGGCAAGCATGCCCGCCTTGTCAAGGTCGAATCCTTCGACGACCTCGAAGCCCACCCCTTGCAGGGTCTTCGACATCAGGTGTGCGTCGTTGACCGGGTTCTTGAGCTCCACCGCGAACGAGTAGTGGCTGTTGCCGATGACCAGCGCAACGCGCTTGCCCGACTGCCCGTCTGTGGCGGCCAGCGTGGTTGCGCAGGCTAAGAGCAACATGGCAAGCGCGCCCGGAAGCGAGCAAATCAAATTTACAATGCGGGTCGCCATCGTCTCCACCCCCGCAGAGAAACCGAATACCTGTTCCTACAATAGCAGAGAACCTTCCCCGGCGAAAAGATCGTCCGTCGCGAGCGCTTTTTGTTCCCGCGCCGCAGGTCCGCGCGACCGCGTGCAAGGTTGGAACGGCAGCCCGCCGGCAGCCGTCATTTGGGCTCAACCGAGGCCGATGCGCCGGGCGCCCCGGCGGAAAAGATCCACCGCCTCGGGGTCGAACCGGAACGTGGCGAGGAAATCGTCAACGCGATAGCCTGGATTGATCTTGCACAGCTTCGCCGAGAATGCGCGACCCTCGTCGATGCGGCCGGCAAGCGCCAGACAGTGGGCGGTAATTGCGAGGATGATCGCATGCGCGTTGGGCTTGGCAGCTGCCTTCAGCGCCCACTCGGCCGCCTCGTCGAACTGGCTTAGGCGCACATGCGCCATGGCGCGCGCGCCGAGCATGCCGAACATCAGCGGGTCGAACGGGCTGAGCTGACGCGAATGATCGGCCGCGTCGATCGCGATTTGCGGGTCGCCGGCCTGGCTGTGGACGAAGGATAGCGCGTAGTGGCCGAGGGCGAAATTCGGACTGAGCTCGACGGCCCGGCCGAGTTCGGCAAGCGATTCGTCCTGGCTGCTGCCGTTCAGCCATAGCGCCCGCCCCATCGCCCAGTGGGCCGCAGGATCATGGTCGTCTGCCAGCAATGCGCGGGCGGCCGATTCCAGCGCGAGCCGGCTTTCCTCCTCCCGGCTAGACCACGACTGGAAAGCGCTTTGCCAGTGGGTGAAGGACATGCCGGCGTGCGCCCGCGCGAAGGTCGGGTCGAGCTGCGTCGCCATGCGGAAGAAATGCCGCGCCTGGTCGTTGTCAACGCGCGTGAAGCGATACATGTGCCAGAGACCGCGGTGATGCGCCTCCCAGGCGTCGAGCGAGTTCGGCGGCTTCAGCATCGCGCGGTTGCGCTCGGCGACCTCCACCTCGCTGGCGATTGCCGACACAATCATGTTGCCGATCGTATCGAGCATCGCGAAGGCATCGTCGTGCCGGCTCTCGAAGCTGTCGGAAAAGACGATGCGGGCAGTGCGCGTCTCGATCAGCTCGACGCGCGCCTCGACCCGTGCCTCGTCAAGGCGCACGCTGCCTGTGGAAACATAATCGACGTTGAGCCGACGTCCGGCATCCTCCGGCCCGATATTGCGCTCGGCCAGCGAAAAGACCGAACCACGCGCAATAACGAACAGACTGCGCAGCTTGGCGAGCCTTGTGATGATATCGCCAGTGAGACCCGCGCCGATCGCGCCGCGCCCGCCTTCGTCGACGAACGGCATGATGGCGATCGAGGCACGCCGGGCGCCCTCGGCGGTCACCGCGATCGAAGGCTGCGGCGCGAGCACCTCGACCGCGGCTCGCGTAGGCTCCGGCGGGCGCGGGGTCCGGGCGGCGCGCCAGTCGACGCGCAGGCGGTGAGGGTCGAGGCCCTCGGCCTCGAACAGGCGGCACGCGGTCGCCAGATGCTCCTCGCCTTCGTCGAACCGGCCGCCGGCGGCCAGCGCGGCAAGCAGCCCGCTGTGCGCGCGCTCGTCGAACGGCGTCAGTTCGATCCATTTTTCCAGCTGCATGACCAGGTCGTCGGCGTCGGCCGACAAGCTCCGGACCAGATGCTCCAGCACCACCGCGTGGGCCGCGCGAAAACGGCGGCGCTGAGTGACCAGCCAGGTGTCGAACTCGGGGCTGCGGTCGATGTCGAGCCCTTCCATGAAGTCGCCGGCGAAGAGGTCGGCCAGCCGACGCAGTTCCTCGACCGACAGTGCGTCGATGCCGTGGGCCGTCGCGGTCGCCACCTCGACGATGTCGACGAAGCAGTTGTCGAGGCGTACCGAGACCACGTCGTGCTGGGCTTCGACGCGCGCGACGTCCGGGTCGTCCAGCACGGATCGGAGGCGGCTGAGGCACCAGCGCAGTTCTCCGCGCGGATCGTTGGGGCCGTCCCACAAAAGGTCGCACAACCGGCTGCGCGTCACCGGACGCGGCGCCATCGCCAGATAGGCAAGCAGGCCGCGCACCTTACGGGAGGCAGGCAGCTCGACCGGTACGCCGCCGCGCAACAGCTTCAGCGGGCCGAGCATGTGGACCGACAGTTCACCGAGGGGGTGGTTCGGCCGTTTTCCTGCTGAATCCACGGGCGCTTCCACGTCCTCTCCCACGATCGCCCCTCGCGGGCGTTCTATCATCGAATTCGACAGGTTGGATACAGGGCGCGCCCTATCCGATACGGGTCAATCCGCGAACGGGATGATAGGTCAACCTGGAAGGACTGGAGAGCGGGCGACGCCCGAGCGCACAACGCCGGGCCGGAGAAACTCCGCTGCCCGAAATACGGAGACTGGAACATGACACAGCAGGCAATCAGGAAAACGTCAGGCCGCGGCCGACTCTATGACAATATTCTCGACACCATCGGCGACACCCCGGCGATCCGCATCAACAATCTCGGCCCAAAGCATGCGACCATCTACGTCAAGGCCGAGTTCTTCAATCCCGCGGCGTCGGTCAAGGATCGGCTGGCGGTCAACATCATCGAGCAGGCCGAGCGCAACGGCACGCTAAAGCCCGGCCAGACGGTGGTGGAGGCCACCAGCGGCAACACCGGCATCGGGCTCGCTATCGTCTGCGCCCAGAAGGGCTATCCGCTGGTCGTGACCATGGCCGACAGCTTCTCGGTCGAGCGCCGCAAGCTGATGCGCATGCTGGGCGCCAAGGTGGTGCTCACGCCGCGCGCGCTGAAGGGCTCCGGCATGTACTGGAAGGCGGTCGAGCTCGCCGAGGCCAATGGCTGGTTCCTCGCCCGCCAGTTCGAGACGGACGCCAATGCCGACATCCACGAGGCGACGACGGGGCGCGAGATCATCAACGACTTCGCCGGCTCGCGGCTCGATTTCTTCGTGTCCGGCTACGGCACCGGCGGAACGGTCACCGGCGTGGGGCGCGTGTTGCGCAAGGAGCGGCCGGGGACGAAAATCGTGCTCGCCGAGCCCGCGAATGCGCAGCTACTGGGCAGCGGCAAGGCCCAGCAGCGCACCAGCGACGGTGCGCCGATGGCGAGCCATCCCGCCTTCGAGCCGCATCCGATCCAGGGCTGGACGCCCGACTTCATTCCGCAGGTGCTGCAGGAGGCGATCGATGGCCACTACTACGACGAGGTGATGCCGATCCCCGGACCCGAGGCGATGAAGTGGGCGAAGGCGCTGGCGCAGAAGGAAGGCATCTTCACCGGCGTTTCCGGCGGAGCGACCTTCGGCATCGCGCACCGCATCGCCGAGACCGCGCCGGCCGGCTCCGTCATCCTGTGCATGCTGCCCGACACCGGCGAGCGCTATCTGTCGACGCCGCTGTTCGAGAGCATCGAGGCCGACATGGATGCCGAAGAGATGGCGCTGTCGCGCTCGACCCCGGGCTACCAGTTCGCAGCCTGACCGAAGGCCCGCAGCGCGGGAGGACGACATGAACGCCAAGACGCCGCACGGCAGCAACTCGGTTGAACTGACGCTCGATCCGGACGACTGGAGCGACGTGCAGGCGCTGTCGCACCGCATGGTGGACGACGCGGTCGCCTATGTCAGCGGGGTGCGCCAGCGTCCGGTCTGGCGGGAGATGCCGGACGAGGTGCGGGAGTTTTTCCGCGAGCCGCTTCCGCGCACGCCATCGCCGGTGGATGCCGTCTACCGCGCGGTGACGGAGAAGGTGATGTCCTATCCGATGGGCAACGTCCATCCACGCTTCTGGTCCTGGTACATGGGCTCGGGCAACTTCACCGGTGCCCTGGCCGAGTTTCTGGCAGCCGTGCAAGGATCGAATCTCGGCGGCGGCAATCATGCCGCCGCCCTCATGGACAGCCAAGTCGTCGACTGGTGCAAGGAGATGATCGGATTTCCGGCGACCGCCAGCGGCACGCTGGTGAGCGGCGGATCGATGGCCAACATCATCGGCCTGACGGTCGCCCGCAACGCCAAGGGGGGCATCGACGTGCGCGAGCAGGGCGTCGCCGCCATGCCGAAGCCGCTGCGCTACTACGGTTCGGACCAGTTGCACGCCTGCCATCGCAAGGCGCTGGAGACGATGGGCCTGGGCAGCAAGGCGCTGCGCGTGATCCCGACCGACACGACGTTGCGCATCGACATTCCCGCCTTGCGGGCGGCGATTGCCGAGGACCGTGCCGCAGGGTTCGAGCCGGCCTGCGTGATCGGCAACGCCGGCACGGTCAATACCGGCACAATAGACGACCTCGATGGGCTTGCCTCTCTCGCAGCCGAGGAAGGCCTATGGTTCCATGTCGACGGCAGCATCGGCGCGCTTATGAAGATCGCGCCCGAGAATGCATACCGCGTCGCGGGAATCGAGCGTGCCGATTCCATAGCGCTCGATCCGCACAAATGGCTGCACGCGCCGTTCGAGGCCGGGTGCGCGCTGGTCCGCGACGCGCTGGCCCACCGCCTGACCTTCGGCTCGGCGATGGAATGCCTTGAAGCGAAGCCGCGTGGCCTCGCCTCGGGCGAGTGGCTTCACGATTTCGGCCTGCAGACGACGCGCGGCTTCAAGGCGCTGAAGATCTGGATGGCGGTCAAGGAACACGGCATCGAGAAATTCGGCCGGCTGATCGACCAGAACATCGCCCAGGCCGCCTATCTCGCCGGCTTGATCGAGGCCGTGCCGCAACTGGAGATGACGGCACCGCGCGAGATCAACATCGTCTGCTTCCGTCATCGCGCACCCGGGCTCGACGCGGCCGCCCGCAAGGCGCTCAACCTGGAGATCATGCTGCGCCTGCAGGAAGAGGGGACGGCGGCGATTTCCGATACCACGGTGCATGGCGAGCACTGCCTGCGCGCGGCGATCAACAACCACCGCACCCGACAGGAGGATCTTGACCTCCTGGTTCGCGAGGTTTTGCGGCTCGGCGCGGCGATCCTTGCCGAGCGGGGCGTGATGACGGCATAGCCGGCCGCATTCGGGGCGCAGGCGCTCGTCGGCTGGGCTTGCGGTTCCGATGGATCGGCCAAGCTAAATGGCGAGCATCGTATTGCCGGGTCAAATGTCTTGTTATACAAATGTTCAACAAGACATTTTCGAGACCCGCCGGCCGTGGTGCGCACCGAGTTCCCGTATGTCGTCGAGACCGTCGATCCGCTCTGGATCGCGCTCGCCGACGGCACGCGCATCGCAGCCACGCTGTGGCGACCGCTGACCGACGCGAAAGTGCCGGTGGTGGTGGAGACGGTGCCCTACCGCCGGCGCGACGGCACCGTCGCCCGCGACATGGACATGCAGCCGTGGATGGCCGGGCATGGCATCGCCTATGCGCGCATCGACATTCGCGGCAGCGGCGATTCCGGCGGAGACCTCGCAGACGAATATTCGCCGCGCGAGCAGCAGGACGCCTGCGAGATCATCGCGCACCTCGCCGCCCAGTCATGGTGCAACGGCAATGTCGGCATGACCGGCATTTCCTGGGGCGGCTTTGCGTCGCTGCAGGTCGCCGCCAAGAGCCCACCGGCGCTGAAGGCGATCATTGCGCACTGCGCCAGCGACGACCGCTATTCCGACGACATCCACTACATGGGCGGCGCCCTGCTCACCGAGCAGGAGATGTGGTCGAACTTCATGCTGGTGAAGAAGGCCATGGCGCCCGACCCGCAGGTCGTCGGCCCGGCCTGGCGGGAAATGTGGGAGAGGCGGCTCAACGCCACGCAGTCGTTTTCCGAGATCTGGCTGGCCCACCAGCGCCGCGACTCTTACTGGAAGCAGGGCTCCGTCTGCGAGGATTTTTCGGCCATCCGCTGCGCGGTGATGGCGGTCTGCGGCTGGGACGATTCCTACTCCAATTTCGTGCCGCGCCTGCTGGAAAGCCTGTCCTGCCCGAAGCTCGGCATCGTCGGGCCATGGTCTCATTCCTATCCGTGCCGGGGCGCGCCCGGACCGTTGATCGGCTACCTGCAGGAGGCGCTGCGCTGGTGGCGGCAATGGCTGTGCGGCGAGGAGACCGGCATCATGGCCGAGCCACTCTACCGGGTGTGGATCACCGGAGAGGAGCGTCCACGCCCTTTTTACGAGCCGGACCACGCCGGCTCCTGGGCGGCGGAAAACGCATGGCCGTCGCTGCGCATCCAACGACGCTTTTTTTCCCTGGGCGATCGCACGCTGGACGACCTTGTGCCGGGTGGGGTGGCTAAGGGGTTTACCCCCACCCCTAACCCCTCCCCACAAGGGGGAGGGGGATCTGGCGCCAGGTCCGCCACCAATCTTCCGCCTGCATCGACGGGTTTCGCGCAGATGTCGGCCTTGGAGTCCCCCTCCCCCTTGTGGGGAGGGGTTAGGGGTGGGGGTACAGACCTCGATGAGACCAACGACGCCACCTCGTCTATCGACAGCGATGCCTCGCCCCACCGTGCCTCGAGCCCAACAATGCTCTCGGTCTGCTCCCCCGCCACTGCCGGGCGCGATTGCGGCCGCTGGGGCGGCTATGGCGGCGCCTGCCCCGACATGCCGATCGACCAGCGCCGCGAGGACGCGATCGCGCTCTGTTTCGACACGCCGCCGCTGGACAGCGACACCACGCTGCTCGGCGCGGTGGAACTCGACCTCCTGGTCAGAGTCGACCAGCCGCACGTAAACCTCGCGGCGCGTTTGTGCGACGTCTATCCCGACGGCACCTCGGCGCTGATGACCTATGGCGTGCTCAACCTCAGCCACCGCGACAGCCACGAGCACCCCTCGCCATGCCCGGTCGGCACGCCGTTTCGCCTACGGTTGAAGCTCAACGATTTCGGCCGCACGGTGCCCGCCGGCCACCGCATCCGGCTGGCGCTCGCCAACCAGCACTGGCCGATCCTGTGGCCGCAGCCGAAACTATCGACGCTGTCGGTCGCAACCGGCGAAAGCACGATCGCGCTGCCGGTGCGCCCGCCATCGGAGCGCGACCGCGCCGTGCGCTTCGAGCCGGCCGAGACGGCACCTCCCGTGCCGGAGACCGAATTTTCCGCAGCCTTCGACCGCCGCACCGTGACCGACGATGTCGGCAGCGGCGTGCAGACCATCGCGCTCGTCTCCGACCACGGCCGCCGCCGTTACGATGACCGCGGCATCACCACCGCCTCGATGAACGCCGACACCTTCGTCATCCGCGCGGACGATCCGCTTTCGGCGAGGCTGTCGACGATGTACCGTTGGGCGATCGCGAGCGGCGAGGCGGATACCGAGAGCGTGGCCTACACCGAATTCACGGCCGACGAGACGCATTTCCACCTGAGTTGGCGCCTCGAGGCGCGAGAACGCGGCCGACTTGTGCACAGCGCCTCGGCGACGCGGCGCATCAGGCGCGATTTCGCCTGAAGCCGGAGGGAGGCCATGCTCACCTACGCAGTCAAGCGCATCGGGCTCGGTCTCCTCATCCTCGTCTTCGTCATGGTCGCAATGTATGCGGCGGTGTTCCTGATCCCGGGCGACCCGGCGACGGTGGCGCTCGGGCCGCGTGCGACGCCGCAGCTCAAGCAGATGCTCATCGAGCGGATGGGCCTCGACCAGCCGGTATGGTGGCAGATCATCGAATTCTTCCGCAACGCGCTGACCGGAAATCTAGGCTACGACGTGTGGTCGAACCGCCCAGTGTCCTCTCTCGTCCTCCAGGCGCTGCCCAACACGCTGGTGCTCGGCTTCGCGGCGCTCGCCACCGCGCTGATCGTCGGCGTGCCGCTCGGCTGCCTGTCGGTGATGCGGCGCGGCACGGCGGCCGATGCCGTCATCGGCGTCGTCTCGGTGGCGGTGATTGCCGTGCCGTCGTTCGTCGTCGCCATCTACTCGCTGCTGCTCTTCTCCGTCACGCTGCGCTGGCTGCCGGCGATCGGCGCCGGCGAGCCGGGCGACATCCTTAGCCAGATCGCGGCGCTGATCCTGCCGGCGCTGGCGATAGCGCTCGGCTGGATCGGCTACATCTCGCGCATGGTGCGCGCCTCGATGATGGAGGTGATGGGCGAGCCGCATATCCGCACCGCCCGTTCCTTCGGCCTGCCGGAATGGAAGATCGTCTCCAAATACGCGCTACGCATCGCCATCATCCCGACCATCTCGCTGGTCGCTGTCGGGCTGGGCAGCATCCTTTCGAGCGCCGTGTTCGTCGAAGCCGTGTTCGCGCGGCCGGGCATCGGCAAGCTGATCACCGACGCGGTCAACACGCGCAACTACCCCGTGGTCATGGGCACGGTGCTCATCATGACCGCCATCTATGTCTCGATCACGATTGCCGCCGATCTCCTGATCGCCCGGCTCGACCCCAGGGTGCGCGATGTCTTCCGTGGCTGAGAGCACGGGCTTGCACGCCACCCGGCAGCGGTTTCCGCTGCTCCGGGCCCTGCTCTCCGACCCGTTCACCTGCGCGGCGCTGATCATCGTCGTGGTCTTCCTGCTCGCCGCCGCCTTTGCGCCCTGGCTGGCGCCCTATCAGCCGACGAAGATCGACGTGCTGCACAAGCTGCAGCCGCCGTCGGCCGCGCACTGGCTGGGCACCGACCATCTCGGCCGCGACCTGCTATCGCGCATCATCTACGGCGCACGCACTGCGCTGATGATCGCCATCGTCTCGGTGATGATCGCCGGCGCGATCGGCCTCGTGCTCGGGCTCATCGCCGGCTACGGGCCGCGCTGGCTGGACGGCCTGCTGGTGCTCAGCTTCGACAGCCTCAACTCGCTGCCGATGATCATGTTCGCGCTCGCCATCATCACGGTGCTCGGCGCCGGCACCGGCACGCTGATCCTGGTGATCGCGGCGACGTCCTTCCCGAGCTATGCGCGGCTGATCCGCGCGCAGACGCTCGCGCTGAAGAACAGCGACTACATCCTCGCCGAACGCCTGATAGACGCCAGCGCCGCGCGCATCATCTTCATCCATCTGCTGCCCAATGTTGTCGGCCCGCTGATCATCCTGCTCTCGATGGATATTCCCGTCGTGATCATGGTCGAGGCGGGGCTCTCCTTCCTCGGCCTCGGGGTGAGGCCGCCGACGCCGTCCTGGGGTTCGATCCTCTACGACGGCTACACGTCGATCCGTTCGGCCCCCTACATGGTGATCTTCGGCGGCTTGCCGCTGGTGCTCGCCACGCTGGGCTTCACCTTCCTCGGCGAGGGCCTGCGCGACCACCTCGATCCACGCATGAAACTGGGGCGTCCGGGATGACGGGCTCGCTCGCGGCAACAGGCCTCAGCGTGCGCTACGAGGCGCCGCGGGGCAGCGTGCACGCGCTGCGGCAAGTCGATATTTCTGCGGAGCCGGGCGAGGTGATCGGCATCGTCGGCGAAAGCGGCTGCGGCAAGTCCACGCTGGTCACGGCGCTGGCGAACCTCCTGCCGGCAAACGCCCGCGTCGATGGCACGATCCGCTACAACGGCGTCGACATGGCGCATCTCGATGCGCGCCACCAGCGCCTGCTGCGCGGCGACGAGATCGCGCTGGTCAGCCAGGATCCGATGACGGCGTTCAATCCTGTGCTCACCATCGGCGACCAACTGGTCGACTTCCAGCATCACCGCAAGGATCTCGGGCGCGCCGAGAAGAAGGCACGCATCGCCGCGATGCTCACGCGCGTCGGCATCGCCGACGCCGAGCGGCGCATGGGTGCCTATCCGCACGAGCTTTCCGGCGGCATGCGCCAACGCGTGGCGATTGCCGCGGCGCTGCTCACCAACCCTGGCCTGCTGATCGCCGACGAGCCGACCACCGCGCTCGACGTCACGACGGAGGCGCAGATCATCCATCTGCTGCGCGAGTTGAGCGACGCCTTCAAGGGCATCATCATCGTGGTGTCGCACCATCTCGGCGTCATCGCCGAGCTCTGCGACCGCGTCTACGTGATGTATGCCGGCGAAGTGGTGGAGAGCGGCGAGGTCGATGCCATCTTTCACGATGCGCGCCACCCGTACACGAAGGCGCTGCTCGCTTGCGATCCGGCGCGTTTCGCCGAGCGGCTGGAACGGCTGCCGACCATTCCCGGCTCGCTGCCCAGCCTGATGGAGCCGCCGGCCGGCTGCGTCTACGCTCCGCGCTGTGGTCAGGCCTTTTCGCCGTGCAGCAAGAGCGCGCCGCCGTCGGTGGCGATATCCGCCGCGCACGCCGCCCGCTGCCATGGGGTGGCGTCGTGACCGCTACCAGGCACGTTGCATTTGTTTTCGCCCGGTCGGCGGTCGGACCGACTTCCGACCCCCTCTCCGCCTCGCTGCGCTCGGCACCTCTCCCCCACTTCGTGAGGGGAGAGGATGGGCGTCCAGCTTGGCTCCCATCCGCTCCCCCGGGACGGGGGAGAGGTGTCGCGCGAAGCGCGACGGAGAAGGGGCGTTCGAACAGAAGCGCCGCGCGGAAGGATGTCCCGCACGGCCGAGGCGACCCCGCCCGGCCGACCGCCTTCAGCGATTGGCCACCCTCCCCTCAACGGGGAGGGCAGGCGCCATGACCTCGCTTCTCGCCATCGATGACCTGTCGGTCACCTACACCAGGCAGGGCCTGCTCGGCCGGCTTTTCGGCGCGACGCCGCTGCCGGCCCTCAACGTCGTCGACGAGGTGACGGTCGCCCTCGGCCCCGGCGAGACGCTCGGGCTCGTGGGCGAGTCCGGGTCCGGCAAGACGACGCTCGCTCGCGCCATCCTCGGGCTGGTGCCGGTGTCAGGCGGGCGCATCGCGTTCGAAGGGAACGACGTCCGCACGCCTTCCGACTTCCGCGCCATGCGCCGGCGTTCGGCGATGATGTTCCAGGACCCGGTCGCCTCGCTCAGCCCCCGCATGCGCATCGGCAAGCTTCTGACCGAGCCGTTGGCGATCCAGAAAGCCGAGATGCCGGACCGACGGGCGGTGGCGAAGGCGATGCTGGCGCAGGTCGGGCTGCCGGCGTCCTTCGTCGACCGCTTCCCGCACGAACTGTCCGGCGGGCAGGCGAGGCGCGTCGGCGTGGCGCGCGCGTTGTCGATGAAACCGCGGCTGCTGATCGCCGACGAGCCGACCGCCGGCCTGGACGTCTCAGTGCAGGGCGATGTACTCAACCTGATCGCCGAACTGCAGCGCGAACTGGGGTTCGCGGCGATCATCGTGACCCACAACCTCGCCATGATCCGGCATGTCAGCGACCGGCTGGCGATCATGTATCTCGGCCGGCTGGTCGAGACCGGTCCGACGCAGGAGGTTTTCGCCGCGCCGATGCATCCCTATACGCGCACGCTGATCCAGTCCGAGCCCGTGCCCGATCCGCGCCGCCGCCGCGCCGAACTCGCCATCAGCGGCGAGATTCCCAGCGTCTTCCGCCGCCCGCCGGGCTGCGAGTTTCACACCCGCTGCCCGCTCGCCCGCGACCGCTGCCGAAACGAGGCGCCCGCTTATCGCGAGATGGGTGCCGGCCGGCTGGTGCGCTGCCACTTTCCGCTTGACGCGCCGCCGCAAGGCGCCGCAGCCGGGCGCCACGTCCACGCATAAGACAACAACCAAAGGGGAAACGACACGATGAAATGGACCACCGACAGGCGCAGTTTTCTCAAGGCAGCCGGCGCGTTCGGCGCAGCGGCGATGGCGCGGCCGGGCTTTGCCTGGTCGGCGGACGGCGACACGCTACGCATCCGCATGGATGGCGACCTGCAGCAGCTCGACCCGGCCTTCATGATCGGCGGCATCGACGACGTCGTGATGCGGGCGATCTATGTGTCGCTGAACAAGCTTGGCGACCTGCGCCAGGGCGCGCCGTGGTCGCCATGGGGCGCCGAAAAGCTCGAGCAGACCGACCCGAAGACGATCGCCTTCACGCTGATCGACGGCCTGAAATGGACGAACGGCTTCGGCCCGGTCACCGCCGAGGACGTGAAATTCTCCTATGAGCGCATCGCCAGCCCGGACACCGCCTCGCCCTGGGCCTACCAGTTCGAACAGCTCGACCATGTCGAGGTGGTAGACGCCCGCAACGGCATCATCCACCTCAAGAATCCATACCAACCAATCTTCGTCGTCAGCCTGCCCTACTACGGCGGGCACATCATCTCCAAGGCCGGGACGGAGAAGGCGGGCGGAAAATTCACCACTGAGCCGCCCGCCGTCTGCGGCCCATACCTGTTCACCGACTGGCAGCAGAAGCAGAAACTGACGCTGGAAGCCAATCCCGACTGGCCCGGACCGAAGCCGGCCTTCCCGAAGGTCGAGATCTACATCGTTCCGGATGACCAGGCGGCGCAGCTTGCCTATGAGGCGGATGCGTTCGACTACACCAAGCTTGCCATATCGGCCTCGAAGGCCGTGAAAGCCTCGCCGCCGGCCGACACGGCGGTCATCGAGGCGCAGTCGACGCGCTATGTCTGGCTCACGATCAACATCCAGTCGCCGCGCTTGCAGGACGCCAAGGTGCGACAGGCGGTGCAGTATGCCGTGGACGTCAGCCAGATCCTCACCGGCGTCTACGACGACCTCGTGCCCCGCTCCACCGGCGTGGTGCAGCCGGGTACCGCCTTCGCGCGACCCAAGAACCTGATCGATGCGCCGGACTACGAGAAGGCGCAGGCGCTGCTCGCCGAGGCCGGTGTCAGCGGGCTCACGCTGACGCTGTCGGTGATGAACGATTCCATCCGCACGGCGACCGCGCAGATCATCCAGGCGAGCCTGGAGCAGGCGGGCATCACGGTGGAGATCCAGCCCTACGACGAGGCCGCCTATTGGGGCATCGGCGACAAGACACAAGGGGACGGGTACAAGAACCTCGACCTCGTGTTGATGGATTTTGCAGGCGGCGTCGATCCGTCGGAAAACCTGGTCTGGTTCCGGCCCGACCAGATCGGTGTCTACAACTGGTCGGGCTTCGACAGCACCGAATTCGAGGAAAGCTACCAGAAGCTGATCTCCGAGACCGACCAGGAGAAGCGCGTGGCGCTGTCGCGACGCATGGAGGACCTGATGGAGGAGAGCGGCGGCTTCATCTTCATCTGCCACCAGCCATTGGTGGTGATCCACCGCACCGCATTCGAGCCGGTGATCTACCCGGACGGACACCCCAATCCCGTCCTGTTCACGAAGAAGGCGTGAGCGGCGTGGACAAGCCGCACAGCCTCGACTAGCTGGAGCCCGTGGCGGACAGGAATCGCATCGAAGGCAGGGAGCGCGGCGCGAAGAAATCGCAGCCGCGCTTCAGCCGCGAGCAGCCGGAAATGCGGCGCGCGATGCTGATCGAGGCGGCGACGCGCTGCCTTGCCGAGGGCGGCATCGGCGCTTTCACCGTTGACCGCATCGGCCGGCAGGCCGGCGTCTCGCGCGGCCTGATCAACCACTATTTCGACGGCCTCGACGGCCTTTTGGTCGAGGTTTATCGCACCTCGCTCTACGCTAGCGTGACTGCCCATATAGAGGAGGCAAAGCGAAGGCGCGCCGAAAAGGCGGACTGGCCACCGCAGGAGGCGCTAGCGGAACTGGTCCGGTCGAATTTTTCGCCGGTCTATTTCAGCCGCGCAAACCTCCTGATCTGGCTTTCGCTGTGGGGCGAGATTGCAGTCAATCCGCGCCTGAAGGCGGCGCATCGCGAGCTATACGATGCGTACCGGGCTGAACTCGCGGAAGACATTGGCGCCGTGGCCGCGGCACGGGGAAAGCGGGTCGATGCGCCGACGCTCGCGCGCAACTTCATCGCGCTGGTCGACGGGCTCTGGCTGGAGTGGTGCCTCGACGAGACCGTGGTGACCCCCGAGGGCGCCGAGGCCGCGGGCTTCGAAATGCTGGAAGCGCAGGTCGGGCCGCTCAGGGAGGGGTAGATGACGTTGGTATTGAAGTACGCATTACAATGGTGTATATAGTTCCGCATTGCGCGGAGCGATTTTATGGTTTCATCACCGGTCAAGAAGGAAACGCCGGTTTCGATGCGGTTCCGCAACGATGATCTCGCGATCATCGATCGTGGCGCCGACCTGCTCGGCCTATCGAGAACCGAGTTCATGCGACGCGCCGCGCTGCAGGAAGCACAGATGGCCATCTTGAACGAGACGGTCATTCGTCTCTCGCCTGATGCTTTCGACGCATTCGTGGAAGCGATCAGCGCCCCTCCGTCGCCCCCGCCCCCCAAGGTTGCCGAGCGTCTGAGACGCAAGGCTCCGTGGAACGAGTGACACGGTGGCATCGTCCCCCGTCGAACTTCTCAGCGACGTACACAGTGTTGAAGGTTTCGACTGCGGCAAATCCACGCTCAATCGTTGGCTGTTCGAGTTTGGCCTCAGCAACCAACTGCGAGGCTTCACGCGCGTGCTCGTGGTCCATGAGGCGGGACGGGTGGTCGGCTACTACGGCCTCGCTCCGACCGTGATCGAGCCGAACGCGGTCCCACGCGGAATCCGCACTGGCCGGCCACCCGATCCCATACCGGCCCTGCTCATCGGCCAGTTGGCCGTCGACCATAGGTACACCGGCAAAGGCATCGGCTCGGCGCTGGTCCGCGATGCGCTGCGACGGTGTGTTGCCGGCGCCGATATCGTTGCCGGCCGCGCCGTCATAGTCCGAGCGATTGATGCCGAAGCCGAGGCCTACTGGAAGAGTTGGGGCTTCATTCCGTCGCGCGAAAATTCCTCGATCCTTCTGCGCTCCATCGAAGACGTCAGGATGTGGCTGGCCGACGCTTGAACCGACCAGGCCTTTGCCGGGGGATCCTCAATTCAGCGGCGAGCCGCCCTCGCGCTTGCGGCGCTCCATGTAGTCGCGCAACGCCTCGTCGATGCCGGAGTCGATCGGCGGCTGCTCGTAGTCGGCCAGCATCTTCTTCCACACCGTATTGGCACGTTCCTTCGCAGTGATCTGTCCGCGCTCCATCCAGGTGTCGTAGTTGTCCCAGTTGGAAACCAGCGGCGCATAGAAGGCGCGCTCGTAGCGCTGCATGGTGTGGGCGGCGCCGAAGAAATGTCCGGCCGGGCCGACCTCGCGGACGGCATCGAGCGCCAGCGTGTCGGCATCGACCGCCGGCGGGTCGAAATAGGCGGCCATCATCTGCAGCATCTCGCAGTCGATCACCAGCTTCTCGAAGGAAGCGGTGAGGCCGCCGCCCAGCCAGCCTGCGGCGTGCAGCACGAGGTTCGCGCCACCCATCAGGCAGCCCCACAACGACATCTGGCTCTCATAGGCGGCCTGCGCGTCGACGGCGTTGGCGGCCGTCACATTACTGGAGCGGAACGGCACGCCGACAAGCCGGCAAAGCTGGCCGGTGATCTGCGCTGCCTGCGTGTATTCCGGCGTGCCGAAGGCCGGCGCGCCGGTCTTCATGTCGACGTTGGAGGTGAAGCCGCCATACATGGCCGGCACGCCGGGCCGCACGATCTGGGTCAGCACCAGCCCGGCCAGCGCCTCGGCATGCTGCTGCGACAGCGCGCCGGGCAGCGTCACCGGGCTCATGGCACCGGCCAGCGTGAAGGGCGTGATGATGTTGACCTGGCCGTGCTCGGCCATGGCGATCAGCCCCTCCGCCATCGGCTCGTCGAGCTGCAGCGGCGAGTTGGTGTTGATGACGGCGGTGAACACCGGCATCTCCGACGCGAGGTTTTCCCGCGTCGTGCCAAAGGAGATCGCCGCCATCTCCAGCGCGTCGATCGCGCGGCCGGTGCCCAGCGCCTGCGGCTGCCAGTTCTTGTCCAGCAGCGTGATCTCGGCATAGTAGAGGTCGAGGTGGCGGGTGTTCTGGTGGAGGTCGAGCGGTTCGAACGGCCCGCCGCCCTCCTGGTGCAGCACGTTGAATGACTGGATCAGCCGAAGATAGTCGCACATCTCGGCGTAAGTGCCGGGACGACGGCCGCGATCGTTGTCCATGACATAGGCCGGCCCGCCGACCGATGACAGGATGCAGTGTCTTCCGCCAACCTTCACGTTTTTTTGGGGGTTTCGCGCGCGCAACTCGAACGCGGGCGGCACCGTGGCGATGCGCTTCATCACCAGCGCGCGGTCGAAGCGCACGCGCATTTCGCCTTCGTCAACGTCGGCGCCGGCCGTGCGATAAAATTCGCGCGCGCGCGGCTGCAGCACGCGCATCCCGATCTCTTCCAGGATGGTCAGGCCGGCCTCGTGGATCGCCTGCACATGGTCGGCCGATAGGATCTCGATCGGCGCATAGGGTCGCGTCAGCTGCCGCCACGGCCGCTGCTGGATGCCGCCCGCCTCGCGCTGGGGGCGGCCTGGCCTGCGACGAGCGGCGCTGCGTTCCATGGCTTTTCCTACTCGGCTGCTGGGCGCATCGGAAAATCCGGCGCGATGTCGACGATCGGCATGTCGCGACGATACGGCCGAGCGGGGACGGCGAGGCCGAGTTCGCGCCCGAGCTTGTGGCCGCTGTGGACGGCATGGGCAATGGCGCCCGGCGCCAGCGCATCGCCGATGCGGTCGACGCTCCTGATGCCGGCGGCGGCGATTTCTTCGGGGCGCGTTTCGAGCGCCTGGAAAAGCTCGTCGCGTGGCAGCCGCAGACCGACGATGACGACGGAACGGCAGGGCACGCGGCTCTCCTCACTGGTGAAGAGATGCGAGAGCGTCGCGGCCTCGCCGTCAAAAGCTTTCAGCGTCTGCAGCGTGACAACCGGCACGTTGCGCCGCGACAAAGCACGATGCACCAGCGGCAGTTCGTTGGTCATGATCGTCCAGGCGGAAGCCTGGCCCGCCGGCGTCGCATAGGTGACCGGAACACCCTGAGCTGCAAGATGTTCGGTCAGCACGCCGCCCATGTAATAATTGTCGAAGTCGAAAACCAAGGTCGGCCCCTCGGGCAGCCGGCCTGCGGCGATGTCGTCCGGCGTGAAGATTTTCTCGCCATCGAGCCGGCCGACGGGGATCTCCATCGCGGAGTACAGCATGGTCGTCCAGCGCGCGCCGGTTGCCAGCACCACGCGGTCGGGCGCGAGGTCGACGATCTCGTCGACGCCGAGCGTGCTCTCCAGAAAGAGTTCCACATTCGGCATCGCCTTGAGCCGGCCAAGGCGATAGTCCACGACACGGTTCCAGGCCGACAGGCCGGGCAGCGTCTTTTCGAAGGTGAGCCGCCCGCCGAAGGCGCTGCCGCTGTCGGCGAGTGTCACCCGATGGCCGCGCCGTCCGAGGGTGAGCGCGCATTCCAGCCCGGCCGGACCGCCGCCGACGATGAGCACCCGCTCCGGCGCGGCCGCACGCTCGACGCGTTCGGGATGCCAGCCGCGCCGCCATTCCTCGCCGGCGGTCGGGTTCTGCGTGCAGCGCACCGGCACGCCGTCATGCCAGCTCGAAATGCAGATGTTGCAGCCGATGCATTCGCGGATCTCGTCCTCGCGGCCTTCGCGGATTTTTGCCGGTAAAAACGGATCGGCAATCGAGGGCCGCGCGCCACCGATGAGGTCGAGCACGCCGCGGCGGATCTGCGACACCATCGTGTCGGGCGAGGTGAAGCGGCCGACGCCGACCACCGGCTTTTTCGTCAGCGACTTGACGAAGTCGATCACCGGCTCGTGGCTGCCCTCGCCGGTGAAGCGCGAGGCGGAGCAGTCGGTCGGGCTGGAATCCATCTTGACGTCGAAGAGGTCCGGCACATCGCCCAAAAGCTCGACCAGCTCGTGCGCCTCGGATGGCTGGTTGCGGCCCGGACGGGCGCGCAGTTCCTCCAGGCTGACGCGCAGCGCCACGCCGCAATCCTTGCCGACGGCGTCCTTGGTGACTTCGATCAGCTCGCGCACGAAGCGCACGCGGTTCTCGATCGAGCCGCCATATTCGTCGGTGCGGTGGTTGTATTCCGGCAGCAGGAACTCGTAGCCGAGATAGCCCATGCCGGCATAGACATAGACGATGTCGAAGCCGGCGGTGCGCGCCTTGCGGGCGCCTTCCGCCTGCCATTTCAGCACGTCGCTTATGTCGGCTCTGTCCATGGTCTTCGGGCGCAGGTTGCCCATGAAGCCGACATGGGTGGCCATCCAGGGGATGCCCGACGGCGACAGCGGCGGCAGCCGGCTCGCACGGTTCATCACCGAGGCGCCGCCGTGCCAGAGCTCGACGCCGGCCAGCGAGCCGTGCCGATGGACGGCCTCCGTCATCAGCGCATGGGCGCGGATGTCGTTGCCGTCCCACAGCGTCGCATAGGGCAGCGGCGCGTCGTCCGAGCTCGGGTCGATGGAGCAGGCGCCGGTGCAGATGACACCCCAGCCGCCCTCGGCCTTGGTCTCGCGGAATTTTGCGCGGACCCGGGGCAGCGCGTTGGTCATGCCGCTCGCATGCGGCACCTGGTAGAAGCGGTTCGGCGCGGTGACGGGGCCGATCCGCACCGGCTCGAACAGGACTTCGTAGCGGGGGTTGCAGCCCATTCTGGCACGCGGTCATGTGCTTGTTGAACGATTGTACAACAAGCACGTTTTCGCGCGGCGGGCAAGGGGCGGGACGCTTGGGTGCCAGGGCGCGCGCTATGGCGACAGCAGTCGATCGTACTCGGCGTGCGAGCCGATCCAGATCCAGGTCAGCCCTTGGTCGTCTTCAAGCGCGAGGACGCGATAGTTGCTCCCGACGCGGGCCGACCAAAGCTCCCCGACCGTCTTGAACTGAAGGGACGGATGCCGCGGATCGTTCCTGAGAAGTTCGAAGTTCCGGTCGGCAAGACGTCGAACGTTTTCCGATAGCTCGTGATATGCCCGCCAAAAGCTCGCCGTGGCGCGATGCGTCACAGCGGCTTGGTCTTGCCTGACGCAATCTCGGACCTCGCCTCGGCGATGAACCGGTCCAGCCGTCCGGCCTTGACATCCGCCTCGAACTGTCGGTCCCAGCGCTGCCAGCGCAACTCGTCGATCCACGCCCCGAGTTTCTTCAACTCGTCGTCATCCAGTTCGGAAATCGCGTGCTCGAGTCTGTCCAATCGGGTCATCCATGCAGGATAGCATGGCCGCGTCTCAACGCGAAAGGATGCAGTGGCATCCGCGAGGTCTGCGTCGAACGTGCGTCCGTTTCAGAAATCGAAGCCCGACTGGTCGTCCTTCTTTTCCTTCGGCGCCTTGCGGAAGGCGGACGAGTCGACCGCCGGCAGGCCCTACGCCCTACGCAAACGCCCCGTGGCAGTGCTTGTACTTCTTGCCGGACCCGCAGGGGCAGGCCTCGTTGCGGCCGACCTTGCCCCAGCTCTTCGGGTTCTTCGGGTCGCGCTGCTCGGCCGAGACCACGCGCAGATCCTCCAGCACGGCAAGCTCGCCTTCGCCGAAATCGTCCTCGCCGGTGGTGCCGTCGATGTGGTGGCCGAAAGCCCGCGGCGCTTCCGGCGGTGGCGCCTCCGCGGCCTGGCGAACCAGTTCGACGCGCATCAGCTGCGCGGTCACGGCCTGGCGCAGATTGCCGAGCATGGCCTGGAAGAGTTCGAACGCTTCGCCTTTGTACTCGTTAAGCGGGTCGCGCTGGGCATAGCCGCGGAAGCCGACGACGGAGCGCAAATGGTCGAGGTTGACAAGATGCTCGCGCCACAGATGGTCGAGCGTCTGCAGCACGATCGAGCGCTCGACATAGGCCATCACATCCGGGCCGAAGCGATCGGCGCGGTCGGCCGCGGCCTTGTTCGCCGCCTCGGTCAGGCGCTCGCGGATGTCGTCCTCGGCTATGCCTTCTTCCTTCGCCCACTCGTCCACCGGCAGGTCGAGGTTGAGGTGCTGGCGCACGCCTTCCTTGAGGCCGGCGACATCCCACTGCTCGGCATAGGCGCTCTCGGGGATGTGCTTGGCGACCATGTCGTCGATGACGTCCTGGCGCATCTCGGCGATGGTTTCGCCCAGATGCTCGCCCTCCATCAGTTCGACGCGCTGCTCGAAGACCACCTTGCGCTGGTCGTTCATGACGTCGTCATACTTGAGCAGGTTCTTGCGGATGTCGAAGTTGCGCGCCTCGACCTTCTTCTGCGCCTTCTCCAGCGCCTTGTTGATCCAGGGATGCGTGATCGCCTCGTCTTCCTTCAGGCCGAGCTTCTGCAGCATGCCGTCCATGCGCTCCGAGCCGAAGATGCGCATGAGGTCGTCCTGCAGCGACAGATAGAATTTCGACCGGCCGGGGTCGCCCTGGCGCCCCGAGCGGCCGCGCAGCTGGTTGTCGATGCGGCGGCTCTCGTGGCGCTCGGTGGCGAGCACGTAGAGGCCGCCGGCGGCGAGCGCCTTTTCCTTCAGCCTGGCGACATCCTCTCGGATCTGCTTTTCCTTCGCCGCCCGCTCGGCCTCGTCCTCGATGCCGGCAAGCTCGTGGGCGACGCGCATGTCGGCGTTGCCGCCGAGCTGGATGTCGGTGCCGCGGCCGGCCATGTTGGTGGCGATGGTGATGGCGCCCGGCTTGCCGGCCTGGGCGACGATCTCCGCCTCCTGCTCGTGGTGGCGGGCGTTCAGCACCTGGAAATCGCGAAAGCCTTCCTTGCGCAGGCGCTCGGCCAGCTGCTCGGACTTCTCGATCGAGGTGGTGCCGACCAGGATCGGCTGGCCCTTGTCGTTGGCTTCGCGGATCTCGCGCACGATGGCGCGGTATTTTTCCTCGACGGTGCGGTAGACTTCGTCGTCCTCGTCCTTGCGCACCACCGGCAGGTTGGTCGGCACCTCGACCACGCCCAGGCCGTAGATGTTGCCGAACTCCTCGGCTTCCGTCGCCGCGGTGCCGGTCATGCCGGCGAGCTTCTTGTACATGCGGAAATAGTTCTGGAAGGTGATCGAGGCCAGCGTCTGGTTCTCGGGCTGGATGGCCACGTGCTCCTTGGCCTCCAGCGCCTGGTGCAGGCCCTCCGAATAGCGGCGGCCGGGCATCATTCGGCCGGTGAACTCGTCGATGATGACGATCTCGCCGTTGCGGACGATGTAGTCCTTGTCCTTCTGGAACAGGCGGTGGGCCTTCAGCGCGTTGTTGACGTGGTGGACCATTGCCACGTTTTCGACATCGTAGAGGGCGGCACCCTTGAGCAGGCCGGCGGCGCGCAGGATGCCTTCCAGCTTCTCGGTGCCTTCTTCGGTGAAGGTCGAGGTACGCTGCTTCTCGTCGATCTCGTAGTCGGACGGGTTGAGCTTCAGCATGATGGCGTCGACGGTGTTGTACATCTCCGAGCGGTCCTCCAGCGGACCGGAGATGATCAGCGGCGTGCGTGCCTCGTCGACCAGGATGGAGTCGACCTCGTCGACGATCGCGTAGTTGTGACCGCGCTGGACCATCTGGGCGCGCTCGTATTTCATGTTGTCGCGCAGATAGTCGAAGCCGAGCTCGTTGTTGGTGCCGTAGGTGACGTCGCAGGCGTAAGCCGCGCGGCGTTCGTTGTCGTCCAGCCCGTGGACGATGACGCCGACGGTCAGGCCGAGGAACTTGTAGACACGCCCCATCCATTCGGAGTCGCGCTTGGCGAGGTAGTCGTTCACGGTGACGACGTGGACGCCCTTGCCGGTAAGCGCGTTGAGGTAGACCGGCAGGGTGGCCACAAGCGTCTTGCCTTCGCCGGTGCGCATCTCGGCGATGTTGCCGCCATTGAGCACGATGCCGCCTATCAGCTGCACGTCGAAGGGCCGCATGCCGAGTACGCGCTTGGAGGCTTCCCGCACCGTAGCGAAGGCGGGAACCAGCAGGTCATCGACGGTCCGTCCCTCGGCGAGCTGCTTGCGGAATTCGTCGGTGCGGGCACGAAGCTCCGCGTCGGTTAGCCTTGAGACTTCGGCCTCCAGCGCGTTGATCTCGGCGACCCGTGGCCGCGTCGCCTTGACGCGGCGGTCGTTCGATGAGCCGAAAACAGCGCGAGCCAAACCGCCGAGACTGACCATTCAATGGTCCTTTCGAAAGAGCTCCGGCGAGCCGCCGGCCGAAGCAGGCACACCAGGGCGCCGGACAAACGGAAAAAGCGTCCGGAATTGCCTTCTGGACGCAATGTCGCAGGACAGATAAGAGGGGGCCGGTGCGATGTCAACTTGGCGCGAGGCCGCGCCGGAGCGCCAAATTCCGCCATATTCGCCAGCGCCAGACGGCGCCGGATTTCCCACTGGAGACACTCTTATGCCATTCCACCCCCGCCGTGCGCACGCCTTCTGCGCCGCATTGGCCCTCGTCCTTCTGGCCGCACCTGCCGGTTTCGCGCTTGCGCAGGAAACCGCGCCCGCCACGACCGCGCCCGCAGCCCCTGCACCCGCCGCCGCACCCGCTCCCGCGCCGCTGCCTTCGCCGGACACGGTGATTGCGACCATCAACGGCGAACCGGTGACCGAGGCCGACCTGGAGGTCGCGATCGGCGAACTCGACCAACAGTTCCAACGCCTGCCGGATGATCAGCGCCGCGCCGCCGCGCTCTCCGCCATCATCGAAATCCGCCTGCTCGCCGCCAAGGCGGTGGCCGACAAGCTCGACGCCGATCCCGAATTCAAGCGCCGGCTCGACTTCCTGCGCGACCGGGCGCTGCACAGCGCCGTGGTCGACCAAGAAATCGCGGCGAAGATCACCGACGCCGAAATCCGCGCCCGCTACGATCAGGAGATCGCCGCGACGCCGCCCGAGAACGAGGTGCATGCCCGTCACATCCTGGTGAAGACCAAGGAGGAGGCCGAGGCGATCATCAAGGAACTCGACGGCGGCGCCGACTTCCAGAAGCTCGCCAACGAGCATACCAGCGACCCGAGCGGCAAGACGACCGGCGGCGACCTCGGCTATTTCGGCAAGGGCCAGATGGTCCCCGAGTTCGAGACGGCGGCCTTCGCGCTCGACGTCGGCGCCTACACCAAGCAGCCGGTGCAGTCGCAGTTCGGCTGGCACATCATCCTGGTGGAGGACAAGCGCGCCAAGCAGCCGCCGGCCTTTGACCAGGTCAAGGACCAGATTCGCCAGGTGCTGCTGCGCGACAACTATTTTGCCATGGTGAAGGGGCAGCGCGCGGCGGCGCAGGTCGACGTCACCGACCCGGTGCTGAAGCCGGCGCTCGACGCGATGGAGAAGGCGCAGCAGTAAGGCGCCGCACATTGTTCGGCGGGATCGGCATTTTGTTCCGATCCCGCCGCGCCAAGCTTGAATGTCGGCAGTTCATGATGCAAATCGGGCGCCTGTCGCAGCCGCCGGAGCGCAATCCATGTCCGCCACCGTTTCTCCCCTCGCGCCGAAGAAGTATCCAAAAATGCCGGCGGTCGACGGCGTGCGCATCGCCACGGCGGAGGCCGGCATCAAGTACAAGAACCGCACCGACCTGCTTGTCATGCTGTTCGACGAGGGCACCACGGCAGCGGGCGTCTTCACCCGCTCCAAATGCCCTTCGGCGCCTGTGGATTTCTGTCGCCAGAATCTGCCCAGCGGCCGCGCAAGAATGCTGGTCGTCAACTCGGGCAACGCCAACGCCTTCACCGGCAGGAAGGGTCGCGAAACGACCGCGATGACCGCCGCTGCCGCCGCCAAGGCCGGCGATTGCGCCGCGGGCGACATCTATCTTGCCTCGACCGGCGTGATCGGCGAGCCGCTCGACGCCGGACGGTTCAGCCATCTGCTCGCCGGCATGGCCAGGGAAGCGCAGCCGGCCCGCTGGCTCGAGGCCGGCAAGGCGATCATGACCACCGACACCTATCCCAAGGTGGCGACCGCGACCGTCGATTTCGGTGGGGTTGAGGTGACCATCAACGGTATCGCCAAGGGCGCCGGCATGATTGCGCCCGACATGGCCACGATGCTGTCCTTCCTGGCCACCGATGCGCCGATCGCCGCGCCGGTCCTCCAGGGGTTGCTGTCGGCCGGTGTCGGCAAGACCTTCAACGCCGTCACCGTCGACAGCGATACCTCGACCAGCGACACTCTGATGCTGTTTGCCACCGGCGCTGCCAAAAAGCGCGGCGCGGCTCCGGTGACGGATGTGAAGGACCCGCGTCTTGCCGGCTTCCGCCGCGCGCTGAACCGCATCCTCAGGAACTTGGCGCTGCAGGTCGTGCGCGACGGCGAGGGCGCGCGCAAGCAGGTGGAAATCACGGTCACCGGCGCAAAGTCGGCGCGTTCGGCCAAGCGCATCGCGCTGTCGATAGCTAATTCGCCGCTGGTCAAGACCGCGGTCGCCGGCGAGGACGCCAACTGGGGCCGCATCGTCATGGCGGTCGGCAAGGCGGGGGAACCGGCCGACCGCGACCGCCTCGGCATCTGGTTCGGCGACATCCGCGTCGCCCACGAGGGCGAGCGCGACCCGGCCTATTCGGAAGCGGCGACGTCTGACTACATGAAGCGGGACGAGATCGCGGTTCGCGTCGACATCGGGCTCGGCCGCGGCAAGGCGACGGTGTGGACCTGCGACCTCACCAAGGAATATGTCGCCATCAACGGCGACTACCGGAGCTGATGGCGGACCAAACCGATCCCGCGCAGGCGCCAAAGCTCGCCGAGGTGCGGCGGTTCGAGGCTGCGGGCTTCCGCGCCTGGCCTGCGGCTTCCGCGAGCTATGACGGCACCTGGCTGGTTCGGCTGACGGCTGGGCACCCTGCGAAGCGCCTCAACTCGGTCAATCCGCTGGATCCCGGAGACGTCGGCGATTTCGCCGCGCGGATCGCGCGAGCCCGCCGCCGCTTCGATGCCTATGGCCGGCCGATCACCTTTCGCCTGTCGCCGCTGTCCGGCCCCACTTTGTCCAGCCATCTCGACGGCGAAGGCTGGAGCATTTTCGATCCGTCGCTGGTGATGCGCCTCGATCTTTCGGCCGCACCGCTCGAAGCGGCGAGCGACCGCATCCCGCTGAAGGACATCGGTCGCTTCACCGCGGCTGCGATGAGCGTCCATGGGCTGGAGCCCGGCGCGCGCGCCGGCCTTGCCGAGGTGATCGGGGCGATTCAGCCGAAGACCGGCATGTTCGTGCTCGAAGAGGAGGGCGCGCCGGTCGCCACTCTGATCTGCGTCCATGACGGCGACCTCGCCGGCCTGTTCGAGGTGGCGACCGAAGCTTCTGCCCGCGGCCGGGGACATGGCCGCGCGATTGTGCTCTCGGCGCTCAAATGGGCGAAGCTGCGCGGCGCGCGCACGGCCTGGCTGCAGGTCGAGGAAGGCAATGCGGCGGCGAGCAACCTCTACGAAAGCATGGGCTTCCGCACCGCCTACGCCTATCACTACCGCCGGCCGCCGGAGGCCTGAATGTCGCGGAAAATGGTCCTGGTCGCGGCATGCGCCCTCATCGACCCGGACGGGCGCGTGCTTTTGGCGCAGCGGCCGTCGGGCAAGTCGATGGCGGGGCTCTGGGAATTTCCCGGCGGCAAGATCGAGCCCGGCGAGACGCCGGAGGAGACGCTGGTGCGCGAGTTGCGCGAGGAACTCGGCATCGAGACGAAGACCGCATGCCTCGCGCCGCTCACCTTCGCCAGCCACGGCTACGACGATTTCCATCTACTGATGCCGCTTTTCGTGTGCCGGCGTTTCTGGGGAATCCCGCAGCCACTGGAGGGCCAGGCGCTGAAATGGGTGCGGCCGGCCGCGCTTCGCGACTACAAAATGCCGCCGGCCGACGAGCCGCTGGTCGCGGCGCTGCTCGATCTCCTCTGAGACCGTTAAGCAAAAGTTTAGGCAAGCATGGAAAATTGACCTATCCGCCTGCCACTTCGCGGGAGACCCCGGCATGCAGCCTGAAGACGAATGGAACCTCATCCGAACAGATCGAGTGCCGGATACGAGCCTGCGCATCAGCGCTATTCGAATCGCCCTGCTTTTCAGTTCGGTCGCCATCGCGCTCGCGCTATTTCTCGTCCCCTTCGTTGAAGACCAGGGGCGCAATGTCGCGAGCACCGACAGCCTCGACCTTATGAGCACCGGCTCTATCCCGCAGGCAGCGCGGTACACCATTCGTCGCAGCGTGTTGCAGCCCTCAGACGATTCAGTCTGCATCATTCGCGCCGACGGCACGCACACCGGCGAGTGCTGAATTGGAGCGGGGCAAAAAAATGCGGTCGTGACCGCTCGAGTTTCACTAGGCCTTAAGGGTGTCGCATTAAGAATTCTTAACACGTTGGCTCTAGGGTGACCCTAAAGGATGGTGACCCATGGAAAAGACGCTCTGGCGTTTCATCGAGGACGAGACCGCCGCCACGGCCGTCGAATATGGGCTGATCGTCGCCGTCCTCTCCCTCACCGTGGTTGCCGGCTTCGGCAAGGCTGCAAACTCCCTCGAATATCTATGGGGAAACAACAACAGCAAGCTGCAACAGGTGATCCAGCAGAGATAGGCGCGACTGTCATCTTCCACCGGTTTTCGCCCGCCGTCTCGCGGGCTTATTCTTTTTGCGCATCCTTCAACGCTTCGGCGAGCGATTTCTTCGCGCTGCCGGGCCGCAGCGGCTTCTGCTGCGAGGCGTCCGGCGCCCAGCCCGATAGCCAGAGGTTCGAGAAGGTTGCCCGCACACGCCCGTCCGGGTCGGAAAACCGCTCAGCGTAGATTTCCGCCGCACGTGCAAAAAAACGCCTGGTGGCCGGAAGACGCGAGCGGTCGGCGAGCGCGTTCGTCGCCCCCATCGCGCGCAGGTCGGCCATCAGGTCGAACAGCGTGTCGTAGCGGACCGTGACGGTATCGACATCGGCCACCGGCAGAGCGTAGCCCGCCCGCTGCAGCAGGGCGCCGGCATCGCGGACGTCGGTTAACGGAATGACGCGCGGGCTGGCGCCGCCGGTGATCTCGGTTTCGGCCGCGAGCAGGCTTTCCTTCAGTTCGGCCAGCGTGCCGGCACCAGGAAAGGCCGCCAGCAGCAGGCCGTCGGGCTTCAGCGCCCGCCGGACTTGCGCCAGCACGCCGGGGATATCGTTGACCTCATGGAGCGACAGCAGCGAGACCGCCAGATCAAGGCGATCGGCCTCGAACGGCACTCGCTCGGGCGGCGACACGATGCCCTCCGCGCCGCCGAGCAGGGCCTGGTCCACCTCGACCCGCATGACTTCGCCGACCTTGCCGCTTGCCGCCAAGACCGCCGCGACCGCGGGATGGCCGCAAAAGAGCGTGGCGGCGCGCGCGAACTTTCGTTCGACGGCAGCCAGCCGGTCGCCGAGTTCTTCGGCCGCGCGCAGCATCAGGAAATCGGCGCCCGGCACGGCTGCCGCCAGTGCCCGCTTCCGGCGGGCGATCGAAAGCTGATTGTCGAACAGGTGTTGCAAGGGGTGGATCCGGAGTGCGGCGCCTGCGCGCTTCTGCTACAGATAGGGCATGGCCTCAAGCCGCGCGACCCTGCCGGCCAGTTTCAGGCGCCGGATCGGGCCCTTGCTCGAATGGCCGGCCGCACTGCTGTTTCCGCCGGTCTGCCCCGGATGCCGCCGCCAGGTCTCGCAGCCGGGTTCGCTCTGCGGCGAGTGCTGGCCGAAGCTGCGGTTCCTCGAAAAGCCGTGGTGCCCGGTAATGGGCACGGCCTTCGCGCACGACATGGGCGAAGGTTTTCTCTCGGCCGAGGCGATCGCCAACCCGCCGCCATTCGAGCGGGCGCGAGCGGCGGTGGTCTACGACGGTGCGGCACGGCAGATGGTGCAGCGGCTGAAGTACAACGATCGCACCGAACTGGGCCCTTGGATGGCAGGCTGGATGCTGCGGGCCGGGGCGGAATTGATCGAAGACGCCGATATCGTCGTGCCAATACCGTTGCATTGGCGCCGGTTCCTGGCGCGCCGCTACAACCAGTCGGCGGAACTCGCCCGCGCCGTGGCGGCGCAGTCTGGGCTGCCGTTTGCGCCGCAGGCGCTGCGCAGGGTCAAGAGCACGCGCCAGCAGGTCGGGCTCGCGGCGCGCGAGCGCGAGGACAATGTGCGCGCGGCTTTCATGATGCCGGATGCGTCCGACATTCTCGTGCGCGGCCGCCGCATCCTGCTCGTCGACGACGTCTATACGACCGGCGCGACCGTGTCGGCCGCGGCCCGTGCGCTGAAGCGCGGCGGCGCTGCGGCGGTCGACGTACTCACCTTCGCGAGGGTGTTGCCTGGGGACTTCCGGCCCGACGGCACCGACACTATATTAGGTCAGCAGCATTGACGGTCCGTGCCGATGGTTGATGTCACGATCTATACGCGAATGATGTGCGGCTACTGCACCGCGGCGAAGCGCCTGCTCGATCGCAAGGGCGTCGCCTACACGGAACACGACGCCAGCTTCTCGCCGGAGCTGCGGCAGGAGATGCTGTCACGCGCCAATGGGCGCACCACCTTTCCGCAGATATTCGTCGGCTCCGTCCATGTCGGCGGCTGCGACGATTTGCACGAACTCGAGGCCCAGGGCAGGCTCGACGATCTGCTGGCCACCGGAACGCTGAACTAGGAGCGACACATGACCGTTTTCACCGCCGCCGTCGTTCAGATGCGCTCCGGAATTGACGTCAACCGAAACGTCGCCGCGATGGAGGAGATGGTGCGCGAGGCGGCCGGGAAGGGCGCGACCTACGTGCAGACGCCCGAAATGACCGGAGCCGTCAACCGCGACAAGCCGACGCTGATGGCGTCGCTTCAACCGCACCAGGCGGACGCCGTCGTCGCGGCGGGGGCAAGGCTGGCGCGCGAGCTTGGCATCCACCTGCATGTCGGTTCGACGGCGATCGCGCTCTCCGGCGGCAAAGTGGCGAACCGCGCCTTCCTGTTCGGTCCGGACGGGACGCTGGTCACCACCTACGACAAGATCCACATGTTCGACGTCGACCTCGACAATGGCGAGAGCTGGCGCGAATCCTCGACCTACGAGCCGGGCCGTGATGCCGTGGTGGCCGAGCTGCCGTTTGCGCGGCTTGGCTTTGCGATCTGCTACGACCTGCGCTTCCCCCAGCTTTTCCGGGCCGAGGCGCTGGCCGGCGCCGAGGTGCTGACCATTCCGGCCGCCTTCACCCGCCAGACCGGCGAGGCGCACTGGCATGTGCTGATGCGTGCGCGTGCCATCGAGAACGGCGCCTACGTGGTCGCCGCCGCGCAGGGCGGCCTGCACGAGGACGGCCGCGAGACCTATGGCCATTCGCTCATCGTCGACCCGTGGGGCGTGGTCATCGCGGAAGCCGACCACGATCGCCCCGGGGTCGTGCTCGCCGAAATCGACACCGCCCGCTCGGCGCAGGCGCGCGGAAAAATCCCCAATTTGAAGAATGCGCGCGAATTCTCGGTGCGCGAGGCAAAGGCGGCCGCGCCGCTGCGGGGAGCCGCATCTTGATCCGCTTCAGCCTCCATTGTGACGAGGGCCACGACTTCGAGGCGTGGTTCCGCAACGGCGAGGACTACGACACGCAGCGCAAGCGCGGCTTCGTCGAATGCCCGCAATGCGGTTCGATCAAGGTCGACAAGGCGTTGATGGCGCCGGCGGTCTCCACCAGCCGGAGGCAGGAGAAGATGGCGCTCGCCATGCACGCCGAGCACAAGCAGGCGATGGCACAGCTCAAGGCGCTGACCGAGAAGATGCGCGAGAACGCCGACAATGTCGGCGACAAGTTCGCCGAGGAGGCGCGCAAGATCCATTTCGGCGAAACCGAGGCGCGCGCCATTTACGGCGAGGCGACGCCGGACGAGGCCCGCGCGCTGGTCGAGGATGGCGTCGAGTTCATGCCGCTGCCGACTTTCCCCGACGATCGCAACTGATCCCGTCCTACGCGGTCGGATAGCCGGCCGCGCATCGCATGGCTTTCGCCAAGCCGGTGTCAGGGTTTCATCGCGGTCGCCAGGTAGGCGGTCGAATTCAGGGTGACCGGCAGCCGGTCGCCCAGCATGCGATGGAGCCGCTCGATCGCGCAGCGTTCGATCGCCTGCCATTCCTCGGCGCCCGTGCTGTGCTTCCACATCGTGATCGGCGCCGTGCCGCGAACCGTGTCCTGCCAGAACCGTTCGATGTTCTCGACCGGCAGCCCATGCGCGACGGCCTCGATCCGGATATCGGCGAAACCTGCCTGGCGCAGTTCCGCCTCGAACAACGCCCGGTCCTCCAGCCCCGACAGGCGCACCTGCGACGGCGGCTGGGCAGCGGGTGCGTCCTCGGGCTGCATCGCCACGAAAAGGGCCTGCATCAGCGGCGACTGATCGCCCGGCGCCCAGCTCGAGACAAGCACCTGCCCCCCGGGGACGAGCACGCGGTGCAGCTCCGAAAAGCCTTTGGCACGATCCGGAAAGAACATCAGGCCGAACATCGAGACGCCGATGTCGAAGCTGGCGTCCGCGAAGGGGAGGGCCTGGCCGTCGCCTTCCACAACCTCGACGTTGCGGGCACCGGCCGCGGCGATGTTGGCGCGGAACCGGTCCAGCATCTGTGCCGAGAAATCAAGCGCGGTGACCGCCTCCACGCGGGGCGCAAGCAGCAGCGATGTCGTTCCCGGCCCGCAGGCGACATCCACCACGCGCATGCCGGGCCTGATCCGCAGCATCCCGACGCCCGATCGCGAATAGGCCTCGAGAAACCGTCGCGTGATCTGATCGTAGCCCTCGGCTACAAGGTTCCAGGGCGCTGCGGTCGCCAGCATGCCGACGGGCTTGGGTTCCTGAGTGCTCTGCTGGTCGCCCATCGCAATGCCTCCCTCGGCATGTACACAAGGCCGAAGACGGTGGATTGATCCGCGATTTCACGAGAGTATGCGGTTCGGCCGCATTCGGCAACATTTTGCCGGCTCGGCGGGGCAAAAAGAGGCTAATCCAGCCCCGAAGCCTTTCGCAGCCGGATCGGCGCGACGTTGCGCCAGCCCTGCAGGATCGCGCTTCGGAGCATGGTTTCATCGGCCTCCGCCAACATCACCGATGTCCAGCCCTGCCGACCCCAGCCGCCCTTGACCGGCACGAAAATCTTCGGCTCGGCGCCGGCGAGAATTTCCTGCTGCTCGGGCGTCAGCTTCACCACCGCCCTGGCGGGCTCGGGCAGGGACATGAAGATCTTGTTGCGCACGCGGAAGTCGGCATTGCCGAAATGCGATTTTTCTTCCGCCTCGGGCATCGCTAGAGCAAGCCGGCGGGCGTCGGCAGCTTCCATCGCGACCTCCCTCGCGCCGGTCAGGCCACGCCCTCGTTTGGGAAAGGCTTTTGCGCCAGCACCATATAGTTGACGTCCATGTCGCGCGACCTGCTCCAGCGATCGGTGAGCGGATTGTAGGTGACGCCGGTGCGGTCGCTGACCGTCATCCCCGCATCGTTTAGCGCCTTCTCGAGTTCATCCGGGCGCACCAGGCGGCCATATTCGTGCGTGCCCCGCGGCAGCCAGCGCAGCACGTATTCGGCGCCGATGATGGCGAGCCCGAGCGCTTTCAGCGTGCGGTTGATGGTGGCGACGAACATGATGCCGCCGGGCTTCACCATCTCGGCGCATTTGCCGACGAAGAGCCCGACATCGGACACATGCTCGACCACCTCCATGTTGAGGATGACGTCGAATTTTTCGCCGGCGTCGGCGAGGTCCTCGGCCGTGGTGGCGCGGTAGTCGATCGCGACCTTCGATTCGGCGGCATGCAGCCGGGCCACCTCGATATTCGTGGCAGAGGCGTCGGCGCCGACCACCGCGGCGCCGAGGCGCGACATCGGCTCGCACAAAAGCCCGCCGCCGCAGCCGATGTCGAGGAACCGCAGCCCCTCGAAGGGCCGTGCGGCGCGCGGATCGCGGCCGTACTGCGCCGCCACCTGGTCGCGGATATAGGCGAGGCGCACCGGGTTGAACTTGTGCAGCGGGCGGAACTTGCCGTTCGGATCCCACCATTCGGTGGCCAGCGCCGAGAAGCGCTCCACCTCCGCGGCGTCGATCGTCGAACGTCGGGCTTCTGGCATGGCGTGGTCTCCCTTCCTGCCAGAGGTCGGGCGCGTGCGCCTGAAAGTCAAGGCAACTTCGGCGTCCCGGTGAAAGGTACTTGATCGGTGCCGCGGCGGTAACTTAGGATGGCGAGTTGCCGTTGGGAGCGAACTTATGAAACTGGCGTTCGGTGCAATCGCGGGGTCGGTGATCGCGGCAGCGGCGTTCTTCTCCGTCCCTTCCGCGCAGGCTTCGCCGCATACGGTCTATTGCCGATCCGTCGGCGACAAATACACCGAATGTCCCGCCCGTTTCCAGGCGCCGATCCTGGTGATGCAGAAGTCGCAGAAGCCGTGCATCATCAACAGCAGCTGGGGTTACAACCCCAACACGGGCCGAATCTGGGTGGCGCGAGGCTGCATAGGCGTTTTCGCCGACCAGCACGGATACCACCACGGCGCCAGCGGCACCATGGATATCGACGCGCGGCGTTACAGCGACCAGGGCGAGTTCATCGGCTACGGTGCCGTCGTACCGGTACAGAACAACCACGTCGTCCAATTCAACATCGGTTCGAGCAAGTCGACAAGCACCACGACCATCCACAGCACGTCGGTTACCAACATCTACACCAATCACGATGTGGCTCGGATCACCGAACCCGATACTTCGCAGGACGTCGATCCGACGCCGCAGTTCGATCGCAACGGCGAGCCGAACTTCGATACCGAGGGCAACTATATCGGCGGTCACGGCCTGGGCACGCTGGTCGATTCGCCCGACGCCGGCGACGGGTCCTCCGGTGATTCGGACGGCGGTGGCGACGCCGCGACGAATTGCATCGACGGAACTTGCTGAGGCAGGGCGCAACCCGCCTTTCTCGTTGAGGTGCAAACCGGCCGGTCGCGTCGGCGGTTGCCATGGTTGATGGCGGCTTGGCCGGGCGGGCTCGATGTCCGCCGATGGCAGGCCCTTTCGCAGTTGCGAAAAACCCTGTATGAGCGCGCAACGAAACGCCCCGCATGTCGGGGCGGCCTCCATTTCCCGAGACCCATATGAAGATCAGAAACATCGCGATCATCGCGCACGTCGACCATGGCAAGACGACGCTGGTCGACCAGCTGCTGCGCCAATCCGGCTCGTTTCGCGAGAACCAGCGCGTCGCCGAACGTGCAATGGACAGCAACGACCTGGAAAAGGAGCGCGGCATCACCATCCTCGCCAAGGCGACCTCGGTCGACTGGAAGGACACCCGCATCAACATCGTCGATACGCCCGGCCACGCCGATTTCGGCGGCGAGGTGGAGCGCATCCTGTCGATGGTGGATTCGGCGATCGTGCTGGTCGACGCGGCCGAAGGTCCCATGCCGCAGACCAAGTTTGTCGTCGGCAAGGCGCTGAAAGTCGGCCTTAGGCCCATCGTGGTGATCAACAAGATCGACCGGCCGGACGCCCGCCACGTCGAGGTCGTCAACGAGGTGTTCGATCTGTTCGCCGCGCTCGACGCCACCGACGAGCAGCTCGATTTCCCCATCCTCTACGGTTCGGGCCGCGACGGCTGGGTGTCGGAAAACCCCGAAGGCCCAAAGGACCAGGGCCTTGCGCCGCTGTTCGACCTCGTCATCCGCCACGTGCCGGCGCCGACCGTGCATCCCGGCCCGTTCCGGATGATCGGCACCATTCTGGAGGCGAATCCCTTCCTCGGCCGCATCATAACGGGCCGCATCGAGTCCGGCTCGCTGAAGCCGAACCAGGCGGTCAAGGTGCTGCACCATGACGGCTCGCTGCTGGAGAGCGGTCGCGTTTCAAAAATCCTCGCCTTCCGCGGGCTTGAGCGTCAGCCGATCGAGGAAGCCCAGGCCGGCGACATCGTCGCCATTGCCGGGCTGTCGAAGGGCACCGTCGCCGACACCTTCTGCGACCCGTCGGTGACCGAGCCGCTGCATGCGCAGCCGATCGATCCGCCGACTGTCACCATGTCCTTCATCGTCAACGATTCGCCACTGGCCGGCACCGAGGGCGACAAGGTCACCAGCCGCGTCATCCGCGACCGCCTGCTGCGCGAGGCGGAGGGCAACGTGGCGCTGAAAATCGAGGAATCGGCGGACAAGGATTCCTTCTACGTCTCCGGCCGCGGCGAACTGCAGCTCGCTGTGCTGATCGAGACGATGCGCCGCGAAGGCTTCGAAATCGCCGTGTCGCGTCCGCGCGTCGTCATGCAGAAGGACGATGCCGGCCAACTGCTCGAGCCCGTCGAGGAAGTCGTGATCGACGTCGACGAGGAGCATGCCGGCGTCGTCGTGCAGAAGATGTCGGAGCGCAAGGGCGAGATGATTGAACTGCGCCCGTCGGGCGGCAACCGCCAGCGTCTCGTCTTCTACGCGCCGACGCGCGGTCTGATTGGCTACCAGTCCGAACTGCTGACCGATACGCGCGGCACCGCGGTGATGAACCGGCTGTTCCATGCCTACGAGCCCTACAAGGGCGAACTGCCCGGCCGCACCAACGGCGTGCTGATCGCCAACGAGCAGGGCGAGTCCGTCGCCTATGCGCTATGGAACCTCGAGGATCGCGGCCCGATGGTCATCGACCCGGGCGTCAAGGTCTACCAGGGCATGATCGTCGGCATCCACTCACGCGACAACGACCTCGAAGTGAACGTGCTGAAGGGGAAAAAGCTCACCAACATCCGCGCTGCCGGCAAGGACGAGGCCGTGCGCCTCACCCCGCCGGTGCGCATGACGCTGGAGCGCGCGCTGGCCTGGATCCAGGACGACGAACTGGTCGAGGTGACGCCGAAGACCATTCGCCTGCGCAAGCTCCACCTAGACCCGAACGACCGCAAGAAGTTCGAGAAGCAGCGCCTTTCCGGCGCGGCCTGACGCGAGCAGACGAGCCGCAATTGGTGCCCCGATCGCGGGATCGGGGTGCGCTGAGCCTTTTTGTCCGGCGATGCATCTCTTGGCTGCCTCGAGGGCAACATGTGGGCATGGTCCCGCAATATTTTTCCCCAGGCTTCGACCATTGGCCGCTCGGCTGCACCGCATCGGTGCGGAGCAGTTTCTATTTCTGATTGCAATTTTGAAAATAATCTCTAAAGTCGCAGAAATCACAACGAAGAGACAAGGCCATGCGACGGGCTGTCGTTGTTGCCTCGGCGGTTGCGATCTCCTGGTTGCCTGGATTGCTCGGAGCCCAGGAGAGCGGGCCGCTGGTCGTTACCCCGAACGGGGAACTGCCACTTCGCAGCGCGCCCCCGGGTCTGTTCAGCGGTAGAGGTGGAGAAATAGGAGCTGTCGAACCTGGGCAGAGCTATATCGTCCTTCAAAGAAAAGCAGTGCCATCAATCTTCGGAACGCAGGAATGGTTGAAGGTGCAGCAAATCTCCCCCGAAGCGGGAACCGCCGGTTGGGCGTTTTCAGGTGTTGGCGGCGACATGCAGAATTTCAGTGTCCAGCCGGCTGACAAATTGCAATTCATGGGACCGACCAAATGATCCAAGAGCCAGCGGATTGGGGCGTTCACGTATTCGCAGCCCTATCGGTCTTGCTTCTGATATTGCTATATAATTTCGGCATTGTGTCGCGGTCGGTCATCATGCCTCCGACCCAGGTCGTACCGCTGAAACGGCAACTGCTGGCAGGCATTCCAACAGGTCTGGTGACGATGGGCCTGTACGGCAAGACTGCCATTCCGAGCTTGAGCTTTGGATCGGCCAGCGTGATTTTCGACGCGGTCGTCATTGCAGGGAATGCGATAGTCTTCGGCATGCTTTCCCGGGATACATTGGACAAGATGGTCGGCCCGGGCGGAGTCGTGCCGCCTCTCCGGGTCTAGCTACCGCCGCGCCGCAGGCCCCTGCTAGGCTTGGGGCGTGATGCGCATTGCCCTGCTCACCGTCCTCACCTTTCTCGGCGGCCTCATAGCCGGGTATCTCGCCGCGGTCGTCGTCGGCCTGCTCTATCTCCAATATGCCGGCCTGTTCGATCGCGAGGGCGCGATCTCCATGGGCATCATCTTCATGATCGGCCCGTTCGCCGGCATTGTCGCCGGCCTCCTGGCGGCAATTGCGACGGCGACGCGGCCGCGCCGTCGAGCGACCGCTCCCACCACCCGCACCACCCCCGACACTGGTCGTTAAACGGCTGTCATCGTCGCGGCGGCAAATGGCGGCAATCCGCGCGGCCAGTCGCCAAACCGGCCGCATCTGATAGGATGGGGGAAAAGCATGCAATGGGAGGAGGACGACGCGATGCCGACGAGGGCCAAGCCGCGCGCGGTCAAGACCGAGACCGCTGATGCCGTGAGCCTCTACGAATTGCTGCTGGGACGCGCGGCGGCGGAAGACATCGCGCCCTATGACCATGCTGCGCTCGAACTGGCGGCCGACATCGCCGGCCGCGCGATTGCCGGGCAGAAGAAGGGCGAGAGCGTCGTTTCGATCGACAGTGGCCAGGTCAGACGCCAGGGGCTGCCCGTGACCGTCGTTACCGTCGTCAACGACAACAAGCCGTTCCTGTTCGATTCCGTCATCGGCGAGATCACCGACAGCGTCGGTGAGCCGCTGCTGGTCTCCCACCCGGTCATCGTCGCCCGCCACGGCCCTTCCGGCGTCGAAGCGATCCTGGGCGACGGCGGGCCGTCGCGCGGCAATGTCGAGGCCGACCGAATCAGCGTCATCCACGTGCATGTGAAGGCCATCGGAGCGGCAGAGGGCGAGGCGCTGGCCGCGCGGCTCTACAAGGTGCTCGACCAGGTCCACCGCGCCGTCGCCGACTGGCGCAAGATGCTGGCGCGCCTCGACCAGGCGATCTCGCAGTACCGCTACGCGCCGGTGCCGCTCGACAAGGCCGCGGTGACCGAGGCGATCGCCTTCCTGGAATGGCTGCGCGACGACAATTTCACCTTCCTCGGCATGCGCGAGTTCGACTACACCGGTGGCGAGAAGCATGGCGCGCTGGTGCGTTCGGCGAATCCGGGGCTCGGCATCCTGTCCGATCCGAACGTGGTCGTGCTGCGCCGCGACGCGGATGATGCGTCTGCGACAACCGCGGAAGTGCGCGCCTTCCTGCATGGCCCCGACCCGCTGCTCGTCTCCAAGGCAAACGCGAAGTCGCTGGTCCACCGCCGCGCCTATCTCGATTACATCGGAGTCAAGACCTACGACCCGAACGGCGACCTCTGCGGCGAGCTGCGCATCGTCGGCCTTTTCACCTCCACCGCCTATACGCGCTCGGTGATGCGCATCCCCTACCTGCGCTCCAAGGCAGAGGCGGTGATCGCCAAGTCCGGCTTCCATCCGGACGATCACTCCGGCAAGGCGCTGATCAACGTGCTGGAAAGCTATCCGCGCGACGAGCTTTTCCAGACCACCGTGCCGGTGCTGCGAAAGCATGCGGCGGCAATCCTCGGCCTGATCGACCGGCCACGGGTGCGCGCACTGGTGCGACCCGACCAGTTCGACCGATTCGTGTCCGTCATCGTGTTTGTGCCGCGCGACCGCTACGACAGCATCGTGCGCGAGCGCATCGGCGCCTATTTGAAGACAGTCTTCGAAGGCCGACTCTCCGCCTACTACCCGGCGTTTCCCGAGGGCGGGCTGGCGCGCGTGCACTTCATCATCGGCCGCTCCGGTGGGCGCACGCCGAAGGTCGAGCCGGCCATGCTTGAAGCAAGCATCCGCGAGATCGTGCGGACCTGGGAAGACGCGCTGCGCGACGAGGCGGCCTCTTCCGGCGTCGATGCCGAACTGGCGGGAGTGGCTGCCCGTTTCCCGCAGAGCTATCGCGGCAGTTTTTCGCCGGCAGAGGCGCTGGTCGATGCTGGTCGCATCGCCCGGCTCGGCGCCGAAAACACGATCGCGATCGACTACTACCGCCGGTCCGATCAGTCGCCGTCCGAGGCCGCGCTGAAGATCTATCACTTCGGTAGCCCGGTGGCGCTGTCGCGGCGCGTGCCGCTTTTGGAGAACATGGGTTTTCGCGTTATCAGCGAGCGCACCTTCGAAATCGCCGCGCCGGCCGGACTGGTGTTCCTGCACGACATGGATCTGGAGAGCTCGTTCAAAAAGCCGGTTGACCTCCAGGCCGACGGCAAGCTGTTCGAGCAGGTCTTCCTGTCGGTCTGGTGCGGCGAGGCGGACAATGACGGCTACAATTCGCTGGCGCTGACCGCGGGTCTCGACGTTGCCGGCATCGGCGTATTGCGGGCCTACGGCCGATACCTGCAGCAGGCTGGCATTCCCCAGAGCCAGGGCTTCATCGCCGCCGTTCTCAACCGCTATCCGGAAATAGCGCGCGCGCTCTACTCGCTGTTCGTCGCGCGCTTCGATCCCGCCGCCGGGTCGGAAGGCCTCGTCATCGCCAAGCACCTCAAGGCGGCGATCAAGGACGCGCTGGAGAACGTGCCCAGCATCGACGACGACACCATCATCCGCCGCTACGTGAACCTCATCAGCGTCTCGCTGCGCACCAACCACTTCGTGCCGGCCGACCAACGGCCCGGCACCTCGCTGGCGATCAAGCTCGAGTCGCGAGAAATCGACGGGCTGCCCGAGCCGCGGCCGTGGCGCGAGATCTTCGTCTACGGGCCCGAGGTGGAGGGCGTCCACCTGCGCTTCGGTCCGGTGGCGCGCGGCGGCCTGCGCTGGTCCGATCGAGCGCAGGACTACCGCACCGAGGTGTTGGGCCTGGTCAAGGCGCAGCAGGTCAAGAACGCCGTCATCGTGCCGGTCGGCGCAAAGGGCGGCTTCTTTCCGAAGCGCCTGCCGGCAGGCGGCAGCCGCGACGCGGTGTTCGAAGCCGGCACGAAAGCCTATGTGAACTTCGTCTCCAGCCTGCTCTCGATCACCGACAATCTCGACGGCGACAAGGTCGTGCCACCGGCTGGCGTGGTGCGCCGTGACAGCGACGATCCGTATTTCGTGGTGGCCGCTGACAAGGGCACGGCGACCTTTTCCGACACCGCCAACGCGATCAGCCAGAAATACGGGTTCTGGCTTGACGACGCCTTCGCCAGCGGAGGCTCCGCCGGCTACGACCACAAGAAGATGGGCATCACGGCGCGCGGCGCCTGGGAAGCCGTGAAGCGGCACTTCCGCGAGATGAACCGCGACATCCAGACCTCCGCCTTCACCGTCGCAGGTGTCGGCGACATGTCGGGCGACGTGTTCGGCAACGGCATGCTTCTGTCGCCGGAAATCCGGCTGGTCGCTGCCTTCGACCATCGCGACATCTTCATCGATCCGCACCCGGATCCGGCCACCTCGCTGGCCGAGCGGCAGCGGCTGTTCGACCTGCCGCGCTCCAGCTGGCAGGATTACGACAAAAGCAAGCTTTCGGCCGGCGGCATCATCGTCTCGCGTGCCCAGAAGTCGGTGACGCTGTCGGAGAAGGCCGCGGCCGCGATCGGCCTCGCCAAGAAGACCGCGTCGCCGGTGGAGATCCTCAGCGCGATCCTCAAGGCGCCGGTCGACCTGTTGTGGTTCGGCGGCATCGGCACCTACGTCAAGGCATCGACGGAAAGCCACCAGGACGTCGGCGACCGCGCCAACGATGCCATTCGCGTCGACGCGCGCGAGGTGCGCGCCAAGGTGATCGGCGAGGGCGCCAATCTGGGCGTCACCCAGAAGGCGCGCATCGAATACGGACTTGCCGGCGGTGCGTGCAATTCCGATGCGATCGACAATTCCGGCGGCGTCAATTCGTCCGACGTCGAGGTCAACATCAAGATCGCGCTGGCGCAGGCCATGCGTAAGGGAGTGCTTACGCGAAAGGCGCGTAACAAGCTGCTCGCCGAGATGACCGACGAGGTGGCCGCTCTGGTGCTGGCCAACAACTACGAGCAGACACTGGCGATCTCGCAGAGCCGCAAGCGCGGCCTGACCGAAATGTCGGCGCAGGCGCGCATGATGAGCGCGCTGGAATCGCAGGGCCTGCTCGACCGCCACGTCGAGACGCTGCCGTCGCCGGCGGCGATGGCCGAACGCCAGGCCCGCGGCGAGCCGCTGACGCGCGCGGAGATCGGCGTGCTGCTCGCCTATGCCAAGATCGTGCTGGTGACGGAACTGGTTGCCAGCGATCTGCCGGACCAGTCGCATTTCGAGCAGGACCTGCTCTCCTACTTCCCGGCCCGGATGGCAAAGTCCTATGCAGACGAGATCCGCGGCCACCGGCTGCGGCGCGAGATCATCGCGCGCGCCGTGACCAACGATGTCGTCGACCGCGGCGGGCCGTCCTTCGTCACCTCGCTGCGCGAGGCGACGGGGCGCAGTTCCGCCGACATCGTGCGCGCCTTCGCGACCGTACGCGACGGCTTCGAGCTGAGCGACCTCTACCGCCAGGTCGACGCGCTGGACAACCGGATCGACGGACAGGTGCAGCTGGACTTCTACCTGCGTATCGGCCGGCTGCTGCAGTCGGCCACCGCCTGGTACCTGAAGAACGATCCGCTCGACCTGCCGCTCGACCAGACCATCGGCCAGTTGCGTACGGTGCGGAAAGTGCTGGAGCAGAAGCTGCCGGAGATGCTCCCGACCTCGATGAAGGAACGCCTCGCCGAACGCCGCCGCGAACTCGTTTCGGCCGGCGCGCCGGAGGGGCTCGCCGAGCGGCTCGCGCTAGCCTCCGTTGCCAATCTCGTCCCTGATATCGACCTGGTGGCGCGCAAATCGGGTGCCGACATCGTCGCGGCTGCCAGGGCATTCATCGACATCACCCACGCATTCCGCATCGGCCGCATCGAGGAGGCCGCGCGTGCGATCGCCCCGACCGATTATTATGACGGCCTCGCGCTGACCCGCGCCATCGACACGATCGGCGCGGCCCGGCGCGGCATCGCGGTCGCCGCCTTCAGCTCTTATGGCGGCTCTGCCGATCCGGTCGCGGCTTGGCTCGAGGCAGGTGCTTCCCGCATCGCGCAGGTGCGCGAGCGGCTGCAGGCGCTGACCGAAAGCGGCGACATTACCGTCTCGCGCCTTTCGGTGGCATCGGGCATGATGGCGGACCTGAGCGCGGCCTGATTCCCGCCGCGGGGCGGAGAATTTCATGGCCGACATGCACGACGCCGTGCCCAGGCGCGGCATCTGGGGCTGGATGCTGTTCGACTGGGCGGCCCAGCCCTTTTTCACGGTCGTCACCACCTTCATCTTCGGGCCGTACTACATCTCGCGCATGGCGAGCGATCCGGCCGAGGGCCAGGCGGCGTGGGGTTACGGTGTCGCCGCTGCCGGCTTCGCCATCGCCATCCTGTCGCCCGTCTTGGGGTCGATCGCCGACCAGACCGGGCGGCGCAAACCCTGGATCATCTTCTTCGGCGCGATCCAGATCGTGTCGATGTCGATGCTGTGGTTCGCCGTGCCTGGCTCCAGCCTGTTCGTCACGCTGCTGTTCTTCAGCCTGGCGACCGTCGCGGCCGAATTCTCGATCGTCTTCAACGATTCCATGATGCCCCGGCTGGTGCGGCCGAGCGAAATCGGCCGCATCTCGAACCTGGCCTGGGGCCTCGGCTATCTCGGCGGCATGATCGCGCTGATCTTCATCGTCGCCTTCATCGCCGCCTCGCCGACGACCGGGCTCACCATGCTGGGCACGCAGCCGCTGTTCGGCCTCGACGCCGCCGCCGGCGAGGACGCGCGCTTTACCGGGCCGTTCTCCGCGCTGTGGTACCTGGTGTTCGTGATGCCGATGCTGATCTTCACGCCCGACGCGGTGCGCGGCCTGCCGCTCGGCGCGGCCGTGCGGTCGGGCCTTGCTGAGCTGAAGGAAACGCTCGTCGAGGCGCGCAGCCGCATCGGCATCGTCCGATTCCTCGCCGCACGCATGATCTACCAGGACGGCGTCAACGCGCTGCTGGCGCTGGGGGGCGGTTTTGCCGCGGCGATGTTCGGCTGGTCGGTGACCGAACTCGGCGTCTACGGCATTTTGCTAAACGTGGTCGCGATCTTCGGCTGCCTGGCGGCGAGCCGCATCGACACCGCTCTCGGATCGAAATGGGTGGTGCTGGCGTCGCTTGCCGTGCTGACGCTGGCAACGGTCGGGCTGGTCTCCACCGGCCCGGGCTTCACGCTGTTCGGCCTGATCCCGCTTCCCGGCACCGACGGCGACGGCCTGTTCGCCACGCCGGCGGAAAAGGCTTACGTGCTCTACGGGCTGTTCGTCGGCCTCGCCTTCGGCCCCGTGCAGGCGTCTTCGCGCTCCTACATGGCGCGCAGCGTGGCGCCGGAGGAAGCCGGCCGCTACTTCGGCATCTACGCGCTCGCCGGCCGCGCCACGAGTTTTCTGGCGCCGTTCATGGTCGCTACCGTCACCGCCCTCAGCGGCTCGCCGCGCCTCGGCATGGCGATGATCCTCATATTTCTGGGGATCGGCCTGCTGATCCTGATCGGCACGCCCTATCCCGCCAACAAGGTTGGGCGGTAGGGGCAGGCTCGGGGGACAGTTTTTTCTTTCCGCAGAAAGGCGCGGGCCGAAAGGTCTGCGCCGAGCGGAAAAGGCAAACTATCTCCGGCAGTTCTCAATGCCGGAAGTGACGCACGCCGGTGAACACCATGGCGATGTCGTGCGCGTCGGCCGCCGCAATCACGTCGTCGTCGCGCATCGAGCCGCCCGGCTGGATGACAGCGGTGGCGCCCGCCTCGATCGCCGACAGGAGGCCGTCGGCAAAGGGAAAGAAGGCGTCGGAAGCGACGACGGAGCCGCTGGTGCCGGGCTCGGCCAGCCCGGCGGCCTCTGCCGCATCCTGCGCCTTGCGGGCGGCGATGCGCGAAGAATCGACGCGGCTCATCTGGCCGGCGCCGATGCCCACCGTGGCGCCGCCCTTTGCGTAGACGATGGCGTTGGACTTCACGTGCTTGGCGACGCGGAAGCCGAATTTCAGGTCGGCGAGTTCGGCCGGCGTCGGCGCTCGTTTCGTCACCACCTTGAGGTCGAGATCGTCGACCACCGCCGCGTCGCGCGACTGCACCAGCATGCCGCCGGCCACGGACTTGAAGGCGAGGCCCGGCGCGCGCGGGTCGGGCAGGCCGCCGGTCACCAGCAGGCGCAAATTCTTCTTCGCCGCCACGATCGCCTGCGCTTCAGCGCTCGCCTGCGGCGCGATGATCACCTCGGTGAAGGTTTTCACGATCTCCTCGGCCGCCTCGGCGTCGAGCGCGCGGTTCAGCGCAACGATGCCGCCGAAGGCCGAAACCGGGTCGCAGGCGAATGCCTTCAGGTACGCCTCGCGCAGGGTTTCCGCCTCAGCAACGCCGCAAGGGTTGGCGTGCTTGATGATGGCGACGGCCGCCGCCCGTGACGGGTCGAACTCCGCCGCGAGTTCGAAGGCGGCGTCCGTGTCGTTGATGTTGTTGTAGGAAAGCTGCTTGCCCTGCAGCTGGCGCGCGATTGCGACGCCCGGCCGCCCGTCGCCCGACACGTAGAACCCGGCGTGCTGATGCGGGTTCTCGCCGTAGCGCAGTTCGCCCTGTAGCCTCCCGCCAAAGGCGCGCCAGGCCGGCTGCTCGACCTTCAGCGCTTCGGCGAACCAGCCGGAGATAGCCGCGTCGTAAGCGGCCGTGCGGGCGAAAGCCTTGGCGGCGAGCTCCTGCCGCAGCCAATAGGGCAGCGCGCCGTCATGCTCCTCAAGCACGGCGAGTACGCGGGGGTAGTCGCTAGGCTCGGTGACGATCGCGACATAGGCGTGGTTCTTGGCGGATGCGCGCACCATGGCCGGGCCGCCGATGTCGATGTTCTCAACGATCGAGGCATAGTCGGCGCCGGAGTGCCGGACCGCCTCGAACGGGTAGAGGTTAACGACGACAAGGTCGATCGGGGCGATGGCATGCTCGGCCATCGCGGCGGCATGCTCGGGATCGTCGCGCACGCCGAGCAAGGCGCCATGTACGACCGGATGCAGCGTCTTGACGCGGCCGTCCATGATCTCGGGAAAGCCGGTGAGGTCGGAGACGTCGCGCACGGCGATACCGGCCTCCGCGATTGCCCTGGCGGTACCGCCGGTCGAGACCAACTCGACGCCGCGCGCGGAAAGTGCCGCCGAGAGGTCCGCAAGGCCGGTCTTGTCCGACACCGACAGCAGTGCGCGGTGCACCGGCACGAGATCGGGCGGCGCGATCTTCTTCGATGGGACGACCATGGCATTCCTCGGCGGCGATGGGGAGGTTCGCCCGCCTAGCACATACGGTCGGAACCGGTCTAGGCGCCCGTCGTCCCGGCCCGCTGCCGGGTGAAGCGCCAAGCCACGGACTGGCGCTCCGATGCCTTCAGCGCGAGCACGATCTGGCGGGTGCGGCGCGGGCCGCCGAGGCCGGCAAAGAAGATCGATTCTTCGATGTCGGGCTCGATCTCGTCGCAGACAAAGGTCCACGCCTCGCCGCGTGGCGCGCTAAGCACGAGATTGTTCTCGTGGTCGCGCAACAGGTCGATATCGGGGTGGAGGTGGAAGCGGATAGCGACAAAGTCGCGGCCGCTGTTGCCGGGCTTGCCGCCGCCCGGCCGGAAGAAGCGGTCGACGCCGGCAAGCACGTTGCCGCCGGAGGCCAGCGCCAGTTCGCGCTCGTGCACGAGGGCGAACTGCGCCACGTAGCCGTCGTGGCTGGCGACGAAACCCTGGACGCCGGCGGTGTCGGCGCGCTGGCAGGTCACCTCGACCGGGCCGTTGACCAGCGGCGAGCCGATAATGCCGGCGAACCGGCCGGAATGGTTGAAGCGGGCCGACGAGGTGTCATTGATGGTCGCCGTCGAATGCGCCGCGGTCGCCCGGCCGAGCGGCCGGAAGTCGGCCGCGCCATAGGTGTCTATGCCGGCATTGACGATGAAATGGTCGCGGCCGGATGACATCTCGAAGGAGAGGCAGCCGGCGTGGGCCTCGCCGGCAACATCGGGGGGCGGCGGGCGCCCGGTGTCGGCGATGACCGTCGTCGCGCCGAGCGACAGCCGCTCGTAGCCGGAATAGGGCGCATGCAGCAGCGGCGCACCGCCGGTGTCGTCGTGGCGCAGAATCGCGGCGATGCGGTCATGAATGGTGGCCCCCATGCCGTTGAAGCGCGCCAGGCTGCCGTCCTGGTGGCGGAAGAAGCGCAGCGCCGGCAGCATGCGGTCGACGGCCGCGACGAGTTCGGCGGGCGGCGCCTCGGCCTGGTTGGCATATGTCTGGCGCAGCGGCAGAAGATCGGCCAGCAGTTCCAGCACGGCCATTGGGTTGCGCGAGATGTGGCCGCCGTCGGGCAGGATCTGCCTCGACAGTTCTTCGCACAGATGCCGCGTCGCATGCCTCAGCGCGGAGGCCGGCGCCGGCAGCGATAGTGCAGCGAACGCGAGCGCGATGCGCGCCCGCAGCCTGTGCTTGCCGTCCGGCATCTCGCCGGCCAACGAGCGCAAATAGCGGATCTGCACCGAGAGCGATTTCAAATAGCCGCGATAGAAGGGGAAGTCGGCGCCCTGCAGCACCACGGAGGAGTGCTGCAGCCAGGCGATGATGCGCTTGGCGACGGTCGGCGGCTCCCAGCCCACGCCGCCGATTCGGCTTCCGTGGATCGCGATCCAGTCCGAAACCAGCGCGCGCGCGTTGGCGGCGGCGAGTTCGGTGCCGGCGGCGCGCATGTGGCGAAGCCAGCGGAAACCGTGGAGGCTTTTCTGCCAGCCGCGATTGGCGACTGACATCTGGAAGGGCGACTGGCCGCCGGTCTCGACCAGATGGCCCGAGAGCGGAAAGCGGCCGTAGTAGATTTCGAGCGCTATCTGCGGGTCGGCGAGGCGCAGGTCGGGCGGTGCAATCAGGACGCGTTCCGGCACGCGGCCGGAAAACCGCCAGTGGTAGACGGGACCGGTGCGCAGCCTCCGGCGTGCCTTGCGCCAGAATTCACGGCCGACAAGCGCCCAAAGACGCGTCGTGTTGCCCGCGGTGCCGGCCAGCAAATCTTCCCTCCTGGCGTCCCTTCGCCGGCGCGCACTTTAGTTGATTCAAGCGCCGGCGCGAGGGTCAAATTTTAACGATCTTGAGCGTGCTTAGCCGGCACGGCGGAAACGCGCGGCAAAGAAGCCGTCCATTCCCGACAGGGCGGGATCGCCGAGATCGAGGCCTGCCGGCGTGGTGCGTACAGTGCCTTGCGCCGTCAGATGGGGATCGGCCGACGCGACCTCGCCGGCGCGCACTGGATCGTCGAGAAGATCGGGCAGGGCGGCGAGCATGCGGGTGCGCAACGTTTCGCCCTCCAGCGGGTCGAGCGAGCAGTTGGAGAAGACGATGCGGCCCCCGGGTCTTACCAGCGTGAGCGCGGCAGCCAGCATGCGCTCCTGAAGGTCGGCCAGCTTGGCGACGTCCTTCGGCGACTTGGTCCACGGCACGTCCGGGTGCCGGCGCACCGTGCCGGTTGAGGAGCAGGGCGCGTCGAGGAGCACGGCGTCGTATAGTCCGGCGGGACGAAACTCCAGGATGTCGGCAGGGACGATCTTCGCTTCGAGTTTCAGGCGCGCCAGGTTGCCCGCGAGACGCTCGAGCCGGTTCTTCGAACTGTCGATCGCGGTGACGCGCGCGCCGGCGAGCGCCAACTGCGCCGTCTTGCCGCCGGGCGCGGCGCAGAGATCGGCCACATGCAGGCCGGCGACATTGCCGAACAGCCGCGCCGGCAGGCTGGCGGCGGCGTCCTGCACCCACCATTCGCCCTCGGCGTAGCCGGGCAGGTCGGAGACGCGCGACGGCAGCGTCGCGACGCGGACGGAACCGGTGGGCAGCACGATGCCGCCGAACGTTTCTGCCCAGCGTTCGGGATCGGAGCGGACGGTGAAGTCGATAGGCGGCTCGTGTCGATGGGCGGCTAGAATGGCGGCGGCGCGCTCGGCTCCGTAGGCCTCGGTCAGCCGCTCGGAAAACCATGTCGGCGCGTCTGTGGTCTGGGCAAGCGCGGCCGGCAGCGCTCGCTCCTTCTCGCGCGAAAGACGGCGCAACAGGCCGTTGACCAGCCCGGAAAATCGCGCGGTGCGGGGGTCGAGCTTCGCATGCGAGACGGCAAGGTCCACGGCGGCGCTGTCGGGTGTGTCGAGAAAAAGGATCTGCGCGGCCGCGACATGAAGGATGTGCGAGAGCGTGGTGGCGTTGGCGGGCAGCGGCCGCTCCAGCCGCTTCGCCAGCAGCGCCTCGATGGTGCAGCGGAAGCGCAGCGCCGATACGAGGATCGCCCGCACCAGGGCGCGGTCGCGATCGTCGAGCGCACGGAACTGCGGGTGCCCGTGCTCGGCATCGGTCAGCCCGTCGAGTGGCGTTCTTGCGTCGATCACCGCTGCGAGCAGCCGGGCGGCGGTGCGGCGGGCGGGAAGGCCCGGCGGTTCCGGCTGGTCCGCCGCTTGGCCGAGGGGCGGCGCCCCTCCCGACGGGCTGCGGGGCTTGCGGCCGTCGCCGGCGCTCACCACGGGGTGCGGCGGCCGGACTTGGCGTCGCTGGAAGGGCTGCGGCCCCACGGGTTCGGCTGCGCCGGCGCCGGCGTTGGTGTCGCCTCACCGGCATCTGGAGCGGGCGCGGTCTTGCGTTCGCCCCATGGCCCGCCGCTGCCCTGTCCCGGGGTGGCTGGCTGGCTGGCACCGCGCTCGCCCCAGGGCCCGGAAGACTCCGGCGTCGGGGCCGGTCGCTGCGGGGCGCTGCGGCCGGTGCGCGGAACATCGGCGCGCCGCTGCGGGCGCGGCGTTTCGGTGCGCGGTGCTTCGGCACGCGGCGTCTCGCGTTGCTGCTGTGGCGCGTTGCCGGTGAAGTCGACCGCCATCTTCTCCAGCGCTGCGATGCGGTTGTCGGTATTCGGATGCGTCGAGAAAAGGCTGTCCATCCGCTCGCCCGAAAGCGGATTGATGATGAACAGCGGCGCGGTTGCCGGATTGCGCTCGGCCTGCGGGTTGGGAATGCGCTCTGCGGCGCGCGCGATCTTGTCGAGTGCGGAGGCGAGCCACAGCGGGTGGCCGCAGATCTCGGCGCCGCGGCGGTCGGCCGCGTATTCGCGGGTGCGGCTGATCGCCATCTGCACGATCATCGCCGCGAACGGCGCCACGACCATGGCCACCAGCACGCCGATGAAGCCCATCTGATTGTTGTTGTCGTTGCGGTTGCCGCCGAACAGCAGCGCGAAGTTGCCGAGCATCGAGATCGCTCCGGCAATCGTCGCGGTGATCGTCATGGTCAGCGTGTCGCGGTTCTGCACATGCGCAAGTTCGTGGGCCATCACGCCCGCGACCTCCTGGTAGGTCAGGCGCTGAAGCAGGCCGGTGGTGGCGGCAACGGCGGCGTTCTGCGGGTTGCGGCCGGTGGCAAACGCGTTCGGCTGTGCGTTGTCGATCAGGTATACCTTCGGCATCGGCAGATTGGCGCGCGCAGCAAGGTCGCGCACGATGCCGAAATACTCGGGCGCGCTTCGCTCGTCGACCTCGACGGCGCGGTGCATGCGCAGCACCATCTTGTCGGCATTCCAGTAGCTGAACAGGTTCATCGCCGCGGCGATCAGGAAGGCGATCGTCATGCCGCTCGAGCCGCCGATCAGGTAGCCGACGCCCATGAAAAGCGCGGTCATGGCGGCCAGCAGCAGGGCCGTACGCAAGGTGTTCATTACGGTCTCCAAAGTCGGCGCCTGGCTGTGTTCCTCGACCCTTGCGCCGCAACGATCTATATGATGGTGGAGTATCGTTCGCGATTCAATGCGGGGCTCGCGAAGTCATGGTCGAGAACAGCGAAAAGCAGGCCGCCGCCAAGGCGAGACCGCTGAACCCGGCGGCGCAGCGGGCGCTGGCCGAGGCCGCCGAGCGGCGCAAGCGCTACGACGCAGAGGAAGCCGCCCGGCCGCGCGAGTTTGGCGGGCGCGGCGGCAAGGATCCCAATCGCTACGGCGACTGGGAGGTGAAGGGAATCGCCAGCGATTTCTGAGTCATGGACCGGCGCGCCCTGTTCTCGGCGGGAACAAGTGACAGGCTTCTTCGTTGAACGAGGCTCTTCCTCTCACTTCCGGTGCCCCATGCTTATCCGCCTCGGCTACGAAATAGCCATCGATTGCCCCCAGCCGACCCCTCTTGTGTCGCTGCTCGAGATCCACGAGGACCGGCAGCGCGACATCAAGCGTCAGACGCGGGTGATGACGTCACCGTCCGTACCCAGCCAGACCTATCGCGATCTCTACGGCAATGTGTGCCGGCGCTTCCTCGCTCCGGAGGGAGGGTTCCGTATTCTCTACGATGCCGTCGTGGAGGACAGCGGCCTGCCCGACGAGGTCAACATGATGGCGCGCGAAATGCCGGTGGAGAAGCTTCCTGGCGATGTGCTGGGCTTCCTGCTCGGCAGCCGCTACTGCGAGACCGATCATCTCAGCGACCTCGCCTGGCGCTTGTTCGGTCACCTGCCGGCCGGCTACGCGCGCGTGCAGGCGATCACCGACTACGTGCACAACCATCTGTCGTTCGGCTATGGCTATGCTCGACAGACGCGGACGGCGGCTCAGGCCCATGACGAACGGGTCGGGGTCTGCCGCGATTTCGCCCACCTTGCCATCGCGTTCTGCCGCTGCATGAATATCCCGGCGCGCTACGTCAATGGCTACCTCGGCGATATCGGCGTGCCGGCCGATCCGGCGCCGATGGATTTTTCGGCGTGGTTCGAGGCCTATCTGGACGGCAAATGGTACACCTTCGATGCCCGCCACAACGTGCCGCGCATAGGGCGAATCGTGATCGCCCGCGGGCGTGATGCCACCGACGTGCCTCTGCTGCATAGCTTCGGTCCGCACCGGTTGTCGCTGTTCAAGGTATGGACCTACGAGGAGGAAATTGAGGCCGACACGTCGCCGGCTCCCCGCTCGGTCGACCGCACCGCGGCCGCGCGCATGCTCGCCTGACTTGCCACAGCAGTCAAAATAGGAAAAAATACCTCGACTGCGAGTCGAGGTATTTTTTGAGCCAAGCATGGTTTCCAGCCCTCGTCGTTGCCGCCCTGCTCTGGCAGCCAGCGGCAGCGGAGGATTTTCCCGGGCCTTTTCGCGCGCGCGTGGTGAAGGTGATCGACGGCGACACGTTTCGCGCCGAGGCCGAGATATGGCCCGGGTACCTCGTGCGGGTAAACGTGCGCATCCGCGGCATCGACGCGCCGGAGATGCACGCGCGCTGTGACGCAGAGCGCCTGGCGGCGCGCGCGGCCCGCGAAGAGCTGTCCGTGTTGCTGGCGGGCGAAACCACGATTTCCAACATAGCGGGCGCCAAATATTACGGCCGCGTTCTGGCCGACGTGACCGATGCTGGCGGCGCGCCGGTCGCCGACCGCATGCTGCGGCTCGGTTTGGCCCGCCCTTATGGCGGCGGCAGGCGGGACGGCTGGTGCTGATCCGTTCCGGGACGCCCGCGTAGCGTTTCGGCACGCCACGGTTCGCCGGCAACGACAGGCTGCCATAGCACGGTTAACAGGCCGGGCCGCGCAAGCCGGCGACACTTCCACCGTTTACCGGGCGTTCACCAATCCGGCATTCCAGTCCAAATGATTTCAGGGGGTTAGCCTTCGACCACGGCGCAAGCGCGTACCGATGCCGGGTTCGGCGCGCCGCATGCATCGGTTCAGGTGCGGTGGATGCGTCAGGAGGCGGCGATGCGGCATTTGAAGAAGGGACTAAACACGTTCCGAAACGATCGTCGCGGCAGCTTCGGCGTGGTGGCGGCGGTAGCTTGCCCAATGCTGATGCTGGCGATGGGCTTCGGCGTCAATCTGGGCCAACTCTACAATGTGAAGTCGAATCTCAGGGCTTCGCTCGACGCCGCGATCACCTCGACGGCGCGGGACATCACCACCGGAACGATCAAGCCGGAGGATGCCGAGGCCCGCGTCAAGGACTGGCTGGATGCCAACGGCGACCCGGACATATCGGGCAGCAGCGACATCGTGCTCACGAATTTCAAGATCGACCAACTCGCCAAGACGGTCGAAGCGGACGCTTATGTCGACGTCGACCTGTTCTTCCCGGTGTTCGGCATGCCCGACAGCAAGCGCGTGTGGACGGAGTCCGGCGCGCTTTATTCGGACAAGAAGATCGAGGTTGCGCTGATGCTCGACATCACCGGTTCGATGGCCAAGGATACCAAGAAGAAGACCGACAAGATCGGCGACCTGAAGAAGGCCGCCACCAACGCCGTCGACACGCTGCTCGGCAAGCAGGATCCGAAGGATGCGCGCATCCGCGTTGCCATCGTGCCCTATTCGGAAGCCGTCAATGTCGGCTCGGCGCTGTCGAAGTACGTGTATCAGGAAACCGGCTACACGACGGCCGATCCGCCGCTCTACAGCGACGTCACCCCGGTCTCGATGGGCTCCAAGGTCGACAACTGCACGACCGAGCGCAAGGGCACCTACCAGTTCAGCACCGCCAATCCGAAGGCGGGAGGCATGATCAACCGCTACTACAAGCTAGCCGCATGCCCGCCGTCCGAGATCATGCCACTGACGTCCAACCTCGACGCGCTGAAGACCTCGATCGGCAAGTTCACCGCCGTCGGGCGTACAGCCGGCCATATCGGCATCCAGTGGACGCGCTACCTGCTGTCGAGCAACTGGGCCGACTACCTGCCGGCCTCGGCGAAGCCGCTCCCCTATGACGAGAAGAAGGTCGCAAAGATCGCCATCCTGATGACCGACGGCGAATTCAACACCGCCTATGCCGACGTCGGGAAGGGCAGCGACGTCTACAACCAGGCGAGCAAATCGGGCAGCAAGGCCAAGAAGCACTGCGACCAGATGGCGGCAGACAAGATCGAGGTGTTCACCATCGGCTTCATGCTGACCGAGGACACCGCCAAGGATGTGATGAAATACTGCGCCTCGCCCGACAAGGCTGGCGTGAAGCACTACTACGAGGCCGCCGACGGCACGGCTCTCGACCTCGCTCTGCAATCGATCGTGGGCAACATCGAACGGCTGGCGATCACCAAGTAACAGCCCTTTGGGCGGGGCAGCAAAAAGGCCGTCGCTTCATTCACGAAGCGACGCCCTTTCCGTGTTTTCGGCCGGTGTGCGGCCTGCCGGCGCCGATCAGATGACCGGGGCGCCGGACATCATGCGCTTCAGCGGGAAGGCTGCTCCCCGCAAAGGCAATCCGCCGAGACCACACCACGGCTAACGAAATCACTCGACATCGGATCACCTCCTTTCAATGCGTTGGACACGGGGTCCAATGTGGGGCCAACCGCCGGTCAATGCAAGTGGCGGTGAATAGCAACCTTGACGTGCAAATAAAATACAACCATAACGTGATTTCTTTCCAGCGATGAAAGGATCCGCTATGGCGCTCTATAAAAACAAGAGTGGGGTAACTCTCTCAGACTCGGCTGCATTCGACGGCACCCATAGCCCTGGGAGCACTACGCCCCATTCCGGTATCTACATCTGCACGAATTGCCGAGACGAGATCGCATCAAACAAGGGCAATCCCCTGCCACCCCAAAATCACCGCCAGCACAGCAACACGTCCAAAGACATTCTTTGGCAGCTGTTGGTCATGACCCAAAACGCAAACTGACGTCAGGTTTGCTCAGCCCTTCTTGTTCTGGCGGTTGGCGATGAGATCGTCGACGACCGTGGGGTCGGCGAGCGTCGAGGTATCGCCCAGCGCGCCGAACTCGTCCTCGGCGATCTTGCGCAGGATGCGCCGCATGATCTTGCCCGAGCGGGTCTTCGGCAGACCCGGCGCGAACTGGATCTTGTCGGGTGTGGCGATCGCGCCGATCTCCTTGCGCACATGCGCCACGAGAGCCTGGCGCAACTGGTCCGATCCGGTCTCGCCCGCCATCAGCGTGACGTAGCAGTAGATGCCCTGGCCCTTGATGTCGTGCGGATAGCCGACGACCGCTGCTTCCGACACCTTGTCGTGGCTCACCAGCGCCGATTCCACCTCCGCCGTGCCCATGCGGTGGCCGGAGACATTGATGACGTCGTCGACGCGGCCGGTGATCCAGTAGTAGCCGTCCTCGTCGCGCCGGCAGCCGTCTCCGGTGAAATACTTGCCCTTGTAGGTGGAGAAGTAGGTCTGGATGAAGCGCTCGTGGTCACCGTAGACCGTGCGCATCTGGCCAGGCCAGGAGTCCGTGATGCAGAGATTGCCGTCGGTGGCACCCTCCAGCACCTTGCCTTCGCCGTCGACGAGTTCCGGCTTGACGCCGAAGAACGGCCGCGTCGCCGAACCGGGCTTGAGGTCCGTGGCGCCCGGCAGCGGCGTGATCAGGATGCCGCCCGTCTCGGTCTGCCACCAGGTGTCGACAACCGGGCAGCGCGCCTCGCCGACGACGTTGAAGTACCATTCCCAGGCTTCCGGGTTGATCGGCTCGCCGACCGAGCCCAGAACGCGCAAGCTCTTGCGCGACGTCTTCTTAACCGGCGCGTCGCCGCCGCCCATCAGGGCGCGGATCGCCGTCGGCGCGGTGTAGAAGATGTTGACGTTGTGCTTGTCGACGACTTCCCAGAAGCGCGACGTGCTCGGATAGTTGGGAACACCCTCGAACATCAGCGTCGTGGCGCCGTTGGCGAGCGGGCCGTAAACGATGTAGCTGTGGCCGGTGACCCAGCCGACGTCGGCGGTGCACCAATAAACCTCGCCGTCATGATAGTCGAAGACGTATTGATGGGTCATCGAGGCGAAGACCAGGTAGCCGCCGGTGGTGTGCAGCACGCCCTTCGGCTTGCCGGTCGAGCCCGAGGTGTAGAGAATGAACAGCGGATCCTCCGCCTTCATCGCTTCCGGCTTGCAGGTCGCCTTCGCCGTGGCGACCTCGTCGTGGTACCAGAGATCGCGTCCCGGTGCCCAGGCGATCTTGCCGCCGGTGCGGCGCACCACCAGCACGTTCTTGACCATCACGTAGTTCTTGGCGGCGATGTCGATCGCCTTGTCCGTGTTATCCTTGAGGGGGATGGTCTTGCCGCCCCGCAGGCCCTCGTCGGCGGTGATGACGAAGGTGGATTCGCAGTCGACGATGCGCCCCGCCAGCGAGTCGGGCGAGAAGCCGCCGAAGACGATCGAATGGATGGCACCGATGCGCGTGCAGGCGAGCATCGCGTAGGCCGCTTCGGGGATCATCGGCATGTAGATGGTGACGCGGTCACCCTTCTTGACGCCGTGCTTCTTCAGCACGTTGGCCAGCCGGCAAACGTGTCCGTGCAGTTCGTTGTAGGTGATCTTCTTGTCGTCGTAGGGGTTGTCGCCTTCCCAGATGATCGCCACCTGGTCGCCGCGCTTCTTGAGGTGGCGGTCGATGCAGTTGTGCGAGACGTTGAGCCGCCCGTCCTCGAACCACTTTATCGAGACCTTGCCATCGAAAGACGTGTTCTTGACCTTGGTGTAGGGCTTGAACCACTCGACGCGCTTGCCGTGCTTGCCCCAGAAGCGGTTGGGGTTCTTGACGCTCTCGGCATACCATCTGAGGTAGGTCTCGTTGTCGATCAGCGCATTCTTCTTCCACGCCGGCTGGACACGGTGCAGATTGACCTCGGACATCTGGCGTAACTCCCTCGAATTTTCTCTGACGCCACGCGGGCGGGCGGCGCCACGGCCGCGGATTGGCGGGCATTATTATCAATTTGACGGCCGTCACAATATTAGACCTTGGATTTGCGCGGCGGCTTGACGCAGGCGGCGGCGATTTTATTCCCCCGGGCGCGCCGGCGCCGTTGCCACGGGCGTTGTCGCCACGCGCGCGAAGCTGGCGTGGCCGCGGCGCAGAGCCGAGCGCAACTGCGGCAGCGGCCGCTCGAAAACTGCGGCGAAGAGGAAGCAGACGCCGAGCGTCAGCCCGAGTAGCACGAAGGCACGCAATGCGAGCGCGTCGGGCAGTACCGCGTCGAGAAACTGCATCACCGGATAGTGCACGAGGTAGATCGAAAAGCTCGCCCCGGCGAGCCAGCGTATGGCGACGGAAGCCTTTCCAGGCCTATCGGCGCTGCGGCGCGCGGACGTCCAGCGCCAGACCGCGGCGAGGTGTGCGGCAAACAGCAGGCCGATGACAAAGTTCCAGCAGAACTCGTCGGAGAAGCCAAGCAAGACGCGCAGCAGGCCGGGCTCGACGCCGACGATGCGCACCGTCGAGTGCCACAGCAGTTGCGGGATCCCGGCGGCAAGGCAAGCGATGTAAACCACCGGCGGCAGCGCGATCCAAAACGGTGCGAGGCGATCGGAGCCGGCTACCGTCTTGGCCTTGCCGATGTGCTGCCAAAGCGCCACCCCCAGCAGCCACACCGGCAGCAGCAGCAGCACTTTCGGGCCGATCATCACGGCAAGCGCGGCGAGCACCAGCGTGCGCCTCAGACCGGTGAGGAAGAAGGCGGCGCCGAACAGCAGGTAGTAGGCAACCTCGTAGCTCAGCGACCAATAGGGGCCGTTGCTACCGAGGCGAATGCCCGGCATGTGCCATTCGCTGGAAAAACTCAGGCCGTTCAACAGCATGTCGAGCAGACTGCGCTGCTGATACCACCATCCGTCATAGGCAACGGGTTCTAGGCTCGCACCCAGCCGATCCAGCGCGAAGGTTACGATGAGCGCGGGCAGCGCGACCGAGACGATGCGGGTGGCGCGGCTGAAGGCGAAGGCCGGGGCGGTGCGATCCTTGGTGCTCGCGGTGTAGGCGATCACGAGGCCGGACAGCACGAAGAACACAACCACCGCGTCGCTGCCGAGATTGTAGTCGCGGATGCCGAGGAAGGCGCCGCCGGTGAAGCGTTCGTAGGCCCAATGCGAAAGCAGCACGGTGAGCGCGGCCACGAAGCGGACCGCGTCGAGGTAGGTCGAGAAGGCGCGGTTCATCTGTTCGCGGCTGGCGCATCGCCGGCCGATGGCGCCTGGCGCCGGCGGATGACCTTCCAGCTCTCGCGCACAGGTTCCGCGAGCGCCGAGCGCAACGAGCCATGCGCCTGCGGGATCGGCGTGCCGTCGCGGTCGGCGAGGCCGAATTCGATCTCCTCGCGACCCTCCGGCACGTAGAGCGTGCCGAACATCCAGTCCCAGATCGCAAACACCTCGCCGTAGTTCTTGTCGTGGTGGATGACGGCGCGGCTGTGGTGAATCTGGTGCTGCGCCGGCGAAATGACGATGTGCTCCAGCGCCTTGCCGTAGCTGATCCACAGATGACTGTGGCGGAAGTTCGAGCCGATGACGTTGAAGAATACGAAGATGACGTTGGCGCCGCCGATGCTGACCAAATTGATGTTGCGCGAGAAGGCGAGCAGCACAACTCCGGCGACAATCCCGGTCACTGCCGCGGTGACGGCATCGGAAATGAGGTCGTAGACCGGGTGTTTCCGGTAGACGGTGGCCGGGGTCATCACCTCGGCGCTGTGATGGACCGAGTGGAACGGCCACAGCACCGGGTATTCGTGGTGAATCCGGTGCACCCAGTAGGTGCAGAAGTCCGACACCAGGGCAAACAGAAGCGTCGCGAAAAGAATCTGCATCCACGACCATTCGTAGTCGTGCATTTCGAGGCCGGTCAGTCCTCCCACCGCGGTCATTGTCAGGATGATGGCCGTGGTGCGGATCACTACCGTGTTGAACACGCCGAGCAGGGTCAACGCCTGGCCGAACAGCAGGAGCTTGATATCGACCAGGTGCGACGGGTGGAAATAGATCTCCGACGGCGCCAGCCAGCGGAAGAAGCCGGGCAGCGCGCGCCACCCGAAGCGCAATACGAAAATGGCGAAGGCAATCGCGACCGTTGTGGCGATATAGAGCGGCATCAGGCGAAACGAGAAATCGCCGAACACGGCCAGGACGGCTGCTGCGACGCTATCCACGCGAAAAGGCTCCGGGCAGGGGCGGATCTCCGCATTCTTACGCCGTTCGCCCTTATGGAAACCTTAAGCGCCGTCTGCGCCCGCCCGGCGCTGCGGTGTTCCAAATCTGCCAGCACTCGCCCAACGCGGCTGCTAAGATACTGAAATCGCACCAGAACTTCCAGTGACGCGGATCACGAAAAGCATAGACAGTTAACCATTCCCATGCAGAATGACCTTCGTGGAGGAGCGGTCTCGACACGAAAGGACCCACATGCGCGACGCCACCGAATTGGAGCTCATGCTCAAGGGCTATGGGCTGACGACCGCGAAGATCCTCTACCATCTGCCCGACCATCCGCATCTGCTGCAAACCTATATCTGGCAGGACTACGACATCGCTCCAAAATTTCCCGTGCTGCTGAAGTTCGTCGAGTTCTGGCGCGAAACGCTGGACGGGCCGCTGCATTCGATAGCCTACACGCACAAGCGGCTGATCTCGGCGCACGAATGGCGCAAGGTCGACGGCGAGATCCAGTTGCACTGAGATTTTCGCAGCGCTGGCGGCGGCATGCGGCCGCCGACCGGCGTTGCGAGGACACACGCATGGCGCAAACTGAGCCCGCGCGAGGCGTTCGCGTGATGCGCACTTGATTATGGCGCGCTTGCGGTGTTCATTGCCGGCGGAACGGACCTGCCGAGGGGTGCGGCACGGGGCCCGCGGCTGCCCGGCGCGAGGGGGGAGCGTGGGCGCGTCTGCACCATGAGGATCAGCGTCCGGGCGGTGACGGGGGGACGCTTCCGCGGGGTGCCGGGTTCGGCGCCGAAGGAGGTAGACGCCATCCTTGCATCTCCGCCATTCTTGTGAGGGCTCCGCCTCGAACGGAGCGGAAGCCGAAAGCGCGGAGCGCACGATGACGTCTGCCTTCAGGAATTGCCTTGTCGCACTGGCGCTGGCGGCCTTGCTGCTGTTCGGCCGCGGAGTCGCGTTGGCCCAGGAAGCGGCGCCTGCCGCGCCGCCGCCCGAAAAGGTCCAGCAGCTCATCGACATCATGCAGGATCCGTCGGTCAAGGCCTGGCTCGAGAGCAAGGCCGCCGCGCCGGCGCCGGACGCGACCGCAACGGATGCCGGCAATACCGAACTCGCGGCGGTCGAGAACCGGCTGCGCGCACATGCCCAGGGCCTCGTCGCCGCCGTGCCTCGGCTGCCATTCGAATATGCCAAGGCAATCGGCACGCTGACCAGCGAAGTCAATGCCGGCCAGCCGGGCAAGGTCGCATTGGTGCTCGCCGTGCTGCTCGCGGTCGGCTACGGCGCCGAATGGCTGTTCCGCCAGGTGCTGGCGCGGGCACAGGCCCGGCGGCTCGCCGCCGGCGCGGAGGCGCCGGCCGAGAGCAGGCTGTTCTCGGCCTTCGGCGAACTTGCGCCGCTTTTCGTCTTCGCCGTCGCCAGCGCCGGCCTGTTCCTCGCCTTCGACTGGCCGCCGCTGTTCAGCCAATTCGTCATGACGTTCCTGTCGGCGTTCATCGGCTTCCGTTTCCTGCGCGCCGTCACCTACCTCGTGCTGTCTCCTCTGAAGGTCGAGGTCGACACGCCGGAGACGCGCCAGGCTCGCCTGGTCGACATCGACGTCGCGGAAGCGCGCTTCTGGTACAAGAATCTGTCGCGCATCTTCGGCATCTTCCTCGCTGGCTATGCGCTAGTCAGCCTGCTGCCGGCGCTGGGCGTCTCGCCGGAGGTGCGGAGCCTTTCAGCCTATCTGCTCGGTCTCGGCATCCTCTGGGTCGCCCTCCACATGGTCTGGAATCGGCCTTCCTTCCTGGAGGAGGGCACCTCGATACGCGGCTGGATCCTGACCGTCGCGCTGGTCGTGCTGTGGCTGATCTGGGTCAGTGGCTTCACCGGGCTCTTCTGGGTGGGCGTTTACATCCTCGCGCTGCCCAAGACCGTGCGCGGGGTCGGGCGGGCTGCAACCCGCATTACCGGCGGCCACGCGGCCGTCAGCCTCTATGCGAGGCTGATCGACGTGGTGATTGTCCGTGGTGCACGGGCCGTGGTGATCGGACTTGCCGTCGCGTGGCTGGCCTATGTCTGGCACCTGCGCGTCGACACCATGGGCGGCAGCCCGACATTCGAGCGCTTCGTGCAGGGCCTGCTCAACGGCATCGTCATCCTGCTGATCGCCGACCTGCTTTGGCAGCTCTCCAAGGTCTACATCGAGTACCGCCTCGACCTCGCCAGCGTGAAGGGAACGACGCCGGAAGAGATCGCCAAGCGAGGCCGGCTGCGCACGCTGCTGCCGATCTTCCGCAACACGCTCGCCGTCTTCATCGGCCTGGTGGCGGTGCTGACCGTGCTGTCGGGTCTTGGCGTCGAGGTCGGGCCGATCATCGCCGGCGCCGGCATCTTCGGCGTCGCCATCGGCTTCGGTGCGCAGACGCTGGTGAAGGACATCCTCGCCGGCGTGTTCTTCATGCTCGACGATGCGTTCCGTGTCGGCGAGTACATCGAGAGCGGCAGCTACAAGGGCACGGTGGAATCCTTCAGCCTGCGCTCGGTGCGCCTGCGCCACCATCGCGGGCCGATCTACACGGTGCCGTTCGGTTCGCTCGGCGCGGTGCAGAACATGAGCCGCGACTGGGTCGTCGAGAAGATGACCATCGGCGTCACCTACGATTCCGACATCGACCTTGCCCGCAAGCTGATCAAGAAGATCGGTTTGGAACTCGCGGAGGATCCGGAATTCAAGGAAAGCACGCTCCAGCCGCTGAAGATGCAGGGCATCGACAGTTTCGGCGACTTCGCGATCGTGCTGCGCATGAAGCTGATGACCAAGCCGGGCGAGCAGTTCGGCATCAAGCGGAAGGCGCTGGTCATGATCAAGAAGGCGTTCGAAGACAACGGCATCAAGATCGCCTTCCCGACCGTGCAGATCGCCGGCGGCGACGACAAGTCGGTGGCCGCGGCGGCAACGGAGATGCTGCGGCAGCAGAAGCTCGCGGAAGCCGCGGCCGGCGCCTGACGCCAGCCCTCAGAAGGAATCCCCGGCTACAGCCTCAGTCCGGGGATCGCCAGCGGGTTGTCGGCCAGCGCGGCGCGGTCCGGCGCGTCCACGGATGGGCGGCCGACCGCGGCCGAAAACAGGCTGCGCACGAAATCTTCCGGCATGTCGACCGTGATCAGCACGAGCCGCGTGCCGCGCTGGTCGTCCGGCCAGGCGGGTAGCCGCGCCGGCGGGTGCAGGATCGACTGCACCGCGTGCAGCACGAGCGGCCGCGAGCGGTCGTCGGCGAGTTCCACGATGCCTTTCAGGCGCAGCAGCCGGTCGGAATGCGCCGACAAAAGCAGGTCGAGGAAGGTCTCGATCGCCGAATAGGCCAGCGGACCGTCATGGCGCAGGCTGATGCTTTTCACGCGCTCGTCGTGCCGGTGGTGGTCGTGATCGTGGTGCGCACGCCCGTGGGCATGGTCGTGGCAGGCATGTACTGCTTCCTCGCCCAGCCAGCGGCGGACGTCGGCGGTCTTCGTCTCGGGGTCGTAGAGGCCGGCGGCGAGCAGCGACGCGGCCGATGCGGCGTTGCTGTCTCCGTCCAGGATGGGCGCCGACGGGTTCAGCGCACGAAGGCGGCTACGAAGCCCCTCCACCGCGGAAGGATCGTCGACCAGGTCGAGCTTCGTCAGCACGATGCGGTCGGCCATCGCCACCTGCTTCACCGCCTCGACATGCGAATCAAGCGTGGCCTCGGCATGCACGGTGTCAACCAGCGTCACCACGCCGTCGAGCCGGTAGGCCATGAGCAAGGCCGGGTGGCCCATGATCGACTGCAACACCGGCGCGGGGTCGGCGAGCCCAGTGGTTTCGATCACCACACGCGTGAGGTTCACGATCTTGCCGCTCTGCAATCGGTCGACCAGGTCGGCCAGCGTGTCGACGAGGTCGCCGCGCACGGTGCAGCAAAGGCAGCCGTCCGCGAGCTGGATGATGCCTTCCGACGACTGCTCCACCAGCAGGTGGTCGATGGCGACGTCGCCGAACTCGTTGATGATGACCGCCGTGTCGACGAGCGAAGGATCCTTCAGCAGGCGGTTAAGCAGCGTCGTCTTGCCGGCGCCCAGAAAGCCAGTCAGCACGGAAACCGGTATCGGAAAGGTCATCGAAACCGCCGGTCAGGAGCGCGCTGCAACGGCGCTGTTCGCGTGTGATCCCTCACAGCGTGCCCGAGGTGGCCGCGCTGCTCTCGGAAAACACCGGCGGTGGCATGTCCGGGCGCCACGTCGGGATCGGCACGTCGGCGACCTCGTTGCCCTCCTCGCTGACCATCGCCGGCGGCACCTTGCCGGTGGCGTTGCCGAGGCCGACTGCCACGACATGCGGGGGCCGCTCCATCTCGACGATATAGGGCGACTTCAGCACCATCTTGCCCTCGACGTCGCGGCCGTCCCAGCGGGCGGTCTGCGCCTTCTTGCTGCAAACGGCCTCTCGCAGGTCGACCGCCTGGTCGACGGTGGGCGGGCCGTATGGCTGTAGCGTTGCAATGGTGAGTGCTTCGGGCTCGGCGGCGGCAAAACCCTTTTCGAGGAGGTCGGCGGCATTCTCGGCGCGCTGTTCCTGCGAAGGCGCGCCGAGCACGACCGCGGCCAGGGTACGGCCGTCGCGGGTGGCCGTCGCGATCAGGTTGAAGCCTGAGGCGCAGACGAAGCCAGTCTTCATCCCGTCGGCGCCCGAATAGCGGCCGATCAGCAGATTATAGCTGCGGATCGTCGCCTTGCCGGCGCGGATGGCTTCGATCGAAAAGTAATGCGCATTCTCGGGGAACTCGGTGCGCAGCGCCCGCACCAGGATCGCGAGGTCGCGCGCCGTCGTGTACTGATCCGGCTCGAAGAGGCCGTTGGCGTTGACCCAGTGCGAGCCGGTCATGCCGAGGCGCTTCGCCTCTGCGTTCATTCGCGCCGCAAAGCCTTCCTCAGTGCCGCCGATGTTGTCCCCGACCGCCGTGGCAATATCGTTTGCCGACTTCACCATCATGATCTTCAGCGCATTGTCCAGCGTGAGCACCGAGCCGGTCTTGTAGCCCATCTTGCTCGGTGGCTCGGACGCAGCGTGGCGCGTGATGCGGATTGGCGAGCTGAACTCGATCTCGCCCGCCTTCACGGCGCGGAAAGCGACATAGACAGTCATCAGCTTGGTGAGCGAGGCCGGATACCAGCGCTGGAACGCCTCCCCGTGCTCGAAAACCTTGCCGGTGTTGACGTCGAAGACGAGCGTCGGCGATGCCGCGGCCGCGCCAAGATCAAGGGCCAGCGCCAGCGCGGCAATCGATGCCGTGATCAACCCTCGCATCGTCGCTCCGACTTCCATTCCGTTCTGTCCCGTCCGTCTTCGGCAGCGGCGCTTGAGCCGGGTCGCGGCGTTCGTCTATGTTGGCGCGACGCTGCCGGCGCAAACGAGCGCAGGTGCTATGTAGCGTATGTGACGACAGCATGGCAAAGCATGCGCAATCACGATCGGGGCATCCCAAAAAGCTCCACAAACTGGAAAGGCCACGACCGATGCCCGTTCTCAACCGCGCCGCCGAACTGCAGGCCGAGGTGACCGACTGGCGCCGCCGGCTGCACCAGGAGCCCGAGCTCAACTTCGACGTCTACAAGACGGCGGATTTCGTTACCGCGAAGCTGAAGCAGTTCGGCTGCGACGAAGTGGCGACCGGGATCGGCCGCACGGGCGTGGTGGGCGTCATCCGCGGCCGGCAGGGCGATGGCGAAACCATCGGCCTGCGCGCCGACATGGATGCGCTGCCTATCCGCGAGGCGACCGGCAAGCCGTACGCTTCGGCTACCCCGGGGGTCATGCACGCGTGTGGCCATGACGGGCACACCGCGATGCTGCTCGGCGCGGCGAAATATCTCGCCGAAACTCGCAACTTCGCCGGGTCGGTCGCGGTGATCTTCCAGCCGGCCGAGGAGGGCGGCGGCGGCGGGAACGAGATGGTCAAGGACGGCATGATGGAGCGCTTCGGCATCGATCGCGTCTTCGGCATGCACAACATGCCCGGGCTGCCGATCGGCCATTTCGCCATCCGCCCGGGTCCGATCATGGCCTCGACGGCGGAGTTCACCATCAAGGTCAAGGGCAAGGGCGGCCACGCCGCCATGCCGCACCGCACGATCGACCCGATCGTCATCGCGAGCCACCTCGTCAATGCATTCCAGACGATCGCTTCCCGCTCGGCGGACCCGATCGAATCGGTGGTGGTGACGGTGACCAAGTTCCACGCCGGGGATGCCTACAACGTCATTCCCGAGGATGCCGAACTGGCAGGCACCGTGCGGACGCTGAAGAAGGACGTCACGGCCCTTGCCGAGCGGCGCATGCGCGCGATCTGCGAGGGGGTTGCGCATGCGCACGGCGCGTCGGTCGATCTGCACTTCCAGGCCAACTATCCGGTGACCGTCAACGATCCGGAGCAGACGGAGTTCGCCGGCGACGTCGCCGCGATCGTGGCCGGCAACGCCAATGTGGCGCGCGAAATGCCGCCGCTGATGGGCGGCGAGGATTTTTCCTACATGCTGGAAGCGCGGCCGGGCGCGTTCATATTTATTGGCAACGGCGAGTCAGCCAACCTCCACCACCCGCAATACGACTTCAACGACGAGGCGATTCCGCACGGCGTGAGCTACTGGGTCCGGCTTGCCGAGACGGCGCTGGTCACCTGAGCGCGGGCGCCGGCACTGCCCGCCTCGGCAAGAATTCCGGCCAGTTCGCAGGGAGGAGCGGGCCGGTGCCGGGGAGAGGGCGCAGCCTCCTACTCGGCGATGACGATGCTGGTGTTCGAGGGACCGAACGTGTTCACCAGCGTGAAGAAGTCGGCCGCGTCGTCGGGGCGCAAGCGCACGCAGCCATGGGAGGCCGGATGGCCGAGCCGCTTGATCGCGTCGGTCGCATGTACGGCGTAGCCGCCGCTGAAGAAGACGGCATGAGGCATCGGCGCGTCGTCGTACTTGGTCGAGTACCACATCTCGTGCATGCGCGTCGGCTTGAAGGCGCCGGTCGGCGTCTCGAAACCCTTGCGGCCGGTCGAGACCTTCCATTCGAAGGCCGGGCGGCCGTCGACCATCACTTCCATCGTCTGCGTGTGCAGGCTGACATAGGCGACGATCTGGTTCGAGGCGCTGGCGTTGCCGGTGGATGCGCCGAAGAGCGCGAGGCCGCATGCGACGGCGATGGAGATCAGTCCTGTGCTGCGGGTGACGGTCTTGTTCATGTTTCCCCTCGGTCGGCTTCCCGAACGGAGCCTTTCCTTGAGGGGACTTATCTGCGGGGGTCGTTTCGCAAGAATTTCGCTTCAGCGCGGATTCGTTTCGCAATTGTTTCCCGAACGTCACGATTCCCGAAGTTTTGTTTCCAGGCGACGACATCCTGTTTCCAGCACGGCGCTCAAACACCGATTCCGCTCTGTAACAACGGTTTCAGGCAGCGAATCCCGGCCGCTACCGCGTTGCAACAGACCTGCGGCTCAGCGCCATTATCCCGAAACATCCGCCGCATAGGTTGGCAGCATGAAAAACGTCGATGCGACGACGCCCGATGCCTTCCGGCGACGAGCCCCGCATGCGACGCAACCCAACCGATCCGCCGGGAATGCCCGGCGAAAAAAGGCAAAGACGATGTTCGCGGAAGATGTTTCGAGGATGAGGTCGAGCCGGGCGGCGATCGTCGCCCTCACCGTTCTCCTCTATGGCCAGGGCCTTCTTGGCGTCGCCGCCGTTGCGGCGGTGCTGATGAAGGAACGCGGCACCCACGCCCAGCCGCCGGTGATCGCGGCTTCCATCACACCAACCCAGCCGGCATCGTGACGGCGGCGGGCGCAAGGCGAGCTAGGCGCCGGCGTCGGCCGGCGGATCATAGCGGTAGCCCGTGCCGCGGATGGTGACGATGCATTCCGTGTCGAGCTTCCGCCGCAGCCGCACGATACGCGAATCGATCGAACGATCGAACGCATCGGTGCTCTCGGCAGGGGCCGCCGCGATGATGTCTTCCCGCGTCAGCACCTTGTGCGGGTTGCTAACGAACAGCCTGAGCAGCGCTATCTGGCCGGCGGACAGCTGGTCCTCGGTGCCGGAGCGGTGCATCACCAGCGCCGCGCGCACGTCCACGGTGGCGTTCTCGAGCACGACGAGGTCGGCGGTGGCGCGGCCGAGTCGCACGAGGATGCCGGTGATGCGGGCGGCGAGTTCGCGCGCACTGGCCATGCGGTCCACGACGTCGGCCGCCCCGAGTTCGAGGGCGAGCACTTTCTCCACCAGGTCGGCCGAGTTCGCCATGACGACGAAGCTCGACGGTCCGGTGGAGTATTCGCGCATCAGGTCCATGGCGTTGCCCTCGGGCAGGCGCGGGCCGAGGAGCGCAAGGTCGATGCCGCCGGACGACAGCAGCGACCGTATTTCCCAGGCCTCGCCAGCCAGCTTGACGACGTGGCCGCGGCGTTCAAGCGCATCGGCCAGATCGTCCCGGAGGGTTTCCGGGATGCACACAAGACCAACGGCCGCTCTTCCCGGCATCGCCTGGTATCCCTAGAACCGAAACGCAGAAAGCACGCTGGACATCATGTTTATTCCCAATCTACTTACAGCAGACAGCGGAGGCGTGACCACACTGCGTGCCAAAATCGCCATCGTAGAGGACGAGCCGGACCTGCGCGACGCGGTTGCCGAATATCTGACCGCCAACGGCTATGACGTCCTGGTGGCGCAAGATGCCGCCGCCATGCGCGAGATAGGTACCCGGGAGAACGTGCACCTCGCGATCCTCGACATCGCCATGCCCGGCGAGGACGGGCTTTCTCTGGCGCGGTGGCTGCGCTCGAAGGGCTCGCTCGGCATTATCTTTGCCACCGCCGCGGGGACCTCGCTCGACCGCATCGTCGGACTCGAACTCGGCGCCGACGACTACGTGGTGAAACCCTACGAGCTGCGCGAACTCCTGGCGCGCGTCCGCAGCGTACTGCGCCGGGTGCCGCCGCCGGCAGCGGAAATCGCCACGCCGGCTGCCACGGCGGCACCCCAGCGCCGCACCGTAACCTTCGGCCACTACCGCGCCGACCTCGACGGGCGCATGGTCACCGGCCCGGACGGCACGGTAGTGGATCTTGCCAAGGGCGAATTCGATGTGCTCGAAGTGTTCCTCACCCGCGCCAACCGCCTTCTGAGTCGCTCGGCGATCTCCGAGGCCATCGGGCTCGACGAGGACTCCGAGGCCTCCCGCGCGGTCGACATCCGCATCATGCGGCTGCGCAAGAAGATCGAGGACGACCCGGCCAATCCCAAGTTCCTGCGCACCGTGCGCGGGGAGGGCTACATCTTCAACATGCCGTCGGCCGACGGCGCCTGACGGCGGGACGGCGCGCCCTTGGACAACGCCGATACGATTGCGGCCTACAGCAGGGCCCCACTGCCGGGCACGGCCCAGACGGTGGCCGATCTGCTCTATCTCCTGCGTGGCGCCAACCACTGGCAGGATGTCATCGACATCGTGCTCGACCGGCTCGGTCGTCACTTGGACGGCCACCGCACCGTGCTTTTCAGGCTGCGCGAACTGCCGGGGCGCGGCTTCGCCCAGTCGATCGCGGCCTACTGGGTGGACCCGGCCCTGTCGGGAGTCGCCGGCCCTCCGACGACGATCCTGCAGTCGACCATAACCACCGACCCCCTGCTCGGGCGTCTGGCCCAGGAGGAGCGGCAGGGCAAGGCCTTCCGCGGTCACACCCGCAACCTCGAAGGCTTTCTGCGCGACGACTTCGAGAACCAGAAGATCGTCTCGTTCATATCGGTGTCGGTGTTCGCCAACGGCCATCTGTGGGGCACGCTTGCGCTGAACGACTGCGTGCGCGAGCGCGACTGGACGATCGAAGAGAGCGCCATGCTCGACATCCTTTCGCTGGCGATCGGCGACTCGATCGAGCGCTCGATGAGCGACGCCCATGTCAGCGACATTATCCGCAACACCATGCTGCAGGCGTCCTACGACAGCATCGTGGTGATCGACGAGGCGGGTTCCATCGTCGAATTCAACCCCGCCGCCGAGCGCATGTTCGGCTGGACGCGCGCAGAGATCCTGGGCAAGGACCTGCTGCACACGCTGATACCGGTTTATTACCGCGAGGGCTATGCCAGCGGCGCCGAATACATGGAGGGCCGCGGCAAGCCGATGATCGGCCGCCGGCTGGAGACGGTGACGCAGAATGCCGCCGGCGAAATCTTTCCGATCGAGCTCACGACGACCGAGATGCGAGTGGCAGAGCGGCGCATGATCTTCGGCACGATCCGCGACCTGCGCGAGCGCTACCGCGCCGAGGCCGAGATCAACCAGCAGCGCGAACGGCTGCACCAGAACGAGAAGATGGCGGCAATGGGCTCGCTGCTCGCCGGGGTGTCGCACGAACTCAACAATCCGCTGGCGGTGGTGGTGGCGCAGTCGACGCTGCTGCACGAGTTCTCCACCGATCCGCAGACGAAGTCGCGCGCCGAAAAGGTGCGCGCCGCCGCCGAGCGCTGCGGCCGCATCGTGAAAAGCTTCCTCGGCATGGTGCGGCTGCATTCGAGCCTGCAGACGGAAACCGACCTCAACCAGGCGATCCGCGCCGCCCTCGAGGTCACCGCTTACGGTGCGCGCAGTTCCGGCATCGTGGTGGAGACGAACTTCGCGCCCGGCCCGCTGATGGTGAATGGGGATCCGGACCAGATCACGCAGGTCGCCGCCAACTTCCTGATCAACAGCCAGCACGCGCTGACCGCCAACAAGGGCGAGCGGCGAATCAAGGTCTCGACCTTCCGATCCGAAAACGACGTCGGCGGCTTCGCCGTCGAGGACAACGGGCCGGGTGTTCCCGAAAACATCCGCTCGCGCATCTTCGAATCTTACTTCACGACCAAGCCGGCTGGTGCGGGCACGGGCATAGGGCTGTCGATCTCGCGCTCGATCGTGGAGCGGCACAGCGGCAAGATCTGGTTCGAGCCGGTCGAACCGAACGGCGCGCGGTTCGTCGTCAACCTGCGTACGCTGGAAGGCGAGGCCGACAAGGCCGCCGCTGCGGCAAAGGCATCGAGCACGCTTCACCAGGCGCTCATCATCGACGACGAGCCGGATGTCGGCGCGTCGCTTGCCGACATTCTGGAACTGATGGGGCTGAAGGCGCGGGTGATCTCCGAGTGGCACTCGGTGACAGAGACGCTGGGCGAGGCCGAGTACGACATCATCTTCAGCGACCTGCGCATGCCTGGCACCGGCGGCATCGAGATCTATCGGCAGATCCTGGAGGAGCGATACGACCTCGGCGCGCGCTTCGTGATGGTGACCGGCGACATGATCGGGGCGCGAGCCGAGCTTGAGGTGTTTCCGGCGCATGCGCGCCCCCAAATCCTGGAAAAGCCGTTCAGCATGCTGGATGTGCGCAGCGTGCTCGCCGCCATCAACGATCAGGTGACGGAGCCGCGGCTGCGCCGGTCCTGACACTTCGACCGCACAAAACAAGAAGCCCCGGTCTTCGGGCGGGACCGGGGCTTCGTATGACCGGGCTATCGCAACCGCTGCGACGGTTGCACGGCTCCCGGGTCATCTGGTGAACTTTCTAAAGCTCGTCGCGATCTTAAGCATGTCTTTATCCCGAAACCGGTCCCACTTTCGGGAGACATGCGTCAGAAGACGTTCGGCGTCATCGGCTGTTCGGTGCCTATGCTCGCAATGAGACGTACGCGGCGCGTGTCGTCACGGCCGGATTCCTTGGCGATCATCTTGAGGCAGCCCTCTGACTCGGCGCCCCAGCTCTGACCGTCGCAGGCGGCGTCGACCTCGGACACCGTTCTCAGGCGCGGGCCCTTTTCCGACAGTTCCGCGATCATCACCTTGTGCTGCTCGGCGCGCTTGGCCGAGGCCAGCGCCGAACCCGCGGTAGGGTGGAAGGCCATGGCGAGGAACGCCGAGGTCACTACCGTTGCAAACATGATCAGCGGACGGCGCTCTATCTGGCTGCGCAGGCCGAAGCGCGCAGTCGGCCGCGCCGGCTTCTCGAAGCGCTTGTCGAATGAATCTGGGGTGATGGGGGCGCTCATGGCCTCTTCCTTATTTGTTCCCGCGTTGTGGCCTTGTAATGGGCCTCCTTTGTTTCTGACCGATGGTGCCGTGTTTCGACGTTTGTAACCTAACGGAAACACGAGATACGGTCGTAAACGGTCAATAAACGGTCAAATGCGCGCATTTTTCCTGACCGAAATCGCATCCGCGGCCAAAACTGGCAGGAAACTCCACAAGATCGCACTCCCAGCGCCGGCGTGTGTTTCGGCGTCAGAAACGGCGAAACCGGCGCGTTTGTTTCACTGTTACGAACGAAATTTGTGTTCGTTGCCTGGCTCGTGTGAATGGGCGGGTCTTTTCCACACTAGGAAGCGATCCGTTGCGGTCGAGACGGGGCAATGTCGGGCGCGCCCCGCTCACGCAGGTGTGACGGATGTATGCCGACCGTCGCTGCTATGCTGACGACACGACCACAGGAGACACCCTTGAAGGCTTGGATCGTTCTTGTACCGGCGCTGCTCGTTTCGGTCGAGGCCTCGGCCATCCAGCGCTACACCGCGACCAGCATGAGCTGCGAGCGAATCAACTCGGTGCTCCAGTCAGGCCCCGCCATCCTGCAATATCCCTCGAGCGGTGGCGCCAGGATGAGCTACGACCGCTACTACGGTGCCAGCAACACATGCCCGCCATACCAGAGGCTGATGCCTGCCAAGGTACCGAGCGCCGACCAGAAATCCTGCCGGGTCTATCGCTGCGGCCAGCGGAGCAATCCGGACGGCGGTCACGGCGGAAACAGGTAGCGACGCCGCGCCGAACAGCGGCCGCTACTTGCAGCCGTTCTGCGCCCAGTTTGCCAGCGCCACCTTGAAGCGGGTTCCGTAGGGGTGCTCCAGGCGCATGATCGACGTGTCGACCTTGACGTAGTTCTGCGCCTGTTCGCACAGCCGTGCCTGGTTCCACTGGTGGCACGACGTGCAGTGGGTGTCCCAGATCGACTTGTCGAGGCCCTCGACCGGAGGAAATCGCGGCTTGCCCTGGATGAGTTCTGCTATGCTCTTGCCGTCGATCGCCTGGTCGCCGAATTGGATCGGCTTGTCGAAGAGGATGGGGCCGGTGTCCTCGAGCTTGGGGATCTTCTGGCGCAGGATGTTCAGCGCGACCTGAGCCTCGTCGCTCACTTGGGGCGTATTTGGAGATGTCGTCGTCCGGCTACTCGATGCCGCCACTTCCACCGGTGTCGGATCGCCGCCGACCACCAGCAGATCGGCATCGGCGTTGAGCCGAACTTCGCCGGTCAGCGAGACGTTCACCCAGGGCCGCTGCTTGCCGCCGGTGGCCTTGTCGACATCGCCGGTCACGGCCGTCATGACCGTCGTCAGCGGAACGTTCTTTTCGCCGAGACGGGCGAGCAGCGCGGCGGTGAACGGCGAATGGTCGCCCGCGCCATCGTAGGCGACCTTGAGCGGGCCGGTGGCAAATGCGATCAACGTGCCGGCGCCGGCGTCGGCGATCTTGATCTCGGCCAAGCCGCTTGTGGCGCGTTCGGACGGGTTGGCCTTCGTGAAGACGGCGGCCAGCGGGTTGTCCCGGCAGGCATCGAGGAAAACCAGGCGAACCCCGGTGTCGCGGGACATCTGCCGCAGGATGAAATCGATCTGCACCGCCTCGAAATCGAGCGATGTCTCGTCCTCGAGCCTGGCGTCGACAGGCAGAAGATAGTTGCTCCCGTCAACCTGCATGCCGTGGCCGGCGTAGAAGAACAGCGCTATGTCGGCGCCGCGCACCTCCCTGGCGAAGCGTGCGATGGTTTCCTGCGTCTGCATCTTGGTCTGGTCGAAGCCGGAGATGACCTGGAAGTCGAGATCCTCCAGAAGGCTGGTGATCGCCTCGGCGTCACGCACCGGGTTGGCGAGCGGTTGCGCATGCTCGTAGGCCGCATTGCCAAGCACCAGCGCGATGCGCTTTTCCTTTGCAGTGGCTGCGCCGGCGCAAACCGCCACTGCCGCCAGCGCCAGGACAAGTATTTTCTGCAATCTGGACAGGGCCATCATTCCTCTTTGCGGAGCGACCGGCGCACTCCTACTGGGCGAGCGGTGTCGCCGAAAACTCGATCCGGCGGTTGAGCGCCTTGTTCTTGGCGGTATCGTTGGCCACGAAAGGCCGGCTCTCGCCATATCCCACCGAGGTCACCTGGGGAGCCGGTACGCCGGCCTTCAGGATGAAGTCGGCAACGGCACGGGCGCGCATCTCCGAAAGCCGCTGGTTGGTGACGTCGTCCCCGTCGGAGTCGGTGAAGCCGGCAACCTCGATCTTGAGGTTCGGGCACTTCGTCACCACGCTAACCACCTCGTCCAGCACTGGCCGGCTCGCATTGTCGAGGCGCGTGCTGCCGCTGCGAAAATAGATCGCGCCCGTGCGGGACAGCACCTCAAACCGGTTGAGACACTCCTCGTCGGAAAAGGTCGCCTTGGCCGTGTCGGTGGTCATCGGGCCGGTCGGTTGGGGGGCGACCGAGGCGGCGCCGGTCGAAGCCTCGGCGGGCTTGCCGCCGTTGAAGACCAGGTCGAACGAGACCGAAGCCGTCGGCAGGATGTTGGTGACGTTTGCCGCCTGCTGCAGCTTCTCCACATTGGGCAGAAGTCCGAAATCGTCGACCTTGATTGCCAATGGCGTCCTGGAGGCGACCGATACCGACGAGTCGCTGATCATCGTGACAACGACGTCGGCCTGAAGATCCTTCACCACGCCATGCAGGTCGAACTTGAACGGCAGCGTTGCGACCATCCGGCGCTTGGCAGCGAGATCGGCGAATGCCGACGGGTCCACCTTAGCGGTTATGGTCGCGGTCGGGTACTTGAAGGTTTCGAAGAACAGGAAGCGCATGCGGACGTTGCGCAGGTCGATTCCTGTGTCGATCGAGTTGAGGTCGACCGTTATGCTGACGTCTCCCTCGGGCGTTATTGTGCCCGAGAAGTTGCGGATGGTGTTCGTCTCCACAATCGAGTTCTTCTTGACCGACTGGTACGTCAGCGTTGAAGCCGCCGGATCGATCGTCCAGGTCTGCGCCGCCTGCGCCTGCCCGGCGAGACTCACAGCGGCCGCGACATAGGCGCAGATCAAAGCCGAATGCCGCGGAAACTCTCCCGATTGCTGCCGAAGAGATGCAAACCTTGTCGACATCCATCGCCTCCCTAAGCGCCTGGATCGCGCCGGCGATGACGCACCTCCGGAAGGCAAGACCAGCCGAACTCCCTGCGCACCGCCCACCCGAATCATAGATCAGTTGCCGCCGGCTTGCGAGCCTTTATGACAATCGCCTGATATTCGTTGTCCGGCCGCCGCCACCAATCCGCCATGCTTGGCATGTTGGCATTCAATATGTAAGGAATCCTGTACAGGATGCCGAGGTGGCAAGCCGGGAGAATGCGAGCGAATGGCCCTGGTCGACAACTACACTGCGATCCTGTCCGGACAGACCCTGAACAGGCCGGCCGTGAACGCGGGGCTGGCTTCACCGGCCGTCGCGGCTTTCGTGACCTATTCATTCAATCCGGGCGACGATGACAGCGATACTTCCCTTCGCAGCCTCACTCCCGCGGAACGCGACCTGTTTCGCGAAGCGATAAACCAGTGGGCGGCGGCCAGCGGCCTCACGCTCTTCGAGACCACGATGCAGGGCGATATCGATATCGTCGCGAACGCTATTCCGTATGCCGGCGTCGGAACCTTCCCGGTATCGATGCTCTATAAGAGCGGTGGCGACATCCGGGTCTATGCCGGCGACGAAACCGTGGGGACTATCACCGTCGATCCGAGTTACGCGTCCGATGCCCATGTGCTGATCCACGAAATCGGCCACACGCTCGGTTTGAAGCATCCGCACGACGGCGCCGTCAGGCTCGATCCGTCCGCCGATAGCGGCGACAAGACGGTTATGAGCTATCAGCAGCCGAGCAGCCACGACCTCGGACCCTACGACATCCAGGCGATCCAGGCGCTCTACGGCCCGCCATCCGCGGATGGCACGCAGGTCTCGTCATGGAGTTGGGATCCGGCGACCGAGACATTGACCCAGGTCGGCTTCGCCGAGACCGAAGTTCTCGTTGGCACCGGCGCCAACGATGTGATCGACACGGTCGGCGGGCGGGACGCCGTGGTCACCAAGGCCGGCAACGACATCGTGACCGTGCACACGCAGGGCGTCGAGGCAAATCTCGGCACCGGCTTCGACAAGGTGATCGTGGACTACGGCCGCGACCAGTTTGCCTACATCGAGACCGACGACACCGGCGTGTATTTCATTCCGCACGACAGCAGCGAGGAGAAGACGTCGGTCTTCTTCGGCGTCGAACGCTTCGACTTCGGAGACCAGACGCTGGCGTTCGATTTCGACGGCAACGCCGGCCAGGCCTACCGCCTCTACCAGGCCGCTTACGACCGCGAGCCGGACCAGGGCGGCGTCTCCTTCTGGACAGGGGTGTTGGACGACGGCAATTCGCTTTACGCCGTGGCCGAGCATTTCGTGACCGCGGACGAGTTCGCAGAACGCTACGGCGCCAATCCGTCGGACACCGAATATGTCGACCTGCTATACAACAACGTGCTTCACCGGGTGCCGGATCAGGAAGGCTACGATTTCTGGGTGGCGCGCATGACGGAGGGCCTCGACCGTGCCGACATGCTGATCGAGTTCTCGGAGAGCGACGAAAACGAACAGCAGGTCTACGGCGAGATTCACGACGGCATCTGGCTCGACGATTCGCTGTTGCTCGCCTGAAGCAACCGGATAAGCCCGGGCAATAAGGTTAGTCGATCGTTAATGGTTGTCCGCGATAGTTAACCGGGGCCCAAGGCGCCTCGGCGACATGCGGGCGAACGGCGATGGCGGAAAACCTGACGGAGACGCTTGATCCGCGATTCGATAGCGCGGGCAGGGCGTGGCTCGATGGTGGCCCGGGCCTGAGATCGCTGGACCTGTCCCAGATGGAAGTCGGCCAACTGCTCGAAGCCGGCGCCGATTGGCTTTGGGAGACCGATAGCGACTTGCGCTTCAGCTGGCTCTCGGCCCGCTACGAGGCGATTACCGGGATACCCCCGGCACGCGTGATCGGTCGCTTCCGCTTCGATTTCATGGACCGGGTGCTGAGGGGAAGCCGCAGCGCCACCGATCATCTCGGGGACCTGGAAGCGCGCCGGCCTTTCAGCAATTTCGTCTACGAACTGCGCGGCGGGCGCAGGGAGTGCCGCTGGGTATCGATATCCGGCTTTCCGCGCTTCAGCCGCAGTGGCGCCTTTCTCGGTTACCGCGGGTTGGCGCGCAACGTCACCGGCGAAATCGCCATGCTGGCCGAGACGGAGAAGGCAGTGCAGCCCGCCGGCCGGGGCAGCACCTCGATACCCGCGGACGAGGCGCGCCTGCGCGCCATGCTGGATTTCAGCGACGAAGCCTACTGCTGCTACGATCACGAAGATCGCCTGGTATTCTTCAACCGCGCCCTGCTGTCGTTGTACTCGGGGCTTGAGGATGTGATCCGACCGGGCGTGACCTTTCGCGAGATGATCGAGGTCGGATTGGCGCGCCGTCTGTTCGACACCGGTGTAACCGAGCCGGCGGAGTGGCTCGAATCAATAATGGCAAAGCGCGGCAGTGAGCGCGCCTTCCGCACGGTCGTGCAGTTCAGCAATGGACGGCAGATATCACATTGCGAACAATGCACCGCCAAGGGCGAGCGTGTCGGCATCTGCAAGGACGTGACCGAACTGGTGGCTCAGCGTCAGGAGATGGCCCGCAGCGGTATCTCGGCGCGCGACCTGCTATCGGACCTCAGCCGTACACTCGACGCCCTCAAGCTGGGCATCGTCCTGGTCGATGCCAATCTCTGCACCGAGATCATAAACCTGGCCTTCTATGACATCTGGAAGGTTAAGCCCGGCGAGGTGGAGGTTGGCCGGCCGTTCCGCGACGTGATGGACGTCAACCGGCACAAGGGCATCTACGACGTCCCCGACGAGGACTGGGAGACATACGTCGCCGGTCGGCTGCGCGAGCTGCAGGCCGGCTCGGTGGCGCCGCGCGAGTTCCGCCGCGCCGACGGCCGCACGCTCATCTACTCCGTTACGTCGCTGACCGGCGGCAAGCGGCTTGTGTGCTACCAGGACATCACCGAAATGAAGCAGCGCGAAGGCGAGTTGGAGATCGCGCTGGAGAAGGCGCAACTCGCCGAGGCGGTCATCAACCACATCGGCGATCCGGTCTTCGTCAAGGATGCCGACCTGCGCTTCGTGCTGGCCAACGACGCATTTGCCCGCATCTTCGGGATGGTCCACAAGGACCTTGTCGGCAAGCGCGCGACCGATCTCGTGCCGGCTGAGGAGGCGGCGCGCTTCGAAGCCAATGAGCAGGGCGTGCTCGACAGCGGCGATACCTACGAGGTCGTGGAGAACTTCCACTCCGACGGCGTGGAAAAGACCCGCATCGTGCGCAAGAACCGCGTCCACATGCCAAGCGGTAAGGACTACATCTCCGGCTTCCTGTTCGACGTCACCGACCTGAAGCGGCGCGAGACAGAGGCCGAGGATGCGCGGCGGCGGCTGGCCCACGTGCTGGAATCCCTGCCGGCCGGCGTCATCATCTATGACCGCAACGACCGCTACGTTCTCGCCAACCGCAAGCTGCAGGAGACGCTGCCGGCGGTGCAACCCGCCTACCGGCCGGGAAAGAGCCTGCGCGAGGCGCTGCTGCTTGGCCACGCGGCGGGCTATTTCCGGAATTCCGGTGATCCGGCGATCGACACCCTCTATGACAGCGACCCGCACGCCTGGGTGACCCGCTACACCGAACGCTACCACGTGCCCTACTCTATCAGCGAGCGCCGCAATCCCGACGGCCGCTGGTTTCAGGTCTTCGACGCGCGCACCGAGGACGGCACCTTCGTCGGCGTGCGGGTGGACATCACCGAAATGAAGGCGCGCGAGGAAGCGCTGCACAAGAGCATGGCGCAGATCGAACTGTTCAGGCACGTGCTCGATGAGCTGCCTGTGTCGAGCTACGTCAAGACGACCGACCTCGCATTCGAATTCGTCAACAAGGCGTGGTCCACCCTGACGGGCGTCGACCAGGAGGAGGCGCTCGGCCGCAACGATCTCGACTTTTTCGGGCAGGAGGGCGAGGGATTCGCCTCGCGCGACCGCTCGGTGGTCGACACCGGCGCGGTCAGCGAGGAGGAGGAGACCGTCACCCACCGCGACGGAACCACGCGCCAGGTGATCGCGCGCAAGAGCCGCATGGTCTCGGCCGACGGCACCGTCCACCTCATCGGCTCGAGCACGGACATCACCGAGATCAAGGAACGCGAGCGGGAGCTGCAAGAGGCGCGCCAGCGCGCGGTGCTGGCCGACCGCGCCAAGTCTGAGTTCCTCGCCAACATGAGCCACGAGATCCGCACGCCGATGAACGGCGTGCTCGGGATGGCGGAACTGCTGGCGCGCACCCAGCTCGACGCCAAGCAGCGCACGTTCACCGATATCATCGTCAAGTCGGGCAACGCGCTGCTCACCATCATCAACGATATCCTCGATTTCTCGAAGATCGATGCCGGGCAGATGGTCCTCGACCCTGTACCCTTCAACCTCGCGGAGGCGATAGAGGACGTCGCGACGCTGATTTCGGCGCGGGCCAAGGAAAAGGACCTGGAAATGATCGTCCGGGTCGACCCAGGGCTCGACCAGATGTTCGTCGGCGATGCCGGCCGCATCCGCCAGATCATCACCAATCTGCTCGGCAATGCCGTAAAGTTCACCGATGCCGGCCACGTGCTGGTCGACGTCACCGGTCGCTACGACCACGGCTCAACCGAACTGCGCATCGCCGTCACCGACACCGGCATCGGCATTCCGGCCGAGAAGCTCGACCAGATATTCGAGAAGTTCAGCCAGGTGGATGCATCGTCGACCCGCCGCCATGAAGGCACAGGCCTTGGCCTTGCGATCACGTCGCGCCTGGTGGCGCTGATGGGTGGCGAGATCGGCGTCGACAGCGAGGTCGGCAAGGGCTCGACCTTCTGGTTCACGGTGACGCTGCCGGTTGCCGATACCCGCGAGCTGCGACGCGCGCCGCCGCAGGATGTGACCGGCGCGCGCGTTCTGGTCGTCGACGACAACGCCGTCAACCGGGCGATCCTTGGCGAACTGATGGCGGCATGGCAGTTCGATTCCTGCGCGGCGAGCAGCGGCGCGGAAGGGCTTGCCGTCGCGCTCGCAGCCGAGAGCCTGGAGGCACCGGTCGACTGCATCGTGCTCGACTACCAGATGCCTTCGATGAGCGGCGTCGAAATGGCCCGGCGCCTGCGCGCCGAGCCGAGGATCGCTGCCACGCCGGTCATCATGCTCACTTCCGTCGATCAGTCGCTTGGCAATGCGGCCTATCGCGATCTGGCGATCGACGCCCATCTCATCAAGCCGGCGCGCTCATCGGCACTGCTGGAGGCAATCGTGGGTGCGATCCAGAAGCGACGCCATGACAGCCGTGTTGCTACCGTCGCTCCGGCGAAAGTCGACACCCAGCCCGCGGAGTTGGCAACGCCGGTCCCGGCGCGCTTGATACCGGCACCGGCTCCGTCGGACGGGAGCCGCATCGACATACTGGTCGCCGAAGACAACGAGGTGAACCAGCTCGTTTTCACCCAGATCCTCTCCGACACCGGCTATACGTTCGAGATTGTCGGCAATGGACGGCTGGCCTTCGACTCGTTCTGCGAGAACCGCCCCCGGATGATCCTGATGGACGTATCCATGCCCGGGATGAATGGCTTCGAAGCGACGGCGGCGATCCGCCGCGCGGAGGCCAGGTCGGGCGGCCATACGCCCATCATCGGCGTCACCGCGCACGCGCTCAAGGGAGACCGCGAGCGCTGCCTGGAAGCTGGCATGGATGACTATCTGTCGAAGCCGATCAGCCCCCAGGCGCTGCTGGAGAAGATCGAGCGCTGGTCCTGGCGGATCGAGGAGGCCAGGCGCGGCGCGAACTGAGCTTGTGCGCTGCGATGTTTCCCCGGTACGGCGTTGCCGACGAGGGCCCGGCCGAGGCGAGGCAATCCCTTCTAGTGAGCTGAATTCAGCGGCTTAGCGCGCCATTCGCGGGACCGCTTTCGGTTCTCGGCACGACCGCTATCGCAGTGCAGCAACGGCCGACATCCCCTCGACATCAAACTGTCACGTAGCTGTAACAATCGACGGTTATGGCCCTGCCGTGGACCGGATGCCACTTGGCTGTCCGGGAAAAAATCCCCAACAGGAGCAGGCCCAATGAATAAACTTCTCCTCACGGCTTCGGCCGCGATCGTTGCGCTTGGCGTATCGGTCAGCCTGGCCGCTGCCCGCGACCAGATTCAGGTCGCCGGCTCGTCAACCGTGCTGCCCTACGCCAAGATCGTCGCCGAAACTTTCGGCGAGACGTTCACCAACTTCAAGACTCCGGTCGTTGAGTCCGGCGGCAGCGGCGCCGGCATCAAGGAGTTCTGCAAGGGCGTCGGCGAAGACACCATCGACATCGCCAACTCCTCGCGGCCGATCAAGCCTGATGAACTGAAGTCCTGCGCCGACGCCGGCGTCAAGGAAGTCCAGGAAGTCAAGATCGGCTATGACGGCATCGTTTTCGCCACCGACATCAATGGTCCGGACTTCGCCATCCAGCCGGTAGACATCTACAAGGCGCTGGCCGCTCAGCTGGTCGTTGACGGCAAGCTTGTCGACAATCCGAACACCAAGTGGAGCCAGGTCAATTCCGCGTTCCCGGACTGGGACATCGCCGCCTACATACCGGGCGAGAAGCACGGCACGCGTGAGGTCTTCGAGACCAAGCTGCTCGAAGCCGGATGCGACAAGGATGGCCTCACCGCGGCCGGCGTGAAGAAGGAGGATCTTGCCAAGACCTGCCACGCTGTCCGCAAGGACGGCAAGGCTGTCGACATTGACGGCGACTACACCGAGACCCTCGCCCGCATCGCCGCGAACAAGACCGGCGTCGGCGTGTTCGGCCTCGCCTTCTACGAAAACAATGCCGACAAGCTGAAGGTCGCCACCGTCGGCGGCGTCGTTCCCTCGACCGAGACCATCGCCAGCGGCGAGTATCCGGTTTCGCGTCCACTGTTCTTCTACGTGAAGAAGGCTCATCTCGGCGTCATTCCGGGTCTCAAGGAATATGTCGAGTTCTTCCTTGACGACCAGATGATCGGCCCCGACGGCCCGCTCGCCGGTTATGGCCTGGTCGCGGCTCCGGAAGCCGAGCGTCAGGCGCAGCGCGACGCCTTTGCCGGCGGCAAGACGATGTAATCTTGCACTTGCAATCCGGGGTGCGGGGCTCGACGCTCCGCGCCCCGTTTTCTGCTGAAGGCCGTTTGGCTGGGCGCCGAGCCCATTTCGGAGTTTCGTGATGTCCGCATTGCTCGTGCTGGCGATCGTGCTGTTGATCGGCGTCGCCGCGTTCTTCGTGGCGAGGCAGCGGGGCGCCGCACTCGACGGCGGCAATATGCGGCCGCATTCTCGCGCTCACTATCACGGCTGGTGGGCTTTCCTGCTGGCGACCGTGCCCGCGATCCTGCTGCTGGTCGTGGTCCTGCTCGGCACTGCGGCCTACGTCGAATACCAGATCGAATCGGAGCTGCCGGCACAGACCGAGGACAGCCCGATCGCCAGCCACGCGCTCGTGGTCGGCCTGACCAAGAGCCTCGCCAACGGCATGCGGCGCCTCGATCCCGAAACCCTTGCAAATCTTCCCGCGACCTTTGCCGAGTTGCAGCCGCTGCTGACCGCCAAGGGCGTCGCCCTGGCGACCGACACGCAGGACTACATGATCCCGGTGGCGGAAGCCGCCAACCAGACCAGGGACCGCATGGGTCTCATCGGAGGCATCATCGTCATCGCGGTCTCGCTGCTCGGCGCTGTGTATGGCGTGCGTCAGGTGGCGATGCGCTTCCGCGCCCGCAACAACGTCGAGCGGCTGATGCTGTGGACGCTGCTGGGCGCCTCGATGATCGCCATCCTGACCACCGTCGGCATTGTCCTGTCGATGCTGTTCCAGACGATCGCCTTCTTCGAGCGCGTGCCGTTCTGGAGCTTCTTCTTCGGCACCGTATGGGACCCGCGCTTCGCGGCTGCCGGCGCCGGCGCGTCCGAAGGCCAGTTCGGCCTCATCCCGCTGCTCGCCGGCACGCTCTACATCGCCTTCGTCGCGCTGCTGGTCGCCGTGCCGATCGGCCTGATGTCCGCAGTCTACATGTCCGAATACGCCTCCAGGCAGGTGCGCTCGGTGGTGAAGCCGGCGCTTGAACTGCTCGCCGGCATCCCGACCATCGTCTACGGCATCTTCGCGCTGGTCACCCTCGGGCCTTGGCTGCGGGACCTCAGCGCGGCGCTGACCGGGGGCACGCCCTTCATCCAGGCGCAGTCGATCTTTACCGCCGGCCTGGTCATGGGCGTCATGCTCATCCCGGTCGTGTCGTCGCTCTCCGACGACATCATCACGGCGGTGCCGCGCGCCATGCGCGACGGCTCGCTCGGCCTCGGCGCCACGCGCTCCGAAACGATCAAGCGGGTGATCCTGCCCGCCGCCCTGCCGGGCATCGTCGGCGCCATCCTGCTTACCGCGTCGCGGGCAATCGGCGAGACCATGATCGTGGTGCTTGCGGCCGGCGTCGCCGCCAACCTCACGCTCAACCCGTTCGAGGCGATGACGACGATCACCGTCAAGATCGTCAACCAGCTGACCGGCGACCTCGAGTTCAACTCGCCGCAGACGCTCGTCGCCTTCGCACTCGGCCTCACGCTGTTCTTTGTGACGCTGATCATGAACATCGTTGCGCTCTACATCGTGCGCAAATACCGGGAGCAGTACGAATGAGCGACGTCACAATGGGAACGGTCGCCGCCGCCCCCGCGCGGCGCGACATTGGCCTCAAGGCGCGCTACGCGGCCGAGACGCGCTTCCGCATGTACGGCCTGGCCGCGATCTCGGTCGGACTGATCTTCCTCGCAGTCATGCTCGTCACCATCGTGAGCCAGGGCTACACGGCCTTCTGGCAGACGACCGTGACGCTGCCGATCACCTTCGACGCCAAGGTCATCGATCCGGGCGACAAGCGCGCAACCGATCCCGACGTGCTGGTCAAGGCGAACTATCCCAAGCTCGCCGAACAGGCGCTGATCGCCAAGCTCGGCATCAACCCGGACGACGCGGCGACAGTACGCAAGCTGAAGGGCTTCCTCTCCGACGGCGTGCGCGTCCAGTTGCGCGACATAGTCATGGCGGATCCGTCTGTGATCGGCACCACCCGCGACGTCAACGTGCTGGCCTCGGCAAACCTGGACTCCGCCTTCAAGGGCCAGATCGATCTGACCGTCGACGAGGGACGCCGCAAGGTCTCGGACCAGCAGGTCGAATGGATGAACAAACTGCGCGCCGAAGGCGTGATGGCCGAGCACTTCAACAAGGGCCTGTTCACCTACGGCGCGTCGAGCCGTCCGGAAATGTCGGGCATGGGCGTCGCCATCATCGGCTCGCTCTACATGATGGTGATCGTGCTGCTTCTCGCGCTGCCGATCGGCGTGGCCGCCTCGATCTATCTGGAAGAGTTCGCGAAGAAGACGCGGCTCACCGACATCATCGAGGTCAACATCAACAACCTCGCGGCGGTGCCGTCGATCGTCTTCGGTCTGCTCGGCCTCGCGGTGTTCATCAACTTCCTCGGCCTGCCGCGCTCGGCCGCCTTCGTCGGCGGCCTGGTGCTGACCCTGATGACTCTGCCCACCATCATCATCGCGACCCGCGCCGCATTGGCCGCGGTGCCGCCGTCGATCCGCTCGGCCGCCCTGGGGCTCGGCGCCTCGAAGATGCAGATGGTGTTCCAGCACGTGCTGCCGCTCGCCACGCCCGGTATCCTGACCGGCACGATCATCGGCCTGGCGCGCGCGCTGGGCGAAACCGCGCCGCTGCTTTTGATCGGCATGGTTGCCTTCGTGGCCGACTATCCGAAGTCGCCCTTCGATCCCTCGACCGCGCTGCCCGTGCAGATCTACATGTGGGCCAACGAGGCAGAGCGCGCCTTCGTGGAACGCATGTCGGCGGCGATCATCATCCTTCTGATCTTCCTGATGGCCATGAACATCACCGCTATCGTATTGAGGCGGCGGTTCGAGCGGCGCTGGTAGGGGTACCATTATTATGAACATCATGACCGAGAAATCTCTCGAACAGGCGGTGGGTGGCATCATGAGCGGGACGCCGAACGAACTCATCAAGATGAAGGGCGACAAGGTCGGCGTCTTCTACGGCGCGAAGCAGGCGCTGTTCGACGTCAACCTCGACGTGCGCCAGAACCAGGTGACGGCGCTGATCGGCCCCTCGGGGTGCGGCAAGTCGACCTTCCTGCGCTGCCTCAACCGGATGAACGACACGATCGACTCCGCCCGCGTGACGGGCAAGATCACGCTGGACAACGAGGACATCTACGATCCGCGCATCGACGTCGTCGAACTGCGCGCGCGCGTAGGCATGGTCTTCCAGAAGCCAAACCCGTTTCCCAAGTCGATCTACGAGAACGTCAGTTACGGGCCCCGCATCCACGGTCTCGCCAAGGGCAAGGCGGCACTCGATCAGGTCGTCGAGACCAGTCTCAAGAAGGCCGCGCTCTGGAACGAGGTGAAGGACCGTCTCCACGAGCCGGGCACTGGCCTCTCCGGCGGCCAGCAGCAGCGCCTCTGCATTGCGCGCGCGATTGCCGTCTCCCCGGAAGTGATCCTGATGGACGAACCCTGCTCGGCGCTCGATCCGATCGCCACCGCCAAGGTGGAGGAACTGATCGACGAGTTGCGCGCCAACTACACGATCGTGATCGTCACGCACTCCATGCAGCAGGCGGCCCGCGTATCGCAGCGCACGGCCATGTTCCACCTTGGATACCTGGTCGAGGAAGGCGCGACGGACAAGATGTTCACCAACCCCGACGACAAGCGCACCCAGGACTACATCACCGGCCGCTTCGGCTGACGTGACCTGCCGCATCTGACGAGGAGAAAGTCATGGGCGAACACACCGTCACGTCATTCGACGAGGACCTGGAGGAGATCGACCGCCTCATACGCGACATGGGCGATCTCGCCGGCACGATGGTCGAGGATTCCATCCGGGCCTTGCTCGCACCGGACAACGCGCTGGCGCAGCGGGTCATCTCGGACGACGCGGTCATGGATGCCCGCCAGCACGAGCTCGACGACCGCTCGATCACCCTGATCGCCCGGCGCCAGCCTATGGCTCAGGACCTTCGCGCCGTGGTCGGCGCCATCCGCATGGCAGGCGATCTCGAGCGCATCGGCGATCTCGCAAAGAACATCGCCAAGCGAGTCGACGCCGTCGGCCAGACGGTGGTGCCGCGCAGCCTGTCGCACAGCATCGACGCGATGGCCAACCTGGTCATCGAGCAGGTTCACCGCGTCGTCGACCGCTATGTCGAGCGCGACGCCGATGCGATGGTCGAACTGCGCGACGACGACGAACAGGTCGACATCAAATACACGTCCGTCTTCCGCGAACTCCTCACCTACATGATGGAGGACCCGCGCAACATCACCGCCTGCACGCACCTTTTGTTCTGCGCCAAGAACCTGGAGCGCATCGGAGATCACGTCACCAATATCGCGGAAAACGCATATTATGTCGTGACCGGCTCGCAGCTTCCGCCGAATCGGCCCAAGCTGGACGAGACAACAATGCGGGTCCTCGCCGAATAGCCGGCTGGCCAACGACATGTCGATGATCGCACCCAAGATCATGGTGGTGGAGGACGAGGAGCCGCTCGGCGTCCTCCTGCGCTACAATCTCGAAGCGGAGGGCTACCACGTCGAGATCGTCACGCGCGGGGACGAGGCTGAGCTTCGTCTGCAGGAGAACGTGCCGGACCTGCTGGTGCTGGACTGGATGATCCCGGCAGTGTCCGGCATCGAACTCTGCCGGCGGCTGCGGATGCGTCCCGAGACCGAGCGTCTGCCGATCATCATGCTGACGGCGCGCGGCGAGGAAAGCGACCGCGTGCGCGGTCTTTCCACCGGCGCGGACGACTATCTCGTCAAGCCGTTCTCGACGCCGGAATTCATGGCTCGGGTGCGCGCGCTGCTGCGGCGCGCCAAGCCCGAAGTTCTGTCCTCCATGTTGAAGGTCGGCGACCTGACGCTGGACCGGGAATCGCACCGCGTCTACCGCAACACTCACGAGATCCGGCTCGGGCCGACCGAATTCCGCCTGCTCGAGTTCATGATGCGCCATCCCGGCCGGGTATTCTCGCGCAGCCAACTGCTCGACAACGTCTGGGGCGAAACCATTTACATCGACGAGCGCACGGTGGACGTGCATGTCGGGCGGCTTCGCAAGGCCGTCAACACCGGCCGGCTGCCGGACGTGATCCGCACCATCCGCGGCGCCGGCTACGCGATCCGCGAAGACTGACGGGCGCTTCCTCCGTTATTTCCCTTGTCCCGATCGATGGCCGCGGGTAATTACTCCGGACCGCGAAAAAATGCGCGGGCCCGGGAGGAACAATCTATGAGGGCATCGGGCCGCATCTTTGTGGTCGCGCTCGTGCTGTCGGCGCTGTTGTCGTTAGCGCCCCGTTATGCGTCCGCGCAGTCGACGGTGGCGCCGCAGGCGATGTTGCGCGACTGGTACTACCTGATGAACGAACTGGTGCGGCATACACCCACATATTCGCCGCCGGTCGCCAGCCGCTCGTTCGGCTATCTGGGCGTCACCGCCTACGAGGCTGCCGTCGGCGGCTCTGACAAGCTCGTATCGCTGGTCGGCCAGTTGCAGGGGCTGGAATCCGTACCCGGGCGGGAGCCGGGCGCGATCTACGACGAGACGGTCATCATCAGTGCCGCCATGTCGGACGCGATCGTCGACTATTTCGGCAACACCGGGCCGACCGGACTGCGCGCCATCAAGGCCGCGCAGAAGAAATGGCGTGCCCGCGCGGTCGAGGGCGTGCCAGACGATGTCGTGGCGCGCAGCGAAGCGTTCGGAAAGGCCATGGCCGCCAGCATATTCGAATGGTCGAAGAGCGACGGTGGTGCGTCCGTGACGAACATGGGGTTCCCGCAGGAGCTGGAACTGCCAAAGGGCGAAGATAAGTGGGTGCCCACCAGCCCGATCCGTCAGCAGCAGTTCCCGCTGCTGCCCGAATGGGGAAACAAGCGCACCTTCGTCATACCATCCGGCGCGACCTGTCCGACGCCCGGCAATCCGACGTTCAGCAAGGAGCCCGGCTCCGAGTTTTACAGGCAGGCCTACGAGGTCTACGAAACGGTCAAGAACTCAACCCCGGAGCAGGCGGCCATCGCGCGCTTCTGGTCGGACGACCCGATGCTGTCGATGACGCCGCCGGGACACTGGGTGTCGATTGCGCTCCAGGTCGCGGAGAGAGCCAACCTGTCGCTCGAGGAATATGTCGATCTTCTCGCGCGCATGGGGGTGGCCATGTCCGATGCCTTCGTCGGTTGCTGGCACGAGAAGTTCGAATACGACCTGGTTCGTCCGGTGACCTACATCAAGAAGAACATAGACCCCAAGTGGGAACCGATCCTGATCACCCCGCCCTTTCCGGAATATCCGAGCGGACACAGCGCGGTGTCCGGAGCGATGGACGCGGTCCTGACGGCATTCTTCGGCGAGAACTATGCGTTCGAAGACAGGACTGGGTCGCCTGACGGCCGAAACCCACGCAACTACAAGAGTTTTCACGAGGCCGCCGAGGAAGCAGGGATTTCCAGGCTCTATGGCGGCATCCACTACCGCGCCGCGATCGTGGACGGACTGGCTCAGGGGCGGTGCATCGGCGCTTACGTCAACGCGCTCAAGACGAGGAAATGAGAATGCGCCTCGGGTCTTTCGGAACGGCTGTGGTGTTCGGATTGTTTGCCGGCGTTGCGGCTGTGCTCGCACAGGAGGCGCCCGTGCCCCCGGTCCCGACATTCGTCGACGAGACGGCAAGCTCGGGCATCGACAGCGTCTACGCGGGCGAATGGCAATACATGGTCGGCGGCGGAGCCGCCGCCTTCGATTGCAACGGCGATGCCTATCCCGACCTTTTTTTGGCGGGTGGGGAAGCGCCGGCCAAATTCTACCGCAACGCTTCCTCGCATGGCGGACCGCTGAAATTCGAGGTCGCGCGGAGCGGGCTCGAGCTCGACGCGGTGACCGGCGCCTATCCGCTCGACATCGACAGCGACGGCATCATGGACGTGGTGCTGCTGCGCGTCGGCGAGAACGTCGCCATGAAGGGTCTGGGCGGATGCCGTTTCGAGCGCGCCAACGAGGCATGGGGTTTCGACGGCGGCGACGCGTGGTCGACCGCGTTCGCGGCGACCTGGGAGCATGGCGCCGACTGGCCCACGCTCGCCGTCGGCAACTACATCGATCGCAACGAGGAAATTTCGCCGTGGGGTTCGTGCACTGACAACTGGCTGCATCGCCCGCTGGCGGGGGAGCATCGCTTCGCCCCACCTTTGGCGCTGAAGCCGAGCTTCTGTCCGCTTTCCATACTTTTCACCGACTGGAACCGCTCGGGCACGCCAGCGCTGCGCATGTCGAACGACCGCGAGTATTACGAGGGCGGCCAGGAGCAACTCTGGCGCGTCGAGCCCGGCAAGCCGCCGGCGCTGTACACCGCCGAGGAAGGCTGGAAGTACCTGCGCATCTGGGGCATGGGTATCGCCTCCTACGACCTCAACTTCGACGGCTATCCTGACTACTTCCTGACCAGCATGGCCGACAACAAGTTGCAGACGCTGGCGAACGTCCCGGTCGACGGCAAGGTGAAGCCATCCTACGCCGACGTCGCCTATCCGAAGGGCGCGACCGCCCATCGCCCCTATACCGGCGGCGACTGGCACCCGAGCACGGCCTGGCACACCGACTTCCAGGACGTGAACAATGACGGGCGGGTGGACATCTTCATCGCCAAGGGCAATGTGGCCGAGATGCCTGATTTCGCGGCTAAGGATCCGAACAATCTTCTGCTGCAGAAGGCCGACGGCAAGTTCGTCGAGGTTGGCGACAAGGCCGGCATCGCCACCTTCAACGTCTCGCGCGGCGCGGCGCTGACCGACTTCAATCTCGACGGACTAGTCGACCTCGTCGTCGTCAACCGATGGAAGAACGCCGAACTCTACCGGAATTCCAGCACCAATGGGGGACACTGGATCGAGGTGAAGCTCGAACAGCCCGCACCCAACCGCGACGGCGTGAGTTCATGGATCGAGATACGCTGCGAAGGCGTGCCGGTGATGCGCCGCGAGGCGACGGTCGGCGGCGGCCATGCCGGCGGCCATGCAGGCTGGTGGCATTTCGGCATTGGCGACATGGAGACGGCGGACGTGCGGGTGATATGGCCGGACGGCTCGTCCGACGAATGGCAGCCGCTCAAGGCAAATGGCTTCTACGCGCTCAAGCGCGGGTCGGCGCCGGCGGCGTTCACGCCTGGGTGACGCGAAACTTTCCCGTCGCTGAGTGCGTCGCGCCGAACCTCGCGCAACAATTCAGGCGACAACCTTCGCGTTCGCACGCTGCGGTGCCGTGAGGCCGGTCGCAAAAACCTCTTCGTCCACATGGGTGAGGGCGCGGATGGCGCAGCCCTCGCGGATGAGCGGCATCTCGTTGGGCTCGGTGTCGAAGGTGATCAAGGCCGAATGCTGGCCGCCGGCAGTCCGGGCGATCGCGTCGCGCAGCGCTGGTTCGATCAGGTCGAAGGCAGAGGCGCCGTGGCCGACGAAGGCGACCGGCGCCGGGTCGATCAGCGTAAACAGGTTGCCGAGCCCATAGCCGAGCGCGCGACCGGCTTCTTCGAACGCCCTGCGCTCCGGCCCGTCGTGCAGGCGTGCCTCCGCCGCGAGCGCGTCCATCTCGGCGTCGCCGATGTCGGCCGCCGGCGGCTCGTCCGCGCTGACGCGGCGCGCATTGCGCCATATGGCGTAGCTGCCGGCATAGGCTTCGACGCAGCCGCGTCGGCCGCAGCGGCAGCGTGCGCCTTCGGGCTGGTGGATCATGTGGCCGAACTCCGCGCCGGAGGAATGCGTGCCGGAAAACAACGCGCCGTTCAGGACCAACCCCATGCCGATGCCGTGCGACAGGAGCACGGCCAGGAAGTTCTCGCGGTAGCGCTGCGGATCGCGCCAGCGCAGCGCCAGCGCGATCATGCTGCAGTCGTTCTCGACGATGACCGGAATGCCGGTCGCGCGCTCGATCGCGTCGGCGAAAGGGATGTCGCTTGCCCCGGTGATGGGCGACCACAGCATGGCGCGCGACCGCGAGTCGGTGATGCCCTGCACCGCCATCACGATATGCAGCACCTTGCGCCCGGCAAGTCCGTCGTCGGCTACCAGGTGCTGTATGATCGCCACCGCCCCGGACATCAGTTCGTCGGCGTCCGCAGTTAGCGTGGCAAGGCGACGGTGGTGCTCGGCGACGACGTTGCCGGCATAGTCGATCAGCGCGGCGCTCAGCGAATTGAGGGATAGCACCACCGTGACGATCGCCGCCGCGTCGGCGCTGAGCGCAATGCCAATCTGCGGGCGCCCCCGCTTCATGGCCACGCCGTCGGTGGCGCGTGCCTCAGCAAGCACGCCCTCGGCAAGAAGGTCGGCGGAAATGGCCGAGATCGTCGACTGGCTCAGATGGGTGACGCGGGCAATGTCGGTCCGCGAAGGCTGGCCGGCCCGGCGCACCGCCGCGATCACCAGTGCGCGATTTCGCCGCCGCAAGTCGTCGTGACGAATACCGACCAACATTTCAGGCAGTTCCTCCCGCCGCGTCGGGAGCTTTCATGAGCCGAGCCCCATCGTACGCGGCCGGAAGATGTTGACATAGTCGCAAGGCTGAGTCATTCTTTTTTTCGAAGCTCGAAAAAAAGAGCTTCCGTGTTGCAGTTCCACGTTTGGCAAATTACCGCGCCGGGGTTGGCGCATAGGGAGGAATAGATGAAGAAGTTCGCAGCCGCCATCCTGGCGGGCGCAGCGATGACGCTTGCACTCGGTGCCGTCGCTGAAGCCAAGGACAAGACGATCGCAGTGTCCTGGAAGACCTTCCAGGAGGAGCGTTGGAAGACGGACGAGGCCGCCATCAAGGCCGTCGTCGAAGCCGCCGGCGACAAGTACGTTTCGACCGACGCCCAGACTTCGGCGCAGAAGCAGGCCGCGGATATCGAAAGCCTGATCTCGCAGGGCGTCGACGTGATCCTCGTGGTGGCCTACGACTCCGACGCCATCCTGCCCTCGATCCAGAAGATCAACGACGCCGGCATCAAGGCGATTGCCTACGACGTGCAGTTCGAGGATCCGAATGCGCTCTACATCACGTTCGACAATGTCGGCGTCGGCCGCATCATGGCCGAGGAGATGGTGAAGGTGAAGCCGGAAGGCCGTTACGCCTTCATCAAGGGCGACAAGGGCGATCCGAATGCCACGTTCCTGTTCCAGGGCATGATGGAGGTTCTCAAGCCCTCGCTCGACTCGGGCAAGATCACCAACGTCTGCGAGACCTTCACGGACGCCTGGAAGCCGGACAATGCCCAGAAGAACATGGAGCAGTGCCTGACCTCCACGAACAATGGCGTCGACGCGGTGCTCTCCGAGAACGACGGCATGGCTTCGGGTGTCGTGGCGGCTCTTGATGCGCAGGGTCTGGCTGGCACGGTTCCGGTGACCGGCCAGGACGGCGACCTCGCCGCGATCAACCGCGTTGCTCTCGGCACCCAGCTGGTCTCGGTGTGGAAGAACTCGATCGACCTCGGCACCGTTGCCGGCAAGGCCGCGATTGCTCTCGCCGATGGGGCGGACCCGGCCTCGATCGAAGGCGTCGGCAAGTTCAGCGCCGGCAAGAAGGGCGTCGAGATGAACGCCATCCTGCTCAAGCCGACCCCGATCACCAAGGACAACATCCAGGTGGCGATCGATGCTGGCCACATCACCAAGGAACAGGCCTGCGCCGGCGTCGCTGCCGGCAGCGTCCCCGCATGCAATTGACCGCTTGTCAGTCAGAATGAACTGACCCATCATCGCCGCGCCGCCTCAAAAAGGGTGGCGCGGCTTTTTTTTGCCGGCGGCAAATCCGTCGCGCTCGAAATGCCGGTTCATGCGGCGCGGACACGGCGTCGCAAGTTGGCCGCACAGGCGAAAAATGCGCCGGCGGCCTTCGGGCCGCAACGAACGGCCAAGGGAGGGGACGATGTCGATGCAAGGTGGTAGCGGCGGACCGGCAGTGAGCGATGCGAGCCCGGTCTCGCGCTTTTTGCGCGCCGCCGAGATCGACACGCGCATGCTCGGCATGCTTGCTGCGATGCTGGTCATATGGGTCGCCTTCGATCTGATCAGCGCCTTTCTCAGGCCCGGTGGCGGCGGCCTGCTGGGCGGGTCCTTTCTGACCTCCCGCAACCTGTGGATCCTGCTGGTGCAGACCTCGGTCATCGCGGTCATGACCACGGGAATGGTGCTGGTGATCGTGCTACGCCAGATCGACCTTTCGGTCGGCTCGATGTTGAGCATCGTCGCGGTGGCGACGGGCGTTCTCCAGGTCTTCGAACTCGGCCCGACCCTCGGTGTCGGCCATCCCGCGATCTGGATCATCGCCGTGGTGTTCGCCATCCTGCTGGGCGCCCTGATCGGCGCGTTCAATGGCGTCCTGATCGCCTATGGCCAGATTCCGAGCTTCATCGTCACGCTCGGCGGCCTCATAGCCTTCAGCGGCGCGGCCTTCCTCATCGCCAGCGGCGTCACCGTCGCGCCGATGGACAAGACGTTCAAACTCATCGGTGGGAACGGCCCGGATGCCTCCATCGGGCCAACCTGGAGCTGGGTGCTGGCGGCGATCGCCTGTGTCGCGATCGGCGTGGCAGTCGTTGCCAGCCGGCGCCGGCGCCTTCAGTTCAGCTTCGCGCCCAAGCCCGTCTGGGCGGAAGTGCTGACCGTGCTGGTCGGCTGCGCAGCCGTGCTGGGCACGACCGCGGTCGTCAATTCCTACCCTTACCCTCCGCGCGTCGCTGAGCGGTTCGCACTCGACAACGGCATACCCATTCCCGCGGGCGTGGAGGACAAGACAGGGCTCGCCATCTGCCAGGCTGGCGAAAAGGTGGTGACCTGCCTCGACGGGCTGACATTCCAGACCGGATACCCGATTCCGGTGCTGATCATGTTCGCCGTGGGGCTGGTGATGACGTTCGTCGCCCGCCGCACCCGCTTCGGGCGCTACGTCTTTGCGACCGGCGGCAATCCCGAGGCGGCGGAACTCGCCGGCGTCAACACCAAGCGGCTGACAGTCATGGTGTTCACACTGATGGGCGCGCTGGTCGGCATCTCGGCGATAATCGCCTCGGCGCGCCTTGATGCGGCGACGACCGCGCTCGGCACCCTCAACGAACTCTACGTCATCGCAGCGGCGGTGATCGGTGGGACGTCGCTGGCCGGCGGCATCGGCACCATCTACGGCGCCATTCTCGGCGCGCTGCTGATGCAGTCGCTGCAATCCGGCATGGCACTGCTGAACGTCGATTCCGCCTATACAAATATCGTGGTCGGCGTCGTGCTGGTGCTGGCCGTATTCGTAGACCAGGCCTATCGGCGCCGTGTGAAGTAAGGAGGCGGACATGAGCACAGGGACCATTTCTGCCGAAGCCGCGGCGCGCGGCAGGCCGCTCGTCGAAATGAACGATATTTCGATAGCATTCGGCGGCATCAAGGCGGTCGATCACGCGACCGTCGATCTTTATCCGGGCGAGGTTGTGGGCTTGTTAGGCCACAACGGCGCCGGCAAGTCGACTTTGATCAAGGTTCTTTCGGGGGCCTATCGGCGCGATTCAGGAGCTATCCGGATCGACGGCAAGGACGCCGACATCTCGAATCCCCGCGACGCCAAGGCCTACGGAATAGAGACGATCTACCAGACGCTGGCTCTCGCCGACAATGTCGACGCCGCCGCGAATCTCTATCTGGGGCGCGAACTGCGTACCCGTTGGGGCACGCTCGACGATATCGCCATGGAGGCCGCATGCCGCAAGGTGATGGGCCGCCTGAATCCCAACTTCCGCCGCTTCAAGGAGCCGGTGAAATCGCTGTCCGGCGGTCAGCGCCAATCGGTGGCGATCGCGCGTGCGATCCACTTCAACGCGCGCATCCTGATCATGGACGAGCCGACCGCGGCGCTCGGGCCGCAGGAAACCGCCCAGGTCGGCGAACTGATCAAGCAGCTCAAGGCGGAGGGGATCGGCATTTTCCTGATCAGCCACGATCTGCACGACGTGTTCGACCTCGCCGACCGCGTCTACGTGATGAAGAACGGCCAGGTCGTCGGCCAGGCGCTCACCTCCGACGTCACAAAGGACGAGGTGCTGGGCATGATCATTCTCGGTAAATGCCCGCCGGGCGCAATTCCCGGGCCGGGCGCCATGATGTTGAACTAGGGGCACCTGCCGCGGAATACGGAGCGCGGGCAAGGAACGGAACGGCAATGATTGCAACGATGCCAGCGCTCGCTAATGTGCAAGCGAATCGAAAGCGTTGTTGTGCGGAAATTCCTGCCGATCATCGTGTTCGTGGCAATAGCGTCGGCCGGTTTGTTGATGGCCGCCACAGCGTATGTTGCCAGCCAGCAGGCTGCCCGGTTCAAGTTCGAAGCCACCACCGATGATGCGCTCGCCCTCATAGACGCTCGGATCGACCAGCACATCGCGTTGCTGCGTTCGGCTTCGGCGTTCATGCGGGCAACTGGGGGCGAGGCCACCGACGAACAATTTTCCGCGTTCGTGGACACGCTGGAACTGCGCCAGCGTTTCGGTGGCGTCCAGGGCATGGGCTTTGCGCGGCTGGTTCCAGTAGCCGAGCAGGAAAAGGCAAGGCAGGAGCTGGCAAGGCACTACGGCCAACCCTTAGACTTGCACCCAGCGGCCACCGACCAGGACTGGCGTGCCGTGGTGATGATGTTCGCGCCTGTCAATCAGTCGAACCGCCTCGCGCTTGGCTTCGACATGTTCAGCGATCCGGACCGGCGCAACGCAATGCAGGAGGCTATGGCCACCGGCGAGCCAAGGGCAACCGTCCCGCTTGTCCTTCTCGGCACCGCGCCCAGTTTTGCGGGATTCGTCGTCTATCTGCCGGTTTTTCCCATCGCCGATGGCGAGGCGGTCGCCCAGGGCGAGGGCGGGCTCGTGCCAGACGGCTTTGTCTACGCAACCTTCCGGGCAGACGAACTGTTCGGGGCAGCCCTTGGACCCGGGCCCGCACGGCCAGTGAAGTACGAAATCCATGACGGGGCGCCGCAGGAAGGCCGCCTTCTTTATCGCTCGATCGGCGAACCGGCCGGCGGGAGCCTTTCGGTGCATCGCGAACTCGGCGTTGCCGGGCGTCCATGGACGATCGACTTCGTGCCCACCGACGTCTTCGAGCCTCCAATCTCCTCGCTGGTCGCATACGCGCTTGGGGTGGTCGGTCTGCTTCTTGCGGTTGCTGTCGCCTTTCTCCTGCGCTCGCAGGCGCAAGCCTATGACGCCATGACGCGCCTGCAGGTCGCGACCGAAAAAAGCCTGCAGGACAAGGACCTGATGCTCAGGGAGATGAGCCACCGCATCAAGAACTCGATTGCCCGCGTGATGGCGATGGCGCGTCACACCGCCGCCGGCTCACGCGACCTCGAGGAATTCTCCGCCGCGTTCGGCGCGCGGCTGCAGGCCATGGCCGCCTCGCAGGACGTGCTGACGCGTTCGAGCTGGCGGAAGGCCGACCTCGCCGAACTTCTGCGGGTCGAACTCGGTCAGGTCTTCGGTGATGACTTGCCGCCGGAAATCATTGAAGGGCCGGGCGTGATGCTGAGCGAGGCGGAAGCGCAGGCGCTGGGCCTGACATTCCACGAACTGGCGACAAATGCGCTGAAATACGGCGAAGCCGGAAGCTCCGTGGGCGCGCTGCGGGTACGCTGGGAGGTCGGCGGGGCGAGGCTCCGGATCCGCTGGGCGGAGACTGGCCAGCCAACGATCGTGCCGCCGACCCGCATCGGGTTTGGCACGCGCCTGATCGACATCAACATCAAGCACGAACTCGGCGGCCGCATCGAGCGCACCTATCGCGACGACGGTCTTACCGTCGACATCGAGATCCCGCTGCAGGAAGCAAAGCCGGCAAAAGCGCCGCGCTGACGCGGGAAAAAGGCGCGGCCGTCCCGTCGCGCCTCCTGCCGATATGGGCGACTTCAGTCGCCCAGCGGCTGCAGGTGCTTTTCCAGGTACGGCCGCAGGTGCGCGTGCTGCGTGGGCAGCTTGAGCGCCTCGCCAAGGTGAGCCGTGTCCTCGTCGCGGTCGAAGCCCGGCTCGTTGGTCGCGACCTCGAACAATACGCCGCCCGGCGTGCGGAAATAGATCGCCCAGAAATAGTCGCGGTCGATCACCGGCGTCACCTGGTAGCCCGTGTCGAGCAGAGCCTTGCGCACTTCGAGCTGCTTTGCACGGTTCTCCACCGCGAAGGCGACATGATGGACCGACCCGGCGCCGAGATCTGCGCGGCCGGCGCCTGGCACCGCTTCGATGTCGATGACATCGGCGCCATTGCCGCCGGGGATCGCCAGCCGAACGACGTTGTCCTTGCGGTCGACTGGCTGGTAGCCCATGAACTTCAGCAGTTCCTCCGTGGCGCCGGCATCGCGCAGCCGCAACGAGACGGAATGAAAGCCGCGGATGGCGTCGTCGGCCGGGATGCCGCCATGCGTCCAGGGCGCGCGCGCCTCATCGCGGCGCTCGACCAGGGCAAAGCTGTCGCCATCCGGCCCGTCGAAGTCGAGGCGGTCCTCGCCGAAGCGCTGCGAGCGCCCGAGCCCGCCGACACCATCAGCCTTCAGCCGCTCTTCCCAGAACGGCAGCGTGCCTTCCGGCACCGCGAACACGGTCGTGCCGACCTCGCCGGCGCCGGCGCGCCGGCCGCCGATGTTGGGGAACGGGAAATAGGTCATAACCGAGCCCGGCGTGCCGCGCTCGTCGCCGTAGTAGAGGTGGTAGACGTCCGGCGCGTCGAAGTTGACGGTCTTCTTGACGCGGCGAAGCCCCAGCGTGTGGGTGAAGAAGTCGTTGTTCTCGCGCGCGTCCTTCGCCATCGACGTCACGTGGTGCAGTCCCTTGACCTGGTCGAGCATGGCTCGCTCCTTCCGCATTTTTGCGCGACGCCTTGCGCCGCCTGTTGCCATCATATGTCGGCAGTGGACGCGGAAATGAAAGGAGGCCACCTCAGAATGGACTGTGCTGAATTGTTGAACGATCTTCTCTTGTCGTTCATCAAACGGAGCAATACACAACCGGGTCCGACCCAGGCGCAAAAAGCCCGCGCCTCGGAGAGACGCGGGCTTCGCCAAAAAGGCGCCAGATTGGCTTACTTGGTGATGACCAGCCGCTGGGTGTCGCGCTGCTGGGCGTAGCTGCCCTCGTCATAGGCCGCCTGTGCTTCCAACTGCTCCTTGGTGAAGTTGGTGTAGAGGTACTTGTTGCCGTTGGCGTCCTGCATGAAGGCAAGATTGTCGATGCCGACCGCAACTTCCTTCTCGCCGATGCCGAGGAAGCCGCCGACGTCGATTATGACCGCGTCGATCTTGCCGTCGGTATTGAGCACGACGTCGCCGATCTCGCCGACATTGGCATCCTCGGCGCCGTATACGGTGGTGCCGACGAGTTCCTCCGAGCGGATCTCGGCGGTGGGGACTTCCTTGAGGCTGTTGCGGTCGATCGCGGCGGTGGTGGTCACGTCGGGTGCCGTCGGGGCGACGGTGGTGGTATCCTGCGCGGTCTGATCGGTTGCCTGAGTCGCCGGCGCCGCGGTCGTATCGGTCGCTGCCGGTGCCATCGCCGTGGTCTCGGTCGCCGGAGCGGTGGTGTCGGATGCAACCGGGGTCACCACCTCATACGGACGGCGGTCAAAATCCGGCAGGCCTTCCAACTGCTCCTTCGTGTCGCTGACGACTATCCAGCGGTCGGACTCGTTCGCGGCCCATTTGAGCTCCGAGAAACTCAGCGCGACATTCTTCTCACCGATGCCGAGGAAGCCGCCGACACCAACGATCACCGCCTGTACGGCGCCGTCGCTGCCGAGGACCAGATCATTGACGTTGCCGATGTTCTCCGCGCCGTCCCCGGTCCCGTTGTAGACGTTTTCGCCAATCAGCTTGGTAGCAAGAAACCCGTCGGCCGGCTGGACCGCCGGAGCCGCGTCCTGGGCGGCGGGGGCGGCCGTTGTGGGCTGGGCCGGTGCCGGCGCGGTCGCATCCTGGGCGAAGGCTCCGGTCGTGATGATCGAGGCAATCGCAGTGGTGGCTAAAAGCTTGCGGATCATGATAGCTTCTCCATGTGCGTTATCTTTATGCACGGCCGCACCCCTGAACCGTCGCAGGGCATCTCGGGTGCGGCCTCACTATTCATCAACGTCAGCGCGTTCCGGTTGTTCCGGTTTCCGCGGGCTTTTTGTCGGTCCGATTCCCCGCACGCTGACGGAAACTGTTCGTTCGCATGCCCGTATCGCGCCGGCATGCGTCGGCGTCGGGCGTTCTGGTCGCGTTCTGGCGCCCACTGCGAGGCGAGCCGAAGCTCGCTGATCCGAGAGGGCTTTCTTGCCGGAGGCGCGCTCAGCCTGCGCTGTCGCCGGAGACAGGCTGCCCGCTACTCGACTCGTTATCGGGATGGATCATTTCGCCGTAAAGTTCGGCGCCGTACCAGGCGACCAAGGCAAGGATCAACGCGATAATCAGGACAATAAGAACATGGCGGCCGCTACGGCCCTGCTTGGCCTTTTCGGCGGGAATGATCTTGTCCATCGCGCATCTCCATTCTGGTTTGCCCCGCCTGTCGGGAATGCGCCAGCGCCGTTCCGGTTCCGAAATGACAAGGCCGTCGCACTCTGGGTGAGCGAACTCGCGACGCGCAGCCTCGACCGTCCGGACATTGAATGCATCATGCCGGTAGTTCACCCCCGGCCAGGGTCGCCTTCGGGCGGACTCCCGCGCGTGATCGGGTCAAATGTGACGATCTGTCGGGGCTAACGCTGAGCGGGGGGAACAGAATCGTCCTTGCGCCGGGTGTTCTCACGATAGATCGCATAGGCGACCACGGCGGCCGCCGGCGCCAGCAAGGTCAGCAAGCCGCCCTTTCCCCTCGCGAGGGTTGGAAGTATGGCAATGGCGGTGGTGGTTGCCACTGCGATCAGTTCGCTCTTGCGTCGCTTGGTATCCTCGCGGATCCGGCGGCGCCGGCTAAACCGGTGAACTATGAGGACCGCAACCGCCAGGATCAGGAAGCCGCCACCGATGGATAGGGCTGCCCCGACTGGCCCGATCTCACGGCCCAGCGCCACATAGCCGGCGACCAGCAGGAAAACAATGCCGAACAGGCCAAGAAAGCCGGCTAACGCATAGGCTATCGCTGCGCTCCGGGCACGCCGAAACGCCTCAATCGTTTCGCCGGAGAGTAGCCCTCCAAGGAGCGACCCGAGCATCCAGCGATCTCAGCGCCGCGCCAAAAGCGCAAAGATGAAACCGACGCCCGCGGCAATTGCAAGCGATGTCATCGGCTTGTCACGAACGTTGGCGGCAAGCTGATCTTCGATGTCGCCGGCTTTTGCCTTCAGCGACTCGATCGTGGCTTCGCCGTGCGCTCGCAACTGTTCCACGCCTTCGGCGGCGGCGCGTTTCGCGGTGCCGTAGGTATGCTCGCCCATCGCAGCCAGCTGGCGGCTCAGCTTCGCAATGTCATCGCGCAGCTGTTGGATGTCGGCCTCAAGCTCAGCGGTCGTCTTCGCAACCTTCTCTCCATCGTCGCTTTTCACGGTCACCATGAGATACTCCTTCGATGATCTGGTTCAACGCCGCCGCTGCGGCGAAGTTCCGAAGCCGCCAGCCCACGACAAGAGCGCTTTTGGAGCCGCGAGTAAAGACGTCGAAAGCCAGTGGCTCCTGGCTCCCCCACGCTTCATACGAGCGGCCGCTTGCGTTCGCGGGGAGCCTCCCACCCCGCGATCGCCACGAGACCATCGAAATCGAGTACCTCGCAGCCATCGCTCCACCGCAGGAAGCCGCGATCGGCAAGCTTGCGGATCGTCTTGTTGGTGTGCACGAGGGAAAGCCCGAGCGTATCCGCGACGTGCTGCTGGGTGATGGGCATTTCCACCGACTTGCCCGTTTTGAGCCCTACGGCGGCGGCGCGGCTGTGTATGAACGCCAGCAGATAGGCGGCGCGCTCCAGCGCCGTTCGGCGACCGAGGCTGAGCAGGGCCTCGTCCAGCATACGCTCCTCCCGCGATGCGATCCAGGTGATGTCGTAGGCCAGCCCCGGGTGGTTCCGGTAGAGGGTTGACAACTGGTCGCGCTCGAAGACGCAGAGCAGCATCGGCCCGAGTGCCTCCACGGAGTGCTGCATCTCGCCGAGCAGGCTGCCCTGCAAGCCGATGAGGTCGCCGGGCAGGACATAGTTTAGGATTTGCCTGCGGCCGTCCGGCAGCAGTTTGTAGCGGAACCCCCACCCGGACAGCACCGTGTAGAGGTGGGCGCTGTGGTTGCCCTCGACCAGCACGGTCGCACCCTTCTCTACTGACAGTTCGCCCCGCTTGAAGCGGCTGACGAAAGCAAGCTCCTCGGGCTCGAAATTCCGGAATATCTCAAGCGGGCGCAATGGGCATTTTTCGCAGGGATATCGCCTTCCCGATGGGCCTCGACCTACCGATGTTGCCAATTTCGATCCTTGCTGCCGAGAGGAGGCGCGCATCCGGACTCCCGGCCATTCAGGGGCGCACGGGCCATATGTCTTTTTTTAATGACACCGTCGCGGCGAAGGACGATGGATCGGGCGATTTTTGCCGGAGACGCTGACTGTGGCTGGTTCTCTCGATGGTCTTCGTGTGCTTGTCCTGGAGGACGAGTACCTCATCGCAATGGACGTCGAACAGATCTGCCGCGACTACGGCGCCGCCGACGTGATCATACGCGGCGATCTCAACCAAACGCCCATGCCTGCGACGACCGAGTTCGATGCGGCGGTTTTGGACATCATGCTTCAGGGGCGCTCGACGCTCGATTTCGCCCGATGCCTGCAGGAAGCCGGCGTGCCGTTCGTCTTTGCGTCCGGATATTCTCATAACGACGAAATCCTGGCAGCCTTTCCCGGGGTTCGCCTGGTCGGCAAGCCTTACGCCGGCAGCGATCTTGTGGAAGCACTCGCCGACGCGCGCCAGAAAACTTCCAGCGCCGGCTAACAAGATCAGGCCGCGTTTGAGCCCATCACCTGCGTGGAGATGGCGTCCGGGCCGAAGTCGGATTCGCCGCTGATGGCAAGCAGTTCCTGAAGGCGCGTCCGCGCGCGGCTGACGCGACTCTTGATCGTCCCGACGGCGCAATTGCATATCTCTGCAGCTTCCTCGTAGGAGAAGCCTGAAGCGCCGATCAGGATGATCGCCTCGCGCTGATCTTCCGGCAACGTCTCCAGCGCGGCGCGAAAATCCTTGAGGTCGAGCGTTCCATGCTGGCTCGGATGGACTGCGAGGCGCGCGGTCATGAGGCCGTCGCTGTCCTGCACCTCGCGTCCGCGCTTGCGCATCTGCGAATAGAATTCGTTGCGCAGGATGGTGAACAGCCAAGCCTTGAGGTTGGTGCCGGGCTGGAAGCTGGCCTGCTTGTCCCATGCCTTGACCAGAGTTTCCTGCACAAGGTCGTCGGCCTTGTCGGCATTTTGCGACAGCGAGACCGCGAAGGCGCGCAGGCTTGGGATCGTGGCGAGCAGATCCGCCCGGAAGTTCGGGGACGCGTTCATCAAGCGCCCTTGTCGTTTGCAGACTTGGCCTGTTCGAGTTGCTTCAGCAGTTCGTCGAAGCGATCCGGCACGGCTTCCGACACGAGCTCGTCATAATACTGCTTCAGCTTACGCCCAATTTCGCTATTGGCGCCCAAGGTTCCGTTAGCATCGCCATTCGGCTTCGGGCTTTTCTTGCCCGCCCCGTCTTTTTCAGACATTTCTGATTATCGCCCCATGCTTGCCCGGCCGAATTCGGATCGCCCTGCTATGCGCAGCCCGATTGGGACCGTAATGCAGCGGACACAATTTCGTTCCGTCGATGTGGAACTTTTTCACATCGCGAGCATTAAACCACCGTTCGCGAACAATCTTGGGAGACCGCCTTATCATGAGTTTGTCAGCAAGCATTGCCCCGCACCTGCCTTTTCTGCGTCGGTTTGCACGCGCGGTGTCGGGGTCGCAGGCAAGCGGCGATGCCCTGGTGGCGGCGATGCTGGAAGCGATCATAGCCGACGTGGACATGTACCCGAAAGCGTCGAGCGATCGCATCGCGCTCTACAAGATATTCGCGAAGCTGTTCTCCTCCATCGTCATACGGGTGCCGCAGGAGAAGCCGCTTTCGGCGTGGGAGCAGCGTGCTGCAGCAAATCTGGGAGCCCTCGCGCCGCGCCCCCGGCAGGCCTTCCTGCTGGTTGCCGTCGAAGGTTTCAAGCAGGTCGAGGCGGCCGAGATCCTTGATATCAGCGAATCCGAGTTCTCGGCGCTGCTTGGTCAGGCGAGCGACGAGATATCCCGCCAGGTTGCGACCGAGATCATGATCATCGAGGACGAGCCGCTCATCGCAATGGACATCGAAGAAATGGTCGAGAGCCTTGGGCACCGCGTGGTCGGCACGGCGCGAACGCATGCCGAGGCTACCGCGCTTTTCCAGCGGACGAGGCCCAAGATGGTGCTGGCCGACATCCAACTGGCCGACGGCAGCTCCGGCATCGACGCCGTCAACGAGATCCTCGCAACCACGCCGGTACCGGTTATTTTCATCACCGCATTCCCCGAGCGTCTTTTGACGGGTGAGCGGCCCGAGCCGGCTTTCCTGGTCACCAAGCCGTTCAACCCGGACATGGTGAAGGCGTTGATCAGTCAGGCATTGTTCTTCGATCGTCAGGCCAGAGCGGCCGCCTGACGCTTCAAAGCCGAGATCAAGCCAAAAAAAAATGGGTCGCATTGCGACCCTTTTTTTCGCCCCGAGAGGAACCACCGCGCGTTCGCCCCGTTATTTTCCCGAGCCTATCGAATAGGAGACCGACAATGATTTACTGGGCCCTTGTGTTTCTGGTTGTGGCGATTATCGCAGGCGCGCTGGGCTTCGGCGGCATCGCCGGTACATCGGCTGGCATCGCGCAGATCTTGTTCTTCGTCTTCTTGGCGTTCCTGGTCATTTCGCTGATCGCGGGGTTGGTTCGCCGCGCCTGATCGCGGCGGAAAGTTTCGAGATACTGGGAGTCGCACCCCTCAAACGGCTTCCAGTTACCGCCGGGCAGCGATCGGAAACGAACCGCTGTCCGGCGGACCCGTCTCAAGAGCAGGCACGCGCGCCCCAAACGCACGCGCCGCCCATTTGATAAGCGCATGAGCGGAAACCAGCCTGTCTCAGCTCCTGAAGCCGGATCGTCCCGAGAACGCGGTCCCATTCTTGCGCGGGCGCTGGCAAATGCCGGCATCTTGGTCCTTTACCAACGGCCGGACCTAAAATTCGTCTGGGTCGAGGAGGGGCCGGCGGCGTGGTGGACGGGCTCTCCCGTCGGACTTACCGATCATGACATTCTGCCCCGGCCCGACGCCGAGCACGTAGCGCGCGCGAAGCGGCGGTGTCTGGCCGAAGGCAAGCCCGAACGCGTCGAAGCCCGCATTATCGTTCCGGGTCACGATTCCCGCTGGTTCGACCTGTGGATCGACCCAGACCACGACGCAAACGGCGTGATCGTCGGGCTGATCACGACAGCCGTGGAGATCACCGAGCAGAAACAACGCGAACAGACACTGCGCGCGCTGTTGCGGGAGGTCAGCCACCGGTCACGCAACATGCTCGCCATCATCCAGGGGATAGCCTCTCAGACCAGCCGCTACGCCTTGACGCCGGAAGCTTTCCTGGATCGTTTTAGGGCGCGTCTGCAGTCGCTCGCAGAGTCGCAGGATCTGGTCACCTCATCGAACTGGCGCGGAGCCGACCTGCGCGATCTCGTCGTCGGCCAGTCGCGCCGCTATGTCGACAACCCCTCCCGCTCAATCCGCATCGAGGGCTTAACTCCGTTCCTCAATCCGAATGCTGCGCTGCATATCGGACTGGCGCTGCATGAACTCATCGTCAACTCCGTGAGTTACGGTGCGCTTGCGGACGCTGCCGGCTCGGTCACTCTGGCCGTCGAAAGGGAACCGGAAAGCCACGACGTCGTCCTTACCTGGCGAGAAACCGTACCGCCTGGTTCTTCGTCGGCGAACAGCCGCTTTGGCAGCGTGACCTTGCAGCGCGTCGTGCCGACCTCGCTGAACGGCAACGCCGAACTCAAGATCGACGGGGGGGAACTGACCTATCGGCTTCGCGTGCCCGCCGGCAGCCTCGAGGCTGCGTGACTGCCCTCGAAGTGGGAACCAACTCCAATGCTAGCCCGTTGCTTCGGCATTCCCACTAGCGAAGAAGGGCGGCCTTCCGATGGAACACATAGCTGCCGTACTGCTTCTCGTGAGTTGCTCCAGCAACCTGTCCGATTGCCGGGAGATCCCTGCTCCGATGCCGCTATTCGAAAGCGCAAAAGAATGCGCAGAAGAGTTGCCCTTCCAGCTAGCGGATCTGAGCGGAAAGGCACCGCGTGTATTTGGCACCTGCCTGGACGTCGATCCGGCGCTTGAAGAAGAGGACGCGGAACTGGTATGGGATGTCAAACCCGGTGGTACGCTCATTGCGCGCCTCGAGACTTCTGATCTTGCGGTGGCCGCCGCTTCTGATCGGTCAGCCGGTGAATAAAATGGAAAGCTGCGCGCGCATGCCAGGTGCCGCGGCCGTTCGTGAAGTGAGGAGCGACTCAATGAAAAGACTGATCATCGCGCTTGCGGCCACCGCGGCCATTGCCGGGTGCACGACGACCGAGAAGGACGTCGCGGTTGGAACCGCGGTCGGCGCGGCAGCCGGGGGCATCATCGGCGGGAGCGCCGAGGGAGCGCTGGTAGGCGCTGCGGTTGGTGCGGCGTCGGGCGTGATCGTGCGCAACCTGCGTAACGGCTACTGCGAGTATCGCGATCGCAACGGTCGCATTTACACGGCTCGCTGCTAGCCGATTTTCTGCAAGCTATCGGTCGGACCGGGTTGGCTGGATCGGCATCCGGCCGACCTTTTCGCTTGGTTGCGGACCGCGCTGTGCAGATCGGCGCCGCGCTGTTACCGCCTCCAGCTGATCTGAGGGTTCCTCGATGACGATCGAAGCCTATCCGCATGTCAAGGTTCCCGGCTCGCCCGCCGGGCCGCTGGTGTTTGCCTTTCACGGCACAGGCGGCGACGAGCGTCAACTGGTCGGCCTCGCGCGCGAACTGGTACCCGACGCGACCGTAGTTTCCCCGCGGGGCGACGTTTCCGAGATGGGCGCGGCGCGTTTCTTTCGCCGCACCGGCGAAGGTGTCTACGACATGGCCGACCTCGCGCGCGCGACCGCGAAGATGGCGGGCTTCGTCGCGGCGCATGTGCACGCCGAAAAGCCGTCCGCCGCATTCGGGATCGGCTATTCCAATGGCGCCAACATTCTTGCGGCAGTCATTTTCGACCGGCCGGAATTGTTCGGCGCAGCGGTGCTGATGCACCCGCTGATCCCGTTCGAGCCGAAGGTGCAGGGCGATCTCGCCGCGCTGCGCGTGCTGATCACGGCCGGGCGTCGCGACCCGATCTGCCCGCCGCAGCTCACCACGCGGCTCGAAGCCTGGCTGCGCGCCGCCGGGGCCGAGGTGGAGCTGGAGTGGCACGACGGTGGCCACGAACTGCGGCCGAACGAGATCGAGGCGGCCCGCCGTTTCTTTTCCGCGGGGAAAGCGTGATGGGCGAGGGTCCTGCGATCGAACTCGAGGATCTTGGATCGAAGGGCCGCTACCTGGTCCGCGAGCCGGGCGGCGCCGTCGCCGAGCTGACCTTCTCCAAGGCCGGCGAGCGCATGATCATCATCGACCACACAGAAGTGCCGGACGCCTTTCGCGGCCAGGGCGTCGGCCTCAAGCTGGTGACGCAGGCGGTAGAGGATGCGCGTGCGGCTGGCAAGTCGATCATCCCGCTCTGCCCGTTCGCCAACGCCCAGTTCCGCCGTCATCCCGAGTGGGCGGATGTGCTGAAGAAGTAGGCAAGTGGGGAGCCGGGGACAGTTTACCTTCTGCCTCGGAAAGGCATGGGTGGTGGTGATGTTGGCTCGATGGGCAAGAAAGTAAACTGCCCCCAACGGCCAGCCGCCCGAGGAGCACGCCATGAGCGAGATCAGGCTCGAGGAAAACCAGGGGCGAGGGCGCTACGTGCTCGACATGCCCGACGGGCAGGAGGCCTACATCACCTTCGTGCGTGACCGGCCGAACCATATGAGCATCACCTATAGTTTCGTGCCACCCGCTTTTCGCGGACGTGGCCAGGCCCTCGGCCTGATTCAGCGGGCCGTCGAGGATGCCCGTGCCAGCGGTACGACGGTCACGCCGCTCTGCGGCTACGTCGCGGCCGAGTTCCGCCGCCACAAGGCCTGGCAGGACGTGCTGGCGTAGCGCCGGCGCGTCCCTCCCCTCAAGGGGGAGGTAGGCGCCCCGCCTCGACCCGCTTCAGCCAGTCCTTGCCCACGCCGCGGTCGCGAATGATCGGCAACGGGTCCTCGGAATCCAGCCGCGAGCAAATGCGGTAGACCTCCAGTGTCTCGGCGCTCATCTCGCCGCGCTTGTAGAAATACATGGCGGCGGCGTAGCGCGTGCGGCCCGACCAGTGCTCGCCGAGCGGCGTGTTCACCAACGCCCAGTTTTCCGCCGCCTCGCGGCCTTCGTCGAGGTCGCCTGGCATGCTCAAAAGTCCGCCGGCGGGCTGGCGGTGCGGCGGTCGAGCTTGACGAATGGGCGCGGCACCACCTTCGCCCGCTTCATCATCTTGTGGTAGCGCAACTCGCGCAGCGCATAGATTTCGACCCAGAGATCGTCGGTTACCCTGTCGCCATAGGGCAGATCGAGGCTGGCGATGGCGATATTGCGCTTGGCGAGCGGCGACCAGATTCCGGCGGTCACGATGCCGACGTCCTTCTTCTGCCGATGATAAACGATGGCGTGTTCGGCCGGGACGTTGCCTTCGACCTCCAGCCCGACCAGCACGTGGCGCAAGGTGCCCTTGGCGCGGGCGCGCAAAATGGCGCGGCGGCCGTTGAAGTGGCCCTTGCCTTCATCGACCATGAAGCCGAGGCCGATCTCGTCCGGCATGCGCGCGCGGTCCGCGCGCAGGGCATGTTCGGCGGTGATGAAGTCGGCATTGGCGACGATCAGGCCCGCCTCGATGCGCGCGCGGTTGAGCGCCGCGTAGCCGATGGCGCGGATACCGTGCAGGCGGCCCGCCTCGAACAGTCGGTCCCAGAGGGATAGGGCCGCGCCCGCCCGCACGAAAAGTTCGTAGCCGAGATCGCCGGTGAAGCCGGTGCGGGAGATTGTGACCGTGCCGTCCGAGTGCGGGAACTCGGCGATGTCGAACGGCTTCAGGCGCTCGACCCCCTTGAACCCGGCCGAGCGCAGCACGGAAAACGAGGTCGGGCCTTGCAGCGCGAGTGCGGCAACCGCCTCGGTTTCCTCCTCGATCGCGACGTCGAAGCCCTCGGCGCTGTCCATGAACCAGGGCAGATGCCGCTCCTGGCAGCATAAGCGAAAGCGCGTGGGGCCAAGCCGGAACAGCGTGCCGTCGTCAAGGATATGGCCGTCGTCGTCGCACCAGGCTGTGTAATGGACGCGGCCGGGTTTCAGCTTCGCCACGTCGCGGAGAGTCAGCCGGTTGCAGAAGGCCTCGGCGTCCGGGCCTTCGATGCGGTACTTCACCATCGGCGAGATATCGAACACCGCGGCCTGGCTGCGGATGGCGAAATATTCCAGTTCCTCGTCCCAAAGCGAATGCGGGGCACGGTACCCGGCCCAGTCATACCAGGCCTCCGTCTTCGACAGCGCGTCGAGCCGCAGCTGGAAGGGGGAGTGCTGCCGCGGCCGGCGGAAATGATCCTGCAACGCGCGGCGCGGATGGGTCTCGAACTGCCGGTGGTCGATGCGGGTCATCTCACGCCCTCATTTCGATGATGCGGCGGGCGGCGTTGAGCCCGGCGATGCCGGAGACGCCGCCACCGGGATGAGAGCCGGCGCCGCAAAGGAAAAGCCGCTCCACCGGCGTGTCGTAGCCGGCCGCACCGGACACCGGGCGCGACATCAGCATCTGGTCGGCCTGCAGTTCGCCGTGATGCCAGTGGCCACCCGGCATGCGGTAGCGTTTCTCGATGTCAGCCGGCGTCAGCAGTTCGGCGTGACGGATGAATTTCCGGATGCCGGGTGAAAAGCTTTCGAGCCGGGTGAGGATTGCCTCGAGGAAGCGAGGCTTGCCAGTCTCCCAGCCCTCCTTCAGGCGGTAGGGCGCATACTGCACCACCGCCGAAAGCACGCAGGCGCCGGAGGGTGCAAGCGAGGGATCGGAGAGTGACGGCAGCGTGATCTCCATCACCGGCTCGGGCGAGAATTCCCCGTATTTGGACGGATTGAAGGCGCGCTCGACATGGTTGGTCGACGGCGCAATCACCAGCCGGCCGCGGTGGCCACCGGCATCGAGGCCTTCGAAATCCGGCGGCCGGTCCAGTGCCAGATGCAGCTTCGCGGCGTCGCCGTTCATGCGGACATGGCCGAGCCGGGTCAGGAAGCCGGTATCGACCTCGCGCGGCCCGACGAGGTCGCGAAAAGTGGTGCGGGGGTTGATCCCGGACACAACGGTGGCGGCGGACAGCTCCTCGCCGCTGCCGAGTTCGACGCCCGTGGCGCGACCCTTTTCGACCTTGATGCGCGCGACCTCCGATCCGGTGCGAACCGAAACGCCGGCGGCCTCGGCCGCCCCGTGCATCGCCGCAACCACCGAGCCCATGCCGCCAGCCGGCAGCGCCTGGGCGCCGGGCGCGCCGGCGATCTCGCCGGCCAGCCGATAATAGAGGCCGAGCAGCGAGGTGGGCGAGCGCGGGCCTAGATGGCTGCCCAGCACCGCGTCGAACGACAGGAGGCCCTTCAGCCGGTCGTCGGTGAGGTGCTCGTCCAGCACGTCGGCGACGTTCATCAGGAGCATGCGCAGGAAGTCGCGCATGTCCTCCTGGCCGAGGCGACGCAGGTCGAGGCCGGATTTCGCCAGCGCGGCGGTCTCGGCCAGCGACATCGCGCCGGCATCCGGCGGGCGGCGCGCGAGGAAGGGCCGCAGCACGCCGGCGTACCGGAGAAGCTGCGCGCGCAGCTCGCGCCACGCGGCAGCTTCTCCAGCGGTCGCCCCCACTAGCGACTCCCCATAAGCTCCTTCAAGCAGCAGCGACTCGCCGGCGGCGGAGAGTGCCACCGTCGGCGCTGGACGGCCGTCGAGTTTCAGTCCGTGTCGACCGAGATCCAGCGCCTTGACGACATCCGGGTGCAGCCGGTTGAGCACATGCGCCACGGCCGAGACCCGAAAGCCCGGCGCGAACTCTTCCGTGCGCGCCGCGCCGCCGACCGCGTCGCCGGCTTCGAGCACCAGCACCTTGCGGCCGGACTTTCCGAGAGCGGCGGCGCAGACCAGCCCGTTGTGGCCGCCGCCGATGACGATTGCGTCAAATGACTTCATGTGCGGGGCTCATCTCGCGGGGCGACCGCTTGAGGTCGCGCAGGATTTCGGCGGCGGCGTTGCGGCCCGGCGCACCCATCACGCCGCCGCCCGGATGGGTGGAGGAGCCGCACATGTAGAGCCCGCCTAGCGGAGAGCGGTACTGCGCGTATCCGGGCACCGGCCGGTTGAACAGAAGCTGGTCGAAGGTGAGTTCGCCCTGAAAGATGTTGCCTTCCGTGAGGCCGACCTCGGCTTCCAGTTCGCGCGGCGTGCGAACCTCCAGGTGGACGATGCGGTCGCGGAAGCCGGGCGAATAGTCGGCGATCTGCGAGATCACGCTTTCGGCGAAGGCGTCGCGGTCGGCGTCGGTCCAGTCGCGGCCTTCCACCTTCGGCGGGCAGTACTGCACGAAGCAGCTCATGAAGTGCTTGCCTGGCGAGGCCATGGTCGGGTCGAGCGTGGTGGGGATCATCGCGTCGAGGAACGGATCGGCCGACCAGCGGCCTGCCTTCCAATCGTCGTAGGCGCGCTCCATCCGCTCGACGGAATCGGTGAAATGCAGGTCGCCGCGCACGCAGGGCGAGTCATCCGGCAGTACCGGGAAATCAGGCATGGAGTCCAGCGCGATGTTGACCTTGCCGGACGAGCCGCGGATCTTGAAGTTCTTGACACGGCGCAGGAACGGATCCGGCAGTTCCTTCTCCTCGACCAGCTTCAGGAAGGTGCGCTTCACGTCGGCGTTGGAGACGATGAGCTTGCCGCGTACCTCCTCGCCGCCGGCCAGCACTACGCCCATGGCCCTGCCGCGGGAAACCAGAACGCGCTCGACCTCGGCGCCTGTGCGAATGGTGCCGCCGACCGACAGGAAGGAGTCCGACAGCGCCTTGGTGATCGCGCCCATGCCGCCGCGGGCATAGCCCCAGGCGCCGACCGAGCCGTCGACCTCGCCCATGTAGTGGTGCAGCAGCACATAGGCCGTGCCGGGCGACATCGGCCCGAGCGCTGTGCCGATGATGCCGGAGATTGAGAAATTGGCCTTGACGACGTCGGTCTCGAAGTATTCGTCGAGGAAGTCCGAGATCGACATCGTCCAGAAACGCAGCGTATCGGCCATCTGGCGCGGGCCGAGATCGGTGAATTTCCTGGCCAGGAAAAGCAGTTCGCCGATGTCGCGCGGGCTAAAGCTGGTCGGGTCGGGCGCCGTGCGCATCAACAGCGGCTGGATGAAGCGGCACTGGCGGGTCACGTCGCGCGCGTAGCGGTCGTAGGCCTCGGCGTCGCGCTTGGAGAAACGCGCGAATTCGCGCCGGTGCGCATCATGGTCGCGGTAGTTGGCGAGATAATCGCCGTCGCGGGTGAACACCGCGCCGCCCTCATAGGCGATGACCTGCAGGCCGAAGCGCGGCAATTCGAGGTCGCGCATGATCTCGGGGCGGAATAGCGAGCAGACATAGGAGCAGTTGGAATAGACGAAACCCGGCGTCAGCGAACGGCTGACGGCCGCGCCGCCCACCCAGTCGTTCTTCTCCAGAACGAGCACGTCGAGCCCCGCGCGCTGCAGGTAGCCCGCGTTGACGAGGCCGTTGTGCCCGCCGCCGATGAAGATGGCGTCCCAGGTCTTCATAAGCGTCTTGTCCGTTGGCTGGACCCGGTTTTTGCCACAGCAGGGCCCGTTCTGTCCAGCGATATTGAATGAATGTTCAACAAATTGATTGGCGTTTTCTCGTTTATGCGCTAGGCTTTGTGCCGTATTTGACTACGAAAGAAGCGCGATCTGATGTTGGAAGGCGCGACGCCTGAGCCGGAGTATGACGACACCGCCATCCGCTTCCTGGAGGCGCTGTGGGGCGAAGGTTATCTGTCGCCCGGCGGCCCGGAGGAGGTCGATCGCGTGGTCGACGGCATCGCGCTTGCCGGCAAGGCCGTGCTCGACATCGGCTGCGGCGCCGGCGGGATCGCCGTGCATCTCGCGCAGTCGCACGGCGCCGGCCACGTCACCGGCTTCGACGTCGAGGCGCCCGTCATTGAGGCGGCGCGCAGGAGGGCCGCGGCCAGGGTCCTTTCGGAACGCTTGTCATTCGTGCTCGGCGCTCCCGGGCCGCTGCCCTTCCCCGATGCCGGCTTCGACGTCGTCTTCTCCAAGGATGCGCTGCTGCACGTGCCGGACAAGGACGCGCTGTTCGCGGAAATCTTCCGCGTGCTGAAGCCCGGCGGCGTGTTTGCCGCGAGCAACTGGATGATCGGTCATGACGGTGAGCCGTCGGCCGAGATGAAGGCCTATGTCGCGGCCGAGGGCTTGTCCTTCGCGATGGCCTCGCCGGAACGCTACAAGGCGGCGATGCGGCGGGCCGGCTTCGTCGGCGTCGACTATGTCGACCGCAATCCGTGGTACCGCGAAGTCGCACGCGGCGAACTCGCGCGCCTTAAGGGGCCCCTCTACGACCGGGTCGCCGCGGCCGTCGGCAACGCCTATGTCGACAAGAACATCCGCACCTGGGAGGCGATGCAGATCGTGCTTGACAGCGGCGAACACCGTCCCACTCATCTGCGCGGATGGAAGCCGGGGCGGGACGCCTGACGGCGATGCGGAGTTTCCCGGAAGACATGAAGACCGCCCCGCTCACCGAAGCCGGCGAAAGTGCGCAGGAAGCAGTGGCGCGACCCGATGCCGAGCGGCGCGGCCGCAAGGCCTCCAAGGAAACGCGGCGCCAGCAGCTGATCGAGGCGACGATCGATTCGCTCGCCAAACGAGGCTATTCCGAAACCACGCTCGCCGACGTGGCCGACGGCGCGAAACTGTCGCGTGGCATCGTCAACTTTCATTTCGAGAGCAAGGAAAAGCTGCTGGTCGCCACGCTGCAGCACATGGCGGATGAATATTCCGCCCACTGGCGCAACGCGCTCGAGCGCGCCGGGCCGACGGCGGCCGGGCAGCTACGCGGGCTGGTCGCCGCCGATTTCGACCGCGCGATATGCACCAAGCGCAAGCTTGCCGCCTGGTGCGCGTTCTGGGGCGAGGCGAAGTCGCGGCCCACCTACCAGGCGCTTTGCGGCGCTCGCGACCAGAGCTACCAGACGGTGTTCATCGAGCTCTGCGGCAAGCTCAAGGCCGAGCGCGGCTATGATCTCGATCCGCAGGTCGCAGCACTCGGCCTCAGCGCAATGCTGGAAGGGCTCTGGCTGCGGCTGATGATGGGCACCGAGGACGTCACGCGGGAAACCGCGCTGCAAGCGGCGCTCGACTATCTTGCCGCCCTTTTTCCGAAACACTATGGCCGCGCCGCCCTACCGGCCGGCAAGACGATCTAAGTAAGAAGGACAAGGACCGGGAGAATGAGTAGACGAATTCGCAATGGCGCGTTGATCGGATCGCTGGCCGTGGTCTTGTCGCTGGGTGCTGCCGCCTTTGCCGAGGACGGCGAGGTCATCGTCTTCGACTGGGCGGGCTACGAGGATCCGGCCTTCCATCCGGATTTCGTCACCAAATACGGCGACTCGCCGAGCTTCGCCTTCTTCGGCGACGAGGACGAGGCCTTCGAGAAGCTGCGCTCCGGCTTCAGGGCCGACATAGCGCATCCCTGCTCGCAGAGCATCGTGAAGTGGCGCGATGCCGGCCTGCTGCAGCCGCTGGATACCAGCAGGCTGACCAACTGGAACGATATGCTGCCCGCCATCAAGGACATGAAGGACCTGATGACGACCGCCGACGGAAAGGCCTGGTTCGTGCCGTTCGAATGGGGCAACACCGTGGTGACCTACAGGACCGACAAGGTGCAGCCTGACGAGATTAAGTCGCTGAAGGCATTCGCCGATCCGAAATTCAAGGACCGCATCTCCCTGCCCGACAATGTTGACGACGCCTATGCCTTCGCGGCCCTCTCCATGGGCATCAAGGACTGGACGACGATGACCGAAGCGCAGGTCGAGGAAGCGTCCAATTTCCTGCGCGAGGTGCACAAGAACGTGCGCCTCTACTGGACCGACAACACCGAACTCAGCCAGGCGATGGGCGGCGGCGAGGTGGATGTTGCCTGGGCGTGGAACGAGACCGCCACCACGCTTGCCGCCGAGGGCATCCCGGTGGCGATGAAGCGGGATACCGACGAAGGCCTCTCCACGTGGGTGTGCGGCTACGTGCTGCTCAAGGATGCGCCGGGCAACATCGACAAGGCCTACGACTTCCTAAACGCCGTCAGCGCGCCGAACGTGAGCAGCTACCTGGTTTCCCAGTGGGGCTATGGTCACGGCAATGCCAAGGGCATGGCCGAGGTCGACCCGGCGGTGCTGGAGGAAAAGGGCTACAGGGATGTCGAGAAGTTCAAGGAGAACACGCTGTTCGCGGCTCCGCTGAAGCCCGACATCAAGTCGAAGATGATCGCCGACTTCGAGAAGATCAAGGCCGGCTATTGAGCCCCACGCACGCCGCCCGCGCCGACGTCGTTGTCGTCGGCGCCGGCTTCTGCGGCCTTTCGGCCGCGGAAGCATTGGCCGCGGCCGGGCTTGACGTGGTGGTGCTGGAAGCGCGCGACCGCGTCGGCGGGCGCGTCGAGGCCCGCCGCAACGGGCTCGGCGAGGCCTACGACACCGGCGGCCAGTTCTTCTGCGTCGACATGCCGGAGGTGATGGCGCTCGCCCGCCGCCACGGCACGCTGGTGCTCACTCATGTCGACGGCGACCCCGTCGCGCAGCCGCCGCTGCCCCCGGCCGAACTGGGGCGCACCTATCAGGCGTCCTACGCGATACGCGAGCGCATGAACGCCATTTCGCCGGACGATCCGGCGATCGCGGGCCTCACCGTCGCCGACTGGCTGGCACGCCAGCCGGACTCGCTGGCGGCCAAGACTTCGTTCATTTCGATGATCGAGGGCCTGTGGTGCATGCCGGTCGGCGAGGTGCCGGCCTGGTATCTTATCGACAACGACCGCCGCATCACCAACGAGACGCCCGAACTGCAGTATTTTCTGCGCGAGACACTGAATTCCGTTGCGGTTCAACTGGCCGCGGCGCGTGGCGACCGGTTGAAGCTCGGCACGCCGGCGACGCTCATCGCCCGGGCCGACGGCGGCGTGGAAGTTACGGCCGGCGCAGACATCTTCGCGGCGCGCGCGGCGCTCGTGGCGGTGCCGCCGGTGATGGCGTCGCGGATCGCCTATGAGCCGGCGCTGCCGCCCGCGCTTGCCGGTTCGCTGAAAGCCTGGCGCAGCGGCACGGTGGTGAAGGCGCTGCTGCGCTACAAAACGCCGTTCTGGCGCGAACAGGGTCATTCGGGCATCACTCTGTGGCGCGACGTGCACGGGCTGTTTGCCTGCGACACCTCGCCGGATGTGGCGCATGCGGCGTTGACCGTGTTCATCGGCGGGCCGCTGGCGCTGGAATGGCGCGGGCATGGCGAGGCCTGGCTGCGCGACGAGGTTCTTTCGCGCCTCTCGGCCGCGCATGGCGAGACGGCGGCAACGCCGCTCGACGTCACATTCCGCGACTGGACCGACGACCGCTGGAGCGGTGGCGGCTACAGCGACCTCGTCATGGACACGACGGCGCGAAACGCCGAGGCGCTCCTGCGCGAAGGCGCCCCGCCCATCTACTTTGCCTGCTCGGAAATCTCGCCCTCCTACCCGGGCTATGTGGAGGGGGCGATCGTGGCCGGCCGGGTCGCGGCGGAGAAGATCGCCGTTGCGGTCGGCGCTGCCGGGCGACGGCTTGCTCAGTCCGACAGGGCGACCAGCGCGTCGGGGTCGTAGGCGAGGCGGATGGGGGCGCCGACCGGTATGTCGTCGGCGCCGAAATCGTTGGTCTCGGTCACGGAAAGTGGGCGCTCCAGCCCCGGAACGTCGACAATCAGGTGCGTGATCTCGCCGAAATAGTGGCGGTCCACGACTTTTCCGACCACTGCGTGGCTGGCGGTCTCGTCGTCCCACAGCACGCGCAGCCGTTCCGGCCGGATGCCCAGCGTCGCCATGCCGCCATTGCCCACGAGCGCCGGCGGACGGTCCGTGGTGACCCGGCCGAAGCCTTGCGTGTCCACCGTGATCGACCGGCTGTTGTCTTCCACGATGCGCGCCGAGACGAAATTCATGCCGCCGAGGAAATCAGCCACCTGGCGGTTCACCGGGCGCTGGTAGATCTCCTTGGGCCCGGCGACCTGGGCGATGCGGCCGCCGAACATCACCGCGATGCGGTCGGACATCGCCAGCGCCTCGTACTGGTCGTGCGTTACCAGGATGAACGTGATGCCGACCGCCTGCTGAAGGCGGCGCAGTTCCACCTGCATCTGTTCGCGCAGCTTCTTGTCGAGCGCCGAGAGCGGTTCGTCGAGCAGCAGCACTTTTGGCCGCATCACGAGTGCTCTTGCGAGCGCAACGCGCTGGCGCTGCCCGCCCGACAGTTCGGTCGCGCCGCGCTTGCCGAGGCCCGTGAGCGACACCTGCGCCAGCGCCTCCTCGACGCGGCGCTTCTCCTCGCCGGCTTCGAGCTTCAGCCGCTTGAGCCCGTAGGCGACGTTCTTCTCGACGTTGAGGTGGGGAAAGATGGCGTAGCTCTGGAACACCATGTTGGTCGGGCGCCGGTTGGCCGGCACGCCGGTCATGTCCTGCCCGTCGACGCGGATGGTGCCGCTGGTCGGTGTGTCGAAGCCGGCGATCATGCGCAAAAGCGTGGTCTTGCCGCAGCCTGATGGCCCGAGCAGCGAGAAGAATTCGCCAGGGCGGATCGCCAGCGACGCCTCGTCAAGCGCGCGAAACGAGCCGTAGGTCCGCGTGACCCGGGATACTTCAATCATCGGCCGGTCAGACAACGACGGCTCCCTCGACGTTGACACGGTGGGCGACGCGCCGGCGCAGGATTTCGGCGACGCTGAGCAGGAGGAAAGACCCCACCAGGAGCAGCGTGCCCAGCGCCAGCACCGAGGGGAGCTTCGCGGCGAACCGCAGCTGGCCCCAGATGTACACCGGCAGGGTGGATTCCGTGCCGGTGAGGAAGAAGGCCATGATGAATTCGTCGAGCGAGATGGTGAAGGAGACGAGCAGGCTGGAGATGATGGCCGGCGCGACCAGCGGCAGCGTCACGCGCGTGAAGGTACCGTAGGCGCTCTCGCCAAGGTCGGCCGAAGCCTCCTCCAGGCTGCGGTCAAACCCCTCGAAACCGGAGGACAGCACCGTCACCGAATAGGGCAGGCAGACCAGAACGTGCCCGAGCAGCACGGTGAACAGCGACAGGCTAAGCCCCATCTGGAGCAGTACAAGGAGCAGGGAGATTGCAACGATGATCTCGGGCAGCACCAGCGGTGCCATGATCAGGCCGTTCACCGCGCGGCGACCGGGGAAGCGGTAGCGCGTGATGGCGCGGGCGGCGCAGATGCCGAGCACCGTGGCGAGGATGCTCGCCGAGACGCCGACCACCAGGCTGTTCCAGGCCGCGTCGAGCAAAGCCGGCGTATGCGGCAGGCTCTGGTACCATTTGAAGGTGACGCCGGCGAGCGGCAGCTTCGGCACCGGCGAGGTGTTGACGGAAAAGACCGGAAGCAGAAGCACCGGCAGATAGAGGAAGACGAGGTAGAGTACCGCATAGGCGGGCAGCCAGTTGGTCAAGGCGCGGCGAAGCGTGTTCATCGCGCCAGCCTCGCCGTCTGGCGGATGATCAGCACGGTCGCCGCCGCCATCGCGGTAACGACGGCCATGGTGGTGACCGAGAGCGCGGCGCCGAGCGGCCAGTTGGCGGTCTTGCCGAACTGCGCCTGGATGGCGTTGGCGATCATGACGCCGTCCTTGCCGCCGACCATGCGCGGAGTGACAAAGTCGCCGACGGTCGGGATCATGACGATCAGCAGCGCCGAGATCAGCCCGGGTGCGGAAAGCGGCAGCGTGATGCGCACGAAGCGCCGGACCGGCCCGTCGCCGAGGTCGGTCGCAGCCTCGAGCAGCGTGCGGTCGATCTTTTCCAGCGAGACGAAGATCGGCAGGATCGCGAAGGTCGCCCAGGCGTGGGTCAGCGTGATCACCACGGCGGTCGAATTGTAAAGGAAGGCGGTCGACGGCTCGTCGATGATGCCGAGACCCATCAGGCCGCTGTTGAGCACGCCATTGTAGCCGAGGATCACCTTCCAGGCCATGACGCGCAGGAGGTAGCTCGTCCAGAAGGGGATGGTGATGAGGAAGAGCCACAACCCCTTATGGCGCCCCCCGTGGAAGGAAATGTAGTAGGCGATCGGATAAGCGAAGACGACCGTCGAGACGCTGACGATGAGCGAGATCAGCAGCGAACGCATCAGCAGGTCGCGATAGATCGGCTCCGTCACCGCGACGCGGTAGTTGTCCAGCGTGAAGGTGCGGTCGATCGTCAGGTAGTTCTGCGTCCAGAAGCTGTGCGCGATCACGACGATGATCGGGATGACCAGCATGAACAGCGCGAACAGGAGCGGCGCGCTGACCAGCGCCAGGCCGGTTCCCTGCTCGGTCTGCAGGAATCCGATGCGCCGCCGCGGCTGCGGCGTGTCGATCGTCGCCTCTTGGGTCGCGGCCGTCACCTGCCGCGGCCAGCCGCTGGCGGCAAGACGAACGTGCTCAGGTCTGGTGTCATTTCGGTTCCCGGCGTCGGGCTCTGTCGGCCCGTTCAGCGCTCACTCAAGCAACTAGTGCGCATTTCGCGATTGAAATCAAGCCTCGTTCCTGCGATATTGATTGAACGGACATTCAAAATATCGTGGATTGCGAAATCTTTTCCGTAAGCTTGCGGGAAAGAGGTTGCCTGATGAAGGGGACAATGATGGCGGCGATGCGTGAAACCACCCAGGATTTTGCCGCAGCCACCGACCCCGAGGCGCTGGCGCGCGAACACCTGATCCAGCCCTGGCCGTTCGCCGGCAGCATGGGCACCGAGGCGCGCGCGCTGATCGGCAGCGGCGACGGCATCTACATCACCGACGGCAGCGGCAAGCGGCTGATAGACGGCCCGGCCGGGATGTGGTGCGTCAATGTCGGCCACCGCCGCGAGGAACTGGCGCGCGTGATGTACGACCAAGCGATGGAGCTGTCCTACAACACGCCCTGGTACACGATGAACGCGCCTTCGGCCGAGCTTGCCGAACGCATCTCGGCCTATGCGCCGGGCGACCTCAGCCATGTCTTCTTCACCACCGGGGGGTCGTCGGCGGTGGAGACGGCGCTGCGTTTCATGCAGTTCCGCAACAATGTGCGCGGCCGGCCGGAGAAGAAGCTGCTGCTCAGCCGCGGCGGAGCCTATCACGGCTCGACCTATCTGTCGGCCTCGCTCAACGGCCGCCCGCGCGACCACGACTGGATGGACGGCGCCGACGGGCTGGTGGTCAAGCTCGGCTCGCCCAATCCGTTCCGCCGGCCGGAGGGAATGAGCCTCGGCGATTTCGCGGACTTCCTGGTGGCAGAGTTCGGCGACACCGTCGCGCGCATCGGCGCGGACAAGATCGGCGCGTTCGTCGGCGAGCCGATCCAGGCTTCCGGAGGCGTGATCGTGCCGCCGCCGGGCTATCTCAAGCGCATCCGCGAGATCTGCCGCGAGAACGACGTCCTCTACATCTCCGACGAGGTGGTGACCGGTTTCGGACGCCTCGGGCAGGTCTTCGCTTCGGGCGAGGTGTTCGGGCTCGACCCCGACATGATCACCTTCGCCAAGGGCGTCACCTCCGGCTATTTTCCGCTGGGCGGCGTCATGATCTCGCAGCGGCTGCTCGAGGATCTGCGCCGCTCCAACCACGCCGACGCGATGTTCGGCCATGGCCTAACATACACAAGCCATCCGATCGGCTGCGCGGTGGCGCTGAAGAACCTCGATTTGCTGGAGGCGGGCATCCTCGACCACGCCCGCAATGTGGCGCCCTATTTCCAGGCTAAGCTGAAGACGCTGGAGGAACTGCCACTGGTCGGCGAGGTGCGCGGCATGGGCCTGATGGGCTGCGTGGAGTGCGTGGCCGACCGCGAAAGCCGCGATCCGCTGCAGCTCGACAAGGACGTTGGAAAACGCATCGACGCGCATTGCCACGAACTCGGCCTGCTGGTGCGCCCGCTGATCAACATGTGCGTGATGTCGCCACCGCTTATCATCACACGCGAGCAGGTCGACGAACTGGTCGGCATCCTGCGCGAGGGTATTTCGCGCACCATGGACGATTTGCGTCGCGAAGGCCTCTGGCGGGGTTGATCTTTTTTCGGCGACGGCGGGTTCGGGGCGCCTGAAAGAACAGCGCTAGGGCAACGCATGCTTGCGTCAAATCGGCGCCCGGAGCGGCTCGCCGGACGCCCGATTAACGTCGTGAAAACGCGGGAGAATCCGCCGCGCCTGGCGCAGCGGACTCTTCCGCAGCCGGCGCAAATGCGGCCCCATTGTGGGCGCACGGATTGGGCTGAGTTTTCGTAAGCTATTGCAATTTCTTCCTAAATGTGCGTATATTGAATGAACATTCAACAATTTGCAGGCATATCATGAACCGTCACGCATCACTTGTGGCGGTCCCTAACGATTGGGACCGGCGGGGCCTTCCCGGCTGGAGCTATCACAGCCCCGCCCTTCTCGAACTCGAGAAGGAACACGCGTTCCGCAACCATTGGCAGATCGTCGGCCACGTCTCGGACGTGCCGAACGAGGGCGACTATCTGACCATGGACGTGGTCGGCGAGCGCGCGCTGGTGGTCCGCGGCAAGGACGGCGTGGTGCGCGCCTTCCACAACCTGTGCCGGCATCGCGGCTCGCGCGTGGTCGCCGACGAGAAGGGCACCTGCAAGAACGCGTTGGTCTGCCCGTTCCACGGCTGGGTCTACAATCTCGACGGCACGCTTCGCGGCGCCGCGCGTCCCCGTACCTTCCCCGATCTCGACAAGACCGAGTTCGGCCTGATGCCGCTCGAGCTGGAAATCTGGATGGGGCTGATCTTCATCCGCTTCCGCAAGGGGCCGCAGCCGTCGGTCGCCGAACTGATGAGCGGCGTCGAGGCCGAGATCGCGCACTACCGCATGGCCGAGATGCTGCCGACGCGTGGCATCTGGACACAGAAGTCGGCGGTTAACTGGAAGTCGGTTCGTGACGTCGACAACGAGGGCTACCACGTCGCCATGGCGCATCCCTCGCTGCAGGATCTCTACGGCGCCACCTATTTCGACGAGCCGTTCCTCAACGGCGTCTCGCGCTCCTACGCGACCTACAACCCGCATGCGGGGCGCCGCTGGAGCGTGCGCCAGTACCGCAAGATCGCGCCGGAGCCGGATTTCCTGCCCGAACCCCTGCGCAAGGCCTGGCTCTATTTCGGCATCTTTCCGAATGCCGTGATCGCCCTGACGCCGGAATCGATGCAGTTCTACCAGGAGTTCCCGCTGTCGACCGGTGAAACGGTGCTGCGCGGAGCGATATACCGCTATCCGAACGAGACGCGCGAGCAGGCCGCCGCCCGCTACCTCGCCTTCCGCATCGATCGCGACACCATGGCGGAGGACGTGCAGCTTTCGGTGTGGTCGAACGAGTCCATGCTGTCGGACGCTTTCGAGGGCTTCTATCTCTCGGACCTCGAATACGGCGTGCGCACCCACCACGACCATCTGCGTGGGCTCGTTCCCGTACTAGGGCTGGAATCGGCGCCGGAGGAAAAGGACATGTGGAACCTCAACGAGGCGCTTCGGTCCCGGGGCTGATCCGCATCCCTCCCAAAGGAGGGTGGGCAATAAGGATCAACCCTCCTCGGCGTCGGCCAGCGCCACCAGGTTCGCGAGCGCCGCCACGCCCTGGCTGCTGATGTGACGGCGGCCCAGAGCGACGTCGATCCGCATTGCCAGCGCGGCCGGATCGGCGCCCCTGAGATCGGCTAGCCGACGAATGCCGATTTCCTCGAGGTACGCGATCATGCGCGGCCCGACGGAGCGGGCCCGCAGCATCTTGTCGCGCTCGTCGGGGGATATTCCTTTAGGCCGCACGACCAGGCTCCGAACCGTTTCTTAAAGAGTCCTCGCTAGCCTGCCAGGTCAAGAAAACGACGGGAAGCGGAGAGTATCGGAGTGCGTTTTTCCGCCGCTACGACGGCCGAGCGGCTGTTGCCGCAGCGTCTCGCGCTGCGCGCGCAGCCGCTGCTCGGACGCGTGGACGCACTGTTCTTCGCCGCCGACGAGCGCGGCGTGGCGAGCCGTATGTCGGTGGTCGCCTTCGTCATCCGGGTTGTGTCCGCCGCGATCGCGTTCGTGAGCCAGGTGCTGATGGCACGCTGGCTGGGCGGCTTCGAATACGGCGTGTTCGTGCTGGTTTGGACGACGATGATCATCGTCGGAAATCTGTCATGCCTGGGCTTCCACACGTCCGTGATCCGCTTCATCCCGGAGTTCCGCGAACGCGGCATGGATGCCAACCTTCGCGGCATCATCGTGGCCAGCCGCGTCTTCGTGCTTATCGCCTCGACCGTGCTCGCGCTTCTGGGTGCCGCCGCGGTCTGGCTGTTTGCCCCGCTGATCGAGCATTACTACGTCATTCCGTTCCTGCTCGGCATCTTCTGCCTGCCGATGATCGCGTTGTCGGACGTGCTGCAGGGCATTGCACGCGCGCATTCCTGGGCCTTTTCGGCGCTGTCGCCGGTCTATCTGGTGCGCCCGGTGCTGATCCTGGCGACGATGGCCGGCGCGCTGGCGCTCGGCTATCCGGCCGACGCCCGCACGGCCGTGATCTGCGCCATCATCGCCACCTACGCCACCACGATCTGGCAGTTGATCAACCTTACCGGACGCGTCGACAGGCTGCTGACCGACGGCCCGATGCGCATCGACGTGCGTGCCTGGCTCGCCGTGTCGCTGCCGATCTTTCTGGTCGAGGGCTTCTTCTTCCTGCTGACGAACGCCGATGTGCTGATGGTTGGCTTCTTCATGGAGCCGACCGACGTCGCGATCTACTTCGCCACCGTGAAGACGCTGGCGCTGGTGCATTTCGTGTATTTCGCGGTGAAGGCCGGCGTCGCCCAGCGCTACGCCCAGTTCAACCAGGGCTCGCGCGCGCGGCTGGCGGCCTTCGCCGCAGAGACGGTGTCGTGGACGTTCTGGCCTTCGCTGGCGATGGCCGTGATCGTTCTTGCCCTCGGCCTGCCGATGCTGAAACTGTTCGGCCCCGAATTCGAGGCCGGCTACCCGCTGCTGTTCGTGCTGGTGGGCGGCGTGGTCGCCCGCGCTTCTGTCGGTCCGGCCGAAAGCCTGCTCACCATGAGCGGCAATCAGAATGTGTGCGCTGCCGTCTACGCCGGCACGCTGGCGCTCAACGTGGCGATCAGCGTCGCGCTGATCCCGTTGCTCGGCCTGTGGGGTGCCGCCATCGGCACCGCGGTGGCGATGGCATTCGAGGCATCGGCGCTGTCCTACACTGTCTGGCGGCGGCTGGGCATCGTGATGGCGATCGTGGCACCGGCCCGGCGCCGTTCCAGGGAGACTTACTGATGGTCGCGGTTCCCCTGCTGGAGGAGACGAGCGGCGGCCCGGCCGGCGCCATGATCGCCGGCCTCGCCGGTCTGGCCGGCCCGACGCCGGACGCCTTCTCGCATGTCGAGACGCTGGCCGACCGCCGGCCGCCGCGGCGCCTTGCGATCTACCCGGCCGCGGCCGGCTTTGATCTGGTCGAGGAACTGGACTACCTCTGCTCGCGCACGATCGAGCCGAACGTGTTTTTCAATCCGCGCTTTCTTGCCCCGGCCATGCCCCGTCTGGAGGATCGCGAGGTGCGGCTGGCAGTCATCCGCGACGGCGACGAGTATCGCAACCGGCTGCGCCTGCTGGTGCCGTTCTCGGTTGAAAAGCCGGCGATCCCGCTCGGCGTGTCGGTGATGCGCACCTGGTCGAGCCCGTTCGGGCCGATCGGCACGCCGCTGGTCGACCGCGACGATCCGGCCGGCGTCATCGAGGATTTCCTCGACATGATGGCGCGGCCACATCTGCGGCTGCCAAAAGTGTTCGTGCTGCCGGATCTGCGGCTTGATGGCACCTTCGTCGCCATGCTGCGCACGGTGGCCGAGACGCGCGCGCTGCCGCTGACTACCACGGCGCGGATGGAACGCCCGTTCCTGATCAGCGACCTCGACGGCGAGGCCTACCTGCGCAACTCGCTCAGGGCACATCACTATCGCGAATTCCGCCGCCTCAAGCGCCGGCTCGCCGACCAGGGCCGGCTGGAGCACACGGTGGCGCGCGGGCCGGAGGAGATCCGCACCGCGATCGAGGGGTTCCTCGGTCTCGAAATGGCTGGCTGGAAGGGCCGTAAGCGCACCGCCATGGCGGCTGACCGCTATCGCGCCGCTTTCGCGCGCGAGGCGGTGCACCGGCTCGCCGAACACGACCTCTGCCGCATCCACGGCCTGACGCTGGACGGCCGGCTGATCGCCAGCCTGATCGTCTTCGTCGAGGCCGGCGTCGCCTACAGCTGGAAGACCGCCTACGACGAGTCGCTGGCCGCCTATTCGCCGGGCACGCTGCTGATGATCGAGGTCACCAAGCAGCATCTCGACGACCCCAACATCGAGATGACGGATTCCTGCGCGGTGCCCGACCATCCGGTGATGAGCCGACTATGGTCGGAGCGTCGGCCGGTCGGGACCATCGTGCTCGGCCTGACGCCAGACTCGGATCGCGTCGCCCGCCAGGCAGCTTCCCAGCTCCATCTCTACCGACAGACTCGCAACCTGGCGCGGCTTGTGCGCAACCGCGTGCGCGGGCTTTTGGGGCGCAAGTAACCTTCCGCCGCCTGGCCAGTCCGCGCCCAGACGCGCTGCGTGCGTGAGTGCCGTCTTTCGCCCGCCGGACGCGGACACAGCACCGATGTCATCGCGGCGGCGCTCAGCCGGAAAAACCGCAAACAACGTTGCCGCTGCGCAAAGGCCTCGCTAACATCCCTTCGTTCACTCGACGATTTTGGAGGTCGGATGAGATGCCTGATCGTCGCGGACCTGCACTATTCGCTGCCCCAGTTCGACTGGGTGACCCAGGTTGCCAGCTGGTTCGACGTTGCGATCATCGCCGGCGATTTTCTTGACCTCAGCTCGCTGGTCGATCTGCGAGCACAGTCCGTCGTGGTTCGCAAATACATCGAGCTGCTGCGCTCACGGACGCGGCTGATCACCTGCTCCGGCAACCACGATCTCGACATGCGCGATGCCTCCGGCGAGAAAGTCGCGGGCTGGATCGGCGACCTTGCGCGCAGCGGCATACCCTCCGATGGCGGGTCGTTCCGGTGCGACGACACGCTGTTCACGATCTGCCCGTGGTGGGACGGGCCGATCATGCGCGAAAAGGTAGCCGAGCAGTTGGCGGCCGACGCGCCGAAGCGCACCGGCCCTTGGTTCTGGGTGCATCACGCGCCGCCGGACAATTCGCCGACCAGCTGGGCCGGCAGCCGCTACATGGGCGATGCGCCACTGCTCGAATGGATCAACCGCTACGAGCCGGACTTCGTGCTCTCCGGCCACGTCCACCAGTCGCCATTCGTTAAGGGCGGTTCGTGGGTGGACCGCATCGGCCCGACCTGGGTGTTCAACGCCGGCCACCAGTTCGGCGCGCCGCCGGCGCACATCATCATCGACACCGAGCGCATGGAGGCAGTCTGGATCTCGGCTGCCGGCGTGCAGTCGGTCCGCCTCGACCAGTCGCTGGAGCGGCCGCTGCCAAGGCTCGCCGCGCTGCCCGAATGGATCACATTGCCGGATCCGGCTGCCGGTCCGATCCCGGCGTGAATTCCGGTTCCTGGTTGTGGATCAGGCTGGCGAGCACGTCGCTCACCATGCCGAGGTGGTTGGCGCCGCCGCCATACTGGCGCTTGAGGTCGACGAGGTAGGTGGTTGCCGCATTGAGCCGCTGCGCCAGCATGCGCGCCAGGATCAGCGTGATGTCGGGATCGGACCGCAGGAAGGTACTCGCGTCGTCGAAGGCGTAGACGGTCGAGGGCGCCAGCGCGCGCACCGTGGCGGTGTGCGGCACGTTGAGCAGCACGGACATCTCGCCGAAGAACGCGCCCGGTTCGCTGACAACGGCGACGCGCGTATCGCCGCGCATCACCTCGAGCGATCCTTCCGCGAGCACGAAAAGCCTGCCCGACGTGGTGCCTTCGCTCAGCAGCAGCGTTCCGGCCGGAACTTCGCGCTTTCGCTCGGGGTCAACGCGCTCGAAGATCGATTTCATATATCTTCCATTCTGCGAGCCGGTCGGAGCTTCCCAGCCCATCGGCCTACCTTCAGCCAGCGCGCCGGTAGGCGCAATCGCTACTTTAGCCGGCGCCCTATTTGGAGCCCGGCCTCGCGCCGCGCGCGATCGCGAAAAATGCGGCGGATCACCTTGCCGGTCGCGGTCAACGGGACGGAGTCCACGAACGACAGGTCGCGCGGATTCGTGCGCCGACAACCGCTCTCGCACCGGGCGCTTGATGTCCTCGGCCAGCGCAAGCGGCAAGGCGAGCGCGCCGAGCTTGTAGACGGCGTCGTGGGCGATGGCCGTCGCGAAGGCTGCGGCATCAGCAGCGCCAAGCGGTCGCCGCGCCGAAGGCCGCGGCGGGCAAGTTCGGCGGCAAGCGCGTTCCAGCGGCGGGCAAGCTCGCCGTAATTCAGCGCAACCCGCGCACCGTCAGGCCGGTAGGCAAAAAGTGCGACGCGGCCCGGCTGGCGTTCCGCCCAGTCGTCGGCGATCGCCGTGCCAATATTGAACCGCTCCGGGATCACCCAGCGGAAATCGCGGACGTGGGCCGGGCAGTCATTGCGGCACTGCAACATGAACGGCAGGGGTGCGCAGATTTCTCGCCATGTCAACGGTACCGTGGCTTGAGCGGAACGGAGCGGACGCGGATCGGGGCCCTCGGTACCCGAGCGGCCTGCGCGCTTTTCGCGCAGGCGCCATCGCGGATCGGCACGGCCATTGCGCGAGCGCCGGGTGTATGATCGGCCATCAGATTTCGACCGGGGGATCACCTATGAAAGCCGATGAACTTGAGCGAATTGGCGATACGCTGCTCTCGATTGCTTCGCCAAAGATGAAGCCCATGGAACTCCTGAAAGCGGTCAAGGACGCCCACCCAAAGGCGTCAAAGAAGGATATCGTCCGGGCGGCCTTCTATACCATCATCGCACGGGCCGACGACGAGCCCGAAAAGTCGCGCACGCTGCAGGCCTTCGCGATAGCAGAGCGGTCGCAGGTCTAGCGCTTGTCGCGACTATCAGGCTTCGGTACGCACGGGGACGTGACGGCCTGCTGAATCCGACAATCTGCGACGGTCCTGGCCGGAACGCCGAGTGCGGGCCTCGCGACGAAGGCGGCCGCCTCATTTTGCGCGCGGCGGGGGGGTCATCAGGCCGTCACCGGCGGATGTCACCTTGAGCGGGCACTTCCCGCCACGATCCCCGGAAGTGCTCCACGTAGGCGAGCGGCTCGCCCCCGCTCCGCAGCGACAATTCGGCCGGCCCCCATGTGCGCGCGTTGTCCGGGGCCGGCATTTTTGCTTCTTGCGAGAAGGATATTCGCCGGCAGCGCGGTAGGCTGCAGGCCAGTGGTGCATCAGATGCGCTTGCCTGCCGAAGCCAGAATGGTTGCGCGGCCGCCGCTCGGAACCACGACGAGCTGCTTGACCTTGCCCTGTTTGAACGCGGTCAGGAAGCGGCTGTAGTCCTTGAATGCCACGCAGCCATGCGATTCCGCCCGGCCGCCGCGCAGCAGGTAGCTGTGCGTGAGCAGTCCGGTGCGGCCGTGCCTGTTAACGCCGTCGACCGGCAGCATGCGGATCGCCTCGACGCCGTGGAAGCGTGTCTCGCGCATCTTCAGATTGTAGGTGTGCGGCGGCGTCGGTCCGTTCATCTTGACGGCGACGTAACGCGGGTTGTCGGCCATCTTGCCGATGCCCGAATGCGCCTCGAGCACGCTGCCGTCCGGCATGTAAACCTTGGCGGCGCTGATGTCGTAGACTGCGACGCCGCCGCCGGCGCGCGTGCCGCCGCCGAAAAGGCCGCGCAGCGAGGAGCCAATGCCGCCGCCGGACGATCGCCGTTCCGACGGATCCGGACGCGCCAGCGCCTGGCTCTTGGGCGCATCCTCGTCATCGTCGTCGACGTCCCGCGATATGGCGGGCTTGTCAGCATTCCTCTGGCCGGACGGCTTCTCGATCACGGGCACGTCGGCTTTGGCGCCGGGGCGAATTCCCGGCAGCGGCGCGGCGTCGGGCGTGTCGGCGAAGTCCGGTACCAGCAGTCCGTCGTCGCCGTAGTCGTCGTCGGCTTCAAGGCTCGCGGTTTCGTCAAAGTCTTCCTCGGCGGGCGCCAGCAGCTTCGACAGCGCGGCGCCGGCTTCTCCGCCGGGGGTCGGATCGGCGAAGGCAAGCAGCATCTGCGGTCCGGGGCTCACGACAGGCGCTGGCGCGGCGAACCGCTCAGGCGCCGGAACGCTGAGCTTCGCCACACGCAGGTGCGAACTCGCCGATTCAGGGCGCCTGAACAGTTTTGCCAGCTTCTGCGGCGTCAACCCGGCTTTCCGCACGACGGCATCGAAGCGCTCGGCGCTGTCGTCGTCATCGACTGCCGCCACGACTGCCGGCTCGCCGGGCACTGCCAAGCCGTTGCTGAGGCTTGCCGCCAAAACGCGCTTCTCCGCGACGCTCAGCCTCGGGGCTTTGCCGCCGACGGGGTCCGCCAACGGCAGCGAGCCCACCCCCGCGATTGTCTTGAATTCTGGTTTCGACGAAACATCGACCGAGCCCGGCGCCGACGTGCCCGTAGCCATTCCGGCTATGGACCAGATGGCTGCACCGGCAAAGGCGGCGCCGAACGAAGTTATTAGGAGGGGGCGCCAAAGGGGGCGCAAAGTTTGCCTGCGAACGACTCTACTCACCAACGCGTACCAATCCAGTAGAGCCCGCGAGCCTTCAAGGTCGACATGCGACCGCATCCCCGGGCTTTCCAGATTGTCCCCATCTTGACCAACCGATCGAGAAAAGATGACCAACTATGGTTAAATTCTTCTTTACTGCAACCCGGATACCCGGCGGGCGTAACGGCATCCGGCCCAGCCCTCCATGCGCATAAGGTCGCAGCTTGCCCGCGGCGATGCAAGCCGCTGTTGCTGAATGGATTAACGCGCGAGTCTCCAAGCGCGCCCACGAGAACCGATCCGTTAGGCTACGGCGATCCGACCGGCGTGTCCGATAGGCGCCGATGCTTGACTCGCGAGCAACAGAGCCGCAGCGTTACCTTGCTTCGGCGTTGGGGGTCGGCAATTGAATGTGCGGGCGGATCGGCACGGATCTCCCCAGGCGGGGAATTCGCATGATCGAGTTGCGGCAGGGAAACTCTTTCGAGTACGACCCGGTGCTCGCCGACCTCCTTTGGGAGACCGATCCCGACCTGTTCGAATTTGTCTATCGCGGTGACAAGGCTACGTGGCGCCGGCACCTTGCAAGCGAGTGGGCCGGCACGCCGGGCCTGCAGTCGCGCGATGCAGCAATCGTGGCGCTAAGTGGTTCTGGCGTCGTCGGAATCCTGATTTCCTTCGATGCCGAATCCATGCTCCAACGCGGCAAAGCTACCTATGCGCGCCTGATGGCGATATCCACGCACGATATGGGTCGAGAAATCGGCCGAGCGCTGACGGCGATGAACTGGCTGTTTCCCACGGTGCCGCCGGATGCGCTTTGCGTGTTCAACCTCTCGGTGGCCGAACCTGCGCGCGGCGGGGGCATCGGGCGCATGCTGATCGAGGCCGCCGCGGCGCGCGCCAGGGATAGGGGGCTGGCGTCGATCCACCTCGACACGGCAGTAGACCGGCCGGCGGTCGAGTTCTATCGCCGGCTCGGATTCTCCCCGCTGGTGGAAACCCGGCTATGTCGGCTGCGTGACGGCGAGACCGTTCCGCCACACTTTCGGATGGTCCTCGATCTTTGAGGCTGGCGAGGCCCGCATGGCGGTTGAACCGCGGCGCGCCTGGGTTCCAACCGGCGCCTTCAAAAATGGCGACAATTGGAAATATCCGTTGATTTGGTGCCCCTAGCCGGGATCGAACCAGCACGCCCGCGAGGGCAACAGATTTTGAGTCTGCCGCGTCTACCAATTCCGCCATAGGGGCTCGCGCGCCGTCGCACGAACCGCAGCGCACTACAGGAAGTGTCCGGCCGCCGTCAACCGGAACCCGTGCCGACGACGTGCCGAGGGTCGGGCGCATCTGAAGGACTGCCTCGCCAAAGCTCCCGCAGCCGACCTCGATCACGCAGGGCGCTCTCTTGTGCGATGCAGCATGTGGCATTTTGGCGACGCATCCGCCATTGTGCCGCCATACCGTGCCGCCTATTGCCAAGCTGCAACCGGAACCCGCCGATGCTGCGCAGACTCTACGACTGGACGCTATCGCTTGCCGCCCGCAAATCCGCGGAGGTCTGGCTGGCGGTCATCGCTTTCGTCGAGAGTTCCATCTTCCTGGTGCCGGCCGACGTGCTGTTCCTGCCGATGGCCCTGGCGCGGCCGGACCGCACCTATCGCTACGCGCTGATCGCCACGACGGCCTCGGTGCTGGGCGGCATCGCGGGCTACCTGCTCGGCTTCTACGCCTACGAGACCATCGCCAAGCCGGTGCTCCAGTTCTACGGCAAGTTCGACAGTTTCGAGGCGCTGCGCAGCGAGGCCAATGTCGGCTTCATGGTGCTGATGTTCGTCACTTCGGGCGTGGCGCACCTGCCGCCGATCAAGGTGGTGACCATCCTTGCCGGCGTCATGCACATCGACATCTGGGTGTTCATCATCACGGCAATCCTGGCGCGCGGGGCGCGTTTCTTCTTCCTTGCCTGGCTGCTGCGCCGATATGGTGAGCCAATCAGGGAATTCATCGAGAAGAGGCTCGGTGCCCTGGCCGCCGGGGCGGCGGGAGTCCTCATTCTGCTTTACCTGGCAGTGAGATTTGCAGTGTGACGAGCCGGCGCCGGCCGAGGGAATGTTCGAATGACCAGTCTTGCCACCGATGCCTTGTCACCCGCCAGCGGCACGCGCCTGCGCAACACGGCACTGTTCCTGATGGTCGCGATGGCCGCGACGGTCGGCGGAGCGCTCGCCTTCGAGCACATCGGCGGCTACATCCCCTGCAAGCTTTGCCTGGAACAGCGCCTTCCCTACTATGTCGGCGTGCCGCTGATGGCGCTGGCCGCCATTTCCGCCACGTTGCGCTGGCCGGCGATCCTGACCCGCGGCCTGCTGGTCGTCGGCGGACTGCTGATGGCCTGGGGCGTCTACATGGGCGTCTATCACGCCGGGGTCGAATGGGCCTGGTGGGCCGGACCGACGGACTGCGTCGCGGTTTCCGGGTCGGCCGACACCGGGGGCAACGGCGTGCTCGATGCCATCAACAAGGTGATCCCGCCATCCTGCGACAAGGCCGCGCTGCGCATCCTTGGCATATCGCTCGCCGGCTGGAACGCGGCTATTGCGCTGGTGCTGGCAGTGGTTGCGTTCCTGGGTGCCTTGCGCCGGGTGTGAAGCCGGCGCGAAAGAGCGAAGCTACGGCTCCAGTTCGACATCCCAGTAGAGATAGTCCATCCAGCTTTCGTGCAGGTAGTTTGGCGGGAACAGCCGGCCATTGTTGTGCAGGTCGTGCACGGTTGGCTGGAACGGCTTTTGCAGCGGCCACATCTTCGCATGCGCCGGCAGCAGCCCGCCCTTCTTCAGATTGCACGGCGAGCACGCGGCCACCACGTTCTCCCACGTGGTCGCTCCCCCGCAGTGGCGCGGAATGACGTGATCGAAGGTCAGGTCGTCGGGAGTGCCGCAATACTGGCACTGGAAGCGGTCGCGCAGGAAAACGTTGAAACGGGTGAAGGCCGGGTAGCGGGACGGCTTCACGTAGCTCTTCAGGCTGACCACGCTCGGCAGCTTCATCGAGAAGGACGGCGAGGAGACGGCGTGGTCGTATTCGGCGACGATGTTGACCCGGTCAAGGAACACGGCCTTGATCGCATCCTGCCAGGACCAGAGCGACAGGGGGTAATAGCTGAGCGGACGGTAGTCCGCGTTCAGCACCAGAGCAGGCAGCCCATCCGGAGATACGGCAACCGTCACTCGACGACTCCTTGTCCTCTATCCAGCCGGCGCGGATAGTGTAAGCCGGACATGACAGCATTGTGAAGCGGCGACAGCACGAGACACTCCCCAAGTCGACGAAGATTCTGCGGTTTTTTTAAGGGTTTGCGACCACCGGCACGGCGTCTCGCCCGCGCAGGACACGGTAGTAGGCCCAGAACAGGCGCGCCGCGACACCGCGCCACGGGGTCCATGATTCGGCTATCGCCGCGACTTTCTCCGCGTCCGGGCGCCCTTCCATGCCGAGGGCATGGCCGACCGAGGCCTGCAGCGCGATGTCGCGGGCGGGAAAGATGTCCGGGTGCCCGGCGCAGAACAGCAGGTAGATCTCGGCGGTCCAAGGGCCGATACCGGGCAAGGCGGTGAGCCTCTTCATTGATTCGCCGGCATCAAGCCGGCAAAGCTCGTCGAGGTCGAGGCCGCTCTGCACGGCGGAGGCCACTGCAAGCAGTGTGCGGATCTTCGGCCCGGAAAGGCCGGCCTGCCGCATCACCGGTTCGCCGCCGGCTAGGATCGACTCCGGCGTCAGCGGATCGTGGAGAGCGGAAAGCCGGCCGAAGATCGCCCTGGCGCTCGCCGTCGAGACCTGCTGGGAGACCACGATCGAGGCGAGGCTGGCGAAGCCGGGTTCGTTGAGACGCAAAGGCACTTCGCCCGCGGCGGTGCGGATCGCCACAAGCCGCGGATCGGCCGCGATCAGCGCGTCGAGGCCCCTGGCGACGTCGTCGAGCGAGGTGATCCTGTCCATGCGCTCCCCTTGTTCAGGATGGGCGCGGACAGTAGCAATCTAGCCATGACCGCGACAATCCGCCGGATCGACCTGTGGTGACACACGTCTTCCGCTTTGCACCGAGCCCGAACGGCGAACTGCATCTCGGCCACGCCTATTCCGCGCTGCTGAATGCCGGGATGGCGCGCCGGCTCGACGGCCGCTTCCTGCTGCGCATCGAGGACATCGACGTGACCCGCTGCACGCCCGAGTTCGAGGCCGGCATTTTCCGCGACCTCGAATGGCTGGGGATTGACTGGGAAATGCCGGTTCGCCGCCAGTCGGAGCATTTTGACCATTACCGGACGGCCCTCGAAAAGCTGATCGCGGCCGATCTCGTCTATCCCGCCTTCATGAGCCGCGGCGAAATCCGCGCGCATATCGCCTCGACGGTGGATCGCGGCGCTTCATGGCCGCGCGACCCCGACGGCGCGCCGCACTATCCGCCCATCGACCGCCGTCTGTCGCGGCGGCGCGGGCGAGGACGCATCGACGCCGGCGAGCCATTTGCGTGGCGGCTCGATATCGACGCGGCTCTCGCCGCGGCGGGCGATGGCCTCGCCTGGCTCGAGTTCACCGACGAATCGCTTGGCCAGGCCGAACCGGTGGTTGCCCGCCCGTCGGAGTGGGGCGACGTGATCCTCGGCCGCCGCGAGATCCCGACCAGCTACCACCTTTCGGTTGTGCTGGACGACGCACTGCAGGGGGTGACCCATGTAGTGCGCGGCCGCGACCTGTTTGCCGCTACATCGGTGCACCGACTGCTGCAAAAGCTGCTCGGCCTGCCGGAGCCGGCCTATTTCCATCACCGGGTAATTCTCGACTCCGACGGTCGCAAGCTGTCGAAAAGTCTCGGCCACACTGGGCTCAGGGCGCTGCGTGAACAGGGCGCGACGCCGCGGAATGTCCGCGACATTATAGCCTTGCCGGCGACGCTCAGCCCCAGCGCGCGATCCCGGCCTTGACGAAGGCGAGCAAGGAAATGCCGACAAAGGCGCCGCCCAGGCCAACGCCCGTGGCGAGCTTCAGGTCGCGCAGGTTGATGCCGTAATAGTTCACGGCAAGGATCGAAGCGAAGAACCCGACGGTGAACAGCAGCATGTTGCCGATTGGGCCGAAGCCGTCCTCACGCATGATGACATCCAGCGCCGCGCCGAAGAACATCGCCAGCACCATCACGAAGGCCACGGCCATCATCAGCCACGCCGCATCGAGGTTCCAGATCATGTCTATTCCTTCCGAAACAAGGTCGTACCGACGTCGGCACGCCGTCCCGGGTTTCATCGCGGGCAATCTTAGAACCAAAATGTTTCACTTTGCTTGCGCTCTCCGTTCGTCTTAGAGCCAACACCGCTACTCGATCGATACCGGCGAATCCCAAAATGGCATCATGGAAGCGGCTTGCGCCCGCCATCTTCGTTTTGCTCTGGGCGACCGGCTTCATTGGAGCGCGCTACGCCATGCCCTGGGCGGAGCCGTTTGCCTTCCTGGCCGTGCGCTTCGGGCTGTCCGCAATCCTGCTTGCCGGACTCCTTGTCGTGTCCGGTGCGGGACTGCCGCCGTGCCACGAGGCAGGCGGTGCGTTAGTCGCCGGGGCGCTGATGCATGGCGGCTATCTCGGCGGCGTCTTCTGGGCGGTCCACCGCGGGTTCCCGGCCGGTTTCGCCGCTCTGGTCGTCGGGCTGCAGCCGCTGATCACCGCGCTGCTCGCCGGGCGGCTGCTCGGCGAGACGATTCTGCCGCGCCACTGGCTCGGGTTGTTGGTCGGCTTCGTCGGCGTGGCGATGGTGATCTGGCCGAAGCTCGGCGCGGCGGGCAGTGGCGTCAATGCTGCGACGCTCGGCGCCAGCGTGGCGGCGGTGGTGGCGATGAGCCTCGGTACGCTTGTGCAGAAGCGCTACGGCGGCAGCGATCACCTGCTCGGCAGCACCTTTTGGCAATATGTCGGGGCAACGATCGTCACTGGCCTGGCGGCGTCGTTTGAGACGGGGGCCTACATCCTTACCGGCGAACTGGTCTTCGCCATGGCTTGGGCCGTTCTCGTGCTGTCCATCGGTGCGATCCTGCTCCTGATGGTTCTGATCCGCGAGGGCGAAATTTCGAAGGTCGCCTCGCTGTTCTATCTCGTGCCGGCCGTGACGGCGCTGATGGCATGGCCGCTGTTCGGCGAAACCCTGTCGCTGTTGCAGATCGTCGGCATGGCCATCGCCACGCTGGGCGTCGCGCTGGCCAGGGCTCAGCCGCCGACGCGGGCGCGCGAATCGAGATAGCGGGTGATCGCGGCGTTGAACTCGCCGCCCAGGATGAATATCGCCGACACGATATAGAGGAAGACGACCGCGACCATGATCGAGGCGAGGCCGGCATAAGTCGTCACGTAGGACGAAAAGCGGTCCAGATAGCCCGCGAAGATGGTCGAGCCGACCAGCCAGCCGAAAAGCGTGAAGAGAATGCCGGGCACGATATCGATGAACCGGCGATGGCCTGCGGGCAGCCATAGATGCACCGCGAACAGGCCGAACACGATGACAGTGGACGCGATGATGAAGCGCCACAGCGTGATCGTGCCCATATAGGGGTCCAGCCACTCCATGCGCGATACGGCGAGCCGCGCGATCAGCGGGGCAAACACCAGCAGCACGCTGATGACGACGAAGCCGATGGTGGCGATCAGCACGAACAGCAGGCTCTGCAGGCGCCGGTAGATGATGGAGCGCGTCTCCACGACGCGATAGGCGCGGTTGAGCGAGGTCCGCAGCGCCTCGATGCCGTTCGAGGCGAAGAATCCGGCGAGCAGCACGCCGAAGGTCAGGAGGTCGCCGCGCTGGGTGGTCAGAACGTTGACCACTTCGTGCGAGATCGGCTCGGCGATCTGGTCGGGCCAGGTGTCGAAGACGAGATGCACGGCCGTCTCGGAAAAGGCTTCGGCGCCGAGGAAGCCGGCCAGCGTCGTGGCGAAGATCAGGAACGGAAACAGCGCCATCAGCGCGCTGATCGCGAGGTGGCTGGCCATGGCCCAGCCATCGTCGTCGTTGAAATGGCCGAGTGCGTCGGCCAGCACGCGACGTGTCGCGACGATCCTGCGCATCGGCCTCCTCGTGATTGTTTCCCCTGCCCGAATATGGGAAGGGTATGCAGCGCTTGGCAAGCATACGTCGTAGGCGGTTGAACAGTTGCGCACCATCATTGTGACCGGCGCATCCTCCGGCATCGGCGCCTACTGCGCCCGCGCACTGGCGCGGGAGGGCTGGCGCGTGTTCGCCACGGCCCGTCGCGCGCAAGACCTCGCGGCACTGGAGGCAGACGGCCTGGAGGCGTTCTACCTGGACTATCGCGAACCCGACTCGATAGCCGCGCTGTTCGACGCGGTGATGGCGCGCACGGGCGGAACACTCGATGCACTCTACAACAATGGTGCATATGCCCAGGCCGGCGCGGTTGAGGATATGCCGGTGGCGGCGCTGCGCGAACAGTTTGAGGCCAATTTCTTCGGCTGGCACGATCTGACCCGCCGCGTCGTGGCCGTCATGCGCGGGCAGGGCCACGGCCGCATCGTCCACTGCTCGTCGATCCTCGGGCTGGTGCCGGTCAAGTTCCGCGGCGCCTACGCCGCGTCCAAGCATGCCCTGGAAGGGTTGATGCTGTGCCTGCGGCTGGAACTGGAGGGTTCGGGCGTGACGATATCGCTGATCGAGCCCGGCCCGATCGAATCGAAGATCGCACCGAACGGGCTGCCATGGTTCGAAAAGAACATCGACATCGAAGGCTCGGTGCATCGCGCGGCCTATCAGGCGCAACTGGCGCGCATGCGCGGAGGCGGCTCGAAGTCGCGCCTGAAGCTCAAGCCGGACGCGGTGCATGCGGTATTGCGCCACGCACTCCTGTCGCAGCGGCCGCGTCCGCACTATGTGGTGACCAGGCCGGCGAGGCTCGGCGTTCTGATGAAGCGGCTACTGTCGCCGTCGCTCTTCTACCGGGTGCTGGCGCGGCAGGGCTAAGCCGCTGCTGACGATTAGATTCGGAAACACCATGGCCACCCTCTTCAACATCCTTGCCGTGATCGTCATGTTCGCCGTCGTGGTCGTCCTGATCCGCGGGCTGATCAACATGCTGCGCGGCGGCTCGGGCAGCACCTCCAACAAGCTTATGCAGGCGCGTGTGATGCTGCAGTTCGTGGCGCTCGTGCTCTTGATGTTCGGGCTATGGCTGAGTGGCGGCTGATGCGGCCTTGGGGGGAAACTTGGTCCGGCTGAACAAGATTTACACGCGTACCGGAGACGATGGCACCACCGGGCTCGGCAACGGGGAGCGGCGTTCCAAGGGCGACCTGCGCGTCGAAGCCTACGGGACCGTGGACGAGGCCAATTCCTGCGTCGGGCTCGCCCGCCTGCACGTGGCGGACGCCGATCTCGACGCCATGCTGGCGCGCATCCAGAACGATCTGTTCGACCTCGGCGCGGATTTGGCGACGCCCGATGACGGCAGGCCGCTCGACTACGAGCCCCTTCGCATCATCGCCGCGCAGGTGGATCGCATCGAGGCAGAGATCGACCGCCTCAATGCAAACCTGCAGCCGCTGCGCTCCTTCGTGCTGCCGGGCGGCTCGCCCGCCGCCGCCGCTCTGCACCTCGCGCGAACCGTCGCCCGGCGGGCCGAGCGCGAGATGGTCCGGCTGGCGGCGGTCGAAGGCGAACACGTCAACCCGGACGCCATCCGCTACGTGAACCGCGTCTCCGACTTCCTGTTCGTCGCCGCCAGGGTCGTCAATGACAATGGCGAGGCCGACGTGTTATGGGTGCCTGGCAAGAACCGCTAGCTCCACGCGGGGACGGGACGCCGGCATGTTCATACCGCTGCACGACGCGAACAGCCTGCGCCACATCCGCCTCCAATACGTCACCATAGGCCTGATCGTCGTGAACGTGATCGTCTACGCGCTGACGTCGCTTGGCTCCGAAGCAGCAGTGCAGGCGGCCGTGTTCGGGCTCGGCTACATTCCCTCCGTAGTGTTCGACACGGTCGAACTGCCGCCGCAGTGGGTTCTGATCCCGGAGGATTTCTCCTATGTCACCTACTCCTTCCTCCACAGCGACATCTTCCACCTCGGCGGCAACATGCTGTTCCTCTGGGTGTTCGGCGACAACGTCGAGGATGCGCTGGGGCACTTTCGCTATCTGATCTTCTATTTCGCCTGCGCCGCCGCCGGCGCCTTCGCGCACGGCATCGCCGCACCGGATTCGCAGGTGCCGCTGATCGGCGCGTCCGGCGCCATCGCGGGCGTGGTCGCCGCCTATCTGATGCTGCACCCGCGGGTGAAGGTGTGGATTCTGGCCTTCGCGCGCATCCCGCTCAGGCTGCCGGCCTACATCGTGCTGGTTTTGTGGATCCTCTTCCAGTTCCTGATGCTGGCGACCGGCGGAGAGCAAAGCGTGTCCTTTGCAGCGCATGTCGGCGGCATCATCTGCGGTGCGATCCTGGTTGTGGTCATGCGCCGGCGCGGCGTCCCGCTGTTCGACCGGCAGATCGTGACGCCGCGCGCCGTCGAGACGGCGCCCGCTTCGATCCCCGCTCGTCCCGCGCCTGCCGCGCCGCCCTCGCCCTGGGGACGTCGCTGATTTCAACCGATTTGGCGCCGTTTCGCCGGCATCCGGCATATTGACAGCTGGCGGGCGCGCTCAATAGGGTCCGCCGCGTTCGCAGGGCGCCGGCCCGCGGATCCGCGCGGATTTTGTCTGCTTTCTTGTCCAGAATGTCGGCATCCGACAAATGGGCGGGGCCACACGCTGGTATGCGCGGGCGCAAGTTTCATCGGAAAGGTAGAAGAGCCCATGAAAGTCCTCGTGCCCGTGAAGCGGGTCGTCGATTACAATGTGAAGATCCGGGTCAAGAGTGATGGGTCGGGGGTCGAACTGGCCAACGTGAAGATGTCGATGAACCCGTTCGACGAGATCGCGGTGGAGGAGGCGATCCGGCTGAAGGAAGCTGGCAAGGCCGAGGAGATCGTGGTGGTCTCGATCGGGCCGCAGCAGGCACAGGAGACGCTGCGCACGGCGCTCGCCATGGGTGCGGACCGCGCGATCCTGGTCAAGGTCGACGAGGCGGTCGAGCCGCTTGGTGTCGCCAAGGTACTAAAGGGCGTGGTGGACGTGGAGAAGCCGGGTATAGTCATCCTCGGCAAGCAGGCGATCGACGACGACGCCAACCAGACCGGCCAAATGCTGGCCGCGCTGCTCGGCTGGGCGCAGGGCACCTTCGCCTCCAAGATCGAGATTGCCGGCGACAACGCCAAGGTGACGCGTGAGGTCGACGGCGGGCTGCAGACGGTCGAGCTGAAGATGCCGGTCATCGTCACCACCGACCTGCGCCTCAACCAGCCGCGCTATGCCTCGCTGCCCAACATCATGAAGGCGAAGAAGAAGCCGCTCGACGAGAAGAGCCCGGCCGACTTCGGCGCCGACGTGAAGCCGCGGCTGAAAGTGCTGAAGACCGAGGAGCCGGGCGGCCGCAAGGCAGGCGTGAAGGTAAAGAGCGTCGCCGAACTGGTCGACAAGCTCAAGAACGAAGCCGGCGTGCTGTAGGCAATTCCGACGAGGCCGGCCTGCAAACGGCCGGCTTCTGCGCTTCCGGTGCTCACGGACGATAGTCCGCTCCGCTCCGGTTCTCGAATCCAACCGTTTTCGGCGCGGCCTGGCCGGAATTCCGGCGCCGCCTGCGGGAAACGCGAAGCAGGGAAAGAAGACGAATGACCATTCTGCTGATAGCCGAACACGACAATGCCAGCCTCTCCGACCAGACCGCCAAGGCGCTGTCGGCGGCGCTCAAGATCGGCTCGGACGTGCATGTGCTGGTAGCCGGCAAGGGCGCGAAGGACGCCGCCGATGCCGCGGCCAAGCTCGCCGGCGTGACGAAGGTGCTGCTGGTGGAGGCGGATGGCCTCGCCGAGCGCCTGGCCGAACCGCTGGCGGCCACCATCGTCGCGCTCGCCGGCCCCTACGACACCATCATCGCGCCGGCCACCACAAGCGGCAAGAACGTGATGCCGCGCGTGGCGGCCCTTCTGGACGTGATGCAGGTTTCGGAGATCGTCGAAGTGGTGTCGCCGGACACCTTCAAGCGGCCGATCTACGCGGGCAACGCCATCCAGACGGTGCAGTCGGGCGACGCCAAGCGCGTGATCACGGTGCGCACGGCCTCGTTCCAGTCGGCGCCGGCCGGCGGCTCGGCCCCGGTGGAGAGCGTCGGCGCGCCGGCCGACCCCGGCCTGTCGTCCTTCGTGGAGAACCGCCTGTCGGGCGGCGAGCGGCCCGAACTGACCTCGGCCAAGATCATCATCTCGGGCGGCCGCGCGCTCGGCTCTTCGGAGAAGTTCCAGGAAGTCATCCTGCCGGTGGCCGACAAGCTCGGCGCCGCGGTCGGCGCTTCGCGCGCCGCGGTCGACGCCGGCTATGCGCCGAACGACTGGCAGGTCGGCCAGACCGGCAAGGTGGTGGCGCCGGACCTCTATATCGCCTGTGGCATTTCGGGCGCCATCCAGCATCTCGCAGGCATGAAGGACTCGAAGGTGATCGTGGCCATCAACAAGGACGAGGAGGCGCCGATCTTCCAGGTTGCCGACTACGGTCTCGTCGGCGACCTCTTCACCATCCTGCCCGAACTCGAAAAGGCGCTTTGACGCTGCCGGCGGGCACGTATTAAATCGTTGGGGGCGGGTAGACGAAGTCCACTCGCCCTTTTAGGGTGCGCTGCAGCAATCGGGCGGCAACAAGCCCTTTGACGGGACCAGAAATGACCACACGGATCGAGACGGTCGGCATTATCGGCGCCGGCCAGATGGGTGGTGGCATAGCACATGTGACCGCGCTCGCGGGCTACAATGTGCTGCTTTTCGACGTTGCCGCGGACCGCATCGAGAAGAGTATCGCCACGATCAGCGGCAACATGGCTCGGCAGGTCAGCTCCGGCAAGCTCGCAGAGGACCAGCGCCAGTCGGCCGTGTCCCGCATCCGCGCCGCGCCGGCCATGGCCGATCTTGCCGGCGCTGATCTGGTGATCGAGGCCGCCACCGAGGACGAAACCGTCAAGCGCAAGATCTTCGCCCAACTCTGCCCGCAGCTCAATCCGGAGGCTATCCTCGCCACCAACACCTCTTCGATCTCGATCACCCGGCTCGCCGCGCAGACCGACCGGCCGGAGCGCTTCATCGGAATCCACTTCATGAACCCGGTGCCGGTTATGAAGCTGGTCGAACTCGTCCGCGGCATCGCCACGGAGGATTCGACCTTCGAGGCCGCGCGCGAGTATGTGAACAGGCTCGACAAGACGATCACCGTCGCCGAGGACTTTCCGGCCTTCATCGTCAACCGCATCCTGCTGCCGATGATCAACGAGGCGATCTACACGCTCTACGAGGGGGTCGGCACCGTGGAGGCGATCGATACGGCAATGCGGCTCGGCGCCAATCACCCGATGGGGCCGCTCCAACTGGCCGACTTCATCGGCCTCGACACCTGCCTGTCGATCATGCAGGTGCTGCATGACGGCCTCTCGGACTCGAAATACCGGCCGTGTCCGTTACTGGTGAAATATGTCGAAGCCGGGTGGCTCGGCCGCAAGACCGGCCGCGGCTTCTACGACTATCGCGGCCAGGCGCCGGTCCCGACGCGCTGAAGGCCGAGCGCGCCCGCCGTCGATTTCAGGCAATCGCCGGCTGTCGTGAACCGACCGCGCAGACGCCGATGTCAGGCGGACCGGCGGTCGAAGGTCAGGAGAGCCTGTGGCTGCCCCACAATGAAGACCGCGCAGCCGCGCCCCGCGGCCTTGGCCGCGTAGCAGGCCTCGTCGGCGCGCGCGATGATCTCGTCGGCGTCGCCGGCGCCGGGAAGAATTGGCGAAATGCCGATGCTGGATCCGATGCGGTGCGTGCGATCCTTCCAGGTAAAGGCGATGGTGCGGATCGCCTCGACGATGCGGTTCGCCTGGTCTTCGGCCTCCGCGGGTGCACTGGGCTCCAGGATCACCGCGAACTCGTCGCCACCAAGGCGTGCGAGTGTGTGGCGCTGACCGAGCACCCTGCTGATCGTCTCGGCGACCCGTTTCAGCATCGCGTCACCGGCGGCGTGTCCGCTGGTGTCGTTCACGCTCTTGAAGTGATCGAGATCGATGTAGAGGAAATGATGATGCGGACCTTCCGCGCGCGCTTCCTGGACCAGAGTGCGCATGCCGCGCAGGAAGGCGGCACGATTGGCGAGGCCGGTCAGTGCATCATGCGAGGCCGCATAGGTCAGCTCGCGCTGCAACGACCGGGCATCTGAGAAATCCTGGAAGACGATGACCGAGCCCGCCTGACCACTGTTTTCCGTGAGGATCGGCGAAACGACCTGGCGGATGCTGCACACGGTTCCGTCCCGGCGCAAAAGGACTGCGCGCGCGTTGAGGTCGGCGCGCGGGCCGCCGGTACCGAGCTTCGCGCCGGTTTCCTCGTCGATGGCCACATAGACCTCGTCGAGGTCGCGGCCCTGCGCTTCGTCTGCCGGCACTCTGGTCAGATTGGCCGCCGCCGGGTTCATGAACGTAACGCGGCCATGCGGATCGACGCATATCACCGCGTCGCCGATCGATTCCAGGGTGACACGAAGCCGCTCCTTCTCGTCGGCGAGCAAAGCCGCCGAGCGCGCCAAACGTTCCTCCGTCTCCTTCAGCCGTGTAATGTCGGTGTGAGTGCCGATCGCGCGCAGCGCCCGGCCGGTTGCGTCCCGTTCCAGCGCCTTGCCGCGGTCGAGCACCCAGACCCAGTGACCGTCCTTGTGGCGCATCCGGAATTCGGCCTCGAAGAACGCCGTCTCGTTCTCCATGTGCCTGCGGTCGGCATCGGAAACGCGCTCGCGGTCCGCCGGGTGAATGAGTTTCAGCCATAGATCGGTCTGGTCGCCGAGCTCGTGGTCCTCGTAGCCGAGCATCTTCTTCCAGTCCGGCGAGTAGTAGCTACGCCCCTTTATCAGGTCGAGATCCCAGACGCCCTGGCCTGCGCTGGCGAGCGCGAAGTTCCAGCGCGTTTCCGCTTCGACCAGCCGCGACGCCGCGAGCTTGCGCTCGTTGATATCTTCCACCTGGAACACGAGATGCAGGGGCTGGCCGGTTTCCTGGTCGCAGATGACCGACCCGGAAAACTGGGTCCAGACGGGCGTTCCGTCCTTGTGCAGGCAGCGCTGCTCGGCCTTGTAGATGCGGGTCGCTCCGGAACGGATTGCGAGCAGCGCATCGGCCATCGCAGGTACATCCTCGGGGTGCATGAGCTGGAAGAAGGTCTTGTTCTTCAGCTCCTCCGGACAATAGCCCAGGGCCTTCTCGAAGGCGGCGTTCGTCTCGATCAGGTGTCCGTCGAGCGTGACCATGGCGACGCCGATCGGCGAATCCTCCATCGCGCGGCGGAAACGCTCCTCGCTCTCGGAGATGCGCTTGCGGCCGGCGCTGATCTGCTGCACCAGCAAGCCCCCCAGTACCGGCAGCAGCACGGTCACCGCGACCGCGACCTGAAACCCGTTGCGGAATGCATCGATGCCGTTGCCGATGCCCGGCACCAGGCCGACCATCCCCAGGAGCACCAGCGCGCAACCGGTGACCGCGCAGACCAGCGCCAGGCGGAATTTCTGTAGCCGCGGGGCCACCAGCATGAGCGGCAGAATCGCAATGGCGAAGGAAGGCGCGCCCCACATCACCGCCAGGCAGGCTACCAGCGAACACGATATGGCTATTGAAACAAGCTGGATCGCCTCGACGGGATCGGCAAGTTCGCGCAGTTCGCGGCGCGTGACGAACAGCATTGCCGGCAGGACGAGCGCATAGCCCAGAGCGTTCGATACGAACCAGGTCCAGGCCGTGGCGAGCGGCGGCCACTCGAAGAAGATGCCGGCAGGGACAGCGAAGGCCACTGACGAGATGGAAGCGGAGAGGCCGCCCACCAGGCCAAGGATCGCCGCCAGGTCGCCGACGCCGATGGCGGAGTGGTCATCTGCGGGCAGACGGCCGGCCGCGAGGCGCAGCGACAGCCAGGTGAAGAAGACGTTGACGACGGAAAACAGAAGGGAAAGACCGGGGGTCGATCCGCCGTAATGGTTGGCAAACAGCGAGCCTAGGAAGATGGCGCCGTAGGCGGCCGGCGACTTGATGTCGGGATTGCGCAGCAGGATGGCGAAGGCAAAGACATTGGCGAACCAGATGCCGGCGATGCCGTTGCCAAAGCGCGAGATCCAGATCGACGCGCTCGCGACCAGAAAATAGCCGACGCCGAGCAGGAGCCATCTCGTGGCCTTCGTCGTTTCGAAGCCGCCAGTCCTCAACCGGTCCAATTCCGCTATCCCGCCCCAGGGTATTCGCCCGGATCGTGTTGTCGGCGCTTTTAAGGAAGCGTTGCCGCGCGGCCGTTCCGGCGGGGGCGGCCGGAATTCATTGACGGACATGATTAAGGAGCGCTTGCCGAAAAGCGCCAAAGCCAGTGGGTTGAATCGCCGCGAGGCCGAAACGAAGAGTGATGCTCTCTTCGGTCGCGGTGGAGGCACTCGACCTGGCCTTTACCGCGACGTAACCGGCCCCGGGCTATGACGCGGCAGGTTGGCACGAAGGATGGCTGTCCGGTGAAAATCGCGCTCGTCGGCACCGGTTTTGTGGCCGACTATTACATGACGACCCTGAAAAACCATCCGGAGCTGGCGCTGGCCGGCGCCTTCGATCGAAGCCGCGAGCGTCTCGACCAATTCTGCAGCTACTGGAACGCGCGCGCCTACGACAGCGCGGCCGCGCTTATGGCCGATCCCGATGTCGCCATCGTCGTCAATCTCACAACACCGGAGAGCCACTACGAGGTCAGCAGGCAGGCGCTGGAAGCCGGCAAGCACGTCTATTGCGAGAAGCCGCTGGCGATGCGCTACGAGGACGCCGCCGAGTTGGTAGCGCTTGCAGCAGACAAAAAGCTGGTGCTGGCGACGGCACCGGCCAACGGCCTCAGCGACGCCCACGCGCTGGTGGAGAAGGTGCTGGCCGACGGCCGCATCGGCACGCCGCGGCTGGTCTATGCCGAGATGGAGGATGGCCCCGTCTTTCGGGACCGCTGGAAGAGCTGGCGCTCGATCTCCGGCGCGCCATGGCCGGGCCTGCACGAATTCGAGATCGGCTGCACGCTCGAGCACGCGGGCTACGCGCTGTCCTGGCTGATTTCGCTGTTCGGCGCGGTCGAGAGCCTGACGTCCTTTTCGGCCGTGACTTTTCCGGACAAGGGACCCGGCACCGAGGAAATCATCATGGCGCCGGATTTTTCAGTCGGCTGCCTGAAGTTTCGCGGCGGCGTCACGGCACGCATCACCAACGGCCTCGCGGCGCCGCGCGACCGTTCGCTGACGATTTTGGGCGACCGCGGCTCCATCACGGTGCGCGACCTCTGGGACAACCGTTCCGCCGTCCATCTCGAAAGCGCCAGTGAGCCGAAACAGTTCGGCATGAAGCTGGTCAACCGGGCGGAGATGAAACTGCGCCGTTTCATCCCGTGGAAGCCGACGCCCGGCAGGCGGCTCGCCTATCCCGCCGGCGGAGCGAAATCGCTGCCTTCGTTTCCTTCGCAAATCGACTTTGCCGCCGGGCCTGCTGCGCAGGCGAAAGCTATCGCCGCCGGCGGGGCGCCGCGCTTTTCCGGCCAGCTCGCGCTGCACGTCACCGAGGTCGCGCTGGCGCTCAACAATGCTGCGGACTATCCGCAGCCCTACCGGCCCAGAAGCAGCTTTTGAGCGACATCACGATCCCCACCGACGGTTCCGGCCACCGTTTCCGCGGTGGCGACGCGTCGTGTGAGGCATCACGTTTTCGACAACGGCCTCGCCTTTGCCGTGTTTGCTGTTATCCTCGCTTGTAGGGATTGCGTTGCGCCGCCGACTCGCGCGCCGCGTGCCCGGAAGGACAGATGGGCCCACAGAGCGATTTGAACAGAACCGACTTCAGGTCCGCACTTGGCCGGACACGTCTCGCCACCGGTGCGGCGATATCCTTCGAGCGCCTCTGGCCGTTGCTTCTGCCGGTCATCCTCGTCGTTGCCTTATTTGCCACCTTTTCCTGGTTCGGACTGTTCCGGCTGATGCCGGGTACGGCGCGCCTTGCTGCGGGCGCCGTTTTTGGGCTGGCGGGACTGGCTGCGCTCTACCCGCTCACCCGCTTTCGCCGCCCGACCGTCGCCGAGATCGACCGCCGCATCGAGGCTGCGAACCGGCTCCAGCACACGCCGGTGCTTGTCCAGACCGACACGGTCAGCCGCGACGGTTCGCCGTTCGCCCGCGCGCTGTGGCGCGAGCACCAGCGGCGCATGGCCGAAAGGCTCAACGGGCTCGGCGGCGACCTGCCGCGCACCGGCGTTCCTGAGCGCGACCCGTGGGGCCTGCGCGCGGCGGTTGCCCTGCTGTTCGTCACCGCCTTTGCCTTTTCACTCGGGCCGCTGGGCGGCCGCCTGGGCGACGCGTTTCGGCCTCACTCCGCCCTGGAGTCGGTGCCGCCGCGCATCGACGCCTGGGTGACGCCACCTCCCTATACCCGCAAGGCGCCGATTTTCCTGACAGCGGCCACCCTGGAGACGCCGAACGGCGCTGCCGCGACACCGATCACCGTACCCGAGGGCAGCGACGTGACCGTGCGGGTCACAGGCGGTTCGGGGACAGAGACGCTCGCCTATGTCGATGCCACCGGTACGGCGCGCGATTTCGTGGCGGCGGGCGAGCAAGGCCTAGATCCCTCGGCCCCGCCGAAGGCCGCGCCCGCGGCGTCCGTCGCGCGGCAGTTTTCCGGCAAGCTGGCCACCGACGGCACGTTGGTTCTGAAGTCCGGCACCGCCGACCTGCGGAGCTGGATATTCGCCGTCACCGACGACCAAGCGCCGACGATCCGCTTCACCGAGGATCCGAAGCGCGCGGCGAACGGCACGCTTGAACTGAACTACGAGGTCGTCGATGATTACGGCGCGGCTTCGGCGCAATCGGCGTTCATGCTCGACGAGACGCAGAAGCTCGGCGCCAGGCCACTCTACGGCCCGCCGGAAATGCCGCTGTCGCTGCCGCGCCACGGCGGCCAAGGAAGCGGCGCCAAGGCATCGCGCGACCTCACCGAGCACGTCTGGGCCGGTCACGCGGTGCGCCTGCAGCTCAAGGCGACGGACGATGCCGGCCAGCAGGGCGAAAGTGAGACCAAGTCTTTCACGATGCCGGAGCGGCCGTTCACCAACCCGCTCGCAAAGGCGCTGATCGAGCAGCGCGGCATGCTGGCGCTCGACGCCAACAGCAAGCCGGACGTGCTGACGCTGATGGACGCCATCACGCTGCGCCCCGAGGACACTTTCGACGCGATGTCGCACTACCTCGGCATCATGAGCGCCCGCAGCCGCCTGAAGATGGCCGAAACCGACGACCAGTTGCGCGACGTTGTGTCCTACCTGTGGGAAATCGCGGTTTCGATCGAGGACGGCGACCTTTCGGCGGCCGAGAAGCGCCTCCGCCAGGCTCAGGAAAACCTCAAGAACGCGCTGGAGAACGGCGCCTCCGACGAGGAACTCGACCGCCTGATGAAGGAACTGCGCGAGGCGATGAACGATTTCCTGCGCGAGTTCGCCGAGCGGGCGCAGCGCGACCCGAACATGTCGAAGGACATGCCCCAGCAGAACGGCCGGGAACTGCGCCAGAGCGACCTGCAGAAGATGCTCGACCAGATCGAGAATCTGGCCAAATCGGGCAACCGCGACAAGGCCAAGGAAATGCTGTCGCAACTGCAGGACATGATGAACAACCTGCAGGCCGGCCGCCAGCAGCGCCAGCGCCAGGGCGAAAACGGCCAGCAGAGCGAGATGCGCCAGAAGATGGACAAGCTCGGCGACATCATGCGCCGGCAGCAGGAGATGATGAACGAGACGTTCCGACTCGACCAGATGCAGCGCGGGAACCAGCAGCGCGGGCGCGACCGCAGCCAGCAGCGCGGCGATCAGGGCGAGATGAGCGAAGGCGAGCAGGGCGAGGGCCAGAACCCCGGCAACGGCATGACGCAGGAGCAGTATGAGGATGCACTTCGTCAGCTGGAGGAAGGCCAAGGCAAGCTGCAGGGCGAACTCGGCGACCTGATGAAAGACCTTGAAGGGCTTGGAATCCAACCAGGCGACGGGTTCGGCGAGGCCGACGAAGCGATGGGCGAGGCGGAAGGGGCGCTGGGCGAGTCCGATGGCGACCGCGCGGTCGGCGAACAGGGCAGGGCGCTCGACGCGCTGCGCCGGGGCGCCCAGGACATGATGCAGCAGATGCAGCAGGCGATGCAGGGTGACGAGGGCGGCAGCGAGGAAGGCGGCCGCCAGCAAAGCGCCGATCGCGATCCGCTTGGCCGGCCGCGCGCTACCAACGGGCCTGACTTCGGCGATTCGGTGAAGGTGCCGGACGAGATCGACGTGCAGCGCGCGCGCCAGATCCTCGAGGCGATCCGCAAGCGGCTCGGAAATGCGCTCAGCCCCGAGATCGAGCGTAGCTATCTCGAAAGGCTGCTGGACCTGCGCTGAACGTTTTTCCGCCGCGGCAGGGGCACCTGGCGTAGCAGCGAGACGTCCGCCCGGTGCCTCTCAGGCGTCGCCGGTGACGATACCGACGAAGGGCAGTTCGCGAAAGGCGTGGGCGACGTCCATGCCGTAGCCGACCACGAAATAGTCCGGGCATTCGAAGCCGACGAAGTCCGCGGTCAGCGCGGTCTGCCGCCGCGTATGCTTGTCCAGCAGCACCGCGATCGCGCAGCTCCTGGCGCCGCGCGACAGCATCAGGTCGCGAGCGAACTTCAGCGTCTTTCCCGATTCCAGGATGTCGTCGATCAGAAGCACGTCGCGGCCGGCGACATCGTTGTCGATGTCGCGCAGCACACGCACCTCGCCGCTCGTGGTGCCGGCGCCGTAGCTGGAGATGAAGATGAACTCGACCTCCGGCGACAGGCCGGTGTCGTGCATCGCGCGGATCAAGTCGGCGGCGAAGATGAAGGAGCCTTTCAGCACCGAGATCACCAGCAGGTCGTGATATTCCCGCGCGGCGATTTCCTTGGCGAGTTCGAGGTTGCGGCGGGCGATTGTCGAGGCCGAGAAAAGCACCTCGATTGACTTTCCACGCACGACGGGCATCGGCATTCCTATTCGGCGAAGGTGACCGAGACGGTCTTCACTCCCTCTTTAGGCACCTCGAAGCGGCCCGAAAAGGCGAATCGCTCGCCCTCCTGCAGGAAGCGGCCGGATGTCCCCAGCCTGTAGCTCGTCCTACTGCCGTCGTCGGACGTCACCTCGATGACCAGCGGCGGCAGGCTCTGGCGGGTCGTGCCCTCGTTGAGCGCCTCGCCGTCGACGAGCAGAACGGCCCTGGCCGCGCTCGTCTCGACCCGCGAGGCGACATCGACGATGCGCAGCGGCGAGGGAGGCGTCTTCGCCGGGCCGGCGCTGGCGAGACCGAACAGGGCATGTCCGCCGGAAACCCAGAACGCGGCACTGGCAATCGCGATGCCGCCCATCCAGAAGGTCGCGCCGCCGCGCTGCCAGCGCGCCTTCGGCGGCTGCGGCGTGTCGCCGCGCAAGGTGCCCAGTCCGGCGACCGGACTCGCCGCCGCTTCAGGCGTCGGGCGGGGCGTCGGCGCGGCAGATCGCGGATCACCGACGGTCTCGAATTCGGCGTCCACGACGTCGTGGCCGGCCACGGCCGCGCGCGGCGAGTGGACCGCACGGGCCATGATTTCGCCGGAAACCAGGCGTGTTCTGCACATCTCGGACATGCGGGCCGGGTCTGTCCTTCAGCCTTGTTGTAGAATTGGTAGTCGGAAATGGTTAACGCTTCCGAACCGGCCGTTGCGTAAAGCCTCGCAGGGTGTTTCCATTAACCGGGAGTTAACCATGCGAGCCGAAGGTCGCTGCGGGGTGGCGGGGCGCATTTCCCGATCGGGAGACCGACGAGGTCAGCAGGGTTCCGGACCATGATCCGCTTCGAAAATGTCGGCCTGCGCTACGGCATGGGTCCGGAAATCCTCCGGGACATCTCGTTCGAAATTCCCGAGCGCTCTTTCCAGTTCCTCAGCGGCCCCTCGGGCGCCGGCAAGACCACGCTTCTGCGCCTGCTGTTCATGTCGCTGAAGCCGACGCGCGGGCTGATCTCGATCTTCGGCAAGAACCGGTCCACGATCGCCCGCCACGAACTGCCGCTGCTGCGCCGGCGGATCGGTATCGTGTTCCAGGATTTTCGCCTCCTTGACCACATGACCACCTATGAGAACGTCGCCTTGCCGCTGCGCGTGCGCGGTCGCGACGAGGCGGGCTACCGCTCCGACGTCACCGAGCTGCTGAAATGGGTCGGTCTCGGCGACCGCATGCACGTGCTGCCGCCGGTGCTTTCCGGCGGCGAGAAGCAGCGGGCCGCGATCGCCCGCGCACTGATCGAACAACCGGAGATCCTGCTTGCGGACGAGCCGACCGGCAACGTCGATCCGCCGCTTGCGCGTCGCCTGCTGCGGCTCTTCATCGAGCTCAACCGCCTCGGCACTGCGGTGATGATCGCCACCCACGACCTTACCCTGATGGACCAGGTCGATGCCCGCCGCATGATCCTCGCCGGCGGGAGGCTCGAAATCTATGACTGACGTGCCGGTTGACACCGCGGTGCGGGCCGGCGCGCGGCAGGCCGATCGGAGGTTGGCGCCGATCGTGCCGCCCGGCAACGTCGCCGGCAACGCGCTGATCCTGGTCATCGCCATCATGACCTTCCTGTCCTGCCTGACGCTCGGCGCGGTCAGTCTGGTGCGCGACACGGCCACCATGTGGGAGAGCCAGATCGGCCGCGAGGCCACCATCCAGATCAAGCCGGCGGCGGGCCTCGACATGGAGGCAGCACTTGCTAGCGCTGCCCGGATTGCGGCCGAGTTCTCCGGCGTGTCGGGTACGCGCATCATAGACCGAGAGGCGACCTCGCGGCTGCTTGAGCCATGGCTCGGTTCCGGCCTGGACATCGACGAACTGCCGGTGCCGCGCCTGGTCATCGTCACGCTGTCGGACGACAGCCGGCCGGATTTCGCCGCCATGCGGGAAAAACTCCGCTCCGAGATCGCGACAGCATCGCTGGACGATCACCGAACATGGGTGGACCGGCTGGTGGCGATGGCGCACACGACCGTTGCGATCGGCTTTGGCGTGCTGGTCCTGATGCTTGCCGCTACCGTGCTCACCGTGGTGTTCGCGACGCGCGGCGCCATGGCCGGCAACGGCCACATCATCGAGGTGCTGCATTTCGTCGGCGCCGAATCGCGCTTCATCGCAATGGAATTCGGCCGACATTTTTTGCAGATCGGCATGAAAGGGGCGGCGGCCGGCGGCGCGGCGGCCGTGCTTCTATTCGTGCTCTTTTCGGTCTGGTCGGCGCGCAACATGGCGACGCCGCAGGCCGACCAGGCCACCGCGCTGTTCGGCAATTTCGCGATAGGGGTCACCGGCTATGCCGGCGTCGGCCTGATCATGCTGGCGATCGCCGCATTGACCGCGCTGACCTCGCACATGACGGTCGTGGCCTACTTGTCGGATATCGACATCCGACAGCCAGATGGAGGATGATCGGCGCGTGAGTCGACAGGTGAACATCCGGGCGGGGTACGGAGTTCTCATGGCATGAACTCGTCGGACGAAATCGCCACAGTCGAGACCGAGGTGAAGCCGACGCCGCGCCGCAACGTCCGGCTGGCCGTGCTGCGAACCGTCGCGTTTCTGGCGATCGGGGCGGCAGCGCTAGGCGCCGGCGGCTTCGGCGTGTTCGCGACCTATGTCGGCCAGCTGTCCACGCCGCGAGATGTCCAAGCCGCCGACGCCATAATCGTGCTGACCGGCGGCTACGCGCGGCTCGACGCGGGACTGGAACTGTTGCGTTCCGGCAAGGGAAAGCGCCTGCTGATCAGCGGCGTCCACCCCGCCGCCAGCGAGCGCGACCTGCAGGCCGCGACCGGCGCCGACCGCTCGCTGTTCAAATGCTGCGTCGACATCGACCACGCCGCGCTGGACACCGTGGGCAATGCCGAGGAGAGCGCGAAATGGGTGCGCAGCCACGATTATGGCAGCGTCATCCTCGTGACAAACAACTATCACATGCCGCGCAGCCTGCTGGAAATGCACCGGCTGCTCGAGAAAGCCGAGCTGCGGCCCTACGCGGTGGTGAATTCGCGCCTCGACAATGGCGGCTGGCTGACCAACCGCGACGCCCTGCGCGTGCTGTTCACGGAATACACCAAGTATCTCGCCGCACTTGCCCGCACGGTGGTGCCTGTCAGGCAGGGGCCTGCGGGACTGGTGTTCGCCGACGCGGCGAACGGGGATAACTGAACGCCCGGGCCTCGCGTGTTTTCCTTTATGGCCTCATGATGTAACCAGAGGCCACCCGCGGGAAACTGGTCCGGTCGCATGCTCATCATCCGCTCGCTGGCGTTCAACGCGCTGTTCTACCTGAACCTGATCGCGCAGATGATCCTGTGGACGCCGATCTTCTTCCTGGCGCCGCGGAAAAAGGCCTGGCTGGTGCCGCAACTCTGGGCGCGCTCCTCCCTCTGGCTGCACAAGGTCGTCGCCGGCACCGGCCACAAAATCAGCGGGCTCGAGAACCTGCCGAAAGGGTCGTTCATCCTGGCGCCCAAGCACCAGTCATTCTGGGACGTGATCGCTTTCCTGCCCTACATGACCGACCCGATCTTCATCCTGAAGCGCGAGCTGACCTGGATCCCGTTTTTCGGCTGGTACATCAAGAAGATGCGGATGATCCCGATCGACCGCGGCAGCCGGTCGAAGGCGCTCAAGGGCGCGGTAATCGCGGCGCGCGAGCGAATGTCCGAAAGCGACCGCCAGCTCATCATCTATCCCGAAGGCACGCGGCGCCCGCCGGGAGACGTGCCGGCCTACAAATGGGGCATCGTCGAAATCTATTCGGCCCTCGACCTGCCGGTTGTCCCTGTTGCCCACGTAGCCGGGCTCTACTGGCCGCGGCGCAAGTTCCGGCGCTATCCCGGCACGATTCACGCGCGCGTCCTCCCGGCGATCGAGCCGGGGCTTGCCAAGGACGAGTTCATGCGCCGGCTGGTCGGCGCGATCGAGGCCGGCTGCGATGCGTTGCTGGTCGAGGCGGCGCGCTCGCCGAACCCGCCGCCGCTGCCGCCCACCGCCGTGCGTCGCCTCTCAGAACTCAAGGCTGCGTCGGAGACGGCCTGATGCTGAGGACGGTCGCCTTCGACGCGGACGACACGCTCTGGCAGAATGAGCATTATTACAAGCTGTCGCAGGATCGTTTCGCCGACCTACTTCGCGACCGCGCCGACCGCGAGCGTGTCGTCAACACGCTGTTCGAGGCAGAGAAGCGCAATGTCGGCCGCTACGGCTTCGGCATCAAGGGATTCACGCTGTCGATGATCGAGACAGCGCTTGAACTCAGCGGCGGCAATGTCGATGCGCATACGATCAAGAGCATCATCGAGCTTGGCCACGAACAGATGTCGCATCCGGTCGATCTCCTCCCGTATGCGCTGGAGACGATCGTCATGCTGGAGGGTCGCTACTCGCTGATGCTGATCACCAAGGGCGACCTCTTCGACCAGGAACGCAAGATCGCGGCCTCCGGCCTAGGCAACTATTTCGACGCCATCGAGGTGGTGAGCGAAAAGACCGTCGAGACCTACCAGCGGCTGTTCTTGCGTCACGGCGCCGGCGCCGACAGCAGCGCCATGGTCGGCAACTCGCTGCGGTCGGACATACTACCGGCGATCGCGGCCGGCGGCTGGGGCGTCTATGTCCCGCACAATCTCACCTGGGCGTATGAGCACGCAGAGGTGCCGGTCGACGAGCCGCGCTTCCGCCAGATCGGTGATCTCGGCGAACTGCCCGGCCTGCTTGAATGGCTGGAGGCGGTTCAGTCCTGACGCATTCGGGCGACGACCTCCGTGATCCACGGGTCGCTGAGCCCGAGCGCGGTGAGGTGGGCCAGCGTGTTGCGGACATAGTCGGTGTTCTCGCCCGACACCCCGTGGGCGCCCGAGATGATCCGCGCGGCCTCCTCGGCGTCGAGCGAGCCGGCGTACTGCTCGTGGGCACGGTCGACGATGTAGGCGATGGCCGGCACGGTGTCGCCATTGGCGAGGCGGACCGGCAAGATGCGTTCGAGATAGACGCTGGTGACCAGCTCGCGCTCGCGCAGATAGGTCACGACCTCGTCGCGCAAGTCGCCCGGGACGCGGAAGGCGAGCCCCACGCAGGATCCGCCGCGGTCGAGTCCGAGCACCAGGCCCGGCCGCTCGCGGGTGCCGCGGTGCACATAGGAACGCACGCACAGCGCCCGCCGATAGCCCTGCAGCCGTGCCCGGCTGGTTTCAACATGGGCAAAACCCGGCCGCCAGAGCAGCGAACCGTAGCCGAAAACCCAAAAATCGCCCATATCGACCAGCCAGTGTGTCAGAGTCTCGGCGCCGCCGCCGGAGGCATCAAAGCGTGTCTCCCGAAGCGGGAACCGGTTTCGGGGTAAAGACATGCGTCAAAACAAAGACTTAAAGCGCTCGAGGCGAATCTGAAGGTTCGCGACGCGCTTTAGCGAGAGGCAACGCATGACGTCAAGCCAGAACGGGAGCTCCCCCTACGGTCGCCGGATCGTTTGGCTTGGCGTCTTCGTAGTGCTGCTGGTGGTCGGCTACACGGCCGCCTGGTTCTACGCCGCCGGCCGCTTCGAGGAGGCGGCCAAGCGCGCCATCGCCGACCTCAACCGCGATGACGTTAGCGCCGAATGCGTCAATCCCGTCGCTCGCGGCTTTCCGTTCCGGCTCGGCCTGTTCTGCGACAGCATCTCGCTCGCCGACGCCGGGCAGGGCGTCAGCCTGAATGCTGGAAGCTTCCGCTCGGCCGCCCAGATCTACAATCCGTGGCATATCGTCGGCGAACTCGACGGGCCGGCCCGCGTCGAGGCGCCGGGCGTTGGCGCCGTCGATTTCAGATGGGACGGGCTGCACGCCAGCACCAGGCTTGCCGAGCCGCTGCCGGTCCGCACTTCGGTCGAGGCGAAGGCGATCAGCGCGAGCCGCGAGGGTGCCGGGCTGTTTGCCGCCGAAAACGCGCAGGCGCATATGATGCCGGCCGGCGCCGATCTCAACGTTTTCGTCAGCTTCAAGTCGCTTTCGCTCGACAGCGCGCTCCTCGACGGGCGCGATCTCCCGCCGCTGACCGGCTCGGCCGATGTCTCGATGAAGGATGGCGTGGCGTTCGCGGTTTCGGGCGCCAGGGATTTGCGCGGCCATTCGGGAACGATCCGCGAGATCACGCTTTCGACCGGCGAGGGCAGCTTCACGCTCGCGGGCGACATCGCGGTCGACCAGGATGGGCTAATCGACGCCCGACTGCAGCTCGCGATCACCAACCTCACGGCGCTGATGAAGGTTGCCGAACAGGCATTCCCCGAGGCCCGCGACAACATCCGCAACGCGTCGGGTGCGCTGATGCTGCTCGGTCAGAACCCGAAGATGCCGCTCAAGATCACCAAGGGCCGCGCCACCCTCGGCTTCATCCCGCTCGGCAGGATTCCGCCGCTGCTATGATTTCTCCGGATGCGCCGCCGCATGACGGCCGAAGTCAGGCGCGTCCACTTCCTGGCCCGCCTCGATGATCGAGCGGCGGACGGCGCGCGTGCGGGTGAACAGGTCGAACAGCTTGTCGCCCTGGCCCCAGCGAATCATCCGCTGCAGCGAGGCGAGATCCTCCGAGAAGCGCGCCAGCATTTCGAGGATCGCGTCCTTGTTGTGCAGGCAGACGTCGCGCCACATGGTCGGATCGGAGGCGGCGAGGCGAGTGAAGTCGCGAAAGCCGGACGCCGAATACTTGATCACCTCCGACTTGGTGACTGCCTCGAGGTCGTCGGCGGTGCCGACGATGTTGTAGGCGATGATGTGCGGCAGGTGCGACACGATCGCCAGCACCATGTCGTGGTGCTCGGCGTCCATGATGTCGACCTTCGCGCCGCAGGCCTGCCAGAAGCGCGTAAGTTTCTGGACGGCATCGGCATCGGAGTTAGGCACGGGCGTAAGAATCGTCCAGCGACCCTGGAAAAGCTCGGCGAAGCCGGCGTCTGGCCCGGAATGCTCGGTGCCGGCGATCGGGTGCCCGGGAACGAAGTGGACGCCGGCCGGCACGTGCGGAGTCATCTGCGCGATCACCGACGACTTGGTCGAGCCGACATCGGTCAGGATGGCGCCGGGCTTCAGCCCGGGTGCGATCTCCGCCGCGACGGCGCCGGAGGCACCGACCGGCACAGACACGATGACGAGGTCGGCGTCGCGCACGGCCTGCGCGGCATCGCTGGAATAGCTGTCGCCGAGCCCGAGTTCGGCGGCGCGCGCCAGCGTTTTCGCGCTACGCGTGGCGACCACTATCTCGCCGGCGAGCCCTTCCCCGCGGATGACATGCGCAAGCGACGAACCTATGAGGCCGATGCCGACCAGCGTGATTTTTTCAAACATGGGCTCGGCCATGGCGTCAGCCTTCAAGAAATTCGGCCAGCGCCGCGGCCACGCCGCGATTGGCCTCCTCGGTGCCGACGGTCATGCGCAACGCGTTAGGAAAGCCATACGCGGTGACGCGGCGCAGGACATAGCCGCGCGACGCCAGGAATTCATCGGCAACCGCGGCCGAATGGCGACCGTCGTCCGGGAAATGGATGAGGATGAAGTTGCCGACGCTTGGCGTCACGCGCAAACCAAGCCGGGAAAGCTCGGCGCTCAGCCAGCCGAGCCAGTGGTTGGTGTGCGTAACCGAGCGCTCGACATGCGCCTTGTCGTTCATGGCCGCGATGCCGGCCTCGATCGCCATTGCGTTGACGTTGAACGGATCGCGCACCCGTTCCAGCGCGGCCGCGATATGGGTTGGCACGTAGGCCCAGCCGATGCGCGCACCGCCGAGGCCGTGCACCTTTGAAAAGGTCCGCGTCATGACGACGTTCTCCGCGCCGGCCACCAACTCGACGCCGGCGGCGTAGTCGTTGCGGCGCACATATTCGGCATAGGCCGCGTCGATCACCAGCAGCACGTCGGTCGGCAGGCCGGCATGCAGCCGCCGGATTTCCTCGAACGGCAGGTAGGTGCCGGTCGGATTGTTGGGATTGGCGAGGAACACCATCTTCGTGCGAGGCGTCAACGCGGCGAGGATGGCATCGACATTCGCCCGTTCCTCCGTTTCCGCCGCGACCACCGGCCGGGCGCCCGCCGCCTGGATGTATATCTTGTAGGCAAGGAAGCCGTGCTCGGAATAAATGCCCTCGTCGCCCGGCTTGAGGTAGATGCGCGCGAGCAGCGACAGTACCTCGTCGGAGCCGTTGAAGCACATGATGTTAGCGGGGTTCAGCCCGTGCGATTCGGCAATCGCGTGGCGCAGTCGCATCGACATGCCGTCCGGATAGAACTCGAGCCGCGACGCCACCGCCCGCGCGGCCTCGATCGCGGCGGGGGAGGCGCCGAGCGGGTTCTCGTTGGAGGACAGCTTGTAGACCCTGGCGACTCCGGCCGGCGCATGGCTCTTGCCCGGCACGTAGGCCTCGATGTCCATGACGCCCGGGTTCGGTTGCGGTCGCGTCGGGCGAAGTGTCTCGGTCATGGCAGGCAATCCGTTCGGCGTCGGCCCAGCCGGGCCGGCTGCCACATACCGGCTGCACCCATGGATGTCGAGAGCGGGCCGGATCCTTGCGGAACAGTCATGATTTGGCTAAGGGAGCGCGCATTGTGCGCCTCGGTTCGCCGGGGCGCTTTCGTTTCGCACAAACGGCGCCGGCGGGACGCCGGACCAGGCTACGGGACCCCACAATTCATGGCGCGCATCGTGATGAAATTCGGCGGGACTTCGGTCGCCGACATCGCTCGCATCCGCAACGTCGCGCGCCATGTCAAGCGCGAGGTCGACGCCGGACACGAGGTCGCGGTGGTGGTGTCGGCGATGTCAGGCAAGACCAACGAACTGGTTGCCTGGGTGCAGGACGCCTCGAAGGCCGAAGGCGCCAATTTCAACATCTACGACGCGCGCGAGTACGACGCGGTGGTCGCTTCGGGCGAGCAGGTGACGTCCGGGCTGCTGGCGCTGGTGCTGCAGGCCATGGGCATCAACGCCCGCTCCTGGCAGGGCTGGCAGATCCCGATCGGCACCGACAACGCACATGGCGCGGCGCGCATCCAGGAGATCGACGGCTCGTTCCTCGTCAAGCGCTTTCAGGAAGGGCAGGTGGCGGTTATCGCCGGCTTCCAGGGGCTGGCGCCGGACAACCGCATCTCCACGCTCGGGCGCGGCGGATCGGACACCAGCGCGGTGGCGATCGCGGCCGCGGTGAAGGCCGACCGCTGCGATATCTATACCGACGTCGACGGCGTCTACACCACCGACCCGCGCATCGAGCCGAAGGCGCGTCGGCTGCCGAAGGTGTCGTTCGAGGAAATGCTGGAAATGGCCTCGCTCGGTGCCAAGGTGCTCCAGGTGCGCTCGGTCGAGCTTGCCATGGTGCACAAGGTGCGCACCTTCGTGCGCTCGTCCTTCGACGATCCGGACGCGCCCGGCATGAGCGATCTTCTCAACCCGCCAGGGACCCTCATTTGCGACGAGGATGAAATCGTGGAACAGCAGGTCGTCACCGGAATTGCCTACGCCAAGGACGAGGCGCAGATCTCGCTGCGGCGCGTCGCCGACCGCCCGGGGGTCGCCGCCGGCATCTTCGGGCCGCTGGCGGAGGCCAACATCAACGTCGACATGATCGTCCAGAACATCTCCGAGGACGGCAAGTCGACCGACATGACCTTCACGGTGCCCTCCGGCGACGTGAACAAGGCACTGGCCGTGCTGGAGCGCATTCGCCCGACCGTTGGCTTCGACGTGCTGCAGCACGACGAGGGCATGTCGAAGGTGTCGGTGATCGGTATCGGCATGCGCAGCCATGCCGGCGTTGCCGCCACCGCCTTCAAGGCGCTGGCCGACAAGGCGATCAACATCCGCGCCATCACCACGTCGGAGATCAAGATCTCGATCCTGATCGATGGGGCCTACACCGAACTCGCGGTTCGGACTTTGCATTCCGTCTACGGCCTCGATAAGCAATAGCGAAGCAGGCTGGTCGGGTGTGCCGGTGGGGCCGTGGTGCCCAGCCGGCGACGAGCCATTGAGAGGATGCCGATGCGTGATCTGGCCCCAGGCCCACGCGTACTGCTGAAGCGGCTGCGCGACCTGATGGCCGAGCCGATCGAGCCGCAGGACCGGCTCGACCGCATCGTGCGCGAGATCGCGCAGAACATGGTCGCCGAAGTGTGCTCGCTCTACGTGCTGCGGGCCGATTCGGTGCTCGAACTCTACGCGACCGAAGGTCTCAATCCGGGTTCCGTGCACCATGCCCAGCTGCGGTTGGGGGAAGGCCTGGTCGGCACGATCGCCGCGAGCGCCCGGGCACTCAACCTTTCCGACGCGCAAGGCCATCCGGCCTTCGCCTACCTGCCGGAGACGGGCGAGGAAATCTACAACTCCTTCCTCGGCGTGCCGGTGCTGCGCGCCGGCCGCACGCTCGGCGTGCTGGTGGTGCAGAACCGCACCAAGCGCCAGTATCGCGACGACGAAATCGAGGCGCTCGAGACGATCGCCATGGTGATTGCCGAGATGATCGCCACGGGCGATCTCGCGCGGCTGACTCGGCCCGGCATGGAACTCGACCTGCGCCGGCCCGTCAGCCTGCGCGGCCTATCGTTCAACGACGGCATCGGGCTCGGCCATGTGGTGCTGCATGAGCCGCGAATCGTCGTCACCGACCTTTTCAACGAGGATTCGGACGAGGAGATGCGGCGTCTCGAACGGTCGCTGAGTTCGCTGCGGCTGTCGATCGACGACATGATGGCCCGCCGAGAGGTGGCGTTCGAGGGCGAACATCGCGAGGTGCTTGAAACCTACCGCATGTTCGCCAACGACCGTGGCTGGGTGCGCCGGCTGGAGGAGGCGGTGCGCAACGGCCTGACCGCCGAGGCGGCGGTCGAGAAGGTGCAGAGCGACATGCGCGCGCGCATGCTGCACATGACCGATCCGTATCTGCGCGAGCGGATGAGCGATTTCGACGACCTCGCCAACCGACTGCTGCGGCTGCTGCTCGGCCGCGCGCCGGAGGACATCGCCGCCGCGCTGCCGAAGGACTCCATCATTGTGGCGCGCTCGATGGGCGCCGCCGAACTCCTCGACTATCCGCGCGAAAAGCTGCGCGGCGTCGTGCTGGAGGACGGCGCGGCCACCAGCCACGTGGTGATCGTGGCACGCGCCATGGGCATCCCGGTGTCCGGCCAGGTCAAGGGCGCGGTGTCGCTGGCCGAAAACGGCGATCCGATCATCGTCGACGGCGAGGAAGGCAGCGCGCACCTGCGGCCGCAGCCGGACCTGGAGGCCGCTTACGCCGAAAAAGTGCGCTTTCGCGCCCGTCGGCAGGAGCTTTTCCGCGAACTGCGCAGCAAGCCTTCGGTGACGCGCGATGGCGTCGTGATCGACCTGCTGATGAACGCCGGCCTGGCAGTCGACCTGCCGCAACTGGCCGAGTCCGGCGCCGCCGGCATCGGGCTCTTCCGCACCGAGCTGCAGTTCATGGTGGCCTCCACCTTCCCACGCGCCGAGGCGCAGGAGCGCCTCTACCGCGAAGTCCTTGACGCTGCGCGCGGCCGGCCGGTGACATTCCGCACTATCGACATCGGCGGCGACAAGGTACTGCCCTACTTCAAGGGCATGGCGGCGGAGGAGAACCCCGCGCTCGGCTGGCGGGCCATCCGTCTCACGCTCGACCGTCCTGGCCTGCTGAAGGCGCAGGTGCGCGCGCTGTTGAAGGCCGCCGGCGGACGCGAGTTGCGCGTGATGCTGCCTATGGTGACTGAACTCGGCGAGATTGCCCAAGCGCGCGAGCACATCGATCGCGAGGTACGGCATCTTTCGCGCTTCGGCCACCTGCTGCCGACGACGCTCAAGATCGGCGCCATGCTGGAGGTGCCGTCGCTGCTGTGGCAGCTCGACGAGCTGATGCAGAGTGTGGACTTCGTCTCCGTCGGATCGAACGACCTTTTCCAGTTCGTCATGGCCACCGACCGCGGCAACTCGTTGCTGTCTGACCGCTTCGATCCGCTCTCCGTGCCGTTCCTGCGCGTCTTGAAGCAGATCATCGAGGCAGGCAGGCGCAACGACACGCCGGTGACGCTGTGCGGCGAGCTTGCCGGCAAGCCGATCTCGGCGATGGCCCTATTGGGCGTCGGTTTCCGCTCGATCTCGATGTCGGCCGCCGCGATCGGCCCGGTCAAGGCGATGATGACCGAACTGCCGCTCGGCGAACTGGAAACCTGGCTCGATGCGGCGCTTACCGGCAAGGACGCGGTACGGCCGCTGCGCAAGGAACTTCAGGCCTTCGCGGCCTCGCGCGGCATCCCGCTATGAACGCAATACATCTGCCGCGCGAACGCATGGACCAGATGCTCAAGCGCTTCGAACTGGTCGAGGCGCAGATGGCGGCCGGTCCCGAGGCCGACGCCTACGTCAAGCTCGCGTCCGAATATTCCGAACTGCAGGAGATGGCGGCCAGGATCAGGGACCTGCGCGGCGCCGAGCGCGAACTCGCCGATCTCGAAGCGATGGTGGCCGACAAAGGAACCGATGCCGAGATGCGCGCGCTGGCAGAGGCCGAGGTGCCGGGCGTAAAGGGGCGCATCGAAGCGCTGCAGCACGATATTCAGATCCTGTTGCTACCGCGCGACGAGGCGGACGCCAAGAACGCCATTCTCGAAATCCGCGCCGGCACCGGCGGCGACGAGGCAGCACTTTTTGCCGGCGATCTTTTCCGAATGTACGAGCGCTACGCGGCTTCGCGCGGCTGGCGGGTCGAGCTGATCTCGGCCAGCGAGGGCGAGGTCGGCGGCTACAAGGAAATCATCGCCACTGTCTCGGGCAAGGGCGTCTTCTCGCAGCTCAAGTTCGAATCCGGCGTGCACCGGGTCCAGCGCGTGCCAGCTACCGAATCGAGCGGCCGCATCCACACCTCCGCCGCCACCGTGGCGGTGCTGCCCGAGGCGGAGGAGGTCGACATCGACATCCGCCCCGACGAGATTCGCATCGACACGATGCGCGCCTCCGGCGCCGGGGGCCAGCACGTCAACACCACCGATTCGGCCGTGCGCATCACGCATCTGCCGACCGGCATCATGGTGGTCTCGGCGGAAAAGTCGCAGCACCAGAACCGGGCGCGTGCCATGCAGATCCTGCGCGCCCGCCTTTTCGACATGGAACGCAACCGGCTTGCCGACGAGCGTTCGGAGTCGCGCCGGCTGCAGGTCGGTTCCGGCGATCGGTCCGAGCGCATCCGCACCTACAATTTCCCGCAGGGGCGGGTCACCGACCATCGCATCAACCTCACCCTTTACAAGCTCGACCGGGTGATGGAGGGCGACCTCGACGAATTGATCTCGGCGCTGATCGCCGACCATCAGGCGAAGCTGCTTGCTGATGCCGGCAGCGACAACTGAGACGGCTACGCTAGGCGCTGCCTTGGCGCAGGCCAAGGCGCGGCTCGTCGCGGCAGGCATCGCCGATCCCGCCACCGACGCCCGGCTGATCGTCGAGCATTTTTCGAACACGTCGCGTCGCGATGCGATCGTCGAGCCGGAACGCCTGCTCGGCGAGCCGATGCTGGCGGCGATCGACGCTGCACTGGCGCGGCGCGTCGATGGCGAGCCGGTGCACCGCATCCTCGGCTTTCGCGAGTTCTACGGGCTACGCCTCGCCCTTTCGCCGGCGACGCTGGAGCCGCGACCCGACACCGAAACGCTTGTCGATGCGATACTGCCGTTCGTGCGCGAGCGAGTCAGGAAAAGTGGCGCCTGCCGCATGCTGGACCTCGGGACAGGGACCGGCGCGCTGGCCCTGGCGCTCCTGGCCAACCTGCCGGGAACCACTGCGCTGGCAACCGACATCTCGTCCCTTGCGCTTCGCACCGCGGTCGAAAATGCGGTGAGGCACGGCCTTGCGGATCGGCTCTCTACTCTCGAATCGAGCTGGTGGGAAAAAATCGGCGGCGTCTTCGATGTAATCGTGTCCAACCCTCCCTATATACCTACGGAAGCGATCGAATCGCTCAGCACGGAAGTGCGGGAGTTCGATCCGCGCGCGGCTTTGGACGGCGGCGCGGATGGGCTCGATGCATACAGAGCGATCGCCACCGGGGCCACGAAGCATTTGGCAGAGCGTGGCGCGCTCGGTGTCGAGATCGGAGCCGGACAGCGCGAGCAGGTCGCGGCAATATTTGCCAAAATGGGACTCTTGCCGTCATCAGTGCATAGCGACTTGGGCGGTCATGATCGCGCCATGATTTTCGTGCGATAGAGCTTGTGCAGCGCATCGAAATATTGCTTGGCAATGCATGGGTTTGCGGCTAGGGTCGCGCCACCGGATGAGACGAAGCAGGCAGTGCTGTTACCGATTCGGTTCCCGTCTTTAACGAACTGCCTTCCAGCGTGAATGACGCTTGGGCTTCGTGCGGGGTTCGTCTGGCTACGGGATCGAAGCGGACAGGATGACTAGCCCGCCAGCGCGGTTTGATGCGGGCGAGCACCGGCAAAAGAGCACCGGACGACCGGCATGGCGAATGGCGCCGCCGGCAAACTTCTCAAGAACGAAGAGACTCGGATGAGGCCACAACAGCAGAACAGGCGTATGCGCGGTCGCGGCAACAACAACAATAACAACAACAACCGCAAGGGCCCAAACCCGCTGACGCGCAACTACGAGAGCAACGGCCCCGACGTCAAAATTCGCGGTTCGGCGCAGCAGATCGCGGAGAAATACACGACACTCGCCCGTGACGCCATGAGCGCCGGCGACCGCGTCATCGCAGAGAACTATCTTCAGCACGCCGAGCACTACAACCGCATCATCGCCGCCGCGCTCGCCCAGCAAGGCCAGCACATGCGCGAAGCCCGCGACGATTTCGAGGACGGTGACGACGATCGCGACGATATGGAGCCAATGGGCTTCGAGGCTCCGCAGCCGCAGCCCCAGCCGGCCCAGCAGCTCCACGGCACCGGTCCGCAGCCGGTGATCGAGGGCGTGCCAGCCGAGGTCGCTCTCGAAACGGAAGTCAACGGACGGGGTGAAGAACGCGGCGAGCGCCGCTTCAATGGCCAGCCGCAGCAGGCTCCGGTGAACGGCGAGCAGGCGAATGGCGCCCACGCAGCCAACGGCGGCCAGGACGAGGGCGTCCATCGCCGCCCGCGGCGCCCGCGCCGCGGCGGCCGCGGTCGGGGCGACCAGCAGGAAATTGTCGACGAAGCCGGGGAGACCGGGGGCCGCGAGATCGAAAGCCAACCGGCTCCGATCGAGGCTTCGTCCGACGAGGCGCCGATCGTGGTGGCTGATAGCTGACCATCGGCAGCATCGACGGCATAACGAAACGGCGGCCAAGTCCGCCGTTTTTTTATTGACCAGGGTCAAGGCGACTTGAGCAAAAACGGCGCCATACCCATATCGGCAAGGATTGAAGACCCGGCTTCGAGGAAGCGGGTCAGTCAGCCAAACCAAACCGGTGCCGCAAAGCGGGCCGGCGCAGGAAGGAGACACATATGAATCTGGAAAAGTACACCGAGAGGGTGCAGGGCTTCATCCAGGCAGCCCAGACAGCCGCTCTCAATCGGAACAACCAGCAGTTCACGCCCGAGCACATCCTCAAGGTGCTCGTCGACGACCCGGAAGGGTTCGCCAACTCGCTGATCGAGCGGGCTGGCGGCCGGCCACGCGACGTCAAGCTCGGCGTCGATGCCGCGCTCGAAAAGCTGCCCAAGGTCGAGGGCGGCAACGGCCAGCTGTACCTCTCGCAGCCGCTGGCAAAGGTTTTCTCGACCGCCGAGGAGATGGCCAAGAAGGCCGGCGACAGCTTCGTCACCGTCGAGCGGTTGCTGACGGCGCTTGCCGTCGAGAAGTCAGCCAAGACCGCAGATATCCTGGCCAATGCCGGCGTCACTCCGCAGGCACTCAACAACGTCATCAACGACCTGCGCAAGGGCCGCACCGCCAACACGGCGAGCGCGGAGCAGGGCTATGACGCGCTGAAGAAGTATGCGCGCGACCTGACCGCCGATGCACGTGCCGGCAAGGTCGATCCGGTCATCGGCCGCGACGACGAGATACGCCGCACCATTCAGGTGCTGTCGCGGCGCACCAAGAACAACCCGCTGCTGATCGGCGAGCCGGGCGTCGGCAAGACCGCGATCGCGGAAGGGCTGGCGCAGCGCATCGTCAACGGCGACGTGCCGGAGACGCTGAAGGACAAGCAACTGATGGCACTCGACATGGGCGCACTAATTGCCGGCGCGAAGTATCGCGGCGAGTTCGAGGAGCGCCTCAAGGCGGTGCTTGCCGAGACCCAGGCGGCGGCCGGCGGCATCATCCTGTTCATCGACGAGATGCACACTCTGGTGGGCGCCGGCAAGGCGGACGGCGCGATGGATGCTTCCAACCTGCTCAAGCCTGCGCTGGCGCGCGGCGAACTGCACTGCATCGGCGCCACCACGCTGGACGAGTACAAGAAGCACGTCGAGAAGGACGCCGCTCTGGCGCGCCGCTTCCAGACCGTGTTCGTCGACGAACCCTCGGTTGAGGATTCCATCTCGATCCTGCGCGGCCTGAAGGAGAAGTACGAGCAGCACCACAAGGTGCGCATCTCCGATTCGGCGCTGGTGGCCGCCGCCACGCTGTCCAACCGCTACATCACCGACCGATTCCTGCCCGACAAGGCGATCGACCTGGTCGACGAGGCGGCCGCGCGGCTGCGCATGCAGATCGATTCCAAGCCGGAAGCGCTTGACGAGATCGACCGACGCATCATGCAGCTCAAGATCGAGCGCGAGGCGCTGAAGCTTGAGAAGGACGATGCGTCCAGGGACCGTCTCGTGCGCATCGAGAAGGATCTGGGCGAGCTGGAACAGGAGTCGGCCGAACTCACCGCCCGCTGGGTGGCCGAAAAGGAAAAGCTCGGCAAGGCGGCCGATCTCAAGGGCCAACTCGACGAGGCCCGCAACGAATTGGCGATCGCGCAGCGCAAGGGCGAATTTCAGCGCGCCGGCGAGCTCGCCTATGGCCGCATTCCGGAGCTGGAGCGCGCGCTGAAGGAGGCAGAGGCCCAGGAAAGCCGCGGCTCGATGGTCGAGGAGACGGTGACGCCGGAGCACGTGGCGCATGTCGTGTCGCGCTGGACCGGCATCCCGGTAGACAAGATGCTGGAGGGTGAGCGCGACAAGCTGCTGCGCATGGAAGACGAGATCGGCAGGCGGGTCGTCGGCCAGGGCGAGGCGGTGCAGTCGGTGTCGAAGGCCGTGCGTCGTGCGCGTGCCGGACTGCAGGACCCCAACCGGCCGATCGGCTCGTTCATGTTTCTCGGGCCGACCGGCGTCGGCAAGACCGAGCTCACCAAGGCGCTCGCCGAATTCCTGTTCGACGACGAGCATGCGATGGTGCGCATCGACATGTCGGAGTTCATGGAGAAGCACTCCGTAGCCCGGCTGATCGGCGCCCCTCCCGGCTATGTCGGCTACGAGGAAGGCGGCGTGCTGACCGAGGCGGTCCGCCGGCGTCCATACCAGGTGATCCTGTTCGACGAGATCGAAAAGGCGCACCCGGACGTTTTCAACGTGCTGCTGCAGGTGCTGGACGACGGTCGGCTGACCGACGGGCAGGGCCGCACGGTCGACTTCCGTAATACGATGATCATCATGACCTCCAATCTGGGCTCCGACTATCTGGTCAACCTCAGCGAGGGCGAGGATGTCGAGCAGGTCCGCGACGAGGTGATGGGCGTGGTGCGGGCGTCGTTCCGGCCGGAGTTCCTGAACCGGATCGACGAGATCATCCTGTTCCACCGGCTGCGGCGCCAGGACATGGGCCGGATCGTCGAGATCCAGCTCGGCCGTCTGGAGAAGCTGCTGGCGGATCGCAAGATCGCGCTCGACCTCGATGCCGATGCGCTCAACTTCCTGGCCGCCAAGGGTTACGACCCCGCCTACGGGGCGCGGCCGCTGAAGCGGGTGATCCAGAAGGAACTGCAGGACCCGCTCGCCGAGCGGATTCTGGCGGGCGACATCCTCGACGGCTCGACAGTCAAGATCACCTCGGGTTCGGACCGGTTGAACTTCCGGTCCCGGCCGACCTTGGTCGAGACGGACAAGGCCGCCTGAGCCACCGGCCCAAGCCGAGCCATCATCGTAAACGACCGCCTCCCGACCCGGGAGGCGGTCTTTTTTCGTCGAGCAGGCCACTCGGATGCGTCTATAGCACGTCGCGTGTAAGAGGATTCACGCGACTCCCCGTAGGCTCTTGATTGAGCATGTCCTTACGCCCTAAACCGGTCCCACTTTCGGGAGACATGCCTTATTGCGATAGGCACTCCTTCAGACGGATCAGATCGGGGTTCTGAGCGACTTTTTCAGCCTTGGCGCACACCGGAAAACCCGCTGCCCGCATGGTTTCGACAAGGTGCCTGCGTTCCGGATCGCTCCAGTCGGGCGTTCCGGTGAAGCCTTCGATCGTCAGGTCGGGGAAAAGTGCCATCGTGTCGGCGACGGCTGCCTTGGCTTCTTCTGAGCGGCCAAGCGCTGCCAGGCTCGTAGCCCGCAGTACCCAAGAATAGAAGATGTAACGGTCGCGCGGCAGGCGATCGAGCACCTTGAGCGCGTCCTTGTATCGGCCGGCGCTGAAATAGGCGTAGGAAAAATCGTAGGCCTGCCAGATCTGGTAGCCGGGATTGAGTCGGATCGCCCGGTCGGCCGCCTCGGCGGCCCGCTCCGGGTGACCGAAAGAGGTCGCCCAGCTCGCGTAGAGCGCCAGGATCTCCGCGTCGCCGGGGTTGAGCCTCAGCGCGGTTTCGAACTCCGCCTCGCTCGGTCCGAGATGCCCCTGCATCCCCAGCACCCGCGCGAGCATCGCGTGCGCGGAAGCGTCGCCAGGATCGATGTCGACGGCGCGGCGTGCAGCTGACAGCGCCGCCGGCAGCGCGACGCCTGGATCGGCGCCGTAGTTCACCGCGGTCTGACGAACGCCGGCTAGGTCGGCCCAGGCTCGAGCGAGCAACGGATCGGCGGCGACGGCTTTCTCGTAGAGCGCCGCGGCCTTCCGATTTCCATCCTCGGTCGATCGCAACGCCTCGCTGCGGGCTGCAAGGTAGAGATCGTAGGCGCTGAGGCTGCCGGGCCGCGAGCGACGAGCTGCCTCCTGCTCGGCCTTGTCGATTACCCCTGCGCCGGCGAGCCTGTTGCCGATCTGGTCGGCGATATCCGTCTGGATGGCGAAGAATTCCTTCGCGGGCTGGTCCCAGCGCTCCGACCATAGATGAGCGTCCGTCGTGGCGTCGATAAGCTGTGCGGTGACGCGAATCTGGTCGGCGTCGCGCTGCACCGAGCCCTCCAACACGTAGCGTACGCCGAGTTCACGCCCGACATCGCGGGGACGCACTGCTTGACCATTGTACTTCTCGATCGAATTGTGTGCGATCACATCCATCGTGCGGTAGCGCGAAAGGTCGGTAATGATATCCTCCGTCAGGCCATCGGCGAGGCGCGCCGATGCCTCGTCGCCGGCGATGTTGGCAAAGGGCAGGACAGCGAGCGACGCGCGGCCCGCCAAGCCGGCATTGCCTTGGGGCCAGAGATAGAACGCAGCCGCGGCCGCCAGCGCCAGCACAAGCGAGGCCAATGCCGAGCCGACCCAGCGGGGATTCGCGGGCCGTGCCGGCGGTGGGGCGGAAAGGTCTCCGTCCGGCTGGAGCCGGTACGCGCGGACGGGCCGCTCGATGTTCTTCAGATGCAGTTCGCCGGCGAACTCCATCCTTGCGTGGAGCCTGCCGCGCAGTTGCTCGTGTACCGTCTCTGACAGCAGGACGCCGCCGGGCTTGGCGAGCTGTTCCAATCGGGCGGCGACGTTGATGCCGTCACCGAGGAGGTCGTCGCCCTCGACCATGACGTCGCCGAGGTTGATCCCGATCCGAAACGGCAGGTGCGGCGCATCCGGGAGGGCTGAGTGTCGCTCCGAAAGCCGCAACTGCACATCGATCGCGCACTTCACCGCTTCCACCACACTAGCGAACTCGGCGATGCAGCCGTCACCCATCGTCTTGACGACCCGGCCATGGTGCTCCTCGATCGAGGGCACGATGCAACTGTTAAACTCGGCCTTTATGGCATCGAGAGCACTCGCTTCGTCTCTTTCGACGAGCTTGCTGTAGCCGACCGCGTCAGCCGCCAGGATGGCGGCCAGCCGGCGTTCGACACGGACTGCGCCCATGATAGCCTCGCACCGCGGGACCGTCCGGCATAGTAGCCGATCCCGCGCCAGATAGCGACGAGCAACCGGCCGAAGTGACGCTCCGGGGTCTTTCGCCACGTGTATGCAAGCGCAGTGCGGCAAAGTCATCTTCACGCCCGGTTCATGTCGGAACCTTATTTTCGGCGTTTCGTTCGCTTCGAAACGGGAAGTCTCCACAGGCGGGGACTCACACGGGCATGACGATGGTTCGGAGACTGGCCGCACTCGCGGCAGCAACAATGTGGACTGTGTTGCCGGCCGCCTCATCCGGCTACGCTGGCGGCGACGGTCAAGCGCGAGATCGGGTGCGTCATGGGATCAGGCTGGCGCAGGATGCCGACATCGATATCTATTACGATGGGCTGGGGCGTCGTGTGCTCGTGGATTCCTGGACCGGCGAAGTCATCGCCGTCGAGCCTCTGCACAGGAAAGTCGACAAGCAATGGCGGCGCGAGCAGCGCCGGCAGCGACTGAGGGAGAGAACGTATCTGGACCCGGATGCGCCGGACGGTTTCACCGATATGCCGGACGACCGCATCGATACCCTCAGGGAGCCGCCTGACGATGGCTACGATGAGGATGGCTTTCCGCGCGAAAGGTCACCGCAGGATCGTTATGTCCCGCCGATCGACGCCGAGCGCGAGCCGGACGGCCCGTGGGTGGTCCGCCGCGGGCCGATCGAGCGCGAGCCGCTGACCGACCTCCCCGCCGATCCGGGGCTTGGTGGCTTCGAGGACGCGCCCGAGGCAATCACGCCGCCGGTCAGTTCGGAATCGCGGCAGAACGTCGTGGAACTGCAGGTGCTGCTCGACCGGCTCGGTGCTTCGCCGGGCGTTATCGACGGCCGCTTCGGCAGTAATGTCGACAAGGCGCTCGCTGCCTACCGCGAACTGACCGGGACCCGGCTGAATACGACCGACACGCAGGCCATCGCAGAAGCGCTGACCGACACCGGCGGTCCGGCGCTGATCGACTACACGATCACCGGCGAGGACGCGGCCGGACCCTTCGTTGCCTCGGTGCCAGCAGACTATGGCGAAAAGGCCAAGCTCGAGCGGTTGAGCTACACATCCGTGGCTGAAATGCTGGCCGAGCGCTTCCATATGGACGAGGACTATTTGCGCAGGCTCAATCCGGAGGCAAATTTCGGCCGGCCGGGAACCGTGATCAGAGTCGCGAACATCGGATCGCCGGCTACCGGCAAGGCCTCGCAGATCGTAGCCGACAAAGCCAGCAAGCAGGTCCGCGCCTATGACGGCGCCGGCAAGCTGCTGGTCGCCTATCCGGCGACGATCGGGTCGTCCGACACGCCCTCGCCGAGCGGCACGCACGCGGTGAGCCGCGTCGCCTTCGACCCCAACTACACCTACAATCCGAAGCTAAACTTCCAGCAGGGCAACAACGACAGAGTGCTGACCATTCCGCCCGGACCCAACGGTCCAGTGGGATCGATCTGGATCGCGCTCGACAAGCCGACCTACGGTATCCATGGCACGCCCGACCCCTCCAAGATCGGCAAGACGGAGAGCCACGGCTGCGTGCGCCTGACCAACTGGGACGCGGCCGAACTCGCAAAGATGGTGAGCGAGGGGGTCACAGTCGAGTTCATCGACTGAGGTGCTGGCATGTCGGCGGTTTACGCTTCCCGGAGGACGTGCAGGATAGCGTCCGGGAAAACCGGTAGGGAGCTTCGGGCGGGCGGCATTGAAGAAACTCATCTGGCCGGTCATCGGTATCAGTACCGTCATGTTTTCCGTCTGGCTGCTCGTGCGCGAGCTGCGCGGCGTGTCGCTCGACGAACTGACGCTCAGCATCGCAGAGGTCTCGGCAAAGCACTGGCTGCTTTCCGGCATATGCACGGTGGCCGCCTACGCCGCGCTCGCCGCCTATGACCGCGTCGCGCTGCTGCATCTCGGTCGGCGCCTGAGCCCGCTGTTCATCGCGGTAACCTCGTTCACGGCCTATGCGCTGTCCCATACGGTCGGCGCCTCCGTGCTGTCGGGAGCGGTCGTGCGCTACCGCGCCTACACGTCGCGCGGCCTGACAGGCGCGGAGGTCGGCGTGCTGGTCGCCTTCTGCTCCTTCACATTTGTCCTGGGCACCGTAATGCTGATCGGGCTGGTCCTCGTCATCGAGCCGCATATCACGGAGCGGTTCGTCGACATCCTGCCCGTGGGCGCCTCGACTACGACCGGCCTCGCGCTGCTCGCGCTTGTGGGGCTCTACGTGCTCGGGAGCTGGCGCGAGTTTCCGCCACTTAGAATCCGGTCGTTCGAGTTCCACTACCCGCGCCTGCCGGTGGTGGCGCTGCAGCTGCTGGTGGCGCCGACCGAGCTGCTGGCCGCCGCCGCGATCGTCTATTTCGCATTGCCCGCGGCTGGAAATCCCGGCTACATCGTCGTGCTCGGCATATTCCTGGTATCGTTCTCCGTGGCGCTACTGTCGCACGCGCCGGGCGGGATCGGCATCCTGGAGCTCACCTTCGTCACCGGGCTGCCGGACATGGACCCGGCCGACGTGATCGCGGCGCTGCTGGTGTTCAGGCTTCTCTACCTGATCATCCCTTTCCTCGCCGCGCTGGTGGTAATTCTCGCGTTCGAGCGCTCGCAGCTCGGCACGGAATAGTGATTCCATCTTCGAGCCCGCCGCTCGGCGATCGGCAAGGCAGCGAACTTTCAATCCGGCCGTGAAAAAGGGCCGGCTCAGTTCGAGAGCCTGGCGCTCGCGACCTTCAGCGGGGACTGCTCGTCCTTCAACAGCGAATCGATCCGCTCGCGCTCTGCCTTGAACAGCTCCAGATCCTTACCCTTCAACACGCGCCCGACCGGCAGGCGCACCCGCATCGGATCGACCTTGGTGCCGTTGACGATCAGCTCGTAGTGCAGGTGGTCGCCGGTCGAGAGGCCGGTCGAGCCGACATAACCGATGATCTGCCCCTGGCGAACGCGGGCGCCGGGCGTAATGCCCTTCGCGAAGGCACTCTGGTGGTTGTACGAGGTCTCGTAGCCGTTGGCGTGACGAAGGATCGTCTGGCGTCCGTAGCCACCGGCCCAGCCTGCCTTTTCCACGACGCCGCTGCCGGCCGCGATGATCGGCGTTCCGCGCGGAGCCGCCCAGTCGACGCCGGTGTGCATGCGTGTGATGCCCAGGACCGGATGCCGCCGACCGCCAAAACCGGAGCGGAATTTTCCGTTCGGAAGCGGGTTG
>JAESFG010000082.1_pt1:0-190000 | contig 380588 bp, 332 predicted proteins | sample 9269371 | NCBI WGS metagenome assembly JAESFG01 (sample SAMN14506227, study PRJNA617093) | algae metagenome | isolation source: Aetokthonos hydrillicola CCALA 1050 (B3-Florida) and co-occurring... | place: USA: South Carolina | collected 2013-01-01 | reverse complement strand
AATGGGTCAGCGACTTAGTGTGACGAGCAAGCTTAAACCGGTAGGTGTAGGCGCAGCGAAAGCGAGTCTGAACAGGGCGTTCAGTTCGTCGCATTAGACCCGAAACCGAGTGATCTAGCCATGAGCAGGCTGAAAGTAAGGTAACACTTACTGGAGGGCCGAACCCATAACTGTTGCAATAGTTCGGGATGACTTGTGGCTAGGGGTGAAAGGCCAATCAAACTCGGAAATAGCTGGTTCTCCGCGAAATCTATTTAGGTAGAGCGTCGACCGAATACCCTGGGGGGTAAAGCACTGCATGGGCTAGGGGTCCTCACCGGATTACCAAACCTAAGCAAACTCTGAATACCCAGGAGTACTAGTCGGCAGACACACGGCGGGTGCTAACGTCCGTCGTGAAAAGGGAAACAACCCTGACCACCAGCTAAGGTCCCCAAGTTACGGCTAAGTGGGAAAGGATGTGAGGATCCCAAAACAACCAGGATGTTGGCTTAGAAGCAGCCATCATTTAAAGAAAGCGTAACAGCTCACTGGTCTAATTAAGGGTCTTTGCGCCGAAAATGTAACGGGGCTCAAGCCGTACACCGAAGCTGTGGGTGCATCGCAAGATGCGCGGTAGCGGAGCGTTCCGTAAGCCTGTGAAGGGAGACCCGTGAGGGCTCCTGGAGGTATCGGAAGTGCGAATGCTGACATGAGTAACGTAAGGGGAGTGAGAGACTCCCCCGCCGAAAGTCCAAGGGTTCCTGCTTAAAGTTAATCTGAGCAGGGTTAGCCGGCCCCTAAGGCGAGGCCGAAAGGCGTAGTCGATGGGAACCACGTTAATATTCGTGGGCCTGGAGGTAGTGACGGATTGCACAAGTTGTTCGACCTTATCGGATTGGTCGGGCAGCGGAGCAGTCCCAGGAAATAGCTCCTCCGTACAGACCGTACCCGAAACCGACACGGGTGGACTGGTAGAGTATACCAAGGCGCTTGAGAGAACTATGCTGAAGGAACTCGGCAAATTGCACGCGTAACTTCGGAAGAAGCGTGACCCTTTTGCACGCAAGTGCAAGGGGGTGGCACAGACCAGGGGGTAGCGACTGTTTATCAAAAACACAGGGCTCTGCGAAGTCGCAAGACGACGTATAGGGTCTGACGCCTGCCCGGTGCTGGAAGGTTAAGAGGAGGGGTGCAAGCTCTGAATCGAAGCCCCAGTAAACGGCGGCCGTAACTATAACGGTCCTAAGGTAGCGAAATTCCTTGTCGGGTAAGTTCCGACCTGCACGAATGGCGTAACGACTTCCCCGCTGTCTCCAGCATAGACTCAGTGAAATTGAATTCCCCGTGAAGATGCGGGGTTCCTGCGGTTAGACGGAAAGACCCCGTGCACCTTTACTATAGCTTTACATTGGCATTCGTAGTGGCATGTGTAGGATAGGTGGTAGGCTTTGAAGCCAGGGCGCCAGCTCTGGTGGAGCCATCCTTGAAATACCACCCTTATCTCTATGGATGTCTAACCGCGGCCCGTTATCCGGGTCCGGGACAATGTATGGTGGGTAGTTTGACTGGGGCGGTCGCCTCCCAAAGAGTAACGGAGGCGCGCGATGGTGGGCTCAGAACGGTCGGAAATCGTTCGCTGAGTGCAATGGCATAAGCCCGCCTGACTGCGAGACTGACAAGTCGAGCAGAGACGAAAGTCGGTCATAGTGATCCGGTGGTCCCGTGTGGAAGGGCCATCGCTCAACGGATAAAAGGTACGCCGGGGATAACAGGCTGATGACCCCCAAGAGTCCATATCGACGGGGTTGTTTGGCACCTCGATGTCGACTCATCGCATCCTGGGGCTGGAGCAGGTCCCAAGGGTATGGCTGTTCGCCATTTAAAGCGGTACGTGAGTTGGGTTCAGAACGTCGTGAGACAGTTCGGTCCCTATCTGCCGTGGGTGTAGGAATGTTGAAAGGATCTGTCCCTAGTACGAGAGGACCGGGATGGACGGATCTCTGGTGGACCTGTTGTGGCGCCAGCCGCATTGCAGGGTAGCTATATCCGGACGGGATAACCGCTGAAGGCATCTAAGCGGGAAACCCACCTTAAAACGAGCATTCCCTGAGAACCGTGGAAGACGACCACGTTGATAGGCCGGGTGTGGAAGCGCAGTAATGCGTGAAGCTTACCGGTACTAATCGTTCGATCGGCTTGATCGTTCTCATTATCTGTGCCCATCGCAAACTTCGGTGGCACATTTTCGAATTGCCGGACGGTGTCCGGCTACGAAATGTGCAGGCGATGGCAGGCATGAAAGACAACAGCTTCTCGATTTAACGTGCGCTCTGCTGACCTGGTGGTTATGGCGGGGTGGCTGCACCCGTTCCCATTCCGAACACGGCCGTGAAACGCCCCAGCGCTGATGGTACTTCGTCTCAAGACGCGGGAGAGTAGGTCGCTGCCAGGTCTGCAGACCGCACGTTGAAAATCTTCTCTTTGCGAATGCCCGCCGGAAGGCGGCTCGAAGGCCGCTTCATGCGGCCTTTCGCTTTTGCAGAACAATGAATTGCCGCGGGCGAGCCCGCAACGAATGGTGGCGCGGGGTGGAGCAGCCCGGTAGCTCGTCAGGCTCATAACCTGAAGGTCGCAAGTTCAAATCTTGCCCCCGCAACCAAATCGGAAACCCCGCAAGCGCTCGCTTGCGGGGTTTTTTCGTTTGGGCAAGCCGTCTGGAGATTGGCGCGAGAGGTGCTTCGCGTCGGCGTCAGGGAAGAAAAGAATCAGCGCCACATCGGCCCGCCGCGCCAGCGCGGAAAGCCGTAGCCGTTGATCATCACTACGTCGACGGCGTCCGGCGAGGCGGCAATGCCCTCGGCAACCACCGCTTCCCCCTCGCTGCGCATGACGCGCATGATTCGATCCATGATCTCGTCGGCGCTGAACGCGCGGCGCTTGATGCCGTGGGCTTGCGATTCGGCGAGGATCACATCCTCGACGACCGGCGAGCGCATCGCGGCGCCCGATTCGGGATAGTCATAAAAGCCTGCGCCGGTCTTGCGGCCGAACCGACCCATCTCGCAGAGGCGGTCGGCGATCGCGACGTAGCGTTCGGAAGCGGGACGAGTCGCCGCGCGGCGCTTGCGCATCGCCCAGCCGATATCGAGCCCGGCCAGGTCCTGCATGGCGAAAATGCCCATGGGAAAGCCGAACGCGAACATTGCGGCGTCGACCTCGTGGGGCAGCGCGCCGTCCTCCAGCATGTAGTCGCACTCGCGCCGGTACGCCGACATGATGCGATTGCCGATGAAGCCGTCACAGACGCCGCTCGGCACCGCAATCTTGCCGAGCGAGCGGGCGAACAACATGGCCGTCGCAAGCACGTCGTCGCGAACACGCGCCGGGCGAATCACCTCGACCAGCTTCATGATGTGGGCGGGCGAAAAGAAATGCAGGCCAACGACGCGGCCCGGATCGCGCACCGCGTCAGCGATGCGGTTGACGTCGAGATAGGATGTGTTGGTCGCGAGAATCGCCTGCGGCTTGGTAACCCGGTCGAGTTCGGCGAACGCGCTACGCTTGACATCCATGTCCTCGAAGACCGCTTCGATCACAAGGTCGGCGGAAGCCAGTGCGGCGTAGTCGGTCGAGCCCGTGAGCCGGGCCAGCCGCTCGGCGTGCCCGGCCGCATCGATGATGCCGCGCTTCAGGCTGTTTGCGAGATGGCCGCGAACCGTGTCCAGGCCACGCTGCAAGGCCGGATCGTCGCGCTCGATCATGATCACGGTACGGCCGGCCAAAAGTGCGGCGGTTGCAATGCCTGCGCCCATCGTGCCACCGCCGATGACGCCGACCGTATCCGTCGGCAACGGCTTCACGTCTGCCAGGCCGGGGATTTTCGTGACCGCGCGCTCGGCTGCGAAGACATGGCGGAGTGCGCGCGATTGCGGGCCGTCGCGCAGCGCGACGAACCGGCGGCGCTCGGCTGCAAGCGCTTCGGCGGCACCGGGCGTCAGCCCTTCGCGCACCGAGGCCACGGCCTCAGCCGGTGCGGCCTGCCCACGCGCGCGGGCAACGATTCGCTCGGCCGTGGCTTCGAATTCCGCATCCGCGCCCGCAATGGGCGGTCGCGCAGAGAGGGGCCTCGGCAGCGGCCGTTCCGAAACTTCCCTGGCGAAGCGAATCGCGGCCGATTCGAGCGCGCCGTCGGCGATTCGGTCGACCAGCCCGGACGCTACCGCCTGCGCGGCCGCAACCGGCTTGCCCTCGGCGGCCATGGTCAGCGCCTCGACCGGCGCGATCAGCCTCGGCAACCTTACCGTGCCGCCGGCGCCCGGAATGAGGCCGAGCGTCACCTCGGGCAGGCCGAGCCGAGCGTCGGTAGTGGCGATGCGATAGTGACAGCCCAGCGCGAGTTCCAGTCCGCCGCCCAGCGCGGTGCCGTGGATGGCGGCGATCCATGGCCGCGTCGCTGCCTCGAGCGCCAGGATCACATCGGGCAGGATCGGGTCGATCGGCGGGCGGCCGAATTCCGAGATGTCGGCGCCCGCAACGAAGGTTTTTCCGGCGCAGATCAGCACCACTGCGCGGATTTTCGGGTCCGCTTCGACCTCTGCGATCGCCCGCGCCACGCCGGCGCGAACCGCCGCCGAGGCGGCGTTGACCGGCGGATTGTCGATGGTGACGATGGCGACGCCAGCCTCGACGCGCAGTGAAACCGGGTCCATCAGCTACTCCGCGAATTCCCGCGCCAGCGCGTTTTCCGGGTCGGCCAGGCCATCGATGACATCGAAATGGTGCCGATCCGGCTCAACCACCAGTTTTACCTCTGTCCCGTGCGGTCGCCAGGCGTCGACCAGCAGGCGAGACTGTCGCAAGAACTCGGGCCGCTCGTCGGCGCCGACCCAGGCCGTGACCGTAACGCCGGCACGCGGCGCGTGAAAGGCCGCGCTTTCCGATTGCGCTTCGGCTACGGTCAGCCGCAGCGTGTCGTTCATTTTTGTGTTCAGGAGCGGGCGCAGGTCATGCAGGCCGCTGATCGACACCACCTTCTCGATGCGGCCGGCAACATCATCGCCAAGAGCACTGTCGTCGCTGATCATCCGCGTGACCAGATGCCCGCCGGCGGAGTGGCCGGCCAGCCTGATGCTTCCAGAAATCCTGGTGGCGGCAAAGGTGAGGGCGCGAGCGATCTGGCCGGTGATTTCGGCGACTCGCGCCTCTGGCGCCAGCACGTAGGACGGCAGGACCACTGCCCAACCGTGGCGGCGCGCGCCTTCGGCGAGGTGCGACCAGCTCGAACCGTCGAAGGCCAGCCAGTAGCCGCCGTGGACGAATAACGCCAGCCCGCGCGGCGTTCCTTCCGGGCGGAAGATATCCAGTCTCTGCCGCGGATGGGCGCCATAGGCGAGCCCGATCTCGGCATTCGCGTGCGCCGCCCTATACGCCGCGGCGCGTTCCTTCCAGCGCGGCGCGTAGTCCGCGGCGCCGGCAATATAGGGCGAGTTGGCGTAGGCATCGTCCCAGTCCATGCGCGGCTCAACATCCTTCCGTCAGGCAACGGCAGCCCAGCCGAGGGTGACCGGCGCGCTGTCGCCGTTCGCGTGGAACCTGGCTGCAGATTGCGCGGAGCATGGACATTCCTCCCGACTGCATGACCCCGAGGAATGCGTACTCCTTTAGGTATGAAGCTTCAAGGAAGAAAATTTTATGCTTGAAACAATTGTTGGCGAGGTATAGCCTTTTCGATAACTGGCGGGCTGGCCAGGGACGCACAAGGCTGGAGGTTCAACGACCATGCGAGTCGCGTGTCTCGGCGGTGGACCGGCAGGCCTCTACTTCGCCATTTCGATGAAGCTGCGCGACCCTTCGCACGAAGTGGTCGTGGTCGAACGCAACAAGCCCGACGACACGTTCGGCTGGGGCGTCGTGCTGTCGGACGAGGCGCTGGGCAACCTCCAGGCCAACGATCCCGTCAGCGCTGCCGCGATCCGCGAGAACTTCGCCTACTGGGACGACATCGCCGTCGAGTTCAAGGGCACCCGCACGGTGTCCAGCGGGCACGGCTTTTGCGGGATCGGCCGCAAGAAACTGCTGATGATCCTGCAGGAACGGGCGCGCCAGCTCGGCGTCGAGCTGCGCTTCCAGACCGAGGCCGACGATGTCGACGCCTATTCCCGCGAGTATGACCTTGTGGTCGCGAGCGACGGGCTGAATTCGCGGACGCGCACCCACTACGCCGAGTTCTTCAAGCCGGATGTGGACGTGCGGCGCTGCAAGTTCGTGTGGCTGGGCACCCATCAGAAATTCGACGACGCCTTCACCTTCATCTTCAAGGAAACCGAGCACGGCTGGATCTGGGCGCATGCCTACCAGTTCGATGCCGACACCGCGACCTTCATCGTGGAGTGCTCCGAGGCGACCTGGTCTGCGTTCTGCTTCGGCGACATGACGAAGGAAGAGTCGATCGCCACCTGCGAGCGGCTTTTCGCGGCCGAACTCGGCGGTCACCATCTCATCTCCAACGCCAACCACATCAGGGGGTCGGCGTGGATCAATTTTCCACGTGTGCTGTGCGAATCGTGGTCGCACCGCAATATCGTTCTCATGGGCGATGCCGCGGCGACCGCGCATTTCTCGATCGGCTCGGGCAGTCGGCTTGCGCTGGACAGCGCTATCGCGCTTGCCAATTATCTGCATTCCGAGCCGGACCTGGCTTCGGCCTTCGCCAAGTATCAGGACGAGCGCCGGCTTGATGTGCTCCGGCTGCAGTCGGCGGCGCGCAATTCGATGGAATGGTTCGAGGAGATCGAGCGCTATTTCCACCTCGACCCGATCCAGTTCACCTATTCGTTGCTGACGCGCTCGCAGCGCATCAGCCACGAAAATCTGCGCCTGCGCGACGCCAGGTGGCTGGAGGGCGCCGAGCGCTGGTTCCAGCAGCGCAGCAGCAGCGGCCGCTCCAACACGCCGGTGAGGCGGCCCATGTTCGCGCCGTTCCGCCTGCGCGAAATGGAGCTGAAGAACCGCGTCGTCGTGTCGCCGATGGCGCAGTACAAGGCGGTCGACGGTACGCCGACCGACTGGCACCTCGTCCATCTCGGCGAACGCGCCAAGGGCGGCGCCGGCCTCGTCTTCACCGAAATGACCTGCGTAACCCCCGAGGGGCGCATCACGCCCGGCTGCCCCGGCACCTACAAGCCCGAACATGAAACGGCCTGGAAGCGCATCGTCGATTTCGTCCACGCCGAGACCGAGGCCAAGATCTGCCTGCAACTCGGCCATGCCGGCGCCAAGGGCTCGACCGAACTGGGCTGGATCGAGGACAACCGTCCGCTCGCGGAAGGCAACTGGCCGGTAATCTCTGTCTCCGACATTCCGTGGTCGCCGCAGAACCAGGTACCGCGCGCGATGGACCGCGCCGACATGGACCGGGTGCGCGACGCCTTCGTGGCCGGTGCCGAGATGGGCGAGCGCTGCGGGTTCGACATGCTCGAACTGCACATGGCGCACGGCTACCTGCTGTCGTCGTTCATCACGCCGCTCACCAACAACCGCTCCGACGAGTATGGCGGCAGCCTCGAGAACCGCATGCGCTGGCCGCTGGAGGTGTTCCGGGCCGTGCGCGCCGCCTGGCCGGCGCACAAGCCGATCTCGGTGCGCATTTCCGCCAACGACTGGGTCGGCAGCGAGGGCATCACGCCGGCGGAGGCGGTCGAGATCGCAAGCACGCTGCAGGATGCCGGCGTCGACATCTGCGATGTGTCCGCGGGCCAGACGTCGATCCGCGCCCGGCCGGTCTACGGGCGCATGTTCCAGACCCCGTTTTCCGACCGCATCCGCAACGAGACGGGCATGGCGACCATGGCGGTCGGCAATATCTACGAGCCAGACCACGCCAACTCCATCCTGATGGCAGGCCGCGCCGACCTCGTCTGCCTCGCCCGGCCGCATCTCACCGATCCCTACTGGACGCTGCACGCCGCAAGCGCGCTCGGCGACCGCATCGAAAAATGGCCGGATCCCTATCTGCCCGGCCGCAACCAGCTCTGGCGGCTCGCCGAACGCAGCGAACAGATGCTGGGCAAAGTCTGATGGACGATTTGGGGGGAAAGCACGCGCTGGTGACCGGCGGCGGCAGCGGCGTCGGCGCCGCGATCGCGCTGGCGCTGGCCGATGCCGGCGCGCGCGTCACCATCACCGGGCGCCGTCCGGGCCCGCTCGAAGAGCTAGCGGCAGGACGAGAGGGCATCCGCACGGCAACCGGCGACGTGACACGGCCCGACGAGGTGAAGGCGATCTTTGCGTCTGCCTCGGCCGAATGGGGTCCGCCGCAGATCGTGATCGCCAATGCCGGCGCGGCCGAAAGTCGGCCCTTCCTGAAGACCGATGCCGATGCATTCCAGGCCGCGCTCGACGTCAACCTCAAGGGCGTGTTCAACACCTGGCACGCCGGGCTCGGCGCGATGATCGATGCCGGCTGGGGCCGGCTGATGGCTGTCGCCTCGACTGCCGGGCTGAAGGGCTATGCCTATGTCGGCGGCTACTGCGCCGCCAAGCACGGCGTCATCGGCCTGACCCGCGCGCTGGCGCTGGAGACGGCCCGCACCGGCGTCACCGTCAACGCGGTGTGTCCGGGTTTCACCCGCACTCCGATGCTGGAACGATCCATCGAGACGATCATGGCCAAGACCGGCCGGCCTCGCGACGAGGCCGAGGCCTCCCTGCTGGCTGCCAACCCCCAGCGCCGCTTCATCGAGCCGGCCGAAATCGCCGCGACCGTGCTTTGGCTTTGCGGAGCGCATGCGGGCTCGGTGACCGGCCAGGCGATCGCCATATCGGGGGGTGAGGTATGAGCGAGGCGGCTCGCTCCAGCGCGGCGCTTCCGATCGACGCGTCGAAGGCGCGGCTGCGCCTATGGCTGCGCATCCTTGGCGTCTCGCGGCTGATCGAGACGGAACTGCGCGAGCGCCTGCGCAGCCGTTTCGATACCACGCTGCCGCGATTCGACGTCCTGTCGGTGCTATACCGCTCCGCCGAGGGCTTGAGGATGAGCGAGCTCTCCAACGCCCTTCGGGTCTCCAACGGCAACATCACCGGGATCGTTGATCGCCTTGCGGCCGACCGGCTGGTGGTGCGCGTGCCGGTCGAAGGCGACCGGCGCGCGATGACGGTGCGGCTGACCGCCGAGGGCAAACAGAGCTTCGAAAAGCTCGCCGCCGCGCATGAGGCCTGGGTCGACGAACTGCTCGATTCCGTCACGCCCGCCGAGGCGAACTGGCTGAACACAAGGCTGCAGGCGGTGCGCGAGCGCGTCAAAGCGAAGGAAGCATGATGACCAGCCCGAAGCATTTCCTCTGCCGCCTCGAGGGGCGCATCGCGCGCGTCGCGCTCGACCGGCCGGAGCGCAAGAACCCGCTGACCTTCGAAAGCTATGCCGAGTTGCGCGACTGGTTTCGGGCGCTGGTGTATTCGACCGAGGTCGATGTCGTCGTGTTCGCCTCGAACGGCGGCAATTTCAGCTCGGGCGGCGACGTGCACGACATCATCGGCCCGCTGGTGCGGATGGAAATGAAGGAACTGCTCGCCTTCACCCGCATGACGGGCGACCTCGTCAAGGCGATCATCGGCTGCGGCAAGCCGGTCATCGCCGCCGTCGACGGCGTCTGCGTCGGCGCAGGCGCGATCATCGCCATGGCATCCGACCTCCGCATCGCAACGCCGGAGGCAAAGACCGCGTTCCTGTTCACCCGCGTCGGCCTTGCCGGATCGGACATGGGGGCGTGTGCCATGCTGCCGCGCATCATCGGCCAGGGCCGCGCCGCCGAACTCCTCTATACCGGCCGCAGCATGTCGGCCGAGGAAGGCGCGGCCTGGGGCTTCTTCAATCGACTGGTGCAGGCCGCCGACCTCGATGCCGAGGCGCTGTCGCTGGCGAAGCGCATCGCCGAAGGGCCGACCTTCGCGCATATGATGACCAAGACGCAGCTAAACCAGGAATGGAACATGGGCCTGGAGCAGGCGATCGAGGCCGAGGCGCAGGCGCAGGCGATCTGCATGCAGACCGGCGATTTCCGCCGCGCCTACGAGGCCTTCATCGCCAAGGCCAAGCCGGCGTTCGAGGGCAATTGATGCCGGATACGAGCTTCCTCGGTTGGCCGTTCTTCGAGCCGCGGCACCAGGTTTTGGCCGCGGCCATCGACACATGGGCGGCCAATAATCTCAGCGACGTCGACTATGCCGACACCGATGCCGCCTGCCGCCGTCTGGTGGTCCTGCTCGGCGAGAGCGGATGGCTTCTACACACGGCGGTCGATCCGGCGGACGCGTCATCGAAACTCGATGTGCGTACGCTGTGCCTTGTGCGCGAGACGCTGGCGCGCCACGCCGGCCTCGCCGATTTCGCCTTTGCCATGCAGGGGCTCGGCACGGGTGCGATCTCGCTCTTCGGCAGCGACGCGCAGAAGGCGCGCTGGCTGCCGCTGACGCGGGTGGGCCGCGCGATCTCGGCTTTTGCGCTCAGCGAACCGCTTTCGGGATCGGACGTTGCCAACATCGAACTTCGCGCCGTGCGCGAGGGCGATTTCTACGTGCTGGATGGGGAAAAGACCTGGATTTCCAACGGCGGCATCGCCGACATCTACACGGTCTTCGCCCGCACGGGCGAAGCGCCGGGCGCGCGGGGGCTTTCGGTTTTCCTGGTGCCGGCGGATACGCCCGGTCTCAACATTGTCGAGCGGATGGAGGTAGTAGCCCCGCACCCACTGGCGCGCATTTCCCTTGACGGATGTCGCATTCCGGCCTCCGCGATGATCGGCCGGCCCGGCGATGGTTTCCGCATTGCCATGTCGGTGCTCGACGTATTCCGCTCCACCGTCGCGGCTGCTGCCTTGGGCTTTGCCCGCCGAGCGCTAGACGAAAGCCTGGCAAGGGCGGCGACGCGCGAACTCTTCGGAGCGCCGATGAGCGAACTGCAATTGGTGCAGGGCCACCTTGCAGACATGGCGCTCGATGTCGACGCCGCCGCGCTGCTCACCTATCGTGCGGCCTGGACCAAGGATTCCGGCGCGGCGCGGGTAACCCGCGAGGCAGCGATGGCAAAATTGTTTGCGACCGAGCATGCGCAACGGGTCATCGACGCCGCCGTGCAGATCCATGGCGGCGACGGCGTGCGCATAGGGCATATCGTCGAGAGCCTCTACCGGGAGATCCGCGCACTGCGTATCTATGAGGGCGCATCCGACGTTCAGAAGGTTGTCATCGCGCGGCAGGTGCTCTCGCAGCCGCGCTCGTAAAAACAAGGGGAAGGACTATCGATATGGCGAGCGAGCTTGCAAAGGGGATCACGGCCAGCGGCACCGGTTTCGACGGAGTGCGCTGGAACATCCTCGGCCAGACCTACTATCCGAAGGCGATCTGCGATTCGACGTTCGCGTTCGAAACGAACAGCGACCCGGGCCAGTTCGTGCCGGTCCACATCCATCCGGATCAGGACGAGTTCATCCTTGTCCAGGAAGGCCAGCTCGAACTCAAGCTCGACGGCGTGTGGACCACCGCAAAAGCGGGCGACCTCGTGCGAATGCCGCGCGGCATCCCGCACGGCTACTTCAACAAATCCGACACGCCCTGCCGCGCGCTCTTCTGGGTGTCGCCCGCCGGCCGGCTGAAGGACCTATTTGTCGCGCTCGACAATCTCACCGATGTACCGCGGGTGATTGCGCTTTCAGCCGAACACGACGTGGACTTCCTGCCGCAAGAAGCGAACGCTTGACATGCTCGGCCCGACGGCGCACACTGACAGTTTCGCTCGCGACAACCTGCCGCCGCCGGCGCTCTGGCCAGACCTTTTGCTCGACGGCTTCGACTACCCGGAATATCTCAACGCCGGCGTCGAACTCACCGACCGCATGGTGGAAAAGGGGTTCGGCGACAAGGTGGCGTTGATCGGCAACGGCCGGCAGCGGACCTACAAGGAACTCGCCGACTGGACCAACCGCATCGCCCATGCGCTGGTCGAGCACTACGGCATCAAGCCGGGCAACCGCGTACTGATCCGCTCCGCCAACAATCCGGCGATGGTCGCCTGCTGGCTGGCGGCGACCAAGGCGGGCGCGGTCGTGGTCAACACAATGCCGATGCTGCGGGCCGGCGAACTCGGGCAGATCGTCGACAAGGCCGAGATCGGGGTTGCGCTCTGCGACACCAGGCTGATGGACGAGTTGGTCGCGTGCGCGAAGGACAGCCGGTTCCTGCGCCAGGTGATCGGTTTCGACGGCACCGCGAACCACGATGCCGAACTTGACCGCGTCGCGCTCGGCAAGCCGGTGCGGTTCGAGGCCGTGCGAACCGGGCGCGACGACGTGGCGCTGCTCGGCTTCACCTCCGGCACCACCGGTTCGCCGAAGGCGACCATACATTTCCATCGCGACCTTTTGATCATCGCCGACGGCTACGCGAAGGAAGTCCTTGGCGTCACGCCGGACGACATTTTCGTCGGCTCGCCGCCGCTTGCTTTCACCTTCGGCCTCGGCGGGCTCGCGGTCTTCCCGCTGCGCTTCGGCGCCACGGCGACGCTGCTGGAGATGGCTTCCCCGGCCAACATGATCGAGATCATCCAGACACATCGCGCGACCGTCTGCTTCACCGCGCCGACCGCCTACCGCGTGATGCTGAAGGCGATGGACGAGGGCGCCGACCTCGCCAGCCTGCGTTGCGCGGTCTCGGCGGGCGAGACGCTGCCGGCGCCCGTCTACGAGGCCTGGATGGAGAGGACCGGCAAGCCGATGCTCGACGGCATCGGCGCGACCGAGATGCTTCACATCTTCATCTCCAACCGCTTCGGCGATTCACGACCCGCCTGCACCGGCCGGCCGGTGACCGGCTATGAGGCGCGCGTCGTCGACGAGAACATGCACGAGGTGCCGCGCGGCACCGTCGGTCGGCTCGCCGTCCGCGGACCGACCGGATGCCGCTATCTCGCCGACGACCGGCAGAAGGCCTATGTGCGCGACGGCTGGAACATCACCGGCGACAGCTTCGTCGAGGACAACGAGGGCTATTTCCATTTCGCCGCCCGCAACGACGACATGATCATTTCGTCCGGCTACAACATTGCCGGGCCGGAGGTGGAGGCGGCACTTCTGGCCCATGTCGAAGTAGCCGAATGCGCGGTGATCGGCATCGCCGATCCCGACCGGGGCCAGATCGTCCAGGCGCATGTGGTGCTGGCGAAGGGCGTTGTCGCGGATGCCGACACCGTCCGGCGCCTGCAGGATCATGTCAAGGCGACGATCGCGCCCTACAAATACCCGCGCTCGGTGGTGTTCGCCGATTCGCTGCCGAAGACGGCAACCGGCAAGATCCAGCGCTTTGCCCTGCGCGCAGAACACAAGCCGGCTTAGCCCGGACCTCGCCGTTGGTCTGGTATTCTGGACTATTGTCTGCAAAAGCGGAAAAGCATAGTAAGGACGCGATCCTGACCCGCCATTCTCCTCGGGTCTGCGCGCTTGCCGGAGGTTCCTGTGGCCGATTTTCCTTCACCCTACGCAGTTGCGGTCGTCGGCGCGGCGAGCGGCATCGGCAAGGCTACGTCGCAGTTGCTTGGAGAGCGTGGCGTGAGCGTGATCTGCCTCGATCGTGACGGCGCCGGCGCTGAAGCCGCGGCGGCAGCGATCCGCGGCGCAGGCGGCAACGCGATTGCGCATTCGATCGACGTGACGGATGGCGCGGCGCAGGCTCCGGTCTGGCGCGGGATCCTGGCCGAGGTCGGCCAGCTGCATGCGCTGCTCAACTGCGCGGGCATCACCGGCAAGACCAACCTCAAGGCGCATGAGGTCGACCCGCAGAACTTCATCGAGGTCTTCAACATCAACCTGCTCGGCGCCCTGCTGGTCACGCAGGCCGTGCTGCCGCATATGCTGGAGAAGAACTACGGACGCATTCTCCACATCGCCTCGATCGCCGGCAAGGACGGCAACGCAGGCATGACCGCCTACTCTGCCACCAAGGCCGGGCTGATCGGCATGGTGAAGTCGATGGGCAAGGACTACGCCGAGACCGGCATCACCATCAATGCGCTGGCCCCGGCGGTAATCCGCACGCCGATGGTCGACGCCATGCCGGAGGCGCAGGTCAAGTACATGACCGACCGCATCCCGATGAAGCGGTGCGGCGAGCTTTCGGAAGCGGCGGACCTCATTTCCTGGGTCGTGTCGCCGTCCTGCAGCTTCACCACCGGATTTACCTTCGACCTCAGTGGTGGCCGCGCCGTTTACTAAGGCGCTCCCGCAAGGGGCGTGACACGCATCAGGGGGTAACCGCGCGTCGATATGGACGAGCGCCGGCCATTGGCGTAAGAGCCGTCCTAGGAATATTCAGAATTTCGCGGCCGCAAGGGCCGCTCCGCCCTATGTCGCCACTGCCTTCCTCGTCCGTTACCGGCTGATGCGATCGCTGCTGCAAAACGGCACCGGCGCGCGAAAAGGCCGCGGGACCGCCAAAGCCGACGCGGCTGCGCCGCAGGCCGCCGTCGAGGAGGAGAGTTCCGGGTCGCGCAGCGTGCGGCGCGCCTTCGACATCTTCGAGCTGATGCTGGAGCGCGGCGGGCCGCTCACCGTGGCGCAGATCGTCGAGATGCTGGTGATCCCGAAATCCACCGCCTACGAACTGGTGCGCACGCTGACGCAGGCCGACTATCTGGCGCCATCGAGCAAGGGTTCCGGGCTCTTCCTCGGCCGCAAGCTGTTCGAACTCGGCATGGCCTATCGCAACCAGGTTGACCTTTTGAAGGATGGCAGCAAGATCGTCGAGGAACTGCGCGACGCCACCGGCGAGACCGTGCAGCTTTCGGTGCTCGAGAACCAGATGATGCTGGTGCTGCTGAAGGAGGAGGGCAGCCGCTCTCTGCGCATCATCAGCCAGGTCGGCTCGCGCGTGCCGGTGAACTGGGCCGCGGCCGGGCGGCTACTGGTTTCGGACCTGGACGACCGGCAGCTTACCGACCTTCTCTCAGCCACCATCAGGCAGTCGCCGACCGGCAACGCGATCCTGGATATCGAAAAGCTGATCGGCCAGATCCGCAAGGCTCGCCGGCAGGGCTATTCGACCGAACTCAACGAGACCAACGAGCACGCCGGCTGCGTGGCCGCACCGGTGATGGACAGTTCCGGCCGCTGCGTGGCAGCCCTTAGCGTCGTCGCGCCGGAACAACGGCTCAACAAGGCCAACCGCGACAGGCTTATCGTCGCCGTGCGCGAAGCCGCTGAAAAACTGTCGCACCGCCTCGGCGGCTGACGCAGCCGGCCAGCCATTTCTCCACCTGCCCCAGGCGGCCGGCCGTTTGTGCTGGCAGGCTCCTCGTGCCGCTCCGCGCCGAGTACCGGCCTCCCGTCGGTGAACCCGGGCGATGACCGGCTGGCGGAGTCGCCTGGATTTCGATTTCGTATACGATCTTGACTCGCGGATGCGGGCGTAGCTTAATGAGCCAGTCTGCAAAAATGCACCAGTGTCCGGCATTTCGGAAAATGCCCGAGCGCGGATCGAAATCCGACAACAAGCAGAAGGGGAGAACCATGAACAGGCTGAAATGGCTGTCGACCGTCGCGATGACGGCGCTGGCTTTGGGAGGAATGACCTCGGCGACGCTGGCCGCGGCCGGCGACGAATGCGTCAAGATCCTCGGTTACGAGTGGAGCGGCGAGAAGCAGTCGATGGATCCCGCCGACATGCATTCCGGTGACGACGCGTATCACACCTTCGCGGTCTACAATCGCCTCGTCGACGTCGACGACAACTTCAATGTGCTGCCGGAACTGGCGACCGAATGGAGCGTGTCGCCCGACGGGCTGACCTGGACCTTCAAGCTGCGCGAGGGCGTCAAGTTCCACAGCGGCAAGGACTTTTCCTCGGCCGACGTGGTCTATTCGTTCAAGCGCCTTCTCGACGAGGCGACCGGCTCCGGCGCTCGGGCGGTGCTCGCCTTCCTCGATCCGGACGGCATCAAGGCGCCCGACGCCACCACGGTGACCTTCACCACCAAGACGCCCGTGGTCGAGTTGCCGGTGCTCATCACCAACAAGTTCACCAACATCGTGCCGGACGGCGCCAAGAAGGAAGACCTGCAGCTGCACGGCGACGGCACCGGGCCGTTCATGCAGGAGCAGTTCACGCCGAACGCGCCGGTGCGCATCCTGCGCAAAAACCCGAACTACTGGGACGCCGGCAAGCCGAAGGCGGATTGCCTGCGCATCACCGTCGCACAGGAAGCCGTTGCCGCCGTCGCCGCAATGAAGTCCGGCCAGGTCGACCTCATGCTCAATGTCGACCCCTCGGTGATCGGCACCCTGAAGGACGACGCCAGCGTCAAGCTGCTCGAGACTGGGGCCTCGAATTCGATGACGGTTTCGATGTGGATCGACACCAAGCCGTTCGACGATCCGAAGGTGCGCGAGGCGCTCAAGCTGGTGGTTGACCGGCAGGCGATGATCGACACCGTGCTGCTGGGCTTCGGCGAGCCCGGTGCCGACAACCCCGTGCCGCTCACCAACCCCGCTTCCTATCTGAAGGAGGCGCCGAAGCAGGACATCGAGAAGGCCAAGGCCCTGCTGGCCGAGGCCGGCTATGCCGACGGCCTGAAGTTCGACCTCTACACCGCCGAGGGTGTGCCGGGCATGGTGCGGATGGCGCAGGTCTACGCCGAGATGGCCAAGCCTGCCGGCATTGACATCAACGTGGTCGTCACCCCGGCCGAAAGCTTCTGGGACGACGTCTGGCTGAAGAAGCCGATCGTGACCTCCGCCTGGTCGATGCGTCCCCCTGGGGAAGGCCTCGCGGTCGCCTACACGCAGACCGCCAAGTGGAAGGAGACGCACTGGGAGCGTCCCGACTATGATGCGCTGCTGCTCAAGGCCAACACCACCGTGGACGGCGCCGAGCGGACCAAGCTCTACCAGGATGCCGGCAAGATGCTGGCGACCGAGGGCGGCCTGATCCTGCCGATGTTCGTGCACCAGGTGCTGGCGCTGCGGGCAGCCTGCGACGGCTACACGCCGCGTGCGCAGAACTTCAACCTGAACTTCGAAGACTTGAGCTGCAAGTAGCCCAAGGCCTGCAATGGCGATGCGGTCCGGCAAGGTGAAAACACCTTGCCGGTCCGTTCGCGACCGCGGGCGCGTCGGCTGCCGCCTCACGGCGTGACACTGGCGCCGTGACCGGCCGCCGGAACGGAGACGAAGCGTGGTTATTTTCGGACTCGTCGTCCGCCGCATCCTGCTCGCCGCGGTCACGCTACTCATCGTCTCGCTCATCGTCTTTTCGATCCTGGAGATCCTGCCGGGCGATGTCGCGACGCGCATCCTTGGTCGTGACGCCACGCCGGAAGCACTCGAGGTTCTTCGCACCCAGCTCGGCCTCGACCAACCGGCAAGCGTCCGCTACCTGCACTGGCTCGGCGGACTGGTCAGCGGCGACCTCGGCAGTTCGCTCGTCTCCTCGCGTCCGGTGAACGACATCCTGGCGCCGCGTATCTTCAACACGGTGCTGCTGTCGATCTACGCCTTCGTGCTCTACCTGCCGCTGACGATCATCCCCGCGGTGGTGCAGGCACTCACTCGCGACCGCGAGGCGGACCATGCGCTCTCCGTCGTCACACTCGTGCTTCTGTCGATGCCGGATTTTCTGATCGCCACCATCCTGCTGCTCGCCTTCGTGATCTGGATTCCGGCGCTGCCGGCGATCTCCCTGGTCGACGAGACCTCTTCGGCTTGGGAGTACATCCGCGCCATGACCCTTCCCGCGGTCACGCTCGCCATCGTCATGGCCGTCTATGCGGTGCGCATGCTGCGCGACAACCTGATCGAGGTGCTTGACTCCGACTATATTCGCATGGCCGAGCTCAAGGGCGTGTCGCAGTTCCGCGTACTGATGCGCCACGCGCTGCCCAATTCGCTGGTGCCGACGCTGAACGTCACCGCGCTCAACCTCGCCTATCTGGTCGGCGGCGTGGTGGTTGTGGAGAAGGTCTTTTCCTACCCGGGCTTCGGCAGCCTGCTGGTCGATTCGCTACAGTTGCGCGACCTGCCGGTGATCGAGGCCACCGTGATGATCTCGGCGCTGGTCTACGTCGCCGCCAACCTCGTCGCCGATGTCGCCGCGATCCTGCTCAATCCGAGGTTGCGCACGGGATGAGCGAGGTCGACATCCAGCTCTCTGCGCCGGCATTGCCCAGGCCGGGACCGCTCGCGCTCTGGCGTCAGATGCCGGTTTCCTTCCGGGCCGGCGCCATCATCCTGCTCGTGCACCTGGTGGTGGCGATCACCGGCCCCTTTTGGGCGCCCTACGGCTATTCGCAGATGGGTACCGGCGCACCGCTTTCGGGCATGAGTTGGGCGCACCCCTTCGGCGTCGACCAGCTCGGTCGCGACGTGTTCAGCCGCGTTGTCCATGGCAGCCACATCGTCATCCTCTTGTCGCTGTCCGGAACGCTGCTCGGGCTGTTGGTCGGCGCGGTGATCGGGCTTTTGTCCGGCTATGTCGGCGGCTGGGTGGACGACGCGATCCAGCGCCTGCTGGAGGCGCTGATCAGCATCCCCTTCCTGGTGCTGGCGCTGATCGCGATCGCCGCCGCCGGCACCGAGCTTTCCGGCAATCCGGTGCTCATCGTTCTGGTGGTTGCGCTGGTCTATGCGCCGCGCATCGCGCGCATGGCGCGCGCCGCAGCGATCGACATCGCCACGCGCGACTTCGTCATGGTCGCCAAGTTGCGCGGCGAGAGCGCTTGGTCCGTGATGCTGCGCGAACTGGTGCCCAACGCCACCAGCGTGCTGCTGGTAGAATTCGCGCTGCGTGCCGGCTATGCGCCGGTGCTGATCGGCTCGCTGGGCTTCCTCGGCTTCGGTTTGCGGCCGCCCACGCCGGAGTGGGGGCTGATGATCAGCGAGAACCGCGCACTCGTCATCATTGCGCCGTCGACCGTGCTCGGACCGGGGCTGGCGCTCGCCTCGCTGGTGGTCGGGCTCAACCTGTTCACCGAGGGCTTGGCGCGTGTGCTCGGCCGCACCGTAAAGCTCGGGAACAACTGATGCAGGCGGCACCCGTCATGGAGGTCGCCGGACTCAGCGTGTCCTACCGGCACGGGGGCGGCTGGCGGCGGGTCGTCGACGATGTCAGCTTCGCGGTGGAACGCGGCGAGGTCTTCGGGCTGGTCGGAGAGAGCGGCTGCGGCAAGTCGACGGTGGCGCTGCAGCTTCTCGGCGTACGCACCACCGCCATGCGCGCGGACGCGGGCAGCGTCACCTTCGGCGGCCAGAACCTGCTCGATCTCAGCCGCCGCGAACTCGACAGGGTGCGCGGCGCCCGCGTCAGCTTCGTGCCGCAGAACCCGACAACCGCGCTCAACCCGGGCATCAGGGTCGGAGCGCAGATCGACGAGATCCTGCTGGTGCACGGGCGCGGCGACGCGTCGGCCAGGCAGCGGCGCACGCTCGAACTGTTCGACCTCGTCGGCCTGCCGGCGCGCGTCGATTTCCTGCGTCGCTATCCGCACCAGCTTTCCGGCGGCCAGCAGCAGCGCGTCTGCATCGCCATGGCGCTGGCCTGCGACCCGCAATTCGTCGTCCTCGACGAGCCGACGACCGGCCTCGACGTGACCACGCAGGAGCAGATCGTGGCGTTGCTGGTAGAGTTGCGCGCCCGCCTTTCAATGTCGATGCTCTACGTCACCCACGACCTCGGCCTGCTGTCGCAGATCGCCGACCGCGTCGGCGTCATGTATGCCGGCCGCATGGTGGAGGTCGCCCCCACGGCCGTGCTCTTCGCCGATCCGAAGCATCCCTACACCCGCGGGCTGATCGGCTCGATTCCCTGGATCGAGGGTCGCTCCGGCGTAGCGGCAAAGCCGTTGCGCGGCTTCCTGCAGCGCGAGGCGTTGCCGCCCGGCTGCCCGTTCGCGCCGCGCTGCGACTACGCCGAGCCGGCCTGCCGCGCCGAGGTGCAGGTGCTGGAGCCTTGCGGCGAGCGGCGCGACGTCGCCTGCCGACGCTGGAGCGAGATCGCGCCGCCCCTCGGCGAGGACCTGAAGCCGGCGCCGGTGGAGGCGTTGACCGGGCCTGAACTGCTTGCGCTGCGCGACGTGACCGTGACCTACGGGCGCGGCCGCCGCGCGTTCACCGCCATCCCGGGTATCTCGCTGGCCATGAAGGCCGGGGAGACGCTGGCCCTGGTCGGCGAGTCCGGCAGCGGTAAGTCCACGCTGGCGCGCGCCATCGCTGGCATGGTGACGCCTGCCGCCGGCGAGATCAGGCTGTCGGGAAAGCCGCTCTCCGGATCGGTGCGGCACCGAACGCCGGAGGAACGGCGGCTTATCCAGTTCATCTTCCAGAACCCGGACGCCTCGCTCAACCCGCGTGCGCGCATCGCCACCAGCCTGTCGCGGCCCATCCGGTTCTTCTTCCCGGGGCGGGCCGGAGATACCGCGAAGCGCGTTATTGAAGCGCTTGCTAATGTAAGACTCGACGCACGCTATGCAGAGCGCTATCCGGACCAGCTTTCCGGCGGCGAGCGCCAGCGCATCGCGATCGCACGCGCCCTGGTGGCGGCGCCGTCGCTTCTTTTGTGCGACGAAATTCTCTCGGCGCTCGATGTCTCGGTGCAGGCCAATGTGCTTGCTTTGCTGCAGCGGCTGAAGAGTGAGCACAACATTGCGATGCTGTTCATTTCGCACGACCTCGCCGTCGTGCGCATGCTGGCCGACCGGGTCTGCGTGCTGTTTCGCGGCGAGATCGTCGAACTTGGCGAGCGCGACCTCGTCTTCACCGCGCCGTTCCACCCCTACACCCACTCGCTGCTGGAGGCGGTGCCCGAGCCGCTGAAGCCGCTCAGCCCGCCCGAGCGCCGCCGCGAGACGCCGCCGCCGAGCGGCACGGGATGCGTTTATGCAGGACGCTGCGCCTGGCAGATCGGCAAGGTCTGCGAGACCGACCGGCCGCCGTGGCGCACGACGCCGCAGGGGCTGGGCATCCGCTGCCACCACGGTCTCGAAGAGCTCCAGCGCCGCGCCACCTGGCCGCGCGCCGCGCAAACGATCGAACACGAGGAACCCCTTCCATGAAGATCACCAAGGTGGAGTGCATCGTCCTTCTGGTGCCCGATTTCCGGGCCGACGCCTGCTCGTCGGCCCAGGACAACCTGATCGTGAAGATCCATACCGACGAAGGCCTGATGGGCATCGGCGAGACCGACACCAATCCTTGGGTCGCGCGCGCCATGATCGAGGCGCCCGGCACCCACATCATGGGCCTCGGCCTGGCCGAGATGCTGATGGGTGCAGACCCGACCGATGTCGAAGGGCTGTGGGAGAAGATGTACCGCGGCTCGGCGATGACGGGACGGCGCGGGCTGGGCATCTGCGCGATGGGCGCGCTCGACATGGCGCTGTGGGACCTGCGCGGCAAGATCGAAGGCCAGCCCTGCTGGAAGCTGCTCGGCGGCGCCGTCAACACGATCACGCCCTACGCTTCGCTGCTGCCGGAGGGCGACGACCTCGACACCTACACGCGCATCCTCGTGGAGCGCGCCGAAAAGGCGAAGAAGCTCGGCTTCAAGGCGGTCAAGCTGGAGGTCTGCACCAAGGGGCCATACTCGCACAATTCGCTGCAGATCCCGGACGATCGCGAGATAGCCAAGATCGTGCATGCCTGCCGCCAGGCGATCGGCCCGGAAATGACGGTGATGGTTGACGTCGCTTACGCGTGGGCTGACTGGAAGGAGGCGCTGCGCGCCATCGAGATGTTCGCCGGCGACGACATCTTCTTCATCGAGACGCCGCTCCCTTCCGACGACGTCGAGGGCTATGCCAAGCTGGTGCATGCATCCCCAGTCAGGGTTGCGGCTGGCGAGTGGCTCAACACCCGCTTCGAGTTCCTGGAACTCATGGACCGCAAGGCGCTCGACGTCGTGCAGCCGGACGTCGGTCGGGTCGGCGGGTTAACCGAGGCGCGGCGCGTGGCCATGCATGCGCGCGACCGCGGGCTGGTCGTGGTGCCGCATTGCTGGAAGTCCGCCGTCGGCATTGCGGCCTCCGCGCATCTCGCGGCGATCTCGCCGACCTGCACGCATATCGAATTTTTGCCGGCGGAGCTTGCCGACTCGGCGCTGCGCAAGGATCTGTGCACCGTCGAACTGCCTGTCGTGAACGGCATCATCCCGCTGCCGCAGGCTCCCGGCCTCGGCGTCTCCCTCAACGAAGAAGCGCTCGCAAGATACCAGGTCGCATAAGCATGAAGATTGAAACCATCGACTTTTTCTACCTGTCTATGCCGGTCGTCACCGACGCGGGTGACGGCAGCCAGGACGCGCTCCTCGTTCGCGTCGTGGCGGGCGGCATCATCGGCTGGGGCGAGTGCGAGGCGTCGCCTCTCACCTCGATTGCGGCTTACGTGACGCCGATGTCGCACGGCGCCTGCAAGCCGGTGCGGGACGTGGTGCTCGGAAAGCCGCTCAACGGGCCGGAGGATATCGCGGCGCTTGCCGCCACCGTCGAGCTCGAATGCATGGACCTGCTGCAGGCGGCGCACACATTTTCCGGCATCGAGATGGCGCTGTGGGACATTCTCGGCCGCAAGCGCGGCGAGCCCGTATGGCGCCTGATCGGCTACAAAAAGGCCTATCCGAAGATGCCGTATGCCTCACAGCTCTTCGGCGATACGCCGCAGCTGACCCTGGAAGGCTGCCGGCGGGCGCGGGAGAACGGTTTTCTGGCGGTGAAGTGCGGCTGGGGTCCGTTCGGCCGCGGCACCGTGGCCGAGGATCGCGATCAACTCGCGGCCGCGCGCGAAGGGTTCGGGCCGGACGGCACGCTGCTCATCGACGCCGGCCAGATCTGGCGCACCGATGTTGACGCCGCCGCCGCCCGTCTGCCGGCGCTGGAAGAATTCGGCGCGGTGTGGCTCGAAGAGCCGTTTCACGGCGGTGCGTACGACTCATACGCCGCTTTAGCGGCGCTGAGCGGCAAGGTAAAAATCGCCGGGGGAGAGGCCTCGCACAATTTCTACATGGCCAAACAGCTGATCGACTTCGGCAAGGTCGCCTTCGTGCAGATCGACTGCGGGCGTATCGGCGGCATCGGCCCGGCGAAGGCCGTCGCCGACTACGCTGCGGCCAAGGGCGTCACCTACGTCAACCACACCTTTACGTCGCATCTGGCGCTGGCGGCCTCGCTGCAACCCTATGCTGGTCTGGAAGACCACCTGATCTGCGAGTTTCCCTTCGCGCCGAAGTCTGTCGCCGTCGACATGACCTCGAACCACATGGCGCTCGACGCCAACGGCCGGGTGGAACTGCCCGATGCACCGGGTCTCGGCATGAACGTTGATACAGAAGCGCTGAAGCGCTACCTCGTCGATGTCGAGATTTCGGCCAAGGGCAAGGTTCTTTACCGCACCCCGGTGCTTTAAGGGCCAGACGACCAACGTCAGCCGGGCAGAACGGCCCGTCCGTCTTCGCCAACTCCGGTTATCGGTCCGCTCGGCTTGAATACGTGTAGCCGCAGCTCGGTTTCGATATCGGCGCCCGGCTCGAGGCGAAGCAGGTTGCTGCCTCGCTTCTTTGCCTCGGCGAGCCCGAGACCGGGCATGGTCGTGTTCGGCTCCAGCCCGATGACATTGCCGCGCCCGAACCAGGGCGCCTCCGGCGTGCCGCCCAACTCGTACCAGAGCCAAGCGCACGGAAAGAGCTTTTTGTCCCAGGACACGGCAACGCCGATTGAATCGTCCATTCGGCGGACCGCGATCCAGGCGGCATCTTCGAAGCCGTCTAGGTAAGCCATGGCCGCCATGGTGCCTTGCGGATGCGCGAGGTCGCATGGCCCGGTCTTGCCGTCGACGATCGGCCACTCGCCGGCAGCACCGGGCATCAGGGGATTGGCGGGCGGGTCGTAGGTCTCGTCGACTCGCGCTTTTCGACCCGACGACGTGATCTCCACCGGTCCGGCAAGCAGGTCGGAGCCGAAAGTCGGGTGATGCCCCCACATGACCTCGATGGGGCGCGGCCCGGTCATGCGCACACGCTCTCGGATCACCAGTACCTCGCCGCGAACCGCGATCGAGCGGTGCATCTCCACCGGCACGGTGAAGAAGCGGCGCGACAGCTCGATCGTATCGGTGCCGATCTGCGCGCGCCAATGCGCGATCGACGCCTCGCCATGAAAGCCGTGGAAGGTGCCGTCGAAGCTGCAGGCGTCGCCGCCGTTCGGAAAAAGCAGCGGCCAGCCGCCGGTATAGCGGGTTAGCCATTCCGCCTCGGTCGGCGGGGTCAGACCTGCGATGGGCGCGTCGACCGCATCCCAGGGCACCGTGCCGAGTACGGAGAGACCCAGTCCCAGTTGGGTGATCGCGGTGATCGTGCCGCCGACGCGCGGGTTGACGGCGACCGCGAGCTGGTCGCCGACGATGCGCACCGTACCGTCCGTCGCCACCGACCGCCCCCTATTTGACCGCGCCGGCCATCAGGCCGCGAATGAAGTATTTCTGGAAGACGATGTAGAGGACCAGCATCGGCGCGCTGGCGATCACCATTCCCGCCATGGTCAGCGGCACCTGGTTGTTGTAGCGGCCCTGGAAAACGCTGATACCCGCCATCAGCGTGCGCTTGGCATCCTCCTGCAGGAAGATGATCGCGATCAAGAGGTCGTTCCAGACATAGAGCGAGTTGACGACCACCAACGTGACGATCGCGGGTGCCGAGAGCGGCACCACGATGCGCAGCAGGATGGCGAAATCGCCTGCCCCGTCGAGCCGCGCCGACTCGAACAGCTCCTTCGGCACCGTGCGGAAGAACGTCGTCAGTAGGTACACCGAGAACGGCGTGATCAGCCCGGCATAGATGATGATGGCGCCCTGGAAGGTGCTGATCAGGCCGATTCGCGAATAGAGCACGAACAGCGGCACGATCATCACGATCGGCGGCACGGCCATCAGGGAGGTGCTGACCGCCAGTAGCGTGTCGCGGCCCTTGAACTCCATGCGCGCGATGGCATAGGCGGCAAGGCAGGCGATGACCGTGCTGAGAGCCACCGAGCCCGCCACCAGGATCGCGCTGTTCAGCATCCAGATCAGAAACGGGCTGTCGACCAGCACCGACCGGAAGTTTTCGAGCACCGGCACGTCCGGCAAGCCGATCTTGTCGATGGCGTATTCCTCGTCCGTCTTCAGCGACGTCGAGATCATGAACAGCGTGGGCACCAGCGCCAGGAACGACGCGAAGAGCAGCACCGCGTGCTTGGGAAGGTCGCTCGCCTTCACTGCCGGCGCTCCGATCGGGTCGTGCTTGCCATGACGCTCAGGCCTCCTGCTCGTTGGCGTGACGCCGTGCGCGGAAAAGCGGGAAGATCAGCGCGACGGAGACCAGGAAGAGCAGCACGGAGGCGGCCGAGGCGATGCCCGGCAGGCTGGTGCGGATCAGCGCATTGAAGATGTAGAACTCGACCACCACCGTCGATGTGCCCGGGCCGCCGCGGCCGCCGCCCATCACGTAGACATAGGCGAACACAGCGGACAGCATGGTGATGACGCTGATAACCACGTAGAACTCGATCACCCCGCGCATCTGCGGCAGGATGATGTACCAGGCGCGCTGCCACCAGTTGGCCCCTTCCAGCTTGGCCGCCTCGATCAGCGATTCATCCAGGCTGAGCAGCCGGGCGAGGAACAGGATGATGCCGAGGGCGGATTCGCGCCAGATGATCAGGATCATCACCGTCCACAACGCCACGTCCGACGAGCCGATCCAGTCCAGCGCCATGAAGTCGAGGCTCATCCACCGCAGCACCTCGTTGACCGGCCCGCTGAACTGGAACATCCGCTTCATCACCACCGCGATGATGGGGATGGCGAGCACGAACGGCACGAAAACGATGATGCGGTAGAGCCGCCAGCCAGCGACGCGCTCGAACAGCAGAATGGAGACGAGAAGGGAGATTGCCACCATCGCCGGTATGGCCAGCAGGAGCTGCAGGTTGTGCAGCACCGACTCCCAGAACAGGTCCTGCGTCAGGACGAGCTGATAGTTGCGCACGCCGATCCACGGTCCGTCAATGCCGCGCACCATCTTGAAGCTGAACTCGAAGATGCGAACGACCGGATAGCCGAAGACGAAGGCGAGCAGCGCCACGAGCGGCGCGACGTAGAGATAGGGCGTGAGCCTGGAGGTCATGGCATGGCCGGTGATCTGGCCCCGCCATCAGGCAGGGATGTTTGCGACCGGAGCGCCACGGGACGCGACGCTCCGGCCCATTCCTCAGGTCGGCGACGATAGATCGACGACCCACTTGCGGTAGTTTTCCACCAGATCGGGGTTGAAGTCGCGCCATTCCTTCGCGGTCGAGGCGGCGAGTTCGCCCGCCTGCTCGCCGGTGATGGCGCCCTGCACGATCTGCTGGCCGGTGGGGATGGCGGCCCGCTCGTAGAACTGGCCGGGCATCAGGTTGGTGACGTTGGAGATGTTCGGCTTGAGGCCCCAGTTTTCCCACATCGTGCGCACCGAGGTGTCGGTAATCACGCTGGCGTCGAAAGTGGTGTTGGAGGGGAGCCAGCCGGTGGCATCCCAGAACGCCTTCAGTTGCTCGGGCGAGTTCAGGAACTCGAGAAAGGCGGCCGCCGCTTCCGGGATCTTCGAATTGCTGGAAATTCCGAGGCCCTGCACGTCGACGATCGGCTGGCCGGCGAGCTTTCCCTTGCCGAACACCGGCATGACCATGCAGCCGATCTTGCCGCCGGTGGCTTTGCTGTCGGCCGGCAGGCGCGTGCCGATCGACTGGCCGATGCCGAGCTTGCCGGCGACCACGAGGTCGATGCCTGGATAGAGTTCGAGCGAGGACATGTCCTTGTTGAGGTAGCCGCGGGTCTTGAGCTCTTCCAGCTTGACCCAGTGTTCGTGATATTTGGGGTCATTGAAGTCCTTGTCGCCGATGAACAGCTCCACCGCCTCACCCAGCGTGTCGAGGTTCTGCACCAGGCCGTGGCTGATGTACCACTCGCTCCAGTAGCCGTCCTGGATGCCGCCGCCCAGCGGCTCTATGCCGGCCGTCTTCAGCGCCTCGCAGGCGGCGAGCAGTTCGTCCCAGGTCTTCGGCGGATTTTCCGGGTCGAGCTTGGCCTGCTCGAACAGCGTCTTGTTGTAGTACCAGAGCATCGGCAGCGGGTACCAGCCGACGCGGTAGATATCGCCGCCGAAATGGCTGAGCTTGGTCGGGTTGGAAGCGTTGAGGATGTCCGGCTTGATCAGCTCCTTCAGGCCGCGCAGGTAACCGAACCAGACGCTCTCCATGTGGTAGATGCCGTTCCAGAGGTACTGGATGTCGGGAGCGCTGCCGGCGGCGGCCGCGGTCTGGAACTGCGAAATGACAACGGCCGTGTCCTGCAGCATCGTCTTGACGGTGGCTTCCTTGTAGGCGGCGACCGCTCCGTCGACGAATTTTTGCAGGCCGGGCAGTTCCTGCTCGCCCCACCACCACATGTTCAGCGTCTTGTCCTGCGCGCGCGCAAGCGTCGGCAGCAGGCCTGCCAGCGCCGCGCCGGCCCCCATGCCGGCGGTCGTCTTGAGGAGATCGCGACGGGACAAGCCCCGCCCGTAGATGTCAGTCATTGTTGCCAGCCTTCCCTGTTGCCTCTGTCGGTCGCGAAACGCTCGCGCCGCGGCCGAGGGGGCCGCAGCGGATGATTTTTCAGAATGTGCTCATGACGCCGCCGTCGACCACCAGCAGCTGCCCGGTCATGTAGCGGCAATAGTCGGACGCCAGGAAAATCACCGTGCCGGAAACGTCCTCCGGCAGCCCGGCGCGTCCGAGCGGGATCTTGCGGCGGTCGACATACCACTCGATGAAGTCGGGCGTCGTGGTCTCGTCGACGCCGTTGACGACGGACATCGGCGTGACCATGAAGCCCGGCGCAACCGCGTTCACCAGGATGTTGTAGCGGCCAAGTTCAACCGCCATCGACTTGGTGTAGGCGATGATCGCGCCCTTGGCGGCGTTGTACGGCCCGGTCTCGCCGCTCGAGGCAAAGCCCTGGATCGAGGCGATGTGGATGATGCGCCCGTCCTTCTGCGCGACCATGTGCGGGGCGACCAGCTTGCTGCCCATGTAAACGGCTTCGAGGTTGATCGCGATGGTGCGGCGCCAACTGTCGAGCGTGTCGTTCAGGATCGTGTGGGTCGGCGGGTTGATCGCAGCGTTGTTGACCAGCACGTCGATGCGGCCAAGCGACTTCGCCACGACCTCGACGATGGCCGCGTAGCGCTCATAGTCGGTGACGTCGAGCACCTGCGGCAGGGCCTGGCCGCCGGCCGCTGCGATCTCGTCGGCGACGGCGCCAAGCGTCGCGGCGTTGCGCTCAAGCAGCACCACAACGGCACCCTCGCGCGCCATTTCGATCGAAATCGAACGGCCCAGCCCTTGGCCGGCACCGGTGACCAGACAGACCTTTCCGTCCAGCAAACCCATGCGGACTCCCTGCGCGCCGAACCGAAAACTGTCCGGCCCCGCGTGGCCCGACGCCGCCGTCCCTGTTTCGTCCAGAATATCGGACCTTGCTCTGGTATGCCGGACAATACTAGACTTGCCGCGAAAATCCAGTCAAGGCCCGTGACGGCACGGCGCGCCGTCGATGCCGCCGGATCTTCGGGTGCCGCGCCGATACCCTTCGCGCACGCAGGAAAATGTCAATGTCGAGCGAACACAATAGCCTCGTGCTGACCAATCTCGGCTTCGCCTTCGATCATCCCGAAGCGGTCGCCTGGGGGCCGGACGGCAAGGCCTATGCCGGCGGCGAGGCAGGCCAGCTCTACCGCTACGACCTGGCTGCTGGCGGCGGGATCGAGGAGGTGGCACGCGTGCCGGGCGGTTTCATGGCCGGGCTCGCGCACGATGCCGACGGCAACACCTACGCCTGCGACGATCGCGGCCCGTGCGTCCACCGCATCACGCCGGACGGCAAGATCTCGACCTATGCGAACGGCAATGCCGAACAGAAGATGCGGGTGCCGAACTACCCGGTGTTCGACGATGCGGGCAACCTCTACGTCTCGGACTCCGGTACCTGGGGCAAGCGCGACGGTTTCATCTGGAAGGTGGCGCCGGGCGGCCAGGCCGAAGTGTGGGACCGGCAGGCGAACGGCTTCACCAACGGCATGTGCCTGTCGGCCGACGGCAAGTTTCTCTACGTGGTGGAATCCTCGCCGCCACTGATCTCGAAGGTCGAGATCAGGCCGGACGGCACCGCCGGCGAGCGCACCGTGGTGGTGCTCCTGCCGCGCCAGGTGCCTGATGGGGTGGCCTTCGACGAGGAGGGCGACCTCTACATAAGCCTCTACAATCCCAACATCATCTATCGCTACACCACCGCCGGCGAACTCATCACGCTCTACGACGACTGGGAGCAACTGATGCTGGTGGCGCCCACGAACATCGCCTTCGGCGGGCCGGATCTGAAGACGCTGATCATCGCGTCGCTCTGCGGCTGGGCGGTGCACACGGCGCCGATGGCGGTGCCCGGCCTGAAGCTGCGCTACCCGAAGATCTGACCTACCGCCTGTCGCGGCGCCAGCGCGCGACGACATCCTCGTTGAGCTCGACGCCCAGCCCCGGCGCGGTGGGCAGCTCCATCCAGCCGTCCTTCAGCGCCGGTTCGGGGTAGACGAGTTCTCGCCGCAGCGGGCTGTCGAACACCTTTGGCGAGATGTATTCGAACACCGGGGCAGCCGGGCAGGCGGCCTGGAAATGGCGGCCCATGGCGGAGGTGATGCCGGTCTTCCAGCCGTGCGGAACGACCTCGGCGCCGTGCAATTCGCACAATTCCGCGATGCGCCTGATCTCGGAAAGCCCGCCGCCGCGGCCGATATTCGGCTGAACCACCGACACCTTGCCGCGCTCGAGCCATTCGCGGATCTCCCAGCGCGTCGCCGCCGCTTCCGCCCCGCCGATCCGGACGGCGCTGTTTGCGGCGAGCTTTGCGTGCCCCTCGAGGTCGTCATGCTGGAGCGTGGCCTCGGCGAAGAAGATGTCACAGTCGGCGACCCGGTCGAGCACCCAGCGCGCATCGTGCCAGTTCTGCCAGCGATAGCCGAAGTCGAGCGCCATCAGCACGTCGTCGCCGAGCATCTTTCGTCCCTGCCGGATCAGGTCGACCAGCTGGCGGTCGGTGACAAGATCATAGAAGAGGACCTCCATCTTCACGGCGCGGAAGCCGATCGACAGCGCCACGTCGAACTGGCGTTCGATCTCGTTCATCAGCTCCGAGACGGGTCGGCCGTTGGAAAGGCCGGGGAAGATCGTGCAGTAGGGCTTCAGCCGGTCGCGGCGGGCGCCGCCCATCAGCTTGTAGGCCGGCACGCCGAGCTGCTTGCCGACGAGATCGTGCAGCGCGACGTCGATCGCCGAGATGGCGTGGATGCCGAGCCCGCGGCGCCCTGGCCAGAAGGTAGCATCGTACATCCTCTGCCAGATCGCGCCGATTTCCATCGGGTCGGCGCCAACCAGCAATTCGACGAGACTGCGGCTCCAGCCATGCTGGGTCGGCATCTCGATGAACTCTTTCACCACATGGGCCGGCGCGTCGGTCTCGCCAATGCCGTAGCGGCCACCTTCGTCCCACAGCCGCACGACCACCGTCTCGACGGTGCCGTCGAGGTCGTCGCTGCGCTGCTCCGGCCCGATGACCGGGATCACCTCGACGCGAGCAATGTTCGGCATGGTGTGCCCTCCGTACCGCAACCTGCCGAAATGCGGGACAGAAGTCCAGATTGTCAGACTATGCGTTCAAGCAGGCGAAAAAGGCCCGCGTGAGCGGGCCTCGCGATGACCGGCGGCGGTCGTTATCAGTATCCGGCTTGGCAGTTATCAGTAGCCAGCTGGGCAGGGCGCCTCGTAAATGCTGCCGTCCGGACGGCGATAGCGACAGTACTTTTGACCCTGAGGCGTGGTAGCCGACCCGATCACTGCGCCGAGGATTGCACCGCCGGCCGCGCCGGCGACCGTGGCCCCGGTGCTTCGGCCGATGGCCTGGCCGGCCAACGCGCCTGCGCCCGCGCCGATGACGGCACCCGTGGCGGTGCGCTGTTCCTGTTCGGTGGCGCAGCCCGCGGCGGCAATGGCGAGAGCAGTGGTTACGGTGAGTGTCAGGATGCGAAGGGACATAGGGCTTTCCTCGCTGAAAGGTTGGGCTGTCGGCAGAATTCGAAATGACGAAGCGGGCGGTATAGCGGATTTCCGGCAAAAATATAGCTCAGCCGATAACGACCCGAACGCCGCCGGGTTCCGCGCTATCTCACCGATATTTGGCGGACGTGGCCGATCAGGCCACCGCCCGCGCGAGCGCGCACTGCGACCACAGCGCCGACAGCGAGCCGACCAGGTGGTCGATGTCGGCATCGGTGTGCAGCGGCGAGGGTGTGATGCGCAGCCGTTCGGTCTTGCGCGGCACCGTGGGGTAGTTGATCGGCTGCACGTAGATCGAATAGCGGTCGAGCAGGATGTCGCTGATGAACTTGGCCTTCGAGGCATCGCCCACCATCACCGGCACGATGTGGCTCGGGTTCTGCATCATCGGGATGCCGATGCGGTCGAGCCCGGCGCGCACGCGGGCGACGCGGTCCTGGTGGCGGCGGCGCTCGAAAGGGCTCGCCTTGAGGTGGCGGATCGAAGCGACGGCACCCGCCGCGACATGCGGCGGCAGCGAAGTCGTGAAGATGAAGCCCGAGGCATAGCTGCGGATGAAGTCGCACAGCGCCGTCGAAGCGGTGATGTAGCCACCGACGACGCCAAAAGCCTTGCCGAGCGTGCCCTCGATGACCGTCAGGCGGTGCATCAGGCCCTCGCGCTCGGCAATGCCGCCACCGCGCGGCCCGTAGAGGCCGACCGCATGAACCTCGTCGAGGTAGGTCATGGCGCCGTGCCTGTCGGCGACGTCGCAGATGTCCTTGATCGGGGCGATGTCGCCGTCCATCGAATAGACGCTTTCGAAGGCAACGATCTTCGGCACGTCCGGGCCGTATTGGGAGAGCAGCCGGTCGAGGTCCTGCGGGTCGTTGTGCCTGAAGATCCGCTTCTCGGCTCTCGAGTGGCGGATGCCCTCGATCATCGAGGCGTGGTTGCCCTCGTCGGAGAAGATGACGACGCCCGGGATATTGGCGCCCAGCGTCGACAGCGTCGCCCAGTTCGAGACGTAGCCGGAGGTGAACAGCAGCGCGGATTCCTTGCCGTGCAGGTCGGCGAGTTCGCGCTCCAGCATGACGTGGTAGTGGTTTGTGCCGGAAATGTTGCGGGTACCGCCGGCGCCCGCGCCGCAGCGGTCGAGCGCCTCGTGCATGGCGGCGATCACCTTGGGATTCTGACCCATGGCGAGATAGTCGTTCGAGCACCAAACCGTCACTTCGGAGGTGGCGTCGCCGCTAAAGCGGGTGGCGCGCGGAAAGGAGCCGGCCTGGCGTTCGAGTTCGGCGAAGACCCGATAGCGGCCTTCCTTGCGCAGGCTTTCGAGCTTGCCGGCGAAATGCGCTTCGAAATCCATCATCAACCCTTCCTGCTGCCTGCGCCCCGGCTTCCCGGACCGAAGGTGGCTGCGGCTGCGACCCATCGGTTGCAAACCGCGACTGCGTTGCCCGTCAAGGGCACGCCGACGTTTAGGCCGGCGTAATGCGAGCCCGTTTCAGTTCGATGCCGCCAAGCCGCGAAGGCTGTCACCCGCCCGACCTCCAATAGTGTAAGTGGCGGAACGGAGGCAAGATAGCTATTGTCACCGCGCCCGAATGCCGCGATTGCGGCCTTCGTCCGCGAACCCGCGAATTTTCCCCTTCTCCATCACTCGGGCGCGATGCACCTTGATCTGGCTCAAACGACGGGCCGGCGACAAAAATTCCCGCGACGCCCGGAAATCGCGGTACCCGAATTAACGGTTCGGTGGTGGCCGGGGGATAGGGTGCGCGCGGACCATGATGGTCCGGGACTGGGCTCTGCCGCCGATGCACATGACCAACAGCCTGCTGCTTCTTGCCGAAGCCAGCGTCTACTTCGCCATGATGGCGCTGTTCTTCAGGCTTCGCGACCGCTTCGGCATCGGCATGTTCATGTGCGCGCTCGGGGTCATGCATTTCCTCGAAACCTATCTCGCCAGCGTCTTTTACGTGGAGTTGCCGTTCGGCCTCGTATCGCCGGGCTCCGCGGTGCTGTTTTCCGGCAAGCTGGTGATGCTGTTGCTGCTCTACATCAAGGAGGACGCAGCGACGGTCCGACAGCCGATCTACGGGCTGCTATTCGGCAACGCGCTGATGGTGGGTCTGGTACTCATCCTGCGCCAGCATCACGTCGCTGACATAGGCGAGGGCCGCATGCCCGACCTCGCCTTTATCGACGAGATGGGCTGGCTGATGGTGTGGGGCACCTCGCTGCTCTTCGTCGATTCCATCCTCATCATCCTGCTCTACGAGAAACTCGGCCGCCATTTGCAGCGACTGCCGTTCGTGCGCCTCAGCGTCGCGGTGTGCGGCGTCCTGACCTTCGATCAGGTCGGCTTCTTCACCGCATTGCATCTCCTGACCGGGGCTCCCTTCGCGGTCTTCCTGGGCGGATGGGCGGCAAAGATGTGCGGCGGCCTTTTCTTCAGCGGGGCGCTGCTTGCCTACCTGCATTTCTTCGAATCCCCGCAGGCGCTTCCGAAGCGTCCGCTGCGCGACATCTTCGAACTGCTCACTTTTCGTGAACGCTACGAGGCGCTCGTCGCCAATTCCGGACGCGACAGCCTGACAGGCTTCTTCGACAAGGGTCGCTTCGAGGCCATGGGCCAGGAAGCCGTCGCACTGGCGCAGAAAACCGGGCGGCCGCTGTCGCTGCTCGTCATCGACGTCGACCATTTCAAATCGATCAACGACCGCTTCGGCCATATCGAAGGCGATCGCGCGCTGCGCTTCATCGCGCATATTCTCGGTACGGTGGTCGGGGCCGACCACAGACTGTTTCGCATCGGCGGCGAGGAATTCGCGGTGCTCGCAGCATTGCCGCATCCGGTGGCTCGGCTACTTGGCGAACGCATCCGCCAGACGGTTTCCTCGGCCAATGCCGGCGGCGCCTATCGCATCACGGTCAGCATCGGCGTCGCGACCGTTCGCAAATCCACCGACGGGCTGACGGAACTGTTCGGGCAGGCCGACCAGCGGCTCTACGCGGCCAAGACCAGCGGCCGCGACCGCGTGGTCGGCGATTTAACGCGTGGCGAAGCTCCGCTGATCGCGCGGCGAGGGTGAGGCGAGCGCCGCCTGACCGTGGCTACGCGATCTCCCCGCGCAGCCGCTTTCCGGTTTCCTCGACCGCGCCGAAGACACGGATGAAATTGCCACCGGCGATCTTGCCGATCGCATCGTCCGACCAGCCGCGGCGGATCAGGGCCGCCAGCACTTGGGGGTAGCAGGTCACGTCGTGCAGCCCGGCCGGCGTCACCCCGCCGTAAAAGTCCGAGCTGATGCCGACGTGGTCGATGCCGCACCGCTGCGTCAGGTACTCGATGTGTTCGATGAGATGATCGATGGTCGCTTCCGGAGCGGGTCCGCGGCCGCGCAGGTGTTGCTGGCGCCGGCGCGCCGCATCCAGCCTGGCCTCGTCGGTGAACTCGTCGGAGGCGCTGCCGTAGCGGTTGCTGAGCGGGCGCGCCCAGTCCCAGTTCGCCTGGTTGAGGAATGACGGCACGAAGGTCGCCATGACGATACCGCCATTGCCGGGAATGCGGGCGAGGATGTCGTCCGGTGCGTTGCGCGGATGGTCGCACAGCGCGAAGGCATTGGAATGCGTGAGCGCGATCGGTGCGGTGCTGGCGTCCAGCACCTGGTGGGTCGCGGCGGGATGGACGTGCGAACAGTCCACGATCATGCCGAGCCGGTTCAGTTCGCGCACCACCTCGCGGCCGAAGTCGGTCAGCCCGCCGTGGCGCGGCGCATCGGTTGCTGAATCCACCCAGTCGAGGGTCTCGTTGTGACAAAGCGTCAGCACGCGTGCGCCCAGACCGTGCCAGGTGCGCAGCATCGCCAGGTCGTTTCGCATGCCGAGGCCGCCCTCGACGCCGACGATCGAGGCGATCCGTCCTTCCTTCTTGGCGGCTACGATGTCGGCCACGGACACCGAGTGGCGGAAGGTCTCGGGAAAGATGTCGCTAAGCTGCCGGATCAGGTCGATCTGGGCCAGCGTGGCTCCTGCCGGGTCCGAAGTGTTTCGGCTGATGAAGGCAGCCCACACCTGCCCCGCCATCCGGCCTTCGCGCATGCGCGGAATGTCGGTCTCGGCGCCGGGTTTCATGTGGTCTAGACCGTAGGCCCTGATATCGCCCCGCGCCGACCCGTTGCGGATCAGGTAGGGCAGGTCGTTGTGTGCGTCGACCAGTGGAAAATCGTCGAGCAGCGTCAGCGCCTTGTCGAGCGCCCAGTCCTTCTCGCCGGCATAGTCCATGAAATCGTCTCCGGTTGATCCGAGGGTCGGTCGGCCCGTCGTCACACGAAGGGCTTGCCGACCTCGAACTTTCGCGGCAGCAGCCGCTCGAAATAGGCGAGACCCTCCGGCGACAACCTGTTTTCGTTCGCATCGAGGAAGCTGTCCGGCATGTGCCGCGTCTTGCCGGCCACCTTGGAAAGAGGCACCAGCTTCAGCACGGTCTTGCCGTTCTCAACCTGCAGCGCGACCGAGCCGCCGCCGCGATCGGCCGCTTCGACAGCGAAGGCGCCGGCGTCGAATGCCTCGCGGCTGTCGGTCTCGTTGATGGTGGCGACGTTACCGCGCGGCATGTAGCCCAGCGTGTCGACGCGGGCGCGCTTGCCCGGCAGGCCGTCGGCCAGCGCGCGCTCGAAGGCCATGCCGAGGTCGCCGCCGGAAAGGCGGATGTTGCCGTGGGCGTCGCGCTCTAGTCTGTCCGCCGGCACCAGGCTTTCCACCAGCGCCTTGCCGTCGGCGGTCGAGACGCCTTCCGAAACGGCGACGATGCAGCGCTTGTGCCTGTCCATGGTGCGGCGCACGTCGTCGATGAACTGCTTGGCGGAAAACGGCCGCTCGGGCACGTATATAAGATGCGGGCCGCTGTCGCCGTCGATGCGCCAGGCCGCACTCGCGGCGGTCAGGAAGCCGGCGTGCCGGCCCATGACGATCGCCACATAGATGCCGGGCAGCGCGCGGAAATCGAGGTCGACGCTGAGGAAGGCGCCGGCGACGAAATCGCCGGCCGAGATGAAGCCCGGCGTATGATCGTTCTCGACGAGGTCGTTGTCGATCGTCTTCGGAGCATGCACGAAGGTCATGGAGCCGCCGGCGGCGTCGGTGAGAATCTGCTGGGTGCCGGCGGTATCGTTCCCGCCGATATAGACGAAGGCGTCGGCGCCTGCCTTCTTCAGCCCGGCGAGGATGACCTCGCAATAGGCCGCGTCCGGCTTGTCGCGTGTGCTGCCGAGGGCCGCGCTCGGCGTGCGGCCGATCAGGTCGAGCTGTTTTTCGGGCATCGCGGCGAGGTCGACATAGTTGCCGTCACGGATGCCGCGCACGCCGTGGAGGGCGCCCAGCACACGCGCGCCGGGATGGCGCTTGCGCACCTCGCTCACCGCGCCGACCATCGTGCGGTTGATGACGGCGGTCGGGCCACCGCCCTGCGCGATCACGAACGTTGCCGCCATTGCTCTCTCCTAGGCCGGACCTTTTCCGCGCCAGATAATCCGGACTGAGGAGCCCGCGCAACGACATTCGCCTAGGCTTGACCACGGCTTCCCGAGCCGCTGGCCTATGGCGTATCGTCCAGCGGCCGTGGCAAAGGGCGGCGAACATCGAGCGCCAGAAACGGCGCGGCAACCGGAGGGTCCAAGATGAGCAGCAACGAGTCCCTGCAGGCGCGGCGGGTCGCGGCCATCCCGCGCGGCGTTTCCACCGCCTATCCGGTGTTCGCCGAACGCGCCGAGAATTCCGAACTGTGGGACATGGACGGTCGCCGCTTCATCGACTTCGCCGGCGGCATCGCGGTGCTGAACACCGGCCATCGCCATCCGAAGGTGATCGCCGCGGTGCGCAACCAGCTCGACCACTATACCCACACGGCCTTCCAGATCGTTCCTTACGAGCCGTATGTCGAGCTCTGCGAGCGGCTGAACAGTCTTGCGCCGTTCAAGGGGCCGGCCAAGACGATCCTGTTCTCGACCGGCGCGGAGGCTGTGGAGAACGCGGTGAAGATCGCCCGCGCCTATACCGGCCGTACCAACATCATCGCGTTTTCCGGCAGCTTTCACGGCCGCACGCTGATGGCGAGCGCGCTGACCGGCAAGGTTGCGCCCTACAAGAAGAAGTTCGGGCCGATGCCGGGTGGCGTCTGGCACGCGCCCTTCCCGGTGCCGCAGCATGGCGTGACGGTGGCCGACACGCTGAAGGCGATCGAATATCTCTTTCGCGCCGATGTCGACCCGGTCAATGTCGCCGCCTTCATCATCGAGCCGGTGCAGGGCGAGGGCGGGTTCCATCCCGCGCCGGCCGAGCTTCTGGAGGCGCTGCGCAAGCTCTGCGACCAGCACGGCATCCTGCTGATCGCCGACGAGGTGCAGACCGGCTTCGCGCGCACCGGAAAAATGTTCGGTATCGAAAACAGCGGCGTCGAGCCCGACCTGATGACGATCGCCAAGTCGCTCGCCGGCGGCTTTCCGCTGTCGGGCGTCGTCGGCAAGGCGGCGATCATGGACGGACCTGAGCCGGGCGGACTGGGCGGCACCTATGCCGGCAGCCCGATCGCCTGCGCGGCCGCGCTCGCCGTGCTCGACGTACTCGCCGAGGAGAAGCTGGTCGAGCGCGCCAATGTGCTCGGCGAACGCATCAGGAAGGACATCGTCCGCTTCGGTCAGCGCAACGATACGGTGCCGATCGATGCGCTACGCGGTCCGGGTGCGATGATCGCCTTCGACGTTGTGAAGTCGCGTGGCGGCAGCGAACCGGATGCTGACGCCACCAAGCGTGTGACGGCGGCGGCTCTGGCCGAGGGGCTGGTACTGCTCTCCTGCGGCGTGCACGCCAACACCATCCGCATCCTGATGCCGCTCACCATTTCCGATGCGATCCTCGCGGAAGGCATGGGCAAGTTGGAAAAGGCGCTGATCGCCGCGAACGCGTAGCGTGCCCCTACACCACCACGATCGGCGTCTTGCCGTGGACGCGATCGTAGAGGTCGATGACGTCCTGGTTGATCATCCGCACGCAGCCGGATGACATCGCCTGGCCGATCGACCACCATTCCGGGGAGCCATGGACGCGAAAACCGGTGTCCTGGTTGTCCTTGTAGATGTAGAGCGCGCGGGCGCCGAGTGGGTTTTCCAGGCCGCCGGGCTGGCCGTTGCGCCATTTCTCCAGTTCGGGCTTGCGCGCGATCATTTCGGACGGCGGCGTCCAGACCGGCCATTTCTTGCCGTACTGGATGTTGGCGCGGCCCGACCACAGGAAGCCGTCGCGGCCGATGCCGACGCCGTAGCGCAGCGCGTCGCCGCCCGGCTGGACGAAATAGAGAAAGCGCTCCTGCAGGTGGACGACGATGGTGCCGGGCGCCTCGCCGGTCGGATCCACCACGATCTGGCGCCGCCATTTCGGGTCGATCTTCTGGTACGGCACGGCCGGCAGCGTGAAACCGTCGTCGACAAAGGAGGCATACATCAGCCCGGGCTTGGTCACGCCCTTGTCGACGCTGATCTGCGGCCGGATCGCGCCGGTCGTGAAATCGTCCACCTGGAACGCGGCGAGGTCGATGCTGCGGGTGCAGCCGGCTAGCGCCAGCGTGCCTGCCCCGATGACGAGGCCGCGACGCGTCAGCGGGGCGGCATCCGCCCCCTCGGGGCGGGGAATTCCAAAAATCTTGATCGACACGAAGCACCCGTACGCCACACACCGGAGGCGAACGGCCTCCGAACTGCGTCCAATTGTCCGCAAACATGGTTGAAAAACGGTGAAGCGGCGCGGGGCCTGTAAAAACAACGGGTTATAGCCCTGCTGACGGCCTCCGCTGCGGGACCGCGGGCTAGTCCGGCCCGACCGCCGCAACATCACCCCCATTCAGTCACAATCGCGACTAGCGCCGACGCTAGCCTCCTTGGCGATCGAGTGAGGGACGTGATGAGCAAGAAATTCCGCAACGACGCGCTGCTGTTTTCGGCCTGCCTTCTGGCCACCGCGCTCGTGCTCGGCGCCAACCTCTCGATTGCCGATATCGTGGGAGCCGCGGCATGGCTTCGCTAGGACCCATCTCGACGCGCGCCGGACGCGACCCTAAGCTCGGTACCGACCCGGTCACGGCCGGCCCCTCGACGATCGCAGTCGGTGTGTTCGAATGCCTGAGCCTGCCCCGAACGGTGTCTGGTTCCTTCGCCGGGAGATCGCGCCGGGCCTCTTTGCGCTGACGGAGCCGCATCTCAATCCGGTCTTCCGCGCCAATCTCTATTTCCTTCGCGGGCGCGACCGCGACCTTTTGGTCGATGCCGGGATGGGGCTGTCGCCTTTGACGCCGGCATTGCCCATCACCCCCGGCAAGCCGCTGCTGGCGGTCGCCACCCATGTGCATGCCGACCATGTCGGCGCGCTGCACGAGTTTTCCCACCGGGCCGGACCGCGCATCGAGGCGGGCGACTTCGAAACGATGAGTGACGCCGCGACCTACGCCGACTGGTTCCGAGCCCTGGACGATCCGGTTTCGGCGCTGCCTCATGCCCGCTGGACTCCGGTGGACTATGTGATCCCGCCGGCGCCGCTCGGGCGGCTGCTCGGCGAAGGCGACCAGATCGACCTCGGCGACCGCCGCTTCACCGTGATCGAGCTGCCAGGCCATTCGCACGGCTCGCTCGGCCTTTTTGACGAGCGCGACGGCCTGCTGTTTTCCGGCGACGCCATCTACGACGACGAACTCTACGACCAGCTGCCGTGTTCCGACCGCACCGAATACCGCGCGACCATGACGCGGCTGCTCGACCTCCCGGTCAGCGTGGTCCACGGCGGCCACGGCCCGAGCTTCGGCCAGCAGCGGATGCGGGAGATCGCGCGGTATTATCTGCGGCGGACGGCGGGGTAGTCACGCCTCGCGCCTCTTCAGCCACGGTGGTCCGCCAGGACTGCCGTAGTGCAACGTCGCGAAGGATCGAGGCGTCGAGTGAGCCTACCGGCATGCATGCGCCAAAAACCCCTTTACACCGCCGGGTACCGGTGGATTTATCCTCTTCTTTGCAGGGAGACATCCATGTCCTTCGAAACCTGGGCGGCATTTGCCGCCGCATCCGCAGTCCTGCTGATCATCCCCGGGCCGACCATCCTGCTGGTCGTGTCGTACGCGCTCGGCCAGGGGTGGCGCACGGCGCTGCCGATCTCGGTCGGCGTCGCGGTCGGCGACTTCACCGCAATGACGCTGTCGATGCTCGGCATCGGAGCGCTGCTCGCGGCATCGGCCACGGTCTTCACCGCGCTCAAGTGGATCGGCGCCGCCTACCTGGTCTACCTCGGCATAAAGCTGTTCCGGGCAGGCGGCACGCTGGACGCCACGCCCCGTACCGACCCGGTATCGTCGGTGAAGCTGTTCGCAAATGCCTGGCTGGTGACGGCGCTTAACCCCAAGAGCATCACCTTCTTCGTTGCCTTCTTGCCGCAGTTCCTGGACCGCCATGGCGATTTCTGGACGCAGATGCTCATCTTCGAGGCGACCTTCCTGACGCTCGCCTTCGCCAATGCGCTTGGCTATGCCTTCGTCGCCTCGCGCGCCCGCGGCGTCGTGCGCAATCCCCGCGCCATACGTATCTTCAACCGCACCGGCGGCACGCTGCTGGTCGGCGCAGGGCTGGCAACCGTGGCGCTGCGCTCGGGTAACTGATCCCGTGACCATCGCTGATTGCCTCGGCCTGCCACTGACGGGCGCCGACCAGAACAGCCTCGCGGCCTATGAAAAGGCTGTCGGCGAACTGCAGCGCTTTGCCGGCGATCCGGTCGCGTCGGTCGATGCGGCGCTTGCCGCGCGGCCGGATTTCGTCATGGCGCATGTCTTCAAGGGCTACCTCTACGCGCTGAGCACGGAAGCCAGCGCGCGGCCAGTCGCGGCTGGCTGCCACGCCGCGGCAGCCGCCTTTCCCGCAACCGCCCGCGAACAGGCGCATGTCGCTGCGCTCGGCGCGCTCGTGGCGGGCGGCTGGCACAAGGCCAGCGCCATCCTGGAAGGCGTGGCGGGCGAACACCCGAGCGACGCGCTGGCGCTGCAGGCCGGGCACCAAGTCGACTTCTTCACCGGCAACGCATCGCTGCTGCGCGATCGCATCGCCCGCGCCCTGTCGGCCTGGGACGAAAGGATGCCCGGCAGCCATGCGATCTTTTCCGCCTACGCCTTCGGGCTTGAGGAAAATGCCGACTACGGGGCGGCGGAGAAGGTCGGCCGGCGTGCCGTGGAACTGGAGCCGCGCGACGGCTGGGGCCAGCATGCGGTGGCGCATGTGATGGAAATGCAATGCCGCCAAAGGGACGGCATCGCCTGGATGCGCACCAACCAGGCCGGCTGGACCGGCGACAGTTTCCTGCAGGTGCACAACTGGTGGCATCTGGCGCTTTTCCATTACGACATCGGCGACATCGACGCCGTATTCGCACTCTATGACGGGCCGATCGCCGGCGCCGGCTCGACTCTGGCGCTGAACCTGGTGGACGCTTCGGCGATCCTTTGGCGCCTTCATCTGAGCGGCATCGATGTCGGCGGCCGCTGGGCGCCGCTCGCTGCGCGGTGGGCGCCGAAGGCAGCGGCCGGCAACTATGCCTTCAACGACGTGCACGCCATGATGGCTTTCGTCGGCGCCGGCCGCGACGATGCGGCGCGCGCCTTGCTCGCCGCGCAGACGGAGGCGATTTCAGCCAGCGACGACAACGCAGCCTTCACCCGCGATGTCGGCCGGCCGCTGGCTCTGGCGATGCAGGCGTTTGGCCAGGCGCGCTATGCCGACGCGGTGGCCCTGATCGAGCCGGTACGCGCCATCGCCCACCGTTTCGGCGGCAGCCACGCGCAGCGCGACATCGTCGAACTCACGCTGATCGAGGCAGCCGTTCGCGGCGGCCTGCAGGACAAGGCGCTGGCGCTGACGGCAGCGCGCGAAAAGATGCGGCCGGCGAGCCCGCTGTCGCATCTTTTGGCCCGCCGCGCGCAACAAATCGCTTAGGCCGGATTGGTCGGACCAGAATTATTGCGGAAGTCGAAAAAATAGCCGCTTCCGCCGCCGTTATTTTTTGCTAAGAAGGTCGTGAGGCGGGAGGAACTCGCCCACGCCAAAGACGAGGCCAACCGGCGGGAATGCCGGAAAGCGGCCCGGACCTGGGAGGACAGCATGTATCTCGGTCTCGACCTCGGCACGTCGGGCGTCAAGGCCATGCTGATCGACGGCGACCAGCAGGTCATCGGCTCCGGCCACGGCAATCTCGACGTCTTGCGTCCGCATCACGGCTGGTCGGAGCAGAACCCGTCGGCGTGGATCATCGCTACCGAGGCGGCTATCGCAGCGCTGCGCGCCGATTTCGGTCCCGAACTCGCAGAGGTCAAGGGTATCGGCCTCTCCGGCCAGATGCACGGTGCGACGCTGCTCGGCGACGGCGACAAGGTGCTGCGCCGCTGCATTCTCTGGAATGACACGCGCAGTTTCCGTGAAGCGGCTGAACTCGACGCCGATCCGCGCTTCAGGAAGATCACCGGCAACATCGTGTTTCCGGGCTTCACCGCGCCGAAGCTGGTGTGGGTGAAGAACAACGAGCCGGAGATTTTCGCCAACGTGCGAAAGGTCCTGCTGCCGAAGGACTATTTGCGGCTTTGGCTGACCGGCGAGCACGTCTCGGAAATGTCGGACTCTGCCGGCACGTCCTGGCTCGATGTCGCGGAGCGCCGCTGGTCTGGCGAACTGCTCGCCGCTTCCGATATGGACGAAAGCCAGATGCCGGCGCTGGTGGAAGGCACGGATGCCTCCGGCCGCATCCGCGCCTCGCTTGCTGCCGAACTCGGTATCGGTGCCGGCGCCGTGGTTGCCGGCGGCGCCGGCGACAATGCGGCATCCGCCTGCGGCATGGGCACCGTGCAGCCCGGGCAGGCGTTCGCCTCGCTCGGCACCTCGGGCGTGCTTTTCGCCGCCAACGGCGCCTACCTGCCCAATCCGGAAAGTGCGGTGCATACCTTCTGCCACGCGCTGCCGCAGGCCTGGCACCAGATGGGCGTCATCCTGTCGGCCACGGACTCGCTCAACTGGCTGGCGGGCATCACCGGCCTCGGCGCCGCGGATCTGACGCACGAATTGCGCGATACGCTGAAAGCACCGACCGCGGTGACCTTCCTGCCCTACCTCGCCGGCGAGCGCACCCCGCACAACGATGCGGTCATCCGCGGGGCCTTTTCCGGCCTCGCGCATGAATCTGGGCGTGCCGAACTGACCCAGGCTGTGCTCGAAGGCGTCGCCTTCGCCTTCCGCGACTGCCTGGAGGCCCTGCGGGCGGCCGGCACCGAGCTTACCCGTGTCACGGCGCTCGGCGGCGGCTCGCGCTCCCGCTACTGGCTGGGCGCAATCGCAACCGCGCTCGGCATCCCGGTGGACCTGCCGGCCGATGGCGATTTCGGCGCCGCGTTCGGTGCGGCGCGCCTCGGCCTGATCGCTTCGGAGAGGGCCGACCCCTTCGCGGTCTGCACCGCGCCCCGCACGGACGAGACCATCGAACCCGTCGCTGCGCTGAGCGGCGCCTACGAGGACGCTTACCAGCGCTACCGCGCGCTCTATCCCGCCATCAGAGGAGTTTCCCAATGAGCACCGGCTTTTTCGGCGACATCAAGCCGATCCGCTACGAGGGTCCGGATTCCATCAATCCGCTAGCCTACCGTTTCTACGACAAGGACGAGGTCGTCGCCGGCAAGCGGATGGAGGACCATCTGCGCTTTTCGGTGGCCTACTGGCATTCCTTCGCCTGGCCGGGCGGTGATCCGTTCGGCGGCCAGACCTTTCAGCGGCCCTGGTTCGGCGACGGCATGAAGGATGCGAAGCTGAAGGCCGATGTCGCCTTCGAGATGTTCTCACTGCTCGGCGCGCCGTTCTACTGCTTCCATGACGCCGATGTCCGGCCGGAAGGCAAGAACTTTGCCGAAAGTGCCGCGCGGCTCGACGAGATCGCCGACATCTTCGCCGAGAAGCAGAAGCAGACCGGCGTCAAGCTGCTCTGGGGCACGGCCAATCTCTTCTCGCACCGACGCTTCATGGCCGGCGCGGCCACCAATCCGGATCCGGATGTGTTCCTCTATTCGGCCGCGACGGTGAAGCGCTGCATCGACGTGACCAAGCGCCTGGGCGGTGAGAACTACGTGCTGTGGGGCGGCCGCGAAGGCTATGAGACGCTGCTCAACACCGACCTGAAGCGTGAGCGCGACCAGGCCGGCCGGTTCCTGCGCATGGTCGTCGACTACAAGCACAAGATCGGCTTCAAGGGCACGATCCTGATCGAGCCGAAGCCGCAGGAGCCGACCAAGCACCAGTACGACTACGACGTCGCCACCGTGTACGGCTTCCTCAAGGAATTCGGCCTTGAGAGCGAGGTCAAGGTCAACATCGAGCAGGGCCATGCGATTCTTGCCGGCCATTCCTTCGAGCACGAACTCGCTCTCGCCGATGCGCTTGGCGTCTTCGGTTCGATCGACATGAACCGCAACGATTATCAGTCGGGCTGGGACACCGACCAGTTCCCCAACAACGTGCCGGAGATGGCGCTGGCCTATTACTACGTGCTGAAGGCAGGCGGCTTTACCACCGGCGGCACCAATTTCGACGCCAAACTGCGGCGTCAGTCTCTCGACCCGCAGGACTTGCTTATCGCCCACATCGGAGGCATGGATTGCTGTGCGCGCGGGTTGAAGGCGGCCGCCAGGATGATCGAGGACAAGGCGCTGTCCGGTCCGCTCGCGCAACGCTACGCCGGTTGGGACGGCGCGGAAGCGAAGAAGGTGCTGGCCGGCGGCTATTCGCTCGACGAGATCGAGCACTATGTCGTCAACCGCAACATCGAGCCCGAACCGCGCTCCGGCCGGCAGGAATTTTTGGAGAATGTCGTAAACCGGTACGTCTGAGGCCACTGCCCCCTCCGGGTCTCGCGCGCACCCGCCAAGCCGCTGACGGCATGTAACACCGGCGGCCGGCTTGCCGAAATTCGGCAGTACGGACAGGGTCGCTGTTCGTGTCTGTGCGCCTTGAGGGGGCAAATGGGCGAATCGGAGCTTTGGATCTTTTGCGTGGCCGGTGCCGTAGTTGTGCTGGTCGGCGCGATGGTTTTGGTCGGGGCAGTCCGCCTGCGTGCGCGCAGCCGGCAAATGCTCAGATGGCCGATCGTCACCGGCAAGGTGATTTCCTCCGAAATGGCGAGCACGGGGGGGGCTGACGCCGGGTCGATGACCACTGCTCGGGCAACCGTGCGATACGCGTATCGCGTCGACGGCAAGCCGTATGAAAGCGAGCGAATCCAGTCTGGGCCGGACGGCGACCGCCCGCACCCGGGCCCTGCTGAGCAGATCCTGGCCCGCTATCCGGTCGGCAGCCGAGTTTCCGTCCACTACGAGCCGGAGAACCCAGGAAACGCTGCGCTCGAGGCGGCAGCAACCGGCAGGGCCGCCGCGCTGGCCATGTTCGGACTCGCGCTGTTGGTGATCGGCGTGGCGGTGATCATAGCGGCGCTGTACGAGGCGGCGCCGTCCGTGCCGGGCTGACATTGGAGCGGAGCGGCCGGCGCAACTGGGAACCTTATTCGAATGATGCAGTCGGTCGAGCGGGATGGCGTAAAGCTCTGCTATCGGGAAGCGGCCGGCGCCGGGCCGGCCTTGCTGCTGATCCACGGTTGGTGCTGCGACCAAGGCTATTTCGCGCCGCAGTTCGAACATTTCGCCGCGCTCGGTTGGCGCGTCGTCTCAGTCGACCTCAGGGGCCATGGGCAAAGCGACAAGCCGGTGCAGGACTACACGATTGCGGGCTTCGCCGACGACGTAGCCTGGCTTGCCGGCCGCATCGGATTGGCGCGGCCGCTCGTCATCGGGCACTCCATGGGTGGTGTCGTTGCCTGCGAGGTTGCGGGCCGCTATCCGGACTTCGTCTCGGGGCTGGTGATGCTGGACTCGGCGATCGTCGTGTCTACCGACGCGCGGGCTGGCATCGCGCGCCTGGCTGAGGCCCTGAAGGGGGAGGGCTGGTCAGCTGCGATCCGCGACTATGTGTCTTCGGTACTGCTGCTCCCCACCGACGATCCGGGGCGCAGCCGCTCGATCCTCGACGGCATGAGCGCGGCTGCGCAGCATGTCGCCGCCGCGGCGATGGCTGGCCTTCGCAGCTACGATGCGGAACCGGCGGTCGCCGGCGTCCGAGTTCCGGCGCTTTACATCGCCGCAGACGAAGCGCTGCCGCGCGCCGACCGCGAACGCCTGCTGAGGCTGATGCCGCGCCTTGCCCTGGGGCAGACCGTCGGCTCCGGACATTTCTGCCAGCTGGAGGTGCCGGAGCAGGTCAACGCGATGCTCGACAGGTTCATTGCGGTAGCCCTGCGCACTGGCTGAGAGGGCAGGCAGTATCCTGCTTGGAATCGCTTTCGGTTCCGTCCGCCCAGCGCGCCAATGAATTTCCGCGTATGTCATCCGCTCGTCATGCCCGCGCCTTTGTTTTGCCCGTTCGGCAAGGTTACGATTTGTCCATGAGCACGACGATTCGAAACAGAGCCGGCGACAAGCCCGACGATCGTGACGTCCTTCTCCCGAAGGATCTGCCGCACTCGATCGTAGACAGCCTGTTTGCCATTCCCGAAACCGCTGCCGAAGAAGCGACGGCGCTCGATCGGGCGGTGGTCTCCCGCCTGCAGCAGGCGCTTGCGGACAAGATGCGCTCCATTGTCGGAAGCGACGAGCGCCACGCGGCCTGAGCGGCAAGGAGCACCCCACAACTCGAGTTTTCGATCGGCGGATCGTCGATCCGCGGCCTCAGCGCCTTCGCATCGCAGTCGGGGTTTCGCCAAAGGCCCGCGAGAAGGCGCGGGAATAGGCGGCCGCGCTTGAAAACCCCGTGCGGGCGGCGATGTCGGCCATCGGTTCGCGCGTATCGAGCACGAGGCGGCGGGCGGCGTTTAGGCGGAGCCGCAGGTAATAGGCGCCCGGCGTTTCGCCGATGGCACGCAAGAAGGCCTTTTCCAGCGTACGCGCCGTTACCCCGGCGCGGCGTGCGATGGCGGCGACGGTCAGCGGGCCGTCGACATGGGCTTCCATCAGGCGGATCGCCTGTGCGAGCCGCGGGTCGTAACCGTCGAGGCGGCCGAGCGAGACGAGCGGCTGCGCGTCCGTCGCGGCGCGAGCCTGGTCGTAGATGAAGACGCTGGCGACATCGAGCGCCACCGCCATGCCGAGGCGGGCGCGCACCAGCGCCAGCATCAGGTCGAAGGTCGGCGAGGCGCCGCCGGTGGTGAAGACCGGCCCGTCGATGACGTAGCGATCTGGGCGAACATCGACGCCCGGGAAGGCGGCCGAGAAATCCTCCATGTCCTCCCAGTGGGTTGTGGCGGTACGGCCTTCCAGAAGACCGGCGCGGGCCAGCAGCCAGGTACCCGCCTCGACGCCGCCGACGGCGCGGGCCGAGCGCGCGGCGCGCCGCAGCGCTGACGGCAGCGCCGTGCCGCCTTCGCTGCGCGTGCCGAAACCGCCGACAACGATGATGGCGTCGGTCTTGTCCGCCGGATCGAAGCGGGCGGACGCGGCGATCGGCAGTCCGGACGTGGTGATCGCGGGTGTGCCGTCGATGGTGACGACGCGCCAGTCGAACAGCGTCTCCCCGGCGATGCGGTTTGCCGCGCGCAGCGGGTCGACGGTGGAAGCCACGCACATCAGCGACGAGCCGGACAGCACCAGCAGCGTGACCTTCAGCGGAGTCCGCTCCGGCGCGAAAATGGTCGGCTTTTCGGCTTTCATCAACTCCTGTTCGTAAATTGCAAAGCAAGCCACGGCAAGAGCAGGAAATATGCGCCGGCTGCGTTGCCGGAGGAAAAATCATGCCGCTCGAAATGAACCGCGAGGTCTTCATCACTTGTGCCGTCACCGGCTCGGGTGGCACGCAGGACCGCAGCCCGCACGTGCCGCGTTCGCCCAAGCAGATCGCCGAATCCGCGATCGATGCCGCCAAGGCGGGAGCCGCGATCGTCCACTGCCACGTGCGCGACCCCGAGACCGGCAAGCCGCGCCGCGACGTCCACCTCTACCGCGAGGTGACCGAGCGCATACGCGACGCCAATGTCGACGTGGTGCTCAACCTCACCGCCGGCATGGGCGGCGACATGGTGTTCGGCGACGTCGAGAAACCGCTGCCGCTGAAGGAAAGGGGCACCGACATGGGCGGCGCTTCTGACCGCGTCGAGCATGTGCGCCAGTGCCTGCCGGAGATCTGCACGCTCGACTGCGGCACCATGAACTTTGCCGAGGCCGACTACGTGATGACCAACACGCCTGGCATGCTGCGCGCCATGGGCGGCATGATGACCGCTATGGGCGTGAAGCCGGAGATCGAGGCTTTCGACACCGGGCATCTGTGGTTCGCCAAGCAGCTCGTCGCCGAAGGCGTGCTGAAGCCGGACGCGCTGGTGCAGCTCTGCATGGGCGTGCCGTGGGGCGCGCCGGACGACCTCAACACCTTCATGGCGATGGTCAACAGCGTGCCGAAGGAATGGACCTTTTCCGCCTTTTCGCTCGGCCGCAACCAGATGGCCTATGCCGCCGCCGCGGTGCTCGCGGGCGGCAATGTCCGCGTCGGGCTGGAGGACAATCTGTGGCTCGACAAGGGCGTTCTGGCCACCAACGCGCAGCTGGTCGAGCGGGCGGTGACCGTGGTGGCCAACCTCGGCGCGCGAGTCATCGGCCCGGAGGAAGTGCGCGCGAAGCTCAACCTCGCCAAGCGCGCGCCGCTGGCGAAGGCGGCGTAGCGCGGAGCGGACGAAACGGCGATAGTCGGCCTGAAGGGAGCGACCGGCATGAAGACCGTGAAATTCACTGCCATGGAAGATGGCGACCGCGAGGACTACGAATTCCTCGAGAAGCACGAGATCGCCTTTGCCGCCGGGACAGGCGAGCGGCTGATCGATGCGCTGGTGAAGCTCGACGAGAGCCTGTCCGGCTACAAAGTCACCCGGCTCGGCCATTCGCTGCAGGCGGCGACGCGCGCCTTCCGCGACGGCGCCGATACCGACTGGATCGCCTGCGCGTTGCTGCACGACATCGGCGACATCTACGCGCCCTACAATCACGACGAATACGCCGCGGCGATCCTGAAGCCGTTCGTGCGCGAACAGTGCCACTGGGTGGTCGAGAAGCACGGCGATTTCCAGCGGCTCTATTATGCGCATCACGTCGGCGGAAACCGCCACGCGCGCGACCGTTTCGCCGGCCATCCCTACTACGACGACTGCGACCAGTTCTGCGCGCGCTGGGACCAGTCGAGCTTCGACCCGGACTACGACACCATGCCGATCGAGGCCTTCCGGCCGTTTGTCGACGCGGTGTTTTTGCGCCGCGCTTACGATCAGGCGGTGATCCGCCGCGGCGTACGCGTCCCACTCACAGATCCCGAAACCGCAAGGAAAAGAGGCGGAGCGTCCGCATGAGCATCATCACCAAGGCCGCGGCCATCGGCGGCGGCGTCATCGGCGGCGGCTGGATCGCGCGGCTGGCGCTGAACGGCGTCGATGTCGCTGTCTTCGACCCGCATCCGGAGGCCAAGCGCAAGGTCGACGAGGTGATGAACAATGCACGCCGCGCCTACAAGCGCATGGCGACCAAGGGCCTGCCGAAGGAAGGCAAGGTGACCTTCGCCAAGTCGATCGCCGAGGCGGTGAAGGACGCCGAGCTCATTCAGGAGAGCGTGCCGGAACGCCTCGACGTCAAGCTGAAGACGCTGGCCGAGGTCGAGGCCGCGGCGCCGCGGGACGCCCTGATCGGCTCCTCCACCTCCGGCTTCAAGGCGACCGACATGGCGGTCGGCATGAAGCATCCCGACCGTTTCCTGGTCGCGCACCCGTTCAACCCGGTCTACCTGCTGCCGATCAACGAGATCGTGCCCGGCGAAAAGACCAGCAAGGCGGCGATCGCGCGGGCGAAGGAGGTCTATGCCTCGATCGGCATGAAGCCCGTCGTCATCATGAAGGAGATCGACGCCTTCGTCGGCAACCGGCTGCTCGAGGCCGCCTGGCGCGAGGCGCTGTGGCTGGTCAAGGACGGAATCTGCACAGTCGAGGAGCTCGACGACATCATGCGCTACGGCTTCGGCCTGCGCTGGGCGCAGATGGGCATGTTCCAGACCTACCGCATCGCCGGCGGCGAGGCCGGCATGCGCCATTTCATGGCCCAGTTCGGCCCGGCGCTGGCCTGGCCCTGGACCAAGCTGATGGACGTGCCGGAGTTCAACGAGGAGCTGGTCGATTTGATCGCCACGCAGTCGGACGACCAGTCCGGCCAATGGTCGATCCGCGAGCTGGAGCGCATCCGCGACGACAATCTGGTCGGCATCATGGAAGCACTGGCGAAAGCCGAAAAGGGCAAGGGCTGGGGCGCCGGAGAACTGCACAGCAGCTACGTGAAGCAGCTCGGCAAGGCAGCCAAGGGCAAGAAGGCTGCGAAGGCTTCTGAGAAAAAGGCCAGGCCCGCAAGGGCGATGCCCGAGCCGAAGCCGGCCGCGAAGGCGGTGGTTACGAAGTCGGCGAAAGGCAAGGCAGCGAAGGCCGATAAGCCGGCCAAGGCGAAGAAGAAGGGCTGACACGGCTTCTCCGGATGGTTTCGGGCAACAAATTCAACGGCGTTGCTTCCGCCGCGGTCGCTTCGTCGAACGCCGGCGATCGATCGGGCCGCGAATGAGCCAGAAGCCGATCCTCTGTGTCGGGGCGCTGATCGCAGACCTGATGCTGCAGGTGCCGGAACTGCCGCGCACCCCTGGCAAGCACATGCCGACGGGTGCGAAGCTCGCCGTTGCCGGCATGGCGACCAGCGCGGCGACAGCGGTCGCGCGGCTTGGCCATGCCGTCTCGCTGTGGGCCTCGGTCGGCGACGATGTGATCGGCGACTATCTGGTTCGCGCGCTGGCGGATGACGGCATCGACGGGGAGCACGTGCGGCGCGTGCCCGGCGCGATGTCCGCCATGTCGGCGATCTTCCTCGACGAGCGCGGCGAGAAGATCGTGGTGCCCTGGTATGCGCCCGAGCTGCTCGGCGAGCCGGTGTCGCGCCCGGACTTTTCGCGCTTCGGCGCGGCGCTCGTCGACGTGCGCTGGCCGAAAGCGGCGGCAATCGCCCTTGATGGCGCGCGTGCGGCAAAAATCCCGGCGATCCTCGACCTCGACGTCGGCGCGCCAGAGGTCCTCGGCGATCTGCTGCTGCGCGCAACCCATGTCGTCGCATCGCTCGACGGCGCGCGCGTCGTGCTCGGCGGCGTAGACTTGGCGGACGCAGTGATGGGGCTGCACGGACTGACGGGCGCGACCGTCGTGGTGACCGACGGCGAGCGCGGTGCAAGCTGGATCGAACCGAGCGGTGCCCTGCGCCACCTGCAGGCGTTCCGCGTCGATGCGGTCGATACCAACGCCGCCGGCGACATCTTTCACGGCGTTTTCGCGGCCGGCCTGGTCGAGCGCATGGCGCTGGCGGACATCGTGCGGCTGGCGAGTGCCGCCGCCGCCATCAAGTGCACGCGCTTCGGCGGCCGCAGCGGCGCGCCGACCCGCGCGGAAGTCGAACAATTTCTGAAGGTCCGGCTGGCGCCGGCCGTTTGAGAAGGGAGCGGGCGATGGATTTCGGCCTGTCCGAGGAACAGAGGCTGATCGTCGAGACGACGCGCGCCTTCGTCGAGAACGAGCTCTATCCGCACGAGCTCGAGGTCGAGCGCAGCGGCCATCTGCGGCTGGAGCTGATCAAGGAACTGCAGCAGAAGGCGATGGCCGCCGGGCTCTACGCGGCCAACATGCCGGCCGAGGTCGGCGGCGCCGGGCTCGATACGCAGACCTGGCTGCTCTACGAGAAGGAGCTCGGCAAGGCCAACTACGCGCTGCACTGGACCTGCGTGGCGCGACCCTCGAACATCCTGCTCGCCGGCACCGAGGAGCAGCGCCAAAAATATCTCTATCCCTGCATTCGCGGCGAGAAATGGGACTGTTTGGCAATGACCGAGCCGGGCGCTGGTTCGGACCTGCGCGGCATGAAGGCGAGCGCGGTCGAGAAGGGCGGCGACTGGGTGCTCAATGGCACCAAGCATTTCATCAGCCACGCCGATCTCGCCGATTTCGCGATCTGCTTCATGGCCTCGGGCGAGGAGGATTCGCCGCGCGGAAAGCGCAAGAAGATCACGGCCTTTTTCGTCGACAAGGGAACGCCAGGCTTCACAGTGCGCGACGGGTACCGCAACGTCTCGCACCGCGGCTACACCAATTCGGTGCTGGAGTTCGACGATTGCCGGCTGCCGGCCTCGCAGATCCTCGGCGACGTGCACAAGGGTTTCGAGGTCGCCAATTCCTGGCTTGGCGCGACGCGCCTGCAAGTCGCGGCGACCTGCCTCGGCCGGGCCGAGCGCGCTCTCGGCCATGCGATCGAGTATGCGGCGTCGCGAGAACAGTTCGGCCAGCAGATCGGCAAATTCCAGGGTGTCTCGTTCAAGCTGGCGGACATGGCGACCGAGTTGAAGGCAGCCGAGCTGCTGGTGCGCGAGGCGGGCTGGAAATACGACGTCGGCACCGTGACCGACCAGGACATGGCGATGGCCAAGCTCAAGGCAACCGAGGTGCTGGCCTATGTCGCCGACGAAGCGATCCAGATCCATGGCGGCATGGGCCTGATGGACGACCTGCCGCTGGAGCGCATCTGGCGCGACTCGCGCGTCGAGCGCATCTGGGAGGGCACCAGCGAAATCCAGCGCCACATCATTTCTCGCGCCTTGCTGCGGGCGGTAGGCGGCTGATGGCCAAGGCGGGCATACGGGAAGCCGACCTCTATCTGCCGGTCAAGCGCCTGCTCGAAGGGCAGGGCTTTACGGTCAAGGGCGAAGTCGGCGCGGCCGACGTCGTGGCCGTGCGCGAGGAGGGCGACGATCCTGTCATCGTCGAGCTCAAGGCCGGCTTCTCGCTGTCGCTGTTCCACCAGGCCGTCCAGCGCCAAGCCCTCACCGACGCGGTCTATGTTGCCGTGCCGCAGGGCAGCGGCCGCGCCTCCCACAAGGCTCTGGTCGAGAACCGCAAGCTCTGCCGCCGGCTGAACCTCGGGTTGATCACCGTCCGCCTGTCCGACGGATTCGTGGAAATCCACTGCGACCCCGAGCCATACCGGCCGCGCCAGTCGAAGCCGCGCAGGAGCCGGCTGCTGCGCGAGTTCGCACGTCTCGTCGGCGATCCCAACGAGGGCGGGTCGACACGCCGGAACCTCGTCACCGGCTACCGGCAGGAGGCGCTGCGGTGCCTGTCGCTGCTCGAGGCGCAAGGCCCTTCGAAGGCGTCTGACGTCGCGGCGCGCACGCGCATCGCCCACGCGCGGCGGCTGATGGCCGACAACCACTATGGCTGGTTCGAGCGCGTCTCGACCGGCATCTATGCATTGAGCCCGAAGGGCGTGCGGGCTGTTGCGGACTATGCCGCCGAACTTGAGAACCTCGCCGCCAACGCATCGCCTGATTTGCCTGACGAGATCGCGCCGACGCCATGACCCGCCTTTCCCGCCTGCTGCGCCCTAAGTCGATCGCCGTCGTCGGCGGTGGCTTCTTTGCGCCCAACGTCATCAAGCAGTCGCTGAAGATGGGCTTTTCGGGCGACGTCTGGCCGGTGCACCCGTCGAAGGACGAGGTGGCCGGCGTGCGCGCCTACCGCTCGCTGGCCGAGCTGCCGGCAGCACCCGACGCCACCTTCATCGGCGTCAACCGCAACCTCACGATCGACGTCGTGCGGGAACTGCGCGAGCGCGGCGCCGGCGGAGCGATCTGCTTTGCCGCCGGCTTTCGCGAGACCGCGCACTACGATCCGGACGGCTCGCGCCTGCAGGACGCGCTGCTGGAGGCCGCAGGCAACATGCCGGTGATCGGCCCTAACTGCTACGGCCTGATCAACTATGCCGACGGCGCGCTGCTCTGGCCGGACCAGCACGGCGGGCGGCGGCTGGCGCCCGGTGAGCGCGGCGCGGCGATCATCACGCAGTCGTCCAACATCGCCTGCAACCTCACCATGCAGACGCGGGGCCTGCCGCTCGCCTTCCTGATGACCGCCGGCAACCAGGCGCAGACCGGCCTTTCCGAAATGGCGATCGGCCTGATCGAGGACGACCGCGTCACCGCGCTCGGCCTCCACATCGAAGGTTTTGACTCGGCCGCCGGCTTCGAGCGGCTGGCGACGCGGGCGCGGGAACTGAAGAAGCCGATCGTGGCGATGAAGGTCGGCCGCTCCGAAGCCGCACGCGCGGCCACCGTGTCGCACACGGCCTCGCTCGCCGGCTCCGACGCAGCGTCCGACGCCTTCCTGAGGCGCCTCGGCATCCCACGCGTCGACACGATCCCGTCCTTCCTGGAGACGCTGAAGCTGCTGTACGCTGTCGGGCCACTCGACGGCTACACGCTGTCCTCCATGAGCTGCTCCGGCGGCGAGGCGTCCGTGATGTCGGATAGCGCCGAGGGCCGGCGCGTTCGGTTCCCTGCGCTCACGGCCGAACACAAAGCGCGTGTGCAGGAGACGCTGGGGCCGCTGGTCGCCGTCGCCAATCCGCTCGACTACAACACCTACATCTGGGGCAAGGAGGTGGCGCTGACCGCCACCTTCACGGCCATGGTGTCGGGCGGCTTCGACCTTAACATGCTGGTGCTGGATTTTCCGCGCACCGACCGCTGCTCGGATGCCGACTGGTGGCCGACGGTGAACGCCTTCGAGAAGGCGCTGAAGGCGAATGGTGCGAAGGGCGCCATCGTCACCTCGATGGGCGAGAACATCCCGGAGGGCCACGCAGAAGAGCTGCTGCGGCGCGGCGTCGTGCCGATCATGGGCATCGCCGAGGCGATGGATGCTGCCGAGGCCGCCGCGTTTGTCGGCCAGGTGTGGCGCGCATCCTCCCCCCTTGAGGGGGAGGTGGCCGCGAAGCGGCCGGAGGGGGTTGCCGCAGAAGGCACCGCCCACGCTGCGCTGGCGCTTGACGATTTGGCGACCCCACCCCGATCGGCTGCGCCGATCGACCCTCCCCTCGAGGGGGAGGGAGGCGCCGCCCCCGACGAAGCCGCCGCCAAAGCCCATCTGCGCGCTGCAGGTCTCCCGGTGCCGCAGGGCGCGCGCGCTGCCAGCATCGCCGAGGCGGTCGCGGCGGCGGAAATGCTGGGCTTTCCCGTCGCGCTCAAGGCGCTGGGCATCGCGCACAAGTCGGAAGCGGGGGCGGTACGGCTCAACCTGCGCGATTCGTCCGCTTTACGCGAGGCGGGCGCGGCGCTGCTGCCGCTTGGCTCCGGACTCTATGTCGAGCGCATGGTGGCGGGCGGCGTCGCCGAACTCATCGTCGGCATCACCCGCGATCCGATCTTCGGGCCGGTAATGACGGTCGGCTCCGGCGGCGTGCTGGTGGAACTGCTGAAGGATTCCGCCACGCTGATCCTGCCGGCCTCCCGCGCGGAAATTGAAGCCGCGCTTCGGGGGCTGAAGCTTTTCCCGCTGCTCGATGGCTTTCGTGGGCGCCCGAAGGCCGACCTCGCCGCGGCGGTCGACGCCATCCTCGGCATCGGCGCCTTCGCGCTCGCCCATGCCGAGGCGATCGCCGAAATGGACATCAACCCGCTGATCGTCTGCGCCGCGGGGCAGGGCGCCTGGATCGCGGATGCGCTGATCGTGCTGGCGCCGTCCCTCCCCCTCGAGGGGAGGGTGGACCGGAGCGAGGCGACGGGACGGGCGGGGTCGCGCGAACACGCGCGCAACGCGACACCGGCGCCGGGCACTGCCGAAACAACCCCACCCCGGTCCGATGCGCGGACCGACCCTCCCCTCAAGGGGGAGGGAGACGCCGGCGCTGGAGGCCGACCATGAGCGAAGTCATCACCACCCGCCGCGAAGACGGCGTCCTCGAAGTCACGCTCGACCGGCCGAAGGCGAATGCCATCGACCTGAAGACGTCGCGCCTGATGGGCGAGACCTTCAAGGCGTTCCGCGACGATCCCGAATTGCGCGTGGCCATCGTGAAGACGGCCGGCGACAAGTTCTTCTGCGCCGGCTGGGATCTCAAGGCGGCGGCAGGCGGCGACGCGGTGGACGGCGACTACGGCGTCGGCGGCTTTGCCGGCCTTCAGGAACTGCGCGACCTCAACAAGCCGGTGATCGCCTGCGTCAACGGCATGGCGGTGGGTGGCGGCTTCGAACTGGCGCTCTCCTGCGACCTCATCTACGCCGCCGACCATTCCTCGTTCGCCCTGCCGGAGATCCGCGCCGGCACGCTGGCCGACGCCGCCACCATCAAGCTGCCGAAGCGCATCCCCTACCATGTCGCGATGGACCTTTTGCTCACCGGACGCTGGATGGACGTGCACGAGGCGCATCGCTGGGGTCTCGTCAACGAGGTGCTGCCCAAGGAAAAGCTCGAAGCGCGCGTGTGGGAGATCGCGAGGCTGCTGGCCGGGGGGCCGCCGCTGGTCTTCGCCGCGATCAAGGAGACGGCGCGCGAGGCCGAGGGCTCGAAGTTCCAGGACACCATGAACCGCGTCACGCGGCGGCAGCTTCGCACGGTCGATATCCTCTACGGCTCTGAGGACAACCTCGAAGGCTTTCGCGCGTTTGCGGAAAAGCGCGACCCGGTGTGGAAGGGGCGGTAGCGCGGCGTTTCCTCCGGGAGGATCGCGCTGCGCCAGGGAATAGCAGCATGACCGATTACAATACCCTCATCGACGCCGAGACATGGGCCTTCATCCGGCGAACGGATGCATGGTATCCGCCCGACGCGGTGACGCGCACGGTGGCCGAGCAGCGCGCCGTCTACGACGCCATGTGCAGCGAGTTCTTTGCCGGCTATCCGGAAGGAGTAAGCGCCGAGACGACGGCGATCGCACTGCCCGACCGCAGCGTTCCCATCCGCATCTACCGCACCAGGGCCCCCGAGGCGGCGGCGCTGGTGCTCTATTTTCACGGCGGCGGGTTCGTGCTGGGCGGGCTTGCGAGCCATGACGACGTCTGCGCCGAGCTTGCCGACCGGACCGGCTACGAAGTGGTCTCCGTCGACTACCGGCTTTCGCCCGAACATGTGCATCCGGCCCATTTCGACGACGCCCTCGCGGCATTCGAGTGGGCCGCGACCACCTACAAACGACCGATCCTGCTGTGCGGGGATTCGGCCGGGGGCACCCTGGCGGCGGCCGTTAGCCACGCCACCCGGGGCCATTCGCGCCGCCCGATCGGCCAGGTCCTCATCTATCCGTCGCTTGGCGGAGACGGCTCGCGCGGCTCTTACGTGACGCACGCGGAAGCGCCGATGCTGACAACGCGCGACCTCGACTTCTATCGAGGTATCCGCGCCGGCGAGCGCGAAGTCACGGGCGACATCACTTTTTCGCCGCTGGCCGATGCCGACTTCGCAAACCTGCCGCCCACGGTCATCCTCACGGCGGAGTGCGATCCGCTCTCCAGCGACGGCGAGGCCTACCGCGACCGCGTCGTCGCGGCTGGCGGCAAGGTGCTGTGGATCGAGGAGAAGGGCCTTGTTCACGGCTACCTGCGCGCGCGTCATTCGGTTGTCCGGGCGCGCGAGAGCTTTTCGCGGATCGTGGAGGCGCTTTCCAAGCTGGGGCGGGGCGAATTTCCGGCGCTTGCCTGACGGCCGCTCGGTTTACGCCAGGAACGGCTCGGCCTGCATCGTGTCCGGCACCGGCACGCCGAGGCGCTTCAGGATCGTCGGCGCCATCTGCAACTGGTCGAGCAGGATTTCGGGGTCCGGGCCGTTCGCCGGGCCAAAATAGTAGAGCGCGAAATCCTGCATGTCGCCGTCGTTGCCGCCGTGGTGGCCGCGGTTCGTCTGGCCGTGGTCGGCCGTCACGATGACCTCGTAGCCGTCCTTCAGCCAGCGCGGCAGAAATGTCGCCAGCATCGAGTCCATCACCGCCAGCGCATGGTCCATCTGGGCGCAGTCGTGGCCGTAGCGGTGGCCCATCGAGTCCAGCGTGCAGGTGTGCAGGATGCCGTAGTCGATCCCGAAGCGCGCCGTCAGCATGGTGAGCGTGGCGAACAGGTCGACATCGCTCGGCGTCATCTGGTTGTCGTGGCCGTAGCCGGTCATGGTGTGGAAACGGCCGTGGGTGATCGGGCCCTGCGGCTCGTCATATTCGAGGTCGCGGACAAGGTCGAAGGGATAGCGGTTGAAGAACTCCGACCAGTAGGAGTGCGTCACCGCGCCAGTGCTCCCGCCAGCCTTCGTCACCTCCGAAAAGACGTCCGGCAGCGTCACCCGGTGCCGGATCTCGTTGGCGAGCACACCGTGGACCTGCGGCGATACGCCGGTGTGAATCGAGGCGTAGCAGCAGGCCGACGTCGAGGGCAGCACCGAGCGCATGCGCCATTTCCGCGCCGCGCCCGATTGCACCCAGCCTTCGAGGTTGCCCATGAAGGGCTGCCAGTTGCGCCACGGCACGCCGTCGAGGATGATCAGGAGGAACTTTGCCGACAAACTCAAGTGCGCTGCTCCTCCCGATTTCCGGCGACGACGGTCAGGATGCCGCGAGCCAGCATGCGCCGAGCGCATAGCCGTCCATCATCTCGCCCTGCGGGTTCGCGGCCCAACCGGCGACCTTGTTGACCGAGACGGCGTCGAGGAACTGGTTGAAGAACGGCACGATCATGCCGCCCTCGTCGCGCACCATCGTGCCCATGTCGGCATAGAGCGCCTTGCGCTTGTCCTGGTCTAGTTCCCCGCGCACCGCCTGCAGCATCTTGTCGAAGTCTTCGCGCTTGAAGCGGGTGTCATTCCAGTCCGCGGTGGAGGCGAGCGCGGTGGCGTACATCTGCGCCTGGGTGGCACGGCCGCCCCAGTAGGAGAGAGAGAAGGGCTGCTTGTTCCAAACTTCGGACCAGTAGCCGTCGCCGGGCTCGCGCTTTATCTCGATGGTGATGCCGGCCTTGGCGCAGCTCTGCTGGTAGAGCTGGGCGGCGTCGACCGCGCCCGGGAAGGCGACGTCCGACGTGCGCAACAGGATCGAGCCGGAATGACCGGACTTCTTGTAGTATTCTGCGGCCTTCCCGGGATCGAACTTGCGCTGTTCGATCTGCGCCGGGAAGCCCGGATAGGCGGCGTTGATAGGGAAATCGTTGCCGACCGAGCCATAGCCGAGCAGGATCTTGTCCAGCATCTCCTCGCGGTCCATGGCAAGCTTCAGCGCCATCCGCAGATCGTTGCTGTCGAAGGGCGCGGTGTCGCAGAACATGTTGAACGGATAGAAGCCGCGACCCGACGTGGCCTCGATCGAAACGCCCGCCACGCGCTTGACGAGGTCGACCACCTTCGGTTCAACACGGTTGATGAGCTGCACCTGGCCGCCCTGCAGCGCTGCGAGGCGCGCGGTAGCGTCATTGATGACGATGATCTCGACCTGGTCGGCATGCCCCAGCTTGTCGCCGCCCCAGTAATTGGCGAAACGCTCGCCGCCGTGGCGCACGCCGGGCTCGTTGACCGTGACCTTGTAGGGGCCGGCGCTAATGCCGGCATTGGGGTCGTCCCGGCCGCCGTTTGGCTGGATGACGAGGTGGTAGTCCGCCATCAGGTACGGGAAATCAGCGTCGGCGTCGGTCAGGGTAACGATCACTTCCTTGCCGCTTGCCTTGACGCTCGAAATTCCCTTGAGGATGCCGAGCGCGCCGGACTGCGATTTTTCGTCGGCATGGCGTTCCAGCGTGGCGGCGACGTCCTCGGCGGTAACGGTCTTGCCGTTGTGGAATTCGATGCCGTCGCGGACCTTGATCGTCCAGGTCTTGGCGTCGGGCGAGGAGCCGATCTCCTCTGCGATCATGTTCTCCAGCCCACCGTCGGGGGTCAGGCGGTTCAGGAACTCGCCCCACTGCTTGCAGAAGCTGAACATGACCTGGCTGAGGTTCAGCGCCGGGTCGAGGCTGTTGGTCGATTCACCGCCTTGCAGGCCAGCGCGGATGATGCCGCCCTTCACCGGGCCTTCGGCGCGCACGGCACCGGCGAGCAGAGTGTTGGCGAATGCGGCGCTCGCACCGAGTGCCGCGGCGCGGCCGAGAAAGTCACGGCGCGACAGCCGCCCGCGCGCTGCGAGAGTGCTGAGATATTCGAGTTCCTGTTTCATCATTCCGGCTCCGCATTGTTGCGTCTTCATGACAGACGTCTAATTGGCAACGTCGCATGACGGCCGTTTGACGGCCAGGGCTCCGCGCCCCGGACATCCCCGTCAATTCCCGGCGCTGGCCATGCGGCGGCCGCTGATCGCCCTTTCCAGCCAGCCGATCTCCATCTCCGGCACGGAGCGCAGCAGAAGGTCGGTGTAGTCGTCGAACGGCGGCGACAGCACCTTGCTCTTCGGGCCGTAGCGGACCACCTCGCCGCGATACATGACGGCGATGGAATCGGCGATCGACTTCACCGTGGCAAGGTCGTGGGTGATGAACAGATACGCCACCTGCTCCTCCGCCTGCAGTTCCAGCAAGAGCTTCAGGATGCCATGCGCAACCAGCGGATCGAGCGCGCTGGTCACCTCGTCGCATATGATCAGCTTCGGCTTGGCTGCCAGCGCGCGGGCAATGCAGACGCGTTGCTTCTGGCCGCCCGAAAGCTCGGCCGGGTAGCGGTCGACAAACCCCTTGCCCATCTCGATCTTTTCCAGCAGCTCGGCGACGCGGGCGTCGCGCTCGCGGCCGCGCAGGCCGAAATAGAACTCGAGCGGCCGGCCGATGATGGTCCCGACGGTCTGGCGCGGGTTCATCGCCACGTCGGCCATCTGGTAGATCATCTGCAGTTCGCGCAGGTCGGCCTTGGTGCGTTGCGCCAGCGCGTTCGGCAGGGTGCGCCCGGCAAAGGTGATCGAGCCCTGCTCGGGCGGCAAAAGGCCGGTTATGGCGCGCGCCAGCGTCGACTTGCCCGAACCGGATTCACCGACGACGGCCAGCGTCTGGCCGGCAAAGATGTCGACGGAGACGTTCTTCAGCACCTTGATATGGCTGCGGCCGTAGGCTGCGGTCACGTTCTTCACGGAAAGCACCGGCGTGACGCCGGGGCTCTGCTCGCGGTGCTCGATCTCGTGCACGGACACCAGCGCGTTCGTGTATTCCTGGCGCGGCTCCTTGATGATCTGGCGTGTGCCGCCCCATTCGACAAGGCGGCCGTGGCGCAGCACCATGATCTCGTCCGACACCTGCGCCACCACTGCCAGGTCGTGAGTGATGTAGAGGGCGGCGACGCCGGTGTCGTGGATCGCATCCTTGATCGCGGCCAGCACGTCGATCTGCGTGGTGACGTCGAGCGCCGTGGTCGGCTCGTCGAAGACGATCAGGTCGGGCTGGGAACACAGCGCCATCGCCGTCATCACGCGCTGCAGCTGGCCACCCGAGACCTGGTGCGGGTAGCGGCTGCCGATGTTCTCCGGGTCGGGAAGGCTGAGCTTCCTGAACAGGGCGACGGCGCGCTTTTCGGCCTCGGCGCGCGTCGCGGTGCCGTGCTGAATCGCCGCCTCCACCACCTGGTCCATCAACCGGTGCGCCGGGTTGAAGGCCGCCGCCGCCGACTGAGCGACATAGCAGACCTCGCGGCCGCGCAGGGCGCGAATACCGCCCTTGCCCGCCTTCAGGATGTCCCGGCCGTTGAGCAAAACCTCGCCGCCGGTGATGCGCACGCCGCCGCGGCCATAGGCCATGGACGACAGGCCGATGGTCGACTTGCCGGCGCCGGACTCGCCGATCAGGCCGAGCACCTTGCCGCGCTTCAGCGTCAGCGAAACCTCGTGCACGAGCGTGATCGTCTTGGGGTCTTCGCCGGGCGGGTAGACCTTCGCCTCGATCCTCAGATTGCGGATGTCGAGCAGGGTTTCGTCGCGGGCGCCGCCGTTCTTGCGCTCAGCCATTGCCGCGGCCTCCCTTGAGGTCGGTGGTACGGTTCAGGATCCAATCGGCGACGAGGTTGACCGAGATGGCGAGGGCCGCGATGGCGGCGGCCGGGATCAGCGCGGCGGGAATGCCAAAGACGATGCCGTCCTTGTTTTCCTTGACCATGCCGCCCCAGTCGGCAGCCGGCGGCTGAACGCCCAGCCCGAGGAAGGATAGCGCGGACAAGAAAAGCACGGCGTAGATGAAGCGCAGGCCGAGTTCCGAAACCAGCGGCGAGAGCGCATTGGGCAGGATCTCGCGGAAGATGATCCAGCCGCGACCCTCGCCGCGCAGCTTTGCCGCCTCGACGAAATCCATGACGTTGATGTCCACCGCAACAGCGCGCGACAGGCGGTAGACGCGAGTGGAATCGAGGACGCCCATGACCAGGATCAGGGTGACGATGGTGGAGGGCAGCACCGAGAGCACCACCAGGCCGAAGATCAGTGTCGGAATCGCCATCAGGAGGTCCACGAAGCGCGACATCAGCGTGTCGAACCAGCCGCCGACCACGGCGGCCGTGAAACCGAGGATCGCGCCCATCGAAAAGGACAGCGCGGTCGCCATCACGGCGATGAAGATCGTCGTGCGCGCGCCGTAGATCATGCGCGAGAGCAAGTCGCGGCCGAGATTGTCCGTGCCCAGCCAGAACTTGTCCGACATCGGCTCCCACACGTCGCCGACGATCTCGCCGAGGCCATAAGGGGCGATCAGCGGCGCAAAGATCGCGGTGAGCAGGAACAGGGTCGTCAGCACCAGCCCGATGAGGGCGCCGATCGGAATGCGTCTTATGGCAAGCATCGCCGGTCCCCTACTTCGGATGCCGCAGGCGCGGATTGGCGATGATGGCGGCGATGTCGGCGACGATGTTGAGGCCGATATAGACCGCGGCGAAGATCAGGCCGACCGCCTGCACCACCGGCACGTCTCGCTTCGCGACATGGTCGACGAGGTACTGACCCATGCCGGGATAGACGAAGATCACCTCGACGACGACGACTCCGACGATGAGGAAGGCAAGGTTCAACATCACGACGTTGACGATCGGCGCGATCGCGTTCGGGAAGGCATGCTTGCGGATGACGTCGAAGGGCGACAGGCCCTTGAGTTCGGCAGTCTCGATGTAGGCCGACTGCATGACGTTTAGGATGGCGGCGCGCGTCATTCGCATCATGTGCGCCAGCACTACCAGGGTCAGCGCGGTTGCGGGAAGAGCAATCGCCTTCAGCCGCTCGAGGAAGGGCATGCCGTCATAGACGGTGGAGATACCGGGAAACCATTGCAGCTTCACTGCGAAGAAGAACACCAGCAGGTAGCCGATGAAGAATTCGGGCAGCGAGGTCGATGCGAGCGCCAGACCGGAAATCGCCTTGTCGACAGGGCCGTTGCGGTAGCGGACGGCCAGCAGCCCGAGCAGGATTGCCAGCGGCACCGAGATGATGGCAGCAGCGAAGGCGAGGAACAGCGTGTTCCACAGCCGGCCGCGAATGGACGTGGCGATGTCCTGCCCGCTTGAGAGCGCGGTGCCGAGATCGCCCGTGAGCACACCGCCCAGCCACCTGAAATAGCGGATCCAGGCCGGATCGTTGAGGCCGAGCTCGGCCCTGAGATTGGCGAGCGCTTCGGGCGTGGCCGACTGGCCGAGAATAGACTGCGCGACGTCGCCGGGAAGAATTTGTGTGCCAGCGAAGATGAGGACCGAAACGGCCAGCAGTAGCAGAAGGCCCAGCGCTATGCGCTGGGCCACGAGCTTCACGATTGGCGACGACATCTCCGCAATGCCGCCTCAGGCGTTCAGCCAGCATTTGGACAGCGCGTAGCCGCCCATCATCTCCTGGTTTCCGTCCGGCACCCAGCCGCCGACCTGCGGCCCGGTCGCGTCGATGAAGTCATTGAACATCGGCGCGATCACTCCGCCTTCGTCGCGAACGATCTGGCCCATGTCGGCATAGAGCTTCTTGCGCTTGTCCTGGTCGAGTTCGGCGCGGGCCTGGAACAGCATCTGGTCGAACTTTTCGTTGAAGAAGCGGGTGTCGTTCCAGTCGGCCTTGGAATAGTAAGCCGTCGAATACATCTGGTCCTGGGTCGGGCGACCGCCCCAGTACGACGCCGAGAACGGCTGCACATTCCACACTTCCGACCAGTAGCCGTCGCCGGGTTCGCGCTTGACCTCCAGCGTGATGCCGGCCTTGGCCGCGCTCTGCTGGTAGAGTTGCGCGGCGTCCACCGCTCCGGGGAACGCAACATCCGAGGTGCGCAGCAGGACCGAGCCGCTGTGGCCGGACTTCTTGTAGTGGAACGCGGCCTTGTCCGGATCGTAGGCGCGCTGCTCCATCGCGGTGAACAGCGGATAGGCCTTGTTGATCGGCGTGTCGTTGCCGACGGATCCGTACCCCATCAGAATCTTCTTCACCATCTCGTCGCGGTCGATGGCATATTTCAGCGCCAGCCGCAGGTCGTTGTTGTCGAACGGCGCGGTGTTGCAGTGCATGATGAAGACGTAGTGGCCGCGGCCGGCGACGTTCTGGATGGTGACGCCCGGCACGCGCTTGATGAGGTCGACGATCTTTGGCTCCACGCGGTTGATCATATGGACCTGGCCGCCCTGCAGGGCGGCAGTGCGCGCCGTCGCATCGTTGATGACGATGATCTCGATCTGGTCGGCAAAGCCGCGGTCGTCACGCCAGTAGTTGGCGAACTTCTCGCCGCCGAGCCGCACGCCCGCATCGTTGGTGACGACCTTGTAGGGACCAGTGCCGATGCCTTCCGTCGGGTTGTCCTTGCCGCCATTGGGCTGGATCATCAGGTGGTAGTCGTCGAGCAGGAAGGGCAGGTCGGCGTTGGCATCCTTCAGCGTGAAGACGACCGTGTCGCCGTCGGCCTTGACGTTGTCGATACCGCCCATGATGCCGAGCGCGCCCGACTTGGAGTTCTCGTCGGAATGGCGCTCCATGGTGGCGACGACATCGGCCGGGGTCAATTCCTTGCCGTTGTGGAACTGGACGCCCTTGCGGATCTTGAACGTCCAGACCTTGGCGTCGGCCGAGGCGCCCCATTCCTCGGCGAGCGCCGGCTGAACGACGCCGTCGGCGGAAATCTGCACGAGCTGTTCCGCCCACTGCCGGCCGAAGAAATATGGAACCTGGCTCGACCAACTTGCGGGATCGAGGCTGTCGGTTGCAGCACCCCCCTGCATGCCGGCCTTCAGCACGCCGCCCTTGACCGGCGTCTGCGCCCGGGCCGCGCCCGCCAGCAGGCTGTTGGCGAAGGAGGCGGACACGCCGAGGGCGGCCGCGCGGCCGAGAAAATCGCGACGGCTAAGCTTGCCGGCGACCACACGGCGGCCGAGAAAATCCAGTTCATTCGACATGTCGATCCTCACTCTGTCGGTTATCAGCCCGCGCGGGCATTTTTCATTTGGCGAGGATAATTGACCGCAACGCCTGGTCAGGAGCAAGACCGATTGCGACATCGCGTGGCGTAAACAGCGTGTCGCAATTGGCCCAATTGCCGCAACAGGTCAGATGCAGTGTCGCGGGATCGTTTCTTCGAAATCGCGCTCGAATACCAGATTGTCGCCCTCATAAGCTTCTATGCGAGCCGAGAGATGGAAGTTTTTCGCGTCGGAGCGCATGGCGGTACGGGTTTCGGTGCGCACCGACCATCCTGTCCGCGACAACGTCTCGGTCCAGTGCGTGACGCCGCTGGCCGATAGCGGATCGGCGGGGTCGATGCTCCACGTCTCGCGTCCGACGCCGCCCGCCACCAGTCCATGCGCGACGTCGCGGTGCTCGCCGAAATCGTCGACGATGCTGAGCACGATCGCCCCGGTCGCCGGGTCGCGCTCGGTGCTGCGCGAATTCGACGACGCGCGTAGCGTCTCCTTCTGCCAGGGAGTGGCCGCCTCGGGGGAGGTGAACGTCCATTCGTCGCCCTCGCCACGGGGGCGAAGCGGCAGGTCGAGCGCGCCTTCGTGCAGCGTCAGCGTCACCGCTTCGGGTGACGGCCACACCAACGGCCAATAGGTCGAGGAGATCGCGACGCGCAGCCGATTGCCGGGCGCGGCGCGATAGGCGATGTCGTCCAGCCGCACCGCGATTTCCATGTGCTCGCCAGGCACGACCGGGACCGGGAAGGCGTGGCCGTTGCGGTGGCAGAGGTTGAACACGCCGTAGGTGATGCGCGTCGAGGCGCCGTCGGGACGCACCTCGCAGAGCCGCACCGCGACCATCGCGACCGGCCTGTCGGAGGACAGCACCATGCGTACCACCGGGCCGCCGACGATGTCCCACGTCTCGTCAAGCGGCGGGGTGTCGAAGCACACCGACTTGCTGTCATCGTCGCGCTGGTCGCCCGCCATTTCGGGGCCGAGCCAGATGGCGCAATATTCGCCGCCGGCCGCGCCGCAGTCCTGCGGGCTAGCGATCTTCGTCGGAAACATGGCGACCGAGGTCGGCGTCAGCGTGCCGTGGTGACCGAAATGCAGCCGCTCGCGGGCAATGTGCGGTGCCGGCCATGACGGCTCGGTGACCCAGCGGCCGGGGCGCTCCTCGTACCAGTCGCGCGGCGGCACGGAGTCCATCAGATAGAGTCGCATGGCCGGGTCATTCTCGACGCCGGTGGAAAGGTCCTTGAGCCAGTGGTCCCACCAGCGCAGCGCCTCCTGGAGAAAGCCCATTGCCGGCTTGGGGACCGCGAAATGCGGATATTTGTGGATCCAGGGGCCGACAATTCCCTTAGCCGGCGCAGAAATGCCCTTCACCAGCCTTGAGACCGCGTTCTTGTAGCCGTCGCCCCAGCCGCCGACGGCAAGTGTCGCGGCCTTGATCCTGGAAAAGTCCTCGCAGACGGAACCGCGCCGCCAGTAGCCGTCGCGGGCCTGGTGCCGCAGCCACAGCGCTGGAAGCAGCGGTTCGTGCTCCAGGCGCTCCAGCCACATGGCGCGCCAGGCCTCGCCGACCAGATCCGGATCCGGCGGGCGCGAGGAGTAAGAGAGCATGGTCGCGCCCCAGCCCTGGTTCTCGTTGAGGAGCAGCCCGCCCTTGTAGTGGATGTCGTCGGCGTAGCGGTCGTCGGTCGAGCATATGGTGATGATCGCCTTCAGCGCCGGTGGCTGCTTGGCCGCCACCTGCAGCGAGTTGAAGCCGCCCCAGGAGATGCCCATCATGCCGACCTTGCCGTTGCACCACGGCTGGGCCGCGGCCCAGGCGATCACGTCGCAGGCATCCTGCAGTTCCTGCTCGGAATATTCGTCCGACATCAGGCCCTGCGAGTCGCCATTGCCGCGCATGTCGACCCGGATACAGGCGTAGCCGTGGCCCGCCAGGTAGGGATGGGTGAGCGAATCGCGCGCCACCGTGCCGTCGCGCTTGCGATAGGGCAGGTGCTCGAGGATCGCAGGCACCGGCGACTGGTCGGCGTCGACGGGCATCCAGACCCGAGCGGAAAGCCGGCAACCGTCCGGCATGACGATCCCCAGATCGGGGAACTCTATGATCTGGCGTGGAAATTCGGTGATGGTCTTCATGCGGCCGGCCCTTGATTGCCACCGCATCAGGCACGATGCGCACCGACCACGCAAGCTCTTTGCGCGGCATCTGCGTTGCCGCTTGCGGCGAGGGCGAGGACGGCGCCAGGCGAGGATCGGCGTCAGTTCAGCGGGATATCGTTGTCGGCCTTGCGGTCCTGATATGTCCGCGAAAGTGCGTCGTAGCGTTGCGAAATACGGGTCACCTGCATTTCCAGTCTGGCGCGGTCCGTATCCGGCAGATCGCGCAGCAGCTTCCTGATCGAAAAGCTTTTCCAGTAGGCGTTTTCGGCCCGGTAGCCGCCGGGATCGAGGGTAAAGACCTCTTTCAGGATCTTCAAATCGTGCGGGATCGCAAAGCTGTCGCGCGAATCCTCGTGGCTGAAGAGGTAGAAGAAATTGTCGAAGCCGGTCCAGGTGATTGCCGATAGGCAGAGCGAGCAGGGCTCGTGCGTGGCGATGAACAGGCAGTCCTTAGTGTCGGGGCGGTCGGCCTTCGGCATTTCGTAAAAGCGCTTCAGGCAGTGGACCTCGCCGTGCCAGAGCGGGTTTTCGGTTTCGTTGTTCGTTTCGGCCAGAACCAGCGAGCGGTCGTCCTTGCGCAGGATCGCCGCGCCGAACAGCTTGTTTCCATGCGAGACTCCCTCGGCCGTTTTGGGCACGATATCGTTTTCGATCACGTCGAGCAGGCGCTCGATCAGGGCTGCGTCGGTCATTTCGCCGGTTCCGGGAGGCGGATTTCGTAGGGTACCTCGAAGAAATGCTCTTCGAGGTTCGTGCCGTCGCTGCCGCGGTCGACCACCAGGAAATCCTGGCTGCGTCCGATCGGAGTGAGCACGCCGTGCCAGGTGTTGCGATGGTAGTTCACGCCCTGGCCCGGTCCGGCGAGAAAGGCCTGCGGAACGGCTGGCCTGCCGCCGTCGTCCACGCAGACGACGACCAGGAACGGGCGCGGGGACAAGGGCATGAACGCCTGGCTGCCGAACGGGTGGCGCTCCACCATCTTCAGCGCCAGCGGGAAGCGATAGGGCTTGCCGCGCACGATGGAGATCAGCACGCGGGCGTTTTCGCCGGTCGCCTCGGCGGTTGCCAGCGCGTGGTATCGTTCGGCCTTGCCGGCGTTGATCGGGTAGTGGTTGTCGCCGCCGACCTCAAGCACGTCGCCAAACGGTCCGAAGGCCTTTGCCGTTAAAGGCTTTGCGACGATGACGCGGCTCACGATCCGCGCGCTCCGGAAACCTGGCGGCTCGTCCACGGGCCGCCGAGCTTGGCGTGGCGGTTGACGTCCTTGTAGAGCAGGTAGCGGAACGGCCCCGGCCCACCGGCGTAGCAGGCCTGTGGGCAGAAGGCGCGCAGCCACATGAAATCGCCTGCCTCGACCTCGACCCAGTCGTTGTTCAGCCGATAGACGGCCTTGCCCTGCAGCACATAGAGGCCGTGTTCCATCACATGCGTCTCGGCGAACGGGATGATGCCGCCCGGCTGGAAGGTGACGATGGTGACGTGCATGTCGTGAGAGAGGTCGTCCGGATCGACGAAGCGCGTCGTTGCCCAGCGCCCGGCCGTGCCGGGCATCGACAGCGGGACGATGTCCTGCTCGTTGCGGAACACCGCAGACGGCACAGCGATCCCCTCGACGCGCTCATAGAGCTTGCGGATCCAGTGGAAGCGGGAAGGCGCCGCGCCGTCGTTGCGCGCGGTCCAGCCGCTGGCAGGCGGAAGGAAGGCATAGCCGCCTGGCTGCAGGCGATGCGACTGCGCGCCGATCGTTACTGTCAACTCGCCTTCCATGAGGAAAAGAACGCCCTCGGCGTCCGGGTCCGGCTCCGGCTTCTGGCTGCCGCCACCCGGGCTGACTTCCATGATGTATTGCGAAAACGTCTCGGCAAAGCCGGACAGCGGCCGCGCGATGACCCAGGCGCGCGTTGCCTCCCAGAAGGGCAGCGCGCTGGTGACGATGTCGCGCAGCACGCCCTTCGGAATGACCGCATAGGCTTCGGTGAAGACCGCGCGGCCGGTCAAGAGGTCGGTCTGCGGCGGGTGCCCGCCATGCGGGGCGAAATACTGCGGAGCTGCCATGCGTTTCCTCTATGCCGGCAGCAGGTCTTTCAGCCGCAGAAGCGCAATGCGCTCCACCTGCCTGCTTGCCGTTTCGAATTCCTGTTCGCGGGTGCTGGCGAGCCTCTGCTTGAAGGCGGCCAGGATTTCCGCCTTGCCGAGGCCTCGTACCGCGATAATGAAGGGAAAGCCGAATTTTTCGACATAGGCCTCGTTGAGCCCAGCGAATGTCTGTTTTTCCTCGTCGGTCAGTGCGTCGAGGCCGGCCGAAGCCTGCTCGGCCGTTGATTCGGCCGTCAGCCGCCTGGCCATCGCCAGTTTGCCGGCCAGATCCGGATGGGCTTTGAGCACGCCCAGCCGCTCGCCCTCGCTGGCGGCCCGGAAGGCGCGGCAGAGCGCGTTGTGCAGGCCGCCGGCGCTGTCATGCGCGGGGCCGAGTTCCAGTTCGAAGGCGCGCTCCGCGACCCAGGGCGAATGCTCGAAGATGCCGCCGAATTTTTGCACGAACTCTTCGCGCGTCATGCGGCTCGGCCGCAATGCGGGCGCGGCGTACGGATGGTTGGCGCGCCAGTGCTCAGCGATGTCGATCCGGCGCGGCAGCCAGACCCTGTCGTGGCCCTTCACATAGTCGATGAACCGCCGCAGCGCTGCCGCGCGCCCGGGACGGCCGATCAGTCGGCAGTGCAGTCCGATGCTCATCATGCGCGCGCGGCCGGACTTGCCTTCGGCATAGAGCGTGTCGAACGAATCCTTCAGGTAGGCGAAAAACTGGTCGCCGGAATTGAAGCCCTGTGGCGTCGCAAAACGCATGTCGTTGGCGTCGAGCGTGTAGGGAATGATAAGCTGCGGCGCGATCGGGTTGCCGTGACCGTCGTGGTCGAGCCAGTAGGGCAGGTCGTCGTCATAGGTGTCGGAGACGTAGGCGAAGCCGCCTTCCTCCGCCGCCAAACGTACCGTGTTGTCGGAGGTGCGGCCGGTGTACCAGCCGGTCGGGCGCGAGCCGGTGACTTCTGCGTGCAGGCGGATCGCATCGGCCATGTCGCGGCGTTCGGCCTCGATGTCGTGGTCGCGGTAGTCGATCCATTTCAGCCCGTGCGAAGCGATCTCCCAGCCAGCCGCCTGCATGGCGGCTACCTGGTCGGGCGAGCGGGCGAGCGCGGTGGCGACCCCGTAGATCGTGACGGGAACGCCGGTCTCGACAAACATGCGATGCAGACGCCAGAAGCCGGCGCGGGCGCCGTATTCGTAGATCGACTCCATGTTCCAGTGGCGCTTGCCTGGCCAGGGCGCGGCGCCGACGATCTCCGAGAGGAAGGCTTCCGATGCGGCGTCGCCATGGAGGACCGAGTTCTCGCCGCCTTCCTCGTAATTCAGCACGAACTGCACCGCCACATGCGCGCCGCCCGGCCATTTCGGGTCCGGCGGATTGGCGCCATAGCCGCGCATGTCTCGAAGATATCGCATCGTTCCTCCGGCGGATTGCCGCCACATTCAGGATAGTAGAAAGCGGCCTGCTGCATTTCCCTGAAAAATTTGAAAGTCTTTTTGTGGTGCTTCGCTCGACCGCGGCGATCGGTTGGCATTTAATGAGCGTCCAGCGTTACCCGAGAGGCAGAGCGATGTCGAAGGCGGAAGGCGGGCGACTGACGACCCACGTGCTCGACACGGCGACCGGCCGTCCGGCATCCGGGCTGAAGGTAGAGCTCTACCGCCTCAGCGGCAATTCGCATCGGAAAATCAAGACGGTCACCACGAACGCCGACGGCCGTTGCGATGCGCCGCTTCTGGAAGGTGCGGACTTCAAGACGGGTCAGTACGAGCTTGTGTTCTACGCTGGCGACTACCTGCGTGCCGGTGGCACCGAGCTTCCTGAGCCGGCCTTCCTCGATCAGGTGCCGATCCGCTTCGGCATGGCCGAGGTAAAGCACTATCACGTGCCGCTGCTCATCTCGCCCTACGGCTATTCGACCTACAGGGGGAGTTGAGATGCCGTCCGTTTCGCTCCGCCCCACCCCCCTCTGGCCTGCCGGCCATCTCCCCCTCAAGGGGGGAGATTGGCTGTCCCGACGGCTTTCGCCAACCACCAGCGTCTCCGGAGGCGCGGTTAGGCCGAAGTTTTCAATCTCCCCCCTTGAGGGGGAGATGGCCGGCAGGCCAGAGGGGGGTACTTTCCCGCCGACCTCGGCAGGAGCCGCCTGATGCCGCAACCCGCCATCCGCAACCAGATCCGCTTCATCCTCAACGGCGAGGACGTTTCCCTCTCCGATGTCGCGCCTGACGAGACGCTGCTCGACTGGTTGCGGCTGCGCCGGTCGTTGCGCGGCACCAAAGAGGGCTGCGCCGAGGGCGATTGCGGCGCCTGCACCGTGCTGGTCGGCCGCCTCTCCGGCGGCAAGCTGATCTATGAGGGCGTCAACGCCTGCATCCGCTTCCTGGGTTCGCTCGACTGCACGCATGTTGTCACGGTCGAGCATCTGAAGGGCGCGGACGGCCACCTTCATCCGGTTCAGCAGGCGATGGTCGATTTTCACGGCTCGCAATGCGGTTTCTGCACGCCGGGCTTCGTCATGTCGCTCTATGCGCTGTGGATGAGGTCGCCGGAACCGAGCGACACGGAGATCGAAAAGGCGCTGCAGGGCAATCTCTGCCGCTGCACCGGCTACGAGGCGATCGTGCGTGCCGGCCGCGCCATTTCCACGTACGGCAAGGCGGCAAAGGACCCGCTTGCGCTTGAACGCAAGGCGATCACCGCCAAACTCAAGGCGCTGGATGACGGCGCGCGGGTCGAGTTGGGCGCCGGCAAGCATCGTCTGGTGGTGCCGAGCGATGTCGACGACCTCGCTGCGGTGCTGCTGGTTGAACAAAAGGCGACTGTCGTCGCGGGCTCGACCGATGTCGGCCTGTGGGTCACCAAATTCATGCGCGAGATCTCGCCGGTGGTCTTCATCGGCGGCCTCGACGGCCTGAAGACCGTCTCGGAGGCGGACGGGGTCATCAGCATCGGGGCGAGCGTTACCTACACCGAGGCTTTTGCCACGCTGTCGAAGCGCATCCCCGCGCTTGGGCCGCTGTTCGACCGGATCGGCGGCGAGCAGGTGCGCAACATGGGCACGATCGGCGGCAACATCGCCAACGGCTCACCGATCGGCGATACGCCGCCACCGCTGATCGCGCTGGGCAGCCGGCTGACACTGCGCAAGGGTGGCGAGCGGCGCACCATTCCGCTCGAAGACTTCTTCATCGCCTACGGCAAGCAGGACCGGCAGCCGGGCGAGTTCGTGGAAGCAGTGCATGTTCCGGTGCCGGCCAAGGGCGAAAAGTTCGCCGTCTACAAGATCACCAAGCGCCGGGACGAGGACATCACCTCCACCCTCGGCGCCTTCTGGCTGAAACTGGCCAAGGACGGCAAGGTTGCCGCGGTTCGCATCGCCTATGGCGGCATGGCGGCAACGCCGAAGCGTGCGATGGCCGTGGAGGCAGCGCTTCTCGGCAAGCCGTGGAACGAGGCGACGGTGGAAGCCGCAATGGCGGCCTACGCGGCCGACTTTACGCCGCTCACCGACATGCGGGCGACGGCGGAGTACCGCGCGCTGGCGGCGCGCAACCTTCTGATGCGCTTCTATATCGAGACGGCCGGCACCAAGGCACCGGTCACCGTCAAGCGCCACGAGACGGTGTGACCCGGTGAAGTTTTTCTATCATCCGCTCGCATCCTTCTGCCACAAGGTGCTGATCGCGCTTTACGAGAAGCAGGTCGCCTTCGAGCCCGTGATCGTCGACCTCGGCAATCCCGTCGAGGTGGCGGAGTTCCGCAAGATTTCGCCAATGGCGCAGATTCCCGTGCTGGTGGACGAGCAGGGCGATGCCGTCGGCGAAACCAGCGTCATTCTCGACTATCTCGACCAGCGCTTTCCGCAATCGCCGCGCCTGCTGCCGGCCGATCCGCGCGGGGCGCTCAAGGTTCGCTACTGGGACCGCTTCTACGATTTCCAGATCGAAATCCCGATGCAGAAGATCGTGACCGACCGGTTGCGCCCGGAAGGCAGCAACGATGATTTCGGCGTCGAGCAGGCGCGCGGGCAGTTGCGCGCCGCCTATGCCGTGATCGACCGCGAACTGGCCGCAAGGCCGTGGGCGGCGGGCGATGATTTTTCCATGGCCGATTGCGCCGCCGAGCCCGGGATGTTCTATGCCAACACGGTCGAACCCATCGGCGCCGAGTTCCCACACGCGGCGGACTATCTCGCGCGGCTGACGGCGCGGCCTTCGGTGACGCGCGTGCTGCGGGAGGCCGAGCCCTACTTCAAATATTTCCCGATGCCGGTGAAGCCGGACATCTCCATGCTGGCGTGACAGGCGCACCGTCATGAACAAGCATACCCAGCCCAACCTCAAGGCCGCGAAGATCACCGGGGCGGTGCACACCGACCAGCGGCACGACTCGGCGCACAAGCATGTCACCGGCGAGGCGATCTACATCGACGACATGCCGGAACCGGCCGGCACGCTCCACGGCTGCCTCGGCCTGTCGACGGTGACGCACGGCACGATCCTCGCCCTGGACCTGTCGGCCGTCCGCGCGGCGCCCGGCGTGGTCGACGTGCTGACCGGGCATGATGTGCCCGGCGAAAACGACATCTCGCCGACCGGCCGCCACGACGAGCCGGTGCTCGCTACAGACAAGGTCCAGTTCTACGGTCAGCCGGTTTTCTGCGTGATTGCCGAGACGCGCGAACAGGCGCGGCGCGCCTGCCGGCTGGCGAAGATCAGCTATGATGAACTGCCCTTCGTCACCGACATCGGCAGCCTCGATCCGCTAAAGGACAAGCTCGTCACGCCGCCGCTGACGCTGAGGCGCGGCGATGCGAAGGCCGCGATCAGGAAAGCGCCGCGGCGGCTGAAGGGAAGGATGCGCGTCGGCGGCCAGGAGCATTTTTACCTCGAAGGCCATATCGCCATGGCCGTGCCGGGTGAGGACGACGATGTCACCGTCTATTCCTCGACCCAGCATCCCAGCGAAGTGCAGCACATGGTGGCCCATGCGCTGGGCATTTCGAGCCATGCCGTCACCGTGGAAATCCGGCGCATGGGCGGCGGCTTCGGCGGCAAGGAAACGCAGGGCAACCAGTTTGCCGCGCTTGCCGCGATCGCCGCCAAGAAGCACCGGCGCGCGGTGAAAATCAGGCCCGACCGCGACGACGACATGACCGCCACCGGCAAGCGCCACGATTTCCTCATCGATTACGAGGTCGGCTTCGACGACGACGGCAACATCCTGGGCGTCGACTACATCTACGCCGCGCGCTGCGGTTTCTCGTCGGATCTCTCCGGCCCGGTGACCGACCGCGCGCTGTTCCACTGCGACAACGCGTATTTCTGGCCGGCCGTCCTGGCCAAGTCGGCGCCGCTCTACACCAACACGGTGTCGAACACCGCCTTCCGCGGTTTCGGCGGGCCGCAGGGCATGGTCGGCGCCGAACGCGTCATCGACGAGGTCGCCTTCGCGGTGGGCAAGGACCCGTTGGAAGTCCGCAAGCGCAACTTCTACGGCACCGAAGACCGCAACGTGACGCCGTACCACCAGACGGTGGAGGACAACATCGTCCACCGCATCGTGGCCGAGCTGGAGGCGAGCGCCAACTATGCGCGCCGCCGGCGCGAGATTTCTGCCTTCAACGCCAACAGCCGCTGGGTGAAGCGGGGGCTGGCGCTGACGCCGGTGAAATTCGGGATTTCGTTCACGGCCACGCAATACAACCAGGCCGGCGCGCTGGTGCATGTCTACACCGACGGCTCCGTGCACCTGAACCATGGCGGCACCGAGATGGGGCAGGGGCTCTACGTCAAGGTCGCGCAAGTCGTGGCGGAAGAATTCCAGATCGACATCGACCGGGTGAAGATCACCGCGACGACGACCGCAAAGGTTCCCAACACTTCGGCGACCGCCGCTTCCTCGGGCTCCGATCTCAACGGCATGGCCGCGCAGAACGCAGCGCGCCAGATCCGCGACCGGCTCACCGATTTTGCGGCGGAGAAATACCAGGTGCCGGTCGACCAGGTGGTGTTCCTGCCCAACCGGGTCAGGATCGGCAACCAGGAGATCCCCTTCACCGACCTGATCAAGCAGGCCTATTTCGCGCGTATCCAACTTTCGGCCGCGGGGTTCTACAAGACGCCGAAAATCCACTGGAACCGCGACAAGGGCGAGGGCCATCCGTTCTACTATTTCGCCTACGGCGCGGCGTGTGCCGAGGTGTCGGTCGACACGCTGACCGGCGAATATGTGATTGAGCGGGCCGACATCCTTCATGAGACCGGCCGCTCGCTCAACCGTGCGATCGACCTCGGTCAGGTTGAGGGTGCCTTCGTGCAGGGTGTCGGCTGGCTGACGACCGAAGAGCTGTGGTGGGACGCCAAGGGGCGTCTGCGCACGCACGCGCCGTCGACCTACAAGATCCCGCTCGCCTCGGACCGGCCGAAAATCTTCAACGTGGCGCTGGCCGACTGGCCGGAAAATCGCGAGCCGAGCATCCATCGATCCAAGGCAGTCGGCGAGCCGCCCTTCATGCTCGGCATGTCTGTGCTGCATGCGCTGTCCGATGCGGTGGCGAGCGTGGCCGATCACAAGGTGTGCCCGCGCCTCGACGCCCCCGCGACGCCCGAGCGTGTGCTGATGGCGATCGAAAGGTTGCGGGCGGGGAATGGCGAGTTGACGGTGTAGGCTGGACGGTTTGATGTCGGCACGGCCGCCGGATTGCTTGCAAATTGGCTGCGTTGGGCATTCGGTGTCGCCGAAAGTATATTGTGGACATGGCGTTTTGTCGCACCCCCCTCTGGCCTGCCGGCCATCTCCCCCTCAAGAGGGGAGATTGGCTGTCGCCACGGCCTTCGCCAACCTTCAACGTCGAAGGTTTGCCGGTGCGCCCGAAGCTGCCGATCTTCCCCCTTCTTCAGGGGGAGATGGCCGGCAGGCCAGAGGGGGGTGCGAAGGAGCGCCACCCATTGCGATTGAGCCATAGGCGCTCGTCGGTCTTCATCAGTCGTATCGGCCATTTCCGTCGGCTGGGCGGCACACGATGACCTCGCTCGCTGCCGCGCTTCAATCCTTCCTCGACGCTGAGCCCGTCGTGGCCCTGGTCGAGGTCGCGCAGGCGAAAGGTTCGACGCCGCGCGAAAAGGGCGCCTGGATGCTGGTCGCGCCGGACAAGACTTTTGGCACGATCGGTGGCGGCCAGCTGGAATACATGGCGATCGACGAGGCGCGAAAGATGCTGGGCGACATCCCTGTTCACGGTGGCAAGGGCGAGACCACCGCGCAGCCGCTAGAAGCGCCACTGGAAGGCATGGCGGCGCAAAAGGGAGGGTCGAACGCCGCGTCGGCCGATCCCGCCCCGATCCGCTTAGCCGATCGGCTCGCCCCTCGGAAGGGAGGGAAGGGCCGCGTCCTCGACATCGCATTGGGTCCCGAGATCGGCCAGTGCTGCGGCGGCCGGGTGGAACTTGGCGTGCGGCCGGTCGATGCGGCGTTGCGCAACGAACTGGTCGCGGCGACAAAGGCCGAGGATGAACTGCGGCCACATGTCTATGTTTTCGGCGGCGGCCATGTCGGTCAGGCGCTGGCCGCGGCTTTCGCGCTGCTGCCGCTGCAGGTGACCGTGGTGGAGACGCGGGCCGATGCGCTCGCCGGCATGCCGGCTGGCGTCTCGACCAAGCTGACGCCGGTTCCCGAAGAGGCGGTGCGCGAGGCGCCTGCGGGCGCGGCCTTTGTCGTGCTAACGCACGATCACGCCCTCGATTTCCTGATCGTTGCCGAGGCGCTGCGCCGCGACGACGCCGCCTATGTCGGCATGATCGGGTCGAAGACAAAGAAGGCGACCTTCCGCAGCTGGTACTTCAAGACAGCCGGCGGTTCGGAAGAATCCTTCAGGCGCCTCGTTTCCCCCATCGGCGGCGACGGTGTGAAGGACAAGCGCCCGGCCGTCATCGCGGCCCTCGCGGCCGCGGAAATAATGTCCGCCCTGAGCCGAAGCGCTCCAGGATAGGCGAGGGCCTCGGTCCGCGTCAGCCGCCCCCTACTCGCTCTCCTGCACGTGGGCTTCGAGGAACCACAGCGACTTGTCGAGCGTGCGCGAATAGGCGGTGAAGATGTCGGCGGTGTCCGCGTCGCCCGCGTCGTCGGCTTCGTCGATCGCGGCACGGGCCGATTTCGCCGTCACGGCATAGCGTTCGATCAGCGCCGCTAGGTGATCCTTCGTCGTATAGATATCGATGGGATAGGGCGCGAGCTTCGTTTCGGCCGCGACCACCTGCGTGGTGCCAAGCGCGGTGCCGCCAAGCTGCACGGCGCGCTCGGCAATCGTGTCGACGTGCTCGTCGAGATCCTTGCGGAAGCCGTCGAGCATCTCGTGAACGGCGATGAAGTGCGGTCCCTTGATGTTCCAGTGCGCCTGCTTGGTGAGTAGAGCCAGATCGATCGCCTCGGCCAGCCTTGCGTTGAGAATCTCGATCGAGGTCTTCTTCACGTTCGACTTGAGGTCGTTGCGCGTCGCGTGCGTCTTCATGCTGAACTCCTGAAAGGGCAAGCGAACGCACCCCGCGCCCGCGCAGCCCAGACCTTACAATGCCGCGCCTTCGCAACGGTTCCAAGACCGCTCAGTATCAGCGGCCGGCCAAAGTGTCGCGGATGAGACGCTGGCAGCGCTCGGCCATGAAGTCGAGCAGCAGGCGCACCTTGGGGTCCTGCAGCTTCTTGTGCGGATAGACCGCGGCAAGCTGCACCGGCGTCGGCGGCGTATCCGGGAGGATGACCTTGAGGCGGCGGTCGCGGAGGAAGGGCTCGACCTCGAAGCGCGGCTTGTTGACGATGCCGCGGCCGGCTAGCGCCCAGCCGGTGATGACGTCGCCGTCGTCGGAGTCGAACGGGCCGTGCACCTCGAATTTTTCCGGTCCCTCCGGCATGCGCAGTGTCCAGAAGTGTTCGCGCACGCCGGGATAGCGCAGCATCAGGCAGTCGTGGCGCTCGCTGATAAGCTGGCGTGGGTCGGTCGGCTCGCCACGCACCTCCAGATACTTCGGTGCGGCCGCGAGCACGCGCTCGCACTCCAGGATGCCGCGCATGCGAAGGCTGGAATCCTCGATCAGCCCAAGCCGGAAGGCGACGTCGATACCCTCCTTCATGATGTCGACATTGTGGTCCGAGAGCCGCAGCCGCACCTCGATGTCGGGATAGCGGTCATGAAACTCGGGAATGCCGGAGGCGATCAGGCGCCGCCCCAGGCCGAGCGGGGCCGTGACGCGGATGGTACCGCGCGGCTGACCAGATAGCGCGCTGACCGCCGCCTCCGCTTCGGTGATCGCCTCCAGAACATGCTTGGCGCCGCCGTAAAAAACGTTGCCGTGCTCGGTCGGCATCAATTGGCGGGTCGTGCGGTTGAACAGCCGCACGCCGAGGTGCTTTTCGAGTTCCTTGATGCGGTTGGAGGCGACCGCCGGCGAGATGCGCATGTCGCGGCCGGCGGCCGAAAGATTGCCCAGTTCCACCACCCTGACGAAAACGGCGATGTTGTCCAGGTAGGCCATGGGCTCCGGCGGCGGGCTAGCTGGCCATGCCAGCGGGCATTCTGCATCGAACGATAGTATTTTCTACGTTTTTTTGAAAGTCATAGGCTGAGGTGCATCTTTTCGTTTGAGGCGGACGCCTTAAAGTCGGAAGCGCCGAGGCGACAGGGACCATGCCATGACCGACTTCGCGATCTTCTGGGACTGGCTGAACTTCGCCGTGCGCTGGGCGCATGTCATCACCGGCATCGCCTGGATCGGCTCGTCCTTCTATTTCGTCGCGCTCGACCTAGGCCTGCGGCAGCGGCCCGGCCTACCGGCGGGAGCGCATGGCGAGGAGTGGCAGGTCCACGGCGGCGGCTTCTACCACATCCAGAAATACCTGGTCGCGCCGGCTGAAATGCCCGACCACCTCACCTGGTTCAAATGGGAATCCTACGCGACCTGGATGACCGGCTTCGCGCTGCTGTGCGTGGTCTATTACGCCGGCGCCGACCTCTTCCTGATCGACCGCAACGTGCTCGACGTCTCGGCACCGGTCGCGATCGGCATTTCGCTTGCCTCGATCGCGCTCGGCTGGCTGCTCTACGACCAGCTCTGCCGCTCGCCGCTCGCCAACAACGACACGGCGCTGATGCTGGTGCTGTTCGTCATCTTGGTGGCGCTGGCCTGGGGGCTGACGCACCTCTTCACCGGGCGCGCCGCGTTCCTGCATCTCGGCGCGATCACCGCCACGATCATGTCGGCCAACGTCTTCATGATCATCATTCCGAACCAGAAGATCGTGGTGGCCGACCTGATCGCCGGCCGCACGCCGGACCCGAAATACGGCAAGATCGCCAAGACGCGCTCGCTGCACAACAACTACCTGACGCTGCCGGTGCTGTTCCTGATGCTGTCGAACCACTATCCGCTGGCGTTCGGCACCCGCTACAACTGGATCATCGCGTCGCTGGTGTTCATCATCGGCGTACTCATCCGGCACTATTTCAACACGACGCATGCGCGGAAGGGAAACCCGACCTGGACCTGGCTTGCTGCCACGATCCTGTTCATCGTCATCATCTGGCTGTCGACCGTGCCGAAGGTGCTGACCGGCGAGCCGGCGGTCGCGTCCTCGCAGGCGCAGGCCCTTGTCGCCTCCACGCATTTCCCGGCAGTGCGCGACACCGTGCTCGGGCGCTGCGCGATGTGCCACGCCGCCGAGCCGTCCTACGAGGGCATCTACCATGCGCCGAAGGGCGTCGTGCTCGAAACGGACGCGGAGATCGGCGAGCACGCGCGCCAGATTTATCTGCAGGCAGGTCGCAGCCATGCCATGCCGCCCGGAAATGTCACCCAGATCACCGACCAGGAGCGCGCACTGTTGGTTGCCTGGTATCAGGGCGTGGAGTGAGGGTGATGCTTCCTGAGTTGCGTCTGCCAGATGCCCCCTCATCCGGCCTCCCCCTCCGGGTCGGCCACCTTCTCCCCGGTGGGGAGAAGAGGGCGCCGTGCTTGCCGCCACACTCCCTCTCCCCTCGGGGAGAGGATGGCAGCGAGCCAGGTGAGAGGGACTGCATGCCGTTCGTCATCGCAGGTGCCGCATGAGCGCCACCCTTTTGCGCGGGCGCACGCTTTCCTTCCGCAGGTGGCCGGAAAGCCTGGATGACGTCGCCGCATGCGTTTACGAGGCTGACGGCGCCGTGCTGATGCGTGACGGAAAGATCGTCGCCGCGGGCGGCTTCGCGGAGGTCAAGGCGCAGGCGGGCGACGCGAAGATCGTCGACCACCGGCCGCATCTCATCCTGCCCGGCTTCGTCGATTGCCACGCCCACATGCCGCAGATGCAGGTGATCGCTTCCTACGGCGCCGAATTGCTGGGCTGGCTGAACAAGTACACCTTTCCGGAGGAAAAAAAATTCCAGAACGCGCAGCACGGGCGGCGTATCGCGCGGCTCTTCCTCGACGAGATGCTGCGCTACGGCACTACCACCGTTGTCGCCTACTGCTCGGTGCACAAGGAATCGGCCGAGGCGTTCTTCGCCGAGTCGCACGACCGCGACATGCTGAACATCGCCGGCAAGGTGATGATGGACCGGAACGCGCCGGAGGGCGTCACCGATACGCCGCAGTCAGGCTACGACGACAGCAAAGCGCTGATTGCGAAATGGCACGGCACCGGCCGCCAGCATTATGCGGTGACGCCGCGCTTCGCCATCACCTCGACGCCCGAGCAGATGGAGATGGCCGGCGCGCTGATGCGCGAATTCCCCGAACTGCACATGCAGACGCATCTCTCGGAAAACCATGCCGAGATCGCCTTCACGCAGGAACTCTATCCCTGGTGCAAGGACTACACCGACGTCTACGCCCACTATGGCCTGCTCGGCCGACGGGCGCTGCTCGGACACTGCATCCATTTGTCGGAGCGCGAGGCCAACGCGCTATCGGAAAGCGGTTCGGTGGCGGTTTTCTGCCCAACCTCGAACCTGTTCCTCGGTTCCGGCTTGTTCGACTACCAGCGCTATCGCCAGCGGGAAAAGCCGATCCGGATCGCCACGGCTACCGATGTCGGCGGCGGCACCAACTATTCGATGCTGCGCACGATGGACGAAGCCTACAAGGTGATCGCGCTGAACGGCGAGAAGCTCAACCCGCTGCAGTCGTTCTGGCAGATCACGCGCGGCAACGCCGAGTCGCTGTCGCTGGCGGACCGCATCGGCACGCTGGAGCCCGGCAGCGACGCCGACATCGTGGTGCTGGATTCCTCCGCGACGCCCGGCATGGCGCTGCGGATGGAGACGATCGAGACACTGGCGGAAGAGCTTTTCCTGCTTCAGACGCTCGGCGACGACCGGGTCGTGCGCGAGGTCTATGTTTCCGGCAAGCCGGCCAAAAGCGCGATTCGGGCGGCCGATGCCCAACGTCGCGCTTGACCCGCGCCGCACAGTCCTTAAACCCGTCGCGACCGCGCCGGGGAGAACGCGAATGGCCGTGGAAGACGATATCCGCAAGGTGAGCGAGCAGGAGGCCGCGCTGATCCTGCAGCGTTTCGACGAGGCGGTGGCCTTCGAGATCGGATCGGCGCTCCGCGCCCGCGGTCTCGCGGAGATGCTGCCGATCGTCATCGACATCCGCACCTGGGACCGGCCGCTTTTCTACGCCGCACTGCCCGGGTCGACCGCCGACAACGCCAACTGGGCGCGGCGCAAGCGCAACGTCGTGCAGAATTTCCTGCGCAGCACCTATCGCATGGTGCTGGAACAGCAGCGGCCGGACCGGACGTTCAAGCCGGGCGCCGGGCTCGATCCCGCCGACTATGTGCTCGCGGGCGGCGGCTTTCCGGTCACCGTGCGCGGCGCGGGTGTCGTCGGCGTGATCGCGGTCTCGGGGCTCCCGGAACGGCAGGATCACGCGGTCGTCGTCGAGGCGCTATGCGACCACCTCGAACTGGACCACGCCGCCCTTGCCTTACCGGCGGAGGAGTAGAATCCCGGCATGTTCAAGGCCCAGAGGATCACGCCTGGTCTTGCCCCCTCATCCGGCCGCTTCGCGGCCACCTTCTCCCCGGTGGGGAGAAGAGGGAGCAGGCATCGACGCTGCACCTCCTCTCCCCTCGGGGAGAGGACGCGAGCCTGTGCCCCGAGCTTGGCGAGGGGCACAGGGGGAGCGGGTGAGGGGGATGCTCCGCGGGCTCAGCGCCAATGACCCTCGATCCCAAAGCCTTTCTCATCTCGATCTTCGAGGCCGCCGTCGCCGCGGCCGATCCGGAAAAGACGATCGGCGCGCACCTGCCCCAGAAGCCGAAGGGCCGCACCATCGTCGCCGGCGCCGGCAAAGGCTCGGCGCAGATGGCGCGCGCCTTCGAGAAGGCGTGGGATGCTCCGCTCGAAGGCCTGGTCGTCACCCGCTACGGCTATGCGACCCCGTGCGAGCGAATCGAGGTCCTTGAGGCGGCGCATCCGGTGCCCGACGAAGCAGGACTTGCCGGCGCCCGGCGGCTGCTGGACAAGGTTTCCGGCCTCGCGAAGGACGACCTGGTGGTGGCGCTGATTTCCGGGGGCGGCTCGGCGCTGTTGCCGGCACCTGCGGGCAGACTGACTCTCGCCGACGAGATCGCGGTCAACAAGGCGCTGCTCGCCTCCGGTGCGCCGATCGCCGCCATGAACTGCGTGCGCAAGCATGTCTCGCTGATCAAGGGCGGGCGGCTCGCCGCCGCGGCCTGGCCCGCGAAAGTGGTGTCGCTGATCGTCTCGGACATCCCCGGCGACGACCCGGCGCTGGTGGCCTCGGGTCCAACGGTGCCAGACCGGACGACGCGCGCGGATGCGCTCAGGATAATCGAAACCTACCGCATGGAACTGCCTGCGGCGGTGATGGCCCATCTCAATTCGCCCGGAGCAGATGCGCCGCGCGCCGACGACCCGCGCTTTTTCGGCAATGTCCTCACGGTGATCGCGTCCGCGGCCGTATCGCTAGACGCGGCCGCCGCCGAGGCGAAGCGGCAGGGCGTCGAGACCGTCATTCTTTCCGACGCGATCGAGGGCGAGGCGCGCGAGGTCGGCTCGGTGCATGCCGCGATCGCGCGCGAAGTCGCGCTGCGTGACCGGCCGTTCCGGAAGCCGGTGCTGATCCTCTCCGGCGGTGAAACCACGGTGACGCTGCGTGGAAAAGGCAAGGGCGGGCGCAACAGCGAGTTCTTGCTCGCCTTTGCGATCGGCATCGACGGGCTGGCCGGCATCCAAGCGCTGGCAGCCGATACCGACGGCATCGACGGCTCGGAGGACAATGCCGGCGCCTTCGCCGACGGCACGACCGTTGCGCGGATGCGCGCCGCGGGTGTCGATGCCAAGAAGATGCTCGCCCGCAACGACGCCTGGACCGCGTTCAATGCCGTCGGCGACCTGTTCGTGCCCGGCCCAACCGGGACGAACGTCAACGATCTGCGTGCGGTCCTGATCCGCTGACGGGTCAGGCCGCCATCAGCTTCTTCACCGCCTTGATATCGGCCAGAAAGCGAGCCCGTTCGGCGTCCTTGTCGGTCGGATCGGGAATCCGCAGGATGAAGGACGGGTGGATCGTCAAAAACACCCTCAGCCCGTCTTCCCGCATGATGATCTGACCGCGCATTTTGGTGATCGGAACCGCCATTCCAAGTAGCGACAGCGCCGCCGTCGCACCGAGCGCCACCACGAGATCCGGCTGGATCAGCCGCAACTCGTTCTCCAACCACCATTTGCAAGCCTGCACCTCGCCCGCATTGGGCCTGGCATGGATCCGCCGTTTGCCGCGCGGCTCGAACTTGAAATGCTTCACCGCGTTGGTCACGTAGGTGACGCGGCGATCGACGCCCGCTTCATCGAGCAGCTGGTCGAACACCTTGCCTGCGGGGCCGACGAAGGGTTTGCCGGCGATGTCTTCCTGGTCGCCGGGCTGTTCGCCGACAAAGACGACTTTCGCCTGCACACTGCCTTCGCCGAAAACAGTCTGCGTCGCGTCTCGCCAGAGCGGGCAGCGCCGGCATGCTTTCGCCAGGTCGCGCAGTTCCTCAAGCGTGTCGGTCGCGCCGCCATCGCCTTGAGGTGCCGGGCTGGGTTCGGACCAGTGCTGCGCCTTCACCGCGGCATGGTGCTGGGCAGGTTCTGTCGGCATGCGTGCAATCATTTCCTTCAACGCGGCATCGGCGCTCGCGATCAACTCAGGAATGAGCGGAGCCTCCGGCAGGTTCCGCCAGTACTTCTTCGGCATTTCAGCCTGCATCGCCTTCACCTTGAGGCGAGCCGGATTGAAGATGCTGCGGTAGTAGGTCAGCCACAGCGCCTCGGCGTCGTCATCGCCCGGCACGTCCGCCTTCGATCCGCCGCGACCGATAGCCACCCGCTTGCCATCCCAATCGGCCGAGGCATGCGGCGTCACGATGGTCCATCGCATCCCGGCAAAACGCCGTACGAAGAACGGCGCGTTGCGCTCGACGATGTAGTGGGAGGGCTCGAACCAGGCGACGTACCGCTCCACCCCGTCGTCGGAAATCTTCCTGAACCGCACGAAGGCGCGCATCTTGTGGATGTCGCGCCGGACCGCCTTGGTCATCGCGTGGAAGCGGATCGTGTCACTGTCGGATGCGATCTTCAGAAGGTCTGGTTCCGAGCGCAGCCGCCACAGCAGCCGGTAGAGGAAGGCGAAGCGCTCGGGATCGGAATGGCAGATTGCGGTTTCGGCGGCTTCGACGAAATCACGCGGCACATTCAGTTGTGATCCGGGTGGAATGCCAGGCAGGCTTTCCGTTGCACGTCTTGGAGCCCCGCCGTCGCCCAGATCGTCGACGACCCAGGCGATATCCTCAGGGGGAACATTGTTCGTGGCAAATGCACGGGCCGCCGCGCGCCAGCCGGCGAAATCGGTCTCGCCGTGGAGGCGGACGGTGTGGCTGGTGAGGCCGAGGGCAGGAGCAAGAGCGGGCCGCATCAGAACAGCGCCAGTTGGCGCGGCGCCGGCAGCAGCCTGTCGCGCAGGCGCGTGTCGTCGGTCAGCCGCGCGGGCGACCAGCCCTCGGCGACGATGAACGGCCGCACCTTGGCCACCGATTGGCAGAGCCGGCCGACATCCTCCAGCCGCAGGCTGCGAAACCGTCGCGTCTCGATGATGCGTTTGACAGCGCGCGTGCCCAGTCCCGGCACCCGAAGCAGCGATTCGCGATCGGCGCGGTTGACGTCCACCGGAAAGCGCTGGCGGTTGGAAAGCGCCCAGGCGAGTTTCGGGTCGATGTCGAGATCGAGCATTCCGTCTGACCGGCCCTGCAGGATCTCGTGTTCTCCGAATCCGTAGAACCGCATCAGCCAATCGGCCTGGTAGAGGCGATGCTCGCGCATCAAAGGTGGCTTCTTCAGCGGCAGCGCGGCCGAGGCGTCGGGTATGGGGCTGAAGGCGGAATAGTAGACACGGCGTAGGCGATAGCTGCCGTAGAGCCGGGCGCTGGTGGAGAGAACGACCGCGTCCGTCGTGGCGTCGGCGCCGACGATCATCTGGGTCGACTGGCCGGCCGGTGCGAAGCGCTCCTTCCGGCCAGTCACCGTCGGCTCGGACTTTTCTTCGATACGGGAGCGTAGCTTCGCCATGGAAAGGCGGATCGTTTCCGGCCGCTTTTCGGGCGCGAGCCGCTTCACGCCCTCGTCGGTCGGCAGTTCCACATTGATCGACAGGCGGTCGGCGAAGCGGCCTGCTTTCTCGATCAGGTCCGATGAGCACTCGGGAATTGTCTTCAGGTGGATGTAGCCCGCGAACCTTTCCTCCTCGCGCAGCCGTCGGGCAATCTCGACCATCTCGCCCATCGTCTCGTCGGGCGAACGGATGACGCCCGACGACAGGAACAGCCCCTCGATGTAGTTGCGCTTATAGAAATCAAGCGTCAGCCGCACAACCTCGTCGACGCTGAAGCGCGCGCGGCGGACGTTGGAGGACGATCGGTTGATGCAATAGCTGCAGTCGTAGATGCAGAAATTGGTGAGCAGGATTTTCAGCAGCGAGATGCAGCGTCCGTCCGGGGCGTAGGAATGGCAGATGCCCGAACCTTCGGTCGAGCCGATTCCGCCCGATTTGAGGGAATTGCGCTTCGCCGCGCCGGACGAGGCGCAGGAGGCGTCGTACTTTGCAGCGTCCGATAGAGTCGCCAGCTTTTCGCGCGTGGAGAGAACAGCCATGTGTTCATGATATGTTCAGGGACGCAGGCACGCTATAAGATTTGACATAGGCTGGCGGAAAAGTGATGGGCGGCCACCGGTTCAAAGGCAACCGGCGCCCGTTCACACCTCGTGGAGGTAGAGTCTGTAGTCGAGTTCGCTGACGGTGCGGGCGACGCGCAGATATTCGGCGTGCTTGATCGCCGTGAAGGTGCGGTGCATGTCCTCGCCCAGCGCCTGCCTGAGGAAGGACGACGCCTTCGCCGCCTCGATCGCCGAGCGCCAGTCCGGCGGCATGTTCGCGCCCGCCTCGGCCGCCTTTTCGTAGCCGTTGCCGGTCGTTTCCGGTCCGGGATCGAGCCTTTCGTCCATTCCCCTGGCGATCCCGGCGAGCACCGTCGCGGCGACGAGATAGGGATTGGCATCGACGCCGGCCGGGCGGTGTTCGATACGCCGCGCCTTCACGTTGCCGGCCGGAACGCGCAGCGCGACCGATCGGTTGTTGACGCCCCAGATCGGCGCAAGCGGCGCATAGGACTGCGAGACGAAACGGCGCCAGGAATTGGCGTGCGGGGCAAACACCAGCATCGATTCCGCCATCGTTGCCGCCAGCCCGCCGATGGCGTGTAGCAGTAGCGGCGCCCAGGCGGCGCCCTTCGCCTCCGCGAAGACGTTGGCGCCCTTGGTGTCGAGCATCGATACGTGAAAATGCATGCCCGAGCCGGCATAGGCCTCGAACGGCTTCGCCATGAAGCAGGCGGTGATGCCATGCCGTCGCGCCTGTGCCCGCACCAGCCGCTTGAGCATCACAAGGTCGTCGGCCGCGCGCAGCACGTCCTCGCGGTAGTGCAGCGTCAGCTCGTATTGGCCGGGGGCGTATTCCGAAATGACCGTCTCGGCCGGAACGTTTTGCTGCTTCGCCGCGGCGTAGATGTCGGAAAACAGCGGCTCCATGCCGTGCAGGTGGTCGACGGAGTAGACCTCGGTCTTGGCGCTCGGGCGGCCGTCGAGCACGGCCGCTGCGGGCTTCACGCGGCCCTCGCCGTCGCGCTCGTTGGCGAGCAGGAAGAATTCCAGCTCGAATGCGCCGGCGGGTCGCAGTCCGCGGGCGGCAAACGCCTCGACCCGGCGGGCCAGCGCATGGCGCGGGTCTGATGTCATCGGCCGCCCGTCGAGATGGTACATCGACAGCAGCACCTGGCCGCGCGGCGGCGTGGTGCCGTGGAGGGGCACCAGGGTGCCCGGAATCGGCCAGGCGCGCAGGTCGCCGTCGCCGGAATCCCAGATGAGGCCGGTCTCGTGGACATCCTCGCCGGTGATGTCGAGGCCGAGGATCGAGATCGGCAGATGCCGGCCGCCCTCATAGATCGCCATCAGTTCGTGGCGGCGGACGATCTTGCCGCGGCCGATGCCGTTGGCATCGCTCAGCACGATGTCGAAGGCCTCGATGTCGGGATGCTTGTCGAGGAAGGCTTCTGCTTCCGCGGGCGTGGAGTTGGAAGGGGAGGTCATGCTGTTCTCTTGTCCAAACTCAGGCCGCCAATTCTTCCGCAACCGCGGCGAAGGCGGCGACGAGGCGGTCGACCTGCCGGCGCGTTGTTGCCGGCGACACCAGCATCATGTTGTGGAAGGGCGCGATCATGCAGCCGCGATTGACAAGGGCGACGTGTATGGCCGCCTCCAATGCCGGCGCATGGGCTCTCTCCGCCTCGCCGCCATTTCTGAGTGGACCGGGGGCACAGATGAACTCCACGCGGGCGCCGACGCGCACGGCATGCCAAGCCAACCCAAGGCGGGTGATGGTGGCCGAAAGGCCGTCCACCAGACGCGCCGCGAGTCGATCCATGTGCGCGTAGTTTTCGTCGGTCATCACCTCAGCCAGGGTGGCGCGCATGGCGGCGAACTGCAGCGGATTGGCCGAAAGCGTCGTGCCCATGCCCGAGTAGCCCGGCTCCTTCCCGGCGCTGTAGGCGCGCCAGCGCGCGGCAACACGATCGCTCATACCCCAGACGCTCGCCGGCACGCCGCCTGCAACGGGCTTCCCCAGCACGAACAGATCCGGGTCGAGGCCATGGGCGCGCGTATAGCCGCCAAGGCCGGTAGAGATCGTGTGCGTCTCGTCGATGAGCAGCAGCGTGCCGGTCTCGCGCGTCAGCCGGCGCAGGCCTTCGTGAAAGCCCGGGTCGGGCAGCACCATGCAGGAATTGGTCAGCACCGGCTCGGTGATCACGCAGGCGACACCGCGCAAGGCGAGTGCGGCCTCCAGCGCGGCGAGATTGTTGAACTCGACCACTCTGGTGGCGCGCGTGAGGTCACGGAATTCGCCGGCGAGGCCCGGTCTGTTGACCGCCTTGCCGCCGACGATGCGCACCATCGTCTCGTCGACCGAGCCGTGATAGCAGCCGTTGAACACCAGGATCTTTTCGCGCCCGGTGATGGCGCGAGCGACACGCAGCGCAAACCGGTTGGCGTCGGTGGCGGTGGTGGCGACCTGCCAGAAGGGCAGGCCAAAGGTCTTTTCCAGCAGCAGGCCGACGGCCAGCGCATCCTCGTCGGGCAGCATGTAGGTCAGGCCGCGCCCGGCCTGGCGGCGGATGGCGCGCGCCACCGCCGGCGGCGAATGGCCGAACATCGAGCCGGTGTCGCCGAGGCAGAAATCGTCGAGCCGGTTGCCGTCGACATCGGTGATGGCTGCGCCGCGCGCGCTGTCGACCAGAATCGGAAACGGCGTCGGCCAGTCGAGCATCCAGTGCATCGGTACGCCGTCGAGGAAGCCGGCCGCGCCGTTGCCGACCAGCGCCTCGGATTTCGGCCGCGCCCGGCGGAAGGCACGCGCTTCGCGTTCGCGCAGCTTTTCGATCCGCTCGAGTGGGATTCCTCCCAGGATTTTCTTCCTGCCACCTGCCATCCAAGCCCCCTCCATCGGTGCTTCTAGCGGCTTGCAGCCCGATCCGGCAACCCGAAGCGACGCGATCCGATCGCGCCCCGTTCTCCTGCAGGAGAACTAAGTCGCGGGTCGCGCTGCTTTGTCAGAGCGCCTATTTCGCCTGAAGCGCGGCGATGACGCGGCGCGTCAGGTCGAGAAACTGCCCGTGCTCCTCTTCGCTCAGACCGGCAAGCGCTTCGGCATTCACCGACCCGGCGGCACCGGTCGCCGGCTCGCGCAGGCCGCGGCCCTTCGCGGTCAGGTGAACGACTTGCGAGCGGCCGTCCTGCGGATGCGGGCGGCGCTCGATCAACCCGTCGCGCTCCATGCGCGTCAGCGTGTTGGCCATCGTCGCCTGCTCGACGTCCAGCCGCTGCACCAGTTCGCGCTGCGTCAGGCCGTCTTCCTCCCAAAGGGCCAGCAATGTCATGAACTGCGCAGGGGCCAGCCCGAGCGGCTTGATGCGCTCGGCCAGTGCGTTGGCGAACAGCCGCGCCATGTGGTTGGCGAGAAAGCCGGCCGAGCGCTCCTTCTGGAATGCCATGGCCCAAAATAGCAGTTGCATAGCACGCTATGCAATGATATATAGCATGCTATTCTAATTGGAGTGCGATCCATGAAGGCCAAGCTTCACGCTGCCGCCGGTGCGCTGGCGCTGGCGACGATCTCGACGTTCTGGCTGTCCACGGCGCTGTCGGAACTGCTCGGCGACGCCGGCACCGTGGCGTCGGTGAAGAGCGCCATCCTCTACGGCATGGCCGTGCTGATCCCGGCAATGGCGGTGTCGGGAGGGTCCGGCTTCTCGCTTGGCAAGGGCTGGAAGAGCCCGACGGTGAAGCGCAAGGCGCTGCGCATGAAGATCGCCGCGGCCAACGGCGTGCTCGTCCTGGTGCCGTCGGCGATTTTTCTGGCGCTGCGGGCGGCGGAGGGCGTATTCGACGGCGCGTTCGTCGCCGTGCAGGCGCTGGAACTCGCCGCCGGCGCTCTCAACATCACCCTGCTTTCGCTCAACATGCGCGACGGTTTTCGCTTGCGCCGGCCAGCGAGGACCAGGGTTTTACCGGTCGCAGGCAAGGGTTAGGTTAGCGGGCGCGCGCAGTCGCGGGGGGTCTTCCGCGACAGGATGCGGGTCCGGCTAGGCGGAAATGTCGATCACGCCGCAGTCGCCGGTCTCGCTGCCGAAGGCGATGCGCCGGCCTTCGCGGTCCCACGCCATGGCGGAGACGGCGCCCTTGCCGGCGCGGCGCAGCACGACTTCCTTCCCGTCGGCCATGCGGACGGCCAGGACCATGCCGTCCTGGTAGCCGATCGCCACGATCTCATCGACGGGATGGCACGCCACGCAAGTCACCATGATATTGCCGCGCGTGCCGAGTTCCAGCGGCGCCTTGCCCATCGGTCCGTCCTTGGCCTGGAACGGCCAGACGATCGCGGCCGGCGCACCGGAACTCGCCAGCCAACGCCCTTTCGGGCTCCACGACAGGCTCTTCACCTTGGCCGGGTAGCCAGTCATGCGCATGTGCTTCCCGTCGGCGAGTTTCCAGCCGTGCAAGGCGTTCTCCTGCATGGCGGTGACGACGAAATTGCCGTCGGGCGAAAAGGTGATCGCGGTGTGGGCGCCGTCCCACTGCAATTCGGTCGGCTTGCCCTCGGTAGCAGGGAAATGCAGCGTGGCGCCGTTGTAGCGGGCAACGCCGAGCCGCATGCCCTTCGGCGAGAAGGCGAGGCCCTCGACCGAGCGCGGATGCTGGAAATCGTTGGTCTTGCCATCGGCAAAGCGGACCGTGGCGGTCCGCCCGGTGCCCCACGCGATCGCGCCCTGGGGGCCTGCGGCGACGGTGGTGATCCATTTTTTCCCGGCATTGCCGAGTTCGGCGATGGTTCCGCCGGCGCCTGTGGCGCAAATCCTGCCGTCCTCGCCGCCGGTGATCAGCCGGTCGGCGCCATGGTCGTAGGCGGTGGACAAGAGGCCGTCGTGCACGTCGCGGCTCTTGTGACCATTGTCGAGACGATGAATCGCGCCTGAGGCCAAAGCGAAATGCGGCACGCCGCCGAGGAAGGCGGTGGCGACGCAAAAGCCGTCGAGATCGAGCGGGGCGACTGTGGGCATGTCAGGCCGGTGTGAACGCGCAGGCGCGGGGTTTCTTCGCACCCCCCTCTGTCCTGCCGGACATATCCCCCGCAAGGGGGGAGATCGGCTGTCCCCGCGACTTTCGCCAACCACCAGCGCTTTTGTAGGTGCGGACGGAACGAAGCTGCCAATCTCCCCCCTTGCGGGGGAGATTGCCGGTAGGCCAGCCGGAGGTGCGCAGGAGCGAAGCCATCCTTATAACTGGACTTATGCGGCCGCCTGGCAGGCCTCGAAGCTCCTGCGCAGGCGGTCCTCATCGAGTTCTCGGCCGATGAACACCAGCCGGCTCTCGTGGCGCTCGCCGGCGCGCCATTCGCGCTGGTGGTCGCCTTCGATGATCATGTGAACCCCCTGGATGACGTAGCGGTCCGGGTCGTCCTTCAGCGCGATGATGCCCTTGAGCCGCAGGATGTTCGGCCCTTCCATCTGGGTGATCTTCTCAATCCAGGGGAAGAATTTCTTCGGGTCCATCTCGCCGGCGCGCAGCGACACCGACTTCACCGTCACGTCGTGGATCGGCGATACCTCGCCGTGGTGATGGTGGTCATGGTCATGATCATGGTCGTGATGGTCATGATCGTGATCGTGATGATGGTCGTGGTCGTCGGCCTCGAGGAAATGCGGATCGTTCTCCATCGCGCGGGCGAGGTCGAAGGCGCCGCGGTCGAGCACCTGGTCCAGTGCGATGCCGGCGCGTTCGGTGCGATGGATGCGGGCGGTCGGGTTGATGGCGCGGATGGTCGCCTCGACCCGGCGCAACTCGTCCGGGCTCACCAGGTCGGTCTTGTTGAGCAGGATCACGTCGGCGAACGCTATCTGGTCCTCCGCCTCGCGAGAATCCTTCAGCCGGAGCGGCAGGTGCTTGGCGTCGACCATGGCCACCACGGCGTCGAGCCTAGTCTTGGAGCGCACATCCTCGTCCATGAAGAAGGTCTGCGCCACCGGCGCCGGGTCGGCGAGGCCGGTGGTCTCGACCACGATGGCGTCGAAGCGGCCGGGGCGGCGCATCAGACCCTCAACCACCCGGATCAGGTCGCCGCGCACCGTGCAGCACACGCAGCCATTGTTCATTTCGTAGATTTCCTCGTCGGATTCCACGATCAGGTCGTTGTCGATGCCGATCTCGCCGAATTCGTTGACGATGACGGCATAGCGACGGCCGTGGCTTTCCGAAAGGATGCGGTTAAGCAGGGTGGTCTTGCCTGCGCCGAGATAGCCGGTCAGCACGGTCACCGGAATCTGGGTCTGCGTCTGGCTCATGGTGCGCCTCGATGTCGTTGAGGCCGCTGATATAGGACGCGCCGGCGGCTTTTGCACGGGGTGAATCGGGGCGGACAGAGCACTGGTGAATTGGCGCGGGAAGCTTTGTCATCTAAATGTTACGCGCATCTGGCATCAGCATCGCCGGGCAGTTTGGCTTGCCGGCAAAGTTGTCGGCGCCGCAGCCGTGCAAGAAACGTTCCGAGCTTTCGAGGGGGGCATCGATGGCCAAGGCTAACAAGGGAGCTACCTTGAGCCGGCTGCATTCGGCGGCTCGCGCAGGCCGCACGGCGCTGGCGGTGAGGCTGCTCGCGCACGGTCTCTACGCCGGGCAGGACCAGATCATGCTGGCGCTTTCCACCGAAGACGGACAGACGCCGGGCCAGCTAGCCGGCCGGCTGGGCGTGCGGCCGCCGACCATCACCAAGACGATCAACCGGCTGCAGGCGCAGGGCTTCATGGAGAAGCGCGCGTCGGAGGCGGATGCGCGCCAGGCGCACATCTTCCTCACCGATGCCGGCCGCGAGGTGATGCGCTCGATCGAAAAATCCGTGCGCAAGACCGAGAAGCAGGCGCTGAAGGGGCTCGATAAGAAGGAGCAGAAGCAGCTTGCCCGCCTGCTCGCGCGCATCGAGCACAACCTCAACGGCGGCAGCTTCGAGGAAGCCGACGACGACCTCGAAATCGAGGATTGATTGCGACGAGAAACTTCCCGCGCAAGGGTTGCGCGCGACTGCCGATTGGCCGAATGTTAGCTCTTAACGGACCGGCCCCGATCGTTGAATTCACCGCATTCCAAACATGACGAACCCGCCTCGGCGGCCGCGATCTTCTATGTATTCGCCGCCTGCCTGAGCTTCGGCTTCCTCGACGCAAGCTTCAAGTACCTGGGGATGCACGGCGTCGCAGCGCCCTTGGCGACGTGGATGCGCTTCGCCATGCACGTCGCCATCGTGTTCATCTTCTTCCGGGGCTGGCTGAACCTTGGCCAGTTCAGGACGAAGCGGATCGGCCTGCAGGTCCTGCGCGGCCTATTTCTCTACGGCTCGACGCTGTTCAACGTGCTCGCCTTGCACACGCTGCAGCTCGCGGAAGTGATGGCTATCTCTTTTTTCTCGCCGATGCTGATCACCGCGCTGGCAGGGCCGCTGCTGGGCGAATGGGCCGGCTGGCGGCGATGGATGGCGGTGCTGGCGGGGTTCGTGGGCGTTGTGGTCATCACCAGGCCCGGCGTGTCGCCGCCGGATTGGGGCCATCTCTTCGCGCTCGCTTCGACCACCAGCTACAGCTTCTACATCATCATGACCCGGCGCATGGGCGCGGTGGAGACTCCGCAGAGCCTTATCCTCTATTCCGCGCTCGCACCAGTCATCCTCACCGCGCCGCTGCTGCCGGAAGCCTTCGCCTGGCCGGAAACGCCGCTGATCGGCGCCGTCCTGCTCGGCCTTGGCATTTTCGGGGCGCTCGGCCACTGGTTCCTGATCCGCGCCTACAGGATGGCGAGCACGACGTCGCTGGCGCCGTACCCCTATGTCCAGATGGTCTGGGCGATCCTGTTCGGATGGCTGTTCTTCGACCAGCTGCCCGACAGCTGGACGATGCTCGGTGCCGCCGTCATCGTGACGAGCGGCCTCTACATCGTCCACCGCGAGCACCGCCTGCGACTGGCCATGCGCACCTCTCCCGGAGCCGACGCCGAGACGCTGGCAAAAAGACTTTGACGCCGGGCTATTCGGTGGCATAAGGCCAATTTAAACAGTTTAAAAAGACCTTTTAAGCGCTGCGGGAGGGCGCCCTGGCCCAGAAGATCAAGCTTTCGACCATCGCCGATGCACTCGGGGTGTCGACGGCGACGGTGTCGCTGGCGCTGCGCGACAGCCCGTTGGTGGCCGACGAGACGCGGGAACGCATCAAGGATCATGCCAGGACCATCGGCTACATCTACAACCGCCGCGCGGCGAGCCTGAGGACGTCGCGCTCCGGCATCGTCGGCGTCGTCGTGCACGACATCATGAACCCCTTCTACGCCGAGATCCTGCGCTCGATCGAGAGCGAGCTCGACCGCAGCCGACAGACCTTCATACTGTCGAACCACTACGACCAGCTCGACAAGCAGCGCACATTCCTCGACACGCTGCTGCAGCTCGGCGCCGACGGGGTGATCATGTCGCCCGCGATCGGCACACCGCCGGAAGACATCCGCATGGCCGAGGAGAACGGTCTGCCGGCGGTGCTGATCGCCCGCAACGTCGAGGGCGCCGAGGTGCCGGTGTTCCGCGGCGACGACGCCTACGGCACGGCGCTCGCCACCAACCACCTGATCTCGCTCGGCCATTGGCGCATCGCGATGATCGGCGGCACCGACCATACCTCTACCGGCCGCGACCGCTACCAGGGCTATGTCAACGCCATGCAGCGCGCCGGCCTGCCGATCGGCCCGGACTGGCGCATTGCCGGCCCGCGCACTAAGCAGGGGGGCTTCGAGGCGGCGGCGCAGTTTCTGGCGCTTAAGGACAAGCCGACGGCGGCGGTGTGCTGGAACGATCTCGTCGCCATAGGCCTGATGAACGGCATATTGCGCGCCGGCTTGCAGCCGGGTGTCGACATTTCGGTAACCGGCTACGATGATCTCGAGGAAGCCTCCATCGCAACGCCGGCACTCACCACAGTGTGGAACGGCCAGCGCGAGGTCGGGCGGCTGGCGGCCCGCGCACTGCTCGACAAGCTTGCGGGCGAGCCGGTGCGGCCGTCGCAGGAGTTGATCAAGCCGGAACTGCACGTTCGCCAGTCGACCGGCAACCCGCTGGAACGCAGATAGCTACGGGGCTGGCGCTTTCGTTCGCCGGGCGAAAGTCCTAGCGACGAAATGCTCGCCGCCTTAGCGTCTTCCGATCCGAATTCCGTTTCGATTTCCACAGGATCCAGCCATGCCGACCGACCTCGCCTCGATCACCGTCCTCGTTCCCGGGCTGCTGCATCCGCGTTCGGTGAGGCGCATACGCGAGACCTTCCACATGGTCACGACGCCGAAGTTCGACCCGGCCATGATCACCGACGATATGAAGGCGACAGTGCGCGGCCTCGCAGTCTCGCCTGCGCTCGGCTACGGCCGGGTCGGGCCGGAATTCATCGACGCCCTGCCGAATGCGGAGATCATCTCCAATTTCGGCGTCGGCTATGACGGCGTCGACGCCGGCTATGCAGGCAAGCGCGGCGTGATGGTGACCAATACGCCGGACGTGCTGACCGAGGAGGTCGCCGACACGGCCGTCGGACTGCTGCTCAACACCGTGCGCGAATTCTTCCGCGCCGAGCAGTATCTTCGCGAGGGCCGGTGGGTGCGCGACGGCGCCTATCCGCTGACCGAGCTGTCCCTGCGCGGCCGCCGGATCGGCATTTTCGGCATGGGGCGTATCGGCCAGGCGATCGCCCGCCGTCTCGTCGCCTTCGGCCTGCCGGTCGCCTATCACAACCGCCGCAAGGTCGAGGGCGTGCCCTATGCATACCACGACACGCTGGAGGGACTGGCGGGCGCCGTCGACACGCTGATCTCGACGGCGCCAGGTGGCCCGGCCACCGAGAAGGCGGTCGGCGCAGAGGTACTCGCTGCGCTGGGGCCGAACGGAGTGTTCGTCAACATCGGCCGTGGCAGCACGGTCGACGAGCAAGCGCTGGTTGCCGCGCTAACGAACCGAACGATATTCGCGGCAGGGCTGGACGTTTTCTTGAACGAGCCGCATGTATCGCAGGCGCTGCTCGACCTACCCAACGTGACCCTGCTACCGCATGTCGGCTCGGCGTCGGTCGTCACCCGCGATGCCATGGCCGATCTCGTCGTCGACAACCTGATCTCCTGGTTCGAGCGCGGAAAGGCGCTGACTCCGGTGCCGGAAACGGCGGGCGTCGGCGCGCGGTGAGGCGAGCTTAACCGAGCGTTCACCCTGTTGGCGGATCGTCGGGCGGCGTGAAGCGTAAGCCGGGGGACCGCCGTGCCGAAGATGAGTGTCATTGCAACGGCATCGCTGCTGGGGGTCGGCGTGCTTGCCGCCGTGCTGCCGCGGGAGCCCGGTCCGCAAGCGGGCATCGACATGGTCACCACCGGCTCGATCGTCAGCTTCGGGCCTGGCTTCGACCGCTACGAGGTGCGCGCGGCCGGCGAACCGACCGGCTGCGTTATCGGCAGAGGCAAGGCCGGGGCCGCAGATCTCCACGAAGCGAAGGTCGGTCCGGGATGCGCCGCGCTCAATCCGGCGCTGGCCCGTGCACGAGAGTGGCGGGACGGACCGGACGGCTCGATGGCTCTGGCCGACGGCGACGGCGCGGCGGTCATGGCGTTTTCGGCCGGCGACGGCATCGACTATGAATCCTACTGGCCGAAGGCGCCGCTGCTCTCGCTGGGGCTGGCGCCTTAAAAACTATTCGGCGGCGGTCCGCACGCCAAGCCGGTCGGCCGCGTGGGCGCGCACCGCATCGCCAAAAGCCCGGAAGATCCGCGCCGAGTTGGAATCGGACTTCACCCAGTATTCCGGATGCCACTGCACGCCGACCGCAAAAGCCGGCGCATCCTTGACCGACACCGCTTCGACGGTGCCGTCCTCGGCGACGGCCTCGACCTGGAGCCATTTGCCGAGCCGGTCGATCGCCTGCCGGTGCACGGAATTGACCTTTATGTCGCCCGCGCCGAACACGCCGGCGAGGCAGGTACCGGGCCTGATGGAAACGCTCTGGCGGATGGCGAAGCGCTCGTCATGGTTGTCGCTGACCGGCGCGCGGTGGTCGAGCGAGCCTGGCCGCTCCTGGATCTCGGTCGCCAGCGTGCCGCCCAGCGCGACGTTGAGTTCCTGGATGCCGCGGCAGATGGCGAGCAGCGGCACGCCCCGCTCGATCGCCCTGCGGATCAATGGCAGTGTGGTTGCGTCGCGCGCCGGGTCGTACGGACCGTTCGCCTCCGTCGCCTCCTCTCCGTAGAGCGAGGGGTGCACGTTGGAGCGCGAACCGGTCAGCATGACGCCGTCCACCGACGACAGCAGGCCGTCGAGGTCGAGGCGGTCGCCAAAAGACGGGACGAGCACAGGCAGCACGCCGGCACCGGAAATCGCCGCCTCGAGATATTGCTGCGGCGCGGCGTGCCAGATGTAGTTGTCGATCGGCTTGGTGTCGGTGGCGACGGCGACGAGCGGCTGCATGGAAATGGGATTCCGGATCAAGACTGCGTTCAAAAATAGGCGATCAGGCGGGCTTTTCCAATGCCCGAACTGGGCCTGGGCGCGTCGGCTAACAGCGATTCATCAGACAATGGTCTAAGGCGGCCGCTTTTTGCCCCCGACCGAACAGAGGCTCGGCCGCGAATGCTGGACTTGAGGGGCTCGGCGTGTATTGTGGCCTTCACTTCATGCGGGAAATCAACAACTTCCCTGAAGTCAGCTCATTGATCCAGCTTGGGAGGAATTTCATGGATCGCCGTTCATTCATACGGAAAGCCGGCGCTGCCGGGGCAGGCGCGGCCGCTGCGACGGCGGCGCTGGCCGCCCCCGCGATCGCGCAGTCGAATCCGAAGATCACCTGGCGCCTGACCTCGTCGTTCCCGAAGTCGCTCGACACCATCTACGGCGGCGCCGAGGTATTTTCGAAGATGCTGTCGGAAGCGACCGACGGCAACTTCACCGTCCAGGTCTTCGCCGCCGGCGAGATCGTTCCCGGCCTGCAGGCCGCCGACGCCACGACGGCCGGCACGGTCGAGGCCTGCCACACGGTAGCATATTACTACTGGGGCAAGGACCCCACCTGGGCGCTGGGTGCGGCGGTTCCGTTCGCGCTCAACGCGCGCGGCATGAACGCCTGGCACTACCATGGCGGTGGCATCGACCTGTTCAACACCTTTCTTGCCAAGCAGGGCCTCTATGGCCTGCCCGGCGGCAACACCGGCGTGCAGATGGGGGGCTGGTTCCGCAAGGAGATCAATACGGTCGGCGATCTCTCCGGCCTCAAGATGCGCATCGGCGGATTCGCCGGCAAGGTGGTCGAAAGGCTCGGCGTGGTGCCCCAGCAGATCGCCGGCGGCGATATCTATCCTTCGCTCGAGAAGGGCACCATCGACGCTGCCGAGTGGGTCGGGCCGTATGACGACGAGAAGCTCGGCTTTTACAAGGTCGCACCCTATTACTACTATCCGGGCTGGTGGGAAGGAGGTCCGACCGTCCATCTGATGTTCAACAAGGGCAAGTACGACGAGCTTCCGGCGAACTACAAGTCGCTGGTGCATACCGCGGCGCAGGCCACCGACGCCAACATGCTGCAGAAGTACGACTATCTGAACCCGGCGGCGATCAAGCGCCTAGTCGCCAACGGCGCGCAGCTTCGTCCGTTCAGCCCCGAAATCCTCGCTGCCTGCTTCGACAAGGCCAACGAGGTCTACGCCGGCATGACGGCCGAGAACGCTGAGTTCAAGACCATATGGGATTCGATCGTCGCATTCCGCAAAGAGCACTTCCTGTGGGCGCAGATCGCTGAGTACAACTACGATACCTTCATGATGATCCAGCAGCGCGGCGGCAAGCTGTAGTCAGCGCCTGATCATGGCCTTCCGAGCCCCGGGCGTTCGCGCCCGGGGCTTTTTTCGTTGGCGATCGCCGGTCCCCCCGAGCGCCGGCGGAGCGCTGGACTCGCGCCGGCGCGCGTGCATTCATCGTGGCGCGCTGCCTGAGCGAAAATCAGAACATGCCGCTCGCAGCGTCATTGATCCGATCTCAGGGAGGAAACCAGAATGGATCGTCGTGCTTTCATAAGGAAATCTGGCCTCGCCGGCGCGGGAGCCATAGGGGCCGTATCGGCGCTGGCGGCCCCTGCAATCGCCCAGTCCATGCCGAAGGTGTCGTGGCGCTGCACCTCGTCTTTCCCCAAGGCGCTCGACACGATTTTCGGCGCCGCGCAGACGATGGCGAATTTCGTGCGCGAGTCCACCGACGGCAATTTCGACATCCAGGTTTTCGCGGCGGGTGAGTTGGTGCCTGGCCTGCAGGCCGCGGACGCCGTGTCGGCCGGTACGGTCGAGGCCTGCCACACGGCCTCCTATTACTTCTGGGGCAAGGATCCGACCTACGCGCTGGCGACCGCCGTGCCGTTCATGTTCAACGATCGGCAGATGAACGGCTGGCTCTATTACGGTGGCGGCAACGACTTGCTCAACGAATTCTACGCCACGCAGAACCTGTTCGGCCTGCCTTGCGGCAACACCGGCGCGCAGATGGGCGGCTGGTATCGTAAGGAAATCAATACGGTCGCCGATCTCAATGGACTGAAGATGCGCATCGGCGGCTTCGCCGGCAAGGTGGTGGCGAAGCTCGGCGTGGTGCCGCAGCAGATCGCCGGCGGCGACATCTACCCATCGCTGGAGAAGGGCACGATCGACGCCGCGGAGTGGGTCGGCCCTTACGACGACGAGAAGCTCGGCTTCTACAAGGTCGCGCCCTATTACTACTATCCCGGTTGGTGGGAAGGCGGCCCGACGCTTCACACGCTGGTCAACCTGGCCCGGTGGAACGAACTGCCCAAGTACTACCAGGCAGCCTTGCGCTCCGCCTGCCAGGCGGCCAACTGCGACATGATGGCGAACTACGATTACAAGAACCCGGACGCCCTGAAGCGCCTTGTCTCGGGCGGCGCAAAGCTGAAGCCGTTCAACCAGGACATCCTTTCGGCCTGCTTCGACGCCGCGAACAGCACTTATGCCGAGATCACCGCGTCGAACGCCGGCTTCAAGAAGATCTTCGACAGCCAGGTGGCGTTCCGCCGCGACGCCTATGTTTGGGCCCAGGTATCGGAATACACCTTCGACACATTCATGATGATCCAGCAACGCGCCGGCAAGCTGTAGCCTTCGTCGGGCGGCCGTCAGTTGAAGGCCGGCGGCTTCGACAGGTCGGTCGCCGGCGCAGCCGGCTGGGCGGGAGCCGTTCCGCCCTGCTGGCCGCCCGATCCATCTGCCGGAGCATTGCCGAAGGAGGGCGGCGCATTCAGCGCGCCGCCATCCAACGCCGGCGGCGTGCCAAGGCCGCCGCCATCCTGGCCGCCCATCGGCCCCAGCCCCGGCAGTTCAGGCATTATTATCTCGATCGAGCCCGGGTCAATGACCTCACCCTTGTAGTGCATCACCATCTGCGGGAACGTGATCGTGAGGGCCACCATCACGACTTGGATACAGACGAAGGGCACCGCACCCCAATAGATCTGCCCGGTGGTAACCGGCTGGATCGTCTTGCCGGTGATCTTGTCCAGATAGGGAAGCCGCGCCGCGACCGAGCGCAGGTAGAACAGCGCGAATCCGAACGGCGGGTGCATGAAGCTGGTCTGCATGTTTATGCCGAGCAGCACGCCGAACCAGATCAGGTCGATACCGAGCTTGTCGGCGGCCGGCGCAAGCAGCGGCACGATGATGAAGGCGAGTTCGAAGAAATCGAGGAAGAAGGCGAGCAGGAAGACGAGGATGTTGACGGCGATCAGGAATCCGACCTCGCCGCCCGGCAGCGACACCAGCAGATGCTCGACCCAGAGATGGCCGTTGACGCCGTAGAAGGTCAGCGAGAACACGCGCGCGCCGATCAGGATGAACAGCACAAAGGATGACAGCCGCGTCGTCGCCGCCAGCGCCTGCTGGACGACGCCGAGATTCAGCCTCCCCTTCGCCGCTGCCATGATCAGGGCGCCAACCGCGCCCATCGCGCCGCCTTCGGTCGGCGTGGCGATGCCGAGGAAGATGGTGCCCAGCACCAGGAAGATCAGTGCCAGCGGCGGGATCAGCACGATGATGACCTGCTGGGCAAGCCGCGACATCATGTTGATCTTGAGGTTGCGGTCGACAAGCGCGACCACGTAGATCACGACGATGCCGACTGTGGCGCCCCAGATGTCGGCATTCGGGCCCTGCGTGGGCGTCAGGTAGACATGCGCTGCGTAGGCGATCGCGGCGCAGGCTGCCAGCGCGACGATAAGCGAGGTGACGCCGTGGCCGAGCGTGCGCGCCGCGAGGGGCAGCGCCGGCATCGCGTCGCGCTTCCAGAAGCTCACGAGCAGGATGTAGCCCATATAGAGCCCGGTAAGAACCAGGCCGGGGATCAGCGCACCCTTGTACATGTCGCCGACCGAGCGGCCGAGCTGGTCGGCCAGCACGATCAGCACCAGCGATGGCGGGATGATCTGCGCCAAAGTGCCTGACGCGGCGATCACACCGGAGGCGACGCGCCGGTCGTAGCCGTAGCGCAGCATGATCGGCAGCGAGATCAGGCCCATGGCGATGACCGAGGCCGCGACCACGCCGGTGGTGGCGGCGAGGAGCGCGCCGACGAAGATGACCGCATAAGCGAGGCCGCCGCGAATCGGGCCGAACAGCTGGCCGACGGTGTCGAGCAAATCCTCGGCCATGCCGGATCGTTCGAGCACGATGCCCATGAAAGTGAAGAAGGGTATGGCGAGCAATGTGTCGTTGGACATTACCCCCCAGAACCGCTCGGGGAGCGCGTAGAGCAGCGGCCACGACAGGTTGATCGTGTTGTTCGAGTACGGGGCAAGCTCGACGCCGATGAAGAAGAACAGCAGGCCGTTGGCGGCGAGCGAGAAGGCGACGGGGTAGCCGATGAGCAGAAACACGATCAGCGCTAGGAACATGATCGGCGCCATGTTCTGGGCGATGAACTCGATCACGAGCGCCCCTCCTCGGCCAGCGCCTTGCCTTCGAGTTCGGCCTGTTCGTGTGACGAGACGAATGGATTTGGATCTTTGATGATCCCGCGCATGATGGCGATCTTCTTGATGATCTCGGAGATCCCCTGGAGCCCAAGCTGCACGAAACCGACCAGCAGCAGCCCCTTTGCCGGCCAGATGATCAGGCCCCCTGCGCTCGATGAGACCTCGCCGCTGCGGAACGACAGCAGGAAGTAGGGCACGAAGTAGGAGATCATCAGGATCACGAAGGGCATCAGGAAAAAGATGTGCCCGAGCAGGTCGATCCAGTGCTGGGTCCGCCGCTTGAACATGCCATAGACGATGTCGATGCGGATGTGCTCGTTCTGGCGCAGCGTGTAGGCAGCCGCGAGCAGAAAGGCCGCACCGAACAGATACCATTGCAGTTCCAGCCAGGCATTCGACGAGGTGTTGAGCGCCTTGCGAACCACCGCGTTGCCGGCGCTGACCAGCACGGCAAGCAGGATCAGCCAGGAGACCGATTTTCCGATGATCTCGTTGAGACGGTCTATCGTCCTGGAAAGAGCCAGAAGCCCTGCCATTCGATCCTCCCGAACCGCGCCGCGTCGCGTTCCCCCGGATTGCTCCTCCGCGGCGATTTTTGTGTCACAGGGTATGAGGCCAGCCGATGCCGCCGTCAACACGACGCGGTGAAGGCGCGAGTGCCGCGAAGTGCGCAAACGGGGGGCTTGGCGCCGGGCCAAGACCAAAGTCTCGGGCGCTCAGGGCCGGGTCGCGGGCGGATCGCCGCGCAAAACGAGCACCGAGACGAGGAACAAAAACATCCAGGCGTCGCGCCATTCGATCGGGAAGTAGCCCGACCACAGCGATTCGCCCACCCCGAACGCGGCCGCGCCGAGAGCTGCGGCGGCGGGAGCGCGAAAGCCGCCGGCTGCGGCGACGAACAGAACCTTCAGGCCGAACACGAGCCCGGTGCCGAAGCTTATGTTGCCGAAATGCAGGCCAGCCATGATGCCGGCGGCCGTCGCGGTCAGGCAGCCGGCCAACACGGTGACGCGGAAGACGCCCATCGTGTCGATGCCGAGCATTTCGGCAGCGCCTGGGTCTTCCGAGACCGCGCGCCAGCCCCGGCCGGCAGCCGTGCGCGCCAGCACGCGCGCGCCAGCAGCGATCATCGCAAGCGCCAGCGCGCAGTTGATCAACTGCAGAACGGTAAGGGTGACGCGGAAAGGCCCCTCGACGGCGAAAACTACGGGCGTGCCGAGCAAGGGCGGCAGCCAGAGGTCGCGGGTTTCGGCGGCTATGCGCCCGCTCTCCATCAGGACGATGGCGACGCCGAGCGAGGCTGCCACCAAGGTGTTGGCACTGCGGTTCGCCAGCGGCTCGAACACGTTCTTCGATAGCAAATGGCCGACTAGCGCGCCATAGCCGAGCGCCGCGGCGATACCGACGGCCAATGAAAGGGGCAGGTTCAGCCAGAGCGCATTCCAGGCGTAGACCGCCACTAGAATCATCGTCTGACCGCCGAACGCGAAGACGGCGCCATGCGCGAGGTTCGTGCGGTGGACCACTCCGTTGATCAGCGCGTAGCCGAAGGCGAGCAACCCGTAGAGGGCTGCAGAATGGAGGCCGTTCAACAGTTGCTGGGCTAAATACAGCATCGCGGTCATGCGCCGGACCTTGCCGACTCCGGTCAAGCCATACGCCGAAATTCTAACTTGTAAAAGGCAAATCACAGGTTAGATTGCGACGATGACGGTGGCGTGGACGGCACATCGGTTTTCCGGCGGGCTTCTGGTGCTCGATGTCGCCAACACGGTGGTGCTGCGCGATGATGCCGAAAAGACCTTTGACCGGTTCGTCGACCCCGGCGAACTGCCGCGCTTCGCCGAGGCGGCGAGCCGCTTTCGGGCCGACGAACTCGGCGGTGCGAGGTTGTCCTGTGAAGCGCCCGAACGAGTTCGGGAGCCGATGATTGCACTGCGCGAGGCGGCCGACGCGCTGTTCCGCCGCGGCGCCTCCGGCGGCGGCATGCCGGCGCCGTTGCTGGCGCGGCTGGCGACCGCGTGCGCCGGGCTGCTCGCTGATGACGCCGTGATGTTCGGGCTGCCGGACGCGCCATTCGGGGTGCGCGGTAGTCAGGTACCGCTCGGAGCGGCGGTCGCCTGGTCGGCGCTGTCGCTGCTTGCCGGCACGGAGACGCGGCGGCTGCGCATCTGTGGCAATTGCGGCTGGCTGTTCGTTGACCGCAGCCGTAACGGCAGCCGCATCTGGTGCGACATGGCCGTCTGCGGCAACCGCCGGAAGGCGCAGAGGCACTATCATCGCGGCCGCGAGGCAAGGGAGAAGCGAAATGGCTGAATTTTTCGGCAAACGGATTGCGACCGGGGCCGCACTGGCGCTGCTGGCGCTTGCCGCATGCCGCGAAAGCGGCGGCGAGGGCGAGCTATTCCAGATCTCGGGCAAGCTGTTCGTCTTCAACTACCGCGTCGCGACGGCGACCTACCTGGTGACCCTGGCGCCGCTGCAGCCGATGCGCGACGGCCAGACCGCAGTCGCGATGTTCGAAGATCCGGCCGGCGGTCCGGCGATAGAGCTGCGCCAGAAAATCTGGCCTAAGCTTGATAAGGTGACGCTGGAAAGCCCGCCGCTGCGCTGTGTGGTCAAGGACCGGCCCTATGCGGTGTCGATTGCCATCGAAGGGCCGGACGGTGGCGTCCTGCAGACCATCAAGACGACGATGATCTCCTCGGAGAATCAGGACCTTCTGCCCGACCGCCCGCTTGTCGTGGGACCGGCCTACACCCCCAATCCCGAGCTGGTTGGACACCCGGACGGCAAGCTGCCCGGCGGCACAGGCGAGGCCTGTCCGCCCCGCGCCTGACCGCACAAGCCGCGGCTCTTCGCGCGCGGACAGGCCAGCAGCCGCGGCATTGTACGGGGACACACCCGGCGCGACCGGGGTGTATGCGTGACATGCCGCGGGCGGCGCGCTAGAGATTGGGCGATGACCCTTCACTCCGTGTCGCTTGCCGATAAGTTCGACCTCGCAAAGGAACGTGTGTTCGTCTCCGGGGCGCAGGCGATTGTGCGCATGCTGCTGATGCAGCGCGAACGCGACCGTCGCGCGGGGCTCAACACGGCCGGGTTCGTATCAGGCTATCGCGGGTCGCCGCTTGGCGGCCTGGACGTGCAGCTCTGGAAGGCAAAGGCCGAGCTTGCCGGGGCGAACATCGTGTTCCAACCCGGACTCAACGAGGAACTCGCGGCGACCGCCTGCTGGGGTACGCAGCAGACGGAGTTGCTGGGGGAAGGACGCCACGACGGCGTGTTCGCGGTCTGGTACGGCAAAGGCCCAGGCGTCGACCGATCCGGTGACGTGTTCCGCCACGCCAATCTCGCCGGTTCGTCGAGACATGGCGGCGTGCTCGCCCTGATGGGCGACGACCACATGGCTGAATCGTCGACGAATGCGCACGCAACCGAATTTGCCTTCGTCGATGCGATGATCCCGGTTCTCAATCCGGCCGGCGTGCAGGAGCTCGTCGACTACGGCCTTTACGGTTTCGCCCTGTCGCGGTTCGCCGGTACCTGGGCGGCAATCAAATGCGTGAAGGACAATGTCGAATCGACCGCGTCGGTCGACGTCGGTTTCGGCCGCAACCCGATCGTCCTTCCCGACTTCGACATGCCGCCCGGCGGCCTCAACATTCGCAACGAAATCAACATGCTGGGCCAGGAGGAGCGGCTGCACGGGTATAAGCGCGCGGCAGTCACGGCTTTCGTGCGTTCCAACGGCATCAACCGTACCATTTTCTCGGGCGGCTCCAATCCGAAGCTCGGCATCATCACCGTCGGCAAGAGCTATCTCGACGTGCGCGAGGCCCTGGAAGACATCGGGGTCGACGAGCCGGCCGCCGCGAGACTCGGAATCCGGCTCTTCAAGGTCGGTTGCCCCTGGCCGCTCGATGGGGGCCAGCTCCGCGATTTCGCCCGCGGGCTCGATACAGTCATTGTCGTCGAGGAAAAACGCTCCCTGATCGAAGTGCAACTGCGCGAGGAACTCTACGGCAGTGCCATCCAGCCCGCCGTCGTGGGCAAGCGCGACGAACGCGGCGAATGGCTGTTCCCGGCCGCCGGCGCACTCGACCCGAATGACATCGCCATCGCAATCGGCGAGCGCATCCTGCGCGTCATCGGCCCGTCGGAGGAGATCGCGGCACGGGTATCGCGCCTGCGCCAGTTCCAGGCGATGCTGGCCGATACGGCCGACGTCGCCAGCCGCACCCCGTACTTCTGCTCGGGCTGCCCGCACAACTCTTCTACCAAGGTGCCGGCCGGCTCTATCGCCGCGGCGGGAATCGGCTGCCATTTCATGGCGCAGTGGATGGACCGGCAGACCACCGGCTTCACGCAGATGGGCGGCGAAGGCGCGCAATGGGTGGGCCAGGCGCCCTTCTCTACGCGTGGCCACATCTTCCAGAACCTTGGCGACGGCACCTATAACCATTCGGGCGCGCTGGCGATCCGCTTTGCGTTGTCGAGCGACGCCAACATCACTTACAAGATCCTCTATAACGACGCGGTCGCCATGACCGGCGGGCAGGCGCACGATGGCGGCCTGACCGTTGACATGATCGCCCGCCAGGTTCGTGCCGAAGGCGTCGAGCGGATCGCTGTCGTGACCGACGAGCCCGACAAATACGCCGGCGTGGCGGAGTTTCCGGCGCGGACCACCATCCACCACAGGGACGACCTCGACCGCGTGCAGCGCGAGTTGCGCGATGTACCCGGCATCTCGGTGCTGCTTTACGACCAGACCTGCGCGGCCGAGAAACGCCGCCGGCGCAAGCGCGGCACCTTTCCCGATCCGGACAAGCGTGTATTCATCAACGAACTGGTCTGCGAGGGCTGCGGTGACTGTGGCGTGCAGTCGAACTGCGTCTCCATTCAGCCGGTCGAGACCGAATTCGGCCGCAAACGACGCATCGACCAGTCGAGCTGCAACAAGGATTTCTCCTGCCTGAACGGCTTCTGCCCATCGTTCGTCACGGTCCACGGCGCGAAGATCCGCAAAGCCGAGGGCGCCGCCGGCCGCGCGGACCCGCTTGCGGGCGTGCCGGCGCCGGCGCTGCGCCCGCTCGGCGCCGACGGCTGGTCGACGATCGTCGACGGCGTCGGCGGCACCGGCGTCGTCACCGTCGGCGCCGTGCTGGGCATGGCGGCGCACCTCGAGGGCAAGGGCTGTGGCATCATCGACATGGCAGGCCTCGCGCAGAAGGGCGGCGCCGTGTTCACGCACATGCGCATCGCCAGCAGCCCCGACGATATTCACGCCATCCGGGTATCGGCCGGCAAGGCGGACCTCGTTCTCGGCTGCGACCTCGTCGTGTCCGGCTCCCGCAAGGTGCTGGCCGCCGTCCGCGAAGGCCATACGGTGTTCGTCGCCAACACCGCCGAGGTCATGCCCGGCGACTTCGCGCGCTCGGCCGATTTCTCGCTTCCGGCAGAACGGCTGAAGAAGGCAATCAGAGCCGCCGCCGGCGAGGCTAATGCCCATTTCTTCGACGCCACTGCGACAGCCAGTGCATTGTTCGGCAACACGCTCGGCGCCAACATGTTCATGCTGGGCTTCGCCTGCCAGCACGGCGCGCTGCCGGTTTCGCCGGAGGCCGTTGAGGCGGCGATCGCGCTCAACGGCGAGGCGGTGGCCATGAACGTCGCCGCATTCCGCTGGGGCCGCCGGGCAGGGCATCTGCCGGCTTCGGTGCGCGACCTCGTCGCCGCGGCCGGGCGCAAGGCGCAGCCGAAGACGGCTGCCGCGGGCGTGGACGACATGATCGCGAAGCGGGTTGAATTCCTGACCGCCTACCAGAATGCCGACTATGCGCGGCGATATGGCGACCGGGTGCAGAGGATCCGAGCCCTCGAGGGACGTGTCGCCCCCGGCTCGACCATGCTCACCGAGGCAGTGGCCCGCAACCTTTTCAAGCTGATGGCGATCAAGGACGAATACGAGGTTGCCCGCCTCTATACCGACGGTTCGTTCGCGAAGAGCCTTTCCGAGCAGTTTTCCGGCTACGATCGCCTGGAATTTCATCTGGCACCGCCGCTGCTCGGCCGCCGCGACGCCGACGGCAAACCCCTGAAGTCGAGCTTCGGCCCGTGGATGCTGAAAGGCTTCCGGCTGCTCGCGGCGATGAAGGGCCTCCGTGGCCGGGTCTTTGATCCATTCGGCCACACGGCCGAACGGCGCATGGAGCGCCGGCTGCTGGCGCAGTACGAGCAGGACCTCGACGTCATCGCCCGATTGCTCGAGCCGGGCCGGCTCGACGCCGCGGTCGCGCTCGCCTCGGTGCCGGCGCTGGTGCGCGGCTATGGTCATGTCAAACAGGCGGCGGCGGGTAAGGCCGAAGCCGAGCGCAAGCGGCTGATGGCGAGGCTGTCGGAGCCGCTGGTTGCCCAAGCGTTGAAGGCCGCGGAGTAGAATTTACCTTATGCAATAATAGGTTGCACCGAGCGCTGCGACGCTCTTCCATAAGTGTTTCTTAATGGGAATATGGCATTGATGCACGTCCCCGAGGCGGGCTTCATGCATGGCTGCAAGGAAGAAAAAAGAACTCCCCGTCGACATATATCTACGATTTGTAGAGACGCTGTTTCGAGACGGGAACACGCTTGCGCTCGGAGTGGGCTCGCAGGTTCTTCTGGCCGTGCTCGTATACTGGCGAACGGACGCGATCATTTACCTTTTGATCGCCGTTGCGCTTCTAGTCGGCGGCATGGTGCGCCTCGTCGGCATCCGCAAATATAGGAACACCGGCCCGCCAGCCTCTTATGAAGAGGGCAAGCAGCGGGAACGCTACTACATCCTGCTCGGCACGATCCATGCATCGTCGCTGGGCTTTTTCTGCTTCACGGGCATCTATCTCGCCTATGATCCCTATGCGGAAATAGCCTCGGTCGCGGTCACGCTCGCATCCGTCACCAGCATCGTCGGCCGCAACTACGGCTCGCCGAGCATGGTGATGATCATGATCGTCACCGTCACCTGGCCGATTTCGCTTGGGTTCATCCTGCGCGGCGACGTCTACCACGTGGTCCTCGGCCTGATGTCTGCGCCGTTCTTCTTCGCGATCCGCAAGTATGCCGACAATGTGCGCGAGGTGCTGTTCGCCGCGCTGTCGGAGCAGAAGAAGGCGAGCAGCATCGCGCAGCGCTTCAACCGCGCGCTGAACACCATGTCGCATGGCTTGATCATGCTCGGGCCGGACGGCCGGGTGGCGGTTGCCAATGCCGAGGCGGCGGGCACGCTCGGCGTGCGGTCGCCCAACCAGCTGATGGGGCGGACGCTGGAGGCGCTGTTGATGCGCGGCGTGGCCGCCGGCATGCTGTCCATGAACGACTGCCGCTACGCCGAGGCACAGCTTACGCGCGCGCTACGCGAGGGCGGCGACCGCAAGATCCTGCTCAGCCTGTCCAACGGCAGGCACCTCGAGTTTTCGGCGCGAGCCAGCCAGGGGGAACTCGGTGTCATCACTTTCGAGGATGTCACCCAGCGCACCGAGGCCGAGGAAAAGGTGCGCTCGATGGCGCGCTACGACAATCTGACTGGCCTTCCAAACCGCGCGTATTTCCACGAACTGGTGGGTGAACTGCTGGGCGCCGGCGACCGCGACCGACTGTGCGGGCTGGCAGTCTTCGACCTCGACGACTTCAAGAGCGTCAACGACACATTGGGCCATCCAGTCGGCGACGGCCTCATCTATGCCGTTGCCGAGCGGCTGGCCGGCTTTGCCGAGGACGGCGTCAAGGTCAGCCGGTTCGGCGGTGACGAGTTCATGGTCTATTTCGACGAGGTCGAGGACTACGAGACGCTCGACCGCATGCTTGACCACATGTTCGCCAACGTGCAGGGCGACGTCGACGTGGCGGGCCACGCCCTGCGTGTTCAGGTCAGCGCCGGCGCGGTGCTTTCGCGGGTCATGGAGTCGGACGTCGACGCCATGATCGTCAAGGCCGACCTCGCCCTCTACAAGGCCAAGGAACTCGGGAAGAACGGCTGGCGCCTGTTCGAGGCGTCCATGGACGCTGCCTTCCGCAACCGCCAGCTGATGAAGGCCGAACTGCGCAGCGCGGTGGAGATGAAGAACCTGCGCGTCGTCTACCAGCCAATCGTCAGGATGGACACGATGCGCATCGCGAGCTGCGAGGCGCTGTGCCGCTGGGACCACCCCGATCTTGGCTCGATCTCGCCGGCCATCTTCATTCCGCTCGCCGAGGAGATGGGTATAATCTCCGACATCAGCGCCTTCATACTGGAGGCCGCCTGCCGTGAATGCGTCAAGTGGCCGGAGCAGATCAGCGTGTCGATCAACCTCTCAGCCAAGGACTTCCGCAACCAGGAGATCGTCCAGCGCGTGCGCGACGCGCTCGCCAACTCCGGCCTGGCGCCCCACCGGCTGGAAATCGAGGTGACGGAGACGGCGCTGCTCGACGACAAGTCGCAAACCAGCCGCTACATACGCGAACTGAAGACGATCGGCGTGCGCATCGCACTCGACGATTTCGGCACCGGCTATTCCAGCCTGAGCTACCTGCACAAGCTGCCTCTCGACAAGGTCAAGATCGACCGCAGCTTCCTCATCGACGTGACGCTCAATGAGCGCTCGCTGGAACTGATCACCGGCGTCGTCAGCCTCTCGCGTTCCCTTGGGCTTGTCGTCACCATCGAGGGCGTCGAGACCTTTGATCAGCTCAAGATCCTCGCGTCCCAAGTGCATCCTGACCTGGTCCAGGGCTTCCTGTTCGGATCGGCCCTGAGCGCCAGCGGCATCGAAACGATGTCGGCGACTGTCTGGCCTTTCGCTGCCGAGGGCGCCGGGATGCGCCGCATAGGCAGCTGAGCACCGGATCGCAAATCGGCCAGACTACCGGCCTTGCCTCGAATCTTGCCCCTGCAAAGACAGAGATTCGCATTAGGTTGGCCGGCTATCGAGCGAGTCGGCATTCACACATCATGTAAATCGCTGAAACAAGCCGTTAACCCATTGTTAAGGTTAACGCTCGGTAAAGGCGGATGCGTCTACATAAATCTTTACTTAATTTTGAGGTGTCGTACTTTTCTCCGTGGGCGGGGCATACGGGGAAAAGAAAATGGCTTTGCAAACGCAAGCAGCCGAAGGCGCGGGCGGCGCACGATCGGATCTGCCCGAAATCACCGGCTTTGCGCGCAATGTGATAGCAATGCTGGAGCGCACCGAGTATCGGCGGTGCCAGACCGGCGAGGACTTCGAGAGCATCTATCGCCTTCGCTACGATGCGTACCGGCTGAATGACCTCGTGCCAGCAAATCCGCAAGGCATGGTCTACGACGAGTACGACACATTGCCGAATTGCCGCATATTCGGCGTCTATATCGACGGCGACCTGGTCTCGACCATTCGCCTCCACCATGTGACTAGCACGACGCCGCGCTCGCCGGTGATGAGCGTCTATGGCGACGTTCTCCAGCCGCGCCTCGACGCGGGGGACACCTTCATCGATCCTAGCCGGTTCGCGGTGGACGTGGAGGCCTCCCGTATCTACCCGCAGATTCCCTACCTGACGCTCAGGCTGGCGGTGATGGCCTGCATCCACTTCGAGGCGCCATACTGCATGTCGATGATCCGCGAGGACCACGCGGCCTTCTACAAGCGCATCTACAAGGCGCGCGCGATCGGAGAGGCGCGGCCCTACGCGGGTGTCATCAACTGCTACGCGCTGCTCTACCAGGCCGACGTGCTCGCGATCCGCGAGGAAACCTTCGCGCGCTTCCCCTTTTTCAAATCCACGCGGCTCGAGCGGAGGCTGCTGTTCGGGACGCCCGAAAGCGGCGAACTGCCGGCACTGACGATACTGCCCACTGCGAAGTATTACAGCGACGCGGCCTGACCTTCGCGGCCGGCGCCGCTCCGCGGTGCCGGCCATCGCCGCATTGTTCCTTTGACGGGCTTGCCTGATCGGTACCGGCGGTCAATATGGGCTCGGAACCGCGAATAAAGCGGGCCGGGAGGAACGAACATGACCGCGACGGCCCTGGCCGGCACGCAGCTCGACACGTTTCCCAAATACCTGCTGCTCAATGCCGAGCGGTTCGGCCCCCGTCCGGCAATGCGCCACAAAGATTACGGCATATGGCGGTCCTGGAGCTGGCGCGAGCAACTCAGGGAAATCCGCGAGCTGGCGCTTGGGCTACAGGCGATGGGCCTCGCCCATGGCGATCGCCTGGCGATCATCGGCGCCAACCGGCCGCGTCTCTACTGGAGCTTTGCCGCGGCGCAGTCGCTCGGCGTGGTGCCGGTGCCGGTCTATTCCGACGCCGTGGCAGAGGAGATGGCCCATGTGCTCGACCACGCCGGCGTGCGCTTCGCCATCGTCCAGGACCAGGAGCAGGTCGACAAGGTCCGCTCCTTCGCCGATCGCATTCCGAGCCTCGCCGAAGTGATCTATGATGAGCCGCGTGGCCTGCGCGACTATGACCACACCGGGCTGACCAGTTTCGCCGACGTCCAGCGGCGCGGCCGCGACATGCTTGCCGCCGACCGGGACGCCGGGCGGCGATGGGAAGACGCCATAACGGTGGCGAGCGGCGACGACATCTCGGTGATGCTCTATACATCCGGCACCACGGGCCGCTCCAAAGGCGTCATGATCAGCGCGAAGAACGCCGTGGCCGCCGCGGTGGATACGGCGCGTTTCGACCGGCTGGACGAGAACGACAGCGTGCTTGCGTACCTGCCCCTCGCCTGGGTCGGCGACCACTATCTGAACTACGCGCAGGGCTATGTCAGTGGCTTCTGCGTCAATTGCCCCGAGAGCGCAGACACGGTGCCGCAGGATCTGCGCGAGATCGCGCCGACCTTCTACTTCGCGCCGCCGCGCATCTTCGAGGCCCTGCTTACCCGCGTCACCGTCCGCATGGAGGACGCCGGCTGGCTGAAGCGGTGGCTCTACGCGCGGTTCATCGGCATCGCGAAACGGCATGGCGAGGCTATCCTGGAGGGGCGCCCTGTGCCGCTGTCTGGACGGCTCGCCTACGCCCTCGGTCGCCTGCTGATCTACGAACCGCTGAAGAACGTGCTCGGGCTTTCCAGCATCCGCGTCGCGTATACCGCGGGCGAAGCGATCGGCCAGGATCTTTTTTCTTTCTTCCGTTCGCTCGGCATCAACCTGAAGCAGCTCTACGGCCAGACGGAAGCCTTCCTCTATGTGACGGTTCAGCATGATGGCGCGGTTCGTTCCGACACCGTCGGACCGGCCGCGCCCAATGTCGACATCCGCATCACCGACGACGGCGAGGTGCAGTTCCGCTCGCCTGGCCAGTTCGCCGGATACTACCTGCAGGACGATACGACCCGGCAGACGGTGACCCCCGACGGCTACGTCAAGACCGGCGATGCCGGCTTCTTCGCGAAGGACGGGCAGCTTCGGATCATCGACCGCGCCAAGGATGTCGGCCGGCTGACCTCGGGCGCGCTGTTCGCTCCGAAATACATCGAGAACACGCTGAAATTCTTCCCCAGCATCAAGGAAGCGGTAGCTTTCGGGCACGGCCGCGACTTCGTCGGCGCCTTCATCAACATCGACCTGCAGGCAGTCGGCAACTGGGCCGAACGCAACAACATCGCCTACGCCTCCTACCAGGAACTGGCCGGTCTTCCGGAAATAGCCAGAATTATCGCCGGCCATGTCGACGAGACCAACCGGCGGCTGGCGCAGGAGCCGATGATGGCGGGCGCACAAATTCGCCGCTTCATCGTGCTGCACAAGGAACTCGACCCCGACGATGGCGAACTCACCCGCACCATGAAGGTACGCCGCAGCTTCGTATCCGAGCGATACGCGCCGCTGGTCGATGCGCTCTATGACGGGTCGGCGGAGAAGTTCATCGAGACGGAGATGACCTTCGAGGATGGCCGCAAGGGGGTCATCCGCGCGACTGTGAAGGTTCACGACGCGGTCGCCCAGCCGGTTGCCGACGCTACGCGTGCCGCCGCATGAACGCACGGCCGGCCGCCCTCGACATCGCCGTGCCGGACGACGGCATTCCGCCGGGCGATCTCCTGATGGACGTGCGCAACGTCTCGCTCTCTTTCGGCGGCGTGCGGGCCGTCACCGACATCTCCTTCGACGTGAGGAAGGGTGAGATCCGCGCCATCATCGGGCCGAACGGCGCCGGCAAGACCTCGATGCTCAACGTCATCAACGGCTTCTACACGCCGCAGCAGGGCAAGATCTTCTTCCGCGGCAGGGAGCGGCGGGCGATGAAGCCGCACCATGCGGTTCGTCAGGGCATCGCGCGCACCTTCCAGAACGTGGCGCTGTTCAAGGGCATGTCGACGCTCGACAACATCATGACGGGCCGCTCGGTGCTGATGCGCAAGAACCTGTTCTGGCAGATGCTGTGGCACGGGCCGGCGTTGGCAGAGGAGATCGAGCATCGACAGAAGGTGGAGGAGATCATCGACTTTCTCGAAATCCAGCACATTCGTCGTACGCTCGTCGGTAAGCTGCCATATGGACTGCAGAAGCGAGTCGAGCTCGGTCGCGCGCTGGCGATGGAGCCGTCGCTGCTTTTGCTCGACGAGCCGATGGCCGGCATGAACCTGGAGGAGAAGGAGGACATGAGCCGCTTCATCCTCGACGTCAACCGCCAGCGCGGCACCACCATTGCGCTGATCGAGCACGACATGGGTGTGGTCATGGACCTTTCCGACCGTGTCGTTGTTCTCGACTACGGCCGCAAGATCGCCGACGGACCGCCTGCAGACGTCAAATCCAACCAGGCCGTGATCGCCGCCTATCTCGGGGTCGCGCACGGATGAACAGCAGGAAGAAGGACGCCCATGGAAATCAATGTCGTATCGCTCTCGCCGCTGATCGCCCTCATCGCCGGTGTGCTTATCCTGATCGTGCCGCGCCTGCTCAACTATATCGTGGCGCTCTATCTCATCCTGATTGGCCTCATCGGCCTGTTCCCGCAGCTTTTGGGCTGAACTGCCTCGCTCGTCCGAAGCTCGTGCTCTCTCGCGGGCCAAAGGAGATTGGGCGGAGGGCCCGAGCATGACCCCACGGCCGAAACCGACAGTTACCACCGAGTTTCCTCCGCCCGAGGAGAGCGGGGTCCGGATAGTCGCGATCACGCCGCTGTCTTCGAGCTGGTACCACCTCAACCGCTACGACTTCGACCTGCGCCTGCCCGACGGCTCGTGGCAACGGCAGATGCGCGAGGTCTACGACCGCGGCAACGGCGCCACGATCCTGCTCTACAACCGCGGGCGGCGCACGGTCGTGCTGACGCGGCAGTTCCGCCTGCCGGCGTTCCTCAATGGCGTTGCCGACGGCCAGGTGGTCGAGACGGCCGCGGGCCTGCTCGACGACGACGCGCCGGGCGACGCCATCCGCCGCGAGGTGGAGGAGGAAACCGGCTATCGCATCGCCGCCGCCGAGGAGGTGTTCGACATCTTCATGAGCCCGGGCTCGGTGTCGGAGCGGCTGCATTTCTACATGGCAGAGTACGATCCTGCCGACCGCCCGGGTGCTGGCGGCGGCGTGGAGGGCGAAACCGAAAACATCGAGGTTCTCGAGATCGGCTTCGACGAGGCGCTCGGCATGGTGGCGTCCGGAGAGATCCGCGATGCCAAGACCATCCTGCTGCTTTATCACGCGCGCATCCGCGGAATTATGTGAGCATGCTGGAAGCGGTGTTCATAAAACCGTTCCAGGACATGGCCGCCGCGCCGGATTTCCTGCTGCAGGTGCTGTGGGAGGGCCTCGTCGCCGGCGTGCTCTACGCGCTGATCGCGCTGGGTTTCGTGCTGATCTACAAGTCGTCGCGCATCTTCAACTTCGCGCAAGGCATCATGGTCGTGTTCGCGGCGCTCACCCTGGTCGGCCTGCATGAGAAGGGCGTGCCGGCGCTGCTTGCCTTGCCGCTCACGCTGGCGGTGATGTTCGTGCTTGCCGTGGTGATCGAGCGCGTCGTGCTGCGGCCGCTGGTCGGCCAGCCCGATCTCATCCTGTTCATGGCGACTATCGGCATAACACTGTTCCTCATCGGCTTCGGCGAGATCGTCTTCGGCGGCGAGAACAAGGTGATGATCACCGAGCAACTCTTCATCCCGACCGGGAGCTTCGAGTTCGAGCCGTTCGGCGGTTTCGTCTCGATCGAGCAGAAGGACCTCACAACAGTGATCGGCGCGGTCGTGCTGGTGTCGGCGCTGCTGGTCTTCCTCAACCGCTCGCGCATGGGGCGCGCCATCCGGGCGCTCGGCGACGACCACCAGGCGGCGCTGTCGGTCGGCATCTCGCTGACGACGATCTGGGTTCTGGTGTGGTTCATCGCGGGGATCATCGCGCTCGCGACCGGGATCGTGTGGGGCGCGCGTGCCGGCGTCTCCTTCGCGCTGGAGGTCATCGCCTACAAGGCGCTGCCGGTGCTGATGCTGGGCGGGCTGGAATCTGTGTCCGGCGCGATCATCGGCGGCATCCTGATCGGCATCCTGGAAAAGCTGTTCGAGATCTACTGGGGCCAGCCGCTGCTCGGCGGCAACACCGAAACCTGGTTCGCCTTTGTCTTCGCGCTCATCGTGCTGCTGTTCCGGCCGCAGGGCCTGTTCGGCGAAAAGATCATCGAGCGGGTGTGAGGGATCAGTTGAACGCGGCATTCCTTCCCACCCCGTTTGCCAATCTGCGGGAGCGCTGAAATGCTCTATCGCACCGCCGGCCAGTTCAAGACATCCTACCGCGCCGATCACGCGCTGTTTCCCGTACGGCAGGACGCCTGGCTGCTCGCAGCAATCCTGCTGCTCGCCTTTGTCGTATTCCCGCTTGCGGCCGACGAGTTTGTCTTCCAGACGCTCTTGATCCCGGTGCTGATCTATTCGCTGGCCGCGCTCGGGCTGAACATCCTCACCGGCTATGCCGGCCAGCTGTCGCTCGGCACCGGCGCTTTCATGGGTGTCGGAGCCTATTCCTGCTACAAGCTGATCACGATTTTCCCGGAACTGAACCTCGTCGTGGCGATCGCGCTGTCGGGGTTCTTCTCCGCAGCCGTCGGCGCCGCCTTCGGCCTGCCGTCGCTGCGCATCAAGGGATTTTACCTCGCCATCGCCACGCTCGCCGCACAGTTCTTCCTGGTCTGGCTGTTCGAGAAATGGGCATGGCTCTACAACCACGCCACCTCGGGAGCCATCCAGGTGCCGAACATCGCCATGTTCGGTCTCTCCGTCGCCGGCCCGAATGCCCGATCGATCACGCAATACTATTTCGTGCTCGGGGTGGTCGCCGCGGTGACATGGCTCGCCATCAACATCACGCGCGGGCGCATCGGCCGGATCTGGAAATCCGTGCGAGACATGGACATCGCAGCCGAGCTGGTCGGCATCAACCTGATGGCCGCCAAGCTTTCCGCCTTCGCCGTGTCGAGCTACATCGTCGGCGTGGCGGGCGCGCTGTTCGTGTTCCTGTGGCGTGGTGCTGCCGAGCCGAACCTGTTCGACATACCGCTGTCGTTCCGCGTGCTGTTCATCGCTATCATCGGCGGGCTGGGTTCGATCCTCGGCAACTACCTCGGCGCGATCCTGATCGTGGCGCTGCCGGTGTTGCTCGGCACGCTGCCTGCTACCTTCGGCATTCCGATCAGCTCCGCGACGGCCGAACACCTCAACACCATGACCATCGGAGCACTGATCATCTTCTTCCTGATCGTGGAGCCGCACGGGCTGGCACGGTTCTGGGCCGTCATTCGGGAAAAGCTGATAGTGTGGCCATTCCCGCACTGAGATCCGCCGGCGCGCAGGCGCCGTCGAACCGGGCTTCGGCCCATCGAAAGCAAGAAAAACAGTGGAGGAAAGCTGATGAGAATACTGATGAAGACCGCCGCGATTGCCGCGTTCATCGCCGGTGGGGCGATTTGCACGGCGCTCGCCGAGGACGCCGTTTCGCTGCCCAACCTCTCCTACCGCACCGGCCCGTTCGCGGCGACGGGCACGCCGCTGATGAACGGCCAGCGCGACTACATGATGATGCTCAACGCGCGCGATGGCGGCGCCAACGGCGTCATCCTCGGCTACGATGAATGCGAGACCGGCTACAACACCGAAAAGGGTGTGGAGTGCTACGAGAAGACCAAGGCGACGGGCATCGTCACCCAGCCCTGGTCGACGGGCATAACCCTCCAGGTGCTGCCGAAGTCCAATGTCGACAAGATCCCGATCCTGGCGCCCGGCTACGGGTTCTCGGCCATGCAGGACGGCAAGACCTTCAAGTGGGCCTTCAACCCGCCCGCGTCCTATTGGGATGGTGCCTCGATGATTTTGAGCGCAATCTCCGGCGGCAATCTGGACAGCCTCAAGGGCAAGAAGATCGCGCTTCTCCATCTCGACGCGCCCTACGGCAAGGAACCCATCCCGCTACTGCAGGCCTATGCCGAAAAGCACGGCTTCACGCTTTTGCCCATCCCGGTGGGCGTGAAGGAGATGCAGAACCAGTCGGCGCAGTGGCTGCAGATCCGCCGCGAAAAGCCGGATTTCGCGCTGATGTGGGGTTGGGGCGCCATGAACGCGGGCGCGGTCACCGAGGCGGTGAAGACAAAATATCCGATGAACCAGTTCGTCGGCATCTGGTGGTCGGGCCATGACGGCGATCTCAAGGTGGTTGGCGACGCCGGCAAGGGCTACCGCTCGATATCGTGGAGCCTGCCCAATTCGGAGGCGCCGGTGATGCAGGACATCAAGAAATACGTCGTCGATCCCGGTAAGTCGCTGATCAACCAGGGTCAGGGCGAGTTCGATTCCGTCTTCTACCAGCGCGGCGTGCTGATCTCGCTGATCCTGGCCGAGGCCGTTAAGACCGCGCAGGCGCATTTCGACGCGAAGGTCATCAACGCCGAACAGCTTCGCTGGGGCCTCGAGAACCTCAAGCTGGACGATGCGCGGCTCAAGGAGCTCGGCGCCGAAGGCATGATCCCGCCGTTCTCGACCGACTGCGCCAATCATACGGGGCACTCGGGCGCCTGGATGATGGAGTGGGACGGCAGCAAGTTCGTCAAGGTGTCCGACCTGCTGACCGCCGACCGCGCCGCCATCGATCCGCTGGCCGCCCAGAAGGCCAAGGAATACGCCGACGCCAACCAGCCCTGGCCGATGAACGACGAGTGCAAGATGTAGCATGTCCTCTCCCGTTCACGGGGAGGGGATGCCGCCAGGCAGGTGATGGGCGGCGTTGCCCCTGCCGCGTGGACGCTGCCCCTCATCCGCCCTTCGGGCACCTTCTCCCCGCAAGCGGGGAGAAGGGGTCGCCAGTGTGGAACCGCCATGACACCCATCCTGTCCGTGAACAACATCGAGGTGATCTACGATCACGTCATCCTCGTGCTGAAGGGCGTGTCGCTGACGGTGCCGGCGGGCGGCATCACCGCGCTGCTCGGCGCCAACGGCGCCGGCAAGACCACCACGCTGAAGGCTATCTCCAACCTGCTGCGGGCCGAGCGCGGTGAGGTCACCAAGGGCAACATCCTGTTCGACGGCTCGCAGGTGCAGGCGCTGTCGGCCGACGCGCTGGTCAAGCGCGGCTGCATCCAGGTGATGGAAGGGCGGCGCTGCTTTGCCCATCTCAGCGTCGAGGACAATCTGCTCGCCGGTGCCTTCACCAGGCATGACGGCGGCACGGCGGTCCGCCGCGACCTCGACCTCGTCTATTCCTACTTTCCGCGGCTGAAAATCAGGCGCCAGAGCATGGCGGGCTACACCTCCGGCGGCGAACAGCAGATGACGGCGATCGGGCGGGCCCTGATGTCGCGGCCGAAGATGATCCTGCTCGACGAGCCGTCGATGGGGCTCGCGCCGCAACTCGTCGACGAGATCTTCAAGATTGTGCGCAAGCTCAACGAGGAGCAGGGCGTTTCCTTCCTGCTCGCCGAGCAGAACACCAACGTCGCGCTGCGCTATGCCAAGTATGGCTACATCCTGGAATCAGGCCGCATCGTGCTCGACGGCGACGCCGCCGCGCTCCGCGAGAACGAGGACGTCAAGGAATTTTACCTGGGCGTCGGCGGCGAGGGGCGCAAATCGTTCCGCGACGTGAAGCACTACAAGCGCCGCAAGCGCTGGCTGGCGTAGGCCTCAGGCGCCCGGCTCGAACGAGACGTCGAAATAGAGATCGGCGAGAGGCAGGTCGGCATCGATCTCGGGAAGCTCGATCACTGCGTCGAGCCCCGCGACTTCGTGCGAGGCCCAGGTTTCGCCAACCTTGCGCCAGACCGTGACCTGCGGTGCATCGGTATCGACCAGAAGGATCACACGGATCGATCGGTGCTGCTGGTACTCGGAAAGTTTTTGGAAACGGTCATAGCGCGTGGTCGACGGCGATAGGATCTCGATCACCAGCCGAGGCTCGTCCGCCGCCAGGGCGCGCGGGCTAGGCTTGCCGCATTCGATCAGTACGTCAGGGCGTCGCGTACCTCGGGAAGTAATGACTGAGGTATCCGAAGTCTTCGGCCGGCAAGGCTTGCCACGAAGCCTGCTTCCCAGCGTGACGATTGCATTGACCGTCACCCGATCGTGCTGGTCCGAAGCCCCTGTCATGGCCTTCACGGTCATTACAGGTACTCCATCCACCAACTCGTAGTTGCGGTCCTGCTTGAGCTGCCAGTCGAAGAATTCTTCGACCGTCATCTTTTTCCGCAGTCGCTCGCCCATCGCCAAGCCTTCCCTAGACGTGTCGAAAGTTACCAGATCGGCACTCCTTCAAGAAGCCTGCACCCGCGAGTCCCCCGCTGCGGCAAAACCCGCCATTGCCCAAGCCGCCCCTTTTCGCTATCAGCGCTCGATACCTTGAGAAGGGGATGCGCGATGGCCGAACACTCGCCGACTGGTCCGCTCGAAACCGGGGCGGCCATGGACTACGCCGAGCACGAAAAGACCTACAACATGTTCCTCATGCTGTCGAAGGTCCTGGTGCTGTTCTGCGCCGCGCTGCTGATTTCCATGGCGTTCGGCTTCTTCACCTCGGCCGGCTTCGTTTCCAGCCTCATCCTGTTCATCCTCATCTGCGCGGTCGGCGGCTTTTTGATCCGCTGACGAGGGACGCAAAGTCCAGGGCGCCGTCCCGCGGGAATGGCGCCGAGACCAACGGGGGGATGCCGTGGCGCAGACAATTTTCGTACCGCGCGAGATTGATGGGAACGAGGGGCGGGTCGCGGCTTCGGCCGACACCGTCAAGCGGTTGAAGGGGCTTGGCTTCGATGTCATCGTCGAGGCCGGCGCCGGCAGCCTTTCGCGCATCACCGACGACGAGTATGCCAAGGCAGGTGCGGCGATCGGGTCGCCGGCCGATGCCGGCAAGGCCGATGTCGTGCTGAAGGTCCGTCGCCCGACCGCGGCTGAGTTCAGCGGCTACAGGAACGGCGCCGTGGTGCTCGCCATCATGGACCCCTATGGCAACGAGGCGGCGCTGGCGGCCATGGCCAAGGCCGGCGTCACCGGTCTCGCGATGGAGCTGATGCCGCGCATCACGCGCGCGCAGGTGATGGACGTGCTCTCCAGCCAGGCCAATCTTGCCGGCTACCAGGCGGTGATCGATGCCGCCGGCGAATATGACCGCGCGCTGCCGATGATGATGACCGCCGCCGGCACCGTACCCGCGGCCAAGGCCTTCGTGATGGGCGCGGGCGTGGCCGGCCTGCAGGCGATCGCGACGGCGCGCCGCCTTGGCGCCATCGTAACGGCGACCGACGTGCGCCCCGCCGCCAAGGAACAGGTTGCCTCGCTCGGCGCAAAATTCGTCGCCGTCGAGGACGAGGAGTTCAAGCAGGCCGAGACCGCCGCCGGCTACGCCAAGCCAATGTCGGCGGAGTACCAGGCCAAGCAGGCCGCCCTGGTGGCCGAGCACATCGCCAAGCAGGACATCGTGATCACCACCGCGCTCATTCCGGGTCGGCCGGCGCCGCGGCTGGTTTCGGCCGCCATGGTAGCCTCTATGAAGCCTGGTTCGGTCATCGTCGACCTTGCGGTCGAGCGCGGCGGCAATGTCGAGGGCGCCGTGCCGGGCAAGGTGGTCACCACCGCCAACGACGTGAAGATCGTCGGGCACCTCAATGTCGCCGGCCGCGTCGCGGCGTCGGCGTCGCTGCTCTACGCGCGCAACCTGTTCGCATTCATCGAAACGATGGTCGACAAGGCGAGCAAGTCCTTCGCCGTCAACCGCGACGACGAGCTGGTGAAGGCCACCATGCTGACCGACGGCGGCCAGGTGGTGCATCCGACCTTCGCCGAGGCCGCCAAGGCCGCCTCAGCCGCGGCGCCCGAGCCGGTGCCGTCTGCAGAGGCGCCTGCCGAAAAGCCGGCTGCCAAGAAGCCGTCGGCGCCGCGCAAGCCCAGAAAGATCGAGGGAGAGGCCTGATGGACCAGACGCTTCAGCAGGCTCTCGACCAGCTCGACAAGGCATCGGCCGCGGTCCGGCAGGCCGTCCAGGATGCGGCCGGGGCTCACGGCGTGGCTGATGCGGCGGGCGACGCGGCCCACGCGCTCTCGGGCGGCGTGGTCGACCCGTTTGTGTTCCGCTTCGCCATCTTCGTGCTGGCGATCTTCGTCGGCTACTATGTGGTCTGGTCGGTGACGCCGGCGCTGCATACGCCGCTGATGGCGGTCACCAACGCCATCTCGTCGGTGATCGTGGTGGGTGCGCTGCTCGCCGTCGGCATGTCGGCCGCGGGCTTTGCCACCGGCTTCGGCTTCGTCGCGCTTCTGCTTGCCTCGGTGAACATCTTCGGCGGCTTCCTGGTCACCCAGCGCATGCTGGCGATGTACAAGAAGAAAGAGAAGTAAGCGATGAGCGTCAATCTCGCCTCCTTCCTCTATCTCGTCTCGGGCATCCTGTTCATCCTGGCACTGCGCGGCCTGTCGCACCCGACGACCAGCCGCAAGGGCAATCTCTACGGCATGGTTGGCATGGCGATCGCCATCGTCACCACCCTGGCCATGGCGCGACCCTCGGCGAACAGCCTGGTTCTGATCGTCATCGGCCTGGCGATCGGCGGCGGCGCCGGCGCGGTGATCGCGCGGCGCATCGCCATGACCTCGATGCCGCAGCTTGTCGCCGCCTTCCACAGCCTGGTCGGCCTCGCCGCGGTGATGGTGGCGGCGGCGGCGATCTATGCGCCGGAGAGTTTCGGCATCGGCAGCGTCGGCGACATCCACGGCCAGGCACTGGTCGAGATGAGCCTTGGCGTCGCGATCGGCGCGATCACTTTCACCGGCTCGGTCATCGCCTTCCTCAAGCTCGACGGGCGCATGTCCGGCAAGCCGATCATGCTGCCGATGCGCCATGCCATCAACGCGCTTCTCGGCATCGCGCTGGTCGTGCTGATCGTCACTCTGGTGCAGACCGAGAGCCATGCTGTGTTCTGGCTGATCGTGGCTGCCTCGCTGCTTCTCGGCGTGCTGCTGATCATCCCGATCGGCGGCGCCGACATGCCGGTCGTGGTGTCGATGCTGAACTCCTATTCGGGCTGGGCGGCCGCGGCGCTCGGCTTCACGCTCGGCAATCTGGCGCTGATCATCACCGGCGCGCTGGTCGGTTCGTCGGGCGCGATCCTGTCCTACATCATGTGCAAGGGCATGAACCGCTCGTTCATCTCCGTCATCCTCGGCGGCTTCGGCGGCGAGGTCGCGGTTGCGGCCGACGACGGCGTGCAGCGCACGGTGAAGCAGGGCTCGGCGGACGACGCCGCCTATCTGATGATGAATGCGCAGAAGGTCATCATCGTGCCTGGCTACGGCATGGCTGTGGCGCAGGCGCAGCATGCGCTGCGCGAGATGGCCGACAAGCTGAAGGCGCACGGCGTCGAGGTGAAATACGCGATCCACCCGGTGGCGGGCCGCATGCCCGGCCATATGAACGTGCTGCTCGCCGAGGCCAACGTGCCCTACGACGAGGTGTTCGAACTCGAGGACATCAATTCGGAGTTCGCGCAGGCCGACGTCGCCTATGTCATCGGCGCCAACGACGTGACCAACCCGTCGGCGCGCGACGACAAGTCGTCGCCGATCTACGGCATGCCGATCCTCGAGGTCGACAAGGCGCGCACCTGCCTGTTCGTCAAGCGCTCGCTCGGCTCGGGCTATGCCGGCATCGACAATACGCTGTTCTACAAGGACGGCACGATGATGCTGCTCGGCGACGCCAAGAAGATGACCGAGGAAATCGTCAAGGCGATGGACCACTGACGGACCGGCGGGAATAACAGAATTGCCGTTGCCACAGGGTCTGGCCGGGCGAATCAAGCTGCCGGCGATCGCCGCCCCGATGTTCCTCACCTCCGGTCCCGACCTCGTCGTCGAGGTCTGCCGCGGCGGCCTGATCGGAACGTTTCCGACGCTCAACTGCCGCAGCGCCGAGGCGCTCGGGCAATGGCTGTCGGAGATCGACGAGAGGCTCGCCGGTGTCGCCGACGCCGCGCCCTACGGCGTCAACCTCGTCGTGCACCGGTCCAATCCTCGCCTCGGTGCCGATCTGGAAGCCGTCGTGCGCCACCGGGTACCGCTGGTCATCACCTCGCTCGGCGCCGCGTCGGAGGTCGTCGCCGCCGTTCATGCCTATGGCGGCCTCGTGTTTCACGACGTGATCAGCCGACGCCACGCCGAGAAGGCGGCGGAGGCGGGCGTGGACGGCATCATCGCGGTCGCCGCCGGCGCCGGCGGGCACACGGGCTCCATCAATCCTTTCGCCCTGATCGTAGAAATCCGCCCATTCTATGCGGGAACGCTGGTACTCGCCGGCGCGATCGCCACAGGGTCGCAGATTGCCGCGGCGCGACTTGCCGGGGCCGACATGGCCTATCTCGGCACGCGTTTCATTGCGGCGAAGGAAAGCCTGGCCAGCGAGGCGTACAAGCAGATGGTGGCGGCCGCGCGCGCCGGCGACATCCTGCTCACGCCGAACCTCTCCGGCATTCCGGCCAATTTCCTGCGCGAGAGCATCGTCGCGGCGGGCCTCGATCCGGACAACATTCCTCCGCCCGGCTCGTCGCTCGACGTCGCCAGCGAGAAGCTGGCATGGAAGATCGTCTGGTCCGCTGGCCATGGCGTCGCCGCCACAAATGACGTGCTGCCCGCGGCCGAAATCTGCCGGCGGCTGCGCGACGAATATCGCGCCGCGATGCAAAGCGCGGCCCGCGATCCGTTCTTGTAGGCCGACCGCATCTGGTTTGGTCTCGGATCCGGCGGCCCGTTCAGCCCGTCGGCGCCGAATCCTCGCGCGGGCTGGCTGCCCTCGACATCGCCGCTGCCGCCAGCACGCCGAGCACAGCCAGCGGTACGAAAGCGAGGAACAGCCATTTGGCAACCTCCGCCGCCGTCTCGCTCGACAGGCCCTGCGAGAAGCCGCTGGCATTGGCGACGATTCCGCACGCAGCTGCGCCCACCGCATAGCCGATCCTCTGCATGGTCGGCACGGCGCCCGATGCGATGGTGCGTTCGCCCTCCGGCGCGGCGGCGACGATGATCCTGGTGACGAAGGGCCAGGCGATGCCGAAGCCGCCACCTTGCAGCACGGCGCAGAACAGTATCAGCCAAACCCAGCCCGCCGGCACCGCATAGGCGAAGCCGGCGATGCCGGCGGCGATCATGGTCCCACCCGCGATGATGATGGCTCGCTCGCGATGCGGAGGCGCGTTCGCAACCAGGATCGACAGCACCGACCAGGCGATGGATTCGGCCGCGATGATGTAGCCGGTGGTCAGCACCGACATGCCGTGCAGGCTGGTCAGGATCAGCGGACCATAGATGGAGAACGAGCAGGTGGCGACCGCGAAGGCGGCGATCATGATCATGCCGGAGCCGAGCCGGCCGCGCCAGTCGAAGAGGTGCGAGGGGAATAGGCGATTCGCGGACATGCGCGCATCGAGCAGGAAAAACGCTGCCAGGCCGGCAATTCCGAGCCCGAGCAAGATCGAGGATCGCAAAATCTCGATCGACACGCCCGCGCTGGCGATCAGCATCACCGCTATTGCCAGGCAGGCCAGTGGCATGAATGGGAAGGGCCGGGGCGGAGCCTCACCCTGTCGGCGCTCGAGTTTGGCGGCGGCGCCGGTCAGCACGATCACGCAAGCGCCCGCCATGGCGAAGCCTAAAATCGAGAAGATGCCAAATCCCCAGCGCCAGGACAGATGCTCGGCCGCCAGCGCTCCGAGCAGGGGGCCCGAAAAGGCGGATACGCCCCAGACGGCTGACATGATGGCGAAGAGTTGCGGCCAGATCGCCGGGCGGAACAGTCGCTCCACCGAGACATAGGCCAGCGAAACGAGCGCGCCGCCGCCCAGGCCCTCCACGACACGGCCAAGCAGAAAGAACGGCATGGAAGTCGAGGTGGCGCAGATCAATGCGCCGGCGGCGTAGAGTAGCGCCGCGGCCGCCATGTTCGTCCTGAGCGGCAGGTAGCTCGTCAGCCGTCCAGCCGCCGCACCAGCCGAAATCGCGCCAAGTTCATAGACGGCGAGCGACCAGCCGACCAGTTCGACCCCCGACAGGTCGTTCACCATGACCGGCATGATGGTCGCGATCATGGTCTCGTTGGTGGCATGCAGGATAATGCCGAGCGCGACGAAGCAGAAGCGGAGAAGGTCTCCGCCCGCCCAGAGTGCGCGCCAGTCTACCCGCTGGACAGATGTTTCGGCCACCATCGAACTCCCGGTCCATGCACCCCGCGGCGCAAGGACCGGATCGGTACAACCTCAACCATGGTCGAGGTCAAGTGTCGGACAAGCGCAATCCGCAGTGCCAGCAGGCAGATCCCGCTATTCCACGGCGCGGAGCTGGAACTCGCTGATGCCGACCGCGAGATTGAGCCCGGTCTGGGTCTGCACGCTGAGCGGCTGCAGCGTGAAGGTCTGGTTGAGGCCGCCCACCAGAAGGTTTGCGCCGACGCCGATGGCAGCCGTGGCCTCGGCGCTGGCGCCGTAATAGTCGCCAGCCAGCGCGCCCGGCGCGTAGATGTTGCTGCTCGGGGCCAGCACCACCCACTGCATGACCGTGCTCTCGGTACTGCCGATGTCCAGTCCGTACTTCCGGATCACGCCGAAATAGGCTTCGGGCGCATTCTTGGTGTCGGCGGGACGGTAGGTGCAGCTCACATCCTTGGTCGAGCCGATGATAAATCCGGTGCCTGCGTCGACCAGGCAGTCGAGCACGCCAAGTTCGATACCGGGCTCCTGCGCGAGCAATGGAGAAGCCATCAATAAGGCAAGTGCCGCGGTGGGTATCATGTTCCGTGGGATCATTTCGTGCTCCTACCTGCTGCCGGCCGCCGAATGTGCCCGGTCGCTATCCGTAAGGCATCTCGAGACCGGAATGAACCGCATCCTGCGCCGTCGCCGCAGCCGGGCGCGGACAGGAGAGCCGCTTCGGGTGCGGCGAAAGATCAGGCGCCGCGTGTGCGGGCCAGGCCGTCGCGCGCCGGCTTGTAGTTAGGATCGAGCTGGGCCGCATGGGCATAAGACCGCTCGGCGCGCTTCTTGTCCCCCCGCCGCTCGTAGACCAGCGCTTGGTTGGCCCAGCTTTCGGCCACGCGGTCGTTGAGCTTGATCGCCGTGTTGAAGTCGGCGAGGGCGTTTTCCTCGTCGTTCAGCGCCAGGTAGGACAGACCGCGCCCGTTGTACGGTTCGGCGGAGTCCGGCGCCAGAGAGATGGCGGTCGAGAAATCCTCGATGGCGAAGGTGTGCTGGCCCTGCGCCTGATAGATCAGACCCCGGTTGTGATAGGCCCGCGGGTCGGTCGTGTCGAGCTGGATCGCCTTCTGGAAATCGTTGAACGCCTGCTGCGTTCGCCCCATCTTGCGATAGAGGTTGCCGCGGCCGATATAGGCGGCGTCATAGTTTGGGTTGATCTGGATCGCCTTGTTGTAGTCGGCGAGCGCGGCCTCCTGATCGCCGAGAAAGCGCTGGATAAGGGCGCGATTTGCGTAGGCCTGGTAGAAATTCGGGTTGAGTTCGATCGCCTTGTCGAAATCCTTAAGCGCGTCACGGTATTTGCCGCCGCGTCCATAGGCCGAGCCGCGGACATTGTAGGCCTCGGGGTCGCGCGGATTGCGCTGGATGACGGCGGTCAGCGAGGCGATGTTCTCGCTGGAGCCCTGTGCCGTCTCGACGGTCGCCAGTTCGCCTGATGGTCCCGACTGACACGCTGTGAGAGCAAGCAGCACAAAGCCGATGGCAAAGCCTGCGCTGGCGCGCACACGAGCCGGTGGTCGGCTGGCCTCTGACAGCATTTGGCGATTTCCCGTCGCAGCGCGCACCCGGCACGAATCATCCGGGACAACGATAACTCAAGACAAACGAAAAGGTGGCGTTCGTCCACGCCACCTTGCAACTAGCCTCGAAAAGGGTCGAAAAATAGGCTCGGTCAGCGAGCCGGGGCAGCCGGACGCCCGCCAGGGATCAGGCCTTCGCGCTGCGCCCGCTTGCGGGCCAGCTTGCGCGCACGGCGAACCGCCTCGGCCTTTTCGCGCGCCCGCTTCTCGGACGGCTTTTCGTAGTGTCCGCGCATCTTCATTTCGCGGAAAATGCCTTCGCGCTGCATCTTCTTCTTCAGCGCGCGAAGCGCCTGGTCAACATTGTTGTCGCGGACGAGTACCTGCACGTTTGTTCCTGTCTTTCCGGTTCAGGGCTTTCTCGCGAGGGCTCGAAGGCGCGGAAAAAAACACCGCCTCCGCGTGGGCATCCATCGCGAATTGCCGGGGCTGATAGCAGAATCGCTGCCGGTTGTCGAGGGCGCGCCGCCATTTCGTTCGCGATTGGCCGCTCGCCGATCGAGTTGGCCGTTCTGGCCCCAAATGCGCGTGGCGCTGACCTAAGGCGTTGCCCCCGTCGAGGTATAGATCTATTGGACGCCGTCTCCCAAGACACTTCCCGCTTGGCGTATCCCGCCGAGGACAAGACCTTGACCGATACCACGCTTGCACGCCCCGGTCGCGCCGAGGGCACCGTTTTCGCGATCATCCTGGCGGTCAGCTTCTGCCACATGATCAACGACATCATGCAGTCGATGCTGGCTGCCATCTATCCGATGCTGAAGGACAACTTCCATCTGGATTTCTGGCAGATCGGGCTCTTGACAATGGCCTTCCAGGTTACTGCCTCGCTGCTGCAGCCGGTCATCGGCATGTATACCGACAAGCGGCCGCTGCCCTATTCGCTTCCCGTCGGCATGGCTTCCTCGCTGCTCGGCCTGATCGTGCTGGCGCTCGCGCCGAGCTACGCACCGCTGGTGATCGGTGCCATGCTGATCGGCCTCGGTTCCTCGGTCTTCCACCCGGAGTCGTCGCGTGTAGCCCGGCTCGCCTCGGGGGGGCGCTTCGGCATGGCGCAGTCGGTCTTCCAGATCGGCGGCAATTTCGGCCAGGCGATCGGGCCGCTGCTTGCCGCCTTCATCGTCGTGCCGATGGGCCAGGGCAGTGTCGCCTGGTTCGCCGTCCTGGCGCTGCTCGGCATGGTGGTGCTGTGGAAGGTCGGCGACTGGTACGCCGCCCATCTGCGCGAACGTGCGCAGAGGAAAGCGACGGCCAGGGGTTCGGGCCTCCCCCGGCGCACTGTGGTGGTGGCGCTGACCGTGCTTGCCATCCTCACCTTCAGCAAGAACATCTATACGGCCGGCCTGACCAGCTACTACACCTTCTACGCCATCCACCGGTTCGGCGTGTCGGTGCAGGCCTCGCAGGTGATGCTGTTCCTGTTCCTCGGCGCCTCGGCGATTGGGCTGCTGCTCGGCGGACTCTTTGGCGACCGCTTCGGCCCGAAGATCGTGATCTGGTTCTCGATCCTCGGCATCCTGCCGTTCACGCTGGCCTTGCCCTATGTCGACCTGTTCTGGACGAACGTGCTGGCGATCCTGATCGGCCTGATCCTCGCCTCGGCCTTCCCGGCGATCGTGGTGTTCGCGCAGGAACTCCTGCCGGGCCGCGTCGGCATGGTGGCCGGCATCTTCTTCGGCCTTGCCTTCGGCTTTGGCGGCATAGGTGCTGCCGTGCTGGGTGTCATCGCCGACCATCGCGGCATCGATTATGTGTTCTGGCTGGTGTCGTTCCTGCCGCTGTTCGGCCTGCTGACGATATTTTTGCCGGACATGAAGGCGCTCCGGCGGGCGGGGTGACCCGGCGCAATACGGCAACGCCTGTCGCAAACAGCGCAAGGCTGGCAGCGCCGTTTCGCTAGTGGTATGAGCGCGCGTCGGGCAGCCAAAAGCCCGGCAGCCACCTCAGAGGCCCGCACGCCGTGAAGAAATTCTCCGTATTCGCCATCGCCCGCGAGGCCATGCGCGGCAACAAGGGCTGGCCCGAGCAGTGGACCTCGCCGGAGCCGCGCGCGGAGTATGACGTCGTCATCGTCGGCGCCGGCGGCCACGGTCTGGCGACCGCCTATTATCTCGCCAAGGAGCACGGCATCACCAACGTCGCGGTGGTGGAGAAGGGCTGGCTCGGCGGCGGCAATACCGGCCGCAACACCACCATCATCCGCTCGAACTACCTCTACGACGAGAGCGCCGGCATCTACGACCATGCCGTCAAGCTGTGGGACGGGCTTTCGCAGGATCTCAACTACAACGTCATGTATTCGGCGCGCGGCGTGATGATGCTGGCGCACAACGTGCACGACATCCAGGTGCTGAAGCGCCACGTCCACGCCAACCGGCTGAACGGTATCGACAACGAATGGCTGACGCCGGAGCAGGCGAAGGAGTTCTGCCCGCCGCTCAATATCGCGCGCACCGCCCGCTATCCGGTGGTCGGTGCCACGCTGCAGCGGCGTGGCGGCACGGCCCGCCACGATGCCGTCGCCTGGGGCTATGCGCGCGGCGCCAGCGACCGCGGCGTCCACATCATCCAGAACTGCGAGGTCACCGGCGTGCGCCGCTCGCCCAACGGGCATGTCACCGGCGTCGACACCACGCGCGGCTTCATCGGCGCCAAGAAAATCGGCGTGGTCGCGGCCGGCCATTCCTCGGTCATCATGCAGATGGCGGGGGTGCGGATGCCGCTGGAAAGCTATCCGCTGCAGGCGCTGGTGTCTGAGCCGGTCAAGCCGGTGTTCCCCTGCGTGGTGATGTCCAACACCGTGCACGCCTACATCTCGCAGTCCGACAAGGGCGAGTTGGTGATCGGTGCAGGCACCGACCAGTATGTCTCCTATTCGCAGACCGGCGGACTGCACATCATCGAGCATACGCTTGAGGCCATCGTGGAGATGTTCCCGATCTTTTCGCGCATGAAGATGTTGCGGTCGTGGGGCGGGATTGTCGACGTCACGCCCGACCGCTCGCCGATCCTGGCAAAGACGCCGGTGCCGGGCCTTTATGTGAATTGCGGCTGGGGCACGGGTGGGTTCAAGGCGACGCCCGGCTCGGGCCACGTCTTCGCCCACACCATCGCCAACGACAATCCGCATCCGATCAATGCGCCGTTCACGATCGAGCGCTTCCGCACCGGGCGGCTGATCGACGAGGCGGCCGCGGCCGCGGTTGCGCACTGATACCGGTGCCCGGCAGAGGACAGTTTTAGGGTTTCTGAAAGATGCTTCTCATCCACTGCCCCTATTGCGAGCAGGACCTGCCGGAACTCGAGTTCCGCAATTCCGGCGAGGCGCACATCGCCCGCTCGACCAACCTCGTCGCCGAGAGCGACGAGGACTTCGAAAAGTTCTTCTTCATCCGCTCGAACCCCAAGGGGATCATCTACGAGCGCTGGCGGCACGTGCACGGCTGCGCCCGCTTCTTCAACGCCGTGCGGGACACCGTGAGCGACAGGTTCCTGATGACCTACAAGGCCGGCGAGAAGAAACCGGAAAAGCTGCCGGGAGTATCCGGATGACCGCCGCGTTTCGCCTTGCCGGCAAGGGCCGGCTCACGCCGGCAAAGAGCCTGCGCTTCACCTTCGACGGCCAATCCTTTGCCGGCGTAGACGGCGACACGCTTGCCTCCGCGCTGCTTGCCAACGGCGTCCATCTGGTCGGCCGCTCGTTCAAGTATCACCGGCCGCGCGGCATCCTTTCGGCCGGCGCCGAGGAACCCAACGCGCTGGTCACGGTCGAGCGCGACGCGGCTAGGAAGACACCCAATGTGCGGGCGACCGTGCAGGAGCTTTACGATGGGCTGGCGGCGTCGTCGCAGAACCGCTGGCCGTCGCTCTCTTTCGATGTCGGCGCCCTGAACGACATGGCCGGATCGATGTTTTCGGCCGGCTTCTACTACAAGACGTTCATGTGGCCGAAGGCCGCCTGGAAGAATGTCTACGAGCCCAACATCCGCGCCGCGGCAGGCCTAGGCGTGTCACCCGACCAACCGGATCCCGACCACTACGGCTCGCGCTTCGCCCATTGCGAGGTGCTGGTGATTGGCGGCGGTGCGGCCGGCATCGCGGCCGCCCTTGCCGCAGCGACAAGCGGTGTGCGGGTGATCCTCGCCGACGAACAGGCGGAACTCGGCGGATCGCTGCGCTTCGAGACGGGCGCCGCGGTCGACGGCAAGGATGGCTGGACCTGGGCGCAGGAGGCTGCGAAAACGCTGGCCGCGATGGACAATGTGCGCGTGCTGACGCGCACGACCGCGTTCGGTTACTACGCCCAGAACTTCGTCGGCCTGGTCGAACGCGTCACCGATCATCTCGCCAGCCCGGACCGGGCGCAGCCGCGCGAGCGGCTGTGGCAGGTGCGCGCCAAGCGCGTCGTGCTCGCCACCGGCGCGATCGAGCGGCACATGGTGTTCGCCGAAAACGACCGGCCGGGCATCATGCTGGCGTCCGCGGCCCGCACCTACCTCAATCACCACGGCGTCACGGTCGGCAGAAATGTCGGCGTGTTCACCGCCGGCGACTCCGCCTACGCGGCGGCGATCGACCTCAGGAAGGCCGGTGTCGGCGTCGCAGCCATCGTCGATCTGCGCGACAATCCCACCGGCGCGCTCGTCGACGAGGCGCGCGGCCTCGGCATCGAGATCAATCACGGTCGCGCGGTGGTCCGCACCGCCGGCCGTCACCGCATCTCATCGATGACGATTCAGGCCAAGAACGGCGGTGCGGAGCGCACCATCCCGGTTGACGCGCTGCTGGTCTCGGCGGGCTGGACGCCTTCTGTGCACCTCTTTTCGCAGTCGCGCGGCAAGGTGGCGTTCGACCCCGAGACCCGGCGTTTCCTGCCGGGCACCTTCGCGCAGGACTGCGTGGTGATTGGCGCCGGCAATGGTACGGACGGGCTGGCCGCCACGATCGAGGAAGCTCTCAAGGCCGGAGAGGCGGCGGCGAAGGCCGCGGGCGGCAAGGCGGGCAAGGCTGCGCGGCCGAAGGTCGAGACGACCGAGAGCTATGCCGGCGGCACGCTCGGCGCCGGGCCAGGAGCCGGCCCCGACGACACGGTAAAGGCTTTCGTCGACTTCCAGAACGACGTCACCGCCAAGGACATCCGGCTTGCCGTGCGCGAAGGCATGCACTCGATCGAGCACGTGAAGCGCTTCACCACCAACGGCATGGCGACCGACCAGGGCAAGACCTCGAACATGCATGGCTTGGCGATCGCGGCTGAGGCGCTCGGCAAGGAAATTCCCGAGGTCGGGCTGACCACATTCCGTGCGCCCTACACGCCGGTGACGTTTGGCGCCATCGTCGGCCATGGCCGCGGGGCGCTTTTCGATCCGACCCGCAGGACCGCGATCCACCCTTGGGCGGAAGCCAACGGCGCCGTGTTCGAGGATGTCGGCCAGTGGAAGCGTGCCTGGTATTTTCCACGCGCCGGCGAGGACATGCACGCGGCCGTCAATCGCGAATGTGTCACCGTGCGCAAGACGGCCGGCCTGTTCGACGCCTCCACCCTGGGCAAGATCGAGGTGGTCGGGCCGGACGCGGCCAAGTTCATGGAGTTGATGTACACCAACCCATGGGAGAAGCTGGAGGCGGGGCGCTGCCGCTACGGCATCATGCTGCGCGAGGATGGTTTTATCTATGACGACGGCGTCGTCGGTCGCTTGGCGCACGACCGCTTCCACGTGACGACGACGACCGGCGGTGCGGCGCGCGTCATGAACATGATGGAGGACTACCTCCAGACCGAGTTCCCGCATCTGAAAGTCTGGCTCACTTCCATCTCGGAGCAGTGGGCGGTCATCGCGGTGCAGGGGCCGAACTCGCGAAAGATCATCGAGCCGCTGGTCGAGGGCATCGACATGTCGGATGCGGCGATGCCGCATATGTCGGTGCGCGAAGGGAAAATCTGCGGCGTGCCGACGCGGCTGTTCCGCATGTCGTTTACCGGCGACCGCGGCTTCGAGGTCAACGTGCCGGCGGACTATGGGCAGGCGGTCTGGGAGGCGCTGTGGGCGGAGGGCCAGAAGCACGGCGCCTGCGTCTACGGCACAGAGGCCATGCACGTGCTGCGCGCCGAAAAGGGCTACATCATCGTCGGCCAGGATACCGACGGAACCGTCACGCCGAACGATGCCGGGCTCGACTGGGCCGTCGGCAAGAAGAAGACCGATTTCGTCGGTATCCGCGGCCTGACGCGGCCGGACCTTCTGGCCAAGGGCCGCAAGCAACTCGTCGGCCTGAAGACCAAGGACCCGAAGGTCGTGCTCGAAGAGGGCGCCCAGATCGTCGAGAACCCGAACCAGCCGATCCCTATGAAGATGATCGGCCATGTGACCTCGAGCTACTGGTCGGAAAACTGCGGCCGCTCGATCGCGCTGGGACTGGTGGCCGGCGGGCGCGACCGCATGGGCCAGACGCTCCACGTGCCGATGCCGTCGGGCATGATCGAGGTCGAGGTGACGGGCATGGTGTTCTTCGACGAGACGGGAGGGCGCCTGAATGGCTAAGGCATCCGCGACCGCGCGCCGTCCAGCGCAGGCGGGGCGGGATTTTTTCGCCAAGGGCGTCAAGGTGGCGGTGCTGCCGCCGGCCGAGCGCATGTCGCTGCGGGCGCCTGCCGCCTCGGTGGAGGCACTGTCCAAGGCGCTCGGCGTCGAGTTGCCACAGCGCCCGAACACATCGGCCGCCGCCGGCAGCCGCACCGCGCTCTGGTTGGGGCCGGACGAATGGCTGGTCATCGACGAAGTGGGCGCCGACCTTCTTGCCGCGTGCGCAGGCGCGGACGCCCTGCACTCTGCGGTCGGCGTGTCGCACCGCAACGTAGCGATTTCGGTCACCGGTGCCGGTGCGGAAGCGACGCTTTCGGCCGGCTGCCCGCGCGACCTTGCGCTGGAGGCCTTTCCGGTCGGCGGCTGTGCGCGTACCATCCTCGGCAAGGTCGAGGTCGTGCTGCTGCGGACGGCAGAGGATGCGTTCCGGGTCGAGTGCTGGCGCTCCTTCTCGGACTATGCTTTCGCGTTTCTGGAGGATGCGGCGCGCGACGCGGCGGCCTGAGACCGGAGCGGGTTGCCGCACGGCCGTTTCTCTCCGGCAGCGGTCAGGAGCATGGCAATGGCTGGAAGACCCAAGGAACCTGCGGCCTTCAAGGCAAAAGAATCGCCGGCGGTGCGTTCGCTGAAACGCGAACAGCGCAAGCAGGCGAAGAACCACGAGAGCCTGGCCGAACAGGAACTCGAGGAAGGGCTGGAAGAGACCTTTCCTGCGAGCGATCCGGTCGCGGTGACCAACACCACGCATCCCGGCCGTCCGAAGAAGCCGAAGGCAAAATAGGGCGAGAAGCCGGCGAGGGCGCTGACTATGCCTCTGCCGTCAGCGGCGGTGCGATCAGCGTGATCCAGCGCGCCGTCAGTGCCGGCTTCAGCTGGTTCTCGATGTCCAGCGTGACGTCGTAGGTGATCTCGCACCAGCCGGAAGGCCGCACCTTGACGTGGTAGAGGAAGAAGCGGGCGCGGATTCGCGAGCCGGTCTTGACCGGCGACTGGAAGCGGATCTTGTCGAAGCCGTGATTGATGCCAGGCCCGCCGCCTTCCAACTGGGGAACGGTCTCGAAGGTCATCGCCGAGAGAAGCGACAATAGCAGGAAGCCGTGCGCGATGGTGCCGCCGAAGGGCGACTCTGCGGCGGCGCGGACCGGGTCGACATGGATGAACTGATGATCGTCCGTCGCCTCGGCGAACTGGTCGATCATGCGCTGCGTGACCGTGCGCCACGGCGACGCGCCGACCTCAGTGCCGACCGCGGCGAGCATCTGTTCCTTGGTGACGTATCCGGGAGCCATAGCGAAGCGCATGCCCGCAAGAGGTAGGCGATGTCAATCGGCTCGCGGTAGCCGATCGCTATTCGGCGGGCTCGATTTCCGACGATGTCGCTTCCCGAAGCTCGTGCTTCAGCCGGTTGGCGCCCTCGACATGCGGAGTGACGAAGCGGCCGAGCAGAAGGTAGGCCACCGGCGTCAGGAACAGCGTGGACAAGGTGGCCAGGCCCAGGCCGCCGACGATCACCCAGCCGAGCGCGATGCGCGCCTCGGCGCCTGCGCCGCTCGCCAGCACCAGCGGCAGGCCGCCGAGGATGGTGCAGATCATCGTCATCATCACGGGGCGAAGCCGGATGTTGGCTGCCCGCTCGATCGCCTCGCGCACGCCCAGCCCGCGATCGCGGAGCTGGTTGGCGAACTCGACCACCAGAATGCCGTTCTTGGCCATGACGCCGACCAGCAGCACCAGGCCGATCTGGCTGTAGGCGTTGAGGCTGGTGCCGGTGAGCAGCAACGCGAAGACCGCGCAGGCGAGCCCCAGCGGCACCGTCGCCATGATGATCAGCGCGCTGACGAAGCTCTCGAACTGCGCCGCGAGCACCAAAAGGATGATCACCAGCGCGAAGGCGAAGATGGTCATGATGCCGCTGTTGGTCTCATTCAGCGTTGCGGCCTCCGCCAGCGGAATGACGCGCGCGCCGGGCGGCAGCAGCGGCTCGGCGATCTTCTGCGCCTCTCGAAATGCGTCGCCGAGGGCGAAGCCGTTGGCGAGGTTGGAGGTGATCGAGACCGCCCGCAGCTGCTGCTCGCGCTGCAACGAGGGCGGGACCGCCTTCTCGGTCAAAGTCGCAATGGTGGATATTGGGACGTAGCGACCGTCCTTGGTCTTCAGGAAAATGTTTTCCAGGTCGGTCGGGTCGTTGATCGGATTGGTGGTGGAGACGAGCTTCACCGCGAAGCTGCGGTCATTGATGAAGACGTCGCCGATCTCGCGGCCGTCGAGAACGGCCTGCATGGCCTCCGACATGCCGGCAATGTCGATGCCGAGGTCGGAGGCGCGCTCGCGGTTGATCTCGACGGCGAGCTGCGGCTGCGTCGCATCGCTGGTGAGGCGCGGCTGCTGGAAGCGGCGATCCTTCTCCATCTCGGCGACGATGGCGCTGGCCGCCGTGCCGAGTTCGGCATAGTCGTTGCCGACGATCGCGAACTGGAGGCCGCTGCCGGCGCCGCGGATGCCGAGGCTGTTTGGCTGCAGCGCGAAGGCGCGCACGCCCGGCACTTCGCGCGTCAGGTGGTTGATCTCGGCGACGATCTCCTGCTGGCTGCGCTTGCGCTCCGACCACGGCGCCAGCGACATCACCATGAAGCCGCTATTGACCGAGCCGCCCTGGCCGGCATTCGCGAAGGTGCTGACGATCTCGCCGGAATCCCGCAGCGGCTGGAGCAGGCGCTCGATCGCCGCCATCTGCTGAGTGGTATAGTCGAGGCTGACGCCCTGCGGCGCGGAGATGCGCATCAGCACCACCGAGCGGTCCTCGACCGGGGTCAACTCCTGGCGGACCGAGCCGAAGGCGATATAGGCGGCGCCCGCAAACAGCACGCTGACCAGCACCACGACCAGCGGCGCATCGAGGCAGAAATGCAGACAGCGGCGGTAGAGCTTTGCAAGCGCACGCCCGAGGCCGGCGAGCAGCCCGTGCCGGCGTTCGCCCGCGGCCGGTCCGTGCGCCTTCAGCATGCGCGAGGCAAGCATCGGGCAGAGTGAGAGTGCCACCACCGCGGAGAGCAGCACCGACATCGCCAGCACGAAGCCAAACTCGCGGAACAGGCCGCCGGTCTGGCCGGGGAGAAAGGAGAGCGGAATGAACACGGCGCAGAGCGTTGCCGTGGTGGCGATGACGGCGAAGAACACTTCCTCGGTGCCGAGCACGGCAGCGGCGCGCGCGCCCATGCCCTCGTTGCGGCGCCGCACGATGTTTTCCAGCACCACGATGGCGTCGTCGACGACGAGGCCGGTCGCCAAGACGAGTGCCAGCAGCGTCAGGATGTTGACCGAGAAGCCGACCAGATAAATCGCGGCGATCGTACCGATCAGCGCCACGGGCATCGCCAGCCCGGGAATGAGGGTCGCGCGCCAGTCAAGCAGGAAAATGTAGATGACGACCAGCACGATGCTGACCGACAACGCCAGCGCGATCTCTACCTCGTGAATGGCACCGTCCACGAAGATGGCGTCGTCGCTGGTCACCTTGATGGCCATGCCCGCCGGCATCGTCGCCTGGATTTCCTTGGCCACGGCCCGCACTCCGGTGGAAATGTCGAGCGTGTTCGACTGCGCCTGCCGGATGATGCCGAGGCCGATGCCGGTCTTGCCGTCGGAGCGCAGCGAGGTGGCGGCCGGGTCGCCGCCCAGCGTGACGGTGGCGACGTCACCGAGCCGCGTGCGTTCGTCGAGCATGATCGCCTCGAATGCCTCGGGCGTGGTGACCGGGGCGGTGGCGCGCACGATGATGTCCTGGTTCGCCGTGGTCAGCGAGCCGGCCGGCGTGTCGAAGGCAACCGAGGACAGCGCACGCGCCAGATCGACGATAGTCAGGCCGCGGCTCGCAACCTTCGACTGGTCGATGTCGACCCGGAAGATCTTCTCGCGGTCGCCGAAGACCTGGACGTCGGCCACGCCGGGGACGGCGGCCAGCTTGTCGACGACCTCGTCCTCGACGAAGACTGTCATGTCCTCAATCGGCATGGTGTCGGAGGTGATCGCCAGGCGCATCACCGCGTCCGCGTTGGCGTCGGCCTTGACGATGCGCGGCGGATCGATTCCCTCGGGCAGCTGGTTGTTTACGCGCGAGACTGCGTCGCGCATGTCGGAGGCGGCGACGTCGAGGTTGACGTCGTCGCCGAATTCGACCGTGACGCGGCTGCGGCCGAACGACGAGCTGGACGAGATTGATTTGACGCCGGACACGCGCGACACGGCCCCCTCGAGCACGGCGGTGAGCTCGCGGTCGATCGTCTCGGCGGCGGCGCCCTCGTAGTCGGCGTTGATGGTGATGACGGGCCGGTCGACGTCCGGCAGCTCACGAATCTCGACGCCGTAGAAGGCAGCGAGTCCGGCGACTGCGATCAGCGTGTTGAGCACGAAGGCCAGCACCGGTCGCCGGACGAACAGCGCGGTAATTCCGGCCCGGTCGCTTCCGTGGTGATGGCCTTCCTGCATGTCCTCGCTCCGGCTCACCCGCCGCTTGCCGCAGCACCAGCGGGGGCGACCGGCGCTTGGGCGGGTGCGCGGCTGGCGAGCAGCACCTCCTGCCCTTCGCGGACGGCGTGGATGCCCTCGGTGACGACGCTTTCGCCGGGCCTGAGGGCCGCATCGACCAGCACGCTCTCGGTGTTGCGCTGCACGATGCGGACCGGCGTGCGCACCGCCTTGCCGTCGCGCACGACCCAGACGAAGGCGCCGTCCGCGCCCCACTGGACTGCGAGCGGGTTGACTGCCGGGAAGCTTTCGCCGGGGAAGCGCATCTCGACGCGGAAGGACATGCCGGCGCGCAGCGTGTCGTCGGTGTTGGGGATGCGCGCCTGCACCAGCATGGTACGGCTCGCCTCGTCGATGCGATTGTCGACCGCGCTGACGGTGCCATCGACGACCTGATCGGGCTTCGATACCAGCGTCGCCGTCAGCTCCGCGCCAACCGAAATGGCGCTGGCGAAACGCTCCGGCACCCAGAAATCGACCAGCAGTTCGGAACGGTCGTCGATGGTGGCGATGCTGGTCTGGGCGGTGACGTAGTTGCCGGCGTTGATCGGCAGGATGCCGACGATGCCGGCGATCGGCGCGACGATGGAGCGGCGTTCGAGGTCGAGCTCTGCCTGGCGCAGCTCCAACTTGGCATTGTCGACGGCGAGTTCGGCGTCGGTGACCTGCACCGCGGTTGCGGTGTTCGACGTGCGCAGCGCCGCGACGCGCTTGCTGCGCGCCTCCGCGTCGGTGAGCGCGATGCGCGCCTTGTCGACGGCGATCTCCTCGGCGTCGGAATCGAGCTTGGCGATCACGTCGCCGGCGGCAACATGCGTGCCGGAAGTGACCTTGATCTCGGTCATGCGACCGGCCGAAAACGGATTGACGACCACCGAAGCGAGCGCGCGGCCCGTGCCGATCGCCGACATGCGGTCGTTGATCACCGCCTGCAGGACGGTATCCGTGATGACCGGTGTCTGCGGGACGCCGCCACCGCGCTGATTGCCGCCCGAGCGTTGGCCGCCTTCGGCGCCGCCGCGGGCCTTCTGCTCTCCTTCCGGCGTCGCCGCCTGGCCGGCCCAATCGATGCCCCATGCGGTCAGGACGTCATGCGCGCCGGGGTAAAAGCGCAGCCAAACACCCGCCGCCACGACGAGGATGACCAGCGCCAGGGCGCCCTGCTTCCAAATTGCCATTGGCACTCCCGTTACCGGAGCCGAACCTTTTCCGTCGCACGAACCGGCCGGACGATGACACCGTGCAACATAGGTGTGCAGTGCGAAAAATCACCCGTCGAAATTATCGCAGGCATCGGTGACACGTGCATCTATTGTAACATCAAATGTAGGTAAGGTTGGTAAAAAGCCCGGCACCGCAAGGCTTTGGCCTAGCGCAGCTTCTCGATATCGCCCATGCGTCGCCCGCTTTCGGCCTCGAGGCGGCGAGTCACTTCACCAATAAGTGTTTCGGCCACGACCATCAGCGAGGCGGAAGAATCCCATGGTGAGGGAACGGCGGTTCTCCCAGCGACCACATGGCGGGCAAAGCGCGCGATGGGCGACAGCCACTGATCCGTGAACAGAACGATCGCCACCCCGCGACGATGCGCCCGTCCGGCGAACTCGATCAGGCTCTCGGAATAGCGCCGGATGTCCCAGATCATAAGCACGTCGCGCTTGCCCATGTCGAGCAGCCGGGTCGGCCACAGGCTTTCCTGCCCATCAAGGTGGAAGACACCCGGTCGCACGATGCTGAGATGGGCCGCGGTATAGGAGGCCAGCGCGTCGGTGAAGCGCCCGCCGAGCAGATAGATGCTGCCGCGCACGGTCGACAGAAGCTCCACGATCTCGGCCGTCTGGCGCGGCGACAGGTGCCCGAACGTCTCGCGGATGTTCTCGACGCTGGCGTCCACCATCGGTGGCGACTCGTCGGGGCGAGGGGAGAGCTGCGTCCTCAGCAGTGGTGACTGTAGCTGCTCCGCAACCTCCAGCTGGAGCGCTGCCTGGAACTCCGGGTAGTTCTGGAAACCTAGCCGCGCGACGAAGCGTAGGATCGTCGGCGAACTCACGCCCGCCTGCTGGGAGAACTCGGCGACAGTCCTCAGCCCGATGAGCGGATAGGCGGCGATCAGCGTTTGCGCGGCGCGGCGCTCGCCGGCCGGCATGCTGTCGATGCGCTCGGCGATCAGTTCGGCAACGCTCGAACCCATCGGTCTGGCAATCCTCCCCGCTCCTTCGCCGAACGCAGCAGATCGCGTTGACAATCCCCGCAAAAGTGTATGAAATCATCCGTCGAAGCGCAATCCAAGAAGAAATGTATCTTTGCGTACAGCGCGCTTGCGGGGACGGCGCAGCATGAATACCGCGCAGGGGGCCGAATCAGCCCCGGCAGGGTCGGTGGGAGTGTTCAACGCCGAAGGGCGGGGGCGCATCGTGTTCGCATGCGATCATGCGTCCAACTTCCTGCCGGAAGGATATGGCACGCTCGGCCTCGGCAATGACGATCTCAGCCGCCACATCGCCTGGGATCCGGGCGCCTTTCCGGTGGCGAGGGCGATGTCGGCGGCGCTCGACGCGCCGCTGGTCGCCGCCGGCACCTCCCGCCTGGTGATCGACTGCAACCGGCCGCTCGACGCGCCCGATCTCATTCCCGCGATCAGCGAGACGACGCGGATACCCGGCAATGCGGCCGTAAGCGCCGCCGAGAAGGCGCGCCGGATTGCCGAGTCGCACGCGCCTTTCCACAATGCCATCGATGCGCTGATCGAGCGCCGGCTCAACGCTGGCGTCGAGACCTGGGTGGTTTCGGTGCATTCCTTCACGCCGGTCTACAAGGGTAGGCACCGCCCGTGGAAGATCGGCATCATTCACGACGACGACGCGCGCATCGCGCAGCCGCTGATCCGCTCACTCCAGCGGCAGCCGGGGCTAACCGTCGGCGTCAACGAGCCCTATTCACCGGCCGATCGCGTCTACTACACGCTGGAGCGGCACGCGCGGGCGCGAGGATTGCCCTGCGCCATGATCGAAATCCGCAACGACGAAATAGCGGCGGACGCCGCGCAGCGGAAATGGGCGGATGTGCTCACGGCAATACTTTCGGATCTGGAACCCGAGGAGGCGAAGGGCTCCCGATCATCGGCATCAGTGCAGTCGATTCCATCTGCCAGCTAACACCACAGGGGGACCTAAAATGGCATCATCGGGGTACACTGAAATCGACAAGAAGGAGGACATCAAGGTCCTCCACAGCATGGGCTATGCCCAGGAACTGGAACGGCGGCTCAGCCGCTTCTCGAACTTTGCCGTTTCCTTCTCGATCATCTGCATTCTATCCGGCGGCATCAACTCGCTGGCGCAGGCAACCTCCGGTTCCGGCGGCATCGGCATCGGCATCGGTTGGCTGATCGGCTGCTTTGTCTCGCTGACGTTCGCGGTGGCGATGTCGCAGATCAGCTCCGCCTACCCCACGGCCGGCGGCCTCTATCACTGGGGGTCCATCCTCGGCAACCGCGGCACCGGCTGGGTAACGGCCTGGCTCAATCTGCTCGGCCTCATCACCGTCCTTGGCGCCATCAATGTCGGCACCTGGACCTTCTTCCTCGGCGCGTTCGGACCGGCCCTCGGCATCGGGGGCACGCTGACCAACCAGATGATCTTCCTGATCATCATCACCGGCGCACAGGCTCTCATCAATCACCTTGGCATCAAGCTCACCGCCAGACTGACCGACTTCTCCGGCTACCTCATCTTCTTCGGCGCCATTTTGATCGCGGTAGTCTGTCTCGCTGCGGCCGAAACATGGGACTTCGGCCGGCTGTTCACCTTCACCAACTACTCCGGCGAGGCGGGAGGCAATGTCTGGCCGTCGGTGTCGAACGCGTGGGTGTTCGCGCTCGGCCTCTTGCTGCCGATCTACACGATCACCGGTTACGACGCCTCGGCGCATACCTCGGAAGAAACCATAAAGGCGGCGTCCTCCGTTCCGCGCGCGATGGTCATGTCGGTGATCTGGTCCACGCTCTTCGGCTACCTGTTCCTGGCGGCTTTCATCCTGATGATCCCGAACATGGATGAAGCCGCCAAGCAGGGCTGGAACGTGTTCTTCTGGGCCTTCGACCAGCGGGTCAGCCCCGGCATCAAGGAACTTGTCTACCTCGTGGTGTTCGTGGCCCAGCTGCTGTGCGGCCTCGCCACCGTAACCTCGGCCTCGCGCATGATCTTCGCCTTCTCGCGCGATGGCGGCCTGCCGGCATCCGGCGCGCTCGCCAAGGTCAGCCCGACCTACCGGACGCCGGTCGCCGCGATCTGGACGGCTTCGGTGCTGTCGGTGCTGTTCGTGTGGGGTTCCAGCCTCGTCTCGGTTGCCGGAACGTCTGCCTACACCATTGTGGTGTCCTGCACGGTCATCTTCCTGTTCCTGTCGTTCACTTTTCCGATCGTGCTTGGCATGCGCGCCTGGGGAACGTCCAAATGGGACAAGATGGGCCCCTGGAACATGGGCAAGGGACTATTCATGCTGTTTTCAGTGCTGTCGATCATCTCGATGATCCTGATCTTCGTGATCGGCATCCAGCCGCCGAATGACTGGGCCCTCTACATCACCGTCGGTTTCTTCATACTGACGGCGCTCGTTTGGTTCGGCTTCGAGAAGCGCCGGTTCCAGGGTCCGCCGCTGGGCGAGATCGTCGCCGCTCGCCAGGCGGCCATCGCCGCGGCCGAAAAGGCAGTCGGCGAAACGCATTAGCCAAGACCAAGCCAACGCGGCCGGCGCTGCCGGCCGCGTTCCCGTACCGACAAGAAATCCATTCGAAAGGTGACGCGGCATGGCCGGTAATCTGACGTTCGACCAGTTGAAGAAGGCCGTGTCGGCCGGCGAAATCGATACCGTGCTCGCCTGCGCCGTCGACATGCAGGGGCGCCTCGTCGGCAAGCGGTTCCTGGCGAGGTACTTCGTCGAGTCCGCCTATGAGGAGGTCCACGGCTGCAACTACCTGCTCGCCATCGACATCGATCAGGAGGTCGTGCCCGGCTACAAGGCGGCGAACTGGTCGCAGGGCTATGGCGACTTCGTGATGAAGCCGGAGCTTTCGACGCTGCGCCACATTCCGTGGCTCGAAAAGACCGCGCTGGTGCTCTGCGACATCCTCGACCACCGCACGCACGATGACCTTCCGCACTCGCCGCGCGCGATCCTGAAGCGGCAGACCGCGCGGCTGAAGGAACGCGGCTGGCTGGCCTATTTCGCGTCCGAGCTCGAATTCTACCTGTTCGACGACACCTACAACGGCGCGCGCGCCAAGCATTTCCAGAACCTAACCACCGCCTCGCCCTACACCGAGGACTACCTGATCCAGCTCACCACCAAGGAAGAGCCGATCATGCGGGCGATCCGCAACGGCCTCGACGGCGCCGGCATCCCGGTCGAGAACTCCAAGGGCGAGACCGGGCTCGGCCAGGAAGAGATCAACATCCGCTATGCCGAGGCGCTGGAGATGGCGGACCGGCATTCGATCCTGAAGAACGGCTGCAAGGAGATCGCTTACCTGCAGGGCAAGTCGATCACCTTCATGGCGAAGTACAACTACTCGCAGGCCGGCAGTTCCAGCCACATCCACAATTCGCTGTGGAGCGCCGACGGCAAGACGCCGCTCTTCTTCGATAGGAAGGCGGAGTACACGATGTCGCCGCTGATGCGCTCGTGGGTCGCCGGCCAGCTCAAATATGCGCGCGACATCACCTGGCTACTGGCGCCCTACATCAACTCCTACAAGCGCTTCCAGGTCGCCACCTGGGCGCCGACCAAGACCATCTGGAGCCGCGACAACCGCACCGCCGGCTTCCGGCTGTGCGGTGAAGGGTCGAAGGGCATCCGCATCGAGTGCCGCATAGGGGGCGCGGACCTCAACCCCTATCTCGCCTTCGCCGGGCTGATCGCCGCCGGGCTCGCCGGCATCGACGAGAAGCTGGAACTGGCGAAGCCGTTCGAGGGCGACGCCTATCAGGCCGCCAAGCTTCCCGACATCCCAAAGACGCTGCGCGAAGCGACGGAACTCATGTCCAGGTCGAAGATGCTGAAAGCCGCGCTCGGCCAGGACGTGCTCGAGCACTACGTGCACACGGCCAACTGGGAGCAGTTCGAATACGACCGCCGCATCACCGACTGGGAACTGCACAGGGGGTTCGAGAGGTATTAGCCCGCTTTGGTCATCCTATCGAGGAGGTGAAAATGGAGACGGACTTGGCCACGACGCTTGCCGTCTGGGCAAAGAGCGGAATGCTGGAACTTCGGGAAGAAAATCACCTCGACGATGGCACGCTAGAACTCGTCTATGAGGTGCCGAATGATGTGGGCGGAGTCTCGCTCCTGCGGGCATACAAGCTTCCCCAACTCGCCGATGGCGGCGACAGAACCGCGGCTGCCTGAAAAATCTGGAGACGCCTTTGGAAACCGTGAAGCTCAAATCCCCCATCGACGGCTCGATCTACGCCGAGCGGCCGGTTGCGACCGACCAGCAGATCAGCGCCGCGGTCGAGCGGGCGAAGGCCGCGCAGCCGGCCTGGGCGGCGACGCCGGTCGCGGAGCGCTGGAAGTACGCGCTTGCGATGCTGGAGGCGCTCACCGCGATGAGCGACGAGATCGTGGTGGAGCTTGCCTGGCAGATGGGGCGGCCGACGCGCTACGGTGGCGAGTTCGGCGGGGTGAAGGAGCGCACCCAGTATATGGTGGAAATCGCCGAGCGCGCGCTGGCACCGGTGATGGCATCGAACCCGAAGGAGGGCTTCCGCCGCTATGTGAAGAAGGTGCCGCTCGGCGTCGTCATGGTCATAGCGCCGTGGAACTATCCGTATCTGACGGCGGTCAACACCATCGTGCCGGCGCTGATCGCCGGCAATGCCGTGGTCCTCAAGCACGCGGCGCAGACGTTGCTGGTGGGCGAGCGCTTTGCAAGAGCCTTCGAGAAGGCCGGCCTGCCGAAGGGCGTGTTCCAGAACATCGTGCTCAACCACGCCCAGACCGAGAAACTTCTGGGCTCTGGCAAGATTGACCACGTCAACTTCACCGGCTCCGTTGCCGGTGGGCGCGCGATCGAGAAGGCCGCGGCCGGCACCTTCATGACGCTCGGGCTGGAGCTCGGCGGCAAGGATCCGGCCTATGTGCTCCCCGATGCCAAGCTCGACCATGCCGTGGCCAATTTGGTCGACGGCGCCTTCTACAATTCCGGCCAATGCTGCTGCGGCATCGAGCGCGTCTACGTGCACGAGAAGATCTATGACGAGTTCGTCGAAGGTTTTATCGCCGAGACCAAGAACTATGTCGTCGGCAACCCGCTCGACGCCTCGACTACGCTCGGGCCGATGGCGCAGGCGCGCTTCGCCGACCTGATCCGCGAGCAGAAGGCCGAGGCGCTGCGAAAGGGCGCCAGGGCGCACATCAACATGAAGGTGGAGAAAGACGTCGCCGGCTCGCCATACCTGGCGCCGGAGGTGCTGACTTCGGTCGACCACCAGATGAGCGTCATGCGCGAGGAAAGTTTCGGGCCGATCGTCGGCATCATGAAGGTGCGCAACGACGAGGAGGCGATCGCGCTGATGAACGACAGCCCCTACGGGCTGACGGCATCGATCTGGACGCGCGATACCGACCATGCCGCGGCCATCGGCGACCGCGTCGAGACCGGCACCATCTTCATGAACCGCTGCGACTATCTCGACCCGGCGCTGGTCTGGACCGGCGTCAAGGACACCGGCAAGGGCGCGGCCCTGTCCGCCATCGGCTACGACAATCTTACGCGCCCGAAATCTTACCATCTGCGCGAGGCGATCTGACGAGAACTGGAAGGGATGAGGATCTTCGCCCCCTCATCCGGCCCTTCGGGCCACCTTCTCCCCGGTGGGGAGAAGAGAGCGGCGGCACCGCGGCGTCCTCCTCTCCCCGACGGGGAGAGGGTGGTTTGCGAAGCAAACCGGGTGAGGGGGCGCCTGACATTCTGGATCCAAGGATGACCAAGTTCTTCTCGAAATGGAACTATCCGACCACCGTCCGCTTCGGCGTCGGACGCATCTCGGAACTGCCCGACGCGATCGCGGCGGCCGGCATTAAGAAGCCGCTGTTCGTCACCGATCCCGGCTTGGCGAAACTGCCGGTGGTGTCAAATACCTTGAAGATCCTCGACGACGCGAAGGTGCCCTACGGCGTCTTCTCCGAGGTCAAGCCGAACCCGGTGGGCGCCAATCTCGACGTCGGCATCGCCGTGTTCAAGAAGGGCAAGCATGACGGCGTGATTGCCTTCGGCGGCGGCTCTGCGCTCGATCTCGGCAAGCTGATCGCCTTCCAGGCGGGCCAGACCCGGCCGGTGTGGGATTTCGAGGACGTCGGCGACTGGTGGACGCGCGCGGACTCCGCCGCGATCGCGCCGATCGTCGCGGTGCCGACCACGGCGGGCACCGGCTCCGAGGTCGGCCGCGCGGCGGTTCTGACCAACGAAGAGACGCATACGAAGAAGATCATCTTCCACCCGAAGCTGTTGCCGGCGATCGTGATCGCCGATCCCGAACTCAGCGTCGGCATGCCGCCCTTCATCACCGCCGGCACCGGCATGGATGCCTTCGCGCACTGCCTTGAGGCCTACTGCGCGCCGGGCTTCCATCCGATGGCCGACGGCATCGCAATCGAAGGCATTCGCCTGGTGTTCGAGAACCTTCCGAAAGCCTTTGCCGACGGCAAGGACATTGCCGCCCGCGCCAACATGATGGCAGCCGCCGCCATGGGGGCCACCGCCTTCCAGAAGGGGCTCGGCGCCATCCATTCGCTCTCGCATCCGATCGGTGCGCTCTACGACACCCACCACGGCATGACGAACGCCGTGTTCATGCCCTACGTGCTCGCCTTCAATCGCCCCATGGTCGAGGACCGCATCGCGCGGCTGTCGTCCTATCTCGGCTTCAAGGGCGGCTTCGACGGCTTTGCCAAGGCGGTGCTGAAGCTGCGCAAGGAATTGAAGGTGCCGCATACTTTGCCGGGGCTGGTGAAGGATCTGTCGATGGACAAGAAGCGCAAGGCGATGATCGCAGAAATGGCGCTGGCCGACCCGTCGACCGGCTCCAATCCGGTGAAGCTCACCAGGAAAGCGCTCGCCGGCATTCTGGAGAGCACCCTCGAGGGAACGCTCTAGAGAGAGGAGAGACCGACACGCACACGCAATCGGCGGCCGACAGCTGGCCAGGGCGCCCGCCAACGAAGCTTGCCCGGCTAAGATTCGGCCGAGGGCGCGATTGCTCCCGCAGGGGAAACGGTGTTTACTTTCCGGGCCTCTGGGGTGTGGGGCTCGCAAAATTCATCCGACTGTCACACGACACAGATAACCGCATCAGGGGCGTCCCACGGCGTCAGTACAACGGAGATACCAGATGTTCAAATTCTCGGGAAAGGTGCTTTCCCTGACGGCAGCCTCGCTCATGGCGACGACCGCTTTCGTTTCCGCGCAGTCCATGGACGAACTGGTCGCCGCCGCCAAGGCGGAGGGCCAGCTTACCACGATCGCGCTGCCGCATGACTGGTGCGGCTACGGCGCCGTCATCGACGGCTTCAAGGCGAAGTATCCGGAAATCACGATCAACGAACTCAACCCCGACGCAGGCTCGGGCGACGAGATCGAGGCGATCAAGGCCAACAAGGACAACAAGGGCCCGCAGGCGCCCGACGTGATCGACGTCGGCCTCTCCTTCGGTCCGTCGGCGAAGGCCGAAGGGTTGCTCCTGCCGTACAAGGTCTCGACCTGGGACTCCATCCCGGATTCGGCCAAGGACGCCGAGGGCTACTGGTACGGCGACTACTACGGCGTGCTGGCCTTCGAGGTGAACAAGGACCTCGTGAAGAACACCCCGGCGGATTGGGCGGACCTGCTCAAGGACGAGTACAAGAACTCCGTCGCGCTCGCCGGTGACCCGCGCACCTCGAACCAGGCGATCCAGGGCGTCTACGCCGCCGGCCTCTCCAAGGGTGCCGCCGCTGGCGAAGCCGCCGGCACCGCCGGTCTGGAGTTCTTCAAGGAGCTCAACGCCAAGGGCAATTTCGTGCCGGTGATCGGCAAGGCGGCGACCCTGGCGCAGGGCCAGACCCCGATCCTGATCACCTGGGACTACAACGCGCTCGCCGGCCGCGACACGCTGAACGGCAACCCGCCGGTCGACGTGGTGGTGCCGAAGACCGGCGTCGTCGCCGGCGTCTATGTGCAGGCGATCAGCGCTTTCGCGCCGCATCCGAATGCCGCCAAGCTTTGGATGGAGTACCTCTACTCGGACGAGGGTCAGCTCGGCTGGCTGAAGGGCTACTGCCACCCGATCCGCTTCAACGATCTCGCCAAGAAGGGCGCGATTCCGCAGGAGCTGCTCGACAAGCTGCCGCCGGCCGCCGCCTACGAGGCCGCGGTGTTCCCGTCGCTTGACGAACAGGCTGCCGCCAAGGCAGCGATCACGACGAACTGGGACGCCGTCGTTGGCGCCAACGTTCAGTAAGATGATGCGGCGCCGGACGATCCCGTTTCGTCCGGCGCCACATTCTTTGACCGGCGCATGACCGACATCAGCATCTCGGATCCGGCGACCGCCGGAAAGACCGCGCCGCCGGCGGAGGCGCGGGGACTGCGCCTGCCGACCCAGTGGCTCGGGGTCGCGCCGTTCTTCGTCTTCGCCGTGATGTTCCTGATTCTGCCAACGGCCTACCTGATCATCGGGGCCTTCCAGAATCCGGCCGGAGAGTTGACGCTCGAGAACATTTTCGCACTCGCGCAGCCCTCCATACTTGCCGCCTACTGGATATCGATCAAAGTCAGTTTCGCTTCCGCCATCCTCGGTGCGCTGGTCGGCTTGGCGATCGCCATCGCCATCGTCCGCGGCGGGCTGCCCAACTGGGTGCGCTCCGGCACGCTGACCTTTTCGGGCGTCGCGTCGAACTTTGCCGGCATACCTTTGGCGTTTGCCTTCCTGGCCACGCTCGGGCGGCTCGGCCTGCTGACGATTTTCCTCAAGTATCTCGGCATCGACATCTATGCCGCCGGCTTCAACATCCTGTCGTTCTGGGGCCTGACGCTCACCTATCTGTTCTTCCAGATTCCGCTGATGGTAGTCATCATCACGCCGGCGATCGACGGGCTGAAGCGCGAGTGGGGCGAGGCCGCCGCGACGCTCGGCGCAACGCAGTTCCAGTACTGGCGCATGGTGGTGATCCCGGTAATCTGGCCGAGCTTCCTCGGCACGGTCATCCTGCTCTTCGCCAACGCCTTCGGTGCCATCGCCACCGCCTATGCGCTGACCGGCTCCTCGCTCAACATCGTGCCGATCCTTCTCTACGCGCAGATCCGCGGCGACGTGCTGCACAACGCCAATCTCGGCTACGCCATTGCCTTCGGCATGATCTTCATCACCGGCGTCGCCAACGTGTTCTACATCTGGTTCCGGACGCGTTCGGAGAGGTGGCTGAAATGAAGTCGGGCCGCTTCTGGGCATGGGTGACCTTCGGCGTCGGTGCCGCCTATTTCTTCATCCCGCTCCTCGCGACCTTCGAGTTCTCGCTGCGCATGCGGCGCGGCGAATATTCCTTCGACGCGTACCGCGTCGTGTTCGGCGACATCCGCTTCCAGCAGACCTTTGGCTACTCGGTGCTGGTCGCTGTCCTCACCATCATCCTCGGCGTGCTGCTGGTCGTTCCGACGGCCTATTGGATCAGGCTGCGGATGCCGCATCTGCGGCCGATCGTCGAGTTCATCACGCTGCTGCCGCTGGTCATCCCGGCGATCGTGATTGTTTTCGGCTATATCCGCATGTACGGGTCGAACTCGCCGCTGCCGTTCCTCGGCAGCGCGCGCGGCACCGATGTGCTGCTCGTCATCGGCTACGCCACGCTGGCGCTGCCCTATATGTACCGCGCCGTCGACACGGGCCTCAGGACGATCGACGTGCGAACGCTGACGGAAGCGGCCCAGATTCTCGGCGCCGGCTGGACCACGATTATCGCTCGCGTCATTCTGCCCAACGTGCTGATCGCTGTCCTGTCGGGCGCCTTCCTCACCTTCGCCATCGTGATCGGCGAATTCACCATGGCGAGCCTGCTCAACCGCCCCGCCTTCGGGCCGTATCTACAGAACATCGGCGCCAACCGGGCATACGAGCCGGCGGCGCTCGCCATCATATCGTTTGTCGTAACCTGGGGCTGCATGTCGGTGATCCAGGTCCTGTCCCGCTTTGCGCCCCGGTCGGCGAACCGGCCGAACTGAGAAGAGACGACCGCCATGGCCGACCCATTCCTCAGCATCCAGCACATCCGCAAGTCCTACGGCCCGACGACGGTGGTGCAGGACTTCAATCTCGATGTCGGCACCGGCGAGTTCGTCTCCTTCCTCGGGCCTTCTGGGTGCGGCAAGACAACGGTCCTGCGCATGGTCGCCGGCTTCGAGGAGCCGAGTTCAGGCAAGATCGTCGTCGGCGGCAAGGACGTCACCCGACTGAAGCCGAACCAACGCAATGTCGGCATGGTGTTCCAGGCATACGCTCTGTTCCCCAACCTGACGGTGGCGCAGAACGTGGCCTTCGGGCTGAAGGTTGCCGGCGTGGCGAAGGCTGAGGCAGACGCCCGCGTCGCGGAGATGCTGGAAATCATCAAGCTGCCGCAGTTCGGCGACCGCTATCCCTACCAGCTGTCCGGCGGCCAGCAGCAGCGCGTTGCACTCGCCCGCGCGCTGGCGCCGAAGCCGAAGCTGCTCCTGCTAGACGAGCCGCTCTCGGCGCTCGACGCCAAGGTTCGCGTGTCGCTGCGCGACGAGATCCGCTCGATCCAGAAGAAGCTCGGCATCACGACCGTCTTCGTGACGCACGATCAGGAAGAGGCGCTGTCGATCTCCGACCGCATCGTGGTGATGTATGGCGGCAAGGCGGAGCAGGTCGGCACGCCGTTCGAGATCTACAACCGCCCGGCGACCAAGTTCGTCGCCAACTTCGTGGGCACGCTGAACGTGCTCGAAGGCAAGGTCAGCGACCCGTCGACCGGCAAGGTGCGCGTCAACGAGGGCGAGGTGGCCCTCCTGGGCAAGCTAAACGGCTCGAAGGCCGGCGACACGCTGTCTATCGCGCTGCGTCCCGAGGCGATTTCGCTGGGCGCCAGGCCGGGCAACGATGCGACGCTGAACGGCGAGATCACCGATGTGCATTTCTTGGGGTCGGTCATCCGCGTGCGCGTCGGCGTCGGCGGCAGCGTGGTGTCGCTCGACACCTTCAACAGCCCGTCGGCGCCGCCGCCACGTATAGGCGAGCGCGCCGACATCAGTTTCGCCGCCAAGGACGTGCTCGTCCTGCACGACTGAGACGGCGCAGCCTCAGCTGCTGTTGACATCCCGACGGTTCTGCCAGATCTCGCCCACGGCGAGCGGCGCATCTGTGATCGGACAAGCGACATGGCAATACGGGCACTGGTCTGGGGCGAGAACATCCACGAGCGCACCAACGAGGTCGTGCGCGGCATCTATCCGGATGGCATGCACGAGACCATCGCGGGTGCGTTGCGGCAGGACGCCGACATCGTCGCCGAAACTGCGACGCTGGAGCAGCCGGAGCACGGTCTTGCGGTTGCCCGGCTCGCTGCCACGGATGTGCTGATCTGGTGGGGCCACAAGGATCATGGCGCCGTCCAGGACGAGATCGTCGAGCGGGTCGCGCGCCGCGTGTGGGAAGGCATGGGCCTGATCGTGCTCCACTCCGGCCATTTCTCCAAGATATTCAAGCGGCTGATGGGCACGCCCTGCTCGTTGAAATGGCGCGAGGCGGGCGAGCGCGAGCGGCTGTGGGTCGTCAATCCCGGCCATCCCATCGCCGCCGGGCTCGCGGAAAAGTTCGAACTTGAATACGAGGAAATGTATGGCGAGCCGTTCGCGATTCCGGAACCGCTCGAGACCGTCTTCATCTCCTGGTTCCAGGGCGGCGAGGTCTTTCGCTCCGGCGTGACCTATCGGCGCGGTGCGGGTAGCGTTTTCTACTTCCGTCCCGGGCACGAAACCTATCCGACCTACCACGACGACAACGTCGGCAAGGTGCTGCGCAACGCCGTGCGTTGGGCCTACAATCCGGCGCCGGCGTTCAGCGCGCTTCTCCAGGCGCCTAACGTGCCCGTGGACCAGGCGCTGGAGCCGATCGTCGAGCGCGGGCCGAAGCTGCACGCCGCCGGCGAAGCCGGCTTTCGCTGAGCGGGTGCGGCCATGCGGCTTCTGATCCTCGGCACCGGCGGCATGGCAAACTCCCATGCCGAGCATTTTTCCCAGATCGACGGCGTGAAGATCGTTGGCGGTGTCGACGTCAACGGGACACAGGCCGAGGCGTTCGCCGCCAGGCACGGCATCTCGAAGGTTTTCACCTCGCTCGAGGATGCGATCGCCTGGGGCCGGTTCGACGCGGTCGCGAACGTCACGCCCGATCGCGCGCACCATCCGACCACGATGCGGTTGATCGCGGCCGGCAAGCATGTGTTCTGCGAAAAGCCGCTCGCGACCGACCATGCCGCCGCGTTGGAGATGACCGAAGCGGCAGAAAAGGCCGGGCTGGTCAACATGGTCAACCTGACCTATCGCAACGTCGCCCCGCTGCAGAAGGCGCGGGAACTCGTGCTTTCCGGCGCGATCGGCACGGCGCGCCATGTCGAGGCGTCATACAAGCAGAGCTGGCTGGTCTCGAAGGCATGGGGCGATTGGCAGACGGAGCCGAAATGGCTCTGGCGTCTGTCGAAGGCGCACGGCTCGAACGGCGTACTCGGCGACGTCGGCATCCACATCCTGGATTTCGCCGTTCACGGCAGCGGTCAGGACCTGGCAAGCGTGTTTTGCAGGCTGAAGACCTTCGACAAGGCCGAAGGGAACCGCATCGGGGAGTATGAACTCGACGCCAACGACAGTTTTGCGATGACGGTCGGCCTTGCCAACGGCGCGCTCGGCGTCGTCCATGCCAGCCGCTGGACCACCGGCCACCTCAACGACCTCACACTGTGCGTCTACGGCGACAGAGGCGGGCTGGAGGTGAAGCACGACCTCAAGAGTTCGTCGCTGCGCGGATCGCTCGGCAAGGATGTCGAGAAGGCGAAATGGCGCCGCATCGACGCCGGCACGGTGCCCACCAACTACCAGCGCTTCGCAGAAGCGGTGCGCACCGGACGCAATGGCGAGCCGGATTTCCGGCATGCGACCTCCTTGCAGCGCGTGCTCGACATGGCGATTGTCTCCGACACACGGGGCGTCCCGGTCGAGTTGCAGCCGGCGGGCCGGTCTACTCGCCTTCGCGAGACTCCTGGGCCTTCTGTGCGCGGTGCTTGAGGCTCTTCGCGGCGTTGGTGAGGCCGTTCGCCATGGCGTCGAAGACTTCCTTCGCGCTCACCGCTGGAAGGATGACCCTCCCCACTTCGCTGAAGCCGCCCTCGGTGTTGCGCTGGACCAGCGTGAAGCGCACCGAGGTCATATTCATCTGCAGGTCGATGATGTCGTCTGCGTAAATGTGTTTCATGGCTACGTCCCTGGGCAGGATTGTTGTTTGGCAGCGCCATTGGACCGCCGGCCTCTATATGTCAACGCCAATCGAGCCAGGAGCAGCCGCAACCCATGGATCTCGCGCCCGACCCTGCCGCCTTGCGCCGCCGGCAGGCTGCGACTAGCCTGCCGGGCCGGTTCAGTGTTGAGTGGTTGCTAGGAATGCCGCTACACGATGGCGATCCCCGGACAACGATCCATCGTCCGCTCAGCCTCGACGCTGGACTTGCCGGCGCGGTCGGCGAGCCGCACTACGCCATCGTCGACATCGGCTCCAACTCCGTGCGGATGGTCGTATACGACCAGCTCGGCCGGGCCCCGCTGCCGCGCTATGTCGAAAAATCGCTCTGCCGCCTCGGCGACGGCCTGGAGCAGACCGGCGCCATCTCGGCGGAAGGGTTCCGGCGCACGGTCGAGGCGCTCCGGCGGTTCCGCGCCATCGCCGATGCGATGGGCGTCTCCCGCATCGACGTGACGGCGACCGAGGCGACCCGGCGCGCAAGCAACGGCGCCGAGCTCGCCGAGGCGATCAGGACCGCGTGCGGGCTCACCGTGCGCGTCCTGGAAGGCGCGGAGGAAGCCCGCTACGCCGCGCTCGGCGTCATTTCCGGCTTTTATCGCCCGGTCGGCGTGGTCGGCGACATGGGTGGCGGTAGCCTGGAAGTCGCCGAGGCGCTGGACGACCATGTCGGCGAACGCTGGACGAGCCTGCCGCTGGGTGCGCCCCCCGTCGAGGCGTTCCTGCAGAGCGGCGTGCGGGAGGCCAAGCGGCGCATCGACGCGCTGATGCACGAAAACCTGCCGAAAGACCTGGCGATGCCCGTCTTCTACGCTGTCGGTGGCGGCTGGCGCGCGATCGCCAAGGCGCATATGGCGGTCGAGAAGGCGCCCGTGCCGGTGGTCCACGGCTATTCGTGCAAGGCCGACGTCATCCGCGATTTCGTCAAGCACCTGTCGCGCCTGCCCCTCGACAGGCTTGCCGCGATTCCGGGCTTGCCGGAGCGGCGCGCGCGCACCACGGCGGCGGCGGCACTGGTGCTCGACCGGCTGCTGAAGCGGCTGAAGCCGGACCGCGTCGTTTTCTCTGCGCTCGGCCTGCGCGAAGGCTGGCTCTATTCGCAGCTCCAACCGGACGAGCGCTACCTCGATCCGATCGTGGAAGGCGCACGGCTGATCGGCCTGCCGCGGGCGCGCGTTCCGTCCTTCGCGCCAGCGCTGGTGCCCTGGACGGCAGCGCTGTTTCCCGACGAGACGCCGGCGGAGGCCAGGCTGCGCATCGCTGTCTGCGCGCTTTCGGATGTCGCCTGGCGCGACGACCCCAACGTGCGCGCGGCAGAGACATTTCGCGTCCTGCTGCGCTTCCCCTTCATCGGGCTCGACCACGCCGAACGCGTCTTCATCGCCACCGCGATCCACTCGCGCTATGCCGGCAAGCGCAACGCGGCCTGCCTGTCGCCCGCAATCGACATTCTGTCTCTCGATGCGCGGCGCAGGGCGCATATTCTCGGCCGCGCGATCCTGCTTGCCTACCGCCTGTCCGGCAGCGTGCCGGAAGTGCTGGCCGGCTCGCGGCTCTGCGTCGAGCGCAAGCGGCTGCGCCTTGAGGTTGGCAAGACCGCGCGGGTGCCCGACAGCGAGGTGGTGCTGGCACGTCTGAAGCTGCTTGCCGCCGCCATGGACGCCCGCAGCTACCAGGTCGTGGAGTGGGACGACCGGTGAGCCGTTCGCAAAGAGCCAATCCCAGCCGGCAGCAGCTTGCGGATGGCGCTGCCCGTGTCGTGCACGCAAACTCGATGTTGGCAGCATGAACCCGTTTACCTTCAACACGGTGCGCAGCGTCGTTTTCGGCGAGGGTGTTGCGGCGCGCATCGGCGCGATCGCTGCCGAGCGCGGCTGGCGGCGCGCCCTTCTCGTCACCGATCCCAGCCTGGTCCGCCTCGGGCTGATCGCGCCGTCGCTGGACTCGTTGCGGGCTGCGGGCGTCGGCGTCGAAGTCTATTCCGACGTCCAGGCCGATCCGCCCGAAGCCGTCGTGCGTGAGGCCACGCAGGCCGGGGTCGCCATGGGCGCCGATGCCGTGATCGGGCTCGGCGGAGGCTCCTCGCTCGACGTCGCCAAGCTGGTCGCATTGCTGGCGCTTGGGCGCGAGGACATGCCGGCAATCTATGGCGTCGGCAACGCCAAGGGGCCTCGCCTGCCGCTGATGCTGGTGCCGACGACTGCCGGCACCGGGTCGGAGGTGACGCCGATCGCCATCGTCACCACCGGGGCCAGCGAGAAGATGGGCGTGGTTTCGCCGGTGCTTTTGCCCGACGTCGCGTTGCTCGACCCCGAACTTACACTTGGCCTGCCGCCGGCGGTGACCGCGGCGACCGGCATCGACGCCATGGTCCACGCGATAGAAGCCTACGCCTCGGCCAGCGCCAACAACAATCCGGTGTCGCGCGCGCTGGCCTGTGAGGCGCTGCGGCTGATGGGCGGCGCGATCGAAACCGCCGTGCATGACGGCGCCAACCGCCAGGCGCGCTCCGACATGCTGCTTGGCTCGATGCTTGCGGGCCAGGCGTTTGCCAACTCGCCGGTCGCGGCTGTGCATGCGCTGGCATATCCGATCGGCGGCCATTTCCACGTTCCGCACGGGCTTTCAAACGCGCTGGTGCTGCCCTATGTGCTGCGCTTCAACGCTGAGACCGCCGGCCAGGCCTATGCCGACATTGCCCCGATCGTGTTTCCCGAACTTGCCGAAATCGGCACGCAGGCGCGCGGCACGGCATTTGCCGACGGGCTTGCCGCGCTATCGAAGCGCTGCGGCTTGCAGCCCAGGCTGCGCGACGTCGGCATACCGGAGGATGCGCTCGAACTGCTCGCCACTGACGCAATGAAGCAGACTCGGCTCCTCGTGAACAATCCTCGCCCCGTGACCTTCGCCGATGCTCTTGCTATCTACCGCGCAGCGTGGTGAACCGGCGATGTCGCCAAGAACCAGCCGGCCGGCCAGCCGGGCAAGACACGGAAATTATCCCGGAGGGAATGATGTCGAAACTTCTGCCGTTCCAGCGCGAGGCGAATTTCATCGGTGGCGAGTGGGTAGGAGCCGACAGCGGAAAGACTTTCGACGTCACCAATCCGGCAACCGGTGATGTCATCGGCACCGTGCCCGCGGTCGGCACGGCTGAGACGCGGCGCGCGATCGAGAAGGCCGACGCTGCCTTTGCCGAATGGAGCGGCCGCACCGCCGCCTCGCGTGCCGAGATCCTGCGCAAGCTCGCGGCGGCAATCGACAAGAACAAGGAAGACCTGGCGCGGCTGCTGACCACCGAACAGGGCAAGGCGCTGGCCGAAGCGCGCGGCGAGGTAGGGCTGAGCGCGCAGTATGTGCTTTGGTTCTCGGAGGAAGCACGGCGCGTCTACGGCGACACCATTCCTTCGCCGTGGCCGGAACGGCGCATCATGGTCATCAAGCAGCCGGTCGGCGTAGTCGCGGCGATCACGCCGTGGAACTTTCCCACGCTGATGCTGTCGCGCAAGCTGGGTGCGGCGCTCGCCGCCGGCTGCACGGTGGTCACCAAGCCAGCGAGCCAGACGCCCTATTCGGCGATCGCCTGGGGTATTCTGGCGGAGGAAGCCGGCGTGCCGGCGGGCGTGCTCAACATCCTCACCGGGCCGGCGCAGGCGATCGGCGCCGAGATGACTTCCAACTCGCTGGTGCGCAAGATCACCTTCACCGGCTCCACCTCGGTCGGCAAGGCGCTGACCGCGGCGGCTGCCGCCGACATGAAGCGCGTCTCGATGGAACTCGGCGGCAATGCGCCCTTCATCGTCTTCGACGATGCCGACCTCGAGGCCGCGGTCGCCGGTGCCATCATGTCGAAATACCGCAATTCGGGCCAGACCTGCGTTTGCGCCAACCGCATCCTGGTGCAGGCCGGCATCCATGACGCCTTCGTCGAAAAGCTGGCCGAGGCGGTGTCCAAAATGAAGGTCGGCGACGGCCTCGCGGACGGCACGACGCTCGGGCCGCTGATCGATACGGCGGCGGTCAAAAAGGTCGAGGAGCATATCGCCGATGCGCTCGCCAAGGGCGGCCGGCTGGTCAGCGGTGGCAAGCGCCACGCGCTCGGCGGCACCTTCTTCGAGCCGACGGTCATTGCCGGCGCGACCGAGAAGATGGCGGTGGCGAAGGAAGAGACATTTGGGCCGCTCGCGCCGGTGTTCCGCTTCGAGACCGAGGACCAGGCGATCCGGATGGCCAACGACACCGAGTTCGGGCTCGCGGCCTATGCCTATACGCGCGACCTCGGCCGCTCGATCCGGGTGATGGAGAAGCTGCGCTACGGGCAGGTAGGTATCAATGCCGGCGTCATCACCACCGAAGTCGCGCCGTTCGGCGGCGTCAAGGATTCCGGCATGGGCCGCGAGGGTTCCAAATACGGCATCGACGAATACCTCGACATCAAGTACGCCTGCTTCGGCATCTAGCCCGACGAGCGGTCGCGCTTCGCCTCGCGCCGGTTTATAATGCGCATTGATCGCCTGCCCTTCCGGATTAGCGGGCAGGCATTCCTTTGCCGTGGCTTTTTGAAGTCGCATTTGAGTTGAGCCGGCCCTTCCGCAAATATTTGATCAAATAGTTCACGAACTGCTTTTATCTCGGGCATGTTCCAATTGCCCGTTCCTTTGGGCGTTAGCGCGTATATTCGCGGCAAAAGCCGACTTTCCGGGGCTGCGGGGTGGCAAGCCTTGGCGCATTCCGGTGGTCGAAAATTCCCAGAAACGGCTTGACCGTCGCTGTGGATTTGATCAAGTTTGGCGCTGGTTGAGCTTCCGCTGCGAAAGGCGCCATGACCAAGCACGAGACGTCCCTTTCCGGCTTCGACCCCATGCTGCTCGCGGTGCTGTCGAACCGCATGGAATCGATCGTGCGCGAAATGTCGAACATCGTGAAGAAAGCGAGCCGCTCGACTGCGATCACCAATGCGCGCGACTTCTCCTGCGGCCTGCTCACTTTTGACCACCGGCTGATCTGCGTGGAGGAGGCGATGCCGGTCCACGTGACCGCAATGGACCTCACCACGCGGCCGGTGACCGACCTGTTCGACGACATCTCCGAGGGCGATGGCTATTTCTCCAACAGTCCGTTCTTCGGCGGCACCCACCACGCCGACATGACGCTCTGCGTGCCGGTCTACCTCGACGGCCAGGCGATGTTCTGGACGGTCGCGCGTTCCCATCACGCCGACACCGGCGCGCACATCCCGACCACGATGGATGCGTATATGCGCAACGTCTACGAGGAGGGGATGCACATCCCGGTCGTGCGCTTCCAGGAGAAGTACAAGGATCGCGAAGACCTTATCCGCTGGTGCCGGCAGAACATCCGCGAAAGCCATGTCTGGTACGGCGACTATTGCGCGCAGGTCGGCGCCTGCCGCACGGCCGAGACGCGCCTCAAGGAACTCGGCGAGCGCTACGGCCGCGCCACGCTGACGGCCTTCATCGCGGCCTGGATGGACTATGGCCGGCGCCGCACCCGCGACGCGATCGCAAAACTGCCGGCCGGCACGCTGACCTGGACCGCGCGACACGACCCGGTGCCCGGCATCGCGGAGGATGGCGTGGAGGTCACCGCCAAGGTCACGATAGACCCGGCGGCGGGCAAGATCACCGTCGACATGCGCGACAATCCCGATTGCGTGGCCGGCGGCATCAACCTTTCCGAAGCCTGCGCGACGGGCGCGGCGCGCATCGGCGTTTTCTACAATCTCGACCCGTCGCTGCCGCACAATGACGGCTCGGCGAGTTGCGTCGAGGTGCTGCTGCGCGACGGCTGCATCGTCGGCCGGCCGACCTTTCCGGTCGGAACCTCCAATGCCACGATGGGCGTCAGCGACCGCGTCATCAACGCCGTGATGTGCGCCTTTACCCAGCTTGGCCAGCCGTTCGGGCTGGCGGAGGGCGGCACCGAGTTCGGCGCCGGCATGGGCGTCATGGCCGGCACCGATACGCGCTCCGGCACGGCGCGCCCGTTCGTCAACATGGTGTTCTTCGGCCTTTCCACCGGTCCCGGTCTGTCCGGCCACGACGGCTGGTTGACCTATGAGGGCCCCGGTGGCGGTGGCGTGCTGGCGCTCGACCAGATCGAGATCGACGAGATGACCTATCCGCTGCTGGTGGAGGAGCGGAAGGTGGCGCCGGACTCCCTCGGCATGGGCGAGTGGAACGGCGCGCCCGCAATGCAGGGGCGCTACCGCTCGCTTTCCGGAGAAGTCAGCCTGTCCTACTGCAGCGACGGCGATGTCAACGCGCCGCGCGGCGTGTTCGGAGGGCGCGGCGGCAGCCCGGCGCTCAACGCCACGCTCGATGCCGCCGGTGTCCAACACGTGCTGCCCGGCTTCTACATGGGCACGGTGAAGCCAGACGAGAAAGTCGTGTTTCGTACGGTCTCGGGCGGCGGCTACGGCGATCCGCAGAAACGCGATCCGGCCAGGGTGGCGCGCGACGCCGACCGCGGCTGGATAGGGCGCGACACGGCGCGCGCCGTCTACGGCGTTGAACTCGCGATCTCGGAGAACGGCATCGACCACGTCGTCGATGCGGCGGCGACCGCGCAATTGCGGGGGCGGGTTTCGGCGTGACCTACCGGATCGGGATCGACATCGGCGGCACGTTTACGGACTGCGTTATCCATTCCGCGGGAATGGTGCCGGTCATCGTGAAGAGCCCGTCCACGCCGGCGGATTTTTCCGTCGGCTTCATGAATGTGCTAAGTGTCGCCGCCGACCGTCTCGGGCTGACCCGCGACGCGCTGCTCGGGCAGGTCACCGCGATCGTTCACGGCACGACGATCGCGACCAACGCACTGGTGACGCATAGCACCGCCGCGACCGGGCTGATCGCGACGAAAGGCCACCCCGACGTGCTGACCCTGCGCGAAGCCCCGCGCAAGCGCCCGTGGAACTGGAAGATCGACTATCCGGAACCCTTTGTGCCGCGCAACCGCACCTTCGAGGTGGGCGGACGCATCGACGCCGCCGGCAACGAGGTCCAGCCGCTCGACGAGGGCGACGTGCGCAAGGCGGCGGCCGTCCTGCGCCAGGCGAAGATGGATGCCGTCGCCGTCAGCCTGCTCTGGTCCTTCGTCAACCCGTCGCACGAACTGCGGGTGGCCGAGATTCTTGCCGAGGAATGCCCCGACATTCCGGTAAGCCTGGGCCATCGCGTCAACCCGATCCCGCGCGAATACCGCCGCACGATCGCGACGGCCATCGACGCCTCGCTGCGTCCGGTCGTCAACGCCTATGTCGACAGGCTGACCCGGGAGCTCGACCAGGCCGGGTTCAAAGGTCGCCTGCTGATCGCCAACTGCTCCGGGGGCATGATGCCGCCCGAGGAGATCATCGCCAGCCCGATCCAGTCGGTAATGTCGGGCCCGACGCTGGCGCCGGTCGCGGCGCGCCATGCCGCACCCGACCGCGACGTCATCGTCGCCGACATGGGTGGCACCACCTTCGACGTCGCGGCGATTCGCGGCGGCCAGATTCTGGTGACGCCGGAGGCGATGATCTACGAGCACGACATGCTCGGCCTGCCGAAGGTCGACGTGCGCTCGGTCGGCGCCGGCGGCGGCTCCATCGCCTGGGTCGATGGCGGCGGTCTGCTGCATGTCGGCCCGCAAAGCGCAGGTGCGCGTCCGGGCCCCGCCTGCTACGGCGCCGGCGGAACCGAGGCGACCGTGACCGACGCCAATGTGGTGCTCGGCATTATCGACCCCGACTTCTTCCTCGGCGGCACGATCCGACTCGATCGCGCAAAGGCCGAAGCCGCCGTCGCGCGGGTCGCGGAAAAGCTTCGGCTCGGGCTGCTCGAGACGGCATTCGCCATCCATAACACTGCCAGCCACAACATGATCGGGGCGATCGAGGACATCACGATCAATGAAGGCCTCAACCCGCGCGACAGCCTGATCGTCACCGGGGGAGGCGCGACCGGCTGCCACATCGCCGGCATGGCGGACGCACTCGGCCTGCCGCAGTTCATGGTGCCGCGCCTCTCGGCCGGGCTGAGCGCGCATGGCGGCCTGGTCTCCGACATACGCTGGCAGGTTTCGACCAGCGCCTATACCGACAGCGAAAGCTTTGCTCCGGCCAAGGTGAGTGACGCGCTGGCCGAACTTGCCGCCCGCTGCCGCGGTTTCCTCGACCGCGCGGGCGTGCCCGAGGCCGACCGGGTGCTGGAGGCGGCATTCCTCGGCCGCTACCAGTATCAGTCGTGGGAAATCGAGGTGCCATTCGCGTTGCCGGAGGGCGCGCTGCTGACCGAGGCCGACCTGCCTGCACTGACCAGCGCCTTCCACGCCATGCACAAGCGCATCTACGGGATCTCCGACCCCGGCAACATGGTCGAGTTCGTGACCTGGAAGATGACCGCGGTCGGCCGGACCAACCCCCCGCCGGCCGCGCGCCGGCCGGATGCGGCCTCGAAAGCCGAACCGCCGGCGCCGAAGGCGACGCGGCAGGTCTATCTCGGTCCCGGCGCCGGGCGCGCCGACGTTCCGGTCTACGCGGGAGCGGACAGCGCCGGCGGCCGTTCGGTAGCGGGGCCCGCCGTCATCGAGGAAGAGACGATGACGCTTCTGCTGCTTGCCGGCATGACGGCCACGACCGACGCCGACGGCAACTACTGGATCGACCGTGCTTGAAAAAGAAACAGCGAACCAAGAGGGAATTTCAATGACCAGGCTGCTCAAGTCCATTTCGGCACTGCTCCTTGCCACCGGCGCCACGGTCGGCGCGGGCAGCGCCGCCGACCTTTCCGGCAAGCATATCATCCTAGTGACCTGCGGCCCGTCCAACCCGTGGTGCAAGACCTTCAACGACCGCATCGTCTCCGTGCTGAAGGAGACCAACGTCAAGCTCACCGTGCTGGAGAACGACCTCGACCCGGTGCAGGTCAACCAGCAGGTGGCGCAGGCCGTCGCCGAGGCGCCTGACCTGATCATGGTCGAGCCGGCCGACGACAAGTCGCTGATCGGCGCGATCAAGAAGGCCAAGGCCGCCGGCGTCAACGTGATGTACATGGACAGTTCGGCCGACCCGGCGATCATCGACGACATCGCGTTGCAGGTGGTTGCCGACAACTATGCGCTCGGCAAGGCCGCGGGCGAGAATATTGTCGAGGGCCTCAAGGCGCAGGGAAAGACCGAGGCCAACGTCATTTCCATCACCGGCTCGGCCGGCACGACGATGGTGTCGGAACGACAGCGCGGCTTCCTCGAGGCAATGGCCGCCGCGCCCGAATACAAGGTGGTCGAAACGCAGGCGACGGCGTGGGATCCGGTGGAGAGCGGCCGCATCGCGCAGCAGCTTTTCGCCAAGTATGCCGGCCAGGGCGGCATCCAGGCGGTGCGCGCAGACGCCGATTACATGGCGATCCCGATCATCGAGGCGGCGCGACAAGCGGGCCTGAAGATCGGCGGCGCCGACGGGCTTATCGTTTCCGGTTCGACCTGCACGCCGGAGGGGATTGCCGCGATCCGCGCAGGCGACATGATCGGCACCGCCACCGCCGACGCCTGGACGCAGGGGCTGACCAGCGCGGAAGCTGCGGTGAAGTTCCTGTCCGGCGAGAAAATCGAGAAGACGATGTACATACCGGAGTTCAAGATCAACGCCGCGAATGTCGAAGAATTCGCAGAAGTCTGTGGGAAGTGAGCGACGTCGCTCCACTCCTTTCGGTCAAGAACCTGTCGCTCAGCTATGGACGCATCAAGGCCGTGCTGGGCGCCAGCTTCTCGTTGGGGGCGGGGCAAGTTCTCGGACTTTGTGGCCATAACGGCGCCGGCAAGAGCAGCATCGTGCGCATGCTCTCCGGCCTGGTGGCGCCGGACAGCGGCAGCATCCTGATCGACGGCGAGGCGCGCAGCTTCGCCAGCGTGCGCGACGCGCAGCAGCAGGGCGTGGCCCTTGTCGACCAGGAACTCAGCGTCGTTCCGGCGCTCACCGTCGCCGAGAACCTGGCGCTCGGCGAGCCGGGCCTTGGGCTTGGCGGCCGCATCTCGCTCTCGGAGGCGCGCGCGCGCCTCGACGCTGTCGGGCTGATCGGGCTCGACCCCGGCCGCTACCTCGAGGATCTGTCGATCGGCCAGCGGCAGCTGGTCGAGATCGCCCGGGCGATGGGCCGCAAGGCGCGCCTGTTCATTCTCGACGAGCCGACGGCGACGCTGAACGCCGCCGACATCGAGCACGTCTTCGCCGCCATCAAGCGGGTTACGGCGCGCGGCTGCTCAGTCATATACGTGTCGCATCGCCTGGACGAGGTGCTGAAGCTCAGCGACAGCATCGTCGTCATGCGCGACGGCGCCGTGGTCGCGGCCCTGCCGACGGCGGAGGTGTCCGGCGAGAAACTGGTGATGCTGATGCTCGGCCATGCGCCTACGCCCACCGCCGCGCACACTGCGGTTCCGGCCGACGCGGCGTCCGCGCTGCGCATCGAAGCGCTCGATGCCGGTGCGGTCCTGCGCGGCTTCGAGCTGTCGGCCGCCGCTGGCACCGTCACAGCGCTTGCCGGGCAGGTCGGATCCGGCGCCAGCGACGTGCTGCGCGCGGTCGGCGGGCTTGCACATGAGGCGCGCGGGCGCGTCAGCGTGGGGGACCGCCACCTGCGGCTTGGCGATCCGCGCCGGTCGGTGCGCGCCGGCATCGGCTATCTGTCGGCCGACCGCAAGGGCGAAGGCCTGTTCCTGTCGCGCTCCATCGCCGAAAACCTGGTTGCGACGCGCCTGCCGGACATTGCCAGCGCAGGCGTGCTGCCGCCTTCGCGCGCAAGAAACATCGCCGCACGTATCGCCCGCAGCGTCGGCGTTGACACGAGCCGGCTGGGCGAGGCGGTGCTGCGGCTCTCCGGCGGCAACCAGCAGAAAGTCTTCCTCGGGCGCTGCCTGGAGCGCGACGACCTCAAGGTGCTGCTGCTCGACGAACCGACGCGCGGCGTCGACGTCGGCGGGCGTGCCGACATCCATGCCATCATCCGCGCCGTCGCGGCGCGCGGCGTCGTCGTGCTGCTCGCCTCCTCCGATCTCGACGAGGTGCTGGCCGTCGCCGACGACATCGTGGTGATGCGCGGCGGCCGCAAGGTCAGCAGGCGCCGGCGCGCTGACACCGACAGTGCGCGGCTGCTGTCGGACATGACCCATTCGGCGGCCGAGACGGTTTTGGCATGAGCGCGGCCGTCGCCCAGCGCTCCGTCTCGCTGCGCGCCATATCCCTGCCGGCGCTGACCGTGCTGATGGCCGCCGTCCTGGTCTGGTCGGCCTTCTCGACGCCCGGCTTCTTCACCTTGGGCAATGCGCAGGCGATCCTCACCTCCACCATCTTCGTCGGCATGGTGGCGGTCGGCATGACGCTGGTGATGGTGTCCGGCTCGTTCGTATCGCTGGCGCTCGCCACCACGGCCACCATTTCGGCCATGGTGTTCATGGCCTGCCTGTCGTGGGGCGTCCTGCCGGCCATCGTCGTCACCCTCGTGCTCGCGCTCGCCACCGGTGCCGCCCAGGGCGTCGTGATCGGCGGCTGGAACGCCAATCCGATCATCGTCACCATCGCCGCGGCCGCGATCATGGAGGGGCTGGCCGTCGCCCTCTCGCAGGGCGTCACCATCAACCCCGTCGGGCTCGACTACCGCATGCTAAACGCCCGGTACTTCGGCCTGCCGCTCGGCGTCTACGTGCTTGCCGCACTGGTCGTCGGGGTTGAAGCGATCATGCGCCTCACCGCCTTCGGCCGCATGGTCTACCTGGTCGGTGACAACCGCACGGCCGCGCGCGCGGCGGCACTGCCGCTCGGCCCGGTCGGGGCAGGGGTCTTTGCAATTGCCGGCGCCTGCGCGGGGCTCGCCGGCATCTTCATGGCGAGCTTCAACCATTCCGCCTCGCTGCTGCTCAGCCGCGGCACGCTGGGCTACGACGCCATCGCCGCGGTGCTGATCGGCGGCGCGGCGATCGGCGGCGGCCGCGGCACGGTGCTGCGCTCCATGCTCGGCGTCGTCGTGATCGCGGTGGTGACGGACCTCGTGCTGCTGCGCGGCTTCTCGACCGGCGCGCAGATCGCCCTGAAGGGTATGGTCATGGTTGCGTTCGCGCTGGCGGTGCATTTGCGCCAGGAGATGCGCGGATGAGCGAAAGCGGCTTCCGCGGCGCAGCCGAACGGCAGCGCCGGCTGCGGGCGATCACGCCGGTCCTGGTGCTGGCGGCGGTGGCGGTGCTGGCTCTCAGCCTGCCGCTGTGGTCGGGCCAGGCGCTGTCGGTCTTCTCGGTGTTCAACACCTTCCAGAACGCAGCCACGCTGGGCCTGCTGGCGCTCGGCGTCGGGCTCACCATCATCATCGGCGAGTTCGACCTGTCGTCGATCGCGGTGTTCGCCTTGGGCGGACTGCTGGCCGTCAAGTTCGGCGAGGCCCAGCCGGTGCTCGGCATCGCGGTCGCGGTCGGCGCGGGCGCGTTGGCCGGCGCGCTGCAAGGCGGCATCATGGCATCGACCGGCATCAGCTCCGTGCCGCTGACGCTTGGTGGCTACATCGCGATTTCGGGGCTGAACCATATCGTCGCCAACGAGGGCATACTCACCTACGGCAACTACGAGATCGGCCTGTTGCTCGACAATCCGGTCGCGCATGTGTTTTCGCTGCGCATCCTCCTGGTGCTCGCCATATTCGTCGCGGTGTGGGCGGCCATGCGTTTTACGCGGATCGGACCGGAGATCCGCGCGACCGGTGCCGACCGGCGCGCGGCGCGCTCGTCGGGCGTCGCGACCACCCGGATGGTGACGCTGGTGTTCCTGTTCTCCGGGGCGTGCTGCGCGCTCGGCGGGGCGCTGTTTGCCTATTCGACCACGGCGGCCAAATACGACCTCGGCCTCGACCCGTTCATCTTCGCGGTGACAGCGATCCTCGTCGGCGGCGTCAGCGTGGACGGCGGGCGCGGCAATGCGCTCGGCATCTTGGTGGGGGTGCTGGCGATGAGCCTGCTCGATACGGTCTTCCTCCAGCTCGCCTTGCCGACCTTCATGGTCGACCTCGCCCGCGCGTCCCTTTTGCTGCTCGTCATCTTGATCGAGGCGCCCGATCTTGCGCGGCGGATTGCGACGTGGCGAACCCGGCAGCTGGCGCGCCCAAGCGACTAGGTCGGCGCGTGCGCCGTCAACGGCGCAGAGCGACGGCCAGCCGACGCACGAACCGTTGCCCGTTGGGGGCATAGCCACCTTCGACGGCTCGATGCGGGCGCCGCGAGCGCGTCAGGCCCGCGTTGATCAATGATTTGGCCTGCCGCACAGCGCGGGTCCTGGCAGCGCGCCCCGGCTGGACTACGCGTCTACGTTGAAATCGAAATCGGGCGGGACCAACAACCAAGGCCAATTTACTGTAATATACGTTGCGTATCTTGATCCCGGTCAAGGGCGGGCCTTAGGTGGCCTGCAATAGTGCAATGCAGCAAACCAACGTTGCAATGCGAAGGTGAGTGCCATGCCCAATCCCTTGATGCCCAATGCTTTTGCCGATGCGATGGCCTATCAGGTCGACGCCTGGCAGCGCTCTATCCTTTTTCTCGACACCATGCGCCGGCGCGGCCTGCAGTACGAGGAGCACGCAGCGCAGATCGTTCCCAACGTGCTCGAATACCAGGCTGAACTGGTCATGGACGGCCGCAGGCTGCCGCGCCCGGTGAACTACCTGCTGGTGCGCATTGTGCCGCCGGCGGGTACGGAAGTCGACGAGGCCAGGCGCCAGTTCGTGGTCGTCGATCCGCGCGCCGGCCATGGTCCCGGCATCGGCGGCTTCAAGGCCGACAGCGAGATCGGCGTCGCCATGAAGGCCGGCCATCCGTGCTACTTCATCGGCTTCCTGCCGGAGGCGGTTCCCGGCCAGACGATCGAGGACATTACCCGGGCCGAAGCCGCCTTCCTCGAAGAGATCATTGCCCGGCATCCGAAAGCGGAGGGCAGGCCGTGCGTGATCGGCAACTGCCAGGCGGGCTGGGCCGTGATGATGCTGGCGGCGCTGCGTCCCGAACTCTTCGGCCCGATCATCGTGGCCGGTTCGCCGCTCTCCTACTGGGCCGGCGTCAAGGGCAGGAACCCGATGCGCTATTCGGGCGGACTGCTCGGCGGCAGTTGGCTGACTGCGCTGACTGGCGATCTTGGCGCCGGCACCTTCGACGGCGCATGGCTGGTGCAGAATTTCGAGAACCAGAACCCCGCCAACACGCTCTGGACCAAGCAGTACAACCTCTATTCCAGGATCGACACCGAGGCCGAGCGCTATCTCGGCTTCGAAAAATGGTGGGGCGGCCACGTCACGCTGAATGCCGAGGAGATGCAGTTCATCGTCGACGAACTGTTCGTTGGCAACAAGCTGGCGTCAGGCGAAATCCGCACCTCCGACGGCACGGCGATCGACCTGCGCAATATCCGTTCGCCGATCGTGGTCTTTTGCTCGGACGGCGACAACATCACGCCGCCGCAGCAGGCGCTGGACTGGATCCTCGACCTCTACGAAAGCGTGGACGACATCCGCGCCTACGGCCAGACGATCGTCTACTGCGTGCACGACAAGATCGGCCATCTCGGCATTTTCGTGTCGGCCGGCGTGGCGAAGAAGGAGCATGACGAGTTCGCCTCAAACAACGATTTGATCGACGTGCTGCCCCCCGGACTCTACGAGGCCGTGTTCGAGCCTCGCGGCGAGGCGATCGCCAATCCCGAACTGGTCACCGGCGAATGGGTGATGCGCTGCGAGCCGCGCACGCTGGAGGATATCCGCGCGCTCGGCAGCAACGACGAGGAGGACGAGCGCCGCTTCGCCACCGCCGCGCGCGTCTCGGAGGTGAACCTGTCGCTCTACCGCGCGCTGGTGCAGCCTTTCGTCAGGGCGCTCGCCAGCCCGGCCGCCGCCGAGGCCGCGCGAAAGATGCATCCGCTGCGCCTCCAATACGAGGCGTTCGGCAACCGCAACCCGTTCCTTGGCTGGGTTGAGGGCGCGGCGGAAAAGGCGCGCAAGGAGCGCGCGCCGGTCGATGCCGACAATCCCCTGCTGAAGGCGCAGGAGCAGGTTTCGCGTCAGGTCGTCGAAGGCCTGGAAGCCTGGCGCAAGACGGTCGAGAAAATGTCGGAGGATGTTTTCCGCGCCGTCTACGGCAACCCGGCCCTGCAGGCCGCGCTTGGCATCGACACCGGCTCGAAGCACGCGCCGCGCAAGGCGGCGAAAAGCCTGCTGCACGATGACCTCGTGCGCAAGCGCATCGCCGAACTGCGCTCGGAGATCGGCAAGGGCGGCGTCACCGAGGCGATGGTTCGCTCGCTGCTCTATGTCGGCATGGCGCGCGGCGGTGCCGACGAGCGCGGCTTCGAGGCGATCCGGCGCCTTCGCCGGGCGCACAAAAAGAGCGGGCTGACGCTGGCCGAGTTCAAGGCGGTGGTTCGGGCGCAGTTCTTCATGCTGCTGATCGAGCCCCAGGCCGCGCTCGACGCGATCCCGGAAATGCTCCCCGATGACCCAGCGGAACGCGCCGCGGCCTTCACCAAGGTGAGCGGAGTGCTGCAGGCGGCCGGCGATCTGCCGGAGGAGGCTGCCGCTCGGCTGGAGAAGGTGCGCCAGCTCTTCGGACGGGAGGCGGCGAAGCCGGCGGTGGGGGAGGCGCTCCCCGTCGCCGCGCGGCGCGCGTCGTGAGCGCGGCGGTGAAGGCCGGGCCCGTCGCCGTCGCGGACCCTAATCCGCACACCAAGTACAACCGCCTGATCGAGCAGGCGCGCGCCGGCAAGCCGCCGTCGATGATCGTGGCGCACCCCTGCGACGAGACTTCGCTGCGCGGCGCGATGGAAGCCGCCGAAGAGGGGCTGATCGTCCCCGTCCTCGTCGGCCCGAAGGCGAAGATCCAGGCAACCGCCGATGCCTGCAAGCTCGACATCTCGGCCTGCGACGTCGTCGACGCCCCGCACAGCCACGCCGCCGCAGCCCAGGCGGTAGCGCTGGTGCGCGAGGGCCGCGGCGAACTCCTGATGAAGGGCAGCCTGCACACCGACGAACTGATGCGCGAGGTTACGGCCTCGGCGACCGGCCTGCGCACCGAGCGGCGCATCAGTCACGTCTTCGTCATGGACGTGCCGGGGCATGCCGATACGCTGTTCATCACCGACGCCGCGATCAATATCTTCCCCGATCTCGATGCCAAGCGCGATATCGTTCAGAACGCGGTCGACCTGTGGACGGCGTCGGGCCTCGGCCAGCCGAAGGTCGCGATCCTGTCGGCGGTCGAAACCGTGACCACCAAGATCCCATCCACGATCGAGGCGGCAGCGCTGTGCAAGATGGCCGACCGTGGCCAGATCACCGGAGCGCTGGTGGAAGGCCCGCTTGCCTTCGACAATGCCATCGACCCCGAGGCGGCACGCATCAAGGGCATCAATTCGCCCGTTGCCGGCCACGCGCAGATCCTCGTGGTGCCGGACCTCGAAGCGGGCAACATGCTGGCCAAGAACCTGATTTTCCTCGCCAAGGCGGATGCCGCCGGCATCGTGCTCGGCGCGCGGGTGCCGATCGTGCTCACCTCGCGCGCAGACTCGGTGCGGGCCCGGATGGCATCCTGCGCGGTGGCGTCTCTCTACGCTGCCGCGCGGCGGGGTGCCGCCGCGGTTTCGGCGGTCTGAGCACGATGGAGGCGATCCTCGTCGTCAATGCCGGCTCGTCGAGCCTGAAGTTTCAGCTTTTTTCCGTCGACCGCCATCGGCTGGAGCGGCGTGTTCGCGGCCAGATGGACGGCATTGGCGTGCGCCCGCGCCTGCGGGCGGCCGACGGCTCCGGCGCTGCGCTGGTCGACCGCGAGCTTTCGGCCGACGCGATCGGCGACCTGCCGGCGGCGATCGCGGAAACTCGCGCCTGGCTGTTGACGCTGGAGGGGATCAGGCTGCGTGCGATCGGCCACCGGGTCGTCCACGGCGGGCCTGACTATGCCGCCCCCGTGTTGCTCGACCACGCGATTCTCGATCATCTGGCGGACTACCAGGAGCTTGCCCCGCTCCATCAGCCCAACAATCTGGCGCCGATCCGCCTCGCAATGGAGATCAATCCAGAGGTGCCTCAGGTCGCCTGCTTCGACACCGCCTTCCACCGCGGCCACCCTGTCCAAGCCGACTGCTACGCGTTGCCGCGCAAGATGTATGACGAGGGCATTCGCCGCTACGGCTTCCACGGGCTGTCCTACGAGTATGTGGCGGAACGGCTGCGCGAGACCGTGCCGGATCTTGCCGCCGGCCGCGTGATCGTTGCGCACCTGGGCAGCGGCGCTTCGATGTGCGCGCTACGCGATGGCCGCAGCGTCGAGTGCACGATGGGCTTCACCGCGCTCGACGGCGTGCCGATGGGCACGCGGGCAGGGCAGCTCGACCCCGGCGTGGTGCTTTACCTCATCATGCAGAAGGGCATGACAGCCAAGGAAGTTTCCGACCTGCTCTATAAGGAGGCTGGGCTGAAGGGCCTTTCCGGCATCTCCAACGACATGCGCGACCTGCTGGCGAGCAAGGAACCGGCCGCGGCCTTCGCCATCGACCATTTCGTGCACCGCGCAGCGCTCGAAGCCGGCATGCTGGCGGCAGCGCTTGGCGGGCTCGACGGCTTCGTGTTCACCGCCGGCGTCGGCGAGAATTCCGCGCCTATCCGCGCGCGCATCGCTGAGCGGCTCGCCTGGCTCGGCGCCGTACTCGACCCGGCCGCCAACGCTGCCGGCGCCGCGATCGTCTCTGCGCCAGTCAGCCGGGTGCGCCTCATGGTCGTCCCGACCGACGAGGAACTGATGATCGCCCGCCACACGCTGCATCTGATCGCGAGCCACGACTGAAATGGAGCGCCCAGTGTCCATACCGACCGTCAAGGCAAAGCTCCTCGAAGGCAAGAAGGGACTGATCGTCGGCATCGCCAACCAGCAGTCGATCGCCTGGGGCTGCGCACGCGCGTTTCACGCCTTCGGCGCCGACCTCGCGGTCACCTACCTGAACGACAGGGCGAAGCCGCACGTCGAGCCGCTGGCGCATGAACTCGGTGCGCCGATCTTCATGCCGCTCGACATGGCGGTGCCGGGGCAGGTCGAGGCCGTGTTCGAGCGCATCGGCGAGACTTGGGGCGAACTCGACTTCGTCGTGCATTCCATCGCGTTCGCCCCGCGCGAGACGCTGGCCGGCCGCGTCACCGACGCGCCGCTCGACGGTTTCCTGAAGACGATGGAGATCTCCTGCTGGTCGTTCTTGCGCATGGCGCAGCTTGCCGAGCCGCTGATGAAGAACGGCGGCACGCTCTTCACCATGACCTACTACGGCTCGCAGATGGTGGTGGAGAACTACAACATCATGGGTGTCGCCAAGGCGGCGTTGGAGAGCGCCGTCCGCTACATGGCGGCCGAACTCGGGCCGAAGGGCATTCGCGTGCACGCCATCTCGCCCGGCCCGCTGGCGACACGCGCCGCCTCCGGCATTCCGGAGTTCGATTCGCTGCTTGAGAAAGCCAAGGTCAAGGCGCCGGCGCGCGAACTGGTCGGTATCGACGATGTCGGCGCAGCGACCGCTTTCCTGGCGCACGACGCAGCACGGCTGATCACCGGCCAGGTGCTCTACATCGACGGCGGCTACCACATCATCGACTGATCTGGGATCGCAAGCCGCGCCCTCAGGCGACTGGGGGCGCGGCGCGTTCTTTGTGCCGGCCAGCCGAAGCCGGCGCGGACCTGGCAGCATAGGTCCGCCCGAACAGGGCGGGGTTCGTTCATCCCCCGAGCGCCATGGCGATCGCGACGAGCGCGATCCCGACTGCGATCATCGCAAGACCCGTTCGCCATGGTCGCCCCACATCGCGACCAAACGCAAAACCGGTCAGAAAGAGCAGACCGATGGCGACGACATTTGAAAGCCGCAAGGCGGTCGCCACGTTCTGCACGATTAGAAAAGGCAGGACGACCGGGAAGACGCAGAAGAAGACGAGCAAAAAGATTCCCGACGCGGCGAGGTAGTCCTCCCTGGTGATCCTCGGCTGCAGGCGTTCCTCCGGGATCGTGACGAGATGTAATCGGATGCGCTCGAGATCGGTGTCGGCCAGGGCGGGCAGCACGGCCGGAGGCAGGTTCTCGGCCACGATCGCCCGCGCGAGCGCCGGGCTCTCGGCGTCGCGGATTGCGCGCACGGTGGCGCTTGCGATGCCGCGGGAGCCACGCGCGCCAAGCAGGTAAAGGATCGCGTCGATGAAGGCCCAGGCGAGGTTGCAGCCCAACGCGCCTATGAGAACCGCCCTGACGTCGGCCCTTCCAGCCTCGACCCCGCCAAGCGAGAGAGTGAATGTAAGCACCATGATCAAGCCGAAAAGCACCTCGCTGGCCCGATCCAGGGGGTCCAGGATTCGACGTCGCGCTGGGCTCGCGGGGGCCGCATCGAGGCCACCGCCGGCCGAGGGGTCCGGATCCGGCCGGATCGTCATGAAGCAGGCGGCAGGAGGAAGAGCGTCATGGCGAAAATCGCATAGACGGTCAGGATCATGGCGCCGACGAACCAGGCCGAACGGCCGCCGTTTGTCATCAACGTCGCGGCCATAGCGGAAATCAGCATCATGATGATTGCGCCAGGCCAGAATTGGAGATCCATGGGTGCCGGACCGAGAACATAGCTCAGCAATACCAGGACCGGTGCAACGAAGAGCGCGATCTGGGATGCGCTGCCGAGTGCGATGCTCACGCTGAGGTCGAGTCGATTTTTCCTGGCGGCAGAAAACGCCGTCAGCATTTCCGCGGCTGCACCGACCAGCGCCACCACGACAAAGCCGACGAAAGCCGGGGTCATGCCAAAGGCGACGGCAGCGTTTTGCACGGAGGATACGAACACTTCGCTGACCAGTGCCACCAAGATGGTGGTCCCCACGAGCGTTGCCACGGCGACGGTCATGGGCCATGGCTTGTCGTCGACGTCTCCGGGATCGGCAGCGGCGAATGCTTCCCTGTGGGTCTTCAACGTAAACAGCAGGCCAAGCGCGTAGGCGAAGATGAGGAGCACTGCCAGCCCAAGGCTGAGGCTCTGGGCGATGGTCGGACCGCCGTCGGCGCGGCTGATGAGCGATGGAACGAGCAACGCCACGGTAGCCAGGAACAGCAAGCCGGATTGAATGCGCGCATTGATCCGATTGAATTGCTGTTCGTGATGGTAAAGCCCTCCGATGAGGAACGACCCGCCAAGCAGGAAAAGCGAGTTTGTGACAATCGCCCCCGCTACGGTCGCCTTCACAAGGAGATACTGGCCGGCCTGGATGGCGGTGAGCGCGATGATCAGTTCCGTCAGATTGCCCAGCGTGGCGTTAAGCAAGCCGCCGACGGCGTCGCCGATCCGCTCGGCCACCGCTTCGGTGGCGCGGCTGAGAAGACCCGCCAGCGGAACAATCGCCAGCACGGACAATGCGAAGAGGGTTGCATGACGGTCGGGCGCGACATGGGCGAAAATCAGGACGATGGGCACCAGGACGAGCAGCCACAGCAGCGGTGTGTCGCGGATTTCGACGGCAAGGCGGTTCATCGGCGTCGGAGTCCCCTTAGCGCACCGGCCGGCGGTACCTGCGGCAGGATTTGCTTTCCGCACTCGGCGCCCAGGCGAGCACCGCCGTTTCGCCTGGATCGCTTGACACATTGCATCTGCCGACCGGCTTCCTCGCTTTCGTTGAAGCTGGCGACAACGGTCGCGCGGTCTGCTCGCAGCCCATGCCCTGCGCGGCGTTCAGGAGCATTTTTGATAGCGGATCGAAGCCTCCGGGAAATCCGGGTCGAACCGCTCGAAAAGCCTGTCGTCAATGACGCGGAAATGAACGGCGATGTCGCTGAACATTATCGCGCCCTCGCACCCCAACATCACCGTGAAGACACCGTCTCCGCCCCTTGCCTGCCCGAACTGGCACGTGGCGTACGCACCGCGGATGGTGCCGTCGTCAACGATGACGCCCGTGTTGAGCGGCGACTGTCGATCCTTGAACTGCCAGTTGTCGCCGGCTCGCACGAAGGTGTCGCCGCACTCCGTGCCGACCATCGTCCAGGCGCCTTGCAGCTTGTCGAGGGACGCGGCCGTCGCCGTGCCGAAAGAGGCCGACATGGCCAGCGCCGCGATCGCCTTCCTACAAAAAATGCGTAGTTGCATGGCGCACCTTAGCGCTCGGCCGGGTCCAGGTCGTTCAGGTTGCTCGCGACGATCGCTTTCATCTCTCTCAGCAGGCTGTCGCTGAGGCTGGTGAACTCGGCCACCTCCAGACGCTCGTCCGAACCAGGCAAAGATCTGAACCAGTTGAGGCTGCGGAGGGCGGCCATGTAATCGTCGCACACCTCCCGAAAGAGAACATCGCCGACCAGAAGCTTGCGGATCGAATGTTCCTGTCCGGGAAACATCCTCAAGACTTGATCAAAATCAATGCGTTGGAGAGGGGCGAGTGCCATTGGCTATCCGAGCCGGTTCGAGCGAGCATATTTGCCGGGTAGCCGTTGGCAATGTGATTTACGGTTTGCGCTGTAGTTCAAACAGCGTAGGTTGATGGGCGTTTGCGACGCGAACGCCAAAGCCATTGAGTTGACCTTGAGGGAGGTTGGGTTGGCGGATCAGGCACTGGAGCGAGTGCACGACGCGCTGGCGAGAGTCCTGGCATCGTCCGATTTCGCCGCCACGGATAGGATTAGAAGTTTCCTGTCCTATGTCGTCGGGGAGGCGCTTGCGGGCCGGTCCGATCGTATCAAGGCCTACAGCATCGCCACTTCGGTCTTCGGCCGCGCCGCCGACTTTGATCCGCAGGTCGATTCCATCGTTCGCATCGAAGCCGGGAGACTGAGGAGAACGCTCGAACACTACTACCTGACCGGCGGACGCAACGATCCCGTCCAGCTGCGGATCCCCAAAGGCTCTTACGTACCGGTCTTCGTCGACATGCCGACCGACGCGGTGACCTCGAAAGCCCCGTCGGGTGAGCCTGCCACGGCGGCCCGGCGCGGCAAGTCGATACTTGTCGAGCCTTTCGAGCAGGAAGGCGATTGCGCGGTCTATCCGCATTTCGCCAGCGGGTTTACGCGTTCGCTGGTCATCGACCTGGCCCGCTTTCCCGGACTGCGGATCCTGAAATTCGATGCTTCGCCGTCCGCGGCCTCGCGAGCCGAGGCCGACTACATCGTATCCGGGGCCATAGTGGTGGCCGCGGAGCATCTTCGAGTCGAGGCCATACTCGTCGAGGCGAGGACCGGGGTTACGCTATGGGCCGACACTTTTGAGCGAAACCTCGTCCCGGCGGAGATTTTTGCCTTGCGGGCAGAACTCGCCGATCGTGTTGCCCAGATCATCGCGCAGCCTTACGGCGTCATCCATGCGACGTCGATCAGGGGGGAGGCCGATGCCCGCCCACAGCAGAACCTGTCCGGTGTCGATTGCATCATGTTCTTTTACGCCTACTGGCGGAAATTCGACCGCTCGCTGATCGAACAGACCCGACTTTGCCTCGAGCGAACCATTCAGCAGGAGCCCGGTGACGCGGAGGCTCACGCGTGCCTGTCGCTGCTCTACGCGAATGCCTTCCGCTTTTCCCACAAACTCGATGTTCTTGCCGATCCACGCCAACGAGCCATGGCGCTTGCCGAACGAGCCGTCGAACTGGCACCCAATTCCAGCTGGAGCCACTACGCGCGTGCGACAGCCTATTGGTTCGACGGCGACGTCAAGGCCAGCCTTGACGCTTTTGCAATCGCGCGCTCCTTGAATCCCAACGACACCACGATCAACGCAGACCTTGGCCAGCGCTACGCGATGCTTGGCGCGTGGGACAGGGCCGTTCAGTTGCTCGAGGAGTCGTACGCACGCAACCCCGCGCTGCCCGGAAGCTACCGAATAGGCCTGTTCCTCTTCCACTACGCCCACGGCCGATACGAGGACGCGCTCAGGGAGGCGTCGAAGACCGGGACCCCGGACGTTGTCTATGGCCATGTCGCGATCGCGGTCTCGGCTGCCCACCTGGGACGCGACGATCTGGTCGCTGACGCAATCGCGCAAATCCTGGCGATCGATCCGACCTATGGCGACCATGTCGCGGCTGACCTCAAAGGCCGCAATCTGCATCCAGACCTGGCTGCGATGATTGTCGCGGGCCTGCGCAAGGCTGGGCTACGCGGCGCTGAAATCGCTGCCGAAGAAGAACACGCCAGTGCGCCGTGGCCGACCTACGCAAGGCGATAGGCCAATTCGGGGACTAACCGTAAGTTACCCGGCTAAGCTGGCGTCGGACGCATCGCGGCGGCAATGTTCGCGATGGACGGGCTTTTCGGGTCAGCCGGAGAAACCGATGTCGCCGCTCTCGGCTGAGGATGCGCAGCAAGGCGGAAGGTTCTTCGAGCGCAACTTTAAGCTGTCAGGTCGACAAAAGCTCCGTAGGAAACGGTGATGCAAGATCAAGTTCCCGCGGCCTCATTCGAAAATCAGTTCTTCCATGTGGTGGCAGAGGGCGGTGTTGACGCCTCGCCGAGGCAGGGCGGGCACTGACCGTGCCTCGGATGGACACCACGCCCATCCGGTTGCCTCTTGCGCAGAGTCTGCGGGGCTACCGGATGCCCTGGCTGCGCCAGGATCTGTCCGCCGGCCTGGCGATCGCGGCAGTCGGATTGCCGAGCGCGATTGCCTATCCCGCCATTGCCGGGCTCCCGCCGGAGACGGGTCTTTACGCCTGCATCGCGCCGCTGGTGGCTTATGCCGTTTTCGGTCCCTCTCGTCAGCTGATAGTCGGGCCGGACGCGGCAACCATGACCGTCCTCGCGGGCGCCATGGGGTCCGTCCTTGCGGTCGCACCGTCCGCCGATCGCGTTGCGGTTGCCTGCACGCTGGCGCTCGGCGTCGGCGGTCTGTGTCTGGTGGCCCGCCTTCTGCGGCTCGGCATACTCGCGAGCTTTCTGTCGCGGCCGATCCTCCTCGGCTTCTTCTGCGGCGTCTCGCTGTCGATCCTGGTGGGGCAGATCAACCGCTTTACCGGAGTCCGCATCGAATCCGATGGAGTGCTCGGTTCGTTAATCGAACTGATCGGCAAGCGCGAGCTGATCCAATGGCCCTCGCTGCTGCTGGCGGTCGCCATGTTTGGCGTGCTCCAGGCAGCGAGCGCCCTGAAGTCTCCGGTACCCGGACCGGTCGTGGTCGTAGTCTTGTCGGTCGCGCTTTCCGCCCTGTTCGACTTCAGCGGACGCGGGATCGCCGTGGTCGGCGATCTACCGTCCGGACTGCCAGCCCTCGGCCTGCCGGCGATGGCTGGATTGCCCATTACGCAAATCCTGACCGGTTCGGCGGCTATCTTCCTGGTGAGTTTCGGCGCCGGCATCATCACGGCACGCAGCTTCGGCGCGCGCGGCGGCTACCACGTCGAGCCGAACGGCGAACTCGTCGGCTTCGGCGCCGCCAACATCGCGGCCGGCCTTTCCGGGGCATTCCCGGTTACCGCGTCCGATTCGCGCACGGCCGTCAACGCGACCGTGGGAGGCCAGACCCAGGTCGCCGCCCTCGTGGCGGCCGCCGCCCTGGTCGCAACGCTTCTATTCCTGCAAGGCGCGCTCAGAATACTGCCGATCCCTGCGCTCGGTGCAATTCTCGCGGCCGCCGCGATCAGCCTGATCGATCTCTCGTCGCTGCGGCAAATCTGGCGCATAAGCCCGATGGAGTTCGTTTTCGCGCTCATCGCGCTGGCAGGCCCGATCGGCCTCGGGGTCCTCAGCGGTGTCGTCATTGCGGTCAGCCTTACGCTGCTCTACGTCGTCCAGCAGATGATGTTTCCGCACGACGCCATGCTTGGCCGCGAACCCGGTCGAGACGGTTTCTACAAGCTCCACCGCTCCCCAAATGCGCGCGCCGTTCCTGGTCTCGCGCTTTGCCTGGTCCAGGGCAACCTGTTGTTTTTCAACGCCGATTATGTCAGCGCCCGCTTGCGGGCAATTGTCGCGACCCTGGCCGACGATACAGAATGGATGGTGCTCGACGCGAGCGCCATAGTCCAGGTCGACATCACCGGCGCCGAGGTTTTCCGGGACATCCATGCAGAGCTGGCCGGCCGCGGAATCAAATTCGGCGTCGCTGAACTGCATGCCGATGTGCGCACCCTGCTCGATCGGGCGGGTGTCATCGACCTGATCGGGAACGGCATGGTGTTCGAGGACCTCGATGACGCATTGCGCGGGTTCGAGGCGAGGCCGGTCGCAAGAAGTTCGCAGTCGGGGCAGGGCTCGCAACTGCCTCTCCATGGAGGAAACGGCAATGGGTAAGAAGAAAAGCAAGCAGAAGGTCGACGCCGCAGGGGAGGCGACCGAGCGCATGGCGGACCAAACAGCCTCGAACGAGACCGCAAAGGAGCGAAACAAGCGGTACGAAAAAGAGCTTGAACGACTGCAGGTCGAACTTGCCCACCTTCAGGCCTGGGTGAAGGAAACCGGCGCCAAGGTCGTGATCGTCTTCGAGGGGCGGGACGCAGCCGGGAAGGGCGGCCTCATCCGGCGTATCACGGAACGGCTCAGTCCGCGGGTGTTTCGAATAGCGGCGCTGCCAAGCCCCTCGGACCGCGAGAAATCACAGATCTACATCCAGCGCTACCTTGCCCATTTTCCAGCCGCCGGAGAGGTCGTGATCTTCGACCGCAGCTGGTACAATCGCGCCGGTGTCGAGCGGGTGATGGGGTTCTGTTCGGAAAAGGCGGCGAAGCGCTTCATCGAAGTCTGCCCCGAATTCGAAAAGGCGATGGTCGCTTCCGGGATCATCCTGCTCAAATATTTCCTGACCGTGAGCCAGCAAGAACAGGAACGGCGGTTCCATCGTCGACTGGATGACCCGCTACGCCAGTGGAAGCTCAGCCCGATGGATACGGAATCCTATCGCCGGTGGTGGCAGTATTCACGCGCCTACGACGAGATGCTTCGCCTGACCGACTCGCCGCACGCGCCATGGTGGATCGTGCAGTCCGAGGACAAGAAGGCGGCGCGGATCAACTGCATCTCGCATATCCTGAAGAGCATTCCCTATCATCCGGTCAAGTTCGACAAGCCGCATCTGGGCAAGCGCGACAAGAAGCCGGACGATTACGTCGAGGACACGACCGCCCGCAACGTCGTGACCGACGTCTTCGAGGCAGGCAGGCCCGCGCCTTGAGCGCGGGCCGCCGGCCGACTAAACGTGGTCGGGAGCCCAGTTCAGGAAAAATCCGACATCGCCGGGAACGCCGCCCGGAAAGTTGATGATCATCGCCTTAAGCTTGAAGCCCTGCGGCTTGCCGAATTGCTGGTAGCGCTCAAAGAACTCCTTGGCCTTGCCCTGAAGCGTCGAAGGCCAGTCGGGGTCGGCGCTGTTGATCGCGCGGCCACTGTCGGAGCAGAGATCGGACGGGAAAGTGTAGACCATGGCCTCGAACTTGCCGTTCTCGACCGCAAGCTGAACCAGCCTGCGTACCATGGCGATCTCATCTTCGGTCACGTGCTGGCCAAGGAAGTCCTGGGTAAACTTTTCGACCTCTTTCTGCTTGGCATCGCGCAGCCTGCGCGCTTCGTCGGCCTTCTTCATCTCGGTTTCGAGCAGAGCCTTGCGAAGATCTTCCGCGGAAACCAGCGGCGGCACAGACCCGGGATTCTTGTTGTCAGACATGCGAGGGCACCCCAATCAGAAGAGGATCGCTTTTTTTTCGGTCCCGTCTTTTAGCACGTCACGCAATGAAGCAGCCCACTGCAGCCTCCCGCGATGGCAAGTTACGGTAATTTACGCGACGCAACTCTGACGCGGCAGGGGGCAAGCGATCGTGTTTAGGTTATCCGGTGTCTTGGCAGGCACGGGCGGATGCTCGCCCGACCCGGCTTGCAACACCGACGGTTGCAAGTGTCGACCCGCAGTGGGCGGCTGGTGATAGTTCCTGTGAAGGCTGCCGTCCGCGGGGGCTCACCGCGGACGACGAGGCGGTCGTTCAAGCCGCTGTGTGAAGGCGCCGCTCGACCAAGCGGCTTCCCTTGAGTCCGTCAAGGGCTTTGGCCGCAGCCAGCACTGCGAGATCGGCCAGCGGCTCGGCGACGATCACGAGCGTATAAGCGCCGCCGAAGGTGACGATCGACGCCAGGTTCTCTGCCGTGAAGCCTTGACCGTAGAGGGCCCAGAAACCGACCCAGGCAACGATACCGGCCTGGTAGGTCGTCGATAGTGCCAGCGCCTGCCGGTACTTCAGGTCGACATAAGGCGCGTCCGGCGCGATGACCCGCCCCGCCAGCACGCTCACGCCGAACAGCGGAACGAGCAGGGTGGTGACGTTCATGCCGTACTGCGGAAGGTCGAACGGCGCGAAGAACAGGCCCTGAACCAGCAGCCCGAGAGCCAGGCCGATTGCCGCCGGCGCGGCGCCGAACAGCAGGAACAGCGTCGAGCCGAGGATCAGGTGAACCTCGGACACACCGACCGGGTAGTGGGGCAATACCTCGAAGAAGCAGAATACCAGCGCGGTCGTCGCTGCGCTGCGACCGACCAGCGAGGCTGGTCCGCGCGCCTTCAGTTCGTCCCAGGCAAGCTTCAGCGTGAACGACGCTGCGCCGGCGGCCGTCACATAGCTCAACCAGATCTTGGACTCGCTGACGAGCCCCGGTTCGATATGCATATGAGTTCTCCTTTGCCGTCACACCCGACGGCTCTCGCGTTGATGGTTTGCTGCCGGCCGGTCTCCTGACTCGCGGGTCGATGCCGCCTTCCGCCTTCCCGGCGACCCAAGGATCGCCAGTGGCGTTGTGGAAGGGCCGCTCGCCGCCTACAGTCGCGGGGGCGGTTGGGGTTGAGCCTTGTGGCTATCCCATTCCCGTTTCATCCGGCCGCTGGGGCCGGAAACCGTCAGCGCCATGAGCGGACATCCGTGCGCGGGCACCATCTCGGGCCCGTGCCTCCGTCTGCCCGTCCATTCCGTTCAGCTCTTGTGGTCCCCACTGCCTTCGGCGCCGTGCGGATGGTTGCCTTCCCCATCCATCATCACGATCCCGTCAAAGGTGGAGAAATTTCGCCACCAGCGCCGGGTCGAGCCGAGCCTCGGCCTCGACCACGGCCTTTGCCATGGCCTCGGCTTCGTCCGCGGATAGGCCGAACTGCTGCAGCGACTTCGCCTCCTTGAGTGCGTCCCCGCTGCAGAGCGTCAGTACCCAGTCGTCGCCATGCTTCTTCAGCAAGGCGCGGCCGCCCATGTCGCCCTGCGACCAGCCGGCAACCGCGACCGACCCGGAGACCGTGACCGGGTCGACGGTGAGTGGTGCCTCCGGCTTGTCGAAGGTTGCCATCATCAGGTGGCGGATAGCGCCCGCGTCCCCGTCGGCCAGTGCGGGAGGCCCGCTTGCAAGCATTGCCGCGAGCGCCAGGGACGCCAGCAGCGCGGAAAAGTACCTCATTCCAAATCTCCTTCCTCTCTGTGGTTCACTCACGGCCTGACGGCGATGCTGCCCTCCAGGCGCGCGATCTCGAAATCGTTGATCAGCACGTCGACCCGGACCTTCCACTCCCCCGGCAGCGGCAGGAGCACGCCGGCGGCTCGCCAGGTTCCGTCTCCGGGCTTTTCGGCGCGCCGCTTGAACGGTTCTACCCCCGCCGCCGGATTGGAGAAGACGAACGTCACTTCCTTGGCATCCAGCGGCCCGAAATCGCCGGTCATGATGACGGCCGAAACGTCCACGGACCCGACGTGCCCGGGCGCGACCGTCACGTCGGCCATCGCCTTGGCCGTATGGATGTGCGTCGTCGCAGGTGCGAGCGCAGCGATGGCAAGGGCGCGGGGCGGCGGCGTAAAGCGCCAGGCGGCGCCGGCTCCGAAGACCAGCAGCGCAAGCAGCAGTTCGGTGGCGATCGAGCGGACCAGCCGGCGCGCCGCCGCCGGATCGCCGGCCTCGACGCTCGCAGTCAGGGTCCAGCGGTTGACCGAGGCAAGCGCGAAGAGCCCGACCAGCAAAGCGAGCTTTGTCAGAAGAACCTGCCCGTATGCCGTCTCGACAAGGGCACGCGGATGCTCGACCTGGACGATTGCCAGCACGATGCCGGCAGCCACGAGGACGGCCACGACTGCCGGGATGAACCGCGAGAAGCGGGCCAGCGCCGGCAGCGCGCCCGGCTCCCCGTTGCGGAGCGCGAGGCCCAACGGCGCAAGCGCGCCGATCCAGACGGCTATCGAGCCCGCGTGAAGGAAGACGGCCGGGCGCATCAGCCATTGCGGCGCGGCGGCGCTGGCATGGCCGCTGACGGCCGGCGCCAATGCGGCCATCGCCAGCGCCAGGGCCGCGTAGACCCTCGCGAAGTTGCCCTTCTGCATCAGCGACAGGCCGGCAAGGGCCAGTGCCGCCAAAGTAAGGATCACCGTCCGCCCATAGGTGGTTCCCATGCCGGTCTTCCAGATCAGCGGATCGGCGATGCGGTAGACTCGTACGTCCAGCGCGTCCAGGCCCTGGAAGCCGAGCGAGATCACCGCGCCGACGGCGCCGACCGCTAGCGCGGCCGCGACGACGCGACTGCCGGCCTCGACCTGCGGCATCAGCAGGCAGCGGGCGAAGACACCGCCGACGCCGACGAAAAGACCGACATAGAGCGCGACCTTGGCGAGCCACAGCCCGCCGCGCACGCTCCAGTCCACGCTGTCCTGCGCAAGCGGCGCCTGTGCCGAAACAGTTCCGATGGAGAAGACCACGGAGCCGCCGACGGGATGCCCATCCTCCGAGACGACGCGCCAGCTCAGGACATGCGTTCCCGTTCCAAGGTGGCTTGGAGCGGTGATCTCGACCGCGCGGTCCCGCACCCTAAATTTGTCCAGCTCGAGGGCCGATCCATCGGGCCTGACGAGGCGCAGCGATAACGGCGACACGGGCTCGCTGAAGGTCAGCACATAGGTCGCCGGCGGAGACTGCAGCACCGCCCCGTCGATCGGCTGCGTCGCGTTGAGCGATGCATGCGCTCCCGCCGACCCGACATGCAGCATCCATGCCAGCAGCGCCAGGGCGAGCAGTCGCATCAGTCGAACCGGGTGGTGCGCGACGGCGCTCCGCATCTATTTTTCCAATCAGAGGGATGGCGGCGCGAGTAGGCGCGCCGCCATCCGGTCGCTCAATGGCCGCCGGTCTTCTCGAGCAGCTTGATGCCGGGCGCCGGCAGTTCGAGGTCGTCGCTGGTCTGGCCTTCGGCGGGAACCTCGATCCAGCGCTCCGCCGCGCCTTCGGGGCATTCCTGCACGACCGGGAAGTGCAGCATCGTGCCGACCGCGAGATCCGGCGTCAGAAAGGCACGCAGGACGAACTCGTCGTACTCGTCGTCGCCGAGGTTGCCGCCGCTCCAGACGATCTCCTTGACGCCTTCGCTCATCGGCGTGCCATAGTAATCGTAGGATTTGGCGTAGGGACCGCGCACCTTCTCGAGCTTCCAGCCGGACTTTGGCTGCGGCTTGATGGCAATCACGCCCTCGGGGATCTGCACGCGCACGACGTTGGTGGGCTTGCCTTCGCAGCCATGCGGCACGCGGAAGACCGCCTTGTAGGTCGAGCCGACCGGCGCCTCGCCCTTCTCCAGCGTCACGTGGGCGAAGGCAGGCACTGCTAACGCAGCCAGAACGGCGGCGGCGATCGATATCTTCTTCAGCATGGTTCATCTCCGTTGAATTTGGTCCGGCACCCCCTGCCGGTGAGGTATCTCAGAATCCGGCACCGGGCCGGTTGTGGGTGGTCGGGCCGCACGGACGCGGCCTTTTTTTGCGATTGGGGTGACAGCCGGCGGAAACCTGCGCCGGCGTCTCGTCTACTGCGCTGCGGCCGATACCTGGGGAGAGCCTTCGAGGAGCTTGCGCAGCTTCTCCAGGCGGATCGCCGACTGCTCCTCGTAGGCGATGGTTCCGACGAACTGGCCCTCGGCGTCCATGAGGTAGACGGACGCCGTGTGGTCGAAGACGTAGTCGCCGTCGTCGGTGGCCACCTTCCGCCAATAGGCACGGTAGGCCTTGCCAACGGCTTCGATCTCCTCCTCGGTGCCGGTCAGGCCGACGATCCGCGTGTCGAACGACTGCAGGTAGTTCACCAGCACCTCGCCGGTGTCGCGCGCCGGGTCGACGCTGATGAACAGGACCTTCAGCCGGTCGGCGTCCGGACCGAGCGCCTTCAACGCCTCGGACATCTCCCACAGCGTGGTCGGACAGACCTCCGGACAGTGGGTGAAGCCGAAGAAGACGGCAAACGGTCGGCCACGCAGATCGGTGTCGGACAGCTTGTCGCCGGTCGGGGTCGTCAGGGTGAACGGACCGCCTATGGTCACCGTCGGTCCGAGCGCCCTTCCGAACAGGCCGGCCGCATAGGCCGCACCGACCGCGAACACGACGAGGAGCGTCAGCAGCAGCGCGTTGGTCGCCCGCCAGCGCCAGACAGGCTGACTAGCCGCCATGGCTCATTCCCTCGTCGCCGCCCATCTTGCCGACGGCGAACTCGACGTCGACCGTGCCGGCCTTCTCGAAGGTAAGCGTTCCCTTGAAGGTCTCGCCTTCCTTCGCGGGTTCCTTCAGGTCCATGAACATGATGTGGAAGGAGCCCGGCTTCAGGGCGACTTCGCCGCCGGCCGGGATTTCCAGCCCGCCCGCCAGTTCGCGCATCGTCATGACGCCGCTCGAATCGACGGCCATCTCGTGGATCTGCGTCTTGCCGGCGATCGAACCGGTGACGGCAACCAGGCGGTCCGGCGTTGCCCCCTCGTTGCGGATCGTGAGGTAGCCGGCGGCAACCTTGGCGCCCGCCGGCGTGGCCCGCGACCAGGGATGGTCGATCTCGATATCCCCAACCTTGAACTCGTGTGCGAAGGCGCTCTGGGACAGCGCGAACAGCAGCATCAGCGAGAAAGCCAGGATTCCGGCGCGCTCCTCGATCGAGCGGAAGCGGGACAGAGGATAGGTGTTGAGCGCAGCGCGCGCGGCGCCGCGGAAGGACTTTTGCATCTTGAATTGCTCCATCTCGGCCCGCCGGCTGCGGCCGGACGGGCACCGTTGTGACCCGCACGCGGCGATTGCCGCATGCCGTGCTGTCAGCGGATCACGGGTGGAGCGCGGGGACGGGCGGGATCGAAATCGGAATGTTCGGCGCGGACGATCTCGGCCATGCCGAGCAAATCGGCGGCGAATTCGCGCGGCTCGATCAGCCAGCCCAGCTGGACCGGCGGGGTGCCGAGGAAAGGTGACGCGTTGCCACAGCCGAACGTGCAGCAGTTGGCCATCTTGCCATGGTCGCCAGCGGGGACGGAGCCGTCGTGGTCGGACGCGGTGGCGCAGAGCACATTGCCGAATGCGTCCACCAATGAGGCGGCCGGCCTCGCGCCCTCGGCCCAGGCCGAACCGAAGGATTGCAGCAACAGGATGAGGATCGCCGCGAGCGCGATCAGTCTCGATCTGTTGCCTGTCTTGTCCACCGGTCCGGTCTCCCTCTCACTTCGTAGCAGAGCGATCGCGGCGGGCAAAGTGGGGCGACCGCGTGCCACACCGGCCAGCGGCTGGTCGCGGCGCCGGGTGAGCGCAGCCGGGATGCCGCGAGCGCACAGGAACGCCCTCTTCGATCCAATCTTCGACTTCTTGGTGGTGCGCGTCCGGGGTCGGCACGGGAGATGGAGCCGTTAGTTGCCAGACCACTGCCGCACATGACTGACGACACTACGAGGTTCGCTGAATCTACAGACCACTATCGGGCATTGGTCGTGTCCCCGGTGATGGTGTAGCTCGACGGTAGGGGCCGCTCGCGAGCGCGCCGCGATGGCGCCGTAGCGAGCGAGCGGCTTGCTGGTGGTCATCGATGGTTCGTCGGTCAAGGTCGGGTTGCTGACACAACCTGATTCGAGGAACCGATCGATGACCGATGCGACGATGAACCTGAAGACGCTGATCGAGAAGACCCCTGATGCCGATCTGCTGCGGCAGATGATCGGCTTTGCCGCCGAGCGGCTGATGGAGATGGAGGTGGGGGCGGCGACCGGGGCCGGCTACGGCGAGAAGGACCCGCTACGGCGGGTGCAGCGCAATGGCTACCGGGATCGCGACTGGGAGACCCGCGCCGGCACAGTCGAGCTGCGCATCCCGCGGCTCAGGCGGGGCTCCTACTTCCCGAGCTTCCTGGAGCCGCGGCGGCTGGCCGAGAAGGCGCTGACGGCGGTCATCCAGGAAGCCTACATCCCGGGCATCTCGACCCGCTCGGTCGATGACCTGGTCAAGGCGATGAGCATGAGCGGCATCTCGAAGAGCCAGGTGTCGCGGCTCTGCGAGGAGATCGACGGCCGGGTGAAGGCCTTCCTCGAGCGGCCGATCGAAGGCGACTGGCCCTACATCTGGATCGACGCCACTTACCTGAAGGTACGCCGCGGCGGCCGCATCGTCTCGGTCGCCGTCATCATCGCCGTCGGCGTCAATGGTGACGGCCGGCGCGAGGTTCTCGGCATGGAGGTCGGCACGTCCGAGGCCGAACCGATCTGGACGGAGTTCCTGCGCAAGCTCACCCGCCGCGGCCTGCGCGGCGTCAAGCTGGTGGTGTCGGACGCCCACGAGGGCATCAAGGCGGCGGTCAGCAAGGTGCTCAACGCGACCTGGCAACGCTGCCGGGTTCACTTTGCCAGGAACGTGCTGGCGCATGCCGGCAAGAGCGGCCGTCGCGTCGTCTCGGCCTTCATCGCCACCGCCTTCGCCCAGGAAACGGCCGAGGCCGCCAGCATCCAATGGCGAGCGGTAGCCGATCAGATCCGGCACAAGGTCCCCAAACTCGCCGGCATCATGGATGAGGCCGAGCATGGCGAAGAAGCTCTCGCACATCGCGTTGTCGTAGGCGTCACCCACCGATCCGGTCTACGGTCTGACACCGGCGTCCTTGCACCGACTGCCGAACGCCAGGGACGTATATTGCGACCCTTGGACGCCCTTCTGTTTGTCAAGCGGCTATGCGCGAGGCGTTGATCTCCTTCTGGCGCTGTGTGATGAGGGTAAAGACCTCGCGGGCAAGATAGCGTTTGAGGGAACGGATTGCGTCGAGCTTGGAATG